>SAMEA104404103__coassemble_12933_pt1 | contig 2022 bp, 1 predicted proteins | sample SAMEA104404103__metabat2_low_PE_024 | metagenome-assembled genome bin SAMEA104404103 (sample SAMEA104404103) | Balaenoptera acutorostrata | reverse complement strand
GGTTCCTATGTCGTTTCAAACCTGTTGTTTGACGATACCAAGACAGGCACGCATGCAGAAGTCAAAGTTGATTGCAGCGAGGGCACAGAAGTCGACTTTAGTGACATTGAAGTTGCAGACTGTTCGTATACCTACGTAGAAGACAACGGCGATGGCACTATGACTGTCCATTGGGATGAGACCTATACAACCGTTCCAGATATCGACGATCCACAAGTTATGAATACGCTTACATTCTTCGATGCAGACGGCAATCTAGTTTGCGCAAGCTATGTCGTTGGTGGATGTTACGGCACTAATGGACAAGTTGCCGATGTCTACTACGCCGGATGCCCCGTAAATGATTTTGAAACCGTAGAGATTCACTGTTATCTCATGTATTAATTTCCTGCCGAGAAGAACCTTGAAGGTTTAAACAACTAGTAGACCCCTGTTCCTCCTTGAGGAGCAGGGGTCAATTTGTTTGCTATAGATTTTGAGCAATGATTTTGCCAATGCGATGAGGGATGCCCACAACAAGTGCGTTTCCCATGCAGAAGGCACGCTGGCCATCAGTCATGCCAGTGTCAGTCCAGCCCTTAGGGAAACCCTGAAGCTGGTCAAGTTCGTCTGGAACTAATCGACGATAACGGCCATCATCGGTGAGAATAACATGTTTGAAGCGTGATGCTCCGCGTCCGCCTTCACCTGTCAGTATCGTGCGAGAAGGCTTATCTAAAGAGTCGGGGAAGGACATCTTTCCTTCTGAGTATGTATAAGTAAAACCCGTTTTTTTATTTACGCGTTCTTCCTTCTTACCTCCTTTGAGATACTCCCAATTTGGAAGGTTCTCTTCAGGAATATAGAACTCTTCAGGAACATCTACTTCATTAACAAGTACATCTCGTAGATACTTATAGGGCCCGTCATACCTTTCAACTAATTTAGCCGTTATGACCTTGTGGTTCTGCATAACACCACAGGTCTGAAATGGAGATACTTTCAAGCCTAAGCCAAAGTTCTGAGTAATCTCATAAGGATCTTTTGGAATAGTAAAAGCAACGGTATTCTCAGGTTTTTCAATAGGGAATGCCTGGGCGAGAATGCCGGTTTCAAGGCGTTGAGTGATATCGCACTCCATCGTGCTCTTCTCGGCAAAAATATAGACACGTTTTCTGCGCTGGCTAAAACCGTACTCAGCACTGTTTACAACATGCCATTCAACGAGGTATCCCAAATTTGCAAGACAAGAAAGAATGATTGCAAAGTCGCGGCCACGCTGAGAAGCTGGACTTTTAAGGAGTCTGTCTACGTTCTCAAGTAAAACAAAACGTGGCTGCTTGATCTTGAGAAAGCGGTGGATGTCCCACCATAAAACTCCCTTTTTACCTTCGATGCCCTGAGCTGCGGAGAGAGGCTTGGCAACTGAGTAATCCTGACAAGGGAAACCTCCCACAACCATATCGACATCAGGAATATCTAATTCATTGTTGTCGTATTGCTCTAAGACTTTATGGATGTCCTCGTTAATCAGGGTTCCGTCGTTGAAACGCTGTGCATAACAACGTGCAGCATATTGTTTAGAGACAGTTCCTGGTGGTTCCCATTGATTGGCCCAAATAGTCTTGAATGGGCCAGCTGCAGGTAACTCAAACTCAGGATGGTCGGAATCATGATAGCCTTCGAGGCCAAGACGAAAGCCGCCTACTCCTGCAAAGAGCTCTGCAACAGTAATAGTATTATTTGACACGTTTCTCCAATCGCTTGCTGTGTCAATCAAAAGACATTGTAGTCGATCGAAGAGACATTTTTTTAATCGTTGGCAATATCAATAAGATCTTCGAGAATTTTTTTGATGTACGAATTATTAAGCCAGAAGCTTTGCTTTGTCATGATGCGGCCATCGGGTAACAAATCTCCGTCTCTCTCAAGATTGCCTGTTGTATAGCCATCAATTTTGTAGGCAGCTTGAGAGGCATGTGGGCGCACATGGACAATCATGTCATCTTTAATTGAAGGTAAATTGTTCTGAACAGAAATCTT
>SAMEA104404103__coassemble_11482_pt1 | contig 2253 bp, 1 predicted proteins | sample SAMEA104404103__metabat2_low_PE_024 | metagenome-assembled genome bin SAMEA104404103 (sample SAMEA104404103) | Balaenoptera acutorostrata | reverse complement strand
TAAGCCTTCTTCTCGCCACGAGAAGGTGCAACAAGCTTAATGGTGCCCTCTGGGCTTGCCATGCCAAGCGCACGAATGTTAAGCGTAGAAGCCATAGCGCCAGCAAGCTTAGGCATACGACCAGCCTTGATGAGGTTGTCATATGAGCACAAAGAGAATACAAGCTGGATGTTAGCATTCAACCAGTCAGCATATGCACAAGCATCTTCCCAAGAAGGATTGGTTGCGAGATATGCCGATAAGCGCTCTACGAAGATCTCATTCTTAGGACCAGCAGCCTTGCCATCACACAAATGAATCTTCTTCTCTGGATGCTCTTCTAATACCATATCGCGTGCAACCATAGCAGTATGGAAGCTTCCAGATAACGTTCCGGTGATCGTGAAAACAATGCAGTTGTCGTACTGCAAGAATTTCTCTACCCAATCGCCCGTGGTAGGACAAGATGTTCTAAAAGGAACCTCTGCCTCTTTAGTTACCTTAATGAATGCAGGAATATCAAGATCTGCATTATCGGTGAACTCATGGCCATCAGCGATTAAATAGATAGGAACATGAGTATAAAAAACATCATCAGAATGAGTATCATAAGTACGCATGTTGCAAGATGAGTCGCAAATAATTCCCCAAGACATAAGGAGTCCTTTCTTTAAACATCTTGGTTATAGTACCATGACTTTATAGAAAAAAGCTAGACGTGGTATTTAATACTACGTGTTAGAATATCCTACAACATCTCAACACAACAAGGAGGCGCACATGATGGAAAAACAGCTCGATAATTACAACATAGATGTTTATCAATCAACAACTGCTCTTCCTGATGACTTTTTAACCTCAGAAAAAGCCCTGGCGCTCGCATCGTTTTCTCTACCTTACTTCGAGGAGATACCTGACATTGGCTTGTATCGAGAGCAGGTAATCCTGTATGTCGAGCATGTCTTATCCCCTCTCACCGGTGGCATTACCGATGTATGGCTTACTCCCTCCATGGTTAATAACTACATAAAGTCTGGCTTAATTGACCCACCAGTTAAAAAAGCTTACACACGCGAACAAATAGCTCAGCTTCTTGTTTGTTGCATTCTCAAACAGATAATTCCCATTCCGCTTATTGATAATTTGCTCGAAATTCAACAAATGGCTGTTGCCACACAAGTCGCTTACAATTCATTTGTTGATCAGCTATCTTACGCACTTGCTAAGGTATTTTCTGTACAAAATCAAACACACGCACCCAGTGAGCCTGCAACGACACGCGAAGGCACCCTCATTCGCGCCTCTGCATATGCATTTGCCAACACCGTACTGCTTACTACGTATTTAAAATATCGAGGCTAACGTGGTTTCGTTACTTGACTATATTTTTTATTCAAATGAATCTTTTACCGAGAAGCCATTTAATCATGTGGATGGCGCCGTTTTCTCTCTTCTCGCCTACCTCACACTTGAAGCATCTAATCAAGTTGAAAACATTGTATGCGATAAGACGAAAGCTCCTTCATTTAAGGATTTTTTCACCTATACCGACAACGACATGCAGCTTCTTGGAGATTCATTTTTAATGGATGCAGCAGATCCAAAAGAAGTCATTGTCGCTTTTAGAAACTCAAAACGATTTGGTAATACCAAGGTTGTTGGATACAAATCAATTACCGATAAGGACGCTCAGGTGCAATTTAGCGCCACGGTATTTGATTTAGATAACAATACTCGTGTAATTGCCTATCGTGGCACAGACGGCTCTTTCACGGGCTGGAAAGAAGATTTTAATACTGCATGCACTCCTATTGTAGAATCCGATCTACTTGCAGCTGAGTTTTTGAATATCTACGCAAATGAATATCTAAACCCTGCAGATAACCTGATAGTTTTAGGCCAATCAAAGGGTGGACGTTTAGCAGAGTCTGCAGCGCTGTTTTGCGAGAGAAAGAACTATCTTAATATTGATCGTGTTTATAGCTTCGATGGTCCCGCTTATCTTGATAAGACAGTAGCTCCACGAATTGAAACCCTGCACTATAAGTCAATCCTATACAAGCTCGTTCCAGAGTTTTCAATTTTTGGAATGATTCTCGAGGATCGAAACAACTTCCAGATTATGGAGAGCAACGGCAACCCAATTATGCAGCATAGTCCCCTTAATTGGCATGTAAATGCCGAGAAGGACGACTTTTTGTATAAAGAGACCCTTTTAAGTCCTGCTCTGGCTATCAACTATGGCCTTATGAAATCTCTCAACAGTCTCACCCT
>SAMEA104404103__coassemble_11481_pt1 | contig 2253 bp, 2 predicted proteins | sample SAMEA104404103__metabat2_low_PE_024 | metagenome-assembled genome bin SAMEA104404103 (sample SAMEA104404103) | Balaenoptera acutorostrata | reverse complement strand
GAGAAGGACGGTGAGTGCCATGAAGCATAATGCTGTTCTCGGTTCGTATATCGCCAATTCGCCTTTGGCTGCAGTTGACGCACGCGTGAAGTTGCTCGTCTTAGGCTTGGTAATTGTAGGATTGTTTGCGTTTGAAGAAACGGTCGGTCTGGCGCTGGGTATAGCAGTCAGTGCGCTTGCTCTTGTGGCAGCTCGCTGTACGCCGCGCTCAATCGTAAATGCGCTCAAGCCAGCTGCAATCATTCTCGCATTTTCACTTATTGCAAACGCATTTGTATTAGATGGCACGGGTGACATTTCGCTCATTGCTTCTGTAGGTGTGAACCTTGAGGGAATGCAGCGCGGCTTTGTGGCAGTTGCTCGTATTGTGCTGATGGTCATGCTAACGCTCACCATTGCTACTTCAACAACGCCTCCGCAGCTCTCAGATGCATTTATGAGCGTGTTAAAGCCCCTTGAGCGCTTTGGTTTGCCTGCGCGCGACATCAGTATGGTGCTCTCGATTGCACTGCGCTTTATTCCTATGGTTGCAGATGAGATCGAAAGAATTCGCTTAAGCCAGATGTCGCGTGGTGTGCGTCTTGATCAGGGTGGCATGGTAGAGCGTCTTCGCTCGTGGATTAGCGTTATTGTGCCGCTTGTGGTTGTGATGTTTGTACGCGCCGATGCACTTGCCGAGGCAATGGAGTGTCGCGCCTATGGCACACATGATGTATGTGCACGAACTGCGGAAAAACTTACAAATAGGGATAGAACAATAGCAATCGTGGCAATAATGCTTTTTGTCATGTTGTTCGCATTAGAAATTAGTATTTGATTTTCAGCATAGGGGAGTTGTATGCAAGCAATAGAGCGCGAAGAGTTAGATGCAACGCTCGTGTTGCGCGTCGCTTACGACGGACTTGAGTTCTGCGGTTTTGCGCAGCAACCAACACAGCGCACGGTAGCGGGCGAGCTTCGTGTTGCGCTTGAGACGTTTTTGCGCCGCGAGGTCGACATAACGTGTGCTGGCCGCACCGACGCAGGTGTTCATGCGCTCAGCCAGTTTGTGAGCGTCCCTGTCACGTTTGACGAGCTCAACATTACGCAACAACGCATGGAGCGCGCTTTTGAGGCACTGCTTCCAGATGATATAAGCGTTACGGGTATTTACGCTGCTAAGAAGGGCTTCTCGGCACGTTTTGATGCGGTTATGAGACATTACAAATACCGTATTGTAACTGGTCCGTCGAGGCCTTTGTTCACCCGCAACTTTGCTTGGTACCAGCGCGGGGCGTTGGACGTGGATGCCATGGAACAGGCGGCTGCGTATTTTGTTGGCGAGCATGACTATAAAAGCTTTTGCAAGGCAGTGTCGGCGGTTGGTAAGCCAACGTGTCGTTTTGTGCGCGAGGTAATGCTTGCGCGCTCGCAGGAATTTGGCGAGGACGTGTTGGAAATCAACGTTGTGGGCAATGCATTTTTGCACTCGATGGTGCGCACGATGGTGGGCTCTTTGGTAGAAGTTGGCCTGCATCGTCGTGAGCCTGCGTGGATTAAGCAGGTGCTTGAGGCATGTGATCGTACCTGTGCAGGTCCTTGTGCACCTGCATGTGGCTTGACCTTTATGGATGTTGATTATCCAGAAGGTGCATTGAATGCGTGGCCGGCTCAGCGCCAGGCAAACTAACTAGTAACTATCTAAGTAGAAGTGAGGGAAATGGAAGCTGTTCTGCATTGTTTGGTGCATGCTGCGATCGATACGCTACACCTAATTCCATTCTTGTACATAACGTATGTGTTGATGGAAGCGCTTGAGCGTTATGCTTCCGATAAGATCCATCATCTTGTTCAGCGTGGCGGCTCTTGGGGTGCGTTGGTGGGCGCCGTCTGCGGTGTCTTTCCGCAATGTGGCTTCTCGGCAGCTGCAGCAACGCTGTATTCTGCAGGCGTCATCTCCATGGGTACGGTGCTGGCAGTCTTCTTGTCTACCTCCGATGAGCTTCTTCCAATTTTTATTGCCGAGCATGTTCCAGCGTCTGAGATTGCTACGATATTGGGCTTGAAAGTGCTGGTGGCAATTATCGTTGGCTTGATGGTTGACGCGCTATTGCGTGCTCGCGGCATGCAGCACGTAGACACCGATCATATCCACGACCTGTGTGAAGCAGAGCATTGCGAGTGTGATGACGAGGAGGGCTCCATTTGGATGGCAGCACTCAAGCACACGGTAGTTGTATCTGTCTTTATCTATTTGGCAACCTTTGCTATGGC
>SAMEA104404103__coassemble_7872_pt1 | contig 3182 bp, 3 predicted proteins | sample SAMEA104404103__metabat2_low_PE_024 | metagenome-assembled genome bin SAMEA104404103 (sample SAMEA104404103) | Balaenoptera acutorostrata | reverse complement strand
TAATTACGTGTAAGAAGGAGTGTGTGATGGGTCATCCATTTGTTCAGCTGCCAAATCGCGAGATTGCTCAAGAAGAGGCAATTCGCGTACTTGAGCAGGGAGAATATCTTGTTCTTTCAACTATTGATGATGAAGGAATGCCGTATGCAACTCCTTTGTCCTACTTTTATGAGGATGGCAAGATTTATATTCATACTGGTGTAAGCCTTGGCAGAAAGAAGCGCGCATGGCTTGCAGATGCGCATGTTATGGGTGTTGTAGCAACAGAGGTTGAGCCTTGCTTTGCAGAAACCTTCTTTACCACGCGCTTTGCTTCTGTCATGTTTGAGGGAACTATCTCTCAAGTCACATCTTCTAGTGATGTTCGTTGGGCGTTGGCAAAGTTGTGCCTTAAATATATGCCAGAGTTTAAGCATGAGATTGGTGGCGCAATAGAGCGCGAGCTTGATGCAACTCAGGTATGGGTTATTGATATTGAAGAAATGACAGGTAAAGCAGGTCGCAGAAAGTCAGATTCTCCTAGTAAGCTGCAGTAAAAAACAACCCGCAAGTCTCGATTGAGGCTTGCGGGTTGATGTGTTTAATGGGGTATTTGAGGAAGCTCAACGGTAAAGATAGTGCCCTTACCAAGCTCACTTTCCACATTGATTGTGCCGTGGAACAACAAAATGATGTGCTTAACAATCGCCATGCCAATGCCGGTGCCGCCCGTTTCTTTACTACGGCTCTTATCGGCCCTATAAAAACGCTCGTAGATATGCTTCATGTTTTCCTGCGTCATGCCGATTCCGGTATCACGAACAGTGAAAACAACTGAAGCCTCGCGCTGATCTATGGATACGACTACTTCACCGCCTGTCTTGTTATATCGTATTGCATTCATTATAAGGTTGTTGAGCAGCATGCTCATAAGCTCGCGGTTTGCGTAAACACATGCCTCATCGCCGACGACAGTCAGCTTGATGTGATTTTTCTTAGCAAGAGGCTCAAGCTTGTCAAACAGCTCAATGGTCAATTCTTTAATGCTGACATCCATTGCAGGCATATCTTTTGTTTGCAATGAAGAGACCTGAGACAGCGATAGAAGATCCTCGATGAGTTTTTTCATGTGCTGTGTTTCGTTATAGATAATTGCCGAGAACTTCTCGGTCTCATTTTCGCTTGTGAGACCTTCTTTCATAAGCTCTGAATAGCCCGAGATAATTTGCAGCGGGGTTTTAAGCTCGTGAGAGAAGTTGTCGATAAACATTTTCCTTGATTGTATTGCTTCAAGAAGATGCTCATTTTGGTTGCGTAAGTCATCTTGCTGCTCTTCGATTTTATTAAGCAGCGGCATAAACTCTTTGTAGTAAGGGTTCGCAATTGTATGAGTGTTGCTCATATTTTCAAAGGGCTTGAGAATATGGCGTGAAAGCACCTTTGAGAGTATGAAGGCACAACCCATAGTAAGCGTTGCGGCAATCATAAGGGGCAAGAGCAAGTGCGCGGCAAATGCAAGAATAGAATCGCTGTGCTCTGAGATGCGTAATACATTTCCATTATCGAGCAAGATAGAAGAATACATTACGTCGTGTTCGAGCGTATTGGACCAACGGGTCAGCGCGGCAGAACCATTTTGCTGAGCTTCGATAACTTCCGGTCTGCTGTTGTGATTGGGAGCTACTGTATCACCAATTAGGTAAGAATCACTTAATACTGTGCCATCTGGAGCAATAAGGGTAAAGCGAAGTCTATTATCAAGTTGATGTTCGAGCAGCAAAGTCTGTTCGTGGGAGTCACTTGTCTTATTGAGAACCTTTGCCATGTTTGATGTAGCTTGAGACAGGCTTGTAAGATCGTCGTGCTCGCTTGAATAGTAGTAGGCGAGTGTTGATGTGCAGGTTGCCAGAGTAATTGACGCAAGCGTAAAGAAGAAGAGCACATTAAATATTGTGTTCGAAAGTCCTTTGGGCTGCTTGCGCCCGAAGCGATTACTCTGGTTGGTCATTATTTACCTTAAAGCGATATCCAACGCCACGGATTGTCTCAATTAACGAGCTTGCTCCAGGACGTGCGGCATCGAGCTTATGACGAATGGTGAGGACGTGCATATCTACGGTTCGAGACTCTCCAACGAAGGTGGTTCCCCAAACGTTTTCCAAGATTTGTTGACGAGAGAGAACTTTGCCACGATTGAAAAGCAAGAGTTTAAGTAGGTTGAATTCCTTGAGCGTAAAGGCTACTTCTTGACCATCAACAGTGATGACATGTGCATCTGAGTTGATGACTATGCCGTTATAAGCAAGTGGGGGGGGGTTAATCCCAAGCTCATTTTTATTGACGCGACGCATAAGAGCTTTAATGCGGGAGATAAGCTCCATCATGCCAAAAGGCTTGATGAGATAGTCGTCAGCGCCCGTGTTGAGAGCGTGTACAATATCAGACTCCGAGCCTTTTGCCGTGAGCATGATAACGGGAATGTCTGTAGTTGTTGGATTACTTTTAAGCTGCTGCAAGATGCTTATGCCATCCATATGTGGAAGCATAACGTCGAGCAGAATTAAATCTGGCGTGGTCTTTTGTAAGGCAATAAAAAGTTCCGTGCCAGTAGTAAATCCCTGTGTTTCTATATTTGTTTGATTGAGGGCATACAACGTAAGATTACGAATATCAACGTCATCTTCAACGTAGAAAACAAGCATTTTTACCAAATCTCCTGTGTCTACTCATGAGGAAACAACATAACTATAGGGGTCGTACAGTTGCTCTTTTGTCAAGACACGGTAAAGTCTTCATGCGTCACTCTATTTTAATAAAGAGCACTGTTACTCTTTCATTCCCGCAGATATGCAACATAATCTGAATTTTGTCGTTATGCAGTACTACTTCTGGTACTTGTTCGTTATTTATTTTCACTTGATAAGAAAGGTGGCGGTTGGTGTGATGGATACGGACCTTCATTTCTTATTGGCCAATTTCTTTACGCATAAAGATTTTTTGCCTCCTGCCAGTCAGATTCCTGGCACACTGTTTACGCCACTGCACTTTGCATTTAGTGCCGCTTTGCTCATGATGATCGCAGTGTTGTCTTCGGGTCTTGCCAGTAATCCGCATAAAATCAAACCAGTATTTACGCGCATTTGGATTGTGGCAGTAATCTTTGAGATTGTAATTATTGCTTATGACAATCTTGCTGGTGCCTC
>SAMEA104404103__coassemble_5759_pt1 | contig 4295 bp, 3 predicted proteins | sample SAMEA104404103__metabat2_low_PE_024 | metagenome-assembled genome bin SAMEA104404103 (sample SAMEA104404103) | Balaenoptera acutorostrata | reverse complement strand
TGGCAGTAATCTTTGAGATTGTAATTATTGCTTATGACAATCTTGCTGGTGCCTCCACAACATTTGATTTTCAGACGAGTCTGTCATTGTATCCTTGCAGTCTCTTTTTGTATTGCTTGCCCTTTATTATTTGGGGTCTCGGTATTTGGAAAGATATGGCATATGGCTATATGTGCACGGTAGGAGCACTTGGTGGCTTTGTTAACTTTATCTACCCTGGCATTCGTCTAGCTTCATATTCGTGCATTAGTTTTGCAGGCTTTCATACGTTTTTCTTCCATGGAGCCATGGTATTCGTATATCTCACTATTATGAACGCGGGATTATTTACCTATAAGATCGAGAATTTCAAGAGCGTGCTCGTTCCGTGCATCCCAGTATTTATGCTTTCTGTACCAGCAAATGTTATGAACTATATGTTTGACTGCGACTATATGTTCTTTAGAGGACAGCTTCCTCTGTTCGCCTTTATATTCGGCGGACGTAATGAGATCGTCATTACGCTCATTGTTTATTGCGTCTATCTTATGCTGCCAACATTATTTTTCATTCTATTTGGAGCGATTCTTCCAAGAATGTTGGGACTAGGAAGGCTTAAGGATAAAATTACTTCTCGGCTTGTTGTGTAAAACGAGGTTTCTCAAGACGTTTTGCATATATAGGTATAGAATAGGTTGAAGTTTACCTTGATTTGTACCCAAGAAACTGAAAGGTTTTTGTATGTCTGAAATGCTTGCTGAGATTATGAGCCCACAGCTCAAGGTTGTTATCTTTGCATTTATTGGCTTTGTTGCTGTTGTTTATTTACTTTGCGTTGCATACGTAATGATTGACGCTCGCCGCCGTGAGGCAGAGCCATACGCACTTTGGTGTGTTCTTTCCTTCATTCCATTTGTTGGTTTGTTGGCATATGTTGTTATGCGTCCAAATACGTACGCATCAGATCGTGAAGAGCAGAAGCTCGACGTTGCTTTACGTGAGCACCAGCTCGCAGCTTATGGTAGCTGCCCAAATTGCGGCACCGCTATCGAGAAGGACTTTGTAGTTTGCCCTGTTTGCAATACTCAGGTTCGTAATGTCTGCCCTTCTTGCCATCGCCCATTGGATGCAAACTGGAAGGTTTGCCCATATTGCCGCACTCACATTCAGTAGGGCATTTTATTATTTAGGTATACAGTACAGCCGGTCTTCCTCATTGCAAAATGGGGGAGCGGCTGTTGTTGTTAAAAATGGTAACCGAGCCGAGGTTTGTATCCTCGACGGTCACGAAAGGATTTTGGCATGTCCAACATTTCTGTAAAACTCCCTGATGGTTCTGCTCGCGAGCTTGAAGCTGGCGCTACCGTAGCAGACCTCGCATCTTCTATTGGTGCAGGCCTTGCTCGTGCTGCGCTCGCAGGTAAGGTTAACGGTGTACTCGTTGATCTTTCTTGTGCGCTTGAAGATGGCGCTGAGGTAGAAATTATCACCAAGAAGTCTGCAGAGGCACTTGATATCTTGCGCCACTCTTGCGCTCACGTTATGGCTGCTGCTGTACAGCATGTCTTTGGTGAGGTTGAGTTTGGCATTGGACCTTCCATTGAGGATGGTTTCTACTATGATATGAAGCTCCCACGCGCTATCTCTCCAGATGACTTTGAGACCATCGAAGCTGAGATGGCAAAGATTATTGCTGCAGATGAGCAGTTTGTACGTGAGGGCGTAACGCTCGATCAGGCTCGTGAGATCTTTGCTGCACAGCCACTCAAGCTTGAGCTTATTGAAGAGTATGCTGCAGAGGGCCGCGATCTTTCTATTTATCGCCTTGGTGACTTCTGCGACCTTTGCGCAGGTCCACACATTCCTTCTGCTGGCAAGATTGCTTCCTTCAAGATTATGAAGACCGCTGGTGCTTACTGGCGTGGCGACGCAGAAAACGAGATGCTTACCCGTCTTTACGGCACTGCATGGTTTGCAAAGAAGGATCTTGAGCAGTATCTCTTCCGTATTGAAGAGGCTGAGAAGCGCGATCACCGTAAGCTTGGTCGTGACTTGGGCATCTACACCATGTTTGAAGAGGCAGGCCCAGGCCTTCCTTTGTACTTGCCTGCAGGCGCTCGTGTTATTCGCCTTATGCAGGAGTGGCTCCGCAAAGAGCTTTATCGCCGTGGCTATGAGGAGGTAATCACCCCTCACATCTACAAGTCTGACGTTTGGAAGACTTCTGGTCACTACGGCTTCTATAAGGACAACATGTACTTCTTCAATATCAATGAAGGTACTGAGGAAGAGCCACGTTTGTCTGAGTTTGGCGTAAAGCCAATGAACTGCCCTGGCCACGTTCTTTTGTATAAGAATGACATCCACTCCTACCGTGAGATGCCAATTCGTTTCTTTGAGTTTGGTACTGTTTACCGTCATGAGCTTTCTGGCGCTGTACATGGTTTGTTCCGTGCACGTGGCTTTACTCAGGACGATGCTCACGTATTCTGCCGTGAGGATCAGGTAATCGACGAGATCGAGTCCATCATGGACGTTGTCGATCTTATTATGGGTACCTTTGACCTCGAGTATCACTGCGAGATTTCTACTCGTCCAGACGAGTCCATTGGTACTGACGAGATGTGGGAGAAGGCAGAGAGCTTCCTTCGTCAGGCTCTTGAGCGTCGTGGCGTAGACTACGAGATCAATCCTAAGGATGGCGCTTTCTACGGTCCTAAGATTGACGTTAAGGTTAAGGACTCTCTTGGTCGTACCTGGCAGTGCTCCACCATTCAGGTTGACTTTAACCTCCCAGAGCGTTTTGATATCACCTACCGTACTGCAGAGAACTCTGAGGCTCGTCCTTGGATGCTTCACCGTGCAATCTTCGGTTCTATCGAGCGCTTCTTGGGCATCTTGATTGAGCACACCGCTGGTAACCTTCCTTTGTGGTTGGCTCCAACTCAGGTTGAGATTATTCCAATTGCCGATCGTCACCTTGAGTATGCAAACGAGGTTGCAGCACAGCTTCGTGCAGCTGGTGGCCGTGTTGAGGTTGCAACTCAGTCTGAGCCAATGCGTGCAAAGATTGCTCGCGCAGAGGCACGTAAGGTTCCTTACATGCTCGTTGTTGGCGATAAGGAAGCTGAGAACAAGCAGGTTTCTGTTCGTGAACACTCTGAGGGCGATAAGGGCATGATGGATCTTGATGCATTTGTTAAGATCATTGAGGATGCTCGCGTTTAAACGTATGATATTAATCCGTACTTCCTTTCGGGGAAGTGCGGATTTTTTACTATAACAAGGATGGAAGATAGCTCTATGTCGTGGACTGAAGAAGAATTGTGTGCACAGATTGCAACTATGGATGCAGCTCGTAAGAGCTATCTTCTTGTGGGTGATTCTGCCGAGAATATCTTACAAGCTACAGGCATTGTGCGCGATGAAGATAGGTTGCTTGAGGGCGAAGTTGCGCAGCGTGCATCCCAAGATTTTGGCAGCGTTGTGGCAGATGCCGGTATGACCTTTGTAACGTACAAGGCGATTGATACTACAGTTGCAGTAGATGATATTCGCGTGCAACCACTGCGAGAAATTGGCGCTCGTGCCAAGGCCTATCCCACGCTGGTTTTTGCAGTAGACATTAGCGAGGCAACACCAGTTGGCTGTATGCCCTTAAAGATGGGTGCGCAAATTGTCTACTACCAAATTCCTCATGTTATGCAGGACAATAAGCCTTTGTGGGTAGTTTCTCTCATGTTTTCTAAAGCACGAAAGCATGCAGTTTCGTTGTCTAACGAGTCCTTCTCGGCATTTGATGCAGCTCTTAATACATACTCGTCTGCTCAAGATCCATTGTGTGAAGAAACGCTTGAGGCGGTAGGTGCGGTGTTGTCTAGTTTGGAGCGTGACGTGATTGTGCGCAACGACAACGCAAACTCGCTCGCACAGTACTTGCGCTGTCATCCGAGTGTTGAGCGGGCAGTATATCCTTCTTTGCCTCAACATCCGGATAAGGCCATGGCGGCTTCTGTACTTATGCATGGCTTTGGGTCAACAATCAAATTGATACTCAAGCCGGGGTTTGTCGATGCGGCCCACGTGGTTGAGGTATTTGCTCAAGCAGCATCAAACAGCGCTGTGCCAATTGATACGACGTGCACATGTGCCGCCGCCAATAATGATTTAGTTGTTGTATTGAAGGTGGGGAGCGCTGATCCTTCTGCGGTAATGAAATGCTTGGAGCAAGCGCTGTATTGTGAGGAACTTATCTAAGCGATAATGCCTGCGTCATCCTCATACCATTCGTAGTTGGTGTCATAGTCGAGTTCTTC
>SAMEA104404103__coassemble_5723_pt1 | contig 4316 bp, 2 predicted proteins | sample SAMEA104404103__metabat2_low_PE_024 | metagenome-assembled genome bin SAMEA104404103 (sample SAMEA104404103) | Balaenoptera acutorostrata | reverse complement strand
AAGCCTCAAATGGTTCTTCTCGGCATAAGCAAGTATTTGCTCATAGACGGCCGGAAGCTGATCCCAGTCACCAACACAATACGCATGCAGATACGTTCCTGCAGGGGCTATCTCGTCGTAGATATCAGCATCCTGAGGAGCGTACACAAAGTAGTTCTCGTATGCCTGAAAGTCCTTTGCTGCAATCGCATCCATAGTAAGGCAGCAACCAAAGCTGTCATACGAACCAAACAGCGCCTTCAAGCGCTTGAAGAATGCGGCCACCGTCGCGAACTCTTCTTCCTCACTCAGGTTTCTAATGGATGCCGAGGTAACAATCTTGCGCTGGGGTTGTTCCACCAGCTCGATCTTTCCATGCTGAGCCTGGCGACTCAAATCTAGCAAGGTAGCCTTATGTGTAAGGTACGCCTTCATCTCACTGAGCTGCGCAATCGACTCCTCAATAAGCTGCAATTTCTCTTGCAGCAATGCCTCAAACGACTCAGACGATTGATGACCCACATACGCCTTAATCTCTTTAATTGACATACCCATGCGACGAAGCGCCAGAATAAACTCAAGGTCGGCAATCTGAGAAACCGAATAATAGTGGTAGCCATTCTCGCCCACATACTCTGGCACAAGCAATTCAGTGTCGTTGTAATAGTGCAACGTGCGCTTATTAATTCCAGCAAGCTTTGCAAACTCGCCAGACGTATAGATGAATTGAGAATTTTTCATACGTATCCCTTGACCGTACAGTAACTGTACAGTGCATTATACATGCCGAGAAACACTTCGAACAATGCATCGCAAGGGGTTGATTTACCTACCATGAGAGAAATATTTAGACGCGTAAAAATTAAGGCGTCAGGAATAGCAAGCCTGTGCCTTCTGATGGCAATAGCTGCTTCTGGACAGATGATTTTGCCCTACCTGTTGTCGCAAATGATCAACCATGGCGTAGAGCAACACGCAGTCAATACCCTATGGCTTTTAGCAGGCATTATGGCATTCATTACAGCATTGCTCTGCTTGCTCAACTTTGCGACCGTACGTATATCTGCACGCATCTCAACTCAGTTTGCTGCCGACTTGCGCAACGAGCTGTTTGAAACTGTACAGAGCTTCTCGACAGCAGAATTTGATACGTTTGGAACTGCAAGTCTTGTCACACGATGCACGTCAGATGTTATCAATGTACAAAACTTTCTATCTCTTATCTTGCGCCTGGGTCTAATTACTCCCCTGATGGCTCTTATGGGCATCGCATTTTCTATGGCAACCGGCGGTCAAGTAAGTGTTGTGCTCGTAATCTCGATTCCTGTGCTCCTGCTTGCGTTGAGCGTCATCATGGCGGCAGCATCAAAGTATTCCGTACTCCTGCGTCAAAAGCTCGATAAACTCAATCAGCTTTTCTTGGAGTCGCTCGAAGGCACGCGCGTTATTCGTGCATTCAACAAACAACGTTCTACCTGCGATAAGTTCAGTCATGCAAATGGCGATTATGCAGATACTTCTATCACCACCAACAAGATTCAAAGCTTTCTTATGCCTGCCATCAATATCATCTTTGGCGCAACCACCGCAGCAGTACTCGCGCTCGGATCAACTTATATCGAATCAGGCGCCATGGATGTAGGCACGCTTGTTGCAAACGCAGAGTACGTAAGCTTGGTATTGGCTTCCGTCATGATGCTGTCTGTGGTTGTCATGATGTATCCAACCGCCCACGCCTGTGCCCAGCGTATTGAGGAGGTTCTTACTACTGCAAGCTCAATTACCGATGGAAGCACGCACCTCGAAGACCGCCCTTTGCGCTCCACCGTTGAGTTTCGCAATGTCACTTTTGCTTACCCAGGAGCTACCGAGCCCGTTATCAAAGACATCAGTTTTACGGCTCTACCTGGACAAACGACAGCAATCATTGGAGGAACAGGCCGCGGAAAATCAAGCATTGTCAAGCTTATCCCGCGCCTCTACGACCCACTGTTTGGTGAGATCTTAATCGACGGAGTCAACGCCAAAGACTATCGCGTCGACGACCTGCGTTCCCTCATTGGCTACGTTCCTCAGAAAAACGTTCTGTTTAGCGGAGACATTGCCGAGAATCTCAACTTTGGCAACGAAGCAGGCACACAACAAGACTGGCAACGCGCCGCATCAATTGCCTGTGCCGACGAATTCATTGCCGAGAAGGACGCTACCTACAACGCTGCGGTTGCCCAAGGCGGCACGAACTTCTCGGGAGGACAACGCCAGCGCTTAGCTATTGCTCGCGCCGTCATGAAGCGTCCAGAGATCTATGTCTTTGACGACAGCTTCTCTGCGCTCGACATGAAGACCGACCAACAGGTGCGACGCAATCTCAAGCAGCATGCAGGAGATGCAACCACCATCATCATTGCTCAGCGCATAAGCTCCATCATCGATGCCGACCAGATTCTGGTGATCGACGACGGCCGCATTATTGCGCGCGGCACACACCAAGAGCTACTACAAACCTGCGATATGTATCGAGAAATTGCCGAACTCCAAATGGGAAAGGAGGCGCTCAACCTTGCATAACCTAACTACACTCAAACGCCTGCTTGGATATTTAAAACCGTACCGCACAACGCTCATATTCGCATTGATATTTGCAGCCTTAAGTTCAGGCTTTATGGTTGCAGCCCCTTTTCTTATTGGAGCAGTCACAACCACACTCTTTGAAAGTCTTGCTGCGGGCACGTTTCTGTGGAACAAGCTCACGCAAATTCTTATTGCCTTAGTAGCGCTCTATCTTGCATCAAGCCTCTTCTCTCTTCTGCAAGGCTTTGGCATGTCCAAGATCACCGCACGCGCAATTCAAACCCTGCGCGGCGAGGTTAGCGAGAAGATGCATCGTCTTAAGATTGACTACTACGACACCAAATCTCATGGCGACATCTTAAGTATCATTACCAACGACATTGATACCATCAACAACACGCTCAATCAAAATGTTACCGAGGTAGTCACACAAATTACTACGGCTGCAGGCGTACTTATAATGATGCTCTCCATTAGCCCTAAGCTCACACTCATTGGACTAGCCGTCGTTCCCCTGTCGCTCTTCTCGGCAGCAGGAGTGCTTGTAAAAAGCGAGAAGCACTACAACGACCAGCAGAATCTCTTGGGTCAGCTCAACGGCTACATCGAAGAAATGTACAACGGACAATCCGTCGTCCAATCTTTCAATTACCAAAAGCGCGCCCACAACAAGTTTTGCAACCTCAACGAGCAACTCAAAGAGAGCTCCCGCAAGGCAGAAATTACCTCCGGCTACGTCACGCCTATCACCGACACCGTCGGCGACCTTGGCTACGCACTCGCTGCGGGCATTGGATGCACTATGGCAATTGCTGGCTCAATTACCATTGGCAACGTCCAAGCAATGCTTGAGTACACGTGGCGCTTTGCCGACCCGTTCTCTACCATCGCAAGCATGATCGGCCGCTTTGGAGCAACCGCTGCGGCGGCCAAGCGCGTGTTCGAGCTGCTAGACACTCCAGAAGAATCTGCCGAGCCAGCAACGACCACTACCCTCACCCCCTGCCATGGTTCTGTCGATTTCGCCCACGTAGCCTTCGGCTATTCTGCCGATAAGCCCCTCATGCACGATATCAACCTGCACATCAAACCAGGCCAAAAGGTTGCCATTGTAGGTCCTACCGGAGCAGGAAAAACTACCCTCATTAACTTGCTTTTGCGTTTCTATGAGCTTGATGGCGGACACATTTCTATCGATGGTGTTCCAACTACCTCTATGACACGCCAAGAACTTCGCCGCCACTTTGGCATGGTCTTGCAAGACACTTGGTTGTTTGAAGGCTCTATTGCAGACAACATTGCCTATGCAAATGAGAATCTCTCACGCAAAGAGATCATCGCTGCTGCAAAAGCAGCTTGTGCTCACGACTTTATTAAGACCCTCCCGGGTGGTTATGACATGATTTTGAGCAAGGGTGCCGAGAACATCTCTCAAGGTGAGCGCCAGCTCATTACTATTGCGCGTGCCATGGCAGCACAGCCAGAAATCATGATCTTGGACGAAGCAACGAGCAACGTTGATACATACACAGAAGTGTTGATTCAAAAAGCGCTTGCCAAACTTATGGAAGGCCGCACGAGCTTTGTTATTGCCCATCGACTCTCAACCATTATTGATGCCGATGTAATCCTGTATATGGAACACGGCGACATCAAAGAAGTTGGTACCCATACAGAGCTTCTCGGCAAAAATGGCAAGTATGCTCAACTCTACAAGAGCCAATTTCTCTAAACTAAAGGCCCCTACGGAATGCTCCATAGGGGCC
>SAMEA104404103__coassemble_5272_pt1 | contig 4676 bp, 3 predicted proteins | sample SAMEA104404103__metabat2_low_PE_024 | metagenome-assembled genome bin SAMEA104404103 (sample SAMEA104404103) | Balaenoptera acutorostrata | reverse complement strand
GTATCTTTGGGTGCTCATGTTGAGCGCGTTGAGGTCCCAGATCCAGTCGACTCTTTTTAATCTTTAAGACGTATACCAATACGTTTGCACAGTAGTGACGCTACATTGTTCGTGATAAATCAGCGGGTTTTGAGTGAGCAATGTAGCGTCATTTTTTATACGTTTATGCTCGTTTGTAAAAACAGATAGCTTGATGAGTTATGGGTTTTATGGGGTAGATTTGTGGCTGTTTTCGTTAAAATTGCCATAAAACACCGCTTTAAGGCAATCGTAAGCATTAATTCTTTGAGTTTTACTTCAATGCGTTTTACAATTTCTAGGCATACTTTTGATGTGGTGCAAAAACGTTTTCACACGCTTTTGTTTTTCAATACTGCAGTTATGATGAGATAGGTTGGTTCGATGGGCCATAGGAAAATACAACACGAAGGATTTGGCAATCCAGCCAATGCTCGTGTGTTTTCACGTAAGAATGTTCAGCGCTATTCTGAACGTGCTGCACAGCGCCATCGCAAGCGCATGATTAAAAAGGGCATTGGATTTAGTGTTCTTGGTATCTTGTGCGCAACGATTATTGGCGTTGGTGGATGGTTCCTCCACATTGCATCTCAAATGCGCAACCCTGCTTTGATTACCCAAAGCTTGCTTGCAACGCTTGTAGATACCGATATTACCCAAGACCCATTCTATATGTTGTTGTTGGGTACAGATGGCCGTCCGGGTGAGTCTGCCTATCGATCAGACACGATTGTTTTGGCCCACGTTATTCCTCAGTCTCAGCAGGTAACGTTGGTCTCCATTCCTCGTGATACGCGTGTTACCGTTAACGGCGAGGCTATGAAGATTAACGCAACGCACGCGTACGGTGGTCCAGAAGCAACGGTTCTTGCAGTAAATGATTTGTGCGGCGTTGAGATTTCTCACTATGCAGAGATTTCCTTTGACGGCATGAAGGATCTTGTTGATTCGTTGGGTGGCGTTGAGGTTAACGTTCCAGATCGCATCGATGATCCTAAGGCATATGTCGAGGGCGATCGTGCCGATACAGTTATTGAGCCAGGACTTCAGGTGCTCGATGGTCGTGACGCTTTGGCGTTCTGCAGGTCCCGTGCATTCCCTGATGGCGACTACACGCGTATGCGCCACCAGCGTATCTTTATCGCTGCACTTGCTCAGCAGATATTATCAACCACCGATCCAACCACAATTGCACCTATGGTTGAGTCATTGTCTTCGATGGTTGTAACCGATCTTACTCTGTCAGATATCATTTCGTTGGTAAATACTATGCGTGGTATGGATACTAATGCAATCTATTCTGCAAATGTTCCTTCTACGACCGATATGATCGACGGCATTTCCTATGTTATTGCCGATAAGTACGCTTTGGCAGAAATGATGGAGCGTGTTGAGGCCGGTGAAGACCCACGCGGTCCTCAGACGGTAGGTAGCGTAGGTGAAGAGGGTAACTCAACGATTGGCGACTTGATCTCATCTGATGATACAAGCGAGTAGGGTCCTTCTCGGCAGCTAAACCTTTACAGGTATTTTGAGGCTTCCTTGAATACGTGAGATATTCTTGCGTGTTTAAGGGAGCCTTTTTGTTTACAAAAAATGCCTAGGTCGCGATGACCTAGGCATTCAGGAGAGACGTTAGGCGTAGAGAGCGACGAGCTCTACAAGGACGTTGACCATGTCCTCAAGTGACTTGACTGGAATGAACTCGTTGACGGAGTGCATGCAATAGCCGCCGGTGGACAAGTTAGGGCAAGGAAGGCCGCGGAAGGAAAGCTGAGCGCCGTCGGTGCCGCCACGAATAGGAATGACGGTTGGGGTGTAGCCGGCCTTTTCGAAGGCGATCTTTGCATTATCAATAAGGTGAAGCTCGTCCTTGACGATTTCTGCCATGTTTTGATACTGCTGGACAATCTCGATGTGAGCAACCTCGCTGTTGTGGCGCGCGTTAACCATCTTGCAGGCGGTCTGCATCAAGTCAAGCTTCCTCTCGAAGGCTGCGGCGTCGTGATCGCGAACAATGTAGCGCGCAGTTGCGTGCTCGCACGTGCCCGAGAAGCTCAGGATGTGAATAAAGCCTTCGTAGCCCTCGGTGTGCTCTGGGCGCATGTGTGCTGGAAGGCAAGCCTGGAACTCTTCAAAGAGATGAATGGCGTTTACCATACGACCCTTTGCATCGCCCGGGTGGATGGTGTGGCCGCTAAACTCCATGGTGACGCCTGCAGCATTGAAGCACTCCCACTCAAGCTCGCCAATTGGGCCGCCATCAACGGTGAAGGCGTACTTGCAGTTGAACTCTTCGATGTCGAGAAGCTCGGCACCGTGGCCAATCTCCTCATCTGGTGCAAAGCAGATACCCAAGGTTGGGTGTGCAATCTGTGGGTGCTCGTTGAGGTAGACAATCATGGACATGATCTCTGCAACGCCAGCCTTGTCGTCGCCACCAAGCAAGGTAGTACCATCGGTGACTACGAGTTCTTGACCAACAAGATCATGTAAGGCAGGGAGCTTCTCGGCAGACATAGAAACAGGCTTGCCATCTACAATGCCTGCTACAAGATCGCCGCCTTCGTAGGTAATAACGCGAGGGCAAACGTTGTCGGCTGGAGCATCCTGAGTCGTATCAATGTGTGCAATAAGTCCCAAGGCTGGAGCATCTTCGTGACCAGGAGTTGCTGGAACGTGAGCTACAACGTAGGCGTTGTCAGTAACGTGGGCATCTGCAGCACCGAGCTCAAGGAGTTCTTGTGCAAGCATGTTTGCCAAATCAAACTGACAAGGGGTTGATGGGGTAACATCACAGTTGTCTTCGTTAGACTGGGTGCTTACCTGAACGTAGCGCATGAAGCGGGTCAATACATCAGACACGTTTTTTCTCCAATCGTTGTAATTGTGTACACCATTGTATGTACCACGTGGTAGGGTAAATCCAATGGGAAAATCTATGAAAGGTATCGAGCGTATGGATACGTTTAATACTTCCGACATTATTAATAAGTATGACACGACCAACTACAATTTTGAGCTTGGTGCAGAATTTTTAACGCGTTTGAACCATACGTCTCAAACGCTTGTTGCACAAGGTCCTACAGGTACTCTGCTTGTGGCAGAGACATCGGGTGAGAATATTCCGGCTGCGTTTTGGAATATGGCAGAGCCTTCGACTATTGAATACATCCATCGTCTCTATTGCGCTGCGGGTGCTGAGGTTTTGATTACAAATACCTTCCAGGCAAATAGGCGCAGCTTGGATGAGGATGATATTTTTGCTTCGGTTGACTCTGTGTGCGACTACGCTGTTCGCAGCGCACTGTTGCCTGAGGCAAGCTATATATTGGGATCGGTGGGTCCGGTTGGCAACCTCGAGGTTGGCTATCGCGATGATAGCGAGGAGTATGCGTTGGCGCATGCGCTGTATTGCGAACAGATTCACGCGCTGCTCAACGCTGGTGCTCATGGCATTTTGCTTGAGACCTTCTCGTCAATCAATCAGCTTGCACCTGCTTTGCGTGCAGCCAATGACGTGGCTGCAGGTATGCCTGTCCTGGTAAGCTTTGCTATCAACGAGGAAGGCAACTTGTTAGACGATGTTATGAATATCGAAGGTGCAATCATTTGGGCCGAGAAGCACGGTGCTCACTCGGTGGGAATTAATTGCTGCTCTGTTGAGACGGCCGAGGCTGTGGTTCCACGCATGATTGCTGCAGCACGTACTCCGGTGACCGTTCGCCCAAGTGCTGGTGTGCCTGAGCGTACGGGTGATGGTAATCTGGAATGGGATAACATTGATGATGAGATGAGCCGCTTGGCACCTCTTTGGCGCGACGCAGGTGTCTCGATGATTGGTTCTTGTTGTGGTACAAATCAAGCTACCACGTGCTCTATTGTTGATGCTTTGCAGTAAGGGATAGCCGCAGGCAACAGCAGATGCACTTATAAATTGAATAAACGCTGCATATGGGGAAAGGGGAAGATATGACAGACGTTGTACAAAGTGAACACGAGGATGTTTTTGTTCGCATGGGAACTGAGCACACGACCAAGCTTTTGCTGGAGTATTCTCTCCCTGCGCTTGCAGGTTTGATGGTGCAGGTTCTCTATAGTGTTGTAGATGCAATCTTTATTGGCAACGGTGTAGGCCAGATTGGCCTGGCAGTTACCACCGTTGCATTTCCTATGCTTACGCTTATGACGGCGCTTTCCATGCTGGTTGGTACGGGTGGCAACGCTTTGGCAGCTATTCGTTTGGGTGAGAATAACAAGCAAGAAGCTGAGGTTATTCTCGGCCACTGCTTTACGATGCTGCTGGTTACCTCTGCCGTTGTGTTTGGAATCTCCGTGTTGGCTATGGAGCCTATTTTGAGGATTTCGGGCGCAATTGATGAGGTTGTACCGCTCGCTTCTTCGTTTTTGACTATTTTGACCGGTGGCTTTATTTTTCAGGCTGCTGGCTTTGGTATGAACAACTTTATTCGTACCACAGGCGCTCCTATGCGTGCCTTTTTAACCATGGTCGTAGGCGCTGTTTGTAATATTGTGCTCGACTACTTATTTGTTATTCGTTTTGGCTGGGGTATCGACGGTGCTGCATGGGCTACGGTCATTGCATGGGCAGTATCTGCGGCTACCGTTTTGATGTACTTTGTTTCTGCAAAGGCTCC
>SAMEA104404103__coassemble_4500_pt1 | contig 5457 bp, 3 predicted proteins | sample SAMEA104404103__metabat2_low_PE_024 | metagenome-assembled genome bin SAMEA104404103 (sample SAMEA104404103) | Balaenoptera acutorostrata | reverse complement strand
CAGCTGAGTCTTCTGACGAGCGTTCTTCTCGTCATGAGCGCCCTAAGCGCAAGATCTTAACTGAGCCTACGCTTTCTCAGGAAGACTGCCAGGCAATGAAGGTTGTCGAGCTTCGTGCAAAGGCAGAAGAGCTCAAGCTTGATGTTAAGGGCATGCGCAAGGCAGAGCTTGTCGAGGCAGTGTATAAGGCTGCAGCTCGTGCTGAGGGCTTCCGTGAGATCGAGGGTATGCTCGAGATTACGCGTGAGGGCCATGGTTATATTCGCCCTAAGAGCTATGTTGCTTCGCGTGAAGATGCGTTCGTTCCAGTTAATATCGTCCGCGGCGTACATTTGCGTCAGGGCGACTGGATCCAGGCTTCACTGCGTCCTTCTCGTCCAGGTGATCGTTCTCCTGCTATTGGACGTATTAAGACCATCAATGGTGTTGACGTGACCGAGCTTGGTCGTCGTCCTAAATTTGCGGATTTAACGCCAATTTATCCAGACGAGCAGCTTGTAATGGAGCATGGTCGTGATTCTATTACGGGCCGTGCAATTGATATTGTTTCTCCAGTTGGCAAGGGTCAGCGTGGTCTTATCGTATCGCCTCCAAAGGCTGGTAAGACAACCGTTTTGAAGCACATTTGCCAGTCTATTGCCGTTAACAACCCTGAGGTACATCTTATCTGCCTGCTCGTAGACGAGCGTCCAGAGGAAGTTACCGATATGCAGCGTTCGATTGCCGGTGAGGTTGTTGCATCAACCTTTGATATGCCACCTGAGAACCACACGCGTATTGCAGAGCTTGTTATTGAGCGCGCAAAGCGTTTGGTTGAGATGGGCGAGGACGTTGTAGTTGTGCTTGACTCCATCACGCGTCTTGCACGTGCATACAACTTGGCTGCACCTGCATCCGGTCGTATTTTGTCTGGTGGTGTTGATTCTGCATCGCTGTACCCACCAAAGCGCTTCTTGGGTGCTGCTCGAAACATTGAGAACGGCGGCTCCCTTACCATTTTGGCATCTGCGTTGATTGACACGGGTTCTAAGATGGATGAGGTTATCTTTGAGGAGTTCAAGGGTACCGGCAACATGGAGCTCAAGCTCGATCGCGACTTGGCTGATAGGCGTATTTTCCCAGCTATCGACCCTGTTGCATCGGGTACGCGTAACGAAGATTTGCTTGTTGACGAGAAGCTCCGTCCATTTGTTTGGGGTATCCGTCGTATTCTTGCAAATATGAACAATACTGAGCGTTCTGCTGCATCCTTCATCAAGGGCTTGAAGCAGACCGATAATAACGAGGAATTCTTGTTCCGTTCTGCAAAGAAAGCTGCAGACCACGAGGATAGTCTCTAATTATTAGCTAAAATCCTGTCCGATACTTTTTCGGGCAGGATTTTTTCGTTTGGTATTCTGTGTGCGCTTACCATATCTATCATCCATTTACTAATAAAAGTACGGTATCATGTAAGTTCAAGTGTGTTTATAGCATGTCTTCATGCTTAGCAGTAAAGCGAGGTGGGAACCCATGATCGAGTGCTACAAGACTGGCGCTGACGGAACCGTACAAATCGAGGAGCCAGAGCCGGGATGCTGGATTAATGTTGTTGAGCCTACCTCTTCTGAACGTACCTGGCTCGAAGAAGATCTTGGCGTTTTGCCAGAGTTTGTTAGAGCTTCTTTGGATGAGGAAGAGACGTCGCATATCGACTTTGACGACGAAGAAGATCAGACGTTCATCATTGTCGACTATCCTTCTGCAGAAGACGTCGAGGATATGACCGATCCAAATATGCTGCAGTACCGCACGCTGCCTTTGTCTGTCATCTTTTTGCAGGAGCAGAACATGGTTGTAACCATTTCTGCAAACGCAAACTATGTTATTGAAGATTTGGCTCGTGGACGCGTTCGTAACTTGGATACGCGCCTTCGTACGCGCTTTTTGTTGCTGTTGTTGCTCCGCGTTTCTCAGCGATTCTTGATTTACCTGCGTCGTATCGATAACTTGTCTACAAAGACCGAGAATAGCCTGTACAGCTCCATGAAAAACGATGAGATTGTACAGCTGCTCGCTTTGGAGAAGTCTTTGGTTTACTTCTCAACTTCTTTGAAGTCTGATGAGGTTACGCTCAATAAGATCATGCATGGTCGTATCATTCGCTTGTATGAAGAAGATCAAGAGTTGCTTGAAGACGTCTTGATTGAGATTCACCAGGCACAAGAGATGTGCGCTATTTACTCAAACATTTTGACGAGCATGATGGATACGTTTGGTTCCGTTATTTCTAACAACTTGAACATTGTTATGAAGGCCTTGACGGTAATCACCATCGTAATGGAGATTCCAAATATCATCTTTGGTTTCTATGGCATGAACGTAGGCGTCTTGCCTTTCCCAGCTACCTGGCTACATCCAACACTTATCGCGTTGGTCTTAATGGGTTTTGCGGTAGTGTTCTTCAAGAAGAACAACATGTTCCACTAACATAATTTAGGCATGAAAAAGCCGTCGTAGACACGCGTCTGCGACGGCTTTATTGTTAGTGATTGAGCCACTCAAAAGCTGCAGGGTATTCTGCAGCAAAATCGCGAAGGGTATCTTTTACGCGAAGAGCAACAGGGTAGGGAAGAACCTTGGCAAGGGCGTAGAAGGCCTTCATTTCAGGCGATGGAATGCAAATGGCCTTGCCTGCACGCAATGCATCTGCTGCTTTCTTTACAACTGTCTCGACAGATTCAAAGCCAATGAAGGTTGTATCTTCGAGTGCACGACGGCTGCCAACATTATCAAGAAGCTCGGTGTGCATGTACTTAGGGCAGAGGGCACAGGTGTGAATATCTACGCTTGCAAGCTCTGCATTCAGGGATTGAGACCAGTCAAGAATAAAGCGCTTGCATGCAGAATAGATTGAAAGCTCTGGCATAGGCATAAATGCTGCAACGCTTGAGACATTTAAGATGCGCGAACCAGGACGCATGAATGGAAGAGCGCGATAGGTAAGCTCAATAGGAGCCAGACATAACAGGCTCAACATCTGGCGCGTGTCTTGAGGGTCAATAGCACTAAACTTGCCAAAGCGCATGATGCCTGCACAGTTAACAAGCAGCTTAACGTGCGTATGAGGGGTCTCTGCAAGGCAGTTCTCAATAATGTCAAAGGTAACGGGATCTAACAGGTTGAGCGCGAAAGGGCGAACCTTGATGTTGCTAATGCGAACAAGTGCGTCAAGACGCTCACTGCGACGAGCGATTGCCCAAATTTCGTCAATAGGACCAAATTCTCCTGCGTCAATCTGGCGGCAAATCTCACGTCCCAGACCCGAAGATGCTCCGGTAACAATTGCAATATTAGACATGGGCTCTCCTAGAAAATCAATCAATTAAAGCGAATGTAGGTATTGTTCCCTCATTGGGTGTGTAATGAAACTGCGCAGCGGTATTTCTCGGCAAGTGGTTTTTAATTCGCAATTTGTTCATTTATGTAACATTGTGCTGGTAGCCCTTGATAAATACGTTCGTTTTCATGATAATAAACGGTAACTGGTTTTATACCAATTACTACCGCGGCGGAACAAACGCAGATGAAACGAACTACAAACATCCGTTGCGAGGGAAGTATTTAAGGCGCCCGCTATTTTGGCGCACACCATACCACCTTTGCCAACTTCATCTCATTCCTTGCGCGTAGATACGTTGCGTGTCCTTGATGGCGCACGCTTTTGGGAGGAGAGTATCTATGGCTCATATTAAATCAAGCCATATTGCAACCGTTGCTGGTTTGGGCTGTGCATCATTGATGGTGCCTAGTCAGGCTTTTGCTACAACAATTTCTGCTCAGCAGGCCTTTGATCAGTTTAGTGCTGCTGGTGGCACCACCTTTTTGGCTGGCGCTGCAGCAGGCATTGCAGTAACGTCTATTGTCTCCTTCTTTGAGATGCGTGCACAAGAAAAGGCATTTGCACAAGCTCAGCATCTAGCTTGTTCTAAGGCGGTTGAGACCGCTCGTGAACAGCTTGCGTTGCAAGCTCAGGCTCAACCTGCTCACTTTGCTCTTAAAAATGAATACACACAGTCTGACCTTCTGAGCGTTGTAGATGACGCATTAGATAAGGACCTCCCAGCTTTATCTACTGCAGATGTTCAAGACGCAGAGGATGCTTTGGATGCCGATAAGACCTGCGTATGCACGGATGAGGTTTTGCAGGCTGCGGCAGTACAAGATGAAGCAGAGCAAGAGGTTGTAGAAGAAGACGTGCCTGCAGAACAGGCACATAACGACGTTGTAGTCGAAGATGTTCCTGAGCCTGCTCAGGTGGCTCATCGCTCCTTCTTTGAGCAGCGTGAGGCTCGTGGCGTTCCGGTAATTGCTCGCGCCGAAGCCGCAGATGGCGTTGATGATTGGGGTAACTTCGCAGAAGGCCTCGATGATGACCCATCGATTTCTTGCGATCCTACCACTTCGCGTGATTTGCATGAGATAGCGTTCATTCAGCTCGCTCATGAGGCAGAAGAGATGTATGCCGCACGAGAGCAGCAAGACCAGCAAGACCAGTCGACCGATCAAGAGATGTCTGAGGAGCCTTCTTTGGCTCAGCTTCCTGCCGTAGAGCAGGACGTAGAGGTTGAGGTCCACGACTACTCCGGCAACGAGGATATGTGGGCACAGGCCTTGGCGGTTCTCGAAGAGACTGAGATCGAGCCTGCGCCTTATGCAGCACCTGCACCCGTTGCGGTTCCTGCAATGCCACAGCATGCATTTGTAAGCTCGCCTGCGCTGTCTGGCGTCATGATGGCACAGCCTGTTATGTATGTTCCTGCAGTACCTACCTACGCTGTTCCTGTCGCTTATCAGACGGCGGCAATTCCTCGAGAGAAGATGTCGCAGATTTCCATTAACAATCATGTTGATGAGCTTGTAAAAGAAGAGCTTGCTAAGTGTTCTTCTGTCAACGTTCGTCGTGCATCGTTGGAGATCATTGATGGCGAATCAAAATCGAGCAAGACTGTTTCCTCGCGCAATGCGTAGGATACGTAATTGATTTTCGTCTATGCCGAGAAGCTCATTTTCATAAAGGGAATGAGTTCTTCTCGGCATTTTTTATTGAGGTGAGGGGAGAGGCGTTTTGCATACCTTGATGTCATGGATAAAACAACATGGGTGGAGCGTTGTCTTAGTTGCTTGGATTTTAATTATTTGGGGCAACTCGTTGATGCCGGGTGAGGGAAGTGGCTCGTTGTCGCTGGGCGTCGTTGAGTGGATTCAGGGCGGTTTGATGCGTCTTGGTTTGCCGTATGCATGGGTGACAAATTTTCTTATTCGCAAGTGCGCTCATTTTAGTGAGTATGCGGTGTTGGGAATTCTTTCTTGCTTGGCGTTTAGGACAGACTGGAAGAATCGTAACGTGGCGCTTGCATTCCAGATTCTTTTGTTGGTAAGTGTTCCTTGTATTGATGAGACAATTCAGTTGTTTGT
>SAMEA104404103__coassemble_4198_pt1 | contig 5820 bp, 3 predicted proteins | sample SAMEA104404103__metabat2_low_PE_024 | metagenome-assembled genome bin SAMEA104404103 (sample SAMEA104404103) | Balaenoptera acutorostrata | reverse complement strand
ACCATGAAGTATCTGCAGCTCCTTTCTCAACAGTTTCCTAATGAGCAGTCTGTATTTACCGAGATAATCAACCTTCAGGCTATTCTCAACCTGCCTAAGGCCACCGAGCATTTCATGAGTGATTTGCACGGTGAATATCAAGCATTCATGCACATTATTAATAACTGCTCTGGAGTTATTCGCGAGCACGTCGACATCATCTTTGCAGACACACTTTCCGCTCACGAGAAAGCAGATCTTTGCACGCTTATCTACTACCCTACCGAGAAGATCGCTCGCGTAGCAAGCAAGCATGAGGATACTGCCGCTTGGTACCGCATGGTCCTCAATCAGCTGCTACAAATCGCGCGCTCCTTATCAAGCCGTTACACGCGCTCTAAGGTCCGTAAGGCTATCCCTCATGAGTATGCCTACATTATCGACGAGCTTCTCCACACACACCCTATTGAGGACGACTTCCGCATTAAATACCATGAGCGCATTATCGATTCAATCTTAGAGACTGGCTCTACCAACGACTTCATCTGCTCTTTGGCAAGCCTCATTAAGCGCCTCGCAGTAGACCATCTGCACATTGTTGGCGATATTTTCGATCGTGGCGGCCATGCCGATAAGATTATGGACATGCTCGAGCATTATCACTCTCTCGATATTCAGTGGGGCAACCACGACATCTTGTGGATGGGTGCGGCTGCAGGCGAGCCTGCTTGCATCATGAATGTCCTGCGCAACAATATTCGCTACGGCAATTTTGAAATTCTCGAAAACGGCTACGGCATTGCTTTGCGCCAGCTTATTGAATTTGCCGATAAGACCTATACCACAGAACCAGAGGCTATTAAGAGCATGAAGCTTACGCCTCTTGTTAAGGCAATTAACGTCATCATCTTTAAGCTTGAGGGCCAAATTATTATGCGCCATCCAGAGTTTGAGATGGAAGAGCGTCAACTTCTGGGTCGCATGAATCTTAAAGAAGGAACTATCTTCCTCGAAGGTAAAGAGTGGCCGCTTGTAACACGCGACTTCCCTACAGTAGATATGGACGACCCTTACACGCTTACTTCGGAAGAGCAAGATATTGTTGATCGACTTGTAGAGGAATTCACACAAGGATCGCGCTTACATCGCCATATTAGTTTCTTGCTTGAAAAGGGTTCTCTCTACCGCGTTTACAACAAGAACCTGTTATTCCACGGTTGTATTCCTTTGAATGACGATGGCACATTTACCTCGGTAAATTGCAATGGCACTCAGCTTTCTGGTCGTCAGTTCTTCAACTTCTGCGACGAGATTGTTCGTCGTGCTTGGCGCACGCGTGAGCAAAATACCCTTGATTGGGTTTGGTATTTATGGTGTGGACGTCATTCTCCATTCTCTGGTCGCGTTGTAAAGACGTTCGAACGTTGTTACATTGAAGATAAGTCCATCTGGAAAGAGCCTATTGACCCATACTTTGAGCTCGCTAAAGAGCCAGAGATTTGCGATGACATCATGCGTGAATTTGGCGTAGTCTCAGAGCATGCTCATATTATTAATGGCCACACTCCAGTAAAGACAACCAGCGGAGAAGTTCCTATTCGTGCGGGTGGCAAACTATTAGTTATCGACGGTGGATTCTGTCGTGCTTACCAGCCAAAAACTGGTATTGCTGGCTACACCCTCATTGCAAACTCCCGCGGAATGCGCCTAAAGGCTCACAAGCCATTTAAAACAGTAGATGCGGCATTAGATGCAAATGCCGATATTGAAAGCGAAACCAATCGCTTTGAAGTAAGAGACCGTACTCTAATGATTTCTGATACCGATACAGGTCAGGAAATTCGTGGTCAAATCAATGACCTTCGCATGTTGCTTGATGCCTACAGAAACGGCGTTTTGCGCGAGCATAAAGACCGCTAAACTAACAAGAGCTCCTATATCAGACGATATAGGAGCTCTTTTGTATTAATTACTTATTTTCGATTGAACCGATGTTTTTAAGCTCAATAGAGATAAGACCATTTGGAGCATTAACAAACTCAATAAACTCAGAGTTCTCAACGTACTCACTTGGGAACGAAATCTCAATGCCGGTATCGGTTTTAATCTTATGATTGCGAACCTTGCGCTGAACCTGCTTGCGTTCGACCTCTACCTTCTCAGGCAAATCCTCGCGGTGCATCTCTTCTTCAAAGCGACGCTTAAGCTGTGGTGCATTCTCAAAGACCTTCTCGCCAACCTCATAAGGAGAAACCTCTTTGTGCTGCTCTACCTGCTCTACAATGACCGACTTTGCAGCAGCCAATGCAACGGTTGGATTAGAAGCAAACTCTTCGGCAACGTCTTCTACAATACGGGTGACCGTCTCGATCGTCTCTTTAGTAGAAACAGAAGACTCACATTGAAGCAGTCCATCTGCAATCAAATTACGCTCTTCGCCCTGGAACTTACGGGGCTTATCGGTATACAAAATTGACATGTCACGTGCACGAATAAGCGCAGAAGCTGCGACCTTTTGAGAAGGGTTAGGCAAAATTGCGTAGTGGCGTGCAATGTGATTGACAGGCTCTCCAGTAGAAGAAGAAACCTCGTGCATAAAGGCCAGGCGGCTCGTGAGCAGCAACATACCAAACCAGCGAGAGCCGTCGCCGCCCTCCTCTGGATCGTCCTCGTCGAAGTCACAAATGAGCAGATCACACGACTGCTGATTGTCTGCCATTGCAAGCTCAGAGGCAAAGAAGTCTGCCAGCTGCGTGGTAAAGTCCATAAAGCCCATTTTGCCGTAAAAGTAGCGCTCGAGCTCGGTCCTAAAGCCGGACTCCTCAAAGAACTTTGCGTGCGTAGCCGTATCGTCCATGCGGGCATGACGCATATGGCGCTCAACAAAATGACCTACTGCAGAGTCATCCATATTGAGCTCTGCGTTTGAAAAGACTGTTACTCCCGAAGAAAAATCGAGAACATGCAAAACTGCATGATTGATTTTCATTCAGACTCCTAACTTATGCCAATAATGTACGAGCTGCCTGCTCAAGGCTGCCGATAAGTACATCTGCTGCATTGGCAGTTTCTGCACAAGCAAACAAATATGCCTTAATCTTTGGCTCAGTACCAGAAGGGCGAACAATAATCTTTGCGCCACCCTCAAGATCGAACTCAATAACATTTGCAGCAGGCAAACCATTAACGCCAGAAGCGTAGTCAATTACCTGCTCTACGCTAAGATTTGCAAGCGTCGTAGGAACAGCTGCTCCACCCTCACCACGCAAGGCAGCCATAAGGCCCGCCATACGCTGAGCGCCATCTGCGCCAGGATATGCAAGTGAGATCGTCTTATTGTGGTAGTAGCCAAACTCCTCATAGAGTGCGTGCATGGCATCAACCAAATTCATGCCAGAAAGCTTATACTCCTGAGCCATCTGACAAATGAGCATTGATGCATCAACAGCGTCCTTATCGCGAACGTGACCACCGTTGAGGTAGCCATAAGACTCCTCAAAGCCAAACATAAAGCGCTCTGGGTGACCCTCTTGCTCAAGCTCGGCAATGATATCGCCAATGTACTTGAAGCCCGTAAGGCAACGACGCAGCTCAAAGCCATACTTTTGTGCAAGCGCATCTACCATTGCAGAAGAAACAATCGTCGTGACGGCAACCTTAGAGGAAAGGTCTTCACCACGAGCTGCGACGTTGCGTGCAATGTAGTCAAGCAGCAATACACCCATCTCGTTACCAGAAAGCAAGGTGTAGCCCTCGCCATCCTTGCAAGCAACGCCTACACGGTCTGCATCTGGATCGGTTGCAAGAAGCAAGTCTGGGTGAACCTGCTCGCACAAATCAATTCCCAGCTGCATTGCCTCACGAATCTCTGGATTAGGATAGGGACACGTTGGGAAGTTGCCATCTGGCTGAGCCTGCTGCTCTACCACGGTAATATCTTCAATGCCTGCACGCTTCAAAATCTCGGTAACAGGAACCAAGCCCGTACCATTAAGTGGCGTGTATACCAACTTCAAAGGAGCGTCTGCAATCTGCTGCTCAGACAAGTTAGATACCGACTGCTCCAAGACAGCATCGTAGTAACGCTCCAAAACAGCATCATCAATCCAAGAGATTGTGCCTGCTGCAACTGCCTCGTCAAAATCGCAGGTAGCAATACCCGAGAAATACTCAGTGGATGCAATCGCCTCAGAAATTGCTGCAGCAGCCTGGCTCGTGATCTGGCAGCCATCGCTACCATATACTTTGTATCCGTTATAAGCTGCAGGGTTGTGAGACGCCGTCATGCAAATGCCTGCAGTCGTCTTAAGGTCACGAACCGCCCAAGAAAGAGTTGGTACAGGGCTTATGCGTGGATAGACATATACGCGCACGCCATTAGCAGCCAAAATGGAAGCTGCACAGCGTACAAACAGCTCGCCATTATTGCGGCTATCACGTGCAATTGCGCAGCTCGGAGCATCAGAAATGCTATTAAGATAGTCTGCCAAACCCTGAGTTGCACGACCAACGGTATAGACATTCATGCGATTAGTACCCGCACCAATTACGCCACGCAAACCTGCAGTACCAAAGGACAAATCCTGAAAGAATGCGTCGGTAATCGCGTCCTTATCGGCAGTATCACGCAAAGAAACAAGCTCTGCATGCAACACGTTGTCATCAACGTTATCAATCCAAGCATCAAGCTGGTCAAAAACATCTACCATGTGTATCATCACTTTCTTTTAAAAAGCAATTCCGTCAATTGTCCCCCATTATACAAAACGTCGGTACAACCCCGCAGAGTCATACCGACGTATACAAACAAACTATTGAGATTTTCACGCTGCCGAGAAGGACCGTTTAGTTATTTCTCGACATTAACATAGCGCCATACAATTGAGTCGCCATCATGCAGCTCATGGAAGTTGCATGCATGCTGAGGCATTGATCCGTTAACAAGATACGTCCATCCAGATGTTGGACCATAGTCTTTCTCGGCCAAACCATTGATGGCCACCACATACACGCCCATGGCGGTCTCTTGAGCATTAATGGATACTCCACAGGATGCAAGTGCGTCATACACAGTTGCGCCAGCACTCAGTGTAAGCTGTGCAGATCCACCAGCGATACCCGTCTGGCCTGGATCAATTGAGATTGAAACCGAAATCTTGTTTGAAGGAGCAACGCTTTGGCCCGAAGTCTGATTTGACTGACCAGACTGATTTGACTGGCCTGACTGACTACCCGACGTTTGCTGTGATGTTTCAGCTGAGGCTTCTTCGCGTACACCTTCTGGAGCCGCAACGATTTCGTCTGTTGGACGAGCGATTTGAGAGGCACTGTCATCTGATTGTGTCGCATCAATCTCTTCTGAGACTGCCTCTTCATTAGAGGTCGGAACAATGGGTTGGTCTTGAGTTTGTTCTACCGTCACAAACATCGAACGAACCTGTGCCAGCGGGTCAATCCCCTGTGCGTATTGAGCCTGAGCCCAAAAACCCACGCCAAACAATATTGCGGCTACTAACGCAGCAAGAAGTATGAGCGGCTTGCGTTTGCTGTCTATATTGCAATCCATAACTATCCCCTACTTATGAGCGGACTTCTTACGCATTACAACCAGTACAAGGCCAATAGCAATAGCAATTCCTGCAGCCATCATAACCGTAGGCCACATAGGATGAGCATCAACCTGAGCATCTTCTACATCCGCAAGAGCTGTTGCATAAGCTGCCGTATCATCTGCGTCCTCAGCAATTACATCAACCGCAGTCTCAGGTGCATCACTTGTTTGATCAGTTGCATCAACAGTTCGCTGAGTAGCATTTGCCTGTGGCTTAATAGATGAGGTAG
>SAMEA104404103__coassemble_3481_pt1 | contig 6953 bp, 6 predicted proteins | sample SAMEA104404103__metabat2_low_PE_024 | metagenome-assembled genome bin SAMEA104404103 (sample SAMEA104404103) | Balaenoptera acutorostrata | reverse complement strand
GGATTTCCCAAACAGCGTCATTACTTCAGTCGTTCGATCAAATTCGGTGGAGACCCTACTATCGTTGGACGTGCAAATGAAGGTATTGATAGGAAGAATAAACGCAAGTGCAGCACCTAAAAGAAGAGAAAAAGCTCGAGTGTCTGTTCCGTAGTAAACACGACTTGGATCGACAGCTGGGTTGTAGATTATGGCCATTTCTAAAGCTGAGAGAAGAGCAAGAAGTAGAATGACGTTTCGGACAGAATGCTTACCGGCACCCTTTTTTACTAGGAGTAAAAGTGCGAGCGGCCATACAATATAGAACTGCATTTCAACTGCAAGAGACCAAAGATGAGTTAAAGGAGAAGGCGCTCCAAGAGCATCGAAATACGAGATATCGTTAAAAATTTGCCACCAGTTGTTCATGAATAACAAGGAAGGCAAAACGTCTCCACGCATTTTGGTTAAAAGCGGATGGCTAAAGAAGGTGCACAAAGCAGCAGTGACAATTATGCACGTGACTACTGCAGGAATAATGCGCTTGAGTCTTCTTGACCAAAATCGTTTTAAATCAATCGAATGAGTTCTTTTAATTTCAATCAATAATAATGATGTGATCAAGAATCCAGAAAGTACAAAGAAGACGGTAACACCTAAAAGACCGCCTTTGAGCCAAGGAACACCAAGGTGGTAGAGCAAAACTGCAATAACCGCGAGGGCACGAAGGCCATCAAGCGAGGTGATGTAGCGAGATTTGATTGTCTTAGCCTGCCGAGGCATTGAAGCCTGCTGTGGCTTTGCTTCTGGATTTGCAACTTGAGACATGGGATTCCTTAAAACTGTGGAGCAAAAAAGACTTAATAAGTATAACTAAATGAGTTAAAAGATATATAAATATAGTCTATACTTAAAAAATATTAAGGGGAGCTTAAACACGTGCTTTAGGCTGAGAGGAGAACGGCAATGTGTTCTCGACCCAACCTGATCTGGGTAATGCCAGCGTAGGGAAGACATATGGATAAACAATATCCGCCCTGCGCGTCGATGTGCGAGCAAAATCGCTCGGAAAGGACGCAGTATGGAAGCTAGCGTAGCTATTCAGGTCTTGCCACAAGTGCAAGGCGAAGACGAGGTAATTCGTGTTGTTGATGAGGCAATTGCCTACATCATGAGCGAATTTCCAGACGCATTTGTAGGTCCATTTGAGACTACAATCGAAGGCGACTACGACCACTGTATGGAAGTTGTAGCAAAGGTTAATAAGATTGTTTGCGAAGCTGGTGCGCCAAGCGTTGCCACGTATGTAAAAATCTTCTTCTCGCCTGAGCATGGAGTACTTACAACAGAGCAGAAGGTTTCTAAGTATCACGATCACGACTAAGCGTGACTCTATGCTCGATTATACGCTTAATAAGAAGAATAAAAATGCCGATAAGCCCCGTCAGGTTGTCTCATATGTAGCAGCTCCTGTTGCGGTACTTATGGTGCTTGTGGTGTGGCAGCTTGTATGCAGCATGCAGCTGCTGCCTGCATATTTGCTGCCTAGCCCTATAGCAGTTGTTCAAGCAATGGTGGCAGATGCCCCCTTGCTTGCAGCGCATGCTAAGACAACGCTGGTAGAAGCTGCAATTGGATTGAGTATTGGCGTTGCCGTAGGCGCTTTTACTGCATTGCTTATGGATCGCTTTGAGCTTATCTATAAGGCGCTGTATCCGCTTATTGTTCTTACGCAAACGGTTCCTACGGTAGCAATTGCACCGCTGTTGGTTTTGTGGTTTGGCTACGGTGTTTTACCAAAGATTGTCTTGATTGTTGTGACAACCTTTTTCCCGGTTGCAGTGGGGTTGCTAGGCGGGCTGCGTTCGGTAGATCCCGACACTATTGACCTCATGCGTTCGATGGGTGCAAGTCGTTGGCAAATTATGCGTTATGTAAAACTTCCTGCAGCACTGCCACAGTTCTTCTCGGGATTAAAGATTTCTGCAACGTATGCCATTGTTGGCGCTGTCGTAGCCGAGTGGCTCGGTGGTTTTTCTGGCTTGGGCGTATATATGACGCGCGTCCGTAAAGCCTATGCGTTCGACCGCATGTTTGGCGTCATTTTTATTATTTCTGCTTTGTCATTATTGCTCATGTGGGCTGTCGAAGCACTGCGCCATTGGTGCATGCCTTGGGAGCAGCCTCACTCTCATAACTAAGGATTGATCATGTCTTACCATACTTCAATTTCTCGTCGTCACGCTTTGGCTGCAGGTGCAGCAGCTCTTGTAGGTGCTGCTTCTTTGGCAGGCTGCGGTAGCGATACTCAGTCTGAGCACGAAGGCCTTAAGAAGGTTACCTTTGTTTTGGATTGGACTCCTAATACTAACCACACCGGTGTATACGTAGCTGCTGCTCGTGGATACTACGAGGAAGCTGGTCTTGATGTTGAGATTGTTCAGGCACCAGAAAATGGTGCAGATGCCCTGGTTGCATCGGGCGATGCTCAGTTTGGTGTCACTTTCCAAGACAGCATGGCAGCTTATGTCTCTGGCGATAACCAAATGCCAGTAACTGCAGTTGCTGCAATTATTCAGCACAACACCTCAGGCATTATTTCTCGTAAGGACAAGAATATTACTCGTCCATATGACATGATGGATCATACGTATGCTACCTGGGAGATGCCTATCGAGCAGGGCGTTGTACAGCGTTGCGTTGAGGCAGACGGTGGCGACTTTAGCCGCGTTAAGATGATTCCTTCTACCGTAACCGACGAGGTTAGCGCACTGGAAACAGATCAGGTTGATACCATTTGGATCTACGAGGCTTGGGCGGGCGTTAAGTGCGACCTCGCTGGTTTGGATACCAACTACTTTAACTTTGCCGATATCGACCCGGTCTTTGACTTGTACACTCCTGTCATCATTGCTTCTGATAAGACCATCGGTGAAGACCCAGAGCTTGTAAAGGCATTCTTGGAGGCTACGCGTCGTGGTTATGAGGATTGCATCGCTGCACCTCATGATGCTGCAGATGTCTTGCTTGAGGCTGCTCCAGAGCTTGAGCCAGAGCTTGTCTATGCTTCTCAGGAGTACTTGGCAGAGCGCTATCAGGCAGAGGCATCATCTTGGGGCGTTATTGACCAGGATCGTTGGGATAACTTCTTTGCTTGGGTAAGCGAGCAGGGCTTTGCTCCAACCATTGAGGCTGGTGCAGGTATGTCTATGGACTTCTTGGATGCGTAAACCCTCATGTCTACGCTAAAAATTGAGCATGTGGGGCAGCGCCTTGGTGACACAGAAATCTTGCATGACGTAAATCTCGAAGTGCGTGACGGAGAAATTTGCTGTCTGCTGGGTCCTTCGGGTTGCGGCAAAACAACACTCTTTAACATCATTGCGGGTTTGTCGCTGCCAACAGAAGGCAGCGTCTTCGTAGCGCAAAAAGATGTTACGGGTGTCACGGGCCAAGTTGCCTATATGCTGCAAAAAGATCTGTTGCTTAAAGAGAAGACGATTCTTGATAATGTGGCTTTGCCATTGATGGTACGTGGCGTAGCTAAAAAGCAAGCACGTGCGCAGGCATTAGAGCTCTTTGATCGCTTTGGTCTAGCAGGTACCCAGGACAAATGGCCTCATGAGCTTTCGGGTGGCATGCGACAGCGTGCAGCACTCTTGCGCAGTTATCTTTTTTCGCAAGAGTTTTTGTTGCTCGACGAGCCCTTCTCGGCCTTAGACGCATTTACTAAGTCATCCATGCATGAGTGGTTCTTGGAGATTGCTACAGAGCTCGGTACCACGGCATTGATGGTCACACACGATGTCGACGAGGCTATCAAGCTGTCGGACACAGTCTTTGTGATGGCAGGCTCTCCTCAAGAAGGTGTTGCTACGACCATCATTGGTGCACATGCAATTGATGTGCCTAAGCAGCGTCGTTCAGACTTTGTGCTGACTCCAGAGTTTTTGGATCACAAGCGCGCGGTGTTGGAGCTTCTTCATAAACGTTAAAACTATTGAACCAGTATGCTGTTGTGCGTACTGGTTCTTTTTTATGGGATACTTAAGCATAAGCGAAAAAAGGAGGCTTATATGGCATTTTTAGATATAGATCGCGATGAAGCGGTCAATTTGGTAGGTAACCTTTCTTGTGCAAGTGCTCCATCTGGTTTTGAAGATGAGGTTTGTGCGCTTGTTCATGAGTTTGCTCATCATGAGCTCAGTGAGGGTACTACCTTTACTGAGACCAATTTGCGCAACTGCTTGCTCAAGCCAGCTGGTATGAGCGATCCTGCGGTAGAGCCAGAAGCTTGCCGTGTGTTGCTTGATGCTCACGCAGACGAGGTTGGCGCCATGATCAAGTCAATTCGCCCTAATGGCATGATGACGTTTATTCAGCTTGGTCACTACACCACGCAGGCATTGGCTGGCGAGCATTTTTTGGTTCGCAATACTCAGGGCGACTGGTTGGATGCAGTAGTTGTAGCAAAGCCACCTCACTTCCAGACTGCTGCCGAGAAGGCCAGCGCTCAGGTATCTGAGTTCTTGCTTGACTGCGGCGCTACGTCTGCAGAGGATGCACGCGATAACTTCCACATGGCAGTAGGTGAGCCTGCTGTTCCTGCAACAGATTTCTCGTACGATACCGAGCGTGGCGTTATGTTTGGTAAGGCTTTTGATGATCGCGCAGGCATTGCAGCTATGATGCTTGCCCTCAAAACCCTTGAAGAGACTGATACCGAGCTTGATTATGTTGCAACCGTATCTTCTCAGGAAGAAGTAGGAGAGCGCGGCATTGGCGCTTGTGTTAACTGGGCTCAGCCTAATTGCGCCATTATGTTTGAAGGTGCTCCAGCAGACGATCAGTTTGCACAGCATGCAGATGTTCAGTGTGCACTCAAGCGTGGTCCAATGATTCGCTTTGCAGATTGCACTATGATCACCAACCCTCGCTTTATGCGCTTTGCCTTAGATGTTGCAGCTAGGTATGACATTCCAGTACAGACGGCAGTGCGCGATGGTGGTGGCACCAACGCTGCTGCAACGCATGTTATGCACGAAGGTATTCCTGCATTGGTTATCTCTGTTCCATGCCGTCAGATTCACGCAGGTTGCTCAATCGCTGCAATTGAAGACGTTGAGAATGCTGCTCGTTTGGGTGCTGCAATTGTTCGTGAACTAAGCTGTGATGTTGTAGATAACTTCTAATCTAGAAGTTTGATACGTTTATTGATATGCTACTTACCAAAGTTTTTTCTCGTTAAAGGAGACCTCATGATTCCTGAGCTTCTCAATAAGATTTCTGAGACCCATGCACCAATTTGTGTTGGTCTTGACCCTATGCTCTCCTACATTCCTCAGCACATTTTGGATGCTGCATATGCAGAGTATGGCGAGACCTTGGAAGGTGCAGCAGAGGCAATTTGGCAGTTCAACCGTGAGATTATTGATGCTACCTATGATCTTATTCCTGCAGTAAAGCCTCAGGTTGCAATGTATGAGCAGTTTGGCGTTCCTGGCATGGCTGCTTTCAAGCGCACTGTTGACTATTGTCACGATCGCAACTTGACCGTTATTGGTGACGTCAAGCGTGGTGACATTGGTTCTACCTCTGGTGCTTATGCAACCGCTCACGCAGGTACCATTACTGTTGGCGCTAACACCTTCGCTCCATTTGATGAGGACTTTGTAACGGTCAATCCTTATCTTGGCTCTGATGGCATCAATCCATTCTTGGATGTTTGCGATAAGTGTGACCGCGGCATTTTTGTTTTGGTTAAGACTTCCAATCCATCCTCTGGCGAGTTCCAGGATCGTTTGATTGATGGTCGTCCACTCTACGAGCACGTTGCCGATAAGGTCGCACAGTGGGGTGCAGACCACATGGCTGGCGACTACAGCCGTGTTGGTGCCGTAGTTGGTGCAACTTACCCAGAAGAGGGTCGCGTATTGCGCAAGCTTATGCCAAAGGCTCTGTTCTTGGTTCCTGGCTATGGTGCTCAGGGTGGTAAGGGTGCAGACCTGGTTCATCTCTTCAACGAGGATGGTCAGGGCGCAATCATCAACTCTTCCCGTGGCATTATCTGCGCATACAAGCAGGAGGCATACGCACAGTTTGGCCCTAAGAACTTTGCAGACGCTTCTCGTGCAGCTGTTGAGGCAATGGTTGCAGATATTTCTAGCGCTTTAAATTAATAATTGCATTAAAGTACCACCTCTATTTCTTCGCTTTAGAATAGGGGTGGTATCCTTCATTTCATAGTATCTTAGAAAGGTTGTCACAAGAGTGCGAGAACCTATTGTAAGTATCGTAGTTGCTGCTTATAACGCTGAGGCATGGATATCTGAGTGCATAGAAAGTGTTATTAATCAGACATCTGATCACTGGGAGTTAATTCTTGTTGATGATGGATCAACTGACGGTACAAGCCAAATTATTGACCGATATTTAGTCGACAATCGCATTAGGAAAGTTTCGTGCGAGCACAGGGGCCTTGCTGCTTCAAGAAATACTGGCCTCTCGCTCGCGTCCGGTGAATTCCTAGCTCTTCTTGATGCTGACGATTATTTAAAGGCAGATTTTGTTACAAGTGTTTATGAAAAAATGGCTGCTGAGGAGCTCGAGCTACTGTACTTTTCATCATTTGTATTTTCAGACGATGAGAGAATGAATGACAGGGTTAGTCATCTTTATAATTATTCTAAGAGGCCTGTTGAGAGCATTAAGATAGGTTCTGGTCGTGAGATTTTTATTTGGCTGGAGTCTTTGGGTAAATTCGTAATGACAGGTTGCTTACAGGTTGCAAGAGCTTCGCTTATTGAACGCGTATTTGGTCTTAATCGTGTTTTTGAGGAGGGGATTATATACGAAGATAACCCTTACTCATTGAAACTTGCGGTTGCTTCAAATCGCACAGGTGTTATTGCTGACGAACTTTATTGTCGCAGGGTTCATTCAGAGTCGATCACCATGACAAATAGTGAAAATGA
>SAMEA104404103__coassemble_3176_pt1 | contig 7534 bp, 6 predicted proteins | sample SAMEA104404103__metabat2_low_PE_024 | metagenome-assembled genome bin SAMEA104404103 (sample SAMEA104404103) | Balaenoptera acutorostrata | reverse complement strand
TGAGCAAGCAATTGATACGCAATTGCCCCTCGAACTTCTTTGACATCTCCATCCAAGGAAAGCTCGCCAATATATAGATAGTCGCGCAGGCAGCTCAAAGGAATCTGACCCGATACAGCCAAAATTCCCACTGCAATTGGCAAATCAAATCCAGACCCACTCTTGCGCAAGTCCCCTGGCGATAAGTTCACTGTTATTTTCTTGCGAGGTACCTCATAGCCCGCTGACCGCAAAGCACAGCGAATGCGTGAACGAGCTTCCAAAATTGCAGCATCAGCCATTCCGACAATCGTAATTCCCGGTAGCCCATTTGACATTGCCACCTCAACGGTCACAGATACTGCCTCAACGCCACGCAAACATGCTGCATGTACCTTTACACTATCTTGAGCCATAGCATTACCATTCATCATCCATGCTAAATGCTCCAATGATGTGCTGGACACGCGCAATACCTTTGGGCATCAGCAAGATTCCAATAACATCAAAGCGCAAATCCTCAATGTTCGGATTCTTCATAAAGTAGTATTGAGCAATTCGCCTATAGATTTTTTGCTTACGGCTATCGACGGCTTCTTCAGGGAAAATATCAGTGTCGAAACTGCGAACACGCCTTGTTTTTACCTCAGCAAGCACAACGGTATTACCATCTAGAACAACTAAATCAGCCTCACCTTCAGGACACCAATAGTTATTCTGAATAATGCGGTACCCTTGATCCTCAAAGTAAGCCCTTGCCAAAATCTCACCAAGCTGGCCGAGCTCTTTGTTGTCCATACTAAATACGAGCTGTTCGTTTTGCTGAACTTTCTCGTCACTTACATCCAAGCGATGCAAATCACCCTGAAGAGCCTCCTGCTCTTCAATGCGCGTAATGCTATTAATACGAACATGCGCATTTACACACATATCATCCTCATCGTACGTAGCGCTCCCCTCGCACTCCCACGTACGCCCAGATTCCGATAGGTGGCGATTCTTCTCAACCTTTGAATCGATGGATTTACCGTTATCGATGGTCATAGTGAACTCCCTTCACACCAATAGATACTTTGAATGTGAGGTATCAGTCCAACAAAGCCGAGAAGGACTCTTACAAAAAGAGCGGGGCTAGCCTGTATGTATCAAACACAAGACTAACCCCGCAGGTAGATATATTCGTTTTTGTAGAAAACTTCGAGCACCTTAATTAGAACAGGCGCTCCGTCTCTAAGAAATTACCGCAAAAAGAAGCACGATGAATGTCAGATAAACCGTATTTCTTAATGGCAGCAATGTGCTCAGCAGAAGCATAACCCTTACACTCTGCCAAATGATACTGAGGATATTCCTCTGCATACTGACACATCAGATCATCTCGCGTGACCTTAGCTACGATTGATGCAGCAGCAATAGATGCAATGAGTGCGTCACCTTTGACAATGTTTTTCTCGGCAGGATGCGCATGAAGCGGATTACCATCCATTAATACACAATCTGGCTCTACTCCAGAGTTTTTCACTGCTGTTTGAACTGCAAGACGCATAGCCGCAGCCATGCCAATATCATCAATTACAGCTGGCTCAATATGAGCGATTCCTACCGCCAGTGCGTCATCGCAAATTCGAACAGACAAAGCCTCGCGTTTGGCTGGAGAAAGCTTTTTGGAATCGTTAAGACCCCAAATATGAGGAGTTGCAGGAAGCTGCACCGCACAAACCGTCAAAGGACCAGCCACAGATCCGCGACCAACCTCATCGACGCCTAAGACGACGCCGTCACCGCCAAACTCCGCCAAGCGCTCATACATCTCGTCAACACGCGTGCGCTCTGCTGCTTCCTTTTCGTGGCGCTTTAATGCTCTCTGACAAGCTTTTACAACCTGCACACGAGGATCGTCCCTGTAGTGCTCCACCAAAGGAAGAATCTCATCAAATTGTGCAGCACCCAACTCTGCAGCTACAGCTGCAGCAGCGATAGAGCTTGTCATGTTTGCCATACGAGTATCTCTTTTCTAATAAATAAGGCCGCCTCGAAGGAGACGGCCTTAATGGTTCTAAAATCAAACCAGAATTAGTGCATACGCTTCTCACGAAGACGAGCTGCTTTACCAACCTTGTCGCGGAGGAAGTAGAGCTTAGCACGACGAACCTGGCCGTGACGCAATACCTCGAGCTTAGCGATCTTTGGGCTGTGAAGTGGGAAGGTACGCTCAACACCGATACCGAAGGAGATCTTACGAACGGTGAAGGTCTCGCGGGAAGAAGCACCGGACATACGGATAACGTCACCCTGGAAAACCTGGATACGCTCGCGGTCGCCTTCCTTAATGCGGTAGTGTACCTTTACGTTGTCGCCTACGCGAACCTGAGGAAGGTCCTCACGGATCTGCTGACGCTCAATAGCGCGGATATAATCCATTTCTTAATCCTTTTCTTCGTCTAGAGGTGCCGTTGTAATAACAAGCGACACATAGCGTTGACACACAAATGAATACTATACAGAATTCTCTGCCAAAAGTTAAGCAAAACGAGAAGTTTGTAAAAGTATCAAAGAAATTCATAGCTCATCTACAAACCGATGTCTATGCCGAGAAAAACCGCACCCAGATTACTCTGAGTGCGGTCAGGGAGTCAATATATGACAGACTTCTTACAAGAAAATTTACTCGCGATTTCCCTTGATCTTAGCCTGTGCAACAGCCAAACGTGCAATAGGTACACGATATGGAGAGCAAGAGACGTAATCAACGCCAATGCCGTAGAACTTCTCGATAGAAGCAGGATCGCCACCGTGCTCACCACAAACACCAAAGGTGATGGAAGGCTTAGTAGAACGACCAAGCTTTACAGAAGTGTCAAGAAGGTCAAGAACGCCGTCATCGATAGTCTCGAATGGGTTAACCTTCATGAGCTTACGGTGCAAGTAGATAGGTACGAACTTGGACTCAACGTCATCACGGGAGAAGCCGAAGGTGGTCTGAGTAAGGTCGTTAGTACCATAGCAGAAGAAGTCAGAGTTCTTAGCGATCTCGTCAGAAGTGACGCAAGCGCGTGGGAGCTCAATCATGGTACCAATAGGAAGGTCAAGCTCTACACCCTGTGCACGCTGTACCTCATCGATAACCTGCTCTGCTACCTCACGAACAGCCTCAAACTCGGAGTTCATGGATACAAGTGGAACCATGATCTCTGGACGAGGGTCAAGGCCCTCCTTCTTAAGCTGAGCTGCAGCAGTTGCGATAGCACGTACCTGCATCAAAGGAAGCTCTGGGTAAACGATAGAAAGTCGAACGCCACGAAGACCGAGCATTGGGTTGGACTCAGTCATACCATCGATACGACGGAGCAAATCGCGCTTCTCAGCAATCTCTGCTGCAGATGCACCGCGCTCTTCCATACGAGCAATCTCAATAGCAAGATCACGTGGGTCATCGAGGAACTCGTGCAAAGGTGGATCGATAAGACGTACAACAACGTCGCGGCCATTCATTGCACGGAAGATGCCCAAGAAGTCCTCAGTCTGAACACGGAGAAGGTCTGCGAGAGCATGGTGCTTCTCGTCCTCCTGATCAGAAAGGATGAAGGTCTGAATGATCTGCTTGCGGTCACCCAAGAACATGTGCTCGGTACGGCAAAGGCCAAGAGCCTGTGCACCGAAGTCAACAGAAAGCTGAGCGTCTGCAGGGGTATCTGCATTAGCACGAACGTGCATTACGCGGCCAGTCTGAGGATCGAGTGCGATCTCGTCTGCCCACTCAAGGATGGTGTCAAGATCACCAGAGAGCTCTGGGTTAACAAGCTTAACAGCGCCAAGAACAACAATGCCCTCAGTACCGTCAATAGAGATGATGTCACCCTCGTGGAGAACAACATCGGTACCAGCAATGCGAACTTCCTTGTTAGCAGCGTCAATCTTGAAGGACTCAACACCGCAAACGCAAGGAGCGCCCATGCCACGAGCAATAACAGCTGCGTGAGAAGTCTTACCACCGTGGGAAGTAAGAATGCCCTCTGCAGCAACCATGCCCTTAAGGTCGTCAGGGTTGGTCTCCCAACGTACGAGGATAACCTTGTGGCCCTCCTCTACGCGAGCAACAGCGTCATCAGAAGAGAATACAACCTCGCCTACAGCAGCGCCTGGAGAAGCGTTGAGGCCACGAGCGAGAATGTCAAGCTCCTGAGTAGTGTCAAACTGTGGGTGAAGAAGCTGATCGAGCTGATCTGGGTTTACACGCAAAACTGCCTCTTCGCGGTTGATGAGGCCCTCGCGCTCCATGTCGATAGCAATCTTCAAAGCAGCAGCAGCGGTACGCTTGCCAACACGGGTCTGAAGCATCCAAAGCTTGCCCTGCTCAATAGTGAACTCAATGTCACACATATCGCGGTAGTGGTTCTCGAGAATACCAAATACGTTCTCGAGCTCTGCACCAGCGCTCTCAAGACCTGGGGTAAGCTTGAGGTCAGAAATTGGCTCGGTGTTACGAATACCAGCTACAACGTCCTCGCCCTGTGCATTTACAAGGAAGTCGCCGTAGAACTCGTGAGTACCGTCTGCAGGGTTACGGGTAAATGCAACGCCAGTAGCAGAAGTGGTGCCCTTGTTACCAAATACCATGGTCTGAACGTTTACTGCAGTACCAAGGTCGTCAGAAATCTTGTTCTGCTTACGATAAAGAATTGCACGAGAGTTGTTCCAAGAACCAAATACTGCAGAAATTGCAAGACGAAGCTGGGTCTTAGGATCGGTTGGGAATACAACCTTGCCATCCTGTACGAGCTCTGGGTACTCTGCAGCATTTACCTGCTCAGAGAAGATGCGCTTGAACTCTACAACGAGCTCCTGCAAATCCTCTGGGGAAAGCTCGGAGTCAAAGCGAACGCCAGCAACAAGCTTCTTAGAAGTAATAGCATTCTCAAAGAGATCTGCATCGATGCCCATAACAACGTTAGAGAACATCTGAATAAAGCGACGATAAGAATCCCATGCAAAACGTGGGTTCTCGGTCTGAGCGATAAGACCCTGAACGGACTCATCATTAAGACCAAGGTTCAAAACGGTGTCCATCATGCCTGGCATAGAGAAAGGTGCACCAGAACGAACGGAAACGAGCAATGGATCATTAGCGTCACCAAGGCGCTTACCCATGCGCTCCTCAAGATCTGCAAGTGCCTCGTCAATCTCGTCAAGGCAACCCTCAGGCCAAACATTGCCTGCAGCGGAGTACTCAACACACGTCTGACAAGTAATGGTAAAGCCATAAGGAACAGGCAAGCCAATCTTAGACATCTCAGCGAGGTTTGCACCCTTACCGCCGAGAACAAAGTTCATAGATGCGCCGCCCTCGGTAACATTCTCACCGGATGCGTTCATACCAAACTTGTAAATACGCTTAGTTTGCGTCACGACAAACTCCCCCTTGTCATGGGACATACATTAGATATGTCAAATTTAGTCGTTGTGCATAAATTTACTAACACAACTCGCAACTAATAGTAGGGTTTCTACAACAATTTTGTATGCAGAGACTGTGTCTTACTATAAACGATACAAGCATAACGGTGAGCGGAAATATTCGTGGATTTTATTTGATAAACAGTTTATCACCGAGAAAAACGACAGAAATTTAGGAAGTTGAGAAAAGGTCGTTTTCTTTCGAAGAGATCATTTTTGTATAGCAATATTTATACAAGTCAGCAAAATTTTAATCTAATTAAGGTATCAGTCGTACAAAATGGTGGTGACACTTTATTTTGTAAAAGCTGAAGACATATTGCTTTAGCGTTTTATCATTTTCGACATTTTCTTTCACTTTACTTTCCATATGATAAATTTTTATCTATAAACGCAAGTAAAATGCTACTAAAACGGTTTACCATTCTAAAGTAATCGAAAGAAAGTTAAGGTACTTCTCGGCAGAAAATCTATTCAATAAGTGAAGAGATTTATGCGTTTTAGAATACCGAGTCAGCACCTATAAATGCATATTTTTGGAGTGTAATTGTATAAGAAAATCGTGCCTTACTCCCCTATTTGAGCGTAAGACACGATTTGTATTGCAATATTTCTAAGAATAAATTAAATGCTTCTCCTCGATATTGTGGAGAGTCTTCAAATATCGAGCAGCTAACCAGTGGGCCATACCAAGATTTTGATCTAAATAGTTGCCACACTCCTTTGGATCGGCACCTGGAATGTCACCTTCAAAGGTAGCAATAAACTCAAAAAGACGAGTAACTAATGGCACAATGTCTTGAGAGCTGTACTCACCAAACACAACAAGGTAGCAACCAGTACGACAACCCATAGGACCAAAATATACAACGCGAGAAGCCCACTCGGCATCATTGCGCAAATAAGTAGCAGCGAGATGCTCGATCGTGTGGAGCTCTGCGGTATTCATAACCGGCTCACGATTAGGAGCAGTCATGCGCAAGTCGAACGTTGTTACCGCGCAGCCCGTATTTGGGTCACGATCAACACGAGAAACGTAGACTCCTGGCTCGAGAACCAGATGGTCCACACTAAAAGATGCAATACGCTCCATACAAACAAATCCTTTCAAAAGAAAAACCCGATACAGATTTTACGCTGTACCGGGTTAAAAAGAAACTAATGATTACTCGCCAAGGATAATCTTGGTAAGCTCTACAGGAGGAACAATCTCGCCATCCTTGTAAACGCGCATATTGCCAGAAGCAATCTCGTCGATAAGGATAACCTCACCATTGTTGTAACCAAACTCGAACTTAATGTCATAAAGATCGAGGCCGAGCTTCTTGAGCTCATCTGCAACAATGTTGGTGATCTTGAGGGTCTGATCCTTCATGGAATCATACATCTCAGCAGACATAACATTCAAAGCAACCAAAGCGTCCTTGGTTACCAAAGGATCGCCCTTGTCGTCGTCCTTAAAGGTGGTCTCAACGTAGCCACCCTCGAGTGGAGTACCATCCTCAATGTAGGAACCATAGCGACGAATGAAAGAGCCAGTTGCTACGAGACGGCAGATAACTTCAAGGCCCTGACCAAATACAGTAGCAGGAAGTACTTCCATAGTAGCATCGTCGAGATTTGCGGATACGTAGTGGGTCTTTACACCTGCATCCTTAAGAATCTCGAAGAACTTTACAGAGGTCTCAAGATTTGCGCGACCAATGCCCTCGATAGTCAAACCAACGCTGTTCTCACCTGGGTCGAAAACGCCGTCTTTACCGGTGCAATCATCCTTGAACTTAAGGAGAACATTACCGTTCTCGAGCTGATAAACATCCTTGGTCTTGCCAGTGTAGAGAAGCTCCATTGACGTCTCCGTCCTTTCTGTAATCCAATTAAACTGGAAAACAAATGGTAGTAAATTACCGCTATAAACGATTATAAAATGTCGTGCAAACCTCTGCAAATAATCACGTTGAAGCTTGATTAGCAAAACACTATCAACCGTTTTACCATCGTTAATAGTACCCCTATGCAGCTAATCCGTTTCGCAAAAACTTCAATTTAATACGATAGAAAAGATTTTTTATAAAGTAAGCAAACTCAAATTCTTACGACA
>SAMEA104404103__coassemble_2701_pt1 | contig 8641 bp, 8 predicted proteins | sample SAMEA104404103__metabat2_low_PE_024 | metagenome-assembled genome bin SAMEA104404103 (sample SAMEA104404103) | Balaenoptera acutorostrata | reverse complement strand
GTGCGTGAGAAGCAGTTTGAAATATCTCAAACTCCCTTGGTTACCAAGGATGTTCGTGCCTACGAATTATTACTTCTTATGGCTGCGGCTATTTGGGGTCTTTCGTTTGTTGTATTGAGAAGTGCAACAGTTGAGTTGCCTGCAACCTACGTTGTAGGTATTCGATATTTAGGTGCAGCAATTATTTTGGGAATTGTACTTCATCGTCGTATTGCACAGCACATGGATGCAAATCATATACTTCCCGGTATTGTATTAGGTGCGCTTGTCTATTGTGGTTTTGGACTTATGAGCGTATCTGCCATGGGAACAACACCTGGTAAGAATGCTTTTTTGACGACAGCCTATTGTGTCTTCGTTCCGTTTTTAGCTTTTCCTTTTACACGCCGCGCACCAAAGATGCGCAATATCGTTGCAGGCATCATCTGTTTGATTGGTATTGCATGCATTTCTCTTCATGTGAGTGATGGAGCATTGACCATACGTTTTTCTGAGATGATTGCTGTTTTATCGGCAGTATTTCTTGGTCTTCATATGGTTGCTGTTGCCTATTTCTCTCGTGAGGATCGCGATATGCTTGTCTTGACGTTTTATCAATTCTTGACAAGTGGATTGATTGGCTTTGTTGTTGGTTTTTCTACCGTTGCTTTTCCCGTAGAAAAAATGCTGATGCCAAGCGTTTTATTTGATCTTGGTTATCTTGTCTTGCTTTCAACGTGTGTAGGCTCACTCCTTCAAAATATTTGTCAGGAGCATGTTCCTGCTACACAGGCATCACTGCTTATTGCTTCTGAGGCTATTTTTGGTCTCTTGTTTGGTGTATTGCTCATTCATGAGCATGTGCGCATAATTGATGGTATTGGATTTTTGCTTATTTCTTTGGCAATTCTTATAAATGAAATTGGGTATAAGCAGAAAACGTCTATTCTATAGCGTAGTTGTATTAGATATGCGAGTTATTACTCGTGTACCAGGAGGTTTTTCATGTCTAACTTGAATAAGAAGGTTCGCGCTCACTACTGTGGCACGCTTGACGATGGCACTAAGTTCGATAGCTCTTACGATCGTGATGAGCCAATCGAGTTTGTTTGCGGCGCTGGTCAGATGATCAAGGGCTTCGACAAGGCTGTTGAGGATATGCAGGTAGGCGAGAAGAAGACTGTTCACCTCGCTCCAGAGGATGCTTATGGCGTATCTAACCCAGACCTTATCATTACCTTCCCAATCGAGGAGGTTCCTAACGCAGACGAGATGAGCAAGGGCGACAAGGTTGGTCTTATGAGCGCTGCTGGTTATCCAATTCCTGCAACTATCATCTCTATCGATGAGAATGCTGTAACCATTGATGCTAACCACGAGCTTGCTGGTAAGGCACTTAACTTTGACATTGAGCTTGTTGAGGTATTCGACTAAGTTTCTTGTTATATACAAACTAAAACGAGCATGGCAGAACTGCCGTGCTCTTTTTTAATGAAAAAAAGAGCGAGACTTCATGCGTCTCGCTCTTTGTGTAGCTATGCGTTTTCAGGCTTAAGCTGTGCAAAGTCATCAACAATAACTTTGATACAGTTCTTATCGGCACGAACACAAAACGTATTGTTTGGATGAGAGATTACTTCGCCGTCATATTGGATATCTAAAGCTGGCTCACAAGTAATTTTAGCCTCAGTTGTCTTAAAGATTTTCATTTGAGGACGACCAAGGGAATGACCTTCTGGGTCAAGGATGCCTGCAATGACGGTAGGAAGCAGACGTACCGTTTTGATAGGTGCAACAATTGCAATATCGAGTACGCCATCTACCATTGAGCTGCCAGGAATAATGGAGATGTCACCCTGGATGCGAGAGGTGTTTGCGGCAAGAATACCAATACCATCGCATTCATCGACCACGCCGTCATGCTCAATTGTAAAGTGGGTAACGGTAGGGCTTGGCGTACCAAGTGCTGCAATAAAGTAGGCAAGCTCACCAAAGTCTGACTTGAGATTCTCAGCTTTCTTCATAATGGTGGCATCAAAGCCCGAGCCTGCAATAATTGAAAACGTATGAGACTGGTTTTCTCCAGACTCATCTTGCCACATGAGCTCGCCGAGGTCGACAGAAGCGTATTTTCCTGCCTGGCATGCTTTTGCAAGCGAAGCTGGTTCCGAAGAGTTGCCAATGTTGTTAAAGAGTAAGTTTGCGGTACCAGAAGGGAAGATGAGAATTGGAACATCACAACCCTTAAGCTGGCAGATAACGTTAGAGACTGTTCCATCGCCGCCTGATACAACGATGCGGTCAAAGCTATTTGCATCTTTGGTAATCTGCTCAGGTTCTGCACTGTCACCTAGATAGCGCAAAACAATCTCGTCACCAAAATCGCCAAGTGCGTGAATGAAGTCCATAATCTCATTTGAGCATGGTCCTGACGAAAGATTGTGAATGATAAGGTAACGCATTGACGTCACTTCCTATTGAACAAAACACGGGTATCATAGTGAGTTAATGTACAAATACTAGCATACCCATGTTGTATGAGAGTCAGATCATAAAAAGGTATTCATGTATATTTCTACAACTGATGAACTTATTGATTTTTGCTGGCGAGCTTCTCGTTTTGATGCAATTGCTGTCGATACCGAGTTTCTTCGTGAGAAGACCTATCGCGCTAAGCTGTGCTTAATTCAAATTGCAACGCCTGAAGAGTACGTATGTATCGATCCGTTGGTGCTTGATGACCTTGAGCCACTGCGTGATTTGTTCACCAATCGCGGCGTCACCAAGGTGTTCCACGCTTGTTCGCAGGATATGGAAGTGCTTTTTGATGCACTTGGCTGCTTGCCAAAGCCTATTTTCGACACACAAATTGCTGCTTCGTTTTTAGGTTTTCGCATGCAGATTGGTTACTCCAGTCTTGTAAGTCACTACTGTGGCGTGAACTTGTCCAAGATGGAATCCTTAACCGATTGGTCACAGCGTCCTTTGACACCCGAGCAGATTGAATATGCTTATGACGACGTTCGCTATTTGATTCAGTTCTATCGTCAGATGTATCGAGACCTTGAGGATAAGGACCGTCTTTCTTGGGTTTCTGCAGAGATGGTAGAACTTACGCGCAAGGAAAACTACGAGGTTGACCGTCGTGAGGTATACCGTCGCGTTAAGCGTATTACATCCTTGACGCGCCATCAGCAGGGCGTTGCTCGAGAGCTTGCAGCATGGCGTGAGCTTCGTGCACAGAAGTGTGACATTCCTCGTAAATGGGTAATGACCGACGAAGTTTTGATTGCCATTTGTAAGCGTGAGCCGCGCAATACTCAGGACCTTTGCAGAATTCGCGGAACTGAGTCCTTATCGGCACGAGACTGCGAAGGCGTCCTTACTGCGGTAGCCCACGGTCTTGCATGTCCACCAGATCGTTTGCCTCTTATTCGTAAGCCTCACAAGGCTGCAGGTCCAGAGCTTGATAGTGTTTCTGACTTGATGTACGCGTTGGTTCGCTTGGTATCTGAGCGCGAGGGAATTGCGACTGCCATGATAGCTTCTCGTGAGTCGCTGATTGACTATATTGTGAAACCACAGTCATCCGTGCTTTCTGAAGGTTGGAGGCACGAGCTCGTGGGTAGACAATTAGATGACCTGCTTGCGGGTCGTATTGGTTTGACGGTTCACGATAATCACGTCGAACTCGTTTAGAGTTTTGAAGCATAGATGCTGCAGGAAGGTTAAGAATGTATCCTTACATGTATTACAGTTATGATACGGGCTATTTGTTGATGGTAGTCACGTGTTTGGTGCTTGGTATGATTGCGCAGGCCTACATTAATGCGCAGTACAACAAGTGGTCACGCATTCCTGCTGATGGTGCTTCGGGCAGCCAGGTTGCTCGTTTGATGCTCGATTCTTCTAATTGCTCAGAGGTTGCTATTTATTCGACTCCTGGTCACTTGACCGATCACTATGATCCACGCTCCAACGCGTTGTATCTTTCTGGCGACAATATGTCCGGCGGCTCTGTCGCTAGCGTGGCTGTTGCATGCCATGAGGCGGGTCACGCGGTTCAGCGCAAGCAGGGTTACTTCATGATGAAGGTTCGCCATGCGCTTGTTCCTGTCGTTAATTTCATGTCTAACGCTTGGATTTTTATTTTCTTGTTTGGCATGTTTACTTCAGTCACGCGCATGTATTCGATTGCTGTCTTTATGTTTGCGTTTACGGTGCTGTTTCACTTGGTAACGCTTCCGGTAGAGATTAATGCATCACGTCGCGCTCTTGCTTATATTGAGGCATCGGGTATGAGCCCTGCTTGTGTTCGTGGAGCACGTCAGGTGCTTGTAGCTGCAGCTTTGACGTATGTCGCAGCAGCACTGAGCTCTGCGTTGCAATTCTTGTATTTGCTGCGTCAGGCAAATAGTGACAACTAATCTTATTGCTTAATTTTGTGCACTCATCTGTGGGGAGCCGCAGGTGGGTGCATTTTTATTTTGTACTAAAAAGTCTAAGCATTTGTCTTAGCAGTACGGTACTATCAAATAAAAAGACGACTATTGTTAGAAAAGAGGTTCTATGGCCGAGAAAAACACGGAGCTTATGAGTGTTTCTGAAGCCATCGAGCTTGCTCAAGGAACCCTTAAACTCATACCAAGCATTACTGTCTTGGGAGAGGTCTCTGGCTTTAGAGGTCCTTCTCGTTCGGGACATTGCTACTTCACAATCAAAGACGACAATGCGTCGGTTGAAGTAATCATTTGGAGCAGGGTTTATCAGGCTCGTGCATTTGATTTGCGCGATGGCCTAAAGGTTCAATTTACTGGCAAGTTTGGCATTTATGCAGCAACGGGACGCTTGAGTTTTCAGGTTTCATCATTTTCTCTCGTAGGAGAGGGCTTGTTGCGCCAGCAGGTTGCTGAGCGCGCTAACAAGCTTCGCCGCGAGGGTCTTATGGATGAGTCGCGCAAGCGCCACATTCCTGTCTTTTGTACAAGGGTTGCCGTTGTAACGTCGCTTAATGGCAAAGTTATTGGCGATGTTAAACGAACCCTTGCGCGAAGAAATCCGCTGGTAGAAGTTGTCTGTGTTAATGCTGCTGTTCAAGGTGAGGGCGCAGAAGCTCAGCTAATCCACGGATTAGACCTTGCAGCATCCATTAATCCAGACTGTATCTTGCTTGTGCGTGGTGGCGGATCGTTCGAAGAGCTCATGACCTTTAATGATGAGGCGCTCGCTCGTGCAGTAGCGGCGTGCCCGGTTCCAGTTATCACCGGCATTGGCCACGAGCCAGATACCTCAATTTGTGACATGGTGTCAGATCGCCGTGCATCTACACCTACCGCCGCGGCCGAAAGCGTTGCTCCTTCGTTTGAGCAGCTCACTCAAAAGCTGCAGGAGCGTCAAGAGCGTCTTTCTAAGCATGCTATTCGCCTGGTAGATACCATGCGTGCCGAGCAAGAAGACTACGCGCTTGATTTGACGCAAAGCGTACGCAAGCAGCTTGAGTATTTATCTGTACGTCTTGATGACTGGGCTTCTCGGCGTGCATTAAACGACCCTACGATGGTGTTGGATCGTCGCACCATTGAGTTAGGTATGGCACAAGATCGCCTGCTTGATGCAATGCAGCACAATCTTGACGTTGCTAAGAAGGACCTTCAGGCAACTTCTAGCCGTATGATGTTGCAGTCTAAGCGCAGCTTTGTTGTAGATAGAAAGCTGCTTGAGGCTCAGCATGAGCATATGCGTCACTTGTCGGGCCGTCTTGTTAAGGCATTCGAATCTAATTTTGCTGCCTATGCAGGAAAGCTTGATGCACTGTCTCCACTTGCAGTTTTATCACGTGGCTATTCTATTGCGTATGACGATGAAGGTGTTGCAACTTCAGCTGGTGCCTTCACGCCTGGCGAGACGGTACGTGTTCGCTTTAGCGATGGTGACGTCTTTGGTGTTGTCGATCACGTTGATGCAGCGCCATCGAGCAAATAGCACACTGTTTATGAGTATGACTACTACGTTAATTGGTATAAGGAGTATTAAGTATGAATTCAACTAAGAACATCGAGGAGCTTTCATATAAAGAGGCTTCTCAGGAGCTTGAGCTTATCATTCGCAACTTGGAGTCTGGCGACATGGAGCTTGAGCAGTCTTTGGAGTCATATGAGCGCGGCATTTCTTTGCTTAAGAGCTTGCGCGAGCGCTTGGTAAATGCCGAGCAAAAGGTTTCTGTTTTGGTAGAAGGCCTTGATGGTAGCTTGGAAGAGCGTCCAGCAGACGCTGCTTCTCAGGATACCGATCTTCCTTTTTAATGGCGATGTAAGGAGTATGCGCTATGTGTGATTGCATTTTCTGCAAGATTGCAAATCATGAGATCCCATCCACGGTTGTTTATGAGGACGACTTGGTAATTGCTTTTGACGACTTAAATCCTCAGGCTCCTGTTCACACGTTGGTTGTACCTAAGGCTCACTACGACAATATTGTTGATAATATTCCGGGTGAGACGGTAGCAGCAATGATTAACGCTGTTCGTGAGGTAGCTTCCCTCAAGGGTCTTGATGAGGGCTTCCGCATTATTGCTAATACTGGTGAAGTTGCTGGTCAAACCGTTATGCATTGCCATATTCATGTATTGGGCGGCAAGGATCTTGGCGAGAATCTTCTCTAGTGAGTCTCATTTTCTATATGCTAAGCAATAAAACGTTTAAGCAAATTGAAAAATAATTAAATAGAAGCTTAAAAAACATCTCCAGGTGGCGTATCATCTTGTGTGGTTTGCGTCTTTATGGAGATGTTTTTTGATAAGAGAGGAACACAATGAACGTACTCGTTGTAAATGCTGGCAGCTCTTCTTTGAAATATCAGCTTTTGAATACTGAGACTCGTGAGGTCTATGCAAAGGGCAATTGCGAGCGTATTGGTTCGAGCAATGGCATCTTTGGTCACCAGGAGTTTGGTGGCGAAAAGATTAAAGAAGAATTCTGCATGTCTAACCACAAAACGGCTATTGCACGCGTTCTTGAGGTTGTTTCTGCTGGCGACATCAAGATTGAGGGCATTGGTCATCGTATTGTTCAGGGCGGCTGGCACTTCCCAGATTCCTGCCTTGTTGACGATGAGAGCATGGCTCGTATCTTAGAGGTTGCTCCTTTGGCTCCTTTGCACAACTATGCAGAGGCTGATGTTATTAACTATTGCCGTTCTGCATATCCAGAGCTTCCAAACGTTGCTGTTTTTGATACGTCTTTCCACTTTGATATCCCAGAGGTAGCACAGCGCTACGCTCTTCCAAATGATGTTCGCGAGAAGTTCCATGTTCGTAAGTACGGTGCTCACGGTACTTCTCACCGTTATGCTTGGAAGATGGCTCATGAGTACAGCGAGAACACTCACAAGCTTCTTTCTTGCCACTTGGGCAATGGCGCTTCTTTGTCTGCTATTGTCGACGGTAAGGATATGGACACTACCATGGGCCTTACCCCACTTGATGGCCTCATGATGGGTACTCGTTGTGGTTCCATTGACCCTGCAACGGTTTGCTATTTGCAGCGTGAGGGTGGCTTCACCTATCAGCAGGTTGATGACATGATGAACAAGAAGTCTGGCCTCTTGGCTGTTTCTGAGCGCACCAACGACTCTCGCGATATTGAGGATGGCGCTGCTGCTGGTGACGAGAAGTGCCAGCTCGCGCTTGATATGTTCTGCTACAAGTGCGCAACTAACATGGGTTCCATGATCGCTGCTATGCAGGGTGTTGACACTATTTCCTTCTCTGCAGGCATTGGTGAGAACTCCGCTACCACTCGTTCTATGGTTTGCAAGAACTTTGAGTGGCTCGGCGTCAAGATTGACGAAGAGAAGAATGCTGTCCGTAGCGGAGAGGTTCGCTCCATCGCAGCACCAGATTCCAAGATTGAAGTTCTTGTAATTCCTACCGACGAGGAGTACATGATTGCGCTTGATGTAAAGCGCATCGTATCTGCTTGCTAAGAACTTCTATACATACGCACTCATATCACTCCGCTCGAGCTTAACGGTTTTATCAAACCGCTCGGGCGGAGTATTTTGTTGTGACTTCGTGAGGATTTTCTAACCTGTTATTCTAAGAGAAAATTAGTCGTACTATTCGTTGGTACCCGGTCTGATAATTCGCTGTAAAGCGGAAGGAGTTTGATATGTCAGACAATACGTTTGAAGACGAAGAACTGGTACAACCTGTTGCCGAGAAGGTCATTCCTGGTCCTGGTGCAGAGTTTACTCCAGTCGCAAACTTGCTCTCTGATGATGAGGCACGAAAGTCGAGCGCTATTGGTACTCGTCGAGGTGCAGATCCAAACTTGTTGCAATTCTTTTTGATTCTCAATTTGGGTCTTATTCTTACGGCAATTTCTATTGTTATCTTTAAGACGCCTAACCATTATGCATTTGGTGGTACATCTGGTTTATCGGTTATTTTGACCGGATTTTTCCCTAATTTGCCGGTATCAGTCTTTATGTGGATCATCAATATCGCATTGATTGTCTTGGGTCTTATTTTCCTCGACAAGAAAGCAGTTGGTTGGAGCGTTTTTGCGTCGATTGCGTTGTCGGCGTATGTTTCCTTGATTGAGTGGATGTTTCCTTTGAATCAATCTCTTACAGGAGATATGTGGCTCGATCTTTGCTTTGC
>SAMEA104404103__coassemble_2445_pt1 | contig 9459 bp, 7 predicted proteins | sample SAMEA104404103__metabat2_low_PE_024 | metagenome-assembled genome bin SAMEA104404103 (sample SAMEA104404103) | Balaenoptera acutorostrata | reverse complement strand
TTCTCTAACTTGTGCTCCTGGCACGGCAGAGGACGTAGATGCTGAAGTTATCAAGATGATGGAAGAGGCACATGCTCGTGCAATGCAAATCTTGCGCGAGAATAAGTTCAAGCTTCATGAGCTTGCTCGTTACCTCCAGAAGAAGGAGACTATTACGGGTGAGGAGTTCATGACGTTGCTTGAGCGCGAGAATCCTTTGATTCCAAATCCTTCTACACATGTAGAGTAGCTTTAAATTCAAAAACGCAGCTTGGATTTTCCATGCTGCGTTTTTTATTATGCGATCTTAAAAAATACCTTCCTCAGCGTATGCTAAGGAAGGTATTTACGTTTTAGTTAAAGGCTTCGACCAAATGCATCTGCTTTAAGAATTGCATCAATAAACTTTTGTTCGTCAAATGGATCTGGATTGCCCCATTTCCATTCATTGGTCTTAGTTGCAGCATGAGCAAGTGCTGGAAGATGAGACTCATCTAAATCAAGCTCTGCAAGCGTTACAGGAAGGTGTACCTTCTTATTGAAGCGTGCATAACGCTCAAGCTCGGCGTCGTTGCCCATATAAGCGAAGAGGCATAGTACTCCAAAAGAAACAACCTCACCATGAAGATGCTTTTTACCTTCACGCTCAATGCTCAAAGACGCATTGAAGAAAGCGTGTGCCAAAGAAGAGTTGTAGTAATACTCAGGTTGGTTAGTAAGGTTAGAAATATAGCCGGTAGAGATAAGAATAGTGAGCGCTACCTGCTCAACAGCTTCAGAGGCTACGTGGTTTTCACAGTCAATGATTGCCTGTTCACCATACTTCATAAGGTTTTCGGTGCAGGTGTGTGCCAGAGCAACGCCTAACTGCCCTGTGTGGTCGAGAGTGGCTTTGGAAGAAGAATACTCAACCTCAGGCTGCTTGGAGAGGGCGTCGCCTATGCCTGCCCACATAAAGATGGAAGGGGCTTGGGCGATAACCTTAGGGTTAATAAAGATGTGTGCAGGAGCCTTTGGGTGAACATAGCCGTCTGGCTTGCCATCTTCGGTGTAGACAACAGCAATAGCGGTTGCAGCAGCACAGTTGGAGCAGATGGTAGGAACAGTAAATACTGTTTTATTGAGCTTATCGGCAGCTGCTTTAATGATGTCAATTGCACCACCGCCACCAATTGCCATGATGACATCTGCTTCCATAAAGCAAGGATCGCTTGCGAGGCGCTCCATCATGGAACGGGTAGGGGCGGTAACGTAGTCAATCTCGCCAGTGATTGAGATGTTTGAGCCTTCAAGGCCCTTCATCAAGGCTGGTTTTGCAGCTTTGAGCGCGAACTGATCGGATGCTAAGCAAATAGACTGAGCACCATGGCGATGGCAAATCTCGGGTATTGCATCATAGGCGTCGACACCTACGGTGTAGTCACTCATATTGATTGTCTTCATTCGATTCCTCCTTATGAAAACGATTTATCAACGATACGATACTCCTGTTTATTGACGTTATACAAGAGACTTTTGTACTTTCAATTGTTAACTTTATTTGTATGTTAAATACGGAATAAACGTGGTATGAACCTGGTAAGATTTTACTGTTATTATAATGCTAGTCAAATAGAACTATTTATTAATGAGATTTGATAACTATGGCAAAACATTTTAAAAATTCTAATGATAATCCGGTTAATATTCCAAAGGCTGATAACGCATATAATCCTATGCCTGTTATCAACAACGCTAATGCACGTGAGGCTCGTCAGGCCAAATCTCGTGAAGCCTTTGGTTCCACTCAGGGCGGTAAGAAGCCATTAACCCAAAAGCAAATTGCAATGCGTGTTATTTTTGGCGTCCTTGGCGTAAGTATTGCCATTATGGTTGGCTTATTTGCTTATGGTGCATACTTCGTACACTCCTTGAACAACTCTCTTGGTTTTGAGGATGAGCAGGTCATCAAGGATCTTAAGGATACCTTGCACAAGGCGGAAGATGACAGCGCTTTCTATGTTGCATTACTTGGTAGCGATGCCCGCGAGGGCGATTACACTAGTCGTGCTGATGTAAACATGCTCATGCGTGTTGATACTGAGACAAAGACTATTTCGCTTGTTTCTGTTCCTCGCGATATGCAAATTAATTTTGCTGGACAAGGCGTATGTAAGATTAATGCTGCATATGCTTACAATGGTCCAGTTGGTGCTGTTACTGCACTTCAAGATTTTGCTGGCGTTGAGATTTCTCACTATGCAGAGATTCACTTTGATGAGCTTGTTGATTTGATTGATAAGCTCGGTGGTGTTGAGGTTAACGTACCAGAAGGCTTCAATGCATCTGGCCACAGGATTTATGCTGGTGTTCAAACACTTAGCGGAGAAGAAGCACTTGCATTTACGCGCAATCGTTACCAGTCTGTAGCCGGTGACTTTGGCCGTGCACAGGCACAGCGTATTGTTGTTGAGGCTATTATTAATAAGGTATTGAGCCAAAGCCCACTCGATATGCCTTCTACTATTACATCTGTTGCTTCCTGCTTTAGCACGGATCTTAAAGTGGAAGATATTTTGGATCTCGCTTTGGAGTTCCAGGGTAGTGATTACTCTATTTATTCAGCTATTTGCCCAAGCTATGCATTTAATGAGAATGGCGTAAGCTATGTTGGCGTTATGTATGACGAGTGGCATTCGATGATGTGCTATGTGGACGCTGGTATGGATCCACTAAGTACAGAGGCTATTCCACAAGAGCAGCTTAATGATAAGAAGTTGGGCAGCGCATCCAATGGTGCTTCTACCCGTGATTATGAATCTGCTGTTGCGAATTCTGGTTTAACTACTGATGCAGTTGTATCTGTTGATTAATTTGTCCTTTAATTAATTTCTTTAGGAGATTTGCAAGGTTATGTTTGGTAAAAAGAAGAAGACTGCTTCTTATGCGGCAGCTCAAGAGGCTATTCATACATTGATGGCAAACATTCAGTTTTCAAGTATTGATAACCCAGTTCGTACTATTTGCTTGACCTCTTCTGTACCAGATGAGGGTAAATCTACGATTGCATATGAGCTTGCAATGGCTTTTGCAAAAACTGGTAGCAGAACCTTGCTTATTGACTGCGATTTGCGTCGTCGTTCTTTGGCTGACCGTATTGGTGTGAGAACTAACTCCGGTATCTTCTCGGTACTTTCTGGCAATGTTGCATTGTCTGATGCTGCAGTTCACACCAGTACTTCAATGCTTGATTTTTTGGATAATGAACCACATATTCCTAACCCTCAGGCTATCTTGTCTTCTCATCGTTTTGAGAAGTTTATTAAGGATGCATCAGAGCAGTACAAGTATGTCATTGTAGACACCCCTCCACTGGGTGCATTTGTTGATGCAGCAATTGTTGGTCGCGTTGTTGACGGTACTGTTTTGGTTGTACGCGAAAACCACACTAAGCGCAATGAGCTTCTTGCAGCATATGATCAGCTTAAGAAGGCAGATGTTAATGTTCTTGGCGTATGCATGAACGACTGCGAGGTTGAGCTTACCAACTACTACTCTGATTACTACACTAAGGATGGTAAGACGCGCAAGAAGAAGGGCAAGAAGAGCAAGGGCTCTACCTCGTATCCTGCTCCAACGATTTCAAATTCTTCTGCTAAGCAGAATTTCGCTTCCGACTATAAATCTGCTATGACGTCTGAGCCTGCAACTTCTGCTTATAGCCGCAATGCAGGTGTTGCTCAGCCAAATACAGCACAGCCTTTCCAGGTTATTTCTGCTGGTTCATCAGAGCAGAGCAGACATTCTAAGCCACGCTTTAAGTAAGGTAACCTATTATGCGCGATATTCATTGCCATATTTTACCTGGCGTAGATGATGGATCCCAGGATTTGGATACCAGTCTTGATATGTTAGCTGCAGCTCAAGCTGCTGGTATTACAAGCATTGTATGTACTCCACATTGTCGTGACCCTTGGTTTGACTTTGACAGAATGTGGGATGCTTACTATCAATTGTTGCCTCATGCAGCAGGCAAAGTTGATTTGCATATGGGCTTCGAGGTAAATCATTCAAAGCTTATGTCGCTAGGTCTTGATTGGGCACCTAAACTTACATTTGATAACGGTCGTGAGTTCTTACTTGAGCTTTCTGATCGTTGTACAGAGTTTGATTTTGCTCAATATGAGCGAACTATCTATGAGCTGCAGGGCATGGGCTATGAAGTCATCATTGCTCACCCAGAGCGCTACGCTGCAATTCAGAAGAATCCAGAGCTCGCAATGCGATTAGTAAAGCATGGCTGCAAGCTCCAGGCTTCTGCAAATTGTGAGGGTAGGAATATGTTTGATCCTCGTCGTAAAACTTCAAAGAAGCTGTTTGAGATGAGAGCATATACCTATATAGCAAGCGATGCTCATTATGTTGGCCACTACGAGAAGCTCGCGCAGGTTCGTGAGAAGTATCCGCTTGGCAGACATTTTAAATAAAGTGTTAATTTTGGCCCATTGTTTGCAATTTGTTGTATCATATCTAATCACAGGCTGTGAAGGGGACAAGTAGTCGGTTTTCAAGCACTCAAGAGAAGAGGTTCTAGGCTGTAAAACCTCCGTGCTTACCCGTGCGAATATCACCCCAGAGCCGCGACCCAAACGAGCTTTTGCGCTTTAGTAGACGTCGCCGGATCGACTGTCGTTACAAGTCGGCCGAGTAACAGGTGCATTAAGCATCTAAGCTGGGTGGTATAGCGAATCGTCATAGCGCACATAAGCTGTGCTCATAATTCATACTGTATGAAGACGCTTCGTCCCAGCTAGTAGGGACGGGCGTCTTTTTTGTTTTAGATGCCCTCGAGTTCGAGAAGGAGCTAACCGTGGCTAACGAGTATAAAAACTCAACTAACTTGCCAAAGACCGGTTTTCCTATGCGTGGCAACCTTGCTAAGGCAGAGCCTCAGCGTCTTGCTATGTGGGAGGAGAATGACGTTTACGGTCTCATGATGAAGAAGAACGAAGGTCATGACCAGTTTGTTCTTCATGATGGTCCTCCATATGCAAATGGTCCTATTCATGCAGGTCACGCTATGAATAAGATCTCTAAGGACATGATTAATCGCTATAAGTCCATGCAGGGCTTCCAGACTCCATTTGTTCCTGGTTGGGATTGTCATGGTCAGCCTATTGAGCACAAGGTAGAAGAGAAGCTTGGTACCAAGAAGTTCAACGAGACTGACGTTACCAAGATTCGTGAGATGTGCAACGAGTTCGCTGTTGAGAATCTTGACCTCCAGCGCAATGGCTTCCGCCGCTTGGGTGTTCTCGCAGATTGGGAGAACCCATATCTCACCTTGTATCACCAGCACGACGCAGCAGACGTTGCGGTATTTAAGGCAATGTTTGATAAGGGCATGATTTATCGTGGCCGCAAGCCTGTCCACTGGTGCAAGCACTGCCACACCGCTCTTGCAGAGGCAGAGATTGAATATGCAGACGAGACCTCTCCATCCATCTACGTTCGCTTTGAGATCGTCGATGCTGTTCCAGGTCTTGAGAACTTTGACGGTCCAGTAGACTTTGCAATCTGGACCACCACCCCTTGGACCATTCCTTCCGACCAGGCAGTTTCTTTGAAGCCAGATGCAGAGTATGTAGCTGTTCTTCACGACGGTCGTGCAGAGATTATGGTTCGCGAGCTTGTTGATCGCGTTTGCGCTATTGCAGATTGGGAGCCAACGCTTGTAGAGATTGACGGCGAGCAGTGGTTCCGCTTGGGCGAGCAGCTCACCAACCTTCACTATAAGCAGCCTGTCTTTGACGGCGTTTTGGGCGTATCTTTGGCAGCAGACTATGTTGGTGTTGAGGATGGTACTGGTATCGTTCACAACTCTCCTGGTCACGGTGTTGACGACTACTATGTATGCACCAAGGCTGGCTTGGACGTATGCATGCCTGTCGACGACGACGGCAAGTTCTATGTAGGTGACACCTTTGGCACCGGTGGCCCATTCTCTGGTATGGACACCGATGAGGCTAACCCACACGTAATCAATTACCTTCGTGAGCACGGTACCCTTATTGCCGAGAAGAAGATTACCCACAGCTATCCACACTGCTGGCGCTGCAAGGAGCCTGTAATCTTCCGTGCAACCGATCAGTGGTTCGTTTCTATGGACAAGACCCAGCTCCGCGAGCAGGCTCTTGAGGCTGTACGCAATAACGTTACTTGGTACCCAGCTCATGCATCTAACCGCATTGGCGCTATGATCGAGGGTCGCCCAGACTGGTGTATTTCTCGTCAGCGTAACTGGGGCGTTCCAATTCCTTCCTTCACCTGCGCAGATTGCGGCGAGAAGGTAATGAATGATGATACCTTGCAGGCAGTAGTTGATCTCTTTAACGAGAAGGGCTCTGACGCTTGGTTTATCGATGACCCTGCAAGCTATCTTGGCGACGCTTGCGTATGCCCTAAGTGCGGCGGTCACCACCTTAAGGCCGATAAGGACATTCTCGACGTATGGTGGGATTCTGGCGTTTCTTGGAAGGCAGTTTGCGAGTTCCGTCCAGAGCTTCGCTACCCAGCAGACCTTTACCTCGAGGGCTCCGACCAGCACCGTGGCTGGTTCCAGTCTTCTTTGTTGACCTCCATGGGTGCAAATGACATTGCTCCATACAAGGCAGTTATTTCTCAGGGCTTCACGCTCGACGGTCAGGGTCGTAAGATGTCCAAGTCTTTGGGCAATGTTATTGATCCTAATAAGGTATGCGACAAGATGGGCGCAGACATTCTTCGCCTTTGGGTTGCATCTACCGATACTTCCAACGACGTAGCACTTGACGATCAGATTCTTGCTCGTACTGCAGATGCTTATCGTCGTCTCCGCAATACCTTCCGCTTCCTTCTTGGTGAGCTTGAGGGTCAGTTTGATCCTAGTGTTGATGCTGTTGCATTTAACGAGCTTGAGCCACTCGACAAGCTCATGCTTGCTCGTTTGACTGAGGTTCACGAGTCCATTACTGCATCTTATGAGGGTTATCGCTTCAACCAGGTCTACCGTACGGTTTATGACTTTGTTGTAACCGAGCTTTCCTCTGTATATCTGGATGCAACCAAGGATCGTGTCTACTGTGACGCTGCTAAGTCTCACTCCCGTATGTCTGCTTTGACCGTATGGGCAGAGATTCTTTCCATGCTCCTTCGTGACCTTCAGCCTATCTTGGCTTACACCACCGACGAGGTTATGGCATACACTCCAGCAGGTCTTCGTGACAACCAGACCTATGCTGCATTGCTCGATTGGTACAAGGCTCCTATCTCTATGGACAAGGCTGCTGAGTACTTGCCAGCTTACAACGCTGCACTCGAGATGCGTGCTGTAGTAACCAAGAAGCTCGAGGAAGAGCGCGGCGAGGACACCTTCTCTAAGTCCCAGCAGGTAGCAATTGAGGTTACTGTTCCTGCAGATATGTACGAGCTGCTTTGCGGCGAGTATGGCTGCGATCTTGCAGAGTTCTGCATCGTCTCTGATGTTGAGCTCGTTTCTGGCGACGAGCTTGCAGTAGTCGTAAAGCCTGCAGCAGGCGAGCGCTGCGAGCGTTGCTGGAACTATCGTGAGCTTGGCGTAAACGCTGAGCACCCACACCTTTGCGCACGTTGCGCAAGTGTACTTGAGAACTAGGTCGACGTATGTCATCTACTTCTTCTAACAAGAAGCGTGCTAACTCCGGTCGTGGTAACACGGCCGGAGTTACTCATACTTCAGATGTAAATAATTCTGCCGATAAGAACAAAAAGTCTCGTCGTCAAAAGACGGTTGCAATTGAGCCAACTGTTGGATGGCGTTTGGGCGTTCTTGCGGTTATCGCAATCACGGTATTGTGTTTTGATCGTATTTCCAAATCAATGTTATTGGCTGCCGTAGCAAACGGCTTTAAATCCATGACGGTAATTCCGGGGCTTATTGACTTTACTTACGTGCAAAACTTTGGTGCTGCATTTGGTATTGCACAGGGTTATGCCTGGGGTTTTGTTGTTATTGCTGCCCTGGTAATTTCTACGTCGTTAGCTTACCTCATTCGTGCACCATATGTTGCAAAGACCGAGGTTGTTGGTTTGGCGCTCGTTGTAGGCGGAGCGGTTGGTAACGCAATTGATCGTATCCTTCACGGTTTTGTTATCGACTTTATTGCTACAACGTTTATTGATTTTCCTGTCTTTAATATTGCAGATATTGGTATTTGCGTCGGTGTCTTTATGGCATTTATCGGCTTTGCATTTTTGAGCCCAGCCAATAAACACCAGCACGACAACGACGATTTTGTCCCACTCAAGCAACAAAAAGCTCAGGGTAAAAAGAACAAGAAAAAGCACTAGTTGACTAGGGAGTATTTGTCTCTAGAGGAGATCTCTTTCATGAATGCAAACTTCTCACATATTGTATCTACCGACTTTGCCGGCGCGCGTCTCGATGCCTATCTGGGCTCTTTGGACGCTTGCCCTTCTCGCAGCGCATGTGCTCATATGATTGAGGAAGGCAAGGTTGCAGTGAATGGTGAGGTTGTTACATCCAAAAAGACCATGGTCTATGACGGAGACTCCATTCAGGCAGAGATTGACGCCCATAAGGGTGCTGCTCCTACGTTGGTTGGTCAAAACATTCCGCTCGACATTCGCTTTGAAGACGATTATCTGCTCGTTTTAAACAAGCAGAAGGGTTTGGTATGCCATCCGGCTCCTGGTCACGATGATGGTACCTTGGCTAATGCACTTGTCTATCACTGTGGTCCAGACCACGTTGGTCGTCTTCAGGGTGATGATCGTCCTGGTATTGTTCATCGACTTGATCGCGATACTTCCGGTTTGATGTTAGCTGCAAAGGACGATAAGACCCAAGGTGCACTGCAAGATCTAATTCGTCTTCGCACGCTGGATCGTCGCTACATTACGCTCGTTCATGGCTACATTGCACCAGATACTGGCATGATTGATGCTCCTATTACCCGTTCTCCGAAGGACCGTTTGCGTATGGGTGTGTCTGACGATTTGTTTGCGCGTCAGGCAATCACTACCTTTACGACACTCGAGCGCTTTGAGGCGGGCCCTCATGACGATGGCTATTCACTGCTTGAATGTCATTTGTATACGGGGCGTACGCATCAGATTCGTGTTCATATGCAGCACATTCATCACCCTTGTGTTGGCGATCCGCTCTATGGTCGCAATAATGATCGTGCAGATAGGGGATTGACGCGTCAGTTCTTGCATTCGTGGCGTGTTGAATTTGATCATCCAATAACGGGTGAACACATCTTGATTCACGATGAGCTTCCGTATGATTTGCTTGATATGCTTGAAGAGATTCAGCCTTTGTCTATGGGTAGAACCGAGGCTGGAGAACAAATTGTTCCATTATTAGGTCTGTAGAAGGTGTATTCATATGAGTGATGTTCTTGATAGGTTTTTGAAGTACTGTGCTGTTCCTTCTCAGTCAAATCCTCTGACTGCTAC
>SAMEA104404103__coassemble_2262_pt1 | contig 10129 bp, 7 predicted proteins | sample SAMEA104404103__metabat2_low_PE_024 | metagenome-assembled genome bin SAMEA104404103 (sample SAMEA104404103) | Balaenoptera acutorostrata | reverse complement strand
TGCTAGTGACCAAATCTCGGTCATGCGGGTTCAAGTCCCGCCTCCGACACCATCGCACTTCGATTAGGGCTCCTTTAGGGAGCTTTTTTCATATCGCGACACTATCAGAAAGAGCGCGGCTATGGAACATCTTCATGAAACTGATTTACCAAATATATCCCGTGTCGTAGACATAACGAGTGACGCCGTTGCAGTATGTGCAGATGACGGTGTCATCTTGCATGTCAATTCTCAGTTCTTGCATCTGGTCATGGCTCCTCGCGCAATGGTTCTGGGCAAGGATATTAAAGACTTCGTTTTCTCAGAGTCGTTTGTCCGTGCACAAAATCATGAGCTGCCCTTTACCTTGGACGGTAAAGACTGCTCTGCTCGTTTGAAGCTTTTTGATGGCTCTTTTATCTCTGTATCTGTGCGTGCTCTCAATATGAATGAGGGAGACTCTCGTATATTGCTCACTATTCGCAATATGGAAGAGGTTGAGTCTTCTGATCGTGAGCACATGCGTGTATTAGATGAGCTTACAACAACTAATAAAAGGCTTTTGGGCACTCTGTCTGTCATTCTTACAACGGCAGCCTCTCAGAGTTTGCCTGAGTTGCTTTCCTCTGTCTTAACTCAGCTGAGCGAAACTTTAAATGCTGCAGCTTGTGATATTTATTTTTCTGAGGGTGGAGGTTTTAAACTCCGCGGTACCTCTGACGGAGTTAATGCCCGTCACTTCGCTCAGTTTATTCCTTACGGTGCAGGCGTTCCTACGATGGTTGTTCGAGAACAACGCCCCCTGCGTTTGTCTCGTCTATTTTCTGAGGAAGATTTAGAGAACAAACGTCACCAAACCGGTGTTTTAGTCGACCTTGATACTCATGAGCGCAAAAAGCTCCGTATTCAAAATCTACCTCCATACCGTTGCATGGCATCTGTTCCAATCTATTTTGGTTCTCATGTTTTGGGTGTGCTTGAGGTTGGTTGGGATCGCGGACACATGGTCAATGAGTCTGATGTTCAGATTCTTGAGGTAATTTGTCGTTACTTGAGTGTTCAACTTCAGGGTTTGCTGACTTCTTTGCGCGCCCAGCGTAAAAACGAGCTCCTTCATTCACTTACTCATGTTCGAGATGTCATTTTTGCAACAGAGCTGCAGACGCGCCAGATTCGTGATCTTATAAACTTGGAAGTTTCCAAGCAGCTTCATTCTACGGTCTATTGCGTCCAACATGATCTATTGAGCGACTTTGATTATCTTGAGTTTGGTGAAGAAGGTAAGTTTGCGCTCGCAAGCGGAGTAGAGGAATTGTTCTTCTCGGCAACGGCGGCCTCAGTTCGCGTACAGCGGCCTGTAGAAGACTCATTCGACTACATTTACGATGAGATGGTTAAGAGGGCTCAGGAGTCATTTGAAGAGATTGACGCCGGCACTATTCGTATTGCACGCCTTGATGAGTCGATGAGCATTTCTGAATGGCTCGTTTCTCACAATCTCACCTCTCAGGGTATCTTTATTGATTTTGGCCTTGATGAGAAGGGCCATGTCGATGGCATTTTGATTTTGCGCAACGACTGGGAAGAGTCATTTGACGATATGGAGTATGACTACTTGCGTCATTTGGCTCGTGAATTCCATCTGTATCAGGAGGGCTTGCGCGAGAAGGAAGAAGACCAGCGAATCTCACAGGCGCTTCAGCTAGGCTTTCAGTCTAAGTTGGCACATGTCCCCGGTATTTCTACTGACGCTTTGTATTTGAGCGCGACAAGCCAGGCTCTTGTTGGTGGCGATTTCTATGAGCTTATTCGCCTGCCAGATAATTGTGCTGTTATGGTTTTGGGTGACGTGTCGGGCAAGGGTGTGGAGGCTGCATCAATGTCTTCCTTGGTTAAGACGGCGGTTTCTGCCTATGCTTGGCAACAGATGTCTCCAGAGCACATTTGTACTGCACTCAATTCAATGCTGCTGAGCTTCTCTCGCGTAGAGACATTCGTGACGATGTTTGTTGCAAAGATCGATTTGCGCGCGCACCGAGCTGTGTATTGTTCTGCAGGTCATCCACCAGCTCGTCTTATTCATCCAGGGGATGACCCTGAGGTTGAGATGTTGAGCGTCCAATCTGGCGTGCTCGGTGCATTTGAGGGCATGTCATATAAGTCTGGATCGTTCTCATTTAGCCCTGCAGATATGCTGTTCTTATATACCGACGGTACGTTGGAGGCTCGTCGTCCAACAGGTGAGTTCTTTGGTGAACAAAGACTCGATACGCTGCTGGTTGAGCAAGCAAATTTTGGTGTAGAAGGACTTTGCCAAACCGTACTCGATGAGCTTGATGAGTTTACTGAGTCGACGCTTAATGATGATGTGGCGTTGGTAGCGCTGCAATTTGATCGATAATTTTCAAGTCGAACTGATAGATGTGTCACTTGTATTGCCGATAAGGGCGTGCAAGTGGCACATTTTTTATTTACCTGATTATTACGGAGGGCAAACGGGAAACATAAAAGCATGACTGGATGGGAAAATATTGCAGTTATAGTTCCTGATGGCGATATTGATTTAACGACCGTAGGACGCCTGCGCCAACAATTAGACACCTTGCTTGTAGACCACGTGAGTCGCGTGGTCATAAATTGTGTCAATGTAGACTACATTGATTCAAGTGCGCTTGCCACGCTTATCTCATATGAAAAGAAACTTATGAAGAAAGGCGGGCTTCTCTCACTTGTTAATGTATCTAATCATATCGTCCGTATTTTGAAGATAGCGCAGCTTTTAGATCCTTTGCATGTAACTGCTGCCGATAAGCCCCCCGTGCCCGTTCTAGACGATTCTAAGCCGCCTCAATGGAGTAAAACGTTTGCGTTGCAGCCTGATATTGCATTGTTGGGTCAGTATAGGAATCGTATGCGCTCGCTTTTAGAGATTGCGCGCATGCAACCTTCCGATTGTTTTGATATGGCTTTGGCCTTTGGTGAGGCTCTAAGTAATGCCTATGATCATACCTGTGGTCAAGGTATTGTGGTCCATGTTGACTGTTATACAGATCGCGTGATTATAGATATTCTTGATTGTGGCTGTGGCGTAGCATTTGAAGATGATGAAACACCGCTTGCTACACAAGAGCGTGGGCGCGGCATAAAACTTATGCGCTTGCTAGCAGATAAAGTAACAGTTGCTCGGCGTACTGATGGTGTTTGCGGCACTAAAGTACAGCTAACAAAACTTATTTAATTAATATAATCTGAATTTAATGGGATTCTGCGATAGGGTAGGGTCCCATTTTTATATGAGAGAAAGTTTGGTAATAAAAAAGGACTCCCGAAGGAGTCCTTTTTTAAAGTTGATGGAGGCGACGACCGGAATCGAACCGGTGATAAAGGCTTTGCAGGCCTCTGCCTTACCGCTTGGCCACGTCGCCGTGTAAAAAAGCCCGATTAGAAACCGGGCGGAATAAACAATGGAGCGGACAACGGGACTCGAACCCGCGACCCCAACCTTGGCAAGGTTATGCTCTACCAACTGAGCCATGTCCGCTTGACGGGTTATAAATATACGCATTATTGCTTCGTAATGCAAGTATCTTTTTAAAATAGAAGTAAAGATATGAAGGAGTTATGGAACAGCCTGCTCAGAGGGGTGCATGTATAAAAGAGAGAAGGGGAGGATCTTGATACCCAGAAGAGATGGCTACATTGTTCGTCTAGAGAAGCAGGCGCAATAACAGCTTAAAGAATTTAGATAACAAAAAAGGCACCTCTTACGAGATGCCTTAAAAATTCAATGGAGCGGACAACGGGACTCGAACCCGCGACCCCAACCTTGGCAAGGTTATGCTCTACCAACTGAGCCATGTCCGCTTGACGGGTTACTAATATACGCATGATTGTCTTACATTGCAAGCATTATTTAAAAATAATTATATGGTATGAAGAAGCTATGAAAAGACCAGGTAATGCGATAGGGAGCAGGGTAAGCTCGATAACAAAAAAGGCACCTCTTACGAGATGCCTTAAAAATTCAATGGAGCGGACAACGGGACTCGAACCCGCGACCCCAACCTTGGCAAGGTTATGCTCTACCAACTGAGCCATGTCCGCTTAACAAGGAATATTTATACACCCTTTGAGATTGCTTTTCAAGCACTTTTTGCAATTAATTTTTGGGTATATAAGAAATTTTAGAAAAGTGCAGGTAGCAGGAGTCGTAGATGTTTCAAATCTTTCTATTAATCTTAATAGTATTCCTCTTATTTAAATTAATTTGCGTTTTGGGCTCACGCATTAATGACATGTTGGGTTCGGGTAGAACGTTCAAACGCTTGTTGAGCGAGAATAAATTGGATGCATCCGTTTATGATGATGCAGTTTGGAAAGAATTCGGTTTCTTTGGTCACCGCAAGCTCATTTCTAAAATCTCGAAGCATCAACGAAGATCTATTAGAGCAGCAAAGCATAGGATGCGTGAAGAGGTCTTAGACGATATTGAGACTGGTTTCTATCACTACATAATCATTTTTCTTATCGCATCGATTCTTGGCTTAATTCTCGAGACTATCTTTACCCTTGTTTCGAAAGGATTTTGGGAAAGTCGAGTTGGCCTTGTCTGGGGTCCATTTTCTCCGCTCTATGGCTTTGGAGCAGTTTTCTTTACTCTTGCATTGTGGAAGCTTCGCAAAAGTTCTCCCTTTGTGATCTTTATAACTTCTGCACTTATCGGTGGTGCTCTTGAACAGTTAACTGGTTGGGGTATGGAATACTTCATGAACGCAACTAGTTGGACGTACGCTCATTTACCGGATGCTATTACGCAATGGATTGCTTGGCGTTTTCTTGCTGCATGGGGAGTATTAGGTATCGTTTGGTGCAAAGTTATTATGCCTGAACTTATATACCGTATAGGTACACCTACGAATCGTCGTCAGACTACTATGGTTGCGCTGTTAACGGTTTTCTTTATTGCCGATATTATTATGACGCTTGCTTGTTTTAGGCGTGCTAACGAGCGTATTGAGGGTATTGCTCCGGCTAATGCGTTCGAACAATATGTTGACATTCACTATGACGATGAGTTCATTGCAAACCGATTTGAGAACCTCACTATTGATAACCCGGATGATTCGAACATTTAGATTAAAAAATAGTAGGGGTTTTGTAGAGAAATGTGTTCAAAAAACTTTTTAAAGATTTTTGTTGACGCATGCGATTAAGTCACGTATATTACTCCTTGCGCTTGAAGCAGATTCAAGCAAATAAGGGCGTTTAGCTCAGGGGGAGAGCGCTTCCCTGACACGGAAGAGGCCACAAGTTCAAATCTTGTAACGCCCACCAATCTTTTCAGAGCACCGGAGAAGTCTCCGGTGCTCTTTTTTTATCTAGATAGGTTTGAAAGGAGTTGTATGTCAGGTATTGCAGGCATGCTTACAGAGCAAATTGTAGCTATGCTTCTTATGATGATGGTAGGCTTTGCACTTATTCGCACGCACTTAATTGACGACGAAGGTGTCGCGCAAATGAGTAAGGTAGTTCTTTATGTTGCAGGCCCTGCCATTACGATTCGTTCATTTGCTGTCGATTTCAACACAGAGATGCTTGTTGGTGGTTTAGCCTGCTTTGTGTTTGCTTTTGTTCTAACCTACGTGTGCGTCGTTATTTCACGTTTCTTCTTTACGCCAGATCAGACACTTGCGCGTGCATCGGTAATTTTTACTAACGTTGGATTCATTAGTATTGCGCTTGTTTTGACTGTTTTAGGTCCTGACTGCATTATTTATATTTCAATGTTTATTGCTGGCAATGTTTTGCTTACTTGGACCTACGGTGTTTTGCTTGTATCTGGCGATAGAAGCGAGATTTCTTTCGAGAAAGTTTTAACCAATCCTGCTGTTATTGCAGTAGGTGTAGGTATGATTTTGTTCTTCTTTTCAATTAAGATGCCGCCGCTTATCGAGATATCTATGAATGCATTGGCAGATATCAATACCGGCCTTGCTATGGTTATTCTCGGCTCTTATTTAGGTATGACAGATTTGCGTTCTCTTGTTCGCGATAGGTCAATCTATAAGATTACCTTTGTTCGTCTTATTATCCTGCCACTTATCTGCTTGGGAATTATCTATTTGATTCCATTTTTGTCTACCGATGTTAAGTTGGTCTTGGTAATTGCTATGGCTGCTCCTACTGGTGCTATTGTTGCAATGTATGCGCAGCTTTTTGATAAGGACTATCGTTATGCGGCAGGTGTTGTTGCGTTTACTACGGTTTTATCTGTTATAAGTATGCCAATCCTTTTTAGTTTGGCCGCAGCAATTCTCTAGTTGCTCTATACGCTCTGCTTAAATGCCACGTGATTTTTCGCGTGGCATTTTTTGTGTCTTACGCAACGGTGTTATCTGAATCGATAATTTTCTCTTCGACATACCACCATTTGCCTGTGCGCCACAAATAGGTGGTGACGTTGCCAATTTTGATAACGTAGCGCACGCCATCTTCTCCAGATTTTGATCCATGGGTAAGACGCATATCTAATACATCATCAATAGGGTAGAGCCGCGTTGGGCTCCATCTAATGGCGGCGGGAGTTTGTGTGCCATCGGTGGCAACATAAAGATAGACACCGACGTATCTTCTTCGTTTACCTGTTACTGTTGACACGAAATTCTCCTCCAGTTGGTTAGATGCGTGTTCGTTTTTTGTCTAAGTGGGTAGAATAGTATACGAACATACGTTCTTTAATTCAACTATAGGATATTACACGGACAATTGGTAAGAATTTTGTGAGCAAGTGAGAAGAAAAAGGTTGGTAAAAAAATATTTACGTTTACCAAACCTAGATATGTCCTAACGGGGCGTTATGTTCTACCTGCACGTTCTCAAAATATAGTTTTTGTCAACGACAAACTACACTACATGTTGTGTATTCGCAAAAGATTTTATTGGAACTATTTGGGTATTGATAGTTTACTATGTAAGAGCTTAAAAATAGTAAACGTAATTCGAGGAGCCGCACATGAAGATTATTAAGCGCAACGGCGCAGAGGTTACATTTGATATAGACAAGATCATCGCAGCCATTTCTGCAGCTAATGATGAGGTGCTTGAGAATCAGCGCTTGAGTGATCGTCAGATCATCTATGCGGCTGAGAATGTTTATGAGACATGCGAGAATGCTGGTCACACCGTATCCGTAGAAGAGATTCAGGATATGGTAGAGGACGAGATTATGGCGCTTGACCGTTATGAGGTCGCTCGTCGCTACATTATTTATCGCTATGTTCAGAGCATAAAGCGTCAGCACAATACGACTGATGACAAGATTTTGTCCTTGATCGAGTGCAATAACGAGGAAGTTAAGCAGGAGAATTCCAATAAGAATCCTACCGTTAACTCTGTACAGCGTGACTACATGGCAGGAGAGGTTTCTAAGGACCTTACTATGCGCATGTTGCTTCCTCAGGACGTTGTAGATGCTCACAATGAGGGTCTCATTCACTTCCATGATGCAGATTATTATGCACAGCACATGCACAACTGTGACCTGGTCAACCTCGATGACATGCTTCAGAATGGTACGGTTATCTCTGGTACCTTAATCGAGCGTCCACACAGCTTCTCTACCGCATGCAATATTGCAACGCAGATTATTGCACAGGTCGCTTCTTCTCAGTATGGTGGCCAGTCAATTTCCCTTACTCACTTGGCACCATTTGTTGAGGTTTCTCGCCAGCGTATTTTGCGCGAGGTTCGTGAGGAGCTTAAGCAGTTTGGTCTTGAGTCTACAGAGGAGAAAATCGCTGAGGTTGCCGAGAATCGCCTTCGTGATGAGATTCGTCGTGGCGTTCAGACCATCCAGTATCAGGTTGTTACCTTGATGACTACCAATGGCCAGGCACCATTTGTTACCGTATTTATGTATCTTAACGAGGCTCGTTCAGAGGCCGAGAAGCACGATCTTGCAATGATTATTGAAGAGATGCTTCGTCAGCGTTATGAGGGTGTTAAGAACGAGGCAGGCGTATGGGTTACCCCTGCATTCCCTAAGTTGATTTACGTACTTGAGGATGACAACGTCACTCCAGATTCTCAGTACTACTACCTCACCAAGCTTGCTGCTAAGTGCACGTCAAAGCGTATGGTTCCTGATTACATTTCCGAGAAGGTTATGAAGCAGAACAAGGTTGACGCCAATGGTGATGGTCAGTGCTACACCTGCATGGGTTGCCGTAGCTTCTTGACAACTTACGTCAACGATGAGGGTAAGCCACAGTACTATGGTCGCTTTAACCAGGGCGTTGTAACCATTAATTTGGTTGACGTAGCTCTTTCTGCTCATGGTGACGTAGAGGAGTTCTGGAAGATCTTCGATGAGCGCCTTGAGCTGTGCCACCGTGCACTTCGTTGCCGCCATGATCGCTTGAAGGGCACCTTGTCCGATGCTGCTCCTATTCTTTGGCAGTATGGCGCTCTTGCTCGTCTTGAGAAGGGTGAGCCAATCGACAAGCTTCTCTACGGCGGATACTCCACCATCTCTTTGGGCTATGCAGGCTTGTATGAGTGCTGCAAGGCAATGACTGGTCGTAGTCACACTGATGATGAGGCAACGCCATTTGCTCTTGAGGTTATGCAGCATATGAACGATAAGTGCCAGGAGTGGAAGGCTGCAGAGAATATCGATTATTCTTTGTACGGCACCCCACTTGAGTCTACGACCTACAAGTTTGCAAAGAGCCTCCAGCGTCGTTTTGGCATTATCGATGGCATTACTGATCGTGGTTATATCACCAACAGCTATCATGTACATGTAAGCGAGGAGATTGACGCATTTACTAAGCTCAAGTTTGAGTCTGAGTTCCAGCGTTTGTCCCCAGGTGGTGCAATTTCCTACGTTGAGGTTCCAAACATGCAGGATAACCTCCAGGCAGTATTGTCCTTGCTCGGCTACATCTATGACAACATCATGTATGCAGAACTCAACACTAAGTCTGACTACTGCCAAGAGTGTGGTTATGACGGCGAGATTAGGATTATCGAGGATGATGGCAAGCTCGTTTGGGAGTGCCCAAAGTGCGGTAATCGCAACCAGGAGACCTTAAATGTCGCTCGTCGTACATGCGGCTACATTGGTACTCAGTTCTGGAATCAGGGACGCACTGAAGAGATTCGCGATCGAGTTCTTCACCTCTAATAGCTATTAGATTTTTAAACAACAACCGCTCAGAGTTCTTCTCGGGCGGTTGTTTTGGCTCATTACTTCCAAACTACCTACGATGTTGAATGCATTAAGAGAGAAGCACACATGAATTATTCTGAGATTAAGTTTTGTGATATTGCAAATGGTGTTGGTGTACGCACGAGTTTGTTTGTCTCGGGCTGCCGTCGTCATTGCAAGAATTGCTTCAATTATGAAACATGGTCATTTACCTCTGGAAAGCCTTTTGATGATGAAGCTCGTCAGTCCATTTTGGACAGTCTTGATGCTTCTTATATTTCTGGCTTAACACTGCTTGGTGGCGAACCTATGGAGCCAGAGAATCAAGAGGGACTTGTTGACTTTCTTGAGGAAGTAAAAAGAACTCACCCCGATAAGACCATTTGGCTTTATACTGGCGGTCTGCTTGAGGATATGCTTGAGGGTGGTAAGGAGCACACCAAGGACACAGATCGTATCTTGGCAACCCTTGATGTTATGGTTGATGGTCCCTTTGTTCAGGAACTCTATGATATTTCATTAAGGTTCCGCGGATCATCTAATCAGCGCATTCTTGATATTCCTAAGACGCTTGCTTGTGGTAAGGCTGTGTTGTGGGAAGACGATCCAATGCTTTCTAACGCTAAGATTGAGCATGTCTTGTAATGAAAATCAACAACTAAAAGGGGAACCGCGTGCGTGAGAAGCAGTTTGAAATATCTCAAACTCCCTTGGTTACCAAGGATGTTCATGCCTACGAATTATTACTTCTTATGGCTGCGGCTATTTGGGGTCTTTTGTGTCTCCATACAAATTTAAAGATTTTTTTGTTCTACTTCTGTAAAAAATGCCATTGGTAATGTGATAGGGATTGCACTGAATCTGTAGATTGCTTTGGGTAGTACAGTCATTTTCACAGTATTGATTCTTCCAATCCAAGAACATGGTATATCTCTCCAT
>SAMEA104404103__coassemble_1891_pt1 | contig 11711 bp, 8 predicted proteins | sample SAMEA104404103__metabat2_low_PE_024 | metagenome-assembled genome bin SAMEA104404103 (sample SAMEA104404103) | Balaenoptera acutorostrata | reverse complement strand
AGGTACTTATCGGCATAAAAAAGAGGCACCCACAAATGTGGATGCCTCGTGAAGTACCAGGTAGTACTTTAGATATAAGAAGTGAGAGTTAAAAACTACTCAGCGTCGAGAGCCTTCTTAGCAACAACAGCGAGGTCGTTGAAGGACTCGATGTCCTCGTATGCCATCTGTGCGAGAACCTTGCGGTCAAGCTCGATGCCAGCAAGCTTCAAGCCGTGCATGAACTGGGAGTAAGAAAGGTCGTTCATACGAGCTGCAGCGTTGATGCGGGTGATCCAGAGACGACGGATCTCACGCTTCTTAGCGCGACGATCACGGTACTGGTACTGGAGGGAGTGCTGTACCTGCTCTTTAGCAGCCTTGTAAGTACGGGAGGATGCACCGTAGTAACCCTTAGCGCGGTCAAAGACGGTACGGCGCTTCTTCTTAGCGGAAACTGCGCGCTTTACACGTGCCATTAAAATCAACTCCTAATTAAGAGAATGAGAAATAAGTAAGTTAAGGTAATTAATTAGTTCTTACCAAGACGAGTAGAAACAGTCTTCATGTTAGCTGCGTCTACTGCGGTCTCCTGACGGAAGCCACGCTTACGCTTAGTGGTCTTCTTGGTGAGGATGTGGCTCTTGAAAGCCTTAGCGCGCATGATCTTGCCGTTAGCGGTGCGGCGGAAGCGCTTTGCAGTACCCTTGTGGGTCTTCATCTTAGGCATGACAAACTCCTTTAAAGTTTAATTCTTCTTATTATCGTCGTCGGCAACATTATCAAAGGCTCCCTTGATAGGTGCGACGAGCATATGCATGTTACGGCCTTCCATCTTAGGCTGAGATTCAACCGTTGCAAAAGGCTTGAGGTCCTCTGCCAAACGCTCAAGAACGTTAAGACCCTGCTCTGGGTGTGCCATTTCACGACCACGGAACATAATGGTGATCTTGACGCGTGCGCCCTTCTTGAGGAATCGAAGAACGTGGCTCTTCTTGGTCTCGTAGTCACCAACATCGATCTTAGGACGGAACTTCATTTCCTTAACTTCGATCTTGGACTGGTTCTTGCGAGCTGCCTTTGCCTTCATTGCCTGCTCGTACTTATACTTACCGTAGTCCATAACGCGGCATACTGGAGGCTCTGCATTAGGTGCAATCTCTACCAAGTCAAGGTTCTGCTCGTCTGCTACGCGCAATGCGTCCTTGATTGCAAACAAACCAAGCTGGGATCCATCTACGCCGATAAGACGGCAAGTGGAAGTCCTAATTTCCTGGTTGATACGAGGCTCATCAGATTTAGCTATTTTGTACACCCCCTTTAGGCATGAAAAAACCTGGCGTTGCTTCACAACTACCAGGCCTCAAAAGATATACAACCATACGTATGGTATAGTTATAGCTTCTTCTTTTTTACAGACCAGACAGCTGCTCTTTGGCGCCGCAAGGTGGGAACAACTCGGTTCCACTTAAACGTTTGGGAATAAACCCAAATCACAACAGAAAGAATATTAACATGTGTAGAAATGTTTCACAAGAAAATATTTAATAAAATTTTTGGTTCACATTCTGCTCATGTGTGTTACTATTACCTAGCAATGAGTTATTGCCCGAGTGGCGGAATGGCAGACGCGGAGGTCTCAAAAACCTCTGAGGTATCCCTCGTGTGAGTTCGACTCTCACCTCGGGCACCAGCAAACTTGCTGGTAGATGGCTTAATTCATATGAATTGCTAAGCGCTTCGACGAAAGTCAGGGCGCTTTTTTGTTAGCGATTCAACATACCTTAGAGTCCTTATCGGCCGAGAAGGACCAAAAAGCCACCCCTGCTTTGAGACAAAGATTGACGTACAAACGAATAAGTTGACGGGCTTCATCACGTTTTCAACACATCGCTGAAGGCCCATCCTCCACATTTACAACAAAACCCAGACATCACCGAAGCGATATCTGGGTTTGAAACTGTTTAAGTTGATGCGTTATAGGAAACGCGAGGCTACCTTAAGCGCGGTTTACAGAACCGAACTCCTCCATGAGAGCAGCAGTCTTAGCGATGATGTTATCGCAACCAGGCTTGAGAACCTTACGAGGATCGAAGCCCTTGCCCTCAAGATCCTTGCCAGCCTCGATGTAGCCACGAACGCCCTCGGTGAATACAACCTGAAGGTCGGTGTTTACGTTAACCTTAGAAACACCCATGGAGATTGCCTTCAAAACCTGCTCTGCTGGAATGCCAGTGCCGCCGTGAAGAACGAGAGGAAGATCGCCTACCTCTTCCTTAATTGCAGCAAGAACGTCAAACTGCAAGCCCTGCCAGTTCTCTGGGTACAGACCGTGGATGTTGCCAATACCGCAAGCGAGGAAGTCGATGCCGGTGTCAGCGATGATCTTGCACTCCTTAGGATCTGCGCACTCGCCCATGCCAGTTACGCCGTCCTCGGTACCACCAATGGAGCCAACCTCTGCCTCAATGGAAACGCCATTTGCGTGAGCAAGCTCAACGAGCTTCTTGGTGTTCTCAAGGTTGATCTCGAAGGTCTCCTCGTGGGAGCCATCATACATAACAGAGGTGAAACCTGCCTCGATGCACTCAACGCATGCATCGTAAGTGCCGTGATCGAGGTGAAGAGCAACAGGAACAGTGATGCCCATTGCGTCGTGCATAGCGCGAACCATAGCAGCAACAACCTTAAAGCCACCCTGATACTTAGCTGCACCAATGGAGCAAGAAATGATTACAGGAGACTTTGCATTCTCTGCTGCAGTAAGGATGCACTTAGTCCACTCAAGGTTATTCTCGTTAAATGCACCAATTGCATAATGGCCCTGCTCTGCCTTCTTCATCATCTCAGCAGCGTTTACCAGCATGTTTACCTCCAAATTAGGAAACTATTAACTTGCAAAAGAATACCACGTTGGGCAAGCTTTACGCGTATAAAGACTCGACTAAGTACATACCCAACAAATTGGTAACCGTTTACGTAAACTTTTTATCACATAAAACGTTTACCCATGCCTTTCAACATGCCGAGAAGGACCACAATTACAAAAAGCTGACACAATTCTTGATAAAGTTTTATCAGTACAGGGCACGTTAACAAGTCTTTGTTGGTTGAATTGTGACAGTTAGGTGAAACTAATCTCTAAATTGGTAGGATGATAGCATGTTTATATAAAAGGGCTTATAATGATCTCGGTTACAACTTCTAAGCATTTCTTTCCCTTAACTTTCCCAATGCTTAACCCCAAGAAAAGTGTAGCCACTCTAATACTGCAGCCGCCCTCCCCCATCACTTCCTTGGGCGGCTGTCTTTTACTCTACATCATCATAAACAACCAAATTAATAGGTGTATAATTGGTTAGGCACTACTAACTATCAATGCTTTTTCTTTAAGAAACCAGGCGAATGCTATTATGAAGTATTCCTCTACCTTTAAAGCCACGGGGCTTCTTCTGGATCATGCCGTGAAAATTGCAATAAACAAAGCTGTTATGCGGGATGTACATCAAGAATATCTAGCAACGGTAAATCGCGCATCCGATATTGGTGATTCCAACAAGTTGCTAGGATCATATGCACTTGCCGCATACTTTATTGCTCTTAACAGAAAATCAGGCCTTACACCAGAGCAAAACTACCAGATAATGCATGACTGCCTCAGCACAAGCAAACTTTTTAAGCTTACTATGGGAAGTGCCGATAATTACTTTAGCGAAAAGAATATGCGCAGTCGTCGTGAATGGTCTGCGCAAACTCATCAACGCCAATACCCTAACGACTGGGTGGTTGACGTTTTAGAAAAAACCAATGACTACGAATTTGGCTTTAACTACACTGAGTGCGGCGCATGTAAGCTCTTTCGCGATGAAGGTTGTCCAGAGCTTGCATCCTACCTTTGCAAACTCGACTTTATGATAACGAGCATGATGGGCGTACATCTCGAGCGCACTAAAACACTTGCAGATGGTGATGATATGTGTGACTTTAGATTCAGCAGACCACAATAATGTTCGATTTTTAGTCAGTATATAAAATTGGTAGGATGTTTGTACAAATAGGAGTATGATAGAACACAAGGGTTGCAAATAGAAATTAGTCTTTTCTTTATCAAACGTATCATTTCTGGTGCAACCCTCTTTGATTACACAAAAGCGGTCCCCCACACGTGGAGGACCGCTTATTTATTAGAGCTACTTTTTTACAACAGGCTTATTGTAGCCAGGAAATTTAGACATACGAATAGCGTTGAGCAAGACAGGGTTGGTCTCGGTCTCTACCTCAATATAGGTAGTTGCACCGTGACCAGGAAGCAACAGTGTTTCCATGTCAAAATCTGCAATCAAGCGAATGAGTGTCTTGTTCAAATGATCAGCATTGCCAGATGGCGTGTCTGTACGGCCTGCAGAAGATGGGAAAATCGTATCTCCCACAAAAGCAATCGGAGCACAGATATATTTGCACGACTGATCTTCGTTGCCAAAGTAAATAGAAGCTGCAAGGGATGCAAGTGCTGCTACTACTTGATTGACATAAGCAGTTTTGTGATAGAAACAGCAAGAACCAAAGGTATGGCCTGGCGTTGCCATTACATCCATCTCAAAATCGCCAAGGCGCAAGGTGTCACCCTCACCAAAGGTCTTATCGGCAGCAGGAGCTACAACACCGTGACGGTTGAAGATTTTGCCCATGTTCTGGTCGGGATCTTGAGAAAGCAGATGATCAAACAGAGAGATTGAATACTCAGGGCGAGTGCCAAAGGTCTGTTCACACAGATCAAGAAGCTCCTCGACAGCAGCAATATGGTCGCCGTGACCATGAGTTGCAACTACCTTGGTAATCACTACATTTGGATAGGTGGTCGTGACGTATTCCACAATGCGGTCGGCATGAGCGCCTGGGTCGATAACCATGCACTCGTCACCTGCAATAAGCAGATAGACATTGGTCTGGAGGCGTCCCAATACCAACGTGTCGATCTTGTACTGTGTCAGGTTGCTTGCAACTTCACGCGTAATTCCCATAGAAGAAAGCTCATCTACCACGGTAGACGACTGAGCTAAAGCTGGTACAAACACGCTGGAGATTTCAACGTTGTTTTGAGCCAGCGCATCGGCAATAACAGATGCGTTATCAACGAGCACGATATGACTAGATTTCATGTAAGCCTTCTTCTTAATGGCGTTTTTTCTTTACTTTATTGCCACCCTCGCCTGGCATAAGGCGACGGGCATCATAAACACTTGGAACACGAGAGACGGTTGCCAACAGTGGATCAAGACGGGAGGCATCCGAGATCTCTACCAAGAAGCGCAGGCGTGCAATGCCATCGCGATCGGTAGAGGTAGCTGCCGATAAGATATTACCACCAGCATCTCCAATTGCGATGGTGACGTCTTTGAGCAAGCCCATTCGATCAACGCATTCAACCAGAATTTCTACCTGGAATAATACATCGCCAGAGTTGTCCCACTCGACCTCAATCATGCGCTCTGGATGATTGAGCAAGTCTTTTACGTTAGGGCAATCTTTACGGTGAACAGACACACCGCGGCCACGCGTAATAAAGCCAACAATGTCATCGCCCGCTACAGGATTGCAGCAGTGAGCCAAACGCACCAGCATATCGTCGCCTGCACCCTTAACTACTACGCCAGAGCTCGTACGGCGGCGGCGCTTAGTCTGAGGTGCATGCATATGCATCGTATCGGTAAGCTTTTCGCGCGATGGCTGCTTCTCGCCTGCATCAGGATCGAGAATTTGCTGAACACGATGGGCAATTGACTTAGCCGTGAGCTTATTTGCACCAATAGCTGCAAAAAGATCTTCGGTCTCGCGATAGTTTAAGGTCTCGGTAATTGAGGCCAAAGCGCGCGTTGAGCGCTGGGTCGAAATACCATAGCCAAGTTTGCGCAGCTCGTGGGCGAGCTGGTCGCGGCCAGCTGCTGCGTCATCATCTTTAGTAACGCTTGCAAAGTAGCGACGAATCTTAGAGCGAGCAGATGGAGTCTTAGCAATGTTGAACCAGTCGCGAGAAGGCTTTGCATTGTTGTTAGTCAAAATCTCAATGCGGTCACCAGACTCAAGCTGGCGTGACAGTGGAGCTACTGCACCATTTACAATAGCGCCCGTGCAATGATTGCCAACCTCGGTATGGATGGTATAAGCAAAGTCCAAGCAGGTAGAGCCCGCACTCAAGCTCATAACTTCACCCTTAGGGGTAAAGATAAAGATTTCCTGATCGAACAAATCAAGACGCAAGGAGTTCATGAACTCTTTTGCATCGTCAATCTCGTCATTTGCAGCCCAGTCAAATGAGCGCTTAATGCAATTAATTTGGTCGTCAAGCTTCTGAGCATCTATTGACTTAGCAGAATTAGAGCCTGCCTTCTTGTAAAGCCAGTGAGCCGCAATACCATATTCTGCCTGCTCATGCATCTCATACGTACGAATTTGAATCTCGAGCGGACGAGCAGCAGCGCCAATAACCGTCGTATGAAGCGACTGATAGTTATTAAACTTAGGCATAGCAATGTAGTCTTTAAAACGACCAGGCATTGGATGCCACAGCGAGTGGACAGAGCCCAAAGCAGAATAACAATCACCAATAGAATTAGTAATAATGCGCAGGGCAATTAAGTCATAAATCTCGGAGAACTCTTTGCCCTTGCTCTTCATCTTGTTGTAAATAGACCAAAAGTGCTTTGGACGGCCAGCAATCTGGAACCCCGTAATGCCATTTGCAGAAAGCTCATCAGTTAAGGTTTTGATAGTCTCTGCCAAATAGCGCTCGCGGGTCTCACGCGTCTCTGCAACCATGTGAGCAATACGCTCGTATGCAGGCTGATCTAAATAGAAGAATGAAAGATCTTCAAGCTCCCACTTGATAGAAGACATACCCAAGCGATCTGCCAAAGGAGCATATACATCCATGGTCTCGCGTGCCTTAAATAGGCGACGATCTGGTGGAAGTGCAGAAAGCGTACGCATGTTATGCAAGCGGTCGGCAAGCTTAACAATAACTACGCGAATATCCTTAGACATAGCCAAGAACATCTTGCGCAACGTCAAAGCCTGCTTCTCGTCCATAGACGAGACCTCAATGTTAGTAAGCTTAGTGACACCATCAACCAAAATAGCGATAGTCTCATTAAATTCTTCAGTTACATCCTCAAGTGAGGTATCGGTATCTTCGACGGTATCATGCAACAATGCTGCACAAACAACATCGGAGTCCATCTTGAGCTCTGCCAAGATGCGCGCAACCTCTACCGGATGATTAATATATGGCTCGCCAGAACGACGACGCTGCTTAGAGTGCTTCTCGGCAGCAAAACAATACGCATGCTCTACAAGCGCCGAGTCTACATCATCCATGTATTTGACGCAGGTCGCATACAGCTCATCCCAAGCATCGGCTGCAATCTTTTGAGGAATATCCATCGCAGATACGTAGTGGTGCATCTGAGAAGTTGGCAAAACGCCCGGACGCTCTTGAGTTTTATTGGTAGGTGTATTCTGCTTAGCCATAGTCCCCTCCTAGCATTGAGAATCCACGGTATGTATATGCGCATCGACATCGCGTGGTGTAATTGGACGATTAATACGCGTAAGCATCTCTGCCACGGGAGCATCAAGCGCCCAATCCTTAAACGTACTAAACTCCAAACGCGTGCGAATACCTTCAAGATATCTAATCGAACGATCCAAATCAACATGCTGAGCTGCAGGAAGCATGGTAATACGCCGAGAAGTTCCGTAGCCTTCAAGACGCGCAAAGCCCAGCTCGCGAAAAATCGCAATACCGCATGATATTGCCCGCTCATCGAGCACGCACGCACCGTTAATCTCGCGACAAATTACTGCAATGTCTGCATTGCTTGCTACAAAGCCCTCGGGCTGTATAGCCTGCGCCATATCTGCAGCCTCAATTGCCTCATCAAGTGCAGCAATATGGCGACGCCACATGGTTTGCAATGCGCGGTAGAGCACAACCAAATCGTCACGACTTGGTGCTGCGGCATTCAAAATGCGCTCATTGATGCGCGCATCTCGAGCAGAAAACAGCAGGTGAACGTAGGCAGGATTACCATCGCGTCCCGCACGACCACTCATTTGATTAAACTCGACCGCGCCAAAGGGCATGTGATAGAGCACAACGTGCCTGATATTAGGTATATTTACCCCTTCGCCAAAGGCAGAAGTGGACACAATACAAGAAAGTTCACCATCACGAAACGCAGTTTCCACACGCGTGCGCGTCTGCCGAGAAAGACCAGCATTGTAGAAGGCAATTCTGTTGCCCAACTCGGGAATGCGCTTGCGCAACACACGGGCAAGTGCAATAGACTGCTCGCGCGAGTTTACGTAGACAACCGTCTTGTCGCCAGAAGCAACGATGGATACTAAACGTCCTTCTCGGTTGGATAAACCACGCTCGTCTAACATGACAAGATTGGATCGACATGACTGGTCGACTACCACCTCGTCAATTGCCAACAGTGAGCAAATCTCAGAAGAAATGCTGTCATCAGCCGTTGCGGTAAGAGCGAGAACCTGAGGATTTCCCAGCTTTGATAAGGTCTGAGGAACCTTAAGATATGACAGGCGCTGTCCAGATTTTGCGCGTCCTGCGTGGTGAGCCTCGTCGACTACAACAAAGCCAATACGACCAGATACTGCAAATTTCTCGGAATGAATGGTAAGAAACTCAGGTGTGGTAAGCACGATATCGGTCTCACCCGTGGCAATACGGTTAAAAATATCGCCTCGAGCATCAAGCGGAGTTTCTCCGGTAAGCACTTCAACATGTATGCCCATGTTGTTTAAACGAGACATCATGTGATACTGCTGATCGAATACGAGCGCGCGCAGAGGAAAGACAAAGATACTTACCTTGCGCTGAGCTACCGCCAAACGCGCTGCATGAATTTGGAAAATGAGCGACTTACCACGTCCTGTTGCCATAACAGACAAGACATTCTTGCGGTTGTGCAACAGCTCAAGCGTAGTCTTTTGAGCCTCGTGCAGCTCATGCTCGCCAATGAATGCACGAACAAGTGCCTGGTCAAGGGCCTCATCATCAAGCTGAGAAAGCTCACAACGAACACGCTGTGACTCAGAAAATGCGGGGTTATCGCAAATATTGCAGCATGCGCGACCTGCGTCTGCCAGCGAATCAAGATCGACCGAGTGATCATCTGGTAGTGGAATATATGACTGCCAATGAGCGTTCGTTCCTTCAAACATCTGGGATGCATTTTCGCGCTTGCGTACGCGCGCATTCTTGCGAGATGCTGCCGAGAAGTCCACATACTCACCGCAGCCGCAGGTCTGCTCTGCCATAGAGAAAAGATCTTCTACAAACTCAGACTTAGGACCGCAATCGTCCTTTTTATAACAGCGAGGAATAACGTCTTTGACCATCAACTTGGTCTTAACGCGTCCCTGCCATTTTTCTGCAATAGCTTCAAATACAATGTCGCATACCTTGCAGCACTCTGAGAGTTCTTCAATTTGAGGAGCCCTAAACATAATGGCTGGAATACACGATTTACCGTCGGTAGCCAAGAAACGCAGGTGCTCACCCGTGCGGCCAACCACTGCACGGTCTGCCATCGTAACGCCCTCAACTGCAAAGACTGGAGCCTTGTTACCCTGACCAAAAGGCTCTAAGGAAGAAAGGCTTTCGACGTTTTCGATAGAAAGCTCATCGAGGGTAACAACTGCAGTTACCTCGCCCTTATCTTCAAAGGCGTCTTCATCAAGCTCATCAAACTGAGCCTCAAGGCGCTCACGTAATGCATCTAAGTTGGAAGCCTCAAGCGTGACGCCAACCGCGCCACTATGACCGCCAAAGCGAATAAGCAAATCAGAGCACTTCTCGACAGCTTCAAACAAATTGATTGAACCTACCGAGCGACCAGAACCGTGCGCAATACCATCCTCAATGGTGAACAAAAGTGCAGGTACATGGTATTTATTTACAAGACGAGAAGCAACGATTCCCTTAACACCCTCGTGCCAGCCCTCGCCGCCAATAACAATGGCGCGACCGCCCGCGTAGGTGTCTTCGACCATAGAGATAGCCTGACGCGTGAGCTCAGACTCAATCTCGCGGCGCTCAATATTGATCTGCTCAAGAGCTTGCGCCTTTGCGAGCGCCTCGGCAGAATCTTGCTCAAGCAATAAATCGAGTGCGAGGGCAGGATCTGCCATGCGACCAGCGGCATTCAAGCGAGGAATGAGCGAGAAGGACAGGTTGTCCGCACTAATTTCTTCTAGATTTGTACCGGTGACAGCCGCCAACGCAATAAAGCCCGGACGCGTAGTTGCGCGCATTTGCGCAATGCCCTCTGCAACAAGCGCGCGGTTCTCAGGCGTAAGTGCCATCATGTCTGAGACAGTACCCAAGCATGCAACTTCGGTCCAACGACGCCACATATCTGGCTGACCAAAACGCGTACCCAAAAGCTGAATCAACTTTAATGCGACGCCTACGCCCGCAAGCTCACGAGAAGGACTTGATTGAGCAAGCTTTGGATCTGCAACAGGAACACCTTCTGGCACTAAGTCCAGAGGCTCATGATGATCGGTTATGCATACATCAATGCCACGCTGCGTCAAATAAGGAACCTCATTTTTTGCTGCAATGCCATTGTCGACCGTGATAACAAGATCTGGCGTACACGTTGCCATAACGCGCTCAAGTGCGGTCGCGGTGAGGCCATATCCCTCATCAAAACGGCGAGGAATAAAGTAGTAGACATTACCACCCAATGCACGCAAACCTTCGGTAAGCAAGCACGTAGAGGTAATGCCATCTACGTCAAAGTCACCAAAGATTGCAATGGTCTCATGTAAGCGCAAGGCGCGCTCAACACGGTCGGCAACTTCTACCAAACCAGGAATAATTGCAGGGTCACACCAATCGCGATCAAGTGATGGCGTCAAAAACAGACGAGCTTCTTCAACGCAATCAATGCCACGAGCAGCCATAACGCGTGCAACCAACGAAGTCACACCAAGCTCGCGCGCAAGCATATCTTCTATCGATTTGTGAGCAGGAATAGTAGTCCAGCGATGTGACTGAGCCAATGACATAACAGACGGCGTCTGTACTGCTGGCTGAGCCTCGCTGACCTTTACAGAATCAAGCGTAGACATAATACAACCTTAAGAAATGGCCGCTTCGGCAGCCGTGAGAGTTAACGGTTTTAGTATACGCCGCGCGCGGACTTTTTAGGATAAGAACTCACAGGGTTTTCCGTATTCGTAACGAAGTGTCTGCTGTGCTGCCAACAAAAAAGGCTCATACGCATCCAGTGCGCATGAGCCTTAACACTATCTAACACATATCTAACAATCACATACGTCCTTCTGCCGAGAAGACCTTGCAGCTTATGGACTTACTCGCTGTCCTTCTCGGTAAGGTGAGCTGCGCGCAAGAATGCAATTTCTTGTGCGTATCCATCAAGCTCGTTTGGAGTCTCCAAGATCATAGGAAGCGTCTGAAGGTATGGATGATTGACAATTGCGCGCATGGTATCGGCGCCAATGTAGCCCTCGCCTATCACCTCGTGGCGATCCTTATGAGCCTCGCGGGGGTTCTTGGAATCGTTAATGTGCAGGGCACACAAACGCTCCAGGCCTACCACACGGTCAAACTCTGCAAGTACGCCGTCCAAGTCATTAACAATATCGTAGCCTGCGTCGTGAACGTGGCAGGTATCCAA
>SAMEA104404103__coassemble_1872_pt1 | contig 11840 bp, 9 predicted proteins | sample SAMEA104404103__metabat2_low_PE_024 | metagenome-assembled genome bin SAMEA104404103 (sample SAMEA104404103) | Balaenoptera acutorostrata | reverse complement strand
TGAGCCGACGAGACTTTACGGTCAATGCTATGGCCTGGCATCCAACGCGCGGTCTTCTCGACCTGTTTGGTGGCGAGCGTGACTTACAGATGCGCGTTTTGCGCTGCGTAGGAGAGCCTACACGCCGTTTTAAGGAAGATGCCCTGCGCATGTTGCGGGCAATCCGTTTTGCGGCCCGTCTTAACTTTACAATTGATCCGGCTACACATGCTGCACTCGACGAGTGCGCACCCTTGCTTGATGCTATTGCGCGTGAGCGCGTGGGCGTAGAGCTGTGTGGCATGCTCAAAGCTTCGGGTGCTCATGCCATGTTGGAGGCATGTCCGCACCTTATATGTCAGGCGATCGACGAGCTTTGTCCGAGCTATCATTTTGACCAAAAGACGCCCTATCACTGCTATGACGTGTATGAGCACACGGTACACGTAGTTGAGCACGCAACAAATCTGCACCACACTCACGATGAAACAGACGAGTTTATAGTGCTCAGCAATATGTGGGCAGCACTTTTGCACGACGTCGGAAAGCCCGCATGCTTTAGCGTCGATGGGGCTGGACAGGGTCACTTCTTTGGTCATCCTCATATGTCTGTGACGCTGGCCTCTCCAATCTTTAAGCGCCTAAGCATTAATTCAGATATTGCAAAGCGCGCTTTAGTTCTCATTGAGCATCACGATGAGCGCGTAGCACTAAATCAATCTGACGTGTTGTACTACATGCATCGTCTCGTTGCCGATAAGAACTATAAGAGACGCTGTGGTGTCGAGAGCGATATTGAGCTGTTTGATCAAATGATTGATTTGCGCATTGCAGATACGCGCGCTAAAGCACAAGCCTATCGTGATTACGAATCAGAGCTTGAGCAGATGCGCTCTATGATGCATGAGCTGGTTTCGAGCGGGGCTGCATATAGTACTGCAACGCTTAATATATCTGGCAAAGATCTTATTGCTCATGGGGTTGAGCCAGGAAAGCAAATTAAGCAGATGCTTGATTGTGCGCTCAATGCTTGTATGTCAGGTGAGTGTAACAACGAGACCGAGGCGTTGCTTGCATATTTGTTGTAATAGATAGTAAAGATACTAAATAAGGGCTGCAGGTGAACTATCATCTGCAGCCCTTATTTTGTTTTGGAATATGAGAGAATAGGGAATAGGCATAAAAAAAGAACCCTGAAAGGGTTCTTGGAAAGTTTGGTACCTCCAACCAGATTCGAACTGGTGATCTTCGCCTTGAGAGGGCGATGTCCTGGGCCGCTAGACGATGGAGGCATATGTAAGGCGCAAGAAATGGTACCTCCAACCAGATTCGAACTGGTGATCTTCGCCTTGAGAGGGCGATGTCCTGGGCCGCTAGACGATGGAGGCATATGTTTCAAACAAGAGAGAATGGCTGGGATGGAGGGAATCGAACCCCCATTGACGGAACCAGAATCCGCTGTCCTGCCGTTAGACGACATCCCAATAATCTCGGTCGAAGCAATTGGTGAACTGCTTGCGCGAGTTAGAATATTACGCGATTGTTCGAATAAGTGCAAGCGAGAATTTAAAAATAGCCCTAAAATGTGGAGAAAATAAGAACCCCGCAGGTCAAGAGGGTGTAAAGAAATGGCCTAAATGTGATGATCTGTGTGATTGTAGGGCTATGGTACTTCTCGGCAAATAGGGCTTTGTTTATAAAGAAATGGTTAATGGTAAGAAAAATCGCGCGTGATAGGGTAGTCTTAGGGGACTAACACGTGATGTCTGCTTACTTATTGGTATGGGTTGATCATTAATGGATATTTCTTTGCCTCGCGCAAAACAAGTTTCGGAGTCAATTGAGATTGGAATTTTACTTGCCTTGTCGGGCGGCTTTATGGATGCATATTCTTATATTGGCCGCGGGGAAGTTTTTGCGAACGCTCAGACGGGCAATATGTTGCTGTTTGGTGTGAGTTTGAGCGAAGGTAATTGGGAGCTTGCGCTTACCTATCTCTTTCCGGTTGCTTCATTTTCTTTAGGCATTATGTTGGCAGACCTGTTTCATACGCATGCGCCAGAGATATTTCATTGGCGTCAGGTAGCGATCTTTCTCGAGGCGCTCATTTTGCTTTTTGTTGCCTTTATTCCGTTTAATCACAATTTGTTTGCTAATAGTTTGACCTCGCTTGCGTGTGGTATTCAGGTTGAAGCATTCAGAAAAATTCATGGTCATGGTATTGCAACGACCATGTGCATTGGCAACTTGCGCTCTGCTATGCAAAACGTTGATGACTTCCTCGAGACTCACAAGCAGTCTTCAATTGCAAATGCATTGCTTTATTTGCTCATTATTACCTGCTTTATTGGTGGTGCGGTAATTGGCAACCTTATGCTCAAGCAGTTTGGACAATATGCCATTATTTGCTGCTCGTTAGTTTTATTTATTTGCTTTCTTATCATGTTTATTGATCGAGAGCATGCAGATGACGAGAAGCTCCCTCAAGAACTTTAATTTCTCGATACGAAATAAGCCAGGATGGATTCCATCCTGGCTTATTTTTTGAACTTATTTGGTGCAACGACCACAAGCAGCGCAAGCTGATGGGGCAGTAGCAAGACCACCCTGTGCGGTTTCGCGCAAGGTAGAAGGAAGTGCGCGTCCAACCTCAAGCATAACTTGAGCAGACTCATCAAAAGGAACAAGGCTTACAACGCCAGAAAGCGAAAGCTGTGCTGCAGAGAATGCATTGGCACAACCAATTGCATTGCGGTTTTGGCATGGTACTTCAACCAGACCGGAGACTGGGTCGCATACGAGGCCCAAAAGGTTGCCAATCGCAATTGAGGAGGCGTTTAAGGCCTGTTCTGGGGTGCCGCCGAGCATTTCTACAAGAGCAGCTGCAGCCATAGCAGAAGCAGAGCCTACCTCGGCCTGGCATCCGCCTTCAGCGCCTGCAACAGAGGCGTTAGAAGCCAAAATAAAGCCTACCGCAGCTGCAGTGAACAAGGCTTCATACGTTTGCTCGTCAGTGAGCTCAAGAGCTTCTGCGGCAGCCAAAACACAACCAGGAACAACGCCTGCAGAACCTGCAGTAGGAGCAGCAACAATAACACCCATGGTTGCCGAGCGCTCCAAAACAGCCATAGCGCGTGCAACCGCGTTGGTTTGAACCTCACCCATAAGCGTAGGTCCATAAAGCTTTGCTGCGCGTGCCATCATTTGAGCTTCTCCGCCAATAAGGCCTCCCAAGGATCGCTCTGGGTGCTCAATAGGGCGAACAGTCTCTTCGCGCATAACCTCAAGTACGCGCGCAATGTTCTTATCGGCATGTTCGCGAGAATCAAGTGCTGCCTCGCGGTCATACATTACTTTGCCAATGCTCTTGCCAGAACGCTTGCAGGATTCAAGAAGCTCCTTGCCGCTTTCAAACAAATCTTCGAGCGTGACGCCTGGGGTAGAAGCGCCAGCACCTGGAACGCGAATGAATGTAGCAGTTGTTACGTTGTCGCTGCTACGAAGCTTAGTGAGAATGTCTGCAGAAGGCATCTCGTCCATCTCGAAAACGGTATAAGCGCTTCCGCCGCGTTCGGTACGATAGGTACGCATGAAAGCGATGTTGATCTGCTCTTGGGAGAGCAAAACAGTGAGGTTGGCAAGAACGCCTGGGGTGTCACGATGAGCGACAAAAAGCGTGTCATAGGCGCCAGAAATATCAACATCGACGCCGTTGATGCGGCTAATGCGAACGCTGCCGCCACCTAAGCTTTCGCCACGAACAGCAATGCTTGCGCCATCGGTGTCTTGCATCTGGATGTCGACCGTGTTTGGGTGAATGGCTGGGTCATCGCCCATCTCTACAAATTCATAGGTAATGCCACGCTCGGTTGCGATATCAAAAGCTTCTTTAATACGCTCATCATCGGTTGCAAAGCCCATAATGCCGCCGAGAAGGGCGCGATCGGTGCCGTGGCCGTGATAGGTGTGAGAGAAGCTGTTGTAAAGCAAGAAGCGAACGTTACAAATGGTTCCTTCTACCAGAGAGCGTGCAACTTGAGCACATCTCAAGGCACCCGCGGTGTGAGAGCTGGAAGGACCAACCATAACTGGTCCTAAAATTTCAAAAGCAGAAGTCTGAGACATGTGAAATATCCTTTTCTGACTAAACGTCATTAACTCAACGTAGGTGTAATTATACCCCTGCCAATCTTTATACCCTATAAGACACAAAAGATGGAGCGGCATAAAAAATGGCACCTTCCACAGCGGAAGATGCCATATCTTGTATAGATTAAAGAGCAATCTCAAGTGCCTTGGTAAGACGAGCAAGAGCGTCGTCGCGACCAATAAGCTCCATAGACTCACCCAGTGGAGGGGAGACCTTGTTGCCGCACTCTGCAACGCGGATAGCCTGGAAGACCTTGCGCTTCTTCAAATCGAGCTTCTCGGGAAGAACCTCAAGAGCTGCATCGATATTCTCGGCAGTCCATGCATCGTCTGCTACAGCCTCAAGAACCTCAAGAGCGCCGTCCAAGACAGGCTTGGTGCCCTCAGTTGCGAGGAACTTAGAAGCAGAAGCCTCGTCCATCTCAAGGGTCTCTGCGGTAGCAAAGATCATAGGACAAATGCCTGCAACGTCACCGAGCATCTTGGTGCGTGGCTGAACAATAGAAGCAAGCTTCAAAATCCAGTCGTGATCACGCTCGGATGCGTCCTGCATAAATCCAGCCTCAATAAGCTCCGGAATCATAACGTCTGCAGCGAACTTCTCTGGATCCATAGCATTGATGTACTCTGCGTTCATCCAGTCAAGCTTTGCAGGATCGAAGGTTGCAGGGTTCTTAGAGATGCGATCGAGGGAGAACTTAGAAGCCAAAACATCGCGAGGGATGATGGTGGTTTCGCCGTCCAAAGACCAGCCGAGAAGGGACAGGTAGTTTACGAATGCGTCAGCTACGTAGCCTGCCTCCTTGTACTCTTCTACAGAGGTTGCGCCGTGGCGCTTGGAGAGCTTCTTGCCGTCTGCACCCAAAATCATGGAGATGTGAGCAAAGGTTGGGATAGGAGCCTCAAGTGCCTCGTAAACCATAATCTGACGAGGGGTGTTGGAGAGGTGGTCGTCACCACGAATAATGTGGGTGATGCCCATCATAGCGTCGTCAACAACGGTTGCGAAGTTGTAGGTAGGAGTACCATCAGAGCGCATGAGAACAAAGTCATCAAGCTCAGAAGCGTTAACTACGCAATCACCGTGAACTGCGTCGTGGAAGCATACGTCGCCGCGGTCCAGTGGAACCTTAATGCGCCATACGTGAGGCTCACCTGCAGCAATGCGTGCAGCAGCCTCATCAGGATCAATATCGCGGCAGGTACGCTGATAACCCTGGAATGGGTCCTTGCGTGCAGCAGCAGCTTCACGATCTGCAGCGAGCTTCTCGGCAGTGCAGAAGCAAGGGTAAGCAGCACCCTTGTCGATAAGCTTCTGGAGTGCGTCCTGATACATTGGAAGACGGTCGGTCTGTGCGTATGGACCAAAGTCGCCGCCTGCCTCTGGACCCTCATCCCAGTCGAGGCCCAACCAGCGCATAGCGCGCAGGATAATCTGGGTGTTCTCGTCGGTGGAACGAGTAGGATCGGTGTCGTCGATACGAAGGATAAAAGTGCCGCCGTTTGCACGTGCAAAAGCCCAGTTATAGATTGCGGTACGAGCGCCACCAATGTGGAGCTTGCCCGTTGGGCTTGGGGCAAAGCGTACGCGAACAGTAGAGTCCATGCTTATAACTCCTAAGCTTGGTAGATCAAATAGACATTCAACCGCATTATTATAGCCCCTCTCTGCTGTGTTCGTACTAAACTGCACAAGTATTTCGAATAAAGGCGTGTCTAGCTTATGGAATGTGGGCGGTATTGGGACCTGTGTGGGGGATTTGCGGGTATGGGTGCGCTATTATATGGGGGTTAATCGTATTTTTGAGGAGTGTTTATGACTGCAGCTCATAACTCTTATGTTTTTACTTCTGAGTCTGTAACTGAGGGTCACCCAGACAAAATTGCAGATCAGATTTCTGATGCTATTCTCGACGCTATCCTTGCTAAGGAGGCAGAGCTCGAGCACAACGGCTATGTAGCTCCTAATGGTAGCCACGCTCGTCTTGAGAATGTACGTTGTGCATGCGAGACGCTTGTAACTACCGGCTCCGTTATTGTTTCTGGCGAGATTCGCACCGAGGCTTATGTAGACGTTCAGCAGATTGCGCGCGACGTTGTTTTGCGCATTGGCTATGATCGTGCAAAGTATGGCTTTGATGGCGAGACCTGCGGTGTTATCAATATGATTCACGAGCAGAGCCCAGACATTGCTCAGGGTGTTGACGAGTCCTATGACGCACAGCGCGGCGACACTGATCCTTTGGATCTTATTGGCGCAGGCGACCAAGGCATGATGTTTGGCTATGCATCCAATGAGACCCCTACGCTTATGCCTATGCCTCACTACTTAGCTTCTCGTCTTGCCGAGAAGCTCGCACAGGTTCGTCACGACGGCACGCTTGATTACTTGCGCCCAGATGGCAAGACTCAGGTAACCGTTCGCTATGAGGACAACAAGCCTGTTCGCGTTGAGACTATTGTTATTTCTACTCAGCATGCTCCAGAGGTTGAGTCTATGGAGGCTATTAAGGCAGACATGATTGAGCATGTTATCAATCCTGTTATGGCTGCTGCTGGTATTGAGTGGGAGGGTGCAGACCTCTACGTTAATCCTACGGGTCGTTTTGTTGTTGGTGGCCCTATGGGCGACACTGGCCTTACCGGTCGTAAGATTATTGTTGATACCTATGGTGGTTTTGGTCGTCACGGCGGCGGTGCATTCTCTGGTAAGGATTGCACCAAGGTAGACCGTTCTGCTGCCTATGCAGCTCGCTGGGTTGCTAAGAATGTTGTAGCAGCTGGCCTTGCATCTCGTTGTGAGGTAGAGCTTGCATACGCTATTGGTGTTTCTCGTCCACTTTCTGTAATGGTTGACACCTTTGGTACCGGTTCTTATGACGACGCCTTGATTGAGGATGCTATCAATAAGGTATTTGATCTTCGCCCTGGCGCTATTATTAAGGACCTTGACCTTCGTCGTCCTATTTACGAAAAGACTGCAGCATATGGTCACTTTGGCCGTGAGGATGCAGACTTTACGTGGGAGGCAACTAATCGCACAGAAGAGCTTTGTGCAGCAATTGCCGAGCTTTCAAAATAAGGTAGATATAAAAGTTAAGCCCAAGAATCTCTTAATCGAGGTTCTTGGGCTTTTTGCTAGCTATTTACGAAAGAATGCTACGACTACGGCGTTAGGTCCGGTATGCGTTCCAATAACGCTGCCAATGCTGGTGTAGCGAATGGTCTTGACGTGCTCGCGCCATAGCTCAGAGCTGGTGTCGATGTATCTCTCTAAGAGTTTTTCGGTGGTGCCGGTATAACCGAGCAGGGTAGGGCGTTCAAAATCTACGCAACCAGCACTTTCGACCTCGTGCATAAGCAGGGTGTTACCTTGTTTGCGTCCATGTGCTTTATCAAGAAGAGAAATCTCTCCATCAACAAGTGCGACAACCGGTTTAATTTTGAGCAAAGACCCGGCTGCTGCTGCGGCTTTTGGAATGCGACCGCCGCGCGCAAGATAATCGAGGGTATCAAGGAGTGCTACAACGCATATACGGTCCTTATCGGCATTAATTTTGTCGATAATCGTTGCAAGATCTTCACCGGCGTCAATATAGCGAAAGGCCTGCTCTACTAAGATTCCGGTTCCAATAGTTGCAGTGTGGCTATCAATAACATGGATATTGTCGTAATCTTGCGCAATCATCGATGCGGTTTGATAGGTGCCAGAAAGCTTCGAAGAAATGGTAAAGACAATGGCTTCATCGCGTTGTGCTGTTATTTCATCAAATGTTTGCTTAAAAGCAAGTGGAGTTGGCTGGCTCGTAGTGGGTAATTTGTCACTGTCTTTGAGTTTCTTATAAAACTCTTCATGGCTCATGGTGACGCCATCGAGATATTCTTGTGTGCCAAACAAAATTGAAAGCGGAACTGTGGTCACGCGTTGGGTGATATCAGGCATAAGATCAATTGTTGAATCAACAATAATGCGGGTACTCATAATAGTATTCATGCCTCTTTACATAATAAAATAGCAGGTAGAAATGTGTATCTACCTGCTTTACCCAATTATTTATTTTTTTATGCACAAAGCTAGTTGTTATCGTAGAGCGCAGAAAAACATGCGTGAAGATAAATCATGTTCGAGACAGAGATAAGTGCTGAGCGAAGCATCTGCTTTTCTATGGAGTGTGTAACTCCAATCTCGTCTACCGTATCTTTAAGTCCAAAGCAATAAAACAGCATATTCTCAAGCTCGTTGCAAAAATAGTCATAAGCAACGTGATTGTCATAGGTATCACGCTGTCTAAAGAAGAGCTTACTAATGCTTTCGAGTGGGGCTACCTGCTTTAAGATGGTGATGGCAATAAGATAGCCAATATGATCAGCATAATAGAGCTTGTTAACCGGGTTGGTAACAAGGCCTTGTTTTACATAATTGCGCACCATAGAGCCCGTGATCTCAATGTAGCCTAAGGGAGCCAAGCACTTATTAATATACTTGACTGTCTGCTCAAGATAGAGACCATCGTTTGGGAGCTGATTGTAACGAGGGAGGCTAAATGACTGCACGGTACGTGCAAGAGCCTCAGCAAATTTCTTATCCATAGTTCACATTGTACGAATAATTCATGTAAAGTCAATAAACCTTACAGGGAGTATCAAAAAACCCTTAACAGCATAATGGGAATGTGTTACCATGCAACGAGTTTCGAAAACCCTGTGACCTAATCACAGGAACGCTATCGAACTGTTATCAAAGGTTGTTCTATTAACTCAAGCATTCAAGATGCATGGCGCATTTGCTTACTACTAAGAAAGTTGAGTGTATGGAAGAGAAAAAAGAGAAGAAGACGCCTTCTATTGTAAAGCGCGTCCTCATTGGCTTGGGTCTTATCTTGCTGGTGGGCATAGGTGCCTTCTGGGGCGTGTTCCACAATGAGATTAAGACGCTTGCAAGCATGGAGATCTTAAAGCCTCGCAATGACGAGCACCAAGATGGAGCGGTTTATACCATGCACGTCTCGGGCGATTACTACTTTGACGAGTTTCTCGAGCAGGGCGGCGTCACCGATGATGCTGAGCTTGTAAGTTTTGTAACGAGTCATATTACTCACGGTCTTGTTGAGATGAAGGTCGATAGTCCAAATATTGGCTGCTCTTCCTTTACTGCTCAGACGCAGGAAGGCGACAAGGTGTTTGGCCGCAACTACGACTTCTCTAAGACTAATACCTGCCTGGTCTTTACCGATGCGACAGAAGATCGTCACGCGACCATCTCTACGATCGATTTTCAATTCTTTGATATTGATGTCAACAAAGATCTTTCTACCGTAATGGATTACGCCTGTGCACTTGCGGCCCCTTATGCTCCAATCGATGGCATTAATGATGCCGGTGTTGCTTGTGGCGTTTACATGACCTACCAGGGTAAAGATACGGTCGCAACCGACCAGAACACCTCTAAGCCAGACCTCACTTCTACTACCATGTTGCGCGCAATTCTAGACTACGCAGACAACGTTGATGAGGCAGTAGAGATTGCACAGTCTTTTGACATGCACGACTCTGCAAACACTTCCTTCCATTACATGGTTGCAGATGCTTCTGGTCGCAGCGTAATTCTTGAGTGGGTTGGCGCAGAAGACGGTACCGATAATGACGGTGGCGCACGTGAGCTTCGCGTTACCTACAACGATGACGATGCTCATATTGGCCAGCACGAGGGCGAGACCTCATATCAGGTTGTTACTAACTTCATTATTCAGCCTGGCTATTACGACAACGCTCCTGTAGAGGAGATGAAGGGTCTCGATCGCTATGAAGAGATTTATGCCCGTCTTGATGCTGTCGATGGAATTTTGCCTTCCGAGAAGGACGGTGTAGATATTTTGCAGGCAGTTGGTCGTCGTACCTGGAAAAATGACGACGCAAACCATACGACTGTCCATAGCGCCCTATATAACATGACAGATAAAACCGTCACATGGGTTCCTAATGAGCATTTTGATGATCCAGACTCTGTTTATGTATTTGGATTTGATGACTAAATAGAAAAGAGAAAAATTACGTATGGCTACTAAAATCATTATTGATTCTACTGTTGATAGTATTGATAAGTTCAAAAACCAGACGGCGATTGTTCCTTTGAGCATTCACTTTGGTGAGGAAGAATATATCGACGGTGTCACGATTGACCATAAGATGTTCTACGACAAGTTGATTGAGACTGATGTGTTCCCTTCAACAAGTCAGGCAACGCCTTTTGCGTTTGCTCAGGAGTTTGAGCGTGTTGTAGCAGCTGGTGACGAGGCAGTTGTCATCACCATAGCCTCTGAGCTCTCTGGTACTTATCAAAGCGCTGTTACTGCAGCACGTGACTTCGAGGGTATCTACGTTGTAGATAGTTCTACGGCAACTATTGGTGCAGGTTGTTTGCTTGAGTATGCTTTGCAGCTTGTCGAGAAGGGCATGTCTGCTGCAGATATTGCTCAGGAACTTGAGCGTGTGAAGGACCGCATTATTATCGTTGCCTTGCTCGATACGCTTGAGTATTTAAAGCGCGGTGGCCGCATTAGTGCTACGGTTGCTTTTGCTGGTGGCTTACTTAAGATCAAGCCTGTCGTTGCTTTGAAGAATGGTGTTATTGAGGTTCTTGGTAAAGCACGTGGCTCTAAGCAGGGTAAGAACTTGCTTGTTCAGCAGATCCAGGCTTGCGGTGGCGTAGACTTCGACATGCCTGTTATGCTCGGCTATACCGGACTTAACGATGACGTTCTTCTTAAATATAAGGAAGATAGCCGCTATTTGTGGGAGAGCTATCGCGATGACCTTAACCACACAAGCGTTGGTTCTGTTGTTGGAACTCATGTTGGTCCTGGCGCTATCGCAGTAGCATTCTTTAGAAACTAATTTATTTAACAAATACGTATTCAATGCGCTTTCCTGTCTCACAGGAGAGCGCATTGTTGTATGTATAGTCATCCTCACAGAAGTTCTTAAGCAGCTCGTGCTCATCAATCTTATGCTCTGCAATATAGCGTGCCATCAAGCCACGTGCTTTTTTAGCAGCAGTTGACTGAACTTTGAGTTGGTCATTCTTGGTGATATAGAACGTTACGGTTACGTATGTTTCATCCTGCAAATACTTCTCAATGCATTTTGAGTACTCACCAGATGCTAAGTTGACGATTGTGCCATTGCTTGCCTGCGCAAGTTCTTGATAGAGCTTATCGCCCCAGAAGTCATACAGGCTGCGCTTATCGTTTACATTAATGCGATTCTTCATTTCAAGACGGTAAGGCTTGATTGCATCCATGGGCTTGAGGACACCATAGAGACCTGTCAAAAGGCGCAGGTGGTCATGAAGATAGCTCAGAGATTCATCATCCAGCGTTGCCGCATTGAGCGCCCTGTAGGCGATCCCGTCATACGTAAGAACGGCAGGAGCGCAGGCCTTATCCAGCGTGAAGGTCTTCCAGCGTTCAAAATTAGTTTCTGCAATTGCTTCACTCGTCTTTTGTAAGGTAGCAAGCTCGCTAAGTGTGTATTGACTCATTGTGTCTGCAAGCAGATCTACCTCGTTGCTAAAAACGGGTGTTGACCAAGCGTCGATATTTGTATCAATAAAACCCATAGCAGGGGAGAGAAAGCTAATCACGTTAGTTCCTTCGCTGTTTAGATATATGGCATAGTGCCCATTATGAACTACACAATACTAAAAGAGAATA
>SAMEA104404103__coassemble_1868_pt1 | contig 11852 bp, 10 predicted proteins | sample SAMEA104404103__metabat2_low_PE_024 | metagenome-assembled genome bin SAMEA104404103 (sample SAMEA104404103) | Balaenoptera acutorostrata | reverse complement strand
TGATCTACCGAAATCTCAGTATGCTGAGTTGGCATGGAGTTAAGGAACTTCTTACCATATCCCTTAGAAACCAAACGATTGTCTGCTAAAACCAAAACACCCGTATCAGTGGACGTACGAATTAATCGACCAGCAGCTTGCTTTAAAGAAATAACCGCATCAGGCAAAGAATAATGTGCCCACGCCGCCTTATCACGTACATCGCGCTCACGAGCAAGTGGCTCATTAGGATTACCAAAAGGAAGCTTTGGAATCACTACGCAGCGCAATGTATTGCCCGGAGCATCAAAACCTTCCCAAAATGCTTTCAATGCAAACAACGAGCGCTTCTCGTCTTTAATAAAATCATCGCGCAAGCGCTTAGGAGCAACACCTGTCTGCTGACAGCTTAGAGACAAGTTTTTCTCGAGCAACCGTGGACGAAGCCTACGATACATCTCTTCCATCTCGCGGCGATTGGTAAAGAGCGTAAGGGTAGATCCATCCATTGCAACATGAACCTGATACAACAACTCTTCAAGTTGCGATAGATAAGCTGGAGAAGTTGGCGCTGCAAGATTAGTTGGCACCAAAATACTCATATGAGAATCGTAATCATAGTCCGAAGTCATCTGGGCAGTTTTAGTCGCAGAAGGATCAATTAAATCCAAGCCAACAGACTTTTTCATATGATCAAACGAATCAGATACACTCATCGTCGCCGACGTGAAAATTACACTGTGCATATTGGGTAGCCACTTATCGGCAAAAGCACAACCAATGTCATAGAGCTCGGCTGTCATAGCCTCACCACCGGCATCTTCGCGCATATTGGCCGAAATCGCAAAGACGTGAGATGTATCGCTACCGTCAGACAAAATCTTTAAGTTCTTCTGCAGCTGTAAGACACGACCATAAATCTCATTAAGCTCAATGACCTTCTCGGGCTCTTGAGGTGTAAGTGCTGCTGCAATGTCACTCAAGCGCGACGCGAGCGTTTCCGTGCGATCAAGTGCCAACAACAATGCCTGCGCCACGGGAGCAAACGATTCTGATGCGCGGAGATTTTGATCAACCCATACAACAACATTTGAATAGTGAGGATTATTAGGCTGTGCAGCAATGCATTCTCTAATTGCCGAGAAGACCGTCGATAACGCAATGCTGGCCTCAGGAGCAGCTGAAGCGGCTTTTCCTATAAGTCCTAAATGAAGAGCTGCAGCATCACTGCGAGCACATTCGACTGACAGGCGACCCAAAGCACCAGATCGAGCACCACCAAGAGCCTCAAACAAAACTTGCATCTCGCCACCGTCAAGCTTAATAGCCCACTGACGGCGTGCCTCGTTTTCAGCAGAATGAGCCTCGTCTACTACCCAGTTTCGAATTGGAGGCAAAATAGCATTATCAACCGCAACATCTGCAAACAAAAGTGAATGATTAGTAACAACAATGTCTGCGGAATCTGCACGACGACGAGCTCCGTGAACGAAGCAAGCCTGACCATTAAAGAATGGACATTGTGCTTTCGTACATTCCTTAGAAGAGCAGGTAAAATTCTCGCGACCAACAGACTTCCAACGAATTCCCAACGAGTCAAGATCTCCGTCTACCGACTGCGTTGCATATGCATACATAACCGCAATTGCTGTAAGAGTATCTTCCCCTTGCCGAGGATCGAATACGCGGTTACTACGAGCCATATGCTCAAGCTTACGCAAGCATGGATAGTGCGTATATCCCTTCAGTGCTGTGTAGCTCAAACCACCTGGAATTGCCTGCGCAATTTTAGGCAAGTCTGAATACATAAGCTGATCGGTAAGAGAATTAGTTTTAGTTGCAACACCTAAGGTAATGTTGTTCATTTTTGCAGCATAAGCAAACGGCAACAGATATGCCATCGACTTACCAACACCGGTGCCCGCCTCAATGATGCGATGAGTACTTGTTGCCAACGCATCGCGAACCTCTTGTGCCATAGCAACCTGGGCTTCTCGGCGTTCATAGTTCTCATACATTGAACCCATGAGACCCTGAGAAGAAAACTCTGTATCAATTTGCTCACGTGTTGGCATCTCAAGACGCAATAATTCATCAGCATCCATATGATGTGGGAGATTTTCTTGAGCAATCATACGATTTCGATGAGCATCAAGATGAAAACGCCCAGCATCTGGATGTGCCAAACTCAATTGAGTAAATATCTGCCGATAAGACCACTCATTATCTGGATGCATCTGTGCTAACAGAGAAATAAGGGGAGATGGTAAGTCGGACAAACCTACCAATAAGATTCTCCAAACACCACAAAGCGCTTCAACATCTGCCATTGCACGATGAGAGACAGAAGGACAACCAAATAGATTTGCCATGTCTTCAAGCTTGTGCGATTTAAGACGCGGAAGGGCAATGCGTGAAAGCGCGAGCGAATCAATCCATGTTGGAGAGACAAAAACGCCACCACGGACCTTCTCGATAAAATGACGATCAAAGGTTGCGTTATGAGCGATGATTGGGCTTCCATCGACAAAGTCACGCAGCTCACGAACAGCCTCAACTGCACTCGGTGCATCTACAACGTCACCGCTCGTAATTGAAGTAAGCTGTGTGATGTTCTCTGGAATGATGCCGCACTTTGGCTTACAAAACGTCTGGAATGTATCAACGATCTCGCGACCACGAAGTCGAGCTGCAGCAATTTCGATAACTTCACTGTTCTTAAAGTCGAGACCCGTTGTCTCGGTATCTAAAACAATAACGTCATCTTCAATAAGACCGAACTCTTGTGTTAAGGCACGATCAGCAAGTGTTTGATACTGTTCTAACACTGAACGCGGTGTTCCTGGGAGCACCGCGTCAGCAAATGAAATAAATTTAGGGGAAGTCATAACTACTTCTCTCGAAAACTAAGCACGCTCAAGAGCAAGCTCAATCAAGCGAGCGCACTCCTGTGGGAACGTCATGCCTGCATGACGACCAGCATCTGGGAATAAGGAGGTCTCGGTCATACCTGGAATGGTGTTGGTCTCCAAAATTACCGGACCCTCATCCTCAGAGACAATAAAGTCAGAACGAGACATGCCCGAACAACCAAGCGCACAGTGAGCAGCACATGCAAGCTCTTGAGCACGAGCATAGTCCTTCTCAGACAAGCGAGCAGGACAGACGTGATGCTTCTCTGGGTCGTCGTACTTTACCTCAAGATCATAAAATTCTGCGCCGTCACCTGGAACAATCTCGATAATTGGAAGGGCTTCTGGATTCTCGTTACCAATAACACCAACTGTAATCTCAACGCCCTTAATGCATTTTTCGACTAATACCTTGTCGTCATACTTAAATGCCTCTTCAATAGCCTCTGGAAGCTTTGCAGGGTCATTTACCGGGGTAACGCCGTAGCTCGAACCATTTACAGCAGGCTTTACAAAACTATTCTGACCAACTACTGACAAAATTTCGTCAATGTCATAATCCTGACCAGCCTCAAGCATGACACCTGGAGCCAAAGGAATACCTGCGCGAGCATACAAAAGCTTAGAGATGTCCTTATCGGCAGCACAAGCTGAGGCAGTAACATTAGAACCCGCATATGGAATCTTAAGCCACTCGAGCATACCCTGAATGCAACCATCTTCGCCGCCCTCACCATGAAGTGCAGGGAAACAAACATCGTAATTACCCTCAAGCAACTTCTTAAAGGTATCAGGCTCTGCAGGGTCCATTAAGTCAACGTGATTAAATCCAGCTTCACCAAGAGCACGAGCTACAGCTGCACCAGAGTTACGGGAAATCTCACGCTCTGATGAAATACCGCCAGCCAATACAGCTACCTTGAGTAATTCTGGCTGAAAGTTCGACATATACAAACACCTCTCGGTCTGGTTATACATAAATTAAGTTAAACTTTGTCCTAAAGACAGAATTCAACAAGCTAAGGTAAAGTATACCTAAATATAAACAGGATACCGCAATTTTTAGCCATTATTACTTGGAGGGAATAAATGGAAGCAATTAAACGTAAGCGAGAAATCAAAGCGCTGACGCGCGATGAGCTTACTAAGGCTGTACTAGAAATGGGACAGCCAAAGTTTCGCGTTAAGCAGCTCATCAGCTGGTTGTTCGAGAAGCACGTTCATGACTTTGACGAGATGACCAACCTTCCTGCTGCAATGCGTGAAAGCCTTAAAGATAACTACACGCTCAACATTCCTACTGAAAAAGTTAAGCAGGTTTCCAAAGATGGCTCCCGCAAATATCTCTTGGAGTTTGAGGACGGAACCTGTGTAGAGACCGTTGGTATGCCAAATGGCTCAAAGCTTTCTGTATGTGTTTCTACTCAAGCTGGTTGCCGCATGGGCTGCGTTTTCTGTGCTACTGGTCAGGCAGGCTTCACTCGCTCTCTATCTGCTGGTGAGATCTACGATCAGGTTATGCATGTTGCCGAGGACTTTGGTAGCCGTGTAACGAGCGTTGTATTTATGGGACAGGGCGAACCTTTTGCAAATTACGACAACGTACTTTGCGCACTTCGTTGGCTCAATGCTGAGGACGCAGCAGGCATTGGTGCTCGCCACCTTACGGTATCTACTTGTGGCATTCTTCCTGCAATTCGCAAGTTTGCAGAAGAGCCTGAGCAGTTCACCCTTGCAATTTCGCTTCACTCAGCTGTCCAGGAAACTCGTAATCAGATTATGCCTGGTGTTAAGAAATATACGCTTGAGCGTTTGCACGAAACCATGGAAGCATATACCGAGAAGACCGGTCGTCGTCCAAGCTATGAGTTTGCATTGATCGCTGGCATGAATGATACTGAGCCAGAAATTGACGCACTCGTTTCTTTTGCTGAGGGTACACTCTCTCACGTAAATCTTATTCAGCTCAACGACACTCCTGGAAGTCCTCTCAAACCTTCAACTGAGGCTAAGGCAACCAAGATTATCAATCGCCTTGCTCAGCACGGTGTAGAGGCTACTGTTCGTAATTCTCGTGGCAACGATATTGATGCCGCATGTGGTCAGCTCACGCAAAAGATGCGTACCATCGAGCATCCATCAAAGCGCACCATCATTTAACAAAAAAGGGTACAGGAAAAATCCTGTACCCTTTTCTTATTACTGTATATGTTACTAGCTTAGTAACATTATTAACATTTCGCTAATATCCAACTTGCTCCCACTGATTAGCAACCCAGTTTTTATTGATCTCTGGGTTCTTTGTTACCTCAGCAGTTTTCGCAGCTGCCTCTTCACTCATCATTGCGGTCTTGTTGATTGTTGAATCAACTGCAGAATGAAAGTGTGACCTAAGCGAAGCTTGCAAATCTTCATCGGTTACAACTCGGTATGCAAAGAATGCAGCTGCAATCGCAGCACCTGAGAACACTGTTACAGAAGCAATCTTTTTAAAAGTGTTGCTATCCATATCTAACTCCTACTCAGCTTCGGAAGCCATTAGATCAAGAATGCGCTTAAGATCTTCCTCATCCTTAAACTCAATCTCAATCTTATTCTTACCCCTAACAGATTTAACTCTTACATTTGTATCAAATGCCTGACGCAAAGCTCGAGCAGCTTTCTTAAATGACTGTGGGGTAACAGTTCTCTTTACTGGTTCCTGTTCTCCGACTGAAAACAATGGAGCAAGTCTTTCAGTCGCTCTTACTGACAAACCTTCAGCAATTACTTTTTCAGCCAACTTAATACGTGCGTCATCAAAAGGAACAACTAAGATTGCTCGAGCGTGACCCGCAGTAAGCTTTCTGTCAAAGAGCATGTCTTGAACTTCTTCAGGAAGATCAAGAAGGCGGAGAGCATTGGCAATGGCAGCACGAGACTTAGAAACGGTTTTTGCAACTTGATCTTGAGTCATACTATTAGCATCAATAAGCTGCTTGTAACCACGAGCTTCTTCAATTGGATTCAAATCAGAACGCTGAAGATTCTCAATCAGAGCAAGCTCCATTACCTTTTGGTCATCAACATCTTTGATGACAACGGGAACTTCCTCAATACCACAACGTAAGCATGCTTGGTAACGGCGCTCACCAGCAATAATTTGATAACCTTCCTTATCCTTTCGAACAAGAAGAGGCTGAAGCACACCATTTGCTTCAATTGACTGACTAAGCTCCTCAAGCTTCTCTTCATCAAAATATTGACGTGGCTGGTTTGGATTTGGATGAACTTCGGAAATCTTTAACGTTGATTCATTCATCTCAACCTCAGCAGAATAACCAGTCTCTGATTGAGCTTCGCTCATTAATGAGCTTAGACCACGACCAAGACCACCTTTTTTGCTAGCCACGATTAATCACCTCACGAGCAAGTGCAGTATATGCACGTGCACCCTTATCTGATGGAGCGTATTTTACAACTGGCTTACCATATGATGGTGCCTCAGAAATCTTTACACGACGTGGGATAACCGTCTTAAAGCATGTCTTACCAAAGAAGCCACGTACCTCATCAACAACCTGATTTGAAAGGGAAGTACGTGAATCAAACATTGTCATAAGGACACCGAAGGTATCGAGGTCTTTATTAATGCGCTGCTTAACCATACGAATTGACTCAAGCAGCTTAGTAACACCTTCAAGCGCATAGTACTCGCATTGAATTGGAATAAGAACACTATCAACTGCAGTTAATGCATTAATTGTCAGTAAGCCTAAAGATGGTGGGCAATCTACAAAAATGAAATCAAATTCATTAACTACAGGCTCAAGCAAATCTTTTAAGCGAGTTTCACGAGCCATTGCAGATACTAATTCAATCTCTGCACCCGCCAATTGAATAGTTGCTGGTACAACAAAGACCTTCTTACAGCAAGTATCCTGAATAATCTGATCAACTGGAACGTCATGAAGCAAAGAATCATATACGCATGCTTCAAGATTCTCTTTATCGATACCAAAACCACTAGTAGAGTTACCCTGTGGGTCAAAGTCAACAACAAGAACCTTTTTACCAAGTTCTCCCAAAGCTGCTGCAAGGTTTACTGCAGTAGTTGACTTTCCGACACCACCTTTTTGGTTAATAATTGCAATAACTCGTGTGGGTTTTTGTGCTTTAGAGCGGCTTACATCAAGATATCCCACGTTATATCCTTTCCACAATGTTTCACGTGAAACATTTCACAGTTATTGAAGCATTTCATAGTGTTTCACGTGAAACACTATGAAGAAATTAACTAATATTCTTGTAATTGTATCTGATACTACAAGGATATACCAAAGAGATTTGAAAAATATCAAGACTTACAATCTACAAGTTTATATAAATAAAAAGGGACAATGTTTCACGTGAAACATTGTCCCTAAAGTATTAAGCAAGAGGATCATGAACAGCTTTGCCGGTTTGACGAGGAAGCTTAATAGATGGATTTGCAACCTTTTGATATACGAGGATCTCGCGATGTCCAAGGTTGTTAGGCAAATCAAAGCTATCTTCTTGGATAAGCTTCATGCCACAAATCTTAGCGGCCTTAGAACCAGATTCGAGTTCCTGCTCATCAGGATTACCCTTAGTAAGAACTAGATATCCACCCTTACATAAGAATGGAGCAGCATACTCAATCAATACTGGAAGAGATGCAAGGGCACGTGCAGTAATACAAGCAAACTCATTCTTATGTTTGGAAGCATACTCTTCAAGACGAACTGCACAACCAGTTGCATTCTGCAATCCGAGCTCATCGATGAACTCGTTGACACATTTAATCTTCTTCGTAACAGAGTCAATTAAAACTGATTCGCGACCTGAGAGATACGAAAGAGCAATTCCAGGAAAACCAGCACCGGTTCCCATATCCATATACTTACCGTCAAGCTCAGGGAAGTATTTAAAAAGAACAATAGAATCGAGTAGGTGTAGAACAAGAGCATCTTCTCTAGAAAGAATACGAGTAAGATTAATTGACTCATTCTTTTTAATAACAAGATCCAAGTGCTTTATAAGAATAGAAGCTTGTTCTTCAGTAATGTCAATATTGTAATCACGAGCATAAGCAATGAGCTGATTAACTTCTGTCATGTGCATCTCCAAACATGTACTTTCTGACACAAATCAATATAACAGGAATTTGAGACAAAAAAAGAGGGCCGAAGCCCCCTTAAAAAATAAACAAGATTAAATCCTATTTAAGAACAGGTACAATCACAACGCGACGCTCTGGATCAACACCTTCAGAATGAGTAAGAACATCATCACGATTGCGAAGAGCAACATGAACTAAACGACGCTCGTAAGCATTCATAGGAGGAAGTGATACAGACCTGTGATTCTTTACAGCACGAGAAGCTGAGGAGAGTGCCATGGAAGAAACCTTCTCTTTACGGCGGCTCTTATAGCCCTCAATATCAACTACGATAGGATACCTAAATCCAAGTTTACGAGAAGTAATCAAAGAAACAAGTATCTGTAAAGCATCAAGCGTACGGCCATGACGACCAATAAGCACAGCAAGGTCGGCGTTATTCACATCAAGAATAAGCTCGCCTTCGTCACCCTCAAACTCATCAATGTTGCAATCATACTCATTGAAATACTCAAGGATGATGCGAAGAGTATCAACAGCAATATCAGCAATAGTATCAAGCTCTTCATCAGTAAGCTGGATTCCAGACTTGTAATGTTCTGCAAGCTCTGGATAGTCGCCTATATATGTTTCTTCAATAAGATCAGTCTCAAGAATTTCTTCAGACATTTCAGACTCCAACTTAGTAAGGTGCCTTATTAGTGCTTCTTGTGTGGGCGCTGCTTGCGCTCACGACGTACTACATCGACCTGCAATGGAGCATTAGCAAGCTTTGCTTCCTGCTCTGCGCGGGCCTTCTCGGTAACATTCTTGGTAATAATGAGCTGAGATGCAAACTGCCAAAGAGCAGAAGTGTTGTAGTAAACAAGAACACCAGCAGGGATGTTCCAACCAACAATCATCATCATGAAGCCCATAATGAGTGCCATCATGCGCATCTGATCTGCCTGTGGACCAGTCTGGTCACGAGATGCAATCAAAGATGGAATCATGGTCAAAAGACCAAATGCTACCAAAGAGATAACGTAAGGAAGTGCAGTCGCAAATCCCTGACCAAGTGCCTGAGATACAGTAGATGCAAGGTTTGGAATCAAACCGAAGAAGCTAGCACCCTCTGGCAAGCGGTCACGAAGAACTGAGAACAATGCAAAGAATACTGGCATCTGTAAGAATACAGGCAAGCAACCACCCAGTGGGTTGAACTTGTTCTCAGTGTAGAACTTCATCATCTCAGTCTGGAGACGCTGAGGGTCATCCTCGTAGCGCTCCTGCAAAGCGAGAAGTTTTGGCTGTAATACCTGCATCTGTGCAGTTGACTTCAAAGACTTAACAGTCAAAGGAGTCAAAAGAAGACGAATGATTACAACCAGGATGATAATAGCTAAGCCCCAGTCACCACAGAATCCTTGAATACCAGCAAGGATTTGGAACAGAAGGCTTACGATATAATCCCACATAGGTTGTCCTTCCGATACACACTAAGGGACAGGGTCATACCCACCCTTGTGGAAGGGATGACACCTCAATATACGTTTTAAACCCAACCACGATCCTTTAAGAACCCCATACTTCTCAACAGCTTCAAGCGTATATTGAGAACAAGTGGGGATATAGATACACGTTGGAGGGAATAACGGCGAAATAAAACGTTGATAAAAACGAATCATTCCAATGGCGAGTTGTTTAACTAACCTCGAGAGTTTACTCATTTACTACACCAGCTCTTTTTAATAAAGAGCGCAACGCATGAGCCATCTCCTCAGGAGAGGCAGTACGAGTTTTATGGGTTGAAAATAAAATAATCTCTTTACCTTGGATAGGTAAACAACAAGACTGCGCCGCTACTCGCAAAACCCTCTTTGAGCGATTACGAACAACAGCGCAGCCTAAACGTTTAGCCGCGACAAAAGCTACTCGACCAGGAGCATCATTTGTTACTGCATCACATATTGTCATTCGAACCAACGGGTGACTGTAGCGTCTACCTTGGGTAAACACACGATCGAAGTCTTGTTTAGACTTGATGGTCCTCATCTTAGATATGTATGACTAGACGGTAAGACGCTTGCGGCCCTTAGCACGACGGCGAGCAAGAACAGCGCGGCCGCCCTTGGTTGCCATACGAGCACGGAAGCCGTGGCACTTAGCGCGCTTGCGCTTATTAGGCTGATAAGTACGCTTCATTTTTCATTCCTCCTGATATGTTTCCAGCTATTAGGTATTTAGACAAGTAAGCTATAGGATTGTAGACGTTTAACAGCATAAATGTCAAACGTAAGGTGCAAAAAGACACATGTATCTCCATATATTTGTCGATACTTATTCTAACTCATTTCGTGTTAAAATCTATTTCACAACATTTCACCGACTTTTCCACAGGTCGTGTTGAAAGTGTTAGTAACTTTTCAGTTCTTTTCTTCACTTTTCAACATGTTTTGAAAAGTGGTTGAAAACTTTGAAACTTCTACTAAAATCGCAGTTAAACAACATCACAAAGTAGTTGAAATGAGTTGAAAGATGTCAGAAAGTTTTTATCCGTTTGTTGATTCAGGTGAAAAAGCACCTGACAACCACCACATTACCGGTGCACAAAATGGTGCATTTTCATCAGATTTCAACACAGAAGATTCAATTAAAAGTGAAGTAGATGGCGTAAAAGTGCAGTATCCTGCACGTATTGCGGTGTATGACGACATGTTATCCACACCTCGCGTCATTATTATTGAACCAAAAGATATTCGTTCTTATCTAGAAGAAATCACAAATACCGTTAATAAATGCGTAAAGGAACTGAATGGTCAGATTCCTTTCATGGTCATTCGTGAAATTGTGGAAAATTTCATCCACGCCTATTTCATTGAGCCAACGGTTTCAATTCTTGACAATGGCAATACGATCCGTTTTGCAGACCAAGGTCCTGGAATCAATAATAAAAATCTCGCACTAGAAGCTGGTATGACAAGCGCGAATGAAAATATGAAGCGCTATATCAGAGGTGTTGGATCAGGCTTTCCTACTGTCAATCAGTATTTAGAGATGATTGGTGGAAAGCTCATCATTGAAGACAACATGAACTGTGGAACGGTAGTAACAGTAACGATTGAAGACAAGCGTGTGAATAATACACAAGAGCCTATCAATCAAGAAATGCCACCAGCTCAAGAAGATATGTATGCAGCTCAACAAGCTCAGTTTGCATATCAAAACAATCCGTATGCTGCTCAGCCTATGTATGGACAGATGAACCCACCAATGGGAATGGGACAAAACCCATACCCTATGCAAGGAATGCCACCAAACAATATGGCTCCACAAATGTATGGATATAACAATCAGCAGATGTATCCACAGGCATATGGACAGTATGGCTATATGAATATGCCTCCACAGCCTCCAATGGGTCACATGAACGCTCCTATCCAGGAGAACCCTTATATTTCCCAACGAGGGCAGCAGGCTATTATGTATATGAAGCAGCATGGCATGAGCGGTCCAACTGATCTTGCAAGTGCATTAGGCTCATCAAATGCAACATGGTCAAGAGAGCTGAGCACCCTGGCTAATATAGGACTTGTAATAAAGCATGGTCAGAAATACATCTTGACCGAAATTGGCAATAATTACATCGCAGAGTAGGTAGTAAACACAATGGATAACGAAGCACGCCTCTTACTCGACGATGTTATCTCTTGTTGTGAAAGGGATGGCGTCGAAGAGCGACTCATACAAATGCTCAAACAAATAGACCCCACAGATCTCACAGAAGACAGCCTTACGCTTGAGGCTCCTTCTCGTTTTGCTTGTGCATATCTCGAGAAGCACCGTACGACCATTGAAAC
>SAMEA104404103__coassemble_1849_pt1 | contig 11943 bp, 11 predicted proteins | sample SAMEA104404103__metabat2_low_PE_024 | metagenome-assembled genome bin SAMEA104404103 (sample SAMEA104404103) | Balaenoptera acutorostrata | reverse complement strand
CGGGACGTGGCGCAGCTTGGTAGCGCACTTGACTGGGGGTCAAGGGGTCGCTGGTTCGAATCCAGTCGTCCCGACCATGAATTTGATAGCCAGGAGGATATGAGCCTCCTGGCTTTCTATATGATATAAATTAATTCTTTTCTAATAACTCTAAAACTAGGTAATTAGCCCGTGACAGCTGATCTGTCGCGGGTTTTTCTCTAGATATCAAATAGATTGCAACCTTAAAGTATAGACGAAAAAACCAGTCTTCGTCAGAAATCAAGTATTAGAAAAGCAAGATAAGAAATAACAATAAAATAAACAGAATATTTGATATTGGAAGGGGGATAATTAGAGAAGCCGTCTATTAAGGAGGAACAAAATGGCTACATTTAAAACTAATGACAATGTAGAAATTTACTATGAGGTAAAGGGCGAGGGACGTCCATTATTCTTGTTGCCTGGATGGACTTGTACAACAAAGTTTTGGAAATACAACATTGATGAATTAGCAAAGACCTGCAAGGTTATTGCTATGGATATGCGTGGTCATGGTGAGTCTGAAAAGGTAATGCATAGTCATCGCATCTCAAGATATGCTATGGATGTAAAAAACCTCTTAGATCATCTTGATCTTGAAGACGTAACCGTTTTGGGTTGGTCTATGGGTGCTTCAATTTTGTGGAGCTACATTGAGCTGTTTGGTAATCATAGGATCAGCGGTCTGGTTTGTGTTGACCAGTCTCCTGCACAGTACACGGGTCCAGACTGGCAGTGGGGCCAGAAGGGCTGCTACGATGTCGAAATGTTCTTAAGAACATGCTTTGATATCCAGAAAGATTCTAGGGCAGCAGCTGAAGGCTTAGCATATGCTTGCCTGCACCATGATCCAAGTGCTGAGGAAGTTAAGTTTATTGCTGACGAAATTGAGAAGTGCCCTCCATATGTTCGTATTGAAATTATGAGGGATCACACTAACCTGGATTGGCGTGATTTCATTCCTCAGATTAAGTTGCCAACGTTGGTTTGCTCTGCTCGTCACAGCAATGTATTCGACTGGCATGGTAGCGCTTGGGTTGGCGAGAATATCGAAGGTGCTAAGGTTGAGTTCTTTGAGAATTCTGGACATATGCTGTTCTGGGAAGAGCCAGAAAAGTTTAACAAGCTTGTTGGAGACTTTGTAAACGAACATTAATTCATGCTTATGAACAAATTCAGAGAAGACAGTCAAAAAATAATTGACCATGCGCTAGCTCGTGTTATGCCTGATGAAGCGGTAAAAACCGTTTTAAAGGATAAAACCTTTGGAAATGGCCAGCTCTATTTAGTTGGCGTTGGTAAGGCTGCATGGCGTATGACTCAGGCAGCAATAGAAGTTTTATCCGCCAGAAATATCCCTTATGCCAAAGGTATTGTATTGACCAAATACGACCATGTGTATGGTGATCTGGAAAGGATTGAATGTCTCGAAGCTGGTCATCCAGTTCCTGATGAAAACTCTTTTAAGGGGACCGATAAAATCCTCGAGATGACATCGTCTTTGTCTCCAGAAGACACAGTTATCTTCTTGTTATCAGGAGGAGGTTCAGCTCTCTTCGAAAAGCCGGTTATTACAGGAGATGAAGTAGCTCACATAACCGATGAACTTTTAGCAAAGGGTGCGGATATTGTTGAAATCAACAGCGTTCGCAAGCGTTTGTCTAAAGTTAAAGGAGGGCGATTTGCCCAGCACTGTAGTCCTGCTCATGTTGTAACGATTATTTTAAGTGACATCATTGGTAATCCGGTCGATATGATTGCATCCGGTCCAGCTTGTCCTGATAGTTCTACTTGTGAAATGGCACAACGTGTAATTAATAAGTATGGTATCCACCTAAGCGATTGGGCAAAAGATGCCATGTGCATCGAGACTCCTAAGGATCTGCATAACGTAGAAACTTGCATTACTGGTAGTGTCGATGAGCTTTGTAATTGCGCTATTGAAAAGGCCAAAGAGCTAGGATATGAGACTATTCATTTGACTTCCTGTTTAGACTGTGAAGCTCGTGAGGCTGGTAAGCTCTTTGCATCTATTGGAAGAACTCACGTATCTGACGGTCACAAAACTGCTGTTATAGCAGGAGGGGAGACAGTCGTTCATCTTAAGGGCACAGGTAGAGGTGGCAGGAACCAGGAGATGGCTTTGGCTGCAGCTACGGGCCTTAGAGGTATTGATAATGTTGCGTTCTTCAGTGTCGGTAGTGATGGTACAGATGGTCCTACTGATGCGGCTGGCGGTTTAATCGATGGTGCAACTGTTGATAGATTAGAGTCTCTCGGTTTTGATGTTCAGTCTGAGTTAGATAACAACAATTCTTATGAGTTGTTAAAGGCTGTTGATGCTCTGGTTATGACAGGGCCAACTGGCACTAACGTGAACGATTTTTCCGTATTGTTAATCGGAGATTAGCGTAAATCTTGAACCCGTGACAGGTTTTCTGCCACGGGTTTTTTGTTTATCTTCTTCAAGAAAAGAAGTATGTTTTGGCCCCTCAAATCGTAGTGAATACTGTTTTTAAAACTTGTTTTATGAACGTACAATGAAGTTATGCCGTACTAACTCAAGGGGCTAAATTGAGTTAAACGATTAGCTTTGTTGATATCTTTCTCTTTAGGTTTCTGCCTTTTAAACTGCGAAGTATCGAACTATTAAGAATTCATTTTCAGGGTACGATGGTTGCGAAATAATTTAGTAGCTGTCGCCTAGAGAGGAACCAGAGTGGACAGACTTGCGAATAAGGTAGCTATTGTTACATCTGCTACGAAGGGTATTGGTAGGGCTATTACTGAGAGCTTTGTTGCGGAAGGCGCTCAGGTATATATGGCTGTTAGAAATATGGAGCTTGGACATCAGGTCGCTGAGGAAATCAATGCACAGGGTCCTGGAGTTGCTAAGCCAGTACTTTGGCAGGCATATGATTTCGATTCATATGAGCCTATGGTTGATGAAGTAATGAAGGAAGCCGGAAAAATTGACATTCTGGTCAATAACTTCGGTGGAACTAATCCTCAGGTTGATCGCGATATTTTTACTACTGACTACAAGGAGTTTATTAACTACCTTGATGTAAACGTAAACAGCGTTTTCCTTGCAAGTAATCTTGTTTTGAATAAGTCCATGCTTGATAGGCGTGCAGGTTCCATTATTAATATTGGTTCCATTGCAGGTATTACGCATGATTACAAGCAATGTGCCTATGGCGTTTCTAAAGCTGGAATTATTCAGCTGAGCAAGCAGGTTGCTGTTCAGGCAGGTCGTTTTAATATTCGTTGCAATGTTGTATGTCCTGGTATGACTGCTACCGATGCTGTTGCAAATAACCTTTCCGAGGAGTACAGGCAGCAGTTTGGCAAAGCAACTCCTTTGAAGCGTATGGCAACTCCTCAGGAGATCGCTGCAGCTGTAACTTATTTTGCATCTGATGAGTCTGCTTTTACTACCGGACAGGTTCTCTCTGTTGAGGGTGGCTATTCATTAGCTCCTGGAACCTATGGTGATGATCTTGGACTTGCTGCTCTTGCAGAGTAGTTTTCTTAAAATATCATAATGTATCTCTATTCTCCTTCTTGATGAGTAATCTCAGGAAGGAGATTTTTTATTGCTTTGATATGGCTGCAATACCGTTCATCACGATAATTTGTACGGTCGCGGAGTTTGAAAATAGCTAAGTCTAGCTTGTATAACATTGTTATAAAAGGATATAACGTTGTTATATAACCATATCGCATAAATGCGATGATGAAAGGAGCTTCCAATGGAAGAGACTGTTTATACCATGCCCTTGCTAGGTGAGGCTGCTCCATCGTTTGATGCAGTTACAACACAGGGCGATATTCATTTTCCGGGTGATTTCAAAGGTAAATGGATTATTCTATTTTCACATCCAGCAGACTTTACTCCCGTATGCACAACTGAGTTCATGACATTTGCTTCAATGATGGAAGAGTTTGAGGAGCTCAACGTACAGCTTGTTGGTGTTTCTGTCGATTCTCTCTACTCTCACATTGCATGGCTTCGCAAGATTCAGGAGCTTGAGTGGAAAGATATTAAGCATCCAGATGTAACGTTCCCTCTTATTGAGGATATTCGCATGGATGTCGCTAAGAAGTACGGAATGATTCAGCCTGGTCAGTCTAATACTCAAGCTGTTCGTGCAGTATTTGTTATTGATCCTGAGGGTATCATTCGTACCATTTTGTACTATCCATTGTCTACGGGCCGTAACTTTGATGAGATTAAGCGCATCGTTCTTGCACTTCAAAAGGCAGATGCCGAGAATTGCGCAACGCCTGCTGACTGGCGCCCAGGTGATGATGTGATTGTTCCTACTGCTGGTAGTTGTGGTACTGCCCGTGAGCGTATGGAAAACCAGACAGATGATCAGTATTGTCTTGATTGGTTCTTGTGCTTCCGTAAAGACAAGTAATTAGGCTTACTAATTTGGCTTATATTTCAAAGAGCGACGATGGCTTTGCTGTCGTCGTTCTTTTTTGTGATTAAATAACATATACAGTTTATAAGTTTTAGAGTATTCACGTTAATTAGTGTTCATGTCTATTTTCATAGGATAAATAGGGTAATAATAGAACGTTGTTTAATTTGTTATAAAGCTGTAGCTAATCAAGGAGCTTTTTGTCGTATGAAGCGAAAAGTTAAGCGCGAACTTATCGGCACGTCTGATTATCCGTCTAATCAGATTTTTACCGTCTCAAATATCATTACTTTTTCTCGCCTTATTCTAACCGGCGTTTTCTTGTATATGTTCGTTACCGATAAGAACCGTTATGTTGCTCTTGCTATCTATGCAATTGCTGCCTCTACGGATTGGCTTGATGGCTATATCGCTCGTGCGACTAAATCGGTAAGCTGGCTGGGCAAGATTCTCGACCCAATTTGCGACCGCGCATTGTTGTTTACGGGTGTTTTGGGCATTGTCATTCGAGGCGAACTTCCTCTATGGGTTTGTGCCTTTGTTATTTTGCGCGACATTTATTTGGGCATTGGTGGCTTGGTCGTTCGTCGTTATCATCGTCGACCAATTGACGTTGTCTACGTTGGTAAGGTTGCTACGGCATGCTTGATGTCGGGCTTTACGCTTATCTTGTTTGGTTTGCCTATGCTTCCAGGCTTAGCTTTGGTTCCAGAAACTATCACCTGGCTTCCGGGCTTTAATGGCGTTCCTTGCTGCTTGGGTGTCTACGTTGTGTATGCAGGCGTTATTTGTTCTGCAATTACCGCGCTTGTTTATACCGTTAATGGTTATAAGGCAATGCGTCAGGCTATGGATCACCCAGAGGATGAAGATCCAGACTTTTTGCATCCAGAAATTGTTGAAGACTAAGTTTTGTACTTTTTTATAGAGGGTTTGATATGAAGCGCGTTCCTAATTCTGCAACTACGTCTGCACTGGTGCTTGAGCATGAAGCTTTGGGTGCAGATTTCGATGAGTATAACGACATGTATATTCCTGCATCCTATGGCAATGTAGATGAGGAAGAAAAAGGCTTTTTAGCCTGTGGTGTTTCAGATTCAACTGCAAATTTGGTTTTGCGTATCTCTGGCGCTTCTGCCACCTCATTTATTTCAACTATGACCACCGCACCTTCTTTGATGGTTGGTCAGTGCGCAACTTCACTTGTACTTTCTGGTGAGGGTGACGTTATTGATGTTATGCATGTCGCTCGTACTGGTGCTTTTGAGTACATGACTATTTCTTCTACTGATTTTGCCGAAGAGCTGCTTGACTGGCTTAATGAGGCAGCAACGCTTGAGCGTGCACAGGTTCGCGCATTCCCTAACTTAGAGATTGAAGATGAAACAGGAAAGCTTGTTTTGCTTCAGTTTGAGGGTAGCGAAGTTGCTCATGTTTTGAGCGATTATATGGCACAAGATGTTGAGCTTCCTGGCTGTGGCACGGTTTCATCCGTTATGTTCGATAAGATCCCTACGCTTATGATGCGTCCTTCCGAGTCCTTCTCGGCAGATCGATATTTTGTATTTGTACCTGCACAATTAAGTGCCGTACTTTGGCGTTCTTTGATGAGCTTTGATGAGCTTGCAGCTTGTGGAGCTTTAGCAGTACGTCATGTAGACTACAAGAAATGCGATGGTTTGAAGAAGCATTTTGCAGGCATTCAGGCTAAGCCAAGCGTATTTGGATTTGAAAATTTCATCTACCGTACAGAAGGTTTTCTTGGCGCTCGCGCACTATAATTATGTGAGTAGAGTAAAATAGAGTAGTTACACTTATTTATGGAAGGTTATATCATGGCTGACTTTGCAGACCCAATGAACACTTCAAATTCTTCTGAAGCTACATGTGTATTCCGCATGCCAGCATCTGATGTTACAACTCCAGATATGATGAACGCAGCTTCTATTACCAAGCCTGTTCTCACCATTATCAAGGGCCCACAAACTGGCGCTACGTTCCAGCTTGATGGTCCAGAGATTACCATTGGTCGCGATCCTTCTAATGGCATCTTCTTGAACGATATGACCGTCTCTCGTAAGCATGCTCGTTTGATCATCAATGACCGCGGCACGCTTATCGAGGATTTGAGCTCTTTGAATGGTACGTGGGTTGATGGTGCAATTGTAAATAGCGCACCTCTTCACTCTGGTTCCTCTGTTCAGATTGGTACCTTTATGCTTAAGTATCACGAGAAGCCAGTAATGGAGCGTATTGAGACCGGTGAATAGCAAGCAAGATAAGCGCTACTTGTCTATTGGTCAGGTTGTTAATCTTTTGCGCGGAGCATATCCTGAGCTTTCCAATTCTAAGATTCGCTTCTTAGAAGATGAGGGACTGCTTTCTCCTCATCGTACCGAGAAGGGCTATCGCCAGTATTCTCGTGACGATGTTGACAGGCTTGAGATTATCTTGCACCTGCAAAAGACAAGTTATTTGCCGCTTAACGTTATTAAAGAGAAGCTTGATTCTGCAACTTCTGTAGCTCAACTTGCTTTTGAGGTTGGGCTCATTGATAGTGATCCGTCAAAGATTGATGATGTGAGCGACGATAAAGATTATTATCGCCTCGAAGAGATTCCTGATGTCTTAGGTGTTGAGCTGTCATTTGTTCGCCAGCTTGTTGATTGCGATTTAATTTCTCTTGTTAAGACTCCTCATGCACGTGAGCTTGTTAACAGGGGAGACTTCAATATCATTCGCAGTTGCGCAGAATTACGCAGATTTGGCATTGAGCCACGCAATTTGCGACAGTATGTATCTGCTGCAAATCGAGAATCTGTCATGTTTGAACAAGTCCTTCTCACCATGTTAGGTCACGACAGTGACGAAGAAGATCGAGACGCAAAGCTCAACGCCGCGTTCGATACTCTTCACGGTTTGACATCTTCTGTTCAGAAAGAACTGCTTAAGCGCACGGTTTTCTCGTCGTTTAAGTCTCAGTCCGACAAATAATAGTATTCCTAAGTCAATAGGAGAATCAGCTCTATGTCTAGCTACGATTTCAAGTCCAAGATTATCGACATTCCAGATTACCCACAGCCAGGTATTATTTTCCGCGATATTACTCCAATGTTTTCTGATGGTGAGTGCCTCCAGCAGATGATTGCAGCTTTTGCCGAGAAGTACAAGGACATGGGTATTACCAAGGTTGTTGGTCCTGAGGCTCGCGGTTTCTTGATTGGCACTCCATTGGCAGCAGCTTTAGGCGCAGGTTTTGTACCTGCTCGCAAGCCTGGCAAGCTTCCTCGCGAGACTACTTCTTATTCTTACGATCTTGAGTATGGTTCTAATTCCATCGAGATTCACACCGATGCTATTGTTCCTGGCGATAAGGTCTTGATTGTAGATGACCTCATTGCAACTGGTGGTACTGCAGCTGCAGCTGGTAAGTTGGTTGAGCAGATGGGTGCAGAGCTTGTAGGTTATGGCGTCATTATTGAGCTTTGTTATCTTGAGCCTTTGAAGGCACTTGCACAGACCTCTTCTACCGATTTGTTCTCGCTCGTAAAATTTGAATAATTAAACATTGAAGATATGAAGCCCTTTTTAGGGTTTCATATCTTTTGCTATTTTTTGTACAGTATTTTTAGCTATGTGGGAATACTACGTACGTAAAAACTGTTAGACTAGACTAAGATGTAGTAACTATTTTTGGAGGTATTTGTGATCAAGCCTATTCGTTCCATACTTGTAGCCGGGCTTTCTTCATTACTCCTTTTTGCTGGCGCTCCAACTGCTTTGTACGCTGCTCCTATTGACGATGCACGTGCTCAGCTTGAGTCTATTGGTGAAGAGTATGCAGCACTTGAGGCAACGCTTAACGATGCTGGTTGCACGCTCGAAGAAACCAAGTCTTTAATTGAAGAGAATAATGCTCAGATTGAGCAAACTAAAGAGGATTTGGAAGCTGCTCGCGTTCAGCTTTCTGGTCGTATCTCTTCAGACTATAAATATGGCTCTAATAATATTTTGCAGGTAATTGTTGGTTCATCTAACTTTAATGAACTCATTTCTCGCGTCTTTTATGTAAGCAAGATCATTGACTCTGATCGTGCGGTTATTGATGAGGTAACCGCGCTACAGCAGGAGCTTGATGATCGTCAGCAAGAGCTCGAAGATCGTCTTGCAGAGCAAGAAACGCTTGTTAACGATACTCAGGCCCAGCTTGATGCTCTTGCAGCAAACCAGCAGCGTGCACGTGAGGTCTTAAATTCCTTATCGGCAGAAGAGCAGAAGCAGATAGAAGAGGAATCTCAGAATAACTCTGCTATTGCCGGTGCTATTGAGTCTTCTCAGGCAACTGCTCCAGCTCCTGTTGTTCCTACTCCAACTGTTCCTGATAATAACAACAATGGCAACAACAATAATAATGTTGCACCATCTCCAGCTCCAGCACCTGCACCACAGCCATCATTGCCTTCTGGTTCTAATCAGGGCTCTGCAGTTGCAAATGCTTTGCAGTTTGCAGGCTACCCATATGTATATGGTGGTGCTTCTCCAGCAGATGGTGGCTTTGATTGCTCCGGTCTTGTTATGTATTCCTATCAGCTCATGGGAATCTATTTGCCACACTCTTCTACCGCTCAGATGAGCTATTTCCAGAGTCATGGTAACTGGAAGACTTCTATCGATGAGCTTTCTTATGGTGATGTCGTCTTCTTCCCAGGTCACGTGGGCTTCTATGTAGGTAACGGAACCATCTTCCATGCACCTCGTCCTGGTAAGGTTTTGGGTTATTGTCCAATCAGTGCCTTTACCTTCCTTGGCGGCGGTTCGCTGTAATATTGACGCAATTAAGGGTACATTTGTAAGCGGTTATAAGTTTTAGTAGTTCCCATGAAAGGAGAACTGAACTATGGCTGATGAGAAACTTCTCAAGGATATCGATGCTTATATCGATGAGAATTGGGAGACCATTGTTGATGAGATTAAGACGCTCGTTGACATTCCTAGCCAGGAAGATTGTGATCACGCAGCAGAGGGCATGCCATTTGGCCCTGGTCCTCGTAAGGCACTTGACGCAGGTCTTGACCTTTGCGCACGTATTGGTATGAAGGCAGAGAACCACGAGGGCTTCGTTGGTACTGCAGACTACGTAGGCGCTGACGACTCCAAGAAGATCTGCCAGATTGCTCACTTGGACACCGTTCCTTGTGGTCCTGGTTGGACTCAGGATCCTCACTGCATGACTCGCCGTGAGGGCTATCTCATTGGTCGCGGTACGCTTGACGACAAGGGTCCTTTCGTAGTTGGCCTTTATGCTATGAAGTACTGGCACGACAAGGGCGTTGAGTTCCCTTACACCATGCGTATGATCATTGGCTGCAACGAGGAGACCTGCCTCCGCGACGTTGAGTATTACAACGAGCACTTTGATCAGCCAACCTTCCTTATGACTCCAGATGCAGAGTTCCCAGTTTGCTATGGCGAGAAGGGCATTTATCAGGGTCTTTACACCTCTGCTCCAATCGTAGATGGCAACATTGTTGATTGGCACTCTGGTGAGGCTTTCAACGCTATTCCTACCGATGCTTCTATCACCATTAAGGGCGATGTAGCTTCTATGCCAGCTGTAGATGGCATTACCCTTACCGATAACGGCGATGGTACTGTTTTGATCGCAGCTAAGGGCAAGGGTGGCCATGCTTCTCAGCCACAGGGCTCCAAGAACGCTATTGGCATGCTCGTTCACTACATGCTTGATAACAACTTGGTAACCGAGGCAGAGAAGACCTTCCTCGAGCTCCAGGCTTCTTTGATCGATGACTGGACCGGCGCAGGCGTTGGCGTTTCTGCATCCGATGACCTCTTTGGCGACCTTACCATCATTGGTGGTATGGCATGGCTTGACGAGAATGGCTGCCTCAACCAGTCCGTTGACTCTCGTTACCCAACCACTTACTCTCTTGAGCTCTTCGAGAAGAACCTCTCTGCTCATGGTGAGAAGTTTGGTGCAACCTATGCAACCGATAATGACACCGAGCCATTCTACATTGATCCAAATGGCGAGGAGATTCAGAAGCTCATCGCTGTTTACAATGATGTAACTGGCGAGGATCGTAAGCCATTCACCATCGGTGGCGGTACTTACGCTCGTGAGTTCAAGAATGCTGCTGCATTTGGTCCTGAGATGCCTTGGATCGAGGATCCAGAGTGGGTAGGTCCTATGCACGGTGACGACGAGGGCGTTTCTGAGGAGCTCCTCAAGACTACCTTGAAGATCTACATCATCGCTATCAACGAGATTATGCAGATCAAGTATTAGAGATAAAACCGCAGGTAGAACGCTTACTAACTGCAAATTTGTCCCTAATAGTCCTAAGTGACTTACAGGCATAGAGCCACCTCATATGAGGTGGCTCTTTTTTATTGCGGGTCATAGGGATAAAGCTGTAGCTAACATACACGCATATCACTTAGCGTCCTGATAAATATCTTTTAATTGAGGTAAAATAGGGGAGCTGTATGTACGATTGCATTAATTCATTTATTTCGTTCGTGTCGTCGATGTGTTGTTGTAGTTGATAAGCAAACTTGCGGATAGAGTGTCATCAGATGAAAAATCCATTTAAGAGTGAAGCAATAAAATGCCCGGTATGTGGCAATACAATTTCTGACAATGCTCTACGCTGCCCTTATTGTGGTGATAGACGAACACCTAAAGCATTGGTCGCCTCAACAATTTTAGGCATTGTAATTGCTATTGTTTTTACAACGTTAGCCTATGCTATTTTCTTCAAATTCTTTTTCTAGCGTTATATAGCCTTTAAATTTGGTCTGTTACGCATTAGAAGAATTAGTTCGTTTTAAACTTCTCATCGATTGATGATTTAATTGAATCTTTTACATTAGCTAATTTTTCGGCTAGGGGAGCAGCGTGAAGCTGCTCTTCGTTTTTTCGCGCAATCTTTTTTACCATATCTATTTTTGAACTTAACGCTTGTGTATCAATAGCTTTGAAATATTTTCCAACCTCAGAGAGGTTCAAGTCTGGCGTATTTGTCTTTATGGTTTCTAATAAAAGCTGCCTGCTGGATTCACTAATGCCTTCTGCAGTTTGTGCAGCAATATGAATCGTGGTTAGAACGATGAGTTTCTGTACGTCCTAAGGCAGAGACTTTAAATTATTAGCAATCTGTATAAAGTTTGCTAGTACATTCTCACTCACTGTATGTACATTGCTTAGACCATCCATAGTAAGTAAATCATAGACGGTGTCGGCATAAATAGTTCGCTCATCAAGAGTGAGACTGTTGAGAGATTTCATAAGGCCATAGTTGATAGCTAGAGCAGGACTTAAAAGGGTCTCTTTATACAGGAAGTCGTCCTTCTCGGCATTTACATGCCAATTAAGGGGACTATGTTGCATAATTGGGTTGCCGTTGCTCTCCATAATTTGGAAGTTGTTTCGATCCTCGAGAATCATTCCGAAAATTGAAAACTCTGG
>SAMEA104404103__coassemble_1814_pt1 | contig 12058 bp, 9 predicted proteins | sample SAMEA104404103__metabat2_low_PE_024 | metagenome-assembled genome bin SAMEA104404103 (sample SAMEA104404103) | Balaenoptera acutorostrata | reverse complement strand
GCCATTGAGGCTGCAGGAGGTTTGGTAGACGATGCAACCTTAGATGATATTAACTTGGCACAAAAACTTGTGGATGGACAAAAAGTATATGTACCACATGAAGGTGAGATGACTCAAACACACGAGAGTGGTGATGGTAGTGGTTCTACATCTATTTCAGCTACCGGGCTTATTAATATCAACACCGCAAGTCAAAGTGAGTTGGAGCAGCTTTCTGGTATAGGTCCAAGTACAGCCGAGGCAATTGTTAAGGATCGTGAAGCTCATGGTGCTTTTGCTTCACCCGAGGACATCATGCGTGTTTCTGGAATTGGTCCTAAGAAATTCGAAAAGATAAAGGATGAAATCTGTGTCTGATGAGTCTCAGAGCTTAGAGGGACACATTCAGTTCTACAAGCCCATCCATCTATCGACGCGCCCTTACCTATCTTATGCTACGGCCGTAGCACTCATTCTTGTTATCTGCGCCCTAGCTATCTCAAGTATTTGTTGGAATCATTATCTGAGCTTTGCGCAAGGCAGAGTTTCGTATTGCTGTTTTCCCTGCGTAATTGGTGCATTGCTTGCTTTATGTTTCTGGATTGGCGCTAAATTTTGTCGCTCACACAAGCTGTGTATGTCATTTAAACAACAGCTAGCTACAGCAATTAATATCCTGTGTCTTTCACTTGTTTTGCTGTTTGTCTCTGCAGCAGTTCATACAGCGATAAGTGAACACACATTAGCCGTCATGAAGCAAACCCCAGTAAGTACATTGGATATTGTATTAGATCATGATTGTGCTGCTCGCCAAGATCAATTTAGCGCGGTTGGAACCTTGTATAAGGATGGCAACTATCTTGGTAAAGCAAGCCTGATGCTCCCTTCGGCCTTTGTAAAAGGTACTTCTCTTCGCGTGGTAGGGCGTTTTGAGTCGCTTGCAGCAACTGAGTTTGATCAGGGACTCTACATGCGAGGCATTGCTGCAACTATTCAGGTAATGGATGTATTAGAAGTCACGCAAGCTCAAGATAGCTCGTTAATAGATAAACTTCGAGCCAAGATTTTAGCTGCTATGCAACCACACAACGATGATGCTAGTGCTCTTTTGGCTGCTACGGTCTGTGGTTATACCGCGGATATGTCTACGCGGCAGGTGCAACAGTCCTTCTCGGCATGTGGAATTACTCATTTGGTAGCTGTTTCTGGTGGACATTTGGCTGTAATCTCTGCCGTTTTATCTAAGTTGTGTGATCAGGTATCGATGAGCAGAGGAGCAAAAACGCTGCTCATTCTTATCTGTATGGGTTCCTACGTAGGATTTTCTGGATCTTCTGCCTCAGCTGTGCGCTCGTTTGCAATGGTTGGAATAGTGCAGGTTGTCATGTTATTTAATCGGCGGTCTCACGGATTGTCGAGCTTAGGCGTTGCAGTCATTATCATGCTGTGCATAAATCCGTTTATGGTTATGGACGTTGGCTTTGAGCTGTCGGCACTTTCCGTCGCGTTCATTTTGCTCTTTAGCGAGTATATCGCCATTCATCTTGAGTCGATTCATATGCCGTCAGGTTTGGCCAGTTTGTTGTCTCTTACGTTTGCCGCGCAGTGGGCCACAATGCCTTTGACTTTGTCTATCTTTGGTGACTTAAGCCTTATAGCACCGGTGGCGAATCTGATTATTGGCCCTATTATGTCTGCCATGCTCCTGGTTGGTTTAGCTGCAAGTTGTATTGCTGTAGTTGCAGGTTACAGTAGTTTGCTTTTTATACCAGCAAAAGCCTTATGTCAGGTTTCTATCTTTCTATCTGATTTACTTTCTATGGTGCCGCTTGCATCATTTCAAATAACTGTACCTCACATTATTCTTATTGCTATATGGTTGGCGGCGGTTGTGGTGTATGTCAAATGGAAGCCTCTACCTATGAAGGTAGTCGTGCGCATGAGTGCTTGTTTGCTTGTGCTGTGTGTTGGTTGGTTTTCTTATTGGCGATATTTGAGTCCTGCCCAAGTTAGTGTTCTAGATATTGGACAGGGTGACTGTATCTTAATTAGAGATCATGGAGACTGCATATTGGTTGATTGTGGTTTGGGAAAAACCACCATTGATGCTCTTGTGCGCAACCATGTTATGAATGTAGATGCAGTAGTTATTACTCACTGGCATGATGACCACTATGGTGGTCTTGATGAAGTGCTTGAATACTACCATGTTGATACGATGTACTGTGCGCAAGGTGCTCTCGATGATGCTCCAAGAGAGGTTACCCAGGTGTTGGCTCAATCGAGTTATACAGATTCAGTTGAGCTTGAAGAAGGAGATGTCATTGACTGTGGGTCCTTCTCGCTCGAATGTGTATGGCCTAAAGAAGCAGTTACCGGAACGGTTAATGAAGAATCGCTTGGATTGATTGGAAGATGTGAAGAATCCGGCAATCGTTCACGATTCTTGCTTACCGGAGACTTGGAAGTATCGTCTGAGCAGCAGTTTGTTGATGAGGTTGGAAAGATTGATTTTCTAAAGCTTGGACACCATGGCTCTGAGGTGTCAGTAAACGAGCAAATCTTGGCTGTCTTGCGCCCGAGTGTATGCGTTGCAAGTTGCGGATACAAGAATACATATGGCCATCCAACTCAGACGTGTATAGATTTTTGTGAGGCTGCTTCAAGTCTATTTATCTCGACAATCGAAGCGGGAGATGTACATGTAAGATTTGATAATGAAGGGGTTTTATTGCGACGTCAGTTTGGTTAGTGTTGTTTGAAGGTATGATAGGGAAGTAATTCGATTCTGATTTAGGTAGGAGGAACTATGGCTGGATCAGTTAAGAAACTTCTACCTGTCTATTTGGTTGTAGGAGAAGACAAGGTTAAGCGTGACGAGGTAGTTTTGCGTCTAGTAAAACGCCTTGAGGCTACCGGCATGGCAGACTTCAATATGGATGATCGTTCATTTGCTGCTATCGAAGAAACTGCTGATGTTTTGTCTTCCTTAAATACCTTTCCTATGGGTACGGATTTTCGTCTTGTTATTTTGCGCGATTGCCCTTCGAGTCCGCGTAAAGATATTGCAGAGATGCTTATCGAGTATTGTGCGCATCCGTGCGAGACGACAGTTTGTTTGATTATTGCTAATAAGCTCGCTAAAAATACGCGTCTGTATAAGGCGGTAGCTAAGATTGGCAAAGAAGCGATTATCTCTTGCGAGAATCGTAAATCTTGGGATATGCCAAATTGGGTGCGTGATCGAGCACCACGGTATGGTCGAACCATTAATAGTGCAGCAGCGGAAGAACTTGTTGCTCGTGTTGGTGAATCTACCAGCATGCTTGATACCGAGCTTAAGCGTGTTATTTCTTTAACGCAAAACGATCCTATAACGCGTAGTGATATTGAGCGTTGGGTTACTCATACAGCAGAGGTTAAACCTTGGAATGTTGCAGATGCTGTTGCAGAGCGCAATCTTGCTAAGGCCTTTGAGCTGCTGCGTTTTACTAAATCTGGCACTGGTATTGTTATTCATAAGATGATTGTTGATCGTCTGCGTAATCTTATCTATGTAAAGTCTTGTATTGATAGAGGACGACCAGATTTGATTGGTATACGTATTGAAAACTCCAATACGTACGTTATCAACAAGAACAAAAAGTGGGCTCAGAACTTTAAAATGGAAGAGCTTGAAGCAGCACTGCGTGGTGCTATTGAAGTTGAGCAGGCTTTAAAGGGAAGCCGTTCAGAAGATATTGCATTGCGTATGTGGATTGCAGATATTTGTAAACGCAAGTAGTTTAAGTGCTCCGTCTATGATGGGGCACTTTTTTGATAAAAAAAATACGACCCTGCCGTGAGTTGCAGGATCGTATTTGTTCAAGTGAATTCAGAGTTGCTCTTATCCAGCAATTAGCGGATAGAGTTAGCAGCCTTCATGATGCCGTGCTTGCGGTTTGCAGCCTGGTTCTTGTGGATTACACCCTTAGAAGCAGCCTTGTCGAGCTTACGGGAAGCGTCGAGAGCTGCTGCCATAGCTGCGTCTGCATCGTTAGCCTCAACAGCGAGGTTAACCTTCTTGATTGCAGTCTTGAGCTCGGAACGGATTGCCTTGTTGCGGATGCGTGCCTTCTCTGCGGTACGGATACGCTTCTTCTGAGACTTAATGTTTGCCACTTGAATAATTCCTTTCAGAACAAATTTTGTCTGACCTCTGAGACACGGTGAGGTTGTGACTTGGAAAGTATAACACCAATTAATGTGGTAAGGTATGGTAAAACTTGTGAAATAGCAGGTTAACACACAGTTTGTACGCATTTGATATAGAATAAGCATCATGAATACTATTACAGCATCCCACATCAGAAACTTCTCCATCATCGCTCATATCGATCATGGTAAGTCAACAATTGCAGACCGCATTCTCGAGAGCACGCACACGGTAGCTGCGCGTGATATGGAAGCTCAGCTTCTTGACTCGATGGATATTGAGCGTGAGCGTGGCATTACCATTAAGAGCCAGTCTGTTCGCGTTATGTATACCGCAGACGACGGAGAAACCTATCAATTCAATCTTATCGACACACCAGGCCACGTCGACTTTGCCTACGAGGTATCTCGTTCTCTTGCTGCATGCGATGGTGCCGTTTTGGTTGTCGACTCTACTCAGGGTGTAGAGGCACAGACTGTATCTAATGCATTGCTTGCAATGAATGCAGATCTTGAGATTGTACCTGCTATCAACAAAATTGATCTTCCTTCTGCAGAGCCAGAGCGCGTTATGCAAGAGATTGAGGAAGGTTTGGCTATCCCTTGCGACGATGCCGTTTGTGTATCTGGCAAGTCGGGCATTGGCATCCACGACCTTCTTGAGCAGATTGTTCACTCAATTCCTGCACCAACCGGCATCGTTGACGGTCCTGTAAAGGCTTTGATTTTCGACTCTTACTTCGATCCATATCGTGGTGTAGTTGCATTGGTTCGTGTTGTTGACGGCTCTTTGCATGCACGCGATAAGGTCTTAGCTATGCAAAATGGCAACACCTTTGAGATCGAAGAGGTTGGCGTTCGCCGTCCTGTTGAAACTCCATTGCCTGAGCTTTCTGTAGGCGAGGTAGGCTACATTGTTACGGGCTTGAAGGATCCTTCGCTCGTACGCGTTGGTGATACCTTGACGCTTGCAAAAAATCCTGCAGATGAGCCACTTCCAGGTTATCGTGAGGTCAAGCCAATGGTCTTTACCGGCTTGTTCCCAATTGATAATGACCAGTACGAGGGCTTGCGTGACGCACTGGATAAGCTTCGTTTGAATGACCCTGCTATTGTCTATGAGCCAGAAACATCCGTTGCTTTGGGCTTTGGTTTCCGTGTTGGCTTCTTGGGACTTCTTCATATGGAAGTTGTCAAAGAGCGTCTCGAGCGTGAGTTTGACCTTGATTTGATTGCAACGAGCCCATCCGTTGAGTATCACGTATATACCACGAAGGGCGAGTGCCTCAAGATTACTTCTCCGCAAGATATGCCAGAGCCTTCTCGTATTGATCATATTGAGGAGCCATATCTTAAGGTAAAAGTTATTGTTCCACCAGATTACGTTGGTGCAGTAATGGATCTTACGGTAGACCATCGCGGTACCTTTAAAGATATGATCTACTTGAGTACCACCACGGTTGAGACTCACTGGGAGCTTCCACTCTCAGAGCTCATTATGGATTACTTCGATCAGCTCAAGAGCCGTACTAAGGGATATGCATCACTTGACTATGAGTACGATTGTTACAAGCCAGGCGAGCTTGTAAAGCTTGATATTTTGCTTGCGGGCGATGCGGTAGATGCTCTTTCCTTTATTATTCATAAGGACAAAGCGTATAACCGCGGCTCTGCATTGTGCTCCAAGCTCAAAGAGATTATTCCACGTCAGCTGTATGAGGTTCCAATTCAGGCTGCGTTGGGTGGTCGTATTATTTCTCGAACAACTGTTAAGGCACGCCGTAAGGATGTTTTGGCTAAGTGCTACGGTGGCGATATTTCTCGTAAGCGCAAGTTGCTTGAGAAGCAAAAAGAAGGCAAAAAGCGCATGAAGGCCATTGGTTCTGTTGAGATTCCTCAAGAAGCATTTATGGCTATTCTTCGCGTTGACGATTAGGAACTATATGAATCACGCAGATACTCTGCGTGCGCTATATACTGAGCAACCATTTCTTTTGGCGCCCATGGCTGGTGTCACTGATGGCGCGTATCGCCTGATGTGTCGCAGTCATGGCGCCAAACTTGCGTATAGCGAGATGGTAAGCGTTGCTGGATTAGCGTATGCAAGTGAAAAAACCTGGGAATTGGTCTTGCCTGCAGAAGGCGAGCCAAATATTGCTGTCCAGCTTTTTGGTACTAAGCCCGAGCAATTTGCATCTGCCGTCGAGGCGGTAGAGGAGCGCGTTGGCGATAAGCTCACGTTGATTGACATCAATATGGCTTGCCCTGTACGTAAAGTAATCTCTAAAGGTGAGGGTTCTGCATTGATGCAGACACCAGAGCTTGCAGAAGAGATTGTACAAGCGTGCGTTTCTCATGCTCACGTTCCGGTAACGGTAAAGATGCGCAAGGGTTTTCATTCAGATAATGCAAATGCGCCTGAGTTTGCCGCTCGTATGGAGCAAGCAGGAGCTGCAGCCGTTGCAGTCCATGGTAGATTTGCATCTCAGCTCTATCATGGCGAGGCAGATTGGGACATTATCTCGCGCGTTGTCGAAAAGGTTTCTGTTCCTGTTATTGGTTCTGGCGATGTTATGAGCGCACAGGATGCGGTACGTATGGTCACCACAACAGGTGCTTCAGCCGCATTTATTGCGCGCGGAACGTATGGCAATCCTTGGATTTTTGACGATGCGCTCGCATTACTCAAAGACGGGGTAGAACCACAAGAACATTCTCCTGCCGAGAAGATCGCTGCATTTAAAAAGCATCTTGATCTTTTACATGGGCATGATTGCCATATGGTTCGTGCACGCAGCTTTGCTAATTGGTACTTTAAGGGATTACCGGGTGCTGCTTCTTGGCGCGGACGCGCTGTATCGTGTACTACGTATGAGGACTTCTGTGAGCTCGCGCTTGCTATGGAAGAGCAGGCTTGTGAACGAGGATTAATCTAATGGCAATTGAAGCGTTCTACATTCATGTGCCCTTTTGTGCATCGAAATGCTTCTATTGCGATTTTGATTCCCGTCCTTGCAAACGTAGTTCTTACCAACTTGATTCTTATACTGATCGCATGATTCAACGTATTCATGCGTATGGTAGTTTAGGGTACTTATCGGCAGTTAAAACAGTATTTTTTGGTGGCGGTACTCCTTCGTTGCTCGCAGAACGTCTTGTCGATATATTGCGTGCGATTGAGTCTTTTTGCTCTCCTGAAGAAGTGAGCTTTGAGGCTAATCCGGACTCATTGACCTATGGGCTTGCGCTTCATATGAAGCAGGCCGGTGCTACGCGTGTATCTATTGGCGTGCAGTCGTTTTGTGACAACGAGTTGGCCTCTGTTGGGCGAATTCATACGGCAGAAGAAGCGCGTGCAGCGATTGATGCTGCTCATCGTGCGGGTCTTGTAGTGTCGTGTGACTTGATGTGTGGACTTCCGCAACAAAGCTTGGATAGCTGGAAGGTAAGCGTTAACGCAGCTATCGAGTGTGGTGTTGAGCATGTTTCGGTCTATCCGTTGATGGTAATGGAGAATACCCCGCTCTATTCGATGGCTGAGTCCGATGAAACTTTAGAGCCAGATGAAGATCTGCAGGCAGATATGATGGATATTGCCTGCGAGTTGTTTTCTCAGCAGGGCTTTGACCAGTATGAAGTTGCATCGTATGCGCGTCCAGGTTGTTGTTGCCAGCATAATGTGAGCTATTGGACAGGTGTTGAGTACTTAGGACTCGGCAGGTCTGCTTCAAGTATGATTTCATACGATACGTATATACAGCTCGTGCAAGATGGTTTGCTTCCGCCTTTGTTTGAGGGCCAAGATCACGATGTGTGTCATAGCGATGATGCATCTGATCCTTCTCGGGTGCGATTTACCCAGAGGCAAGATCTTTCGGTTGAAGACGAACTTGCGGCAGATATGTTTGAGGTTGAAACATTAACTGCTCGTGAGGCGGCAGCAGAAGATCTTATGTTGGGTGCACGTCTTCGTGCAGGTATTCCGTATACAACTATTTGTCGTGCGCTTGATGCAATAGGTGAGCAGGCGGTATTTGGAGCAATACATGCTGCCCTGCAGCGTGACTTGCTCTGCCTTGAGCCTGATGCGTATGTTGTAAAATCTAAGCGTGAACTCACTATAAATGCTCAGTTTGACAAAGATAAGTTTGTTAATTACGTGGGATATAGAGATTGTGGCTTAAAACCCACGCACAAAGGCTGGCTTTTGGGTAATGAGTTATTTGAACTATTTTGGGATCTTGCAGAATAGGCTTTAACAGTAATTATTGAGCTTTAACCTAGAGAGGTTTTCTCATTTATGGCAGCCATGAATGAAAAAGATTATTATGCAATTTTGGGCGTAGATTCTTCTGCGACTCAGCAGCAAATTCAAAAGGCTTTTCAGCAAAAAGCTCGTAAATTGCACCCAGATATTTCCAAGGAGCCTGACGCAGAGGAGCGCTTTAAGGAAGTTTCTGAGGCCTATGCTGTTTTGTCGGATGAAGAAAAGCGTGCTCATTATGATGCTGTTCGTACCGGCAATCCGTTTATGAATACGGGCCGTCCATCTGCTGGTTATACAAGCTATCCGGGCGGTTTTGATTTTGATGGCTTCCCTTTCACGGGAGCATGGGGCCAAACTACGGCTCGTCGTGCTGCAACCTATCATCCTCAGGAAGGCTCTGATGTTGTAGTTGATATCGACTTGTCTCATGAAGAGGCTAAGTCTGGTGCGCGCAAGGCGGTACACTATCGTCGCTACGATACATGTCCTCATTGTTCTGGCACCGGCTCTACTTCAGATCAGGGATATTGTACGTGTCCTACCTGCGGTGGTCGCGGTAATATGACTGTCGATGTCTCTAATCTTTTTGCTATGGGTGTTATCAATGTTACGTGCCCTGAGTGTGGCGGTTCTGGTCGCGTTGTTAAAGACCCTTGTGATGTTTGCGGCGGTTCTGGCCGTAGTGCTGTAGCTACCGAGCAAGTTGTTGAGTTTCCTGCAAACTCCCATGATGGCACGACGGTGCGCATTAAGGGTAGGGGAAATGCTGGTACAAATGGTGCGTCTTCTGGCGACTTTGTTGCTCGTGCCCGCGTAGCTTCTGAGCGCCTTGAGGGAAGGCCTGCTATGGGCTTTACCACCCTTGGTTTCTTGTTGCCCTTCTTATTATTTGCCGCCATGCAAGAAGTATTTGGTGTGCTCTTTATTATGACCGCAGTTCCTTTGTTCTTCTCGATTTCTATGATTATGTCCGAAGGCATTGCTCACCGTAGTGCTATTTGGTGGAAACGCGGATTCCAAAGGATGTTAAACGGTGCAATCAATGGCTTGTTGAATGCACTCATATTTGTAAGTCTTATTAGTTGTGTACAGGGTCTTTTCTTGGCTCCATTTGCATTACTGAGTTAGTTTTGGGAGATTTTTAGTCGTGGCAGATTCACAAGATTATTACGAGATTTTAGGCGTAGATCGCGATGCAGATGCACGTACTATTAAGCGTGCTTTCTTAAAGAAGGCACGTGAGTTGCACCCTGATGTATCAGACGACCCACAGGCAGAAGAGAAGTTTAAGAAGGTTAACGAAGCATATTCTGTTCTTTCAGACGAGCAGAAGCGTGCAAATTACGATCGCTTTGGCTCCGCAGAGGGTCCAATGGGCGGCGGCTATGTTGACTTTAGCGACATCTTTGGCGGCGGCGGTCTTGATGATATCTTCTCCACCTTCTTTGGTGGTGGCATGGGAGGCTCTGGCCGCGGTAGCCAGCGTCGTCGCGATGGCCGTGATATGGCTGTAGCGCTCAATGTTACGCTCGAAGAGGCAGCTCAGGGTTGCACCAAGACCATCTCCTACGAGCGCTTGGCTCCTTGCGAGGATTGTCACTCTACCGGTATGGCAGACGGTGCGAGCGAGAAGACCTGTCCTACCTGTAATGGTAGTGGCTATGTAACCACCTACCAGCGTTCCATCTTTGGTCAGGTTCAGTCCACAGCTCCATGCCCAGACTGCAACGGTGAGGGCACTATTTGCGATAACCCTTGCGACATGTGCAATGGCCAAGGTCGTACCCCTACTGCCGAGAAGCTCGATGTTGATATTCCTGCAGGTATTAGCTCTGGCAGGAAGATGCGTATCGAGAACTTTGGCGAGGCGGGATACCGTGGTGCTAAGAGTGGCGACCTTATCGTCACCATTAACATTGTTGAGCATGATCGCTTTAAGCGCTTGAATGACGACTTGTTGGTATCTACTCACATCTCTATGGTTCAGGCTGCATTGGGCTGCAGCGTTGAGCTTGATGGTATTTTGCCTGACGAGAAGGTCATGGTAGAGATTCCTGCTGGAACCCAGTACGGCGATCGCGTACGTGTTTCTGGTTTTGGTATGCCTCACATGGGCTCTGAGCGTCGTGGCTCTTTAATTGTTACTGTTTTGATTGATATTCCTGTTAAGCTTTCTTCTGCACAGCGTGAGCTGTTGGAGCAGTATGCTCAGCTTACATCTGAGTCTACTAATCCTAAGAAGCCAGGCATTGGCGAGCGTATTCGCGATGCAATTGATGACATGCTTGACTAGATTTGAGGACTAAAAATGTCTAATACCAGGCCTTTTGTATGCGTTACTAACTTAGGCTGTCGTGTTAATCGCGTTGAGTCTGACCGTATTACTACCGAGCTTTCTGAGCGCGGCTTTGTAATGGTTGACGAGTCAGAGGCAGATTGCATTGTTATCAATACGTGCGCTGTTACTGGCGAAGCTGAAGCTAAAACCCGCAAGGCTGTACGCCATGCGGTAAATCTTGAACAAAAGCCTTGGGTTGTTGTTACTGGTTGCGTTGTTAATCTTCATCCGTCTGAGTTGACCGATCTATCTGATCGAGTTATTGCTCAGCCTCTCAAGGTTGAGGTTCCTCAGACGGTTGAGAATTTACTTGGCGTACCTGCAGAGATTTTCCAGCATGATGACGAAGACCTTTCTCATCTTCTGGGTCGCCATCGCTTGGGCATTAAGGTTCAGGATGGCTGCGATAATCGTTGCACGTACTGCATCGTTTGGAAAGCTCGCGGTGCTTCTCGTTCTGTAGCTCCAGATATCGTTCTTGAGCAGGTAAAGCAGGCGGTAAACGCAGGTATTCATGAGGTTGTACTCACGGGTGTCAACCTTGGTCGCTATGATTCTGCAACAAGTGAAGATAGGCATGTTGAGCTCGATGAGCTTGTTCAGATGATTTTGGACGAGACCTCCATCAAGCGTGTTCGCCTGTCTTCCATTGAGCCTCAAGATGTAACTGAGCGCTTAGTTGACGTTGTTGCTCAGTCTAACGGCCGCGTTGCTGCGTTCTTCCATATGCCGCTGCAGTCTGGTTGCGACGCTACGCTTGAGCGCATGGGTCGCCTCTACACGACTGAAGATTACGACAATACCTGCAAGATGATTCGCTCCAAGATTCCTTTGGCTGCTATCTCTTGCGACTTGATCGTAGGCTTCCCTGGCGAGACTGACGAAGAATTCGAAGCTTCCTTTGAGTTTTGCAAGCACATCGGTTTTTCTCGCATGCATGTCTTTAGGTACTCAAAGCGCCCAGGCACCATCGCAGCAACTGCGCCAGATCAGGTAGATCCTCAGGTAAGCGCCGCTCGTTCTCAACGACTGCGCGCAGAAGCAGAGCGTATGGCGAAAGAAGACGCCGCGGCACATGTTGGCCTTACTGAATCGGCTATTATAGAAGCCGAGAAGTACGCTACGCTTGGTTGCTTCCATCATGTTCTCGTAGAGGGTGCGCAGCATTTGGTAGGAGAGCTTGTTCCTATTAACCTTGAGCGTATTGATGAGACTGGCCGTCTTTGCGGTACCGTAGCGTTTAACTAATTGTTTTGAATGTGAGTGCCTTTGAGTGTAAT
>SAMEA104404103__coassemble_1434_pt1 | contig 14529 bp, 9 predicted proteins | sample SAMEA104404103__metabat2_low_PE_024 | metagenome-assembled genome bin SAMEA104404103 (sample SAMEA104404103) | Balaenoptera acutorostrata | reverse complement strand
GACCCACGTTGTTGCATCTGCGTTGCATACTGCTGCTCTCGACGGTGATTGCGCTCTGCATCTTGGGCCATTTGTGCATGGACCACAGATGCGGCCTTGCGAATCATCTCGACATCGACACTCAGAAGATCTGCAACCTGCATGTAGTAGCTATCTACCAGCATGGAATTGCGCAGCGGATACAACAGACCTACCGCATCATTAATTGCTTGAACACGACCACCCGGTGTCGTCGTATCAGAGCGTGCAGAAAGACGCTCAAAAACAAAGTCCATCAGCGGACGAGACTCCCCCAATACCGCACGCATAGCCTGCGCACCATGCGCAGTTACGTACTCCATAGGGTCGGCATTGTCAGGCAAGGTGACACAGCGAATATCAACTGCTGCATCCTCTACAAATTGCAACGCACGCTCAGCAGCCTTCTGACCAGCCTCATCACCATCGAACAGATAAATGATGCGGTTCGCAAAACGCGTGAGCGTCTTTACATGATTAGAGGTAAGCGCGGTGCCCAACGTAGCTACAACATTTTGAATGCCCGCTTCATGCAGCGCGATAACGTCGGTGTATCCCTCAACTACAATCGCTTCACCCTGAGCAACAATGTGTTCCTTTGCCCAGTTAAACGCATAGAGATTCTTCTTTTTATGGAACAGTGAGGTCTCTGCCGTATTCAAATACTTAGGCTGACCAGACCCCATAATGCGACCGCCAAATGCAATACAGCGCCCCTGCTCATCAAAAATAGGAAACATAACGCGCTCATAAAAGCGATCAACCAACCGGTTGGACTTAGACATATAGGCGACATTTGCATCTATCATCTCAGATGCCGAGAAGCCCTTTGAGCGTAAATGCGCAACAAGGCTGCCATGGCCAGGAGCATAGCCCAAGCCATAGCGCTTGCAAACATCGCCGCCAAAGCCACGAGAAGCAAAGTACTCACGAGGACGTGCATCGCGACCACGCATAAGCATAGTCTGGAAGAACTCCTGTGAAGCTTCGCAGCACTCAATCAATCGATTGCGACGCGTACGAGGCTTTTTTGCCTTGCCCTCATACGTGTCATGAATCTCAATGTTGGCACGATCGGCTAGATATTGAATTGACTCCGGAAAACTCAAATTCTCACGCTTCATAATGTAGGTGAAGCAGTCACCACCCTGGCCACAGCCAAAGCAATGCCAAACCTGAGTTGCCGGAATAACGTGGAACGAGGCGGTCTTCTCACCATGGAAGGGACAACAACCCCAAAACTCGCTACCACGAGGCTTAAGTACAACGGTTTCAGAAATCAATGCAACAAGGTCGGTAGCTGCACGAACACGCTCGCGGTCCTCATCAGAAATCATGTACTCACCCCTATTTATGCACTAAGACATACCCCAAAAGCTCCAAAAAGCTGCTCGGTACGGGCAATGTCTGCACCAATAACTTCAATTAAATGGGCGTCGTTGCGAAAAACAACCGGATCGCGATAACGCTCAATAAATGCAACAGAAATATACTTTCCGTAAATGTTCTCATCAAAGCCAAGTAAGTGAGGCTCAAGCTTTGATAAATGAGGCTCATGGGCAAAGGTAGGTGGAACGCCCACATTTGTTGCCGCTGGATACACCCAACCGTCAACTAAAACGACACAGCCATAAACTCCATCACTGCAATTTACTAGCGTCTCGTCCAAGTCGACATTGGCCGTAGGAATTCCCACTTCATGACCGTAGCCACGACCACTCTCAACGCAGCCACTCATACAAAAGTGACGGCCCAACATCGCGTGGGCATCCTCAAGGTTTCCCGCCTCAAGCTCGGCCCTAATACGCGAAGAAGAAATAGGCGCACCCTTGTAGCGAGCCAGGGCATGTCCCACAACCTCAATCGAGCGTTGTGCGCCCCAAGAGGCTAAGCACGAAACATCGCAGACACCACGTGAGCCCATGCGAAAGTTTTCTCCCACATGAATCGCCGCGATATCAAAATATCTGCCGAGAAGCCCCTCGAAGAACTCCTCATGGGACAACGTTGCCACAGCTGGCGTAAACTCTACAACCACAACAACGTCAACACCGCTTGAAGCAAGCAGGCGAATACGATCGCGCGTGGTAGTAATCTTGCTCGCAGGATGCGCACTTACCACCACATCTGGGTCAGGATTAAAGGTGCATGCAACACTAAGAGTACCCATATCGTTTGCCTGGCTGACACATGCATCAAGCAAACGCCGGTGTCCCACATGCACACCATCAAACGCACCAAGTGCAACACACGCTCGCTGGAGCGATTTGCCCTCAAGCTGCTTTGCAACACACTGCAAACGCTCATCTTGCGGAACATATCTAACCGAAAGCTGAGCGTCATCAGACAGATACACAACCAGCGCAGTTGGAGCATCCAACATAAAATCACGTTGCAGCGAAGCTATATCTAACAACTTACTCACTTACAACGCCTTCAATACCAGAAGGGAAAACTTCCTTCATCTTTAAGCAGAAGCCATCAAAGTAAGCCAAGGCATATAACCTGCGGTTAATAAGCAGCGCCACGCGCTTTGGCTCATCAATATAGCTCGAGTCTTTCTCCAAAAGCTGCTCAGCAGTCGCACTAAACTTACGCTTAGAGATAGTGCGTCCACAACGTATATCTTCTAAGGCATCCATGCCAAGTTCGATAACATCTAAGTCAAGCGCCTTAACAGGATCTAGGGCATGCTCAAGTGCAACATCGGCCGAAAGCTCATCGAGCGACAAACAATCGCCTAAAGAAACTTTACCCGAGCTATTGCGGCGCAAACCACACAGGTGAGCTGCACTTCCAACTTTGCGACCCAAATCACGAGCAAGTGCGCGAATATAGGTGCCCTTAGAAACACTAAAAGCTACATTCCAGACAACCTTGCCGTCAATCGAATCAACATTGAGCAAGACCGCCGCATAGACCTCAATAGGACGCGCTGCCAACTCAACCGTCTTACCCTCACGTGCTGCCTTATAGCTACGAACGCCATTGACAGAGATCGCAGAAAACGCAGGAGGAACCTGTAGCTGACGACCAACCATCTCAGCACAAACCTGAGCTGCATACTCAGGGTTAGACAAACACGCAGCCACCTCGGCTGTGCGCGTTACTTCACCCTCAGCATCATCGGTATTCGTTTCGCTACCAAATTCAATTTGAGCACAATAAGATTTAGTATCGGCAGTCAACAAGCCCAAAAGACGAGTTGCCGCGCCAATACCTACTACCATAACGCCGGATGCATCTGGATCGAGCGTGCCAGCATGACCAACACGACGCTCTCCCACCGCACGGCGAACACGATAAACCACATCATGGGAGGTACAACCACACGGCTTATCAACCGCAATTAAGCAATTGAGCTTACTCTCACGAGACTTCGCCACGAAAACCCCTCACTGGTCGCGTGTATGCAAGGTACACCTTACACACACCGTATTTTCAACAACAATCGTGCCGAGAAGTACCTAAAGAAAAGTTCTACCTTCTCATACGATACTTACTCGTGCACGATATAGTACATATTTGTAACTGCTTACCTTGTGCTTTTAAGCCAGCAGAGCCTCAAGCATAGGAAGCGTCTTGTTGAAGGCCTCATCAAGAGTACCCTCAAAGGTAAAGCCAGCAGCAGCTGCATGGCCGCCACCACCAAGTTCACGCGCAACATCTGCTACGTTGTGATGATCTTTAGCACGCAAATTGCCACGGATAACGCCAGGCTTATCTTCACGCAAGAACATACAAATCTTGGCACCAGCCACAGAACGAACAAGATCAATCAAGCCATCGCACTCGTCTTTCTTAACGCCACAGCTCTTTAAGTCTTCAGACGTACAGAAGCTGTAGGCAATGGCGCCCTTATCACACACGGTGATATTACCCAAAACAATAGACTCTAAGTGCATATATTCAATACGCTTAGACTGATATACATGCAATGCTACCTGGCTAGGATTTGCGCCACGGTTTACGAGCAACATGGCTACCGCAAATGCATCAGGCGTAGCATTTTGATATTGAAAACGTCCAGTATCTGTTACCAATCCTGTGTACAAGCAGGTTGCAATTTTTGGATTGATAATACCCGGATACAAGCGCTCAAGCAGACGCGCAATAATTGCAGAGGCCGCTGCAGCATTTGTATTGCGCAAGGTAACATCGCCAAAAACAACATCAGACGGATGATGGTCAATAACCATTACCTTTTTTGCGCGCTCTAAAACAAGCTGCGAATTAGCAATTCGTGCAGGCGATGGAGCATCTACACAAATGAACAAATCTGGATCGCCCTCATAGCGAGAAGCATACGTTAGGTGCTCTGAGTATGGCAAAAAGCGATAGATGCGCGGACACGCAGCATCATCGGCAAGCAATACAGAAACCTGCTTCTCGGGAAATTTAGATTGAATAGCCAAACCAAGACCCAAGGCAGAACCTAAGGAGTCGCCATCTGGACTCGTATGACCAGAAATAGCAATGGTCTGTGCGTCTTCAATTAATTTACGAGCGCCAGCAACTAACGTCGTGGTGAACTCTGTGTTCATTAAACTACTCTATCTCCCAAAACTTAAGGCTCAATTGGATAGCCTTCGTCATCCTTTTCTACCGATAAGGTCTCTGGAACGTTTTGAAGTGCTACCGCAATACGTGCAGCCTCATCGGTGGTGGTATCGATCCTAAAGTTAAGCTCTGGGGTAACACGCCACTTAAGCTGGCGGCTTAACAAAGAACGAATCCTGCCCTTTGCGCTGTTAAATGCATCCATTACGTCGTCGTAACGTTCTGCATCACAAGAAACAAAGATGCGTGCATAAGAACGATCCATAGATACCTCAACGCCAGTAATGGTAACCATGTCAAGGCGAGGATCGGAAACCTCAAACAAAAGGATGTAGGAAAGCTTCTCGCGCAACTCTTCTGCCAAGCGGCGCGTTGTGCTGTTTTGCTTCATAGATAACAACCTCCTACAGATAAAACAAACCAAGACACGACAAAGGTTGAGCTAGTATACCCAAAATCCCCTATCGTGCCTTGAATGAAAATTTAACTATTACTCAGTACGAGCAATCTCGACAATCTTGTAAGCCTCGAAGAAGTCGCCAACCTTGATGTCCTGGAAACGCTCGATACCAAGACCGCACTCGTAACCAGACTTTACAGAGTTAACGTCATCCTTGAAGCGACGCATGGAAGCAAACTTACCGTCGAAGATAACAACGCCGTCGCGGATAACACGTACAGAGTCGGAGCGGTGAATCTCGCCCTCGGTAATCATGCAGCCTGCAACCAGACCAATCTTTGGTACGCGGAAGGTATCGCGAACCTCTGCCATACCGGTCTGAACCTCTTCCTCGGTAGGCTTGAGCATACCAATACGTGCAGCATCGATATCCTCAATTGCCTTGTAGATGATGGAGTAGGTCTTAATCTGTACCTTCTCCTTCTCTGCCAAGTCACGAGCCTTACCCTGTGGGCGAACGCCAAAGCCAATGATAATTGCATTGGAGGAAGCAGCGAGCATAACGTCGGTCTCAGAGATAGCACCTACTGCAGAGTGGATGATGTTGAGGCGAACCTCAGACTGATCCATCTTGTTGAGTGCGTCTGCCAAAGCCTCAATGGAGCCCTGAACGTCTGCCTTAACGATGATGTTGAGGTCCTTAAGCTCGTTCTCGCTCATCTCGTCGAAGAGAGTCTCGAGGGTAACGTGCTTAACCTTGTTCTGCTCCTCAATACGAGCCTTGAGGGAACGCTGCTCTGCGAGGTTACGTGCATCGCGCTCATCGGTGAATACGCGGAACTCGTCGCCTGCTGCAGGAACAGAGTTAAGACCCAAGATCTCTACTGCGTCGCAAGGTACAGCCTCTGCCTGGTTCTTACCGTGCTGATCGAGCATTGCACGAACGCGACCATAAGACATACCAGCAACCAACGTGTCACCAACGTGGAGGGTACCACGGTTAACAAGAACCGTAGCAACTGGACCACGACCGCGGTCAAGCTTAGCCTCAAGAATGTGACCAGATGCAAAGGTGTCTGGGTTAGCCTTAAGCTCAAGAACCTCTGCCTGGAGCAAGATGGTCTCGAGAAGATCGTCAATACCAAGGCCCTTCTTAGCAGAGATGTTGACGAACATGTTCTGGCCGCCCCACTCCTCTGGGATTACGCCATACTCGGTGAGCTCCTGGCGTACGCGGTCTGGGTTAGCAGTTGGCTTATCGCACTTGTTAACAGCAACGATAATAGGTACATCTGCTGCCTTAGAGTGGTTAATTGCCTCGATGGTCTGTGGCATAACGCCGTCGTCTGCAGCAACAACCAAAACAACAATATCGGTAACCTTAGCACCACGAGCACGCATTGCAGTAAATGCCTCGTGGCCTGGGGTATCAACAAAGGTAATCTGGCGACCATTGATCTCAACCTGGGAAGCACCAATGTGCTGGGTAATACCGCCAGCCTCACGTGCAATAACGTGAGTATCGCGGATAGCATCCAAGGTAGAAGTCTTACCGTGGTCAACGTGACCCATAACAGTAACTACTGGAGGACGTGGCTTCAAATCCTTAGGATCATCGTAGAAGGTGAAGGAATTCTCCTCCTCTGGGGTGATGATCTTTACAGAACGACCAAGGTCGTCTGCTACAAGCTCAACCAAGTCATTAGACATAGACTGAGTCATAGTAAGAGGAGTACCAAGCAAGAAGAGACGCTTAATGATGTCGTTTGCAGAAACATCCAACTCATCAGCAAGCTCAGCTACCGTAATGCCCTCAGAAACACGAACAGTGTCGAGCTCGTCTGGGTTAATACCAGCAGCAATTGCCTCTTCGATCTTCTTCTCCTGACGTGCCTCTTCTGCCTCGCGCTCGCGCTTTTCCTTACGCTTCTTACGACGGCCAGAAGACTCACGAGAAGCCTCCTCAACAGCTGCACGAGCCTCTTCAAGAACACGCTCGCGGCTGTACTCTTCCTGACGCTGCTGCTCGGTCATTGCAGACTCATCGCGACGGGACTTCTTGCCCTTCTTGCCACGACGACGGTCATCTGCTGGTGCAGCAGTCTCTGCAGCCTCTACCTTACGAGAAGAACGGCGAGAGTTATTACCCTCATCCTTAGCTGCATCCTTAGAAGCGCCGGCATTGTCTGCAGGCTTGCGGCGAGAATTGTTCTTGCGAGCATTCTTCTTAGCCTCAGCAGCAGCCTTCTTCTCCTCGGCGCGCTTTTCTGCTTCCTGCTCCTTGCGCTCCTTCAAAGCTACCTCCTGCTCGGCAATCTGCTCAAGCAAGGATGCAAAACGAGGGCTCGCAGTTGGAGCCTTCTTGGTCTTTTCCTCTTCTGCACGCTTAGCCTCAGCCTCTGCTGCAGCAGCAGCTTCCATCTCGGCCTTACGAGCAGCAGCCTCTGCCTCTTTCTTAGCAGCAGCCTCTGCAGAAATACGACGCTCCTCCTCACGGCGAGCCTCTACCTCAAGGCGCTCTTTCTCAGCCTGAGCAGCCTCTGCAGCTTCCTCAGCAGCCTCGGCAGCCTGCTCTGCAGCAGCCTCTGCTGCAGCAGCCTGTGCTACCTCAAGCTTATGTGCCTCAAGCTTATCTGCAAGCTTCTTACGAACAATATTTGCATATGCATCTTCAATTGCAGAAGATGCAGACTTTGCAGGAATCTTTAACGTATCGAGCTCAGCCAACATTTCCTTAGAGGAAATACCAAACTCTTTAGCGAGATCATGAACACGAATTTTTGCCATATCTCAAATCACCTATCCAAACATCAAATTATCTAACCGAACATGCGAACAAAGCGAGAACATCTATGCGCTCACCTTGTTATATGCGAGCGGTTAGATGAGATCCTCAGCATCATCGATGTCGGAAGTCTCATTAAAGGCATCAAGCAAACCTGCATCTACCAATGCCATATCTGCATGAGCTACACAGTACTTAGAACCCTCAACTGCAGCTGCGGTGCACTGAACGCCATTCTCATCTACATAAGAGCACTGGATAAAGTCCTCATCCTCAAGACCCTCATATGCAGGAACGTTCTTCAAAATCTGCTCTGCCAAGGTCTCGTTCTTAATATCGATGTGCCAGCCGGTAAGACGTGCAGCCAAACGAGCGTTCTGACCTTCCTTACCAATAGCCAAAGAAAGCTGATCGTCAGGAACAATTACGCCTGCATAGTGCTTGTCGTCCTCGTCGTCGATAAGAACGCGGGTAACCTTTGCAGGAGACAGAGCGTTTGCAACAAACTTTGCAGGATCCTCGTCCCACAAAATAACGTCTACACGCTCACCACGGAGCTCAGCTACGACAGAGCGTACACGAGAGCCCTTAGGACCTACGCATGCACCAACTGGATCGAGCTTAGGATCTACAGAGTGAACAGCAATCTTAGAGCGAGCGCCTGGCTCACGAGCAATAGACTTAATCTCTACGGTTGCGTCCTCAATCTCTGGAACCTCATTCTCAAACAAACGCTTGATAAGAGCAGGGTGAGTACGAGAAATAACAATAGAAGGACGGCTCTGCTCACCACGGGTTGGCTGAGCATTAGCACTTGGGTCACGAACGTCAATGATAACGCCACGAAGACGACGACCGTGCTCGTAGTGCTCGCCCAAAGGACGCTCGTTGCGCTCGTTCTCATAAACGCGGGTATCAAAGTGTGGAAGCTCTGCCTCTACACCGTCACGAATACGAACGATGGTGAAGTTAGGGGTGGTCTGCAAAACAACACCGTTAACAATCTCACCTACACGACCAGAGAACTCGTCGTAAATACGCTGACGAGCAGACTGACGTACGATATTTGCAATCTCAGACTTAACGTGCTGAGCTGCGATACGAGAAGTATCCTTAGGAGTTACGTCAACCTCGGAGTATGCAGCATACTCACCGGTCTCCTCATCTGGCTCTCCTACTGGTACGAGCTCATAAACATAAATCTTGCCGGTATTGCGGTCCAAAGTAACCTTTGCACCAAAAGGCAAGTCAAGAAGATCTGCATAGGTACGAGCCAAGGTCTTTTCAAGGCTATCAATCAAATACAGCTCATCAATATGCTTCTCCTCGCAGAGAAGATGCATTGCTTCCATCATTTCGGAGTTCATATGAAACCCTTCCTTAGTTAGCCTTAAAACTAATTTCTGGCTTTAACTTTGCTTTTTTCATTTCGTCAACTGCAAGCGTAAACTGCTCACCCTCACAATCAACAACAACCAAGCCATCCTCAACAGATACGATTACACCGCTGTACTTACGGCGACCCTCATGAACATTCATGGTAATCTCGCACTGCTCACCGCTAAATCGCTCAAAATCACAGGCGCGGCGTAAAGGACGATAAATGCCTGGAGAAGATACCTCTAACGTATAAGAATCCGTAAAAGGATCTACCTCGTCGAGAAGGTCAGATACCCAAGCATTGTTAGCTGCAACGTTATCAAGACCAAACTCTACCTCTGGGTCAAGTGGCTCAATACGAACGCGAACACATGGAGCTTTGGTTGCACCTACAACCTCAACATCAACAAGATCTAGGCCGTGATCATTTGCCACTGGCTCAAGTGCGTCGATGATTTTTTGCTCAAGCTTAGATTTAATCATGTGACACCTCCTCATAACAGATGAGGAAGCGAGCCATACGGCCCACTCCCTCATCTAAAGCTGCTCAGTTACAGCGTTTACTATACCATATATCGCATCTACGTGCGCAAACGATGTTAAATCCCTTATTAAACAGCCTGTTTTAGAGAGGTTTGTACATCATATCTGCACAGTTTGACACTTATTTGACTACGAGGTTAACCAACTTGCCAGGTACGCAAATTGCCTTAACTACGTTCTTGCCCTCGATCCACTTTGCAGCAGCTTCCTCTGCAGCAGCCTGCATAGTTGCAGCGTCTGCGTCAGCAGCTACCTCTACACGAGCGCGCATCTTGCCCAAGACCTGAACGGCAATCTCAACGGTGTCGCTCTTAGCCTGCTCAAGATCAAACTCTGGCCATGGTGCAGTGTAGACAGAAGTCTTCATGCCGCATGCCTCGTGCCAAAGCTCATCGCATACAAATGGGCAGATTGGAGACAGCGCACGAACAATTGCAGATGCAACAGCACCACAAAGTGCTGCGTCACGGTCGCACTCCTCTACTGCATTGATATATGCATTAGCAGCATTGGTAAGCTCCATAATTGCAGAGATTGCAGTGTTGAACTGGTTGCGGTCGAAGTTCTCGGTAGAACGAGCCAAGCAACGGTGCATCTCCTGGTTAAGCTTTGCAGCCTCACCCTTCAAGGAAGTAGGATCTACAACACTATCAAAGTCTGCGTTAAAGGAAAGATTCCAAACGGTACGCCATGCACGCTTAATAAAGCGGTTAGCACCCTCAACTGCATTAGGATCCCAGTCAAAATCCTTCTCTGGTGGAGCAATAAAGAGGATGGACAGACGCATCGTATCTGCACCATAAGGCTCAATTACAGAAGAAGGTGGAACAACGTTACCCTTGGACTTAGACATGGTGTCACCATGCTCGTCCTTTACCATACCCTGGCAAAGCAAGTTGGTGAATGGCTCATCAAAGTCAAGCAAGCCCATATCACGGCAAACCTTGGTGAAGAAGCGAGAATAGAGCAAGTGCAAAATAGCGTGCTCAATACCGCCAACATAGTTGTCAACAGGCATCCAATGGTTAGCAGCATCTGCAGAGAATGGAAGCTCCTCGTTGTGAGGATCACAATAGCGCAAGTAGTACCAAGAAGAGCAGGTAAAGGTGTCCATCGTATCAGTCTCACGACGAGCAGGCTTACCGCAGCATGGGCAAACAGTCTCGTAGAACTCTGGGCACTCTGCCAAGGTCTCGCCTGCTGCCAAGTCCAAAGACTCTGGCAAGGTGACAGGAAGCTGATCTTCTGGAACTGGAACAATACCGCAATCATCGCAGTAAATCATAGGAATTGGGTTACCCCAATAGCGCTGACGAGAAATCAACCAGTCACGAAGACGGAAGTTAACCATGCGCTTACCAAGACCGCGCTCCTCGAGGAAGTCGATAATTGCGCCCTCAGCCTCAGAGTGCTTACCACCCTTCATGCCGGTGAACTCACCAGACTGTACGAGCGTGCCCTCAGCGGTCAAAGCGCTCTCCCAGTCAACATTAGTGACAACCATATCCTTATGGCCGATAAGCTCCTCAAACAAAGGATCGTCGTCAGCCAAGATGATTGGTGGAATATTCAAGTCATACTTACGAGCAAAGTCGAAGTCACGGGAGTCACCACAAGGAACACCCATAACAGCGCCCGTGCCGTAGTCCATCAAAACGTAGTCTGCAACCCAAACAGGAACAGGAGTGCCTGCAACAGGATTAATTACATAGCGACCAGTAAAGACGCCATGCTTTTCTACCTCAGAACCCTGACGGTCAACTGCAGAAATCTTTGCAGTAGCGTCACGAAGCTCATTGAAAGCAGCCTCATATTCAGTTCCAGCAACAAGCTCTGCAGCGAGCGGAGACTCTGGAGGCAAAACCATAAAGCTTACGCCAAAGATGGTATCTGCACGGGTGGTGAATACCTCAATGGTGCGATCAGTTGGAGTTACACCATCGGTATCTGCCAAAGCAAAGCTAATCTCTGCACCCTCAGAACGGCCAATCCAGTTAGCTTGCATCTGCTTTACACGCTCTGGCCAGCCCTCAAGCTGATCAAGATCGTCCAAGAGCTCCTGAGCGTAATCGGTAATCTTTAAGTACCACTGAGAGAGGTTACGCTTCTCTGGTACAGAACCGCAGCGCCAGCAAACACCATCAGTTACCTGCTCGTTTGCAAGAACAGTGTTACAAGATGGGCACCAGTTAACTGGAGACTTCTTACGGTAGCAAAGACCCTTTTCATACATCTTCTCAAAGAGCCACTGACCCCAGCGATAGTAATCTGGAGAGCAGGTCTTTACCAAACGATCCATATCGTAGCTAAAGCCCATACGACGCATGGTTGCCAAAGCCTGATCCATATTCTTATAGGTCCACTCGCCTGCCTGAGTGTGGTGCTTAATTGCAGCATTCTCTGCAGGAAGACCAAAAGCGTCAAAGCCAATTGGGTGCAAAACGTCATAGCCACGCATACGAGCCTGACGAGCCATTGCATCACCAATGGTGTAGTTACGAGCATGACCCATGTGAAGGTCTCCAGATGGATAAGGGAACATCTCGAGAACATACTTCTTAGGCTTAGTGGAATCTTGCTCTACTGCAAACAGGTTTTCATCGTCCCAAGCCTGCATCCACTTCTGCTCAATTGCAGAAGCATCATAAGCTGGAACCTCATGATTCTTATGGCAATCGCACATATGAATCCCTTTCTGACTAGTTAAAAATACAGCGCACCCGCCATAACAGTGGATGCGCTGTAAAACATACGTATGACTAATTTGTCATTGTATCAAAAATCTTAGTAGCTAACGTTCTGATTGTGGTTCTTAACAACAACGTCGTGAGCGCCACCCTCAACGATAGAGGTAGAAGATACAAGGGTGAAGCGAGCCTTATCCTGAAGCTCCTTGATAGTAAGAGCACCGCAGTTACACATGGTGGACTTCATCTTGTAGGTAGTCATGTTGACGTTATCCTTCAAAGAGCCAGCATATGGAACATAGGAGTCAACGCCCTCCTCGAAGGAAAGCTTAGCTGCACCACCGAGGTCATAACGCTGCCAGTTACGAGCACGTGCAGAGCCCTCGCCCCAGTACTCCTTCATGTACTGACCGTTTACCTGTACACGCTGAGTTGGAGACTCATCAAAACGTGCAAAGTAACGACCGAGCATAAGGAAGTCTGCGCCCATAGCCAAAGCCAAGGTCATGTGGTAGTCGTAAACAATGCCACCGTCAGAAGCTACTGGAACATAAATGCCAGTCTCCTCGAAGTACTCATCACGAGCACGGCAAACATCGATCAAAGCGGTAGCCTGACCACGGCCAATACCCTTGGTCTCACGGGTAATGCAGATAGAACCGCCGCCAATGCCAACCTTAATAAAGTCTGCACCGCAATCTGCGAGGAAGCGGAAGCCATCAGCGTCAACAACGTTACCAGCGCCAACCTTTACGGAATCTCCGTAGTGCTCACGAATCCACTCAATGGTGAGCTTCTGCCACTCAGAGTAGCCCTCAGAAGAGTCGATGCAAAGTACATCTGCGCCTGCCTCTACCAACAAAGGTACACGCTCAGCGTAGTCGCGCGTATTAATACCAGCGCCAACCATGTAACGCTTGTTGTCATCAAGCATCTCATTAGGATTAGACTTGTGAGAATCGTAATCCTTACGGAATACAATGCCCATAAGGCAATCATTATCATCAACAACAGGAAGAGCGTTAATCTTGTTATCCCAGATTACGTCGTTTGCTTCCTTCAAAGAAATATTCTTGTCACCAACAATGAGCTCAGAACGTGGGGTCATGAACTCAGAAACCTTCATATTGTGATCATCACGAGAAGGACGATAATCACGAGAAGTTACGATACCAAGAAGCTTGCCATGAGCAGTGCCGTCATCGGTAACAGGCATGGTGGAGTGACCAGTCTGCTCCTTCAAGTTCATTACCTGCTCCATGGTCATATCTACAGTCAAGGTAGAATCAGACTCTACGAGACCAGCCTTGTGAGCCTTAACAGCAGCAACCATTGCTGCCTCCTGCTCTGGAGTCTGGGAACCATAGATGAAGGACATACCGCCCTCAGTTGCCAAAGCAACACCCATGTCTACGCCAGAAACAGACTGCATAATTGCAGAAACCATAGGAATGTTCAAAGAGATTGCAGGCTCTTCGCCCTTCTTAAAACGTACCAAAGGAGTCTTTAAGGAAACGTTAGTAGGAATGCACTCAGAGGATGAATAACCAGGTACCAGCAAGTACTCAGAGAAGGTATGGGACTCACCAGGGAAGAACGTTGCCATATAAAACGACTCCTTAATCACTTGATCCGCTCCCGCGGCATTTGGGATATTTTTAGTGCAAGTATTGTACCGCTTTAAACAGCCAATACCACAACTTCATTGTACAGCCACTTTAATTTAACATGATGGAAAGAAAGCGGCAAATTAAATAATTCAAACAATATAAAAAAGCTGCAAGCTAACCGACGATTTGCGCGACTTCAATATTAGTTGGAATAACTGAAGAAGAAGATTCTTTTGTTAAGAATCTCGGCCTACTTCTTTTTCTAAAGAATAAACTTGCATAGTTGGAGTGTACTCTAACCAAGCTATTCCATCGTAATTTCCACTTTAAAATGCAAGTTCAGACTTTTCTAAACCGCCAACAGTTCGACAAAAGAATTTTCAGTTGTAAACGGGTATATTTCAAATGAAACGTATTGATTATTTACTGGTCCTATAAGTATCTCGCTTACCAGCTTATCAAGCGGAAGCATATGTTTAAATCGCGCTTTATATTCAATCAAAGTGTCTTCAGGAATATACAAGTCGACATTAACCTGATAACTCC
>SAMEA104404103__coassemble_1311_pt1 | contig 15507 bp, 12 predicted proteins | sample SAMEA104404103__metabat2_low_PE_024 | metagenome-assembled genome bin SAMEA104404103 (sample SAMEA104404103) | Balaenoptera acutorostrata | reverse complement strand
GATCTTGAAGACACGCCAGAAAAGGCAACGAACGCCAAAAACGAGATCACAAATCTCAAGAAGGAACTCAACGAAGCTTCTACCAAGCTTTCAGAGATTGCCCAGCTTGAGAGCAAGGTAGCAGATGCGGCACACAACCTCGAGCGCCATGAGTTGCTTTTTGCTCAAGCACACAAACAAGCCGAGAAGGACTTGGATGTCTATCGCAAGCTCAATGAGAGCTATATGAGCAACCAAGCAGGCCTGCTTGCAAGCACACTTGAAGAGAATTGCCCTTGCCCTGTTTGTGGCTCAACGCATCATCCAAGCCCTGCTGCAATAACCGTTGATGCCCCAAGCTTAGAAGATGTTGATGCAGCTCAAGAGCTCAGCGGTGCATCCGCTCGCAAAGAAAATGATGCGCGAACAGATCACTCAGTTGCCAAGAACACGCTCGAGCAGCAACGAACGAGTCTTTCGGAGTTCATTGCAACACATGGTTCTACCGGCGATATCCAGGCACGTAAAGATTCAATTGCTGCACGTATTAACGAGAAGAACACTCTGCTTGATAGTCTCACTCATCAGCTTGCTGTCCTTACCAAAAGCAAAGAGCAAGTACAAACAGTCAAAGACAATCTTGCGACAACGCAGCAACGCTTCGAGCAGGCTTCACAAGAAGCGGCTCAAACCCAAGCAGACCTTAGCAGCCAGCAAGCAACAATTGAGACGCTACAACTTCAGTTGGATGGTTCTTTTGAAGGTGCTGAGGCAGCTACGGTAGCTTATGAGTCAGCCGTACGTGAGTTTGATGCTCTTAAGAACAAGATCTCTAACATAGAGCAAGTTCTTGCAAACAGAACGAAGCAGCAACAGCAGCTTGAAAATACTAAGCAAGAGCAAGACCGTATTGCCCAAGCAATAGAGCAAGCTCGAGAACAGCTCAATCAAGCTCAAACCTCTGTAGAAGTTTTAAAGCAGCGTCACACAACGCTTGTTGAAAGCCTGCCTTTCTCAACACTACAAGCCGCACAACAAGCCGCTCTCAAATATCGCGATGCAGTCAGCACTATTGACCAGCAGATTAACTCTGCACAAGCTGCTATTACACAAGCAGCCCAACAAGAGCACGTACTGCTGGGCAAACAGCAAAGCATCGAACATCAACTTACAACAATGCCTAAGATTGATGTTAGCTACACTCAACAAGAGCAAAGGCGCCTGTTAGATATCAAACAGCAGCTCACACTCCAACATGACCGCATAACGTCAAGTAAGAGCACAAATGAGTCTTGCCTCAACAAACTTACTGCTATGGCAGAACAATCTGCTGAGCTTGTACAAGAAGCTGCTGCCATCAAGGAACTTTCTGATATTGCTAACGGTACCTTGTCTGGCAGCGACCATGTAAGCTTTGAGGCTTACTTGCAAACCATGCATTTCGATCGTGTTTTGATTGCAGCAAATAAGCGCCTAAGCATGATGACTAATGGTCGCTACGAGCTTGTTCGCCGCAAGATTGCAACGAGCAAGAATGCAAAAACTGGTCTTGATTTGGACGTATTTGATTACAATACGGGCAAAAGCCGCGATGCCGGATCTCTTTCTGGAGGCGAGTCGTTCAAGGCATCACTTGCCCTAGCACTTGGCTTATCTGACGTGGTCCAAGCCAACGCTGGTGGTATTGAACTTGATACGATGTTTATCGATGAGGGCTTTGGTTCACTTGATCAAGAGTCACTGGCTCTGGCCATTCACACACTCACTGAACTTTCTGGCAACGGAAAACTCGTAGGCATTATTAGTCACGTCGAAGAACTTAAGAACAGTATCGACAGCAAGATTATTGTCACACATGGTCGCGCGGGAAGCAATTTGGTTGTAGAAGCATAACTTAATAAAGCAACTAACAGGGGGTTTAGCATTTTGCTGGGCTCCCTGTTGCATATAACTTAAAAATACTTAATTCGAAGAAATGATTATACTAGCAGCAAGTACTTAACGCATACTATACGTGTTTTCATACGAGAAAGGCACGCTATGTCTGATACCAATATTGAAACAACTGAGCTTCCTACCATCTCGACGCTCACTCCTGTTGATACTCAAGCACCTGAACAAGACCCAACAGAAGCACAGGCTTACGAGGCACTTAAAGCCCGTCGTGCAGAACGCCGTCGCAAAACACTGCGTCGCCGCGCGCTTATTGCATGCTCTCTTGCTGCAATTATTGGCGTAAGCCTACTCATTACCCATTTCGCTAAATCAAGCAATACGCCAGACGATGGCATGGGCATGATTACTGATTCTGCCTACCTGGGGAACTTCTCGGCAGAAGTATCTGCAGATGGAAAACTTAAGCCTATTAACTCAACGGTCATCTCTCCTTCAATTGAGGGCACCGTCGCCTCCATTGAGGTAAGCATTGGTCAATATGTAAATGAGGGCGATTTGCTTATGACCATCAAAAACGATGATCTTGACTACGCCATCAACACGCAATGGTCCATGCTCAAAGATGCAAAGGCTGCCTATGAGTCACTCGTAGCAGAGGTAGGCAAAGACGACCCTATGGCCGCCACTGCCCTGCGCGAATATCAGTCTGCTCAACGTGAGTATGACCAGGCTGTTGCGTTGGGAAATCAGCGCAAGATTTATGCACCATGCGCAGGCAACATTGTTGCACTCAATGCACAGGTAGGCTCCAACCTTGCGAATATGAACATGTCAGATGCTGCATCAGGCCTCATGCAGATTGCAGATCTTAGTCAAATGACTGTTCAGATTGAAGTAGGCGAAGAAGATATCGCACATATCTCTCGCGACCAGATTGCTCGCGTGAGCTTCTCGGCATTTCCTGATCTAGAGCTTGAAGGAAAAGTCATCGATATTGCATCTACCTCGACCGCAAGCGCAGCAGGAGGATACGACCAGGGTGGCGAAGTAACTTATTCTGTCATCGTATTGATTGCAGAACCTGACGAGCGCCTCAAGCCTGGCATGACCGCACATGCAAATCTTATTACCGAGTCATATGACAACGTTATTATCATTCCTTCACTCGCATTACTCTCTGATGATGGTGAGTCATTCTACGTCTACAAACTTACCGACGCAGAAACTCAAGCTACCGAGAAGGTCTTTGTTGATGTCATCACTCAAGACGATTCAATTGCAGTAATTGGACGTCCATCTGAAGAATTACCTGATGATCATCCTAATAAAAACCTCGCAGTAAGTCCTCTTGCTGATGGCGATGAAATTGTTTTGAGCGGTTTTGCTCCAGACAGCCTTGAGGGCGATGATTCAGAAATGATGGTCTATTAATGAGCGCTCCAACACGCGTCATTACACTCAGGCATGTGCACCGCATCTTCGAATCTGAAGCAGGCTATGCCCACATCCTTCATAACATCAATTTCCATGTTGATAAGGGTGAGTTTGTAGCAATCATTGGTCCTTCTGGTTCGGGCAAATCAACCCTTATGAATATCTTGGGTTGTCTTGATACCCCTACCTCGGGAAAGTACACCCTAGAAGGTCTTGATGTATCTCAACTTACATCCGATGAGCTTGCAGAACTTCGTGCCACACGCATTGGCTTTGTCTTTCAAAGCTTCAATTTGCTCCCGCGTGTAAGCGTGCTTGATAATGTAATGCTTCCTCTTATGTATACGCACACCCCACGCAGCGAGCGTGAAAAGCTTGCTTTTCACGCACTGCACTCCGTTGCCCTGCCTATCGATCACTATGATCATATGACCAATGAGCTATCTGGTGGTCAAATGCAACGCGTTGCCATTGCACGTGCACTCGTCAATGACCCTGCGATTATTTTGGCCGATGAACCTACGGGCAACCTCGACTCAAAGACGGGCGCTATGGTCTTAGACACCTTCAAAAAGCTCAAAGAGCTTGGCAAGACCATTGTTTTAATTACTCACGATCCTCGCGTTGCTTCACAAGCAGATCGCGTAGTTACCATCCGCGATGGACGCCTCTTTGATTCTGACATGACCACACACGACCGTGAATCTATTGCACGCGTCCCCGATCCTATGGAGGTGCCTCGTGAGCATTAGAGATTTACTTCGCGAGGCCTTTCACTCACTCGAGTCAAACAAAGGCCGCAGCCTCCTTACCATTTTAGGTATCGTCATTGGCATTTCTGCAGTTATTGCCATGACTTCGCTTATTGGCGGCATTCGCAACAACCTCGTTGGCAGCATGGGCCTCAATGCTGGCAGACTCATCACGATGTATTCGTATGACAAGCCGCTCACCACCAAGAAGCTCGACCAGCTTTCCAAAATTATGCCTCAATACGAGGAGATTGTTGGTAGCATGAACTCTTGGACTGATGTTTCTAGTGGCGATAAGACCATTAACTTAAGCATCACAGGAGCTCCGAGTAAGTACCTCGAATTCTCTGGGGCATCGAGCAATTTACGTGAGGGCCGTCTCTTTAACGAGCAAGAAGAAGAGAATGGTCAGCGTGTTGTAATCCTAGACCAGTGGGCTGCTCGCTTCTTTTTTAATGATGCATCATCAGATGTCATCGGTCGCAGTGTTACCTTTGGCAACCACACGTATTCTGTTGTCGGCGTTGTCGAAACAATGTACGGAAACGAAGAATGGGCAGAGATCTATCTTCCACTCAAGACTACTCAACAAGACTTTAACAACGGTTCGGAAGATATTAATAATGCGGTAGGTTTGGTCCGCGAAGGATTTGATATCGATGAGGTAACCCAAGAGACCCTGTCTAATTTGGCAGCAATCTTGCGCATTGATGACGAAGAGATTGAAGAGAGCTTATATTTGTTCTCGTTGCAATCTGCAATCGATCAGCTTGACACCTTTATGTCAATATTTCAGTTCCTTATGGGCTCTGTAGCAGGCATTTCTTTGCTTGTTGGCGGTATTGGCATCATGAACATGATGCTTACCAACGTCACCGAGCGCATTCGCGAAATTGGCATCCGACGCGCTCTTGGCGCCACCGAGCGCGACATTACATTGCAGTTCCTCACCGAGTCTGCTGCCCTGTGTGTCACCGGTGGCATCATTGGCACCGTTTTAGGCTATGCCCTCGCCTGGCTTCTCACGTTTGTTGCCAATTCTTCCGGCCTCATCGAAGGCGTCATTGGCACGAGTGCCGCACTCACCCCTTCAATTTCTTTGAGCGTCATTTGTTTCTCTGTTGGCATCTCAATTTTCATTGGCATAGCCTTTGGCTACTACCCTGCTCGACGAGCAGCAAAACTCGATCCTATTGAATGCTTACGCTATCAATAACCATAAAGCCGAGAAGGACCTTACTTAAGGTTCTTCTCGGCTTATTTATTATAGAAGCGAGTCGATTTGTGAGAGCCAGATTGCAGCACTTGCATCTGATGGCATCTTCCATCCTCCGCGTGGAGACAACGAGATGTCAAAAACGCTTGGACCATCTGGCATGCAAGTACGTTTGAACTGCTGCATAAAGAAACGACGGTAGAAAACGCGCAGCCATTTTGCAATAATTTCAGGCTCAAAGGATTCTTCAAAGGCAAGGCATGCAAGCTTGAAGATTTTTGCTGGAGCAAAACGGTAGGTAAGCAGCTGATACATAAAGAAGTCGTGCAGCTCATAGGGTCCAACCAGGTCTTCTGTCACCTGAGCAATCTGCTCACCATCGGCAGGAAGAAGCTCTGGACTAATAGGAGTCGCCAAAATATCCTCGCAAATGCAAGCGGCTTCCTCGCCAAAGGCGCATGAAATCACTTCAACCAATGCGCGAACAACAGTCTTTGGAATATTAGCATTGACCGAATACATACTCATTTGATCGCCATTGTAGGTTGCCCAACCCAATGCAAGCTCAGACATATCGCCTGTGCCCACAACCAAGCCAGATACCTGATTGGCAATATCCATCAAAATCTGCGTGCGCTCTCGTGCCTGGCTGTTTTCAAATACCACGTCAGTACACTGTGGATCATGGTCAATATCTGCAAAGTGCTGGTTTACTGCATCGTGAATGAGAATCTCTTGTGCATCGCAGCCCAATGCTACAGCAAGTTTTTGAGCGTTACCGCGAGTACGCTGTGTTGTGCCAAATCCTGGCATGGAAATAGCCTTGAGATTGTTGGCAGGAAGATCTAGCTGCTCAAGAGCGGCTACCGCAACAAGCAATGCCAAGGTAGAGTCAAGGCCGCCAGAGACTCCCAGCACAAGACGGTGAGCGCCAATTTTGCGCATACGATTAACGAGGCCATGGACTTGTAACTCAAAGATAGTTTCGAGATAGGCAGCCTGTGCTTGTGAATCGAGCTCATCAAAACCTGGAGCAAAAAATGGTGCAGCGTTGACCGTGCGACAAAGATGGTCTGTCTCAAACGTGTAATCAAGCGTATAGGAAGCCTTCACACAGGCGCATGAAGCCTTGGCATATGGTGCAGTAGGCGCGATCATTCGTGTCTGTGCAAGCAACTGCATATCGACATCATACAGATCAAGTGCCTCGTCTGCGTCTTGAGCATCGTCTACAACTGCCGCTCCAGACTCACTCACATAACCCGTGCCGCCAAAGACATAGTCTGTCGTAGACTCTCCTACGCCAGCATTTATAAAAATATATGCACAACGATTAGTTTGTGCCAGCGCGTCAATTAAGCCAAAGCGCGCAGTGATTGAACCTATAGTGTCTGGCATTGCTGCAGGATGAACAAGGATGGTAGCGCCAGCAGCTGTATAAGCTGCGGCCTGTGCAGAAGCAGCAGTAAAGTCATCTGCCATAACAACTGCCATCATGCCGTGCGTTGCTGGCAGCTCATATACAAGACGTGTGCTCAAGCAGGTAGTTGTCTGTGCAAACTTAATCTCACACTCAAAGTCTTGTGCGACAGGAGCAAAAATATGCTGATTGCCAATGCTATCAAGCGTAAAGTCCTTTGCAGTCAAACCAAGCAAGGCACCTTCTGCACAAACTGCTGCACAGTTATAGAGAACACCTCTATGTGCAACGGGCAAACCCACAACAAAGACTACCGGTATGTCGCGCGTCTGCTCAAGCAACCATGCAAGGTTCTTCTCGGCAGATGCAAGCAAAGCAGCATCGCATAACATGTCCCCTAGCGTTGCGCCACAAAGGCTTAACTCAGGAAATACCACGAGAGATGCGCCCGCATCAACCGCATCGTCGAGCGCATTAAGGATATTGAGCGCATTGAAATCGCAGTCGCCAATGCGCAAATCTGGCGCCATTGTAGCGACACGCATGAAGCCTTCTTGGGAACCAATATGTATTGATGCAGCCATGGACTACCCCATTCTTATTGAATATGCATTGTTCTTATTTTACCGTCTTGCTCGTCGCGCGCAACACAGGTTATGCAAGGTCTTATACAAGGTCTTTGTGGCCGCACGATTTTAGGTAGTTTAAATACGTTACAATCGAGATATTGATACGTCTAACTTTGTTTGTATGACAGGATTATTATGCAACCGCTCAACGCGTCTTCTATTGATGAACAACTCAAACAGCAGGATCTTGACCCTCAAGCACGCCTTCGTCGTATTGTAGGCGAAGATGGTCTTGTTAATTTAACTGATGCTCACGTTGTTGTCTTTGGCCTCGGCGGCGTTGGTTCAAGCTGTATGGAAGCGCTCGCACGCGGCGGTATTGGACATTTGAGCATTGTTGACGGAGACGAGGTGGCTGCAAGCAATATCAACCGCCAGGCTATTGCTTTTATGTCGACCATTGGTCAGCGCAAAGTTGATGTCTCTGCTCAAATGGCTCAACAAATAAATCCTAACATTGTGGTCGAGAAGTACGATCAGTTTGTCTATGCGCAAGACGTAGAACAGCTTATTGCCACGATAGAATCTCGATGCCCTATCGACTACATGATTGATTGCATCGATACCGTCTCCACTAAGCTTGCACTTGCACAATACGCACAAGATCACAATGTTGCACTCATTAGTGCTATGGGAAGTGCCAATAAGCTCTATCCCGAGCATTTTAAAATTGCAGATATTACTAAAACTGTTAACTGCCCCCTTTCCCGCGTCATTCGAAAGGAATGTCGCAAGCGTGGCATCAAACACTTACGTGTCATTTTCTCTGATGAACAACCTGTTGCAGTTGAAGGCCTTGATGGAGCCGAGCGTCGTGACAGATCAGATTTAGGCACCATGTCATATGCTCCTCCTATTATGGGTCAGATGCTTGCAGCAGATGTCATTCGCACTATCCTCAACTGGAACAAGTAGTGCGAGCGAAGCCATGACAACACCTGATCATCACCCGCACGGCGAAGAATTCGCGCTCTTTGACCTGCACGCGCATCCTGCATTTAGCACAGACCCTGCTCGCCTCATGCATGAGTTTACCGAGCAACAGACTGCAGTCCTTTGCTGTGCAACTTGTCCAGATGAATATATGCAGCTTGCCACAACACTCAAGCAAAACATTCCTGCAAATTACTGCTTTGCCACGGGTATTCATCCATGGTGGGTAAGCTGTGACACACGTCTTAACGATGAGATGATTCTGCAGTGCTTGCAGCAGCGATACGAAGATCCAACACTTGCCTTAGGTGAGGTGGGTCTTGATTTTTCTGCTTCACACATACATACAAAGGAAGAGCAGGTGCGTGTATTTACGCAGCTCATTGCTGGTATTTACGAATCCTGCGCAAGGACTGTAAGTACACCGCGTCTCATATCAATTCATGCAGTGCGTGCCACAACTGACGTGCTCGATATCCTCGAAGAGACAAAAGCACCCAAGCAAAGTCATTGCATTTTGCATTGGTTTTCGGGCACATCCGACGAGCTTACACGCGCTATACGCTTAGGCTGCTATTTCTCCATTAATCCTGCCATGACAAAAACTAAACGCGGGCAAGCCTACATTAAACAAATTCCCCTTGAGCAGCTTGTGCTCGAAACTGACCTGCCCGAGCGCGGATCATCCCTACACGGCCAAGATATTTCCTTACTCCTGCAAAGCAGCTTGCATACCATCCAAGAAATTAAGTCTTCTGGCAGACGTGGCCTTGATCCACAAGCGGTTGCAGATACTATTTGCAGAACTTCTCGGCAGCTCATGTTTGAATAATCCTTGAGTTTTCTCAATATGCGCGCATCGATGCCTCAAAGTGGGCATCTATAGAAAAGGCATTTTACTGACCATTTGACTTAAGAGGAGTTGGATCGTTGATGGGCGACGCTACGGATACCGCAGACAAACGCACGTTCACCTCAGACTTGTATCGACTTTTGCGCAACAATTGGCGCGTAATCATAAGCGCTTTGTGCGCCATTATTTTTATTTCGCTCGCCTTAAATGTTTTGCAGGGCGAAATTATGAAGCTCGACCAGACAGCCTATTGGCTCATTGTTCAGCGCATGAGGCGCCCTTGGCTCACGCCTATTATGACGGCGTTTTCAAGCCTCGCAACCCCTGCTGTGCTTATATGCTCGCTACTGCTTATTGCAGCTTTTGCCCCTGGCAGACGCCCGGCGACCGCATGTGCGGTCAACTTAGGCTGCGTGCTTGTTATCAATGTCATCCTTAAGGCAATTGTTCAGCGCCCTCGCCCAGACGGTTTTCGTCTGGCCATTGAGAGCGGCTTTAGCTTCCCTTCTGGCCACTCAATGGTAGCCATGGGATTTTTTGGCCTTATTGTCTGGCTAATTATTCGTTCCGATAAGGACCGTAACACACGCTTGCGTCTTGCTGGCGTCTTTAGTTTTCTCATTTTAATGATTGGCGTCAGCCGTATTTATTTAGGCGTTCACTATGCTTCTGACGTTATCGCCGGCTTTTGCGTTTCGCTTATTTGGCTTGCCGTCTACACGCGTGTTGCTATGCCTTTGTTCATGAATAAAGCTGCAGGTAAAACCACGAGTAAAGAGCGTTTAACCTCAGACACCACACCGTGTAAAGAATAGAAGACGCAAAGTTATCATCTTATGCAATAATGAAAGACTATGTAGATAATTCTTCTTGGCATACAAGAAGTTTTCCTTAAGGAGGAATAATGGCTTGTACCACTATTTTGGTTGGTAAGAAGGCAAGCTGGGATGGTTCTACCATCATTGCCCGCAACGAAGATTCTGGCGGCACCGAGTTTGTCCCAAAGAAATTTATTGTTGTTCAGCCTGAAGACCAGCCTCGCCACTACGTAAGCCACATTTCACACGCTCACGTAGAGTTGCCTGACAATCCAATGCGCTACACTGCATTGCCAGACGCCCTGGGCAAAGACGGCATTTGGGCTGCTGCAGGCGTCAATACTGCAAACGTTGCTATGTCTGCAACCGAGACCATTACTGCAAACGAGCGCCTCCTTGGCGCAGACCCACTGGTAACCCTCAAGCCAGCATGTGGCACTCCTGGTGAGGCAGACTACGTCCCAGAGATTCCTGGTGGCCTGGGTGAGGAAGACTTTGTAACGCTCGTTCTCCCTTATATCAATTCTGCTCGTGAAGGCGTAGAGCGCCTTGGTGCACTCCTTGAGGAGTACGGCACCTACGAGATGAATGGTATTGCTTTTTCTGATATCAACGAGATTTGGTGGCTTGAGACCATTGGTGGTCACCACTGGATTGCAAAGCGCGTACCAGACGATTCTTACGTAACCATGCCAAATCAGCTTGGTATTGATGCGTTTGATATGCATGATGCATTTGGTGATCAAGAAGATCACATGTGCTCTAAGGATCTTTGGGACTTCATGGAGAAGCACCACCTCGACCTCACCTTGGGTTCTGATGGTAACTTCTTTAACCCACGCGATGCATTTGGTACTCACTCTGAGCGTGACCACATCTACAACACCTGCCGTGCATGGTATATGCAGCGTCACCTCAACCCTTCCCAGTCTTGGGATGGCCGCGTAGCAGCACATGGTCCTGCTTCTGACAATATCCCTTGGGATCAGGAGCCAGAGCGCAAGCTTACCATTGAAGACATCAACTTTGTTCTCTCTTCTCACTATGAGGGTACTGTCTATGATCCTTATGATGAGATTGGTAACGAAGAGCAGCGTCGCCGCTTCCGTCCAATTGGTATCAACCGCGAGAGCCAGAGTCACATCATCCAGCTTCGTGGCAATGCTCCAGCTCCTTGCCGTGCAGTTGAGTGGCTCTCTTTTGGCTCTAATGCATTCAATACGTTCACCCCATACTTTGCAAATATCGATCGTACCCCTGCTTACTTAGCAGACACTACCGCTCTTACTACGACCGATAACCACTATTGGGCAAACCGTATTATTGCTGCTTTGGCAGATGCTCACTTTAAGGACAACATCAACACCATCGACAACTATGTCGAGAAGACCATTTCTGCTGGTCACCGCACCATTATTGATGTTGACGAGAAGATTGCAGCTATTCAGAAGGACAATCACCTCATTATTTCTGACGATGAGACTCCAGATGATATGTCTACCGAAAATGCTGAGCTCGACGCACAGATTGTTGAGCTTCTTGAGCAGGCAAATGAGCAGACTGCAGCAAATCTGAAGGAAGAAACCTACAAGCTTCTTGATAAGGTTCTCTACACCTCCAGCTTGCTTATGCGTAACGCCTTCAAGCTCTCTGATCACTAAGATTGAACTCACCTCCCACAAAAACCTTTGCTTGTGCTTCTTTAGCCAAGACACACAAAGGCAGCTGTGGGAGGTGTTTTGCATTAGGGCTTCATCTATAATGAGACAACCCCAACAAGCATTGGAGATTTATGCCTCACACACAGCAAGAAACCCCTCATAAAATTAAATCTGTACAGCTCTTTTGGAATACCATTAAAGCTGTAGGAGCTCAAAGTATCTTTTTGTACTATCTGCTGTTTTTAGCGCTTCTTTGTGCGCTTATCTCTTTTGTAGAACCCACTACGTTTCCTACGTTTTACAGTGCTGTTTGGTATTGTTTTCAAGTCATTACCACTATTGGTTTTGGCGATAACACTCCTGTTGGTATACCAGCACAGCTCATCACGATAGTCATGGGAATGTCTTCACTTTTTATTGTTGCTCTTATCACGGGTGTTGTAGTTAACTTCTTTAACGAAAGAATTTCAATGATGCGCAATGATAGCTTTATTGAATTTGGCTATCGCATGACACATCTCACTCAGTTAAACCCTGAGCAGCTTGCTAATCTTGAACGAGATTTCAAAACGTTCATCGAACATCATGAGTCATTTAAAAGTACTATTAAAAAATAGTCTCGATACAAATTAAGGCTGGTGCCACATGGCACCAGCCTTAATTGTTTTAGGTATGTATTAGGAAGCAGCGACGACTTCTTGTGTAACCTCTTTAGATTCTTGAGGAGCCTGAGGGGCAGCAACGCACCAAGCAGGAAGTGGGAGCTTTCCTCCAATAAGAGCAGGAACAACAGCCCAAATAAGGCTTGGAACAGGAATACTCGACATTACAAAGAAGAAGCCCATAAAAGGATTTCCCATAAAACGAGAGATAAAGGAAACAACCACACACGTCATAGCAAGTGATGGATCAACGCCAAAGGCGCTGCTCATGGACAAACCAAATGACAGACCACAAAAGATAAGAGGGAAGAATGGTCCACCATGCCAGCCAAGCGTCAAGCAAAACGCCAGCATAACAACCTTAAGAATTGCCGTTAAAAAGAGTGTCCAAAAACCGAGCGACTGCCAGGTCTCAATAACGAGCGTAGACTGAGCAGAACCTGGGAACATGACGTAAGGGAATACCACACCTATAAGACCCAAGAGCAAACCGCACAGAGTACTCGCAGCAACCTCGTTATCATGCAGCATGCGCCTCAATGCCAGTGCCACACGCTGTGAAGCATTAAAGAGTACTGCAAGCATCCAACCCGAAAGACCCAACAAAATCATAGCTGGAATATCTTTTACGCCTGCCTGAACAGCACCAAATGCAGGAAGCTCCAAACCGCCACCCACAACATACGACACAGCAGCTACACCAAGAAAACCGCCCGCTACACCTGCGGTATACAACAAGAACTTCTCGGCACGAAAAAGCTCACGCTTCATAGAAGCCTTCAAGTGCTTGCCCACCCAAAGGCATCCAACAACAATAAAGCCAGTCAAACCAGCCTCTGGACCAACCGTTGCACCAAAGGCAAGAGGAAGCAAGAAGGAAACAAGGGCCTTACCAGGCTCTTTAATCTCATAGGTACCCTCAGTGCGCACCTGCCTCATAACCTCAACCATGCGCTTAGGGGCGGTATGATTCTTTGACTCCCACAAACCAATAAGAAGGCCACCGATAGTGCACACTACGATTGGATACCACCAAGCGAGGTTAGGAGCTCCCCAAACCAAGTCGATTGCACCATATGCAACCTGAAGCATAATCCAAACAAATGCACCAACTACAAAACCCATTGCAATGCTGTAGGGTACGCGAACAACACTTCCCAGAATTTGAGAAGAAACTGAAACCTGATCTATTTTCTTATCCATATAAACCTTGCAAATTGAATGAACACGAACATCCCGAACAACACTGAGGTACGCATCGGGTATAAAAGTACCATCATTATTATACGTGTCTCATTACAACAAGACATAATCACCTGAGGATAACCATGACAAAGCAACATTCACATGCTTCAACCCCTGCACAACACCGCGCACATCTCATTAGCTTGATTGCGACACTCTTTCTTGTATTTATCGGTATTTCCTGCCTAGTTATTCCAGAGCTCATTGTAGATACGCTCCCCTACCTCATTGGCGTCCCTATGGCCATAGGTGGCATTTTTGGCATGATCTCCGAGTTTGCCGGTCGCCCAGATCCTGAAGGTGAGATTGATTCTCTTACCGACGTTGTCGACCGCTTCACCTTGGGCGAGTCTCTTGTTATGGCTGTCTTTGGTCTTGTCATACTCTTTCATGCTCACGAGGCAGTAGGCTTTATTGGCATGTTCTGGGGCTTCATGGGTCTTCAAGATGCTGCACGCGAGATTGATGAGACACTTCACGCTCGTCGCTGCGGCCATCCTTGGCTTTTAGGCCTTGCTTGGACACTGTTTGAGCTCTCCCTTGCAGTCTTTTTGGTCATCTCGCCATTTGCAAATATTGAGCATCACGTTTTATTGCTTGGCCTCGAGCTCATCACCTTCCCATTCCACATTGATAGTGAAGATGGTAAAAACCACTTGAAAGCAGATATGTAATGATTCGCCCAATTGTTCACACGCAATTTATGCTTAACCGCGTCGCTCAAGATGCCGTGGCTCACAGTGCCGAAGACATGCAGATTGCCCAGGACTTATCTGACACGCTCACAGCACATGCTCACGAGTGTGTTGGTATGGCAGCAAATATGATTGGCAAGAATAAGCGTATTATTATTTTTGACGATAAGGGCACACAGCGAATAATGTACAATCCCAACATTACTGCTGCTCATGGCGCCTATGACACAGAAGAGTCCTGCTTGTCCCTTGAAGGAGTACGCCCTTGCAAGCGTTTTCGTTCAATCACCGTCTCGTTTCTTGATGAATCATTTACTCAAAAAACCGAGAACTTCGTCGGTTTTACTGCACAGATTATTCAGCATGAAATTGATCACACTAACGGCATCTTAATTTAGTTATAGATTTTATAGAACACGTGTTCTCATTGTCTTAACGATTACGTATACTAAAGCCAGTCACATACCTGTGGCTGGCTTTTTGTTATCTATAGACATTGAGGGAGGCGTGCATGTACGTATGTATCGATCTTAAAACCTTCTACGCCTCCGTTGAGTGTTGCGACCGTGGTCTTGACCCTTTTGAAACATTGCTTGTAGTTGCAGACCCAAGTCGCACAGACACCACTATTTGTCTGGCCATCTCCCCTGCAATGAAGGCACTTGGCATTCGCAATCGATGCCGCCTCTATGAGATTCCTGAAGACATCCATCCTATTATTGCTCCTCCACGTATGAAGCGTTATATGGAAGTCTCTGCAGATATTTACTCAATCTACCTGCGCTATGTTTCACCAGAAGATATTCACGTCTATTCGATTGATGAGTGCTTTATTAATGCTGATCCCTACTTGACGCTCTATGACTGCGATGCCAAAGGCTTTGCCCGCATGCTTATGGATGCAGTCCTGCGCGAAACAGGCATCTTTGCTACAGCAGGTGTAGGTACTAACCTCTTTCTTACCAAAGTAGCGCTCGATATCACAGCAAAGCATGTAAAGGATGGCATTGGATATCTTGATGACTTTAGTTTTAAGCGCGATATCTGGCACCACCAGCCCATTACAGACATTTGGAATATTGGACCTGGCATTGCACGACGCCTAGCAAAATACGGAGCTTATGATCTTGAAGCTGTAACCCGCCTTGATAGAAAGCTTCTCTATGAAGAATTTGGCGCCAATGCAGAGTTTCTTATCGATCACGCCCATGGCTTAGAACCCTGCACTATTGCAGAGATTCAAGCCTATACTCCTGAATCCACTTCCATAGCATCAGGCCAGGTATTGCCATCAAATTACACCTATGAAGAAGC
>SAMEA104404103__coassemble_1273_pt1 | contig 15844 bp, 12 predicted proteins | sample SAMEA104404103__metabat2_low_PE_024 | metagenome-assembled genome bin SAMEA104404103 (sample SAMEA104404103) | Balaenoptera acutorostrata | reverse complement strand
TATGTACCTGCTTCACAGGTGAGCACAACGCAGGTAGGTTTCATTGTCAATTACACCGACTACAATATTTCGCTTTCTCGTATGGTAGCTCTGTCTAATACGGGCGATCGCATGGTTGTACGCGATGGTCGCTGGCAAACTGCAACAAGCGATGATATTCGTGAGCATCTCGATCCAAACAACTTCCCACAGAACACCACGGGCTTCTTCCAGTTCATGTGTTTGGATGTTCCTACAACAGTTACTACCTCCCAGCTTAATTCTTACCTTGCAGGAAAGGGTACCTTAGACGGACAGGGTGCTGCCTTTAAGGATGGAGCGCGGGCTGCAGGTCTTAATGAGTTGTACTTGGTAGCTCATGCAGTTCATGAGACAGGCAATGGTTCTTCTCGTCTTGCTCAAGGTGTTTGGTATAACCCAACAACTAATAGTGTTCAAGATTCAGCTGGTGACGGTGCTGTTAAGGTCTACAACATGTATGGCATTGGCGCTGTTGATTCAGATGTTATTCGTGGTGGCGCTCGTACGGCTTATAACAATGGCTGGACTTCTCCGCAAAAGGCTATTGCTGGTGGTGCGCGTTATGTAGGAGCAAATTATATTGCTCCAGGTGGCGCTTCTATGAGTGGCCAAGACACGTTATATAAGATGCTGTGGAATCCAGAGGCGGCAGCTAAAAGCCCAGGTAATTTGTGGCATCGTTACGCAACAGATGTTAATTGGGCAAATGCTCAAGGTTACTATCTTGCGCAAATGTATAGGCAGTTTGGCAACATAAGCGCAACGTTTGATGTTCCTCGCTATAACTAGGATGAGTCACTATGACGTTCAATAAAACTCAAACATACTCAAGAAGGTCATGGGCGGTCGGCGTGCTGTGTATGGCATTGGCACTTACCATGGTGATGCCAACTGCCGTATTCGCCCGCGATGATCTGCTCGATCCAGACTACGACAACGACCTTCCAGAAATTGTTCCAGGCGGTGGTGGTACGTCCGGAGGCGGCACGTCAAGCGGCGGCACATCCGGAGGCGGCAGTGCATCCGGCGGCGGTGGCACGTCGAGCGGTGGCGGATCTTCTCACAGTGGAGGCTCCGCATCGGGCGGTGGCACATCCCATAGTGGTGGCAGCTCTTCTGGTGGAGGTAGTGCATCTCGTCCACCAGCTCCAAGTCGTTCTGCTGTCGGTGCTACAAATGCAGCATCAGAGCCTGCGGCAAGTGAAGAGCCAGATACCGAGGCACCAGATGCTCCGATAATTGAAGCATATGAGCCAGCTGGCTTTGTAATGCGTGGTACTGCAGAGCCTCACGCACGCGTATGTGTTCGTACGCTCGACGAAAGTGGTGCAGTTATTGAGATTGCCTCGACAGAGGTGTTAGAAGATGGTAGCTGGGAGCTTACCATTCCGCTTGAGTTTGATGCGAAAATTTCAGAAGTTGAGGTTGTCTGCATTGATAAGGCGGGCAACGAGTCTGAACTTGCAGATGCTACCGATGTGCTTGTTTCCATTTTGGCCGAGAAGGACAGTGTAGTTTTGGGTGCAAGTCCTGTAATGCTTGAGTCGGGCGACGAGAGTGCAGATTATAACGATGCTGTTATGGTTGGCTTAGGCGTTGTACTTGGTGGAACTGCCGTGTCACTCCTCTTTGTCATCAGCAATGCTCTAGCAAAGCGTAGGGAGAAAAAGCTTGAGCAGCAGGCATATGACGTTGCACTACAGGCTGTTACCGAAGAGTTAGAATCGCAGGAGGCTCCTGCACACTTCGCTGATACATCACTTGATGAAATGGATGATCTGGATTAGGCTTCCTTATACATTTCTAGTTGAGTTCTATAAATATAGCAGGTACTGAATTGCTATTCAGTACCTGCTTTTTTGTGAAGTTTATTCATATAAAATAACTCATAAAGATTAAATATACACGGTTACCGAAATATTTCTGTACAAATCTGCTTTCTATCCATTATCATAGGTACAAGCGTTAAACATGTTTTATACATTTATGATTATTCATGCAAGATAATATTTGAAGGTAGGTTGGGTCGTGAAGAAGCGTAACAGCAGACAGAATTCTATTCGCGAGATTGTTCGCACCAAAGATGTTCGCAATCAGCGTTCCTTGGTAAATGAGCTTAAGGCGATGGGATACGATTGTACGCAAGCTACGGTCTCCCGTGATATCGCAGATATGGGCTTGCATAAGCTTCCAGAGGGTGTTTATGTTCTTGCAGAAGACCTTCACTTGCAGCGCATGGTATCTGAGCTTGTAACTGAGGTTACTCGTTCTGACAATTTGGTTATTGTTAAGGCTCAGCCTGGTACCGCTCCTGGTATTGCAGCAGCCTTTGACGCAGCAGATCTTCCAGGCATTGCTGGTTCCCTTGCAGGTAATGACACCATTTTGGTCATTGCAGAAAGTGGCGAGGTTGGCGGTCAGATCGAGACACTCGTTAATAAGCTTCGTCAGTAATACAATTTATAGCGTGGTATACATCCCTTAATACGTTTAGTATTAAGGGATTTTTTATAACAAAAAACCCTGCCCACGTGCGTGGACAGGGTCAAATGGATTAGCGTCTGCGAGGAGCAATGGCTGCCTCATCAGGTACTGGAGGTACTACAGGATCAGGAGCTGGAGCTGGGTCAGGTGAAGGGGTAGGCTCAGGTGTTGGGGTAGGGGTAGGAGTAGGAGTTGGTGCTGGAGTTGAAGACTCGCCACCAGATGTGGTGCCGTCAGAGTTTTCGCTACTCTGCTCGTCTTCGGTCTCCTCGGTATCCTCTGTCTCTTCCTCTTCTTCCTCAACAGGGTCTGCTTCAAACTTGAAGGCAGAATCTGGCTTGTATGCTGGAGCAGGAGCGGTTGGGAATTCCTCGCGCTCTACGTCCATCAATGCCTCTTCAAAGAATGCCTTAAAAATAGGCTGGACGGTATCAGAAGTAGCAGCATAGCGATAGCCTGCGTATACTGCAGAGTTGTCACGATGGCCCGTCCAAATAGCTACAGAAAGCTGTGGGGTAGAACCAATCATCCAAAGGTCGGTTGCGTCGTCGGTGGTACCAGTCTTTGCAAAGATTGGCTGGTTAATGCGTGGGTTAGCATAAGCGCCAGAACCGCCACCAGTTAAAACGCCCTTCAAGACGTTAATAGCTGCAACAGCTACAGACTTATCCAAAACTTCCTGTGGAGTAGGCTCGTGCTTGTAGAGCTCCTCGCCGGCGAAGTTAGAGATAGAAAGAACTGCAACAGGCTCGTTGTAGATGCCGCCATTAGCAATAGTTGCTGCAACACCTGCCATCTCGAGTGGAGAGCCACCGCGAGGGCCAAGGGTCAAAGACATAACATCTGGAAGATCTGTAGTGATGCCTAAGGTACGAGCCATCTCAATGATCTTATCGTTACCAATAGCATCTGCTACCTGTACATAGCCCGTGTTGGAAGACAGCGCAGTAGCCTGTGCTAAAGAAATAGTTCCCAAATCGTAGTTATGAATGTTTTGGAACTCATACTTGCCATTTTGGAAGCTAATAGGGCTATCACAGTTAATCATGATGTTAGGGCTCATGCCCTCATTCAAGGCAGTAACAAGCGTGATGACCTTGAAGGTAGAACCAATACCACGGGTGTCGGTAGTGGTGATATTTTGCTGACCCGAGACATTGATGTTGTTGTCTTCAAACGTAGACTCGTCGTAGTAATCACGACCGCCAACCATAGCCTTGATATAGCCATTGTGTGGGTCAAGTGCTACAACTGCTGCATCCAACGTCTTATCGCCAAAGCCCTCAATGCCAGCCTCAACAGCGTGTTGAGCTGCATTTTGAGTCGTAGGGTCAATGGTAGTCTGAATAGTCATGCCACCGCGGTAAATCATGTCGGTGGTGTACTCTTCTTGAAGCTGCTGCTTTACGTAGTCAACAAAGTAAGGATATGCATAAACGCCGTTAATTGAAGGCTCGGTTACGTTGAGCTCAATTGGAGTTTCCACTGCTGCATCGTACTCTTCTTGAGTGATGTCGCCAGCGGTACGCATACGGTCAAGTACGAGATTACGACGAGAAAGTGCATAATCTGGATTGATCGTTGGGTCATACGTAGAAGGAGCGTTTGGCAAACCTACGAGCAATGCTGCTTCTGGAAGCGTAAGCTCGTTTGCGTGCTTAGAGAAGTAGGTCATAGAAGCCTCTTCAATACCATAGGCGCTGTGGCCATAGTAGATGGTATTGAGATACATCATTAAGATCTCGTCTTTAGAGAAGACCTTCTCCATCTCGGTTGCGATGTATGCCTCACGAACCTTACGCTCGATCGTCTGATCAAACTGCTCTTCTACCAAAACGGTATTACGAACAAGCTGCTGGGTAATGGTAGAAGCACCCTGGTGACCGCCTGCAAGCTTAACCAAAACAGCGCGAACAATACCCTGAAGGTCAACGCCGTTGTGCTTGTAAAAACGGATATCCTCAGTATCTACCATGCCCTTGAGAACATACTCAGAGCACTCTTCGAGCGTGATGTTGTCACGATTCTCGTAATATAAAGAAGCAATCTCGTTGCCATTAGCGTCTAAGATAGACGTTGGCTGGCTTGCCAAGAATGCGTCTTCGCGTGTGTAATCTGGCAAATCTTCAAGCCAGACATTGATGTTGTGCACCATGCCAACGGCAAATGCTGCACTGCCAACGACAAAAAAGCCAAGCATCGACGCAAGTACAATACCTACTGCGTGAGTCTTGGAGCTCCTTGCCACATGACGTGAGCGGTACCCCATACGTACCTCCTGAATACCGAGCTTACATACATAAATAAATACATTACCGCAATATACACACTATTATATGCACATATGCAAACCTCAAGTAAAATAACAGTTATTGTTAAGAATGTAGACACTTATAGGATTACTTATGTAACAATCATGGGTCACATTATAGATGTATATAGTATTACTTACCTGTAGATACATGGCTAGGAGTGTTATATGTCCATTTCTCTTGCCGAGAAAAACCTTGATCCAAATACTGTTCGCTTGCCAGAGCTGCTTGCTCCTGCTGGCGGTATGAATCAGCTTAAGGCTGCCATTGCTGCAGGTGCAGACGCAATTTATTTGGGTCTTGATGCATTTAACGCTCGTGCCTCTGCAGATAACTTTACTGTAGAGACATTAGAGCAGGCGTGCCAGCTTGCTCACCTTGCTGGCGTTCGCATTTACGTAACCTTAAACATCACTATGCATGATGATGAGCTGGCAGACGGCGTTGAGCTTGCACGTTCTGCTTGGGCAGCCGGCGCCGATGCGTTTATTGTTGCAGACTGGGGTTTTGCCCAGCGCCTGGTCGACGAGATCCCAGGAGTAGAGCTGCACTTATCTACGCAGGCTGGTGTTCAGTCAACGCCAGGTACTCTGGCAGCCGCTCGTGAGCTTGGCTTTGAGCGCGTTACCACGTCTCGTGAGCTCAACATCGAAGAGATGCGCGCACTTACTAATACGGGCATTGACATCGAGGTATTTTGCCACGGTGCAATTTGCATTTGCTATTCGGGCTGCTGTGAGCTTTCTGCCATGATGGGCGGACGCTCCGCTAATCGCGGTCGTTGTGCTCAGCCATGCCGCTTGTCCTATGGCCTGGTTGACGAAGACTGGAACGAGGTTTCTCGCGTAGAGGGCGACAAGCTTTTGAGCCCACGCGATTACATTTGTGTTCATCACTTGCCACAGCTTATTGATGCTGGCGTTGCTTCCCTCAAAATTGAGGGCCGCATGAAGAACCCAGACTATGTATATGGTGTTGTTTCAATTTATCGCTATGCACTCGATCAGCTTGCTGCAGGCAATGAAATTGATGACGAGAAGCTCGAGCACGACTTGGGCCACATGTTCAACCGTTCTTTTACCGCAGGCTATCTTGAGGGCAACAATCACTGGGATAACCGCATGATGAGCTATGAGCGCTCCAACAATCAGGGCGTAGAAGTTGGTCGTCTGGTTGAGGCTCGCGGCTTTGAGGTGCTTGTTTCTTTGAGTCACCCTGTTGTAAAGGGCGACATGCTCGAGATTCGTTTCTATCCAGATCCAGATTCCAAGCTGCCAAAGCGCTGGCCTATGGTTGAGGCTCCACGCGATGCGCAGGCAGGCGAGTATTTGCGCTTGAGCGTTAAGCGTAAGGTCGAGGCGGGATGTGCGGTTCACTGCGTACGTTCTGCAGGAGCGCTGGGTGCGGCGCAGGAAATTCTTCACAATGAGTATCCTCGCAAGCGCGACGTAAGCGTTCACACCACCGCTCATTTGGGCGAGCCACTAACCATCGATTTGTGCGATGCGCAGGGCAATAGCGTACATGTGACGGGCAAGATTTGCGAAGAGGCTCGTACTCGACCAATTACCAGCGAAGATGTTATCGATCACGTTGGTCGTTTTGGCACCACGCCATTCAATTTGACCAATAATACCTGCGATATTGATGACAACATTGGCATGGGCTTCTCCACCTTACATAAGCTTCGTGCAAAAGCTGCCGAGAAGCTCGCAGAGCAAATTCTTGCTCCATGGACGTTGCGCAAGCAGCAGGTCTCACAGCTCGACGCGGTTCGAGCAAATATTGAGGGTGAGTCCATTGATGCGCAGGAATATCGCGAGCAGACCCCACAGGTCATCTTGGTTGCACGTACAATCGATGAGGTACGTTGCGCACTTGCAGATGAGCGCGTTGACGAAGTTGCTGTTCGAGCCACCGATATCGACGAGGATCCAGCTGCTTGGGAGCCATACGTAGGTCAGCTTACCGTTATGTTGCCAGAGCCTGCTCATGAGGCAGAGCTTGAGTATATTCGCGAGCACATCACGCGTGCTGGTCGTGTAGTTTGTCGCAATATGAGTGAGGTCCTTCTCGCCCGCGATATGCACGCAACCTTTGATGTGGGTACGCCTTTGGTTGCCACCAATGGTCAGACCGCTTCGATTTTCACCTCCATGGGTGCACGTCGCATTTGGTGCTCACCAGAGTCTTCCCTGGTAGATCTTCCTGCCATTACACGCGGAGCTCAGGCCGGTATGGATGAGCCTCAAACGTATCCATTGGCATTTGTTGTTGCGGGCCGTGTTCAGTGCATGGTTATGCGCCACTGCATGCTTAATCCTTTGGGACCTTGCGCTCACAATTGCGCAGATTGCGCTCGTCGTACGTCTCAGTATTATTTGCGTGACAACGAGGATCATTTGCTTCCAATCGAAACCGACATTCATGGTCGTTCACGCATCTTTGATTCTCGTCCTGTCGACGTTACGCCTCAGATGGCAGAGCTTATGGCAGGCGGCGTTGGTAGCGTTATTGTTGATGCTGCATATATGAGCAAGGCGGAGTTAGATCAAAATCTCAACCGTGTTCGTGCTGCAATTGCTGCGGTTGGGGCAGGTCGTCGCCCAGAGCTTAAGCTGCCTCGCGCTCGTACGGGCTTGATTTTCGAGAGCGTTCGCTAGGGGAGTTGCGGATATATATGGACACATCAACTCTTCTGGCTGTGCTTTTAGTGATATGTGTGGTGCTTATCGGCATTATTGTGGTGCTGGTAAGCACGCGCAAAAGGGCTTCGGGTTCTTCTGTAGATGAGATACGTCAGCTTGAGGGACTTGAAGCGCGCGTGGCAGCACTTGATGAGGTTGCAAAGAATTCTGCTGCTACGCAGGCGTTGCTGGGACAAATTGCTACTCGCCTAAATGAGACAACGACTTCTCAAGCACGTGATGCAGCAACAACGGTGCAGTCACTGTCAGATACGTCGCGTGCGGTGGCAAGTTTGTCTGCTGCGCTTACGCAGGTGCAAAAAGACTTGGCGGCCGTTGGACAAAATGCTGCAGTGCAGGGTCGCTATACGAGTGCCTCGCTTGATCAAATTCGCACGAACATTGAGCAAATGAATGCGGTTATGGTCAATAAGAAGGCTCGTGGTAGTTGGGGAGAATACCAGCTTGAGAGCTTGCTTGCGCTCTATGGTGGTCAGTCGACGCGCGTTTGGGAGGCTCAATATACGCTTTCTACGGGTGTTCGTGCAGACGCTGTTCTTCACTTGCCTTCTTCAGATCGCGTGTTGTGTATCGACTCAAAGTTTCCGCTTGAGGGATATCAGCACATCGTTGCAGCTCAGGCTAACGGCGATGCTCAGGCTCTTTCACAGGCGCGAACAAAACTTGCTTCTCATGTAAAGGCACACATTGGCGCTATTGCTACTAAATATGTAGTGAGAGATGAGACGGCAGATGTTGCGGTTATGTTCATACCGTCCGAGGCGGTCTACTACGAAATCTGCTCGTCCATGCCCGAGCTCGTTGAGGGCGCTATTGCCTCTCGCGTGCTTATTGTGTCGCCTACCACGCTGGTTGGTGTTGTTTTGACACTTGTGGGAGCACTAGCAGATGTCGAACGCGCGCGAAATATCGACAAGATTGTCCACCGCATCACACTGTTAGAAGACAATGCTCGCCGTTTGCAAGAGCGCATTGCTCAATGTGATAAATCATTTACTGCAGCTTCAGACAAGCTGCATCAAGTTCGCATTAGTGCCGATAAGATCGTGGGTGATATTGAACGATTGGGCACAAGTGCGTCATTATTTGAAGATGAGAGTACCAACTAATTTAAAGTTGCGTTACACTTACGAACTATGTACGAAACCGTACGGTAAATACGGCAAAAGGAGATTCATATGTTGCCTGTAGATGAGCAACTGAGGGTTATTACCTCCGGAACCATGAACATTACGCCTCTTGATGGCTTAAAGAAGAAGCTTGAGCGTGGCGTACCTTTGAATATTAAGTTGGGCGTAGACCCAACGAGCCCAGACTTGCACTTGGGCCATGCTGTTCCTTTGCGCAAGATGCGTCAGTTCCAGGATTTGGGCCACAACGTTACCTTGATTATTGGTAACGGTACCGCTATGATTGGCGACCCTTCTGGCAAGAACTCTACGCGTCCACAGCTTTCTCAGGAGCAGGTAGAGGCAAATGCACAGACCTATGTTTCTCAGGCTATGAAGATTTTGGATCCTGAGAAGACTACGATTGTTCACAATGCAGACTGGATTTTGTCCTTAACGCTTGAGGACATGCTTGGCTTGCTCTCCAAGTTCACCGTTGCTCGTATTCTTGAGCGCGATGACTTCAATAATCGCTACACCAACCACTCACCAATTGCTTTGCATGAGTTCATCTACCCTGTCATGCAAGCATATGACTCTGTAAAGATTAATGCAGATGTCGAGATGGGTGGCAACGATCAGCTCTTTAACCTTCTCGCGGGCCGTGAGCTTATGGAGAAGTCAGACATGGAGCCTCAGATTGCTTTGACCATGCCTTTGCTTGAGGGCTTGGATGGCGTTCGTAAGATGTCTAAGTCTTACGGTAACTATGTTGGTTTGACCGACGCTCCAGATCAGATGTTTGGTAAGCTCATGAGCATTCCAGACGAGATGATTGGTCGCTACTTCCGTCTTTGCTCTACGTTGAGCATCGATGAGCTTGACAAGATTGATGCTGCATTGGCAGACGGCACTGCAGATCCATACGAGCTCAAGCGTGCACTTGGCCGCAATATCTGCGATCTGTACCACGGCGAGGGTGCTGGCGAGGCTGCTCAGGAAGCATTCATCAAGCAGTTCCGTGAGCACGAGATGCCAGAGGATATTGCAGAGTTTGCAGCAGATCTTACCCCTAACGATGAAGGTAAGGTTTATCTGGCAAAGCTTTTGGCAGATGCTGGCTTGGCTAAGTCTGCAGGCGAGGGTCGTCGTCTTATCGACGGTGGCGGCGTTAAGATCAATGGCGAGGCAGTTGCTGCTAAGTCTTATAACATCGACCCTGCAATGCTTGAGGGTGCAATCCTTCAGGTTGGTAAGCGCAACTTCGTAAAGCTTGTCTAATTACATAACAACGAAGATAAACGACAGTTTCTTTTGGAAACTGTCGTTTTTTTATCTTTCAATCTAACGTTTATCTGCCATTTTCTACCGTTTATCGCTTGCCTACTTACGTTTATTTACGTTTTATAAGTTTATTTTTCGACTTAGTGTATTATGTGTGAAGCAATTTAGGGGAGCTCGTATAGGGAAAGCTTCTCTTCTAATCAATAGAACGGAGGATGGTATGGAGGAAGTAAAGACTTTCGATATCGTTGCAGCAACCGGTTGCCCAACTGGCATTGCTCACACCTTCATGGCTAAGGAAGCCCTCGAGAAGGCAGCAGCAGCGAAAGGCCTCACCATCAAGGTTGAAACTCACGGTCAGGTAGGAATTGAGAATGAGCTCACTCCTGCAGAGATCGCATCCGCTCGTGCAGTTGTTATCGCTGCCGATAAGGACGTACAGCCTGCTCGTTTTGATGGCAAGGCAATTGTTAGCGTAGGCGTTACCGCTGCTATCAAGCGCCCAGAGGAGCTTATCGACGAGGCTCTCGCAATGGCTGCTTCTATGCCAGAGGCAGATAAGCCTGCGGCAGTAGCTGCTCCAGCTCCTGTACACACCGAGAAGGAGTCTGTAGGTCACGTCATCTACAAGCACCTTATGAACGGCGTTTCCCACATGCTTCCATTTGTTGTTGCAGGTGGCGTTTTGATCGCTGTTTCCTTCCTCTGGGGTATTACCTCTTTTGATTCCACTGCAGCTGACTACAACCCACTCGCAGCAATGCTTAAGGTTGTTGGTGGCACTGCAATGGGCCTCATGGTTCCTGTAATGTCTGCATTCATCGCAGAGTCCATTGGTAAGCGTCCTGCATTGGTACCTGGTTTCGTAGCAGGTATGATCGCTATCAACGGTCTTCCAATTAGCGCTGAGACCGGCATGATCGACGCTGGCGGCGCTGGCGTTGGCTTTGGCTTCCTCGGCGGTATCGTTGGCGGTTTCTTGGCTGGTTACGTCATCGTAGCTCTCGAGAAGCTCTTCGCTAACCTTCCTGAGAACCTCAATGGTCTCAAGGCTATCTTCTTGTATCCTTTGATCTCCACCCTCGTTGTAGGTCTTGTAATGCTCGGCATTTCTGGTCCTATGGGTGCTATTAACACCGCAATGATGGACTTCTTGAAGGGTCTTTCCACTTCTGGTCCTATCATCTTGGGTCTTGCAATTGGCTCCATGTGCGCATTCGACATGGGTGGCCCAGTTAACAAGGCTGCTTATGTTACCGGTACCGCAATGCTCACCGAGGCTTTGGCAGCTGGCGTTGGCACCGAGGCTTACGTATTCGGCACCAACTTCATGGCTGCAGTTTCCGCTGCTTGCATCGTTCCTCCACTGGTAACCACCTTCGCTGTTGTATTCGGCAAGAAGTACTTCTCTCAGTCCGAGCACGACGCTGGTTTGGTTAACTTCATCCTTGGCTGCACCCACATTACCGAGGGCGCAATTCCATTCATGACCAAGAACATCTGGCCAGTAATGCCAATCATGATGCTCTCCAGCTCCATTGGCGCAATCCTTACCCTTCTCTGGGGCGTTCAGTCTCCAGCACCTCACGGTGGCTTCCTCGTATTGCCTGTTGTTACCAACGGCATGATGTGGGTATTGGCTATTGCTATTGGTTCTATTGTTGGTGGTATCTTCTTCCTTATGTTCAAGAAGTATCAGTACACCAAGAATGGCAATAAGGTTGTTGAGTAGGAGTTTTTAATGGAAAACTTTGTAACTGCCGAGAACGTCTTTATTGATTGTGATGTTCATACGCGTGACGAAGCTCTTGCCTTTATTGCTCAGGCTGCGCTTGACTTGGGCGTAGCTAATGACAAACAAGCTGTCTTGGATGCTTTCTTAGCACGTGAGGCAGAAGGCACTACCGGCATGATGGGTGGCTTTGCAATTCCTCATGCAAAAAGTGCTGCTATCACCGATGCTAAGGTTGTAGTAGTTAAGTTCTCAGATACTGTTGAGTGGGAGTCAATGGACGGCGAGCCAATTCGCGTAGCTATTGCACTTCTCGTTCCTGAAGCAGAAATGGGAACTACACATCTCAAGCTTTTGAGCAATGTCGCTGTTATGCTTATGGATGATGAGTTTAAGACTCACGTTCTTCAGAGCAACGATGCAGCACAGGTTGCAGCAGAGATTTCCGGACGTCTCTAAAGCTTGTCTGCATTTACGTTTACTGAGCGCGGAGACTTAAAGCGTTTAAGTCTCCGCGCTTTTCTTATGTAAGGATAATCCCCATGATTTATACTTTAACAACTAACCCTGCTATTGATATGAATATCGCAAGCGATGGGCTTACTCCTAATGCAGTCACAAGAACTCGAGACGCTGTTTATACAGCAAACGGCAAGGGTCTCAACGTTTCTTTTACGCTCGCACACTGGGGCACTCAGTCCACAATCTTGGGCTTCTTTGGTGGCTTTAGTGGCGACTATATTGTTGAAGAAGCAGGTAAGATTTGTCCAGTAAAGCCAACATACATTGATGGCATTACGCGCGTAAATGTTTTCTTGAACACGGGCGAAAACGAGTATTCTCTGCCAAACGCAGGCGCTCCCGTATGCATTGAGAAGCAAGACGAGATGATTGATCTTTTGTCTGTTATCGACGATATGGATATGCTCATTATCTCAGGCAGCCTGTCTCCTTTGATGGACGACACCTTCTACAAGCGCGTATTTGAGGTGCTTGAGCCACGCGGTATTCCTTGCATCTTGGATATTTCTGCTTCTTGCTTGCACGAGATGGTTGCATATAAGCCATATCTCATTAAGCCTAACGACGATGAGTTCGAGGCAATCTTTAACCTTCCGGTAAAAGATCAAGACCCATCTGTTGTAGCAGAAAGCCTCAATGCGGTACGTGCAATGGGAGCTCAGCGTATTTTGCTTACACTTGGCGATAAGGGCGCATACTTTGCTTCCGAGGAGGGCGTATGGCGTGCTACCTGTCCTAAGGTAAAGATGTTGTCGAGTGCGTGTGCAGGTGATGCAAGTCTTGCATCGTTCTTGTCTATCTATCTTGATAATCATGATAATGTAGAGGACGCGTTGGTACGTGCTATGGCAACAGGCGCTAATGTTGTTATGTGTGCAGGTCTTGGCGACTTTGCTTTGGTCGAAGAGCTGTCTGAGCAGGTTCACGTAGAGCGCATTGCATAGAAGCTACTTTTAGTAAGTCACAAATTCCAATAAGGGATACCACTATGATTGCAACACAACGACACGAGTATATTCTTAATCGCTTGAGTACTCATGCCTCTGTTACAACAGTAGAAATTTGCGAGGCATGCAATGTCTCTGCAGTTACTGCGCGTGCAGACCTTTCCCTGTTGGAAAGTCGTGGACTGCTAAAGCGCACTCATGGTGGAGCAGTTCGCGTAGGTGGTTTGACGGTACCTGCCGTCTCTGTTCGTCAAAAGATTCATGAATCAGAGAAGATGGCTATTGCAGAATATGCCGCATCTCTTGTCGCAGATGATGAAACGATTTTGTGTGGCTCCGGCTCTACCACCCTTGCATTTGTAAAGTGTTTAAAGCACAAAAAGGGTGTTACGATAATTACCAACGACTTTAATATCATTGAGTATATTGAGCAGAATCTTCCTAACATAGAAGTAATGTCTACAGGAGGAACGCTTGGTCGTAGATATCGTCATTTGTATGGCCCGTTTGTAGAGCAAAGCTTAGGTAAGATTTATCTTGATAAGTGCTTTATGGGAGCAGATAGTTTTGTTCCTGGAGTGGGCTTTATGGCAGAGTTTGCAAAGACTGCCTTTACCAAGATGGACTTTTTAAAGCACGCACGCTATAAGATTATCCTTATGGATCATCATAAGGTTAATAGCTCAAGTTCGTTTGTTCAGTTTGCTTCTGCCAATGATATTGACTTAGTTATTATGGATAAAGACCCAGAACACACGGTTGCTCAGAGTTTTGAACAAGCTCAAAGCTCTGCTCACATTGTTGAATGTTATGAGTAGAAAACGCCTGTACAGCATGGCTGTGCGGGCGTTTTTCCGTTTAGGGCACGATTGCATGCGTTGACCAACTTGTTTATATAATTCTGTACAAGTGAGGGTCATGTTGATATGATAGGCACAACGCAATCATTTGTTGAAAGGATGAGAAATGCTTGTCAATTTGCGTGACATTATGGCTATCGCAGAACAGCGTAACATGGCAATTGGTGCCTTCGATACTCCTTCTTTGGAAGGTCTTCGTGCTGTTATTGATGCAGCAGAGCAGACCGGTCTTCCTGTAATTATTTCTCAGGCTCAGTGCCATGAGGACATCACTCCTTTGGATGTCATTGGTCCTATTATGGTAAGCATGGCAGAGCGTTCTTCTGCAACTATCTGCGTACATCTTGATCACTGCGAGGATCTCGACTACATGCGTCGTGCACTCGAGATGGGCTTTAGCGGTGCTATGTATGATGGCTCTTTGCTTCCTTATGAGGTAAATGTAGCTAATTCTGCACGCGCTGTAGATATGTGCGCTTCCTTCGATGCAGGTGTTGAGTGCGAGCTTGGTTCCATGGGCGCTCGTGAGGGCGGCGGAGATGCTGCTAAGGCAATCTACACCGATCCTTCTATGGCTGCAGAGTTTATTGCAAGCACGGGTATTGACGCTCTTGCATGCTCTTTTGGCACGGTACATGGTTTGTATAAGGCAGAGCCAAAGCTCAACTTTGATATCGTACGTGGCGTTCGCGAGCAGAACATGATTCCTATTGTTATGCATGGCGGTTCTGGCGTATCCGATGAGGACTACGCACACGCAATTGACGCTGGCGTACGTAAGATTAATTACTACACGTATGGCGTAAAGGCTGGTGGCGAGGCTGCAGCTAAGGTTGTTGCCGAGAAGAACGGTGGTCCAGTTTACTGGCACGATCTTACTCCAGTCGCTTATGAGGCAATGCTTCAGGATACTATTCGTGCTATGAAGGTATTCGCAAACGGTAGCCTTTAATTAAAATAGGCTCTTCGTCCCTCACGTTGGGCATATGCATATTGATGTCCGTCGCAGGCTTGGCTGCGGCGGACATCTTTTTTTATTAAGTGTGGCTACAAAGTCTTTCAAATGAAGAAATAATCTAGAGAGTTAACAATATGCTCATTTGGGTGAAAACAAACAGATAAAGATGGATATACTAGTCAAATGCTGCAGCTAGACTGCGTACCTGTTGATCATCGTGAAAGGATTTGCGTTGCAGATCGTTCAATTCTTTATTGATCTTATTAAAGATCCTCGTGCGTTTATTGCAGGCTGGATTACCAGCTTTGGCATGGGTGCCTACATTCCAATCTTTTTGATTATCTTTATCGAGACGGGCGTTGTATTCTTCCCATTCCTGCCAGGCGATTCACTGCTCTTTACCGCAGGCTTTTTCTCCAATGCTGGCGGTGGCTTGAATCTTGCAATTTTGCTTCCTGTTGTTTGGGTGGCAGCAATTGTAGGCGACCAGATGAATTACTGGATTGGTCGCGAGTTTGGTCGTCACATTGTAAAGTCTGGCAAAGTTAAGTCCATGACACCTGAGCGCATTGAGAAGACCGAGGGTCTTATTGATAAGTACGGTCCACTCGCAATTTTCTTGGGTCGTTTCTTCCCATTCATTCGAACCTTCGTACCATTCTTTGCAGGTATTGGCCAGATGCACTACTCCCGCTTCTTGATTTTCAACGCAATTGGCGGCTTTACCTGGTCTACTATCTTCATTTTGTTGGGCTACTTCTTTGGTGGCATTCCTGTTGTTCAGGAGCACTTTGAGCTGGTAGTTGTAGGCATTATTGCTGTATCTCTTATTCCAGCAGTTGCAGGTGCTATCAAGGCACAGTTCTCTAAAAACAAAGCTGAGTAATTAAATTAGCTCCCGTGCGCC
>SAMEA104404103__coassemble_1251_pt1 | contig 16011 bp, 9 predicted proteins | sample SAMEA104404103__metabat2_low_PE_024 | metagenome-assembled genome bin SAMEA104404103 (sample SAMEA104404103) | Balaenoptera acutorostrata | reverse complement strand
TGCAGATTGCCACGTACATCCTCGATCACTACATTAACGTTGTACTTATCTTGGCAATATGAAATACCGTTGGAAGTTACTCCTGGAATTTCTGAAATCGTATAGTTATAGCTTCCAGCTTTAATGAAATTGATTTTGCTAAATGCGCTTTCAACAATATCGCCGTTCTTGGCAGTAGTGCTTTTAAGAACTACTGTATTTCCATTTTTTGGCATTGGAGTTTCTATACCAGCTGTATTTTCGCCTGGTTCAAGCTGGAAAGTAAACTCATCTTGCTCCTGCCAGTCTCGTCCTTCCAAAACCTTATGGACAGGTATTTGTACAGATGATGCAGTCAACATATTGAAATGCATAGAGAGATTAGATGCATTCGCACCACGCTCTAAATAAAACATTCGCAAGATATGAGACTCATTCGAATCAGCAAAACGATTACCGTCCCACTCTTCTGTATTTGCGAGACCAGCTTTCTCAAATTCCGCTTTTAGAGTTGTTTTATTCTCTGGACCCGTTGCAGTAATTACCTTATCGGTAATTTCACCAGTAGCAAAATCGATTATGACTTTATGCTTATCTTGAATACCTCCAAGATCTGCAACTAAAACATCATCAATAAATACCCAGAGGTCATCGTCACCCGTAAAGGAGAACTGCATTGGCTTATTGTCAGCTGGATTGATACCGCCATTTGCAATCTTAAATTCAAACGACAAGGTCATTCCAAAATGATCATCATATTCTGTTGAAACTGTACTTCCATTATTTTGAGCTATGGTAGCTCCAGTAGGTTTTCCACCAAAGAAGCCATAATCCCATACGTTTTTACGCAAGCTCTCATTATTTACTACATCATAGAAGGGGAAGAACTGTCCTCCGTTTTCAGGATGTCCAGGGCTTACGCGAGCAAAGTATTTCGCTCCAGGCATATCAAATACCTTAAAGCTGTTTGTTGCTGCGTCGAAAGATGCAAAGTTCTTATTGCAATCGTAATAATATTCAGCTGAATCCTTGTTATATGTGAGCAGGCCTGAAACATTTCTGTAGGAGTTTTTACCAGGATGAGAAATCATTGGATTAAACAAATAGGCCAACGACTCATCACTACCTGCAACATCAGGATTTAAAACAGGGAACCCTCCCACAAGAGTTTTTTGCACAATTCCTGGGACTGATTCTCCTAATGCCCACTGATTGATTCGGTTGGGCTCATTAGATCCGCCAACAAAACGAAGTGCATGGTTAGCGTTAATGCCCTGTCCATTATCAGGAGCAATCGACGTAGGATGATTAGGATCTACTTGATAGTTAAATAAGTCAATCCTAATATTTGGCGGAGAAACTGTATCAATTGTTGCCGGCAATTTAAGTTCAGCAAATGCTTGATTTGGCATTGCAAAACAAATAGCAGCAGTCAACACAAAAAGGAAGAGATATTTTGTTTTAACCTTATTGAATTGATACCCCTTTAACCCGCCAGGCACGATATGGGTTTTCATATATAACACCCCTTCTACTGGTAAACGCCTGTAGGTCTAATACCCTATCTAATTAGTAACATATACAAGATACTCTATTTTTACTTTTGGTGCCAGTATATACGCATAGGAGTGGTCCTCTCGTATGAGAGCACCACTCCGGGGTCTATTAAGGATATTTTAAGTTTAGCGACCTTGCTCGCGCTTTGCTTCGTAATCAGCAATTAACTTCTCTTGAACGTCATATGGTACCTGCTCATATCCTGCAGGCTCCATAGTAAACTCTCCCGTACCACGAGACAAAGAACGCAGCTTGGTTGCATAGTCAACAACCTCAGCATAAGGAAGCATAGCAGTTACTACCGTATTACCATGCTCACCCGCATCCATACCGGTAACACGACCGCGAGATGCAGAAATATCACCCATAATCGCACCAGCATAAGCATCAGGAATCGTAATGCTCAAAGCCTCAATAGGCTCAAGAATTACTGGCATAGCATCAGCACATGCTGCCTTAAGTGCAATACGCGCTGCGGTCCTAAATGCCATTTCATTCGAGTCAACAGGATGATAAGAACCATCGTAGACAACCGCACGGATACCCGTAATTGGATAGCCAGCAATAATACCATCTACCAAGCTCTCCTGAATGCCCTTATCGACAGCAGGAATTAATGAACGCGGGATGCGACCACCAACGACCTCATCGCCAAACTCGTAATCTGTGCCATCAACCAAAGGCTCAACACGCAGCCAGCAGTCGCCAAACTGACCAGCGCCACCCGTCTGCTTCTTGTGACGTCCCTGAGCAGAAGCCACACGGCGGATTGTCTCACGATAAGGAATGCGCAAATCTACGGTATGAGCGGTGACCTTGGTGTGGAGCTCAAGACGATTGAGCAGGACAGATACCTGAGCCTCACCAATTGCAGAGATAACAGTTTGACCAGTCTCTTCATTGCGCTCGATATACATAGTTGGATCAGCATCGCAAGCCTTGGAGATAAAGGTGTAGACCTTCTCTTCATCCGAGCGATTATCTGCTTCAACAGCAATCTTGTACTGAGAGTTAGGGAACTTAAAGGCTGCAGCCTCAACCTTACCGGTAATTGAAAGCGTGTCACCCGCATCAACATTGAGCTTTGGAACAACTACAATGTCGCCTGCCTCTGCCTTACCAACCTCTTGCATGTCATGACCACACATAACATTAAGATGCGTAAGGCGCTCAGCCTTGCGTGTGCGCGCACAAATAAGCTCAAGGCCAGGCTCAATAGTTCCCGTAATTACCTTTACAAAAGACAAATGTCCCTGAGAAGGATCCTGAAGTGTCTTAAATACAAAAGCTACAGGACGATCATCATCAGAGGAAACCTTAAGAGAAGTGCCATCGTGAAGTGGCATCTCACCAAATCCATCAGGAGCTGGGAAGTAAGTAGCCAAATCATCCATGCATGAATTGACGCCCTTCTCCATCGTGCAAGAACCTGCAAATACAGGAACGAACAGGCGCTTGGCAATAGCCAAAGACATCAAGCCTTCGACTTCTTCCTGCGAGAGCTCGCCCGTCTCAAGGTACTTCTCCATAAGCTCATCGTCAGCTTCTGCAACAAGCTCTACAAGTGTTTCACGTGCAGCATTTGCAGCATCAAGATATTCAGCTGGAATTTCATGCTCGGTCTGCTTAGTACCATCACAGGTGCGTGCCGTCATCGTAATAAGATCGATAACACCGCAAAAATCATCGCCGACACCCCAAGGAAGTGTTACAGCGCCCAGGCGACTACCAAAGCGCTCGCGGAGCATCTCGAGAGTCATATCAAAATCTGCACCCTCGCGGTCTACACGATTAACAAAGACCGCACGAGCCAGACGAAGATCTTCTGCTGCATACCAAAGTTTTACCGTCTGAGTTTGTGGACCTGCCGCTGCATCAACTACAAAAAGAGCAGTCTCACAAGCAGCCATAGCACTGTAAGCATCACCAATAAAGTCTGGATAGCAAGGTGCATCTAAAACATTAAGACGAACACCCTTCCAGTCGATAGGTGCAATAGTTGTAGAAATAGAATACGTGCGCTTTTGCTCTTCTGGATCATAATCAAGCGTAGGTTTGGTTCCCGCATGACCACCCAAACGAGCAGTCTTGCCCGAAAGGTGCAACATAGCCTCTGCCAGGGAAGTCTTTCCTACTCCTCCCTGGCCAACTAAGACGACGTTCCTCACTTGGTCAGTTTTAGGTGCACCCATGATAACCTCCTGAAATTTGGTTATTGCTATAAAAAAGCTTGAATCAATCAAGCAAACATCCGAGAAAGTTTCAGCACAATCTTTACACTACCCAAATAAAGTGAATTAACTCAAGGATTCTTTTTACTGTCGCTCAGTGGAGTAACTCTGCAACACAGACGGTACGAGTCGAGATAAAAAACGTGGTGCATCTGTGGAGGCAACGCGTAGATACCATGTAGGTACTCAAATACATTTCCGTTCACGACAAACGTAGCGCCTCTCATACTCCTCACCCTCCGTTCAGGGATTGCAACCATCTCAATTCAGTTTTTCTCGGTTAGCATACGTTTTAATGGTAAAAGTTTGCCTATAAGCAACATGGAGGTATCTTATGGCAATCAAGGTTGGTATCAATGGTTTTGGACGTATTAGCCGCGTTGTAATCCGTGCTGCTATGGACATGCCAGAAATTGAAATTGCTGGTATTAATGTTCGAAACGCTGATATTGATTATCTGCTTTACATGCTTAAGTACGACAGTACCTTTGGACGCTTCCCACTTCCCCTCGACCGCTATGAGAATGGCCTGGTTATTGATGGTAAGCAAGTTCCTGTTTACAGCGAGGAAGATGCTGCAAATATTCCTTGGACTGAGTGCGGTGCTGAGTACATCATTGATGCAACTGGTGCTTACTGCACTACCGAGAAGGCCCAGGCACACCTTCAGGCTGGCGCCAAGAAGGTAATTATTTCTGCTCCTGCTAAAGATAAGCAGACTCCTACCTTCGTTTATGGTGTTAACACTGAAGATTACACCAGCGATATGACTGTTGTTTCAAATGCTTCTTGCACCACAAACTGCCTTGCACCTCTTTGTAAAGTACTTGAGCAGAACTTTGGCATTGCAGAAGGCCTCATGTCTACTATTCATGCAGCTACTGCAAAGCAGAAGGTTGTAGACTCTCGCTCTATGAAGGATTGGCGCACTGGCCGTAGTGTATTTGGCAACATTATTCCAACTACGACAGGTGCAGCTAAGGCTGTTGGCTTGGTTATTCCTTCTTTACAGGGCAAGATGACGGGTATTTCTTACCGCGTACCAACTGCTGACGTTTCTATTATTGATCTTAACCTTGTCTTAAAAACTCCTACCTCCTACAAAGAGATTTGCGAAGCAGTAAAAGAAGCTTCCGAGACATACCTCAAGGGTATTATTGAGTATGTTGATGATGAAGTTGTATCGGGCGACTTTATTGGTGATGGTCACACATCAATCTTTGACGCACGCGAGGGTATCGAGCTCAACGATCACTTCTTCAAGCTCGTTGCCTATTACGATAACGAGTACGGTTATTCCTGCAAGACACTTGAGCTTATCAAGTATATGTATGCAGTAGATAATCAGTAATTACAGCAAAAGCCTGGAAACCACTGTTGTGATTTCCAGGCTTTCTTTATGCCCATAAATTCAATTAGAACTCAAGCTGCTCAAGACGGTCAAACATAACATCTTTGCGCGTCAAGAAATCCCAAGGATCAAAAATCTCATCGAGCTTCTCGGCAGAAATCGTGCACTGCTCATCTGCTTCAAGTCGCTGACGAAGGTCCATACCCTCACGGCCCATGTGGATATCATCCCAAACGAGCATGGAGTTGCGCTGGACAATCTCATAAGACTCCTCACGAGAAAGACCCGTGTCAACCAAAGCAAGCAATGCCTTGGAAGAGTAGATCAATCCGCGGGTACGGTTAAGATTTGCAAGCATAGACTCTGGGTAGAGCAACAAACCGTCCACGATGCGAATGAGACATGTCAAGATGTGATCAAGGGCAATAAAGCTATCTGCCTGAGCTACGCGCTCTGCACTTGAGTGAGAAATGTCACGCTCGTGCCACAATGCAACGTTGTCGTATGCAACCTGAGCATTTGCCTTAATGATACGAGACATGCCACAGATCTTCTCGGCAGTAATTGGATTGCGCTTATGAGGCATTGCAGAAGATCCCTTCTGACCCTTACGGAAAGGCTCCTCTGCCTCGAGGGTATCAGACTTCTGAAGTGCACGAATCTCAGTTGCAATGCGGTCACACGTAGAAGCAACCGTTGCCAAAACGCCTGCGAGATATGCGTGATGATCACGAGAAATAACCTGAGTAGAAAGTGGCTCGTGCTGCAAGCCCATGTGAGAGCAAACGTACTCCTCGACAAATGGATCGATGGAAGAATACGTTCCAATTGCACCAGAAATTGCACCAAAAGAAACGTTTTCGCGTGCAGACTTCAGACGATCGTAGTCACGCTTGAGCTCCCATGCCCAAGAACCAAACTTCATACCAAAGGTCATTGGCTCTGCATGAACACCGTGGGTACGCCCTACACACAGCGTATCGCGCTCTTCAAAAGCACGACGCTTGCAAATTTCACCCAACGTGCGAACGTCTTCCATAATGATGTCGCATGCCTGGCAAAGCTGATAGCACATAGCAGTGTCACCAAGGTCGGTAGAAGTCATACCGTAGTGAACCCAACGAGAAGGCTTTGGCTCACCCTCTGGAATTTCTGCATCAACAAATTCGCCCATGTTAGTCAAAAAAGCAATAACGTCATGATGACGAACGGCCTCAATCTCATCTACACGAGCAGCATCAAAATTGGCATGCTCACGAATCCACTGAGCCTCCTGCTTAGTAATACCAATCTCGCCAAGCTCAGCCTGTGCCTCACAAGCTAAAACCTCAATCTCCTGCCAGATGGCATACTTATTTTCGGTTGAGAAAATGTGACCCATTTCTGGACGCGTATAACGCTCAATCATGCGATCTCCTTCACGCCAACTTATATATCGAGCAAACTATATTGCAAGCTTATCATCACTTTTAGTATAACTAACTATGCCAAGACTTAACACAAACAAACGGAGAGCACCTATGATTAACCACATCGTCTTTGATATCGACGGAACCCTTGTAGACTCTTCTTCCCTTCTACTATCAACACTTAAAGAAATAGCTCGCCGCTATACTCCTCAAGTTCCTGCCGAGAAGGACCTCTACAGTATGTGGTATGGCAAGACAGGTGATGAATGTATTGAAGCTTTGGGAGTAGAACCTCGCTTTCGCGCTGAGGCCCTACAGCTGTGGTGTGATCTGATTGTTCAAGAAGCAAATAGTACAACCGTGGCCTTTGAGGGTATTCTTGATATGTTTGAGCAGCTCAAGGCTAAAAATATTACGTGCTCATGCGCAACATCGCGCGATGACCGCATTGCAGACTACGGGCTTAAGCATGCTGGCATTTTGCCTTATTGTTCTGCTTTGGTAAGTGCTGGAATGACTGAACATGCCAAGCCTCATCCTGACCCTATCTTGTTATGCACAAAGCTTTGTGATGCCCAGCTTGAACATACGCTCTTTATAGGTGACGCACACACAGATTATGAAGCAGCTCAAGCTGCTGGAATCCCCTTTGCTTTTGCAGGTTGGAACCCACAAGCAACACCATTTGGGTGCGAGCATCACCTTACACACCCACATGAAGTTCTTGATTTAATTGCATCACTATAAATAAAAAACGACCCCTACTTGCATTGTGCAAGGTAGGGGTCGTTAGCATTTAACTGGAGCGGGCAACGGGATTCGAACCCGCGCATAATGGCTTGGGAAGCCATTGCCTTACCACTTGGCGATACCCGCATATTGTTTAATTATAGAGTATGTAACCCGCAAAACACAGTCATCTTTCAAGTCTTTGCAAAATTCAATAACCAGAGTCAAACACAGAACCATGAAACTTCTTTTCACCTGTCAAATTGTGATAAGCATTGGTGCAATTTGACACGGCCACACTGTTTGACGATTGCCATATAGCTGTAACGTGCCCCTTCTACACTGGTATTCCCAGCATCTTACAGAAGGGAGTGCTATGAAAAAGATTTCTGCACACCGATCAAAAATTCTAGTTTGTACTCTTTTTAGTGTTGTATTGTGCGCTGCGCTCACTGCGTTTGCAACAACTCAGCACGATATCGCTTCGGCACTTGAAGGGGTGACACAGTATGAACGCGGTGGATTTGTAAAATACTCCAATTATGAAACCGCCTGGATGACATTTGATGGAGTGCACGGTACCTGTGCTACACCATGGAAGATTGCTCCTCCAACAGGAAGCTATCACTATACATCCGAATTTGAAAACTTACCTAATGCCTATGGAGTTGTACACCCCAAATGGCTGCTTGCCAACTATCTCTACTATGGCTATGGCGGACCAGGTTTTAGTAAGAATGATCCAGCGTGGCCAAAAACAAATCGCTTTGGACAGCCTATGTCTGACGAAGACTATATGGTTGCAACTCATATTTTGGTAGCAGACGCCTACACCTGCAATGGAGCAAAATCTCTCTACGGTACAAGCGGCGATGCATATCGTTGGTTTGCTTGGGATATTCTTGGATACGGCGAAGCGGTGGGTGTCGACCACGAGAACCCTAATGCCGCCGGCTCAATTTTTAGAAAGCGCCCGCATGCCTTAGATAAAATCACTCCTATCGCCATTATGCCGGGTGGAAAATGGCAAACATGCATCTCATATAAGGAGAACTCAACAAACGTTCAAATCACTAAGGAAGATGCCGCCTCTGGTAAAACACCTCAGCGAGGACTCACACTTGATGGTGCAGTATTCGAAGCAATAGACGAACTTGGCAATCACTACACCGCAACTACTAAAACTGTAGACGGACAAGCGCGAGCCACATTTACCAAAGTTCCTTTTGGCAAACTAACGATTCGCGAAACAAAAGCGCCTGAAGGATATCTTCCCTCATCAACACCCATCGTTGTTGACCTACATAATGAAAAGCCTAATCAGGACAACATCGTTTTAGTATCAAGCCCTGTCAAAGAAACGGTTAAAGCATTTGATATTCAAATTGCAAAATTTCTTGGTGACTACCACACCGACAGTGGACTCAAGGAGCCTGGAGCACATATTTCTTTCGAAGTTATCTCCAATACAACAAAAGAAGTTGTTGCAACCTTAACTACCGATAAGGACGGTTTTGTTGATACGAGTACGGAAAACAAATGGTACGGTCTAGGCAATAAGCCTCAGGATTGCTGCGGCTCTTTCCCCTATGATCCAGCCGGCTATACCGTACATGAGGTAGAGCAATCTACTCCTGATGGATATAAACCAAGTCCCGATTGGACTATTTCTGCTAGCGAACAGGTCAATGGAGTTTGCCTTAAATACATAGTGGATAATGGACCTGCAATTTCACGCATTCAATTTGTAAAAGTTGATGCAGATAGTACGCTGCCTATTGCAAAAGCCGGCTTTACGTTTGAGTTATACAACAGTCAAAAAGAACTTATAAGTCAAGAAAACTGGTATCCAAATCACTGCACACTTACTCAATTCACAACCGATGATTCAGGCTGCGTCACGTTGCCCGAACAGCTTACCGAGGGAACATATTTCATTAAAGAAGTAGCAGCTCCTGCACCATATATTATCGATGAGGAATATCATGAATTTAGCGTGACTGACCAAGGAGCAGATACCTCAACCATACTTGTTCCAATCGAGAACTCATCAGCACAAGCCGAACTCAATCTAGTTAAAGTTGATGCAACCACTCAAGAACGAATCAGCGGTGCCTCGTTTGAGCTTTATGCTGCAGAAGATATCATCGCTGCCGACGGTCGTATTTTAGTCTCTCAAGATGAACTGCTTGCCTCTCCAGAAGCAGATAACTATCTTGTTGCAGACGAAGTTATCGTTATTTCAAATCTTCCACTTAATAACAATGGCGAAGGCCACTACATACTCAAAGAAATTGAATCCCCTCATGGATTCTTACTGCCTGATGAACCAATTGAAGTCAGCATTGTCGCCAATGACAACTGTGAGCCTATTGTTAGTCAAACACTCACAATAGAAAACACTCCAAACGATTTTACGATTCAAAAAGTAAGCGATCATGACACTTCAGAAAAACTTCCAGGTGCTACTTTTATCATATGGGACGTAGATGATGAGCTTGTCGACGAACATGCACAAAATGAAGCAGATGAGCAAACACAGCTAAAAGCACTTAGCACACAACACACTCCGCTCGTTCTCCATCCCGATCAAGTCATTATTGATACTACCGATAAGAACGGAGAGATCTATCTTTCTCATCTCAATCCAGGAACATACAAATGGATAGAGATTGAGGCACCTCAAGGGTATGTCTTGGAAAATCCTACTATTCATAGTTTTAGCGTCGACACAACCGGATGTGTCCTTGTTGAAAATGAAGATTCAAATGCTCCTATTGTTGTTGAAAAGAATATGCCAACACATTTAGCAATTGAAAAACGAGATGACATATCCGAAAACTTCATCGAGGGCGCAACGTTAAGTCTTTGGGCAGCTAATGAAGATGGATCTACTTTGGGCGAGCCTATAAAAACATGGAAGACAACTACTTCCGGAGAAGAGTTCTTTGGACTTCCTTGCGGTACATACGTAATCACTGAAGAGGAAGCCCCTCAAGGATATGAGCAGATTGATTCTGTTGTCTTGAACATAACTCCAACAACACAAACGCAAACGTTTGTCGTCTACAACCATAAAATACAGCCCGCAACACCACAAAGTCAGCCCACCCAAACAGAACACAAGATGCCACAAACCGGCATACCTCTTTGGCCTCAATGGATGGGAAATATCACACTGATAACAAGTGCCGCTTTATTCTGCTTTGTAATTACGTATCTCATTTATAAACATAGGAAGTAGCTGATTTACATGAGGACACCTGTACTACACATTAGTCTTTTCATCTCGCTTCTTTTGGCAGGTGTCCTCTCCATCTCTACCCTAGGCGTCTGTTTTGCACAGAGTTCATTTACTTCTCAATCAACTACACAGCCACCAAATGAAGACAAAACAGGTGACATATTCTCACCCTCGCGTATTCAAGTTTTTGACAAGCAGGGGAATCTGCTGATTGATGAAGCGGTAGCAATTGGAGACAGTTCGTATTGGTTACATCATTCAATTGATGGTATGCCATCAATTGCAGGCACACCCTTTTTAGATGAACGATGCAGTGGTTCTTCTCAGCATCTTATGATTTATGGCCATCACATAGGCTCAACCGGTGTATTTGGTCCTATTTCTAAATCATTTAAACAAGAAACTTTTGACTCAATTGGAGAAATTAAACTTACAGTACGTAATGCAGAAGGCATCTCAAAGGAACTAAACTTTGCACCCTATTGCGCAGCTCGCGTTTTAGAAGATGAACAAGTGATTCAGCAGGTTTCATTTTCTGATAAAGACGAATATGGTGGGTGGATCTCAACTATATATGAATCGGCTCAGGCACGTAGTAGCCAGTCGCCTCAAGGAGATATCACTTCCCAAGCTCTTTCACTTGTCACTTGTTCTGAAGATACACCCAATCAACCTTGGCGTTGTGTTTTAACTTGCTTGCCTGAATAACAAAAAAGCGACTGATGTACTATCAGTCGCTTCGTTACTCGGAAGTAGATTGAACTTCGGTTGCTTCTTGGTGAGCATCCTCTGGCGTAGAACCATAAACCAGCAAGAGATACGATGCTCCAAAGCCCAGTGCAATAGCTACAAAGACACCAATTAAATATGCCTTCCAATGTTCACTAATAAAATCGAGCATACTACCTCCTTTGCTCAACCAGATTTCCTACCTATAGTTAGCACTTTAGCACTTTTACCCAATAAGAAAAGCCTGCATCCTTGAATGCAGGCTTTTGATAACTAAAACTTAATTATGAGCGGCGAATTACCTCGGTAACTACCTCTGCAACAAAATCAATCTTCTCTGAATCAATGTTCTGAGGAACATCATCGTGAGAATAAGAGCAAGCCATGCGAGGACCATCAACACCGGCAATAGTTACAGCACGCAAATGCATGTTGAGTGCAGCAGAAGCCTCTGTATCAAGGTATGGCATCTCAACACTCTCAAATGGCTTATGGAAGTCCTGGGATACCTGCTTAAGTAAGCTTGCGATCCTTCGATCACCCTTAAGCTTTCCATCCATACCCTCACGAGAAATAATGGATGTTTCACCAGCACCAACAGACTCCAAATTGATCATAAATACGCCACGAAGCTTATCGCGGTGATCAATTAAGAACTGCTCCATACCAGCGTGTCCACACTCGGAAGCACCGGTAGCTACAAACCAAATATCATGACCAAGAAGCTCGTCATCGCCGAGGGAAGTAACTGCCTCAAGCATTTCCTCAGGCGTTGCACCCTCTGAAGAAGCTGCGCCACCCTTCCAGTCATTATCAAAGTTATCCCATGAGCCAATGTTGCGACCAGATTCCTTAGCGCTGAAATCATTGTCAACACCAAGCCAGTCACTCATGGACTGCTCTTCTTTCTTCTTACGACCAAAGAGACGAGAAATACCACCATGAGACTTTTCTTCCTGTTTTACAACAGGAGCAGAAAGAACTTCGAACGAAGCAGGATTGATTGCCGCAGCAAACGTATCATCGTTCTGAGAGAAGGTGTGGGAAGATCCCTGAGGAGCATTATTAAATAATGCAGAATCGTCTACCTGAGGCAAAGAATTAAGTGTTGGAATCTGTACTGGTCCAGAAGCCTGAACACTAAATGGATCATTTGGCTTGGAAGCTGGATCAGGCAAATCAAACAACGAAGAGCGCTGTGCCTGCGAAGGTGCATTTGGCGTAGGAACACTCATAGGATTGACAGCTGCTGGCTTTGCAATATCCACAATTGGAGCAGGAACCGCAACAGTCGCACCCAAATCTGCAGACTCATTAGATGGAGTTGGCTTATAGCTCGAAACACCCCACTGATCACTCTTGGTTGGAGATGTAGGTGCCTGCGTTACTGGCTTAGAAATCTCTGCCATCAATGCATCAACAGCTGCATCTTGAGCGGCCTTAACTTGATCTACCGAGAATGCCTGAGTCTCATCTGGCTGGGCATCTTTTTGCTGAGAAGTTACTGGAGTAGCTACTTCCTCAACTGGTGCAGCACTAAAGATGTTGTCGCTTGCAGCCATAACATCAAACTCAGAAGAGTCGAACTCAAACAGCGCATCTGCCCTATCGAGGTCTTCCTCAATATCCTCTTCTGACTGAGCAACCTCTTCCTCTTCCTGTTCTACGACAGGCTCGAAGATGTCCTCACCAGAAATATACTCATCAGTAGGTTCTGCAGACTCTTCAATCTCGAGAGCAGCAACCTCACCTTCGTCTACAAGCTCCTCAAGTTCAACTTCGTCTGAGACAACATCTTCAGCTACATCTTCAGTGATGTCCTCAGCTACATCTTCTTGACTTGCAGGCATTTCAACAATCTCATCAGCAGGAACTGATGCAGATTCTTCTACTACAGGCGCATCATCTGCTTCTGACTCGTCTTCAATAATCTCGTCAGCAGGTTCATCCTGGGAAAGCTCGTAGATGATTTCACAGGCAACAGGAAGCATTCCAAGGTTACGAAGCGTCTCTTCACCACGACGCAAAGAGGAAGGTTTAACTACAGCAGGACCCTGCTCTTCTTCTGTCTCTTCAAGATCTACAGCAGGCTCATCTGCCTCATCTGCAGCCTCTTCGTCCTTCTCGGCAGGCTCTTCTTCGTCCTCAGACAAAACATCAAGGCTATCAAGCGCCTCCATGATGCCGGTAGAATCGAGGGCAGGCATTGCGTTGGTGGAGCCAAGATCAATTGCCTCTTCGTCCTCTGGACCCTGAACCTCAAAATCTGAGAGGTCTTGATCGACATGCTCAGAAACCTCTTCCATCTCTTCAAAATCAAGAGATGGCAAGGAGTCCATATACTCATCGAATGGAATGTCCTCAGGGAACTCTTCTCCCTCAAATGGAGCAACCTTGTCCATAATTCCCAACATTGCAGCAACAGAGGATTTGTTACAAACAGAACCTGTGGAGTACTGCTTGCTCATCATCATGATGATGCCATGAATAGCTGCGGCTGCAGGAATCAAAGCAACGAGCAGCGCAACGATCCAAACAACGGTACGAGCAACAGCTGGAATTGGGAACGCCTTGATAAGTGCAACAAAAGGAACCAGAATAATTGCTAAAGGCATAAGCTTGGCGATGAGTGGGCGAATGTGAGCCTTATCTACATCGCAGAGTGGATCCATGTGTGGAGAGTCGTAGTGTGCTACAACAACTACCGGACGATTGCGTGGAGACGCAAGTGGACCGGATGCCTTGTGATAAGCAACGACATTTTGACTCTCAATTGTCTTACCCATTGGCTTGATAACTGGATTACCCTTACGATCCAAAACAAACAAAACAGCAGAAGCTACTGACAGCAGCATACCAAGCCAAAATACAAGGCCACCAAAGCCGGTAAGGATAGCGCCAATAAATGTCATGCAGCCAAAAACAATAACAGGAACCTGCTTGCCGGTTTTTGCGATGACAGGCTCAATCTGTGCATCGAAACCGTGATTCTTAAATATAGTTGCAATTTCTTCAGCAGCATTCTGCTCGTCTCCACTACCTGCAGGAGAAAAGCCGAAGCTCTGCAAAAGATGATTTAAATATTTTTGGGTGTTAGCCATAGGTTCCCATCCATTTCGCTCATACAAAAACACAAAACGCAAAATCCTACCAACGTTTCGTATATGCAAGAAGTATACTCTTATGACACAATATAGGGCGTTAAATTGACTATTTAATGCCTTCTACCACGTGTTATACAAACTGTTTATGCATTAGACGTGCACTAATTATACTTCTATTGTATCTTCAAGGAAGAACAGGGATTCTTATACCCCATTTGACCTGCTATTTTCTTAAATTGCTTTATTGGAGGTAAAAAATGGCTATCAAACGTGTTGTAGACACTAAATCTAGTAAAGCACATATAAGACAGCTCAAATTGTTCAATCTTCTTGCTTATTCAACTAGTCCTGTCACCACTGACGAAATAATTACCGAGCCCGGGCTCTACGACAGTATCGAAAATCTCGAAAGCCGCAAAAAACAGTATCGCCGCGACCGAGAAGCTCTTAAAAACCAAGGCATTTCAATTGTCGAGGTTGTCCACACAGGACAGCAACAAAACGTTGCAAGTGAATGGAAACTCATGTGGGATGACTCCCATATCAATCTTGATACCATTTCACACAATGATCTTTCCTTGCTTATCGACGGTCTTGATATCTTGATCAAAGATCAACCATCGGTCTACACCTCTTCACTTTTGCTCATTGAACAAACCCTGCGTAGCGCACTTGGAATGAAAAAGATTTATCAGGAGGAATTGCAGGACTACGACGAGCACATTGTCTTGCTTAATCGTATTTATACCTGCATTAACCTTGCTCACACCGCAACGTTTGACTATATCTATCCAGATAAACCAAAACAAAAGAAGACGGTAGATATTTACGGTGCATACAACGTAGAGAACACCACGTACATTGTTGGATACAAACATGGCGAAACCCATTCTCCTATCCGCACGTTTAACACTGATAGGATTAGTCGTTTCGTCGACACTCAAAAGCCATTTACATATCCCAAACCTGCAGACTTTGATATCCACAACTATGTACAGCTTCCCTTTACCATCCCTGGTTATGCAACCACACAGCCCTTCTCGGCAACATTTGTCTTTACCTCTGCTGCTGCCGAGAAGGTCTTAGAGATTACTCGTGGTTTAGGCGAAATTGAAGAAATAACTGCTGACGGAAAGCGCCAATTTCTTTGGACGCTCGATAAGGTTTACAACCCACAAGGAGCAGCACGTTATTGCTTACTGCACTCCAACTGGGGACTCATTCCACTGGCGCCCCAACAGTTAACCTGTGAATACAACCAGCTTCTTGAGACGATTGACAATAAATATTCAGCAGATGCGAACCATACTATTGAGAAGGAGGCGTAGAGGAATATGTCTCAACACGTATCAAACAATCAGCCTACCTTCGATGTTCCATTTGAAACAAAGGTGTATCAGCAGCTCAAAAATGGTGTTGCAGGAGAAGATCTTGAGGGTGTTCCTTGCTACATTAGTCACATTGAGACTCTGTGTAATACGTTCGCACTTACCCCTTCTGAGCTTGAGCGCGTCATCGATTCAATCAATTCGAACATTCTCGATTTGATCAATGAGCGAGAGATCAACCAAGCAGAACATGTTGAATGTGACATATCAAATGGTAGTGTTTATTACTATGGTGTCAGTGATACCCCTATTAAACTCTCCTTGCGTGAAGCTCAAACGCTGTCGTTCGC
>SAMEA104404103__coassemble_1204_pt1 | contig 16381 bp, 11 predicted proteins | sample SAMEA104404103__metabat2_low_PE_024 | metagenome-assembled genome bin SAMEA104404103 (sample SAMEA104404103) | Balaenoptera acutorostrata | reverse complement strand
GCCTCCATAAGGAAGTTTGTCTCTTCTTTAAACGAGCGCCAAAGTTCTTCTACAACATCTGAAAGATTGACAAACTGCTCACTGCCTACAAAATGCTCGGCCACGCGAGCAATTGATCGCATGATATCAATATCTTGTGCCATGACCTGTTGAACGCCTGGTCGCTGTACTTTGATAGCTACAGGCGTACCATCAAGCAAGGTTGCATGATGTACCTGCGCAATTGATGCAGAACCCAAAGGCTTAGGATCAATTGAGGCAAACATTGACTTGAGAGGACGATTGAATTCGTCTTCAAGCGTTTGTTTGACCACATCAAAAGGAACTGGATCGACATTGGTGCGCAGCGTTGCAAGTTCTTCTCGGTATTCTAAGGAAAGAAACTCGGAGCGTGTTGAGAGAATTTGGCCAACCTTGACAAAGGTAGGACCGAGCTCTTGGAGCATATTGCGCAAAGCAACAGGAGTTATGCCATGGATGACATCGTACTTGCGCAAAATGGCAAAGATGGCATTGATGCGCTCTCGCTTACCAACAAAAGTTAGCTGATACTTTTCTTGAGGGCCCATATGATTAGGCTCGGCCGGAATGGTATCACGTGCGCGGACGGGTTCTTCATTTTTACTCGTAGTCTTATCTTGAACCATAAATTATGCCTGTATGACTTCTCGTAATAAAAAGGGGTGTATGCAAACACATACACCCCAGAGTTGATGATTTACAAATTACTGAGCATCGGTTGCACAGCCGCAACCACACGTGCCGTCACACTCTTCTACCTCTGGCTCTTCTACAGGAGAAACTGGACAGCCACAACCACAGGTGCCGTCGCACTCATCTACGACCGTAGCCTCTACCTTTACCTCATCAATTGACTGAACGAGCGAGGTGACGTGAGCTAGATATGCTGCACGACCTTCATCGTCCAAGCGCTTTACACGGAAGCGAATGAGCTCGTCGAGAATGCGGTCGTTGGTCTGCTCGGAGGAATGTGCCATGCGATCAACCAGATCTGCCACTGCCTCATTAGTAGAATCTACGACATCAGAAATTGGACGTACAAAGTCTGGGGTCTTAGCATTAGCACGTGCCTGCTTACCCTTAGAATTGAGCTCCTCTAATGTCTTGTTGCCAATCTCTACTGCTGCAGCAACTGCACCAAAACCTACATTTACGGTACCGTCAATCAAGCTCTCAAGCTTGTCTGTAGTCTCAGACATGTTCGTAACTCCTTACACTGAGGGTTTACTTCTTATTGTGTTTGTACCCAATTATTCAATAAGTTACGTGCGATTTTGGTAGAAGGCATAGGTAAAAGAAAACAGCGCCACTCGTAGCGAGCAGCGCTGATTCTTACATAAATATGTTAGAAATATTTATATTAGAGCTTGGTTACATTGGAAGCCTGGAGCTTACCGTTCTGACCAGTAGTGATCTCGAACTGAACAGGCTGGCCCTCGTCGAGGGTCTTGTAGCCATCCATCTTGATCTCGGAGAAGTGTACGAACAAATCGTCGCCGTCCTCACGGGAGATGAAGCCGTAACCCTTGTCTGGATTGAACCACTTTACAGTACCTTGAGCCATGACGTGCCTTTCTTTCTTGCCAAAAATGGCAACGGAGCGCTTGATAGCGCTAAACGATCACGGTGTTTGCCGCGTGTGTTTAGTGTACCCTAACTTGTCTGTATTCAATGCTTAGAATAGTAAAATTTTACAGGGAAATACAAAAATAATTTGCATATTCATGCAGCATTTACTTTATTGCAGTAGAAAAGTTCCTTGTGTGTACCAAAAGAAGACCATCTAAAGGCACATCGATATTCAATCGACTATAAAGTACCTTACTTTTATCTTACACATATCTAACAACAATCAAACAAATAAAAAATCGCGCCCAAAAAAGACGCGATTTATAAAGCTTAGATTATTTACTATTGCGTGCAGCATCGACTACATTTGACATGAGCATTGCTCGCGTCATAGGACCTACGCCACCAGGAACTGGCGTGATAAGGCCTGCGACGGACTCTACTGAGTCGAAATCGACATCGCCACAAAGCTTGCCCTGCTCGTCGCGATCCATACCAACATCGATGACAACTGCACCAGGCTTGACCATAGAAGCATCGATCATGCGCGCACGACCGGTAGCGACAATTAAGATATCTGCATCACGCGTAATTGCTGCCAAGTTTTGTGTTGAGCTATGAGCGACGGTAACGGTTGCATTTGCAGCCAAGAGCAGCAAGCTCATTGGTTTGCCTACGATGGAAGAACGACCAACCATAACAGCATGCTTACCATCTAAGTCGACATCATATGCCTCAAGCATCTTCATGATGCCTGCAGGCGTACAAGGGCGAGGACCCTCTAGGCCACGAACAACGCGACCAAGGTTTTCTGGATGGAAACCATCGACATCCTTCTTAGGGTCGATAGCTGCAATAACTGCCTCTGCATCGATATGAGAAGGCAGGGGCATCTGAACCAAAATACCTGATACAAGCTCATTTTCATTGAGCTGCTCAATCAATTTAATAACGCTTTCTTGCGTGGTGCGCTCAGGCAAGGTGTAGTCAAATGATGCAATACCGCATTCTTCACAGTCGCGGTGCTTTGAGCGGACATATGTGTGAGATGCCTGATCATCACCTACGAGCACTACTGCCAAACCTGGAGTAATGCCTTGGTTGATAAGATCTTCTACATCTTGCTTTGCCTGAAGACGAATTTGTGCAGCAAGTGCTTTGCCGTCAATAATAGTTGCCACAGCACTCCTATCTATAACGTATATATCGCTTCTTATTGTACACACCAAAATGAAAACACTCTGCCTGGCTATAGAGCTTAGGCAGAGTGTCTATAAAATATCTAATCTAATAAGAATCTATGGCCTAGAACAAGCCGGTGATGTTGCCGTCGTTATCTACATCAATATTTACAGCTGCTGGAACCTTTGGCAAACCAGGCATGGTCAAAACGTTGCCGGTCAAAGCAACTACAAAACCAGCGCCTGCAGATACCTTAAGCTCGCGTACCGTAATGCGGAAGTTCTCAGGAGCACAGAGCTTGGTTGCATCATCAGAGAAGGAGTACTGAGTCTTTGCAATGCATACAGGAAGATTGCCATAACCATCCTGCTTGAGCTGTGCGAGCTGCTTGCGAGCTGCAGGAGCAAAGTCAACGCCATCTGCATGGTAGACCTTAGTAGCAATAGCCTCGATAGCCTCGTCGATTGCTACACCATCCTCATATGCATAAGCAAAGTGCTTTGGCTCCTCTACCAGACGCATAACCTCGTCTGCGAGCTCAAGAGCGCCTTCGCCACCCTTTGCCCAAACCTCAGACAAAGCAACATTGACACCAAGCTTGTTGCACTCAGTTCGAATGAGCTCAAGCTCTGCCTCGGTGTCTGTTGGGAAGCGATTAATTGCAACAACGCATGGAAGGCCATATACGTCGGTGATGTTCTCAACGTGACGGAGCAAGTTTGGAAGACCAGCCTTGAGAGCATCGAGATTCTCAGTATTAAGATCTGCCTTAGCAACGCCACCGTTGTACTTCAAAGCACGTGCAGTAGCGACTACAACTACAGCATCTGGAGTAAGACCTGCCATACGGCACTTAATGTCAAAGAACTTCTCGGCACCTAAGTCTGCACCAAAGCCAGCCTCGGTAATAGCAACGTCACCAAAGCGCATTGCCATACGGGTAGCCATTACAGAGTTGCATCCGTGTGCGATGTTAGCAAAAGGACCGCCGTGTACAAATGCTGGAGTACCCTCGAGCGTCTGTACGAGATTTGGCTTGAGAGCATCCTTAAGAAGGGCTGCCATAGCGCCCTGTGCCTGAATGTCAGAGGCGTGAACAGGCTCGCCCGCAAAGGTGTAGCCAATGCAGATGTCGCCCAAGCGCTGCTTGAGGTCTGCAATGGAGGTAGACAGGCAAAGGATTGCCATGACCTCGGATGCGACGGTGATGTCAAAGCCGTCCTCGCGTGGCATACCAGATGCCTTACCGCCAAGACCGCAAACGATGTGACGAAGCTCACGGTCGTTCATATCTACCGCGCGCTTCCAGGTAATACGACGAGGGTCGATACCCAAAGCGTTGCCCTGCTGGATGTGATTGTCGATCATAGCAGCAAGCAAGTTGTTAGCTGCGCCAATTGCGTGGAAGTCACCGGTAAAGTGAAGGTTAATATCCTCCATAGGGATTACCTGTGCATAGCCGCCACCTGCAGCGCCGCCCTTAACGCCAAATACAGGGCCTAGGGATGGCTCACGAAGAGCTACTGCAGAGCGAATGCCACGGCGACGAAGACCGTCTGCAAGACCGATGGTTGTGGTGGTCTTACCCTCACCTGCTGGAGTTGGATTGATTGCGGTAACCAAAATCAATTTTGCTTCGTGGTCGTTAGGCTCGTTGAGCAATGAGTAGTCAATCTTTGCCTTGTCAAAACCGTAAGGAATGAGATATTTCTCATCTACTCCTGCAGTTTTTGCAACCTCGGAAATTGGAAGTGGGGTTACAGAATGTGCAATTTCGATATCTGTTGGCATGGCAGCTACGTCCTTTCGACGACGAACAAATATGGTCACACTGCTATCCTACCCCACATTAATTAGACTTTCATTGACGTTTATAGTCACTCCAGAAGTTTTTAACCATTCAGAAAAACAGGCCGGCGCATGGGCACCGACCTGAAAATGTTTCTATAGGATTGTTGTTGTAGAGCACCTACAAATTGCTTGGAATCTCAAGGCCTAAGTGCTCAAATGCTGCAGGTGTTGCAACACGACCCTGAGGGGTGCGGATCATTAAACCACACTGCAACAGATATGGCTCATAGACATCTTCAAGTGATGAAGGGTCTTCGCCAATTGCAGAAGCCAAGGTAGTAAGACCTACCGCACGACCCCTAAATGTCTTAGTGAGTGCCTCGAGAATTTTGACATCCATCCAATCAAGACCAAGACCGTCAATCTCAAAAAACTCGAGTGCTTGGTGCGTGACGTCAATGGTAATTGAGCCGCCACCGCGTACCTGCGCAAAGTCACGTACGCGCTTAAGCAAGCGGTTTGCCAAACGTGGTGTTCCGCGTGATCTAGATGCAATCTCGATTGCTGACTCATGATCGATAGGAACATTGAGAATGGTTGCCGAACGCGTAACAATTTGAGCCAAATCTTTGACATTGTAATAGTCAAGCCTGAAGGAGATACCAAAGCGATCGCGCAAAGGACCCGTTAGCATGCCAGAACGTGTGGTGGCACCAATAAGTGTGAACTTAGGAATGTCCAAGCGAATGGAACGCGCAGCTGGACCCTTACCAATAACGATATCTAAAAAGAAGTCTTCCATAGCAGGATAGAGAACTTCTTCTACCGAATGATTAAGACGATGTATCTCATCAATAAAGAGAACATCTCCCGGTTGCAAGTTGGTAAGAATTGCAGCCAAATCTCCCGTGCGCTCAATAGCAGGACCAGAGGTGACCTTAATGTTGGCATTAAGCTCATTTGCAACAACAGAGGCAAGCGTGGTCTTACCCAAGCCTGGAGGGCCAGAGAAGATAACATGATCGAGTGGCTCGTTGCGTGATTGAGCGGCAGAAATTAATACTTTTAAGTTGTCTTTAATGCGGTCTTGACCGCAATAGTCTTCAAGACGCTGAGGGCGCAGCGTGTGCTCTACATCTAGATCTTCTACAGTAAGATCTGACGATACAGCGCGAGCTCCATTGCCTGTTGCATGAGGAGCATCTGCCCACATGTCTTTCTCGTCTGCTTCCCACATATGTTATGCACTCATTCCCAAACGACGCAACGCAATACCTACAAGCTTTTCTACTGGCAAGCTTGCATCGATATCTTTGACAGCTAGTTCAATCTCTGAAGAAGTAAAGCCCATAGAAAGCAGTGCAGAGGATACGTCTGCTAAAGCATCTGGTACAGCTGCAGGCTCAAGCGGCATTTGAATACCTTGAGCAGAAGCCAAATCAAAGGAAGATTTATCTGCCTCAAAGACACTCTTGAGCTCCAAAATAAGGCGCTGAGCAGTCTTTTTACCAACGCCGGGAACCTTTGACATAGAAGTTACGTCATCTGTCATAACAATTTGGAAGACCTCTGATACGTTGTACTTTGAAAGTACTGACATAGCAGCCTTAGGACCAATACCATTGACTGCAACCAGACAATCATATAAATGGCGCTCTTCTTTATTTGAAAATGCATACAGCGTCATAGACTCTGACGTAAAACGCGTGCGAACAAAGAGCTCTACTTGAGAACCTAGGGCTGGAAGCGTGGCTGCACTGCGTGCAGAAATTCCCAGCTCATAGCCCAAGCCATTGCAATCTACAACAACAGAAGATGGGCTTGCCTCTAAAAGCGTGCCTCTAATATGAGAAATCATGCGTAGGGGTTTCCTTTCTGTTGAATATACGTACCTTGTGTAAGTGCCTCAGTCGTGCGCAAATGAGCATGGCAAATTGCACAAGCTAGCGCATCTGCACAGTGGTCTGGACGCGGATCATGATCGAGATGAAGCAAGTTGCGTACCATGTAGGTAACCTGCGTTTTATCTGCAGCGCCGGTACCCACCACCGACTGCTTAATTTGCATTGGCGTATAGTCACCAATTTCTACCCCACACATAGAACAGGCCACAAGAGCTGCTCCACGAGCATGAGCGGTAGGGATAGCAGAACGAGCATTTACACCAAAATAAATACCTTCTATTGCAGCTTCTTGAGGATGGTACTTCTCTACAACATCTGTAAGGTCACGAGCAATATGTGCCAAGCGAACAGACAAATCGCTGCCAGCAGAAGTTTGAATGCACCCATATGCGCGTGCACGCATGAGCGAACCTTTAGTTTCTATAATGCCCCAGCCCGTATTTGCAAGACCAGGATCGATGCCTAAGATGACCAAGAGATGTACGCCCCTCCCCTCTAGCTGTGTGTGAGCTACAAAAAATGAGCCCACGGTTGTAACCGTAGGCTCATGATACCACGAACACCTGTTCGTTATTATAACAATTCTTAGTTTTGAGAGAAGAATGGAGAACCAGGAAGCATGACATCGGACGTGCCAGGCTTCTTTAACAAGTCTGCTGGCAAGGCGGTCATCTGACCATCCTTAATTGCAGAACGAAGCTCGTTTTCCATCTTCTGCATATCTTCTGGGTTGATGGACTTGAGTGCCTCTTCTGCCATGCGACTCATCTCGTCTAACTGATCTGGCTCGATGCCTAACATGTCAGAGATAACACCCTTGACCTCGCCCATTGCAGCTACGCTTTGCTCCTCGCGCTTCTTAGTTGAACGACGAGCACTACGACGTGCAAGGTCTTTGATTGTGTGAGGATTCTCCGTACGAATAGCCTTGTCTGACCAAGCAAATGATGCAGGCCAGCAACGCTCTGGGAATGAACGCTCAGACAAAATTGGGAAGGTTGGCAACATGCGACGAACGTGCTCGCCCATCTGAATATAACGAAGCAACAACACAACACTGTGCGTTGAGAGGTCGTTGTTAGATGCAATAGCGTAAGCGCTTAGGTCCTTATCGACATGTTCAGAAAGAATGGTATCCATATCGCTTAGGGTAAGGCTTGAAAGTGCCAGTGCTACCTCATTGGCATAGTCTTGAGACAGAGCAAAGTCTCGGTAGATGCGCGCAATGAGATCTTTTGCATGATGCTCTAAGGTATCTGGACCCAAAATCTGAGCAGGAAGTGATGCGGTGCGGTCTGCGCAGTAATTAGCCAAAAACTCGAGGTCAGACAGCCATATATCACCAAAAGGAGCGTATACACCCATTGCGCCATAGGGAACGTCGTGACCGCACAGTGCGTAGTCAGTCTTAGTGAGCGTGCTGAGCGCCATTGCGTGATTGAGCAGTGCCACACGCTCAAGCGCCATCTGCGTAAAGCTTGCAAGCAAGGCAGAATCCAAAGGCATCTGTGTTGGTTGTCCGTCTGCTAAGGTAACTGGTGGCTGAACAGAAGACTCTGATTGGTGAATGACAAGATTGAGATGAAGCGCTTGTGCAACCTCACGTGCATTTTCTCGACGCGCAAGTTCAAAGGCCTTTTGCTCCTCATTGGCATACGCATTGTTTTCTACTAACAGACCAAAGACGTTGCGTGGACCAAGCGTGTCAGTTGCTAAAGCTGCCAACAAAGAAGAGGTAAGATCACCATTAAGCACGAGCGCTACGCGGTTTTTATTCTGTGCCTGAAGCACGGAGCGCAATCCTGCACGCATGGCCTCCCATGTCCACTGCTGTGGATCATACAAAGGAAGATCGAGTGTATCAATCTCCTCATAGTTGATATCACGAGAAACTTCCTGGATAAGCAGGTCTTCTTCAAAGCATGCAGCTTGAGAAGTAACACAGCCACGCGTATCCATAATGAACGATCCGCCGGTATAGCAGGACTCATCATAGGCACCAGATGATGCCATATATGCCAAGAACACAGCGTTGTCACGCGCATAGTTAACGTAGTCGCGACGCTTGCGAACCGCAGGAAGACCTGCGGTAAAGGCATCGTCGCGTTTAAGACCATCGACCTGGAAAGCGATGAGCATGTCTACGCCATGAGGAAGCTGAGACGCATCTCGTGCAACATCAAAGGTGACTGCAATACGCGTATCTTCAATTTCAAAAATAGGTGGAAGCCATGTCTCTGCAGACATCTTGCGAGAAGCGGCGGCAATGGTTGAGCGCATAGGAACCAAACGGCCCTCTTTAAGGTAGATACACTCAAACAGGGCAGCACCTTCATAAGGGACAACCATAGGAATAATTGCCTGCATACCTAAGTGATCGATATGCTTAGCCAAGGCCTTTAGGTGCACAATTACATCGTGATAATACGCATCTGAAGAAACCATGCCACCAGGAAGAATGCCTTGAAACAGTGGAGCTGGAGTGACCAATAAATGAGCACCCTGAGCTGCTGCAGCTTCTGCCTGCATGCCAATACGCTTGCAAATTCTATCTAAGTCGCCAGGTTGGCAATGAATTTGGGCAAGTGCAATCTTCATGAGTAGTACCTCTCGATGTTTACCATTTAACGCTTTTTCTACTTTACCCTAAATATGAGAGCTTGGCACACACTTCCCAACATCTATAAAAAATGGCGCCACGCCCAAAGGCGTAGCACCATTTTGAAAAGAGGAAGGTATCTAAAGAATAATCATTGCAGCGGTCAAAATAACAACCGAAGCCAAAGCAATGCATAAGACAGGCTTTATGCACCACTTAAGATACGTAGAGTACTTAACACGCGCAAGCATCAAACCTGGCAAGAAGACAGCCGTAGGACTAAAGAGATTTGCCAAGCCATTAGCAGCAACAAAGATCATAACCATAACGTCTGGAGAGAAGTTCAAAGAAGCTGCCAAAGGTCCCATAATTGGCATGGAAACAGATGCCAATGCAGAGGTAGACGTAATAATGACAGAAAGACCAAGGTAGACAACGTAGCTCAATGGAGCAAATACAAAGGCAGAAAGTCCCTGCAAAGCCTCAGACGCAGACTGCAAAATTACGACATCCAAGCCAGACATGCTCAACAAAATGTTGAGAGCACGAGCAAGACCTACAACCAATGCTACGCCAACCATGTCGCCTGCACCGTCAATAAATGCATCGACCGTCTCTGACTCTGACAAACGTGCAGCAAAGGCAATAACCAAAGCCATAACAAAGAACCAAGCGGAAGCCTCGTTAAAGTACCACTCGCCAATAGGAGCACCAATAAGCTTTGCAGACCATGCCTGGGAGGTAACGTCTTCGCCCTCTACGGTAGCCTCGACGTTCTCGTCAATAATAAGGTCGCCACCGAGGTCATTATCTGCCCAGCTATTAGCAATATCCTCGCCGGTAAGTGTCTCGGTATAAGCTTCGGTCTGCTGACCTGCAACAAAGCCACTAAAACCAAAGTCTTCCCAAGGGATAAAGCCCATGATCATAACGACAAAGGTAAGGCCAAACAAAACGAGCGTAAGCTTCTGAACAAAGCTCAGGCTTGCATCGTCTGCCTCAGAAGCAAGCTGAGCTGCCTTGGTACCGTACTCTTCGTCACACTCCTGCTGCTCTTGCAAGGTCAAAATGGTAGAGCCCTTATCGGCCTTTACCTTCTTTGCGTACGACATAATGAAGTAGAGCGCAATGAGATACGAAACAACCGTCAAGATAACGCCCAGAGCAATAATGACGCCAGAGTTGCAGTCGATGCCGCAGCTTTGAAGCGTAGCAATTGCTACACCATTAGCAAATGGGTTAACGGTAGAGCCCAAGCAGCCTACACCTGCACCAAACAAAACCGTTGCAGATGCAACCATGGTGTCGTAGCCAGCCATGTACATGGTAGCGCCCAGCAGGCCGTAGAACGGAATGGTCTCCTCGCAGAAGCCATAGGTAGAACCCAAAAGCGCAAAGAGGCCCATTACAACAGGAACCAAAATGAGCTCGTGGCCCTTAAGCTTTTTGATGAGCAAGCGAATACCAGCATCGATAGCGCCAACCTTGTTGACAATGCCCATGCATCCGCCAAAGATAAGCAAGAACAAACTTACTTCGATACCGTCAAGAACGCCTAAAACAGGGCTCATGACAATATCTGAAAGATGAACCGCAGTAATGTCGTGATTAATTGGAGCTACAAACCACGTAACAATACCGGTAAGCACCGTAATAATAAGCAGAATAGTATAAGAAGAGATTGGATCTTTAGCCTTCTTAGGGGCTTCTGCTGTCTGAGTAGAGGTTACAACGTTGTCCCTCTCTGTGTTATTCATACAATAACAACTCCTCGTTTATGCACCTATTAGTATAACGTGCCCTACATTATGCATTGTTCCCCCTGCCTTTATGCAAGCGGATTACCTCCAGATACTATAAACTCATTCAATATTCAAATATTGGCGTTTATGCGAACGGTATTGTTTTATGGTTAAACGTGTTATCTGCTACGGTTATCGATAATTTCGCCCGCTGGCAGAAATCTGGCTTGTATTGCATATATGTATGTTATTTAAACGTTGGATGTTTGCAACAACGCACAAAAAATCCCAGCCAGAGAATGTCTGACTGGGATCTAAAGGTCATATTGAAGTTCTAAAAGAATCTATCTTAGAACTCTACCTGCCACAAACCGTGGAGGTTGCAATAAGCATATACGGTACCGTGATCTGCGCCTGCGAATACGGTTGCTGGCTTCTCACCTGGGTTCAAGTGACGGATCTCCAAGCGGCCGTCAGCCTCGAGAGCTACCCACTCGATGTAGTGCTCGTCGAGCATTGGGTGCTCAACCTCACCAACAGCTACGTTCAATACGTGACCGTCGCGCTGGATCTCTACTACAGGTACGTGCTTCTCGGTTGCTGCATCAACAGTATTTGGGTCAAGAAGAACCATCTTCTCACCGCAGCAGAATGGTGGAACCTTGCCGTCGTTTACAACTGCAAACAAATTGCCGCAGTGCTCACACTTAAAGAACTTAGCCATGGTAGGTCTCCTCTTGTTCTAAAAAGTTTTAATACAATCCCCTTCTTTGCGCATAAGCGCCAGAATAACAACCAAGTTGTTGTTACTCTTTTCATTCCCCACTATATACCTATTCATACGTTTTGTAATGCTATTATTTTAGTTTCAATTTGCTTATTTTTTAGCAATTTTTTGACCAGCGAAACTTTTAAACACTCTGAAAAATAAAAATGCCGAGAAGCCCTCATGCAAGGGCCTCCCGGCATAACTTACACATATCTAAGACACGTCTAGATAACGGTTACACGACCATTGTCGCCCACAATACCCATAATCTCGGCAAACAGCGGAATAGACTTAGCATCCACACGAGCAGGAAGCTCGCAGTGAACCGTCTGTCCATCGGGCTGCTCAATGTAGACCTCAACGCGGTCGCCACCCTGGCTCGCAGCTAATACGTTAGCCAAACGAGCCATGCTTGAAGGATTGAATCGAGAGTTAGGAATCATAACCTCAAGCGTCTTTGGACGGTTGGTCTCTTCGTTCAAAACGAGCGGAGCGACTTCCATAGCAATAATTTGATCCCCTCGGTCAGAGCGCTCAAGCTTGCCCTTTACGCGAATGAAGGCATCGGAGAGCACGGCACCCGTTGTAGGATCGGTCTCACCGTACAAATACTGCTCGGCATCCTTAAAGGTCTTAGGGAACATGATGATGGTGGCTTCACCTTCCATGTCCTCCATCTCAATAATGCCCATAGGGTCGCCGTTTTTGGTAACACGCTTGCCAACGTTTTTGACCATGCCTGCCCACCAGAAAGGCTTGCCCTCAGGGATGTCTTTGTTGACGGTCTGAGAACCATCAGAAGATACAAGCTCAAAGCCGGTATCAATCTGCTGGAAGGAGTAGTCACGTGCCTTACCCAGCGCATACTCATAAGGGCGCAATGGATGGTCGGATACGTAAATACCCAAAACGTCGCGCTCCTGAGAGAGCTTGGTGTGACGATCCCACTCCTCGGTCTCTGGAGCTGGAATCTCTTCCTCAAAGCCTGAGCCCTCAACATCACCCAACATATCAAAGAACGAAACCTGACCAGCAGCACGATCTTTCTGACGCTTAGCTGCAGAGTCAATAACGTTAGCAGGATTGTTCTTATCGACCAGCATCATCAATTGACGACGAGGATATCCCGTAGAGTCAAAGGCACCTGCACGAATGAGTGCTTCGGTAACACGGCGGTTAGCAGCAGAAGAATCAACACGCTCAACAAAGTCATGCAGGTTCTTAAATGGTCCACCGCTTTCACGCTCGGCAATAATCACATCTGCCGCACCCTCGCCTACGCCACGGATACCAGACAGACCAAAGCGAACGCCTTCCTTAGTAGCCGTAAACTCACGACCAGACTCGTTGATATCTGGTGGCAAAATGTCGATGCCCTCGTGACGGCACGCAGAAACGTAGTGAACGATCTTCTCGGTCTTGCCCGTGTAAGACGTCAAAACTGCAGCCATGTACTCGTGAGGATAGTGCGCCTTAAGCCATGCGGTCTGCATAACCAAAATTGCGTATCCTGCAGAGTGGGACTTGTTGAATGCGTAGGACGCAAACTTCAAAACGTCGGCCCAGATCTTCTCGGCCGTCTCACGCTTATAGCCGTTACGAACAGCGCCGTTCATCCAGTGGTCTTCCATGGTCTCATCGGTACCATCGTCCCAATGCTGAACGACCTCTTGCATGAGCTTAATCTTTTTCTTAGCTACAGCCTTACGAACCTTGTCAGACTCGCCTGCCGAGAAGCCCGACATCTTGATGGAGATCAACATGACCTGCTCTTGGTAGACGATTGTGCCGTAGGTTTCGTCGAGGATGTCTGCAAGACGATCATCGTAGAAGACAACAGGCTTGCGGCCGTTCATACGATCGATGTAGTCGGTAACCATGCCTGCGCCCAAAGGACCTGGACGGTAGAGTGCAATTGTTGCTACAACGTGCTTGTACTCGGTAGGCTTCATGTTCTTGATGGTTGCCGTCATGCCGGCAGACTCTACCTGGAAAACACCTGCCGTATGTCCTGACTGCAAAAGCTCAAAGATCTTAGGGTCGTCAAAGGGAATCTTGTCGACGTCAATATCTTCGCCAAAGTTAGCCTTAATGTTGGCCTTTGCCTTGGAGATAACGGTCAGGGTACGAAGACCCAAGAAGTCCATCTTGAGCAAGCCCATGTCTGCTACCGTATGACCCTCGTACTGCGTAATCTCTACGCCGCCCTTGGTATCAAGCTTGGTAGGAACATGCTCGTTGACCGGGTCTCGACAAATAAGAACTGCACACGCGTGAACACCTTCACCACGGTTGAGGCCCTCAATTGCCAGCGCGTTGTCAATAATCTTGTGCGCATCGGGATCGGTCTTGTAGGCTTCTTCAAAGTCTGGATTGAACAGATCTTCTTTACCAGGAGTCTTATTCAATACCTGCTTAAGCTTTACACCAGGATCGGTTGGGATCATCTTGGAGAGCTTTTGGCCCACGTAGACAGGGTAGTCCATAACACGAGCAGCGTCGTTGATTGCCTGCTTAGCCTTAATGGTTGAGTAGGTAATAACGTGGGTTACCTTATCGGATCCATAACGCTGGCGGACGTATTCAATAACGTCCAAGCGACGCTCATCGTCGAAGTCCATATCGATATCAGGCATCTCGGTACGTTCTGGAGACAAGAATCGCTCGAACAGAAGACCGTTCTCCAAAGGATCGAAGCTCGTAATATCCATGGCGTATGCAACGATAGCGCCTGCTGCAGAACCACGGCCTGGACCTACGCCAATGCCCTGCTCTTTTGCCCAACGAACGTAGTCTTGTACGATCAAGAAGTATGCTGCAAAGCCCTTATCGCAAACGATCTTATACTCGTACTCAAAGCGATCAACAACGTCTGGACGTGCAGTTTTCCAATCTGCACCATAGCGCAGTGCAAGGCCATCTTCGCACTCACGGCGGAACTGAGACTCGTTCGTCTCGCCCGGATCGAGTGGATACTTAGGGAGAATAATCTTGCCCCACTCAAGCTCAACATCGCACTTATCGGCAATTTCTACCGTGTTATCAATTGCTTCTTGGCAGTATGGGAAGAGCGCGCGCATCTCTTCTTCTGTCTTCATGTAGAACTCGGTACCGGTCATGCGAATACGATTTGGATCGTCAATCTTAGAGTTGGTACCAATGCACATGATCAGGTCTTGGGTTGGAGCATCCTCGCGGCGCAGGTAGTGGAAGTCGTTGGTTGCAATAACCTTGACGCCAATCTGCTTTGCAATGTCAATGAGGGCATGAGAAAGCTCTTCGTCGGTCATACCATTGTTGGTGGTAATGCCGTGCTCCTGAATCTCGATGTAGAAGTCACCTGGAGCAAACGTGTCCTTGAAGGTCTGTGCCCACTGGAGTGCTCCTGCAATATCGCCACGGTCGATGCAGCGCGGAATAATGCCTGCAATACATGCAGACGAGCAAATGATGCCCTCACTGTGATCGCGCAGGGACTGCAGCGTTACGCGAGGCTTATAGTAGAAGCCGTCAACTGCAGCCGTCGAGACAATCTTCATGAGGTTAACGTAGCCTGTCTCGTTCTTTGCAAGCAAGATCAAGTGGTAGAGCTCTGGCTTGTGATCACGCGACAAGGTCTCATCTGGCGTAAAGTAAACCTCACAGCCAAAGATTGGCTTGATTACCAGCGGAGGCTTAGCAGCATCACAATTGCCATCTGCATTCCAAGCTTCCAAGTCTTTATCGTATTGGGCAGCTGCCGGACCATCTTCTGGTCGCTCAAACTCACCCTTACCAAAAAACTCGCAGTCATGCTTCCACTGCTTATACTCTGGCGTGGAGTGATTAACATCATCGCAAGCCAGTGCAAAGTCAGGGATTCCGTACATATAACCATGGTCTGTCAAGGCAACCGCAGGCATACCCAGCTCGACTGCACGTGCAACCATATCTTTAATTCTGGTAGCACCGTCAAGCATGGAGTACTCACTGTGGTTATGTAGATGAACAAACGCCATGTTTTCTCCTCTTTGAGTTACAACTCAACAAGTAATTTATGAGTTCCTATTCTAATGGATGGCCCGACCAAAACACGCCCTAACTCATTTCAAAACAACGAACATCTATCATTGTGCGACTCGTTTTTTCGTGCCGAGAAGGACGCGAGCATCGAGCCCCTTGCGTCCTTCGTGTTCTCCATTTAGTTAGTTGTAACTTACCCCATACGGTAAAAATATACGCATGAAAGATTGCTCCTCCATGCGTATATCAACGAAATACTTAATTACAGGTGATACTCAACTACCTGAGGCTGCCCTGGGTGCTCTGGATCTTCTACCTCAACACGTACAAACTTGCAGGTAACATCGGTAAAACCCGCCTTATGCAAAACATCGGTGTAGACCTGAGCCTGCAGGTGATGCTTGGCTTGCAACTGCTGAGCAGTCTCATCTGCGCAGCCACCCGTCTTGTAGTCGATTACCAAGCAAGAACTTGAGCCGGTATTCGTACATAACAGGTCAATAGCGCCTTCTGCATACGTACCAAACGCATCCATACCTTGCGAGAAGAAGGGAACCTCTGCACGAAGCGTATCCCACGAAAGCGCTTCTTTGCGCACCGCAGAAGATGCCCAGCGCTCAAGTGCTTCATCGAGGCGAGCACGATGTGGCTCATCTACCTTCCAATACGCTGACAAAGAATCAATTTGTTCCTGCGTTGGGAAGTCTGCATTGTTCTCAACCATAAGCTGAGCCAATGCATGAAACGCACTACCAAACTCCGTCGCGGTAGTCTTGTGGTTTTTAACCTTGCCTGTCTCAAA
>SAMEA104404103__coassemble_1202_pt1 | contig 16387 bp, 14 predicted proteins | sample SAMEA104404103__metabat2_low_PE_024 | metagenome-assembled genome bin SAMEA104404103 (sample SAMEA104404103) | Balaenoptera acutorostrata | reverse complement strand
GGGTTTAAGCGCATGTGCGCTTAGTTGTATTTTTGAGAAAGAGGTCTCGTAATGAAGAAGATTTTGTTGGCTTGTGGCTCTGGTATCGCAACCTCCACTGCAGTAAACGGCAAGATTTCTACGATTTTGGATGAGGCTGGCTACAAGGGTCAGTATGAGATCGTACAGTGCAAGATTGCTGAAACCATGGCTAAGGCACCAAACTTTGATTTCCTTATCGCTACTACTATGGCTCCAGCTGGTTTGCCTATTCCTTTTGTTAGCGGTATTCCATTCCTTACTGGCATGGGTCTTGACGCTGCAAAGCAGCAGGTTCTTGACCTTATGGAGCAGTAATCTCTATTTAGTTTTGGCTTAATCTTGAGTAGCTTTGCTGCTCAAGTTAGGTGATACATGAAAAGTACGTTGCTGGTATTATTCATATCAATCAAGGAGGGGTTTGAAGCATGGACGCAATCCTGAACATCTTTGGCTTCATCTCTGGCCTTGGCGTATCGGTAGTTATGCCGATCGTCATTACCATCTTGGGTCTCGCAATGGGTGCGGGATTCGGCAAGAGCTTGCGTGCTGGTCTTACGGTCGGCATTGGCTTCATTGGCTTGAATCTTATCATTGGTGGCTTGCTTGGTACCAACCTTGCACCTGCAGTTCAGATGATGATTGAGAACTTTGGCATTGAGCTTTCTATCATCGATGTAGGTTGGCCTGCAGCATCCGCAATTGCTATGGGTTCTGTAGTTGGCGCAATCATCATTCCTTTGGGTCTTATCGTAAACATCGTTATGTTGCTTACCAATACCACCCAGACTGTTGACGTTGACATTTGGAACTACTGGCACTTTGCATTCACCGGTGCTCTTGTAGCTATCGTATGCGAGTCTATTCCTTTGGGCATCATCGCAGCTATCCTTAACATGGTTATTGTTATGGTTCTTGGTGACCTTACCGCTCCACAGGTTGAGAAGTCCTTGGGTCTCCCAGGCGTTTCTCTCCCTCACGGCTTCACCGCTGCATATGCTCCAATTGCTATGGCTATCAACTGGATTATCGAGAAGATTCCTGGCGTTCGCGACATCGACATCAACGTTGATAAGTTGCAGGAGAAGTTTGGTATCTTCGGCGAGCCAATGATTATTGGTACTGTAATTGGTCTTGGCATTGGTGCTTTGGCTTACTACAACCAGGAGAACGCAGCTTCCATGATTCTCAACGCTGCTATCTCCTTCGGTGCAGTTCTCGTTCTTATTCCTAAGATGGCTGCACTCTTGATGGAAGGCCTTATTCCTGTTTCTGACGCTGCATCTGCATTTGTACAGAAGCGTTTTGCAAGCCGTGGCAAGATCTACATTGGTCTTGACTCTGCAGTAGGCGTTGGTCACCCAACCACTTTGACCATCTCTTACATTCTTGTTCCACTCTTGCTGCTCTTGGCTGTTGTACTTCCAGGTAACAACGTACTCCCATTCGTTGACCTTGCTGTAGTACCATTTATGTTTGTACTCATCACTCCAATCGTTAACAACAACGGCTTCCGTGGCCTTATCGTAGGCATTGTTGTTCTCGCTGTTGGCCTCTATGTTGCAACCGACCTTGCTCCTCTTATCACTTCTGCTGCTGCTAATGCTGGCTTTGACATTGCAGCTGCTACCGGTGATGCAGGCGCTATGATTTCCTCCATCTGCGACGGCGCTAACCCACTTACTTGGGTTATCACTCGTGCTATGGGCTATCTTGGCTACGCAGGTCTTGCTCTCGTTGCAGTAGTTGCTCTTGGCATGGCTTTCTACAACCGTAAGCGCATTCTCGCTGAGGCTAAGGCTATGCACGAGGCTGAGGCTGAGGTTGCTGAGGCTTAGTTAGCGACATAGTGTAAATCACCAGCAACTCTTTTAGATGTTAGACTGAAAGCCCAGTATGGAAGTTTCTGTACTGGGCTTTATTATGAGAAGAAGTATAGGTAGGGAATCTTATGAGTAAAACTTGGACAATGTGGAAAAAGTTCTTTGTCGTAGAAGTAACTCTTACAGGATTTCTCTGCCTGGCAGCGTCGGTTGTCTGTCCTATCCTGGCGTGGCAGGGCGTTATGCCACCTGTTATGATTGCGTTTGCCATTGTTGCGTTCTATCAGGTATGGAACACCTTTATTGCAATTGCAAATCCAGAATCTGTAACAATTGATGAGAACTCAATTACCTTTTCTGCATGGGGACGCAATGATCGCTATGAGTTTGACGACCTTAAAGAGTTTCGCGTTCGTGAGTTTCCTACAGCCGGAAAGATGTATATCCGTGTAAACGACCACAATTTACTTCATGGCCGCTATTGGCTGCAGACTCATAATATGGATGACGGTCGTGAGCTCTTCCAGATTATCTGCGACATGGAATATAAGATCCATCCAGATACGATTAAGGCTCGTGCTCGCCGTACGAACACCGAGTATCTTGAGGTTGAGCAGAAGCTTGAACAGAAGCGTGCTACCCAAAAGACTCAAAGTGACAAACAGAATACTTCTCATAAATAGGTGCTAATTCATCATGTCAGCTTAGGTTACTTAAGCTGACATTTTTTTAAAGGAATATGCGAATGTATGAAGCAGAAAAACAAGCGGTAATCGATGCTGCCTTAAAGCTCGATAGGTACGATTTAATTGCACTTTCTGGTGGAAATGTTGCATATCGTATGCCTTCCGGGGATATTCTCATTACTCCATCGGGCATGATTTACGAGAATATGGTTGCGTCCGATATTCTCGTCGTAAGTCTTGACGGAGAAATAGTTGAAGGCACGCGCAAGCCTTCTGTTGATACCGAGGCTCTACTGTATATTTTTAAGAACCGCCCCGATATTAATGCGGTTATTCATACACATCAGCCGTATGCTACCGGCCTGGGTTTAGTTATGGACGAGATCCCATGCAATTTGTCTACCATGGCCAACGGCGTAGAAGGTCCAGTTGCTGTTGCAGAATATGGTGATGCGGGAAGTATTTCTATGGGCGTCAAAGCGCTTGAGGCTATAGGTGATAGATTAGCCGTTGTCCTCAAGCATCATGGCGTCATTGCCGTGGGTGCATCGTTGCGTCAAGCATTGTTTGCTGCGGTGTATCTTGAAGAAGCAGCAAAAACAATATCGGTTGCACTCTCGACTGGTTTGCCTATGGCACAGATGACTCAGGAACAAATTGACGAAGCAATTGGCGTGTTTAGATACCGTTACGGTCAAACTCCTGGATCTTCACAAAAACATTCCGAGAAGTACTAAGCAATTTTTGATAAAGTAAGAGTATAACTTTTGGACCAATCATAGTAACAATAGTAGATTCGAAAGGATGGGTATGAAGCGAATCTTTCTTGCATGTGGTGCAGGAGTAGCTACTTCTTCAGTAATTGCAGAACGCGTAAAAGATTTCCTTGTAGCAAACAATCTCGATGCATCTTCTGAACTCATTACGTGCTCTATTGAGCAAGCTAATGCAGAGGCTACGCAACAGGATTTGGTAATCTCTACTGCACCTGCTTCTATGCAGGTAGCTTGTCCTGTCATTAATGGCGTTCCTTTTCTTACAAGTGTAGGACGCGCACAGGCAGAACAAACACTTCTTGATTTAATTAAATAACTAATGGGTAAAGGCAGCTATAGATTATAGTTGCCTTTAGTTTTTAAGGAGTCATGTCTATGGCCGATAGCGAGAAGGTTGTACAAGAAACCCCTCAGCCACTCAAGGTGCCAGCAGCTGCAGAAGCACCATTTTGCTGGGAGTGCGATAACCACACCATTGATTATTCTGTACGTGCAGATCACTTAGACGTTATTGTCGATAACGATAAATTCGTAGGCAAGATGTTTTCACTGACCTATACAGCAGATGCGCTGGATGGCAAGCCAATAGAAGGAATGCGTCCGGTTACCTTTGCCTACAACGGCGGTCCAGGTAGTGCGTCTGTGCCTATCAACTTCGGCGGAATTGGCCCTGTTCGTGTAGAGACAGACGAGGTTGGCAATCCAGTTCACCCACTGACAATGCAAGACAATCCTGCCACCGTTTTGCGTGATAGTGATCTGGTTGTGCTCGATGCATTAGGCACCGGCTATTCTGTAGTTGCTCCACAGGTAGAAGACAAAGATGTCTTTGGTATTGATGCAGACGCAAATGCGTTTGCCGCAGCAATCATGCAGTGGCTGAAGGTTCACAATCGCTGGGGTAGCGATATCTATTTGTATGGTGAGTCTTACGGCACGATGCGCAATGCTGTTCTTATGCGTGTTTTGGCCGAGAAGGGCGTTCGCGTTGCGGGCGTTGTGATGCTTTCTGCAATCTTTGATTGGGCGCAGACCTTGCCTGGCAATGATTTGTACTACTTGGGAATGGTTCCGACATTTGCCGCAACTGCTGCCTATCATGGCAAAGCTCATGACGAGAAGGGCGCTGTTGTAGTAGATCCTGCTGCTCACTTTGAACATGCAATGAAGTGGTGCGAGCGCGTGCTGGCTCCTGCTTTGCTGCAGGGCGATGCTTTAGAGGCTCACGAGGCACATGAGGTCGCAGAGCAGATGGCGGCCCTTATCGGCCTGCCAAAAGCATTGATTGAAAAGAAGCACTTCCGTATTAGCTTAGATGTTTTCCGTCGTGAGCTTCTTGCAGACACCGATCAGGTAATTGGTCGCTTGGATACGCGATATGTTTCCTATGCACCTTCTCACGTTGAGGAGTCGAGCGACTTCTTTGCAGAGGAAGATGCAGCGGCAGATAGCACGAGCAACATGTGGAATGAGGCATTGCGTATGCTGCTTGACGAGCTTTGCTACGATGCGCCTGCTCGCTACTATCACAACAATTATCCTACGGTTGGAGTTAATTGGAACTGGAATCATACAGCTCCAGGAGTCAATGAGGCTGTAGGTGCTCCAAATGTTGCATTTGATATTGCATGCGCTATGCGTCGTGATCCACATTTGCGTCTGTGCATCTTGGGTGGCTACTATGATTGTGCAACTACGTATTGGAATGTCTTGCATGACATTGCTGTTTTGTATTTGCCAGAAGAGCTTAAAGCAAACATTGAGTTCCATCTGTATCCATCAGGACACATGTTGTATGCAAATCCTGCTGTAAACCTCGAGCTTGGTGAGGATGTCTCGGCATTTTTTAAATAGGTGTAAATGGACTAGCATTTTACGTTAAGCGAAGCGGTAATATGCTACTATACAGAAGGCAATAGTCGGAGGACTTGTTCACATTTCACCCTGCTTCCGGCTATTGCTTTTAAACTTTTATATATGAGCATAGAAAAAGGAGCTCGTACGCGTCTGCGTACGAGCTCCTTTAGTTTTTAGAGCTAAGTGTTATTTAAGCGAGGGGCTGTGGAACAGACTCGGTCTCGCTTGGCTCAAAGAGGTGACGGTGCTGAAGAAGTGCAAGGTCCTGACGAGCAGGGCGGGAAGGTGAATCTTCGCCCTGGGAGCGCCATGTACCATCAACGTCACAGTAACCAATCAAGTTGATAATTGGGAGATCCTCACGAAGTGAGAGCTGTGCCTGCTGGTAGGTAGTAAGTGGAGCGCCTACAGCATGGAGGGCCTCTGCTGCGAGGAAGTTAGTAGAAAGATTAGTCATCTGCATGTCTTCTCGGCCAGCGACATCGTAGTTAGCCCAAACAATAAAGTCGGTATTCCATGCTCGGTTGGAGTGAGCAACCTTGTTGTCCTCACCAGGGAAGAGCGCATCAACGTAATCTGGAGAGAACCATGGGTGATGATCGCCAAAGAATACCAAGACGACAGGACGGTCGTAATCACGAAGCTCGTCCATGAGGTACTTCAAGTCACGATCAGATGCGTCGATAGAATCGAGGTACTCGTTGGTGTCGGATGCAATATCCTTGCCAGTAAGATCCTCGGTTACATACTCGGTGCGCTGATCTTCTGGAATCATCTCGGTGGTGTAACCGGAGTGGTTCTGCATGGTTACGTCAAAGATGAACTGAGGGGTGTCGTTCTCGTTAAGAATATCAAGAACTGCATCATACGTAGCTGCATCGGTAACGTGGCCACGAAGAGTAGGAGCGCCAACAAAGTCCTCAATAGACAAGAACTCATCAAAGCCCATGCCCTTGTAAACGCTCTGGCGGTTCCAGTTAGCAGGCTCATTAGGATGCATTGCGTGGGTACCATAGCCCAATTCCTCAAACTGACGAGCAAGGTTAGAGGAATTGTTGAAGTTGTAGAGCTGGTATGGGTAAACACCGCCGCCGATAAAGGCTAAGGAGTTGCCCGTCAAGAACTCAAACTCAGAGTTGCACGTGCCGCCACCCATTGCAGAAACATAGGTGTGACCCTTGATAAGTGCATCGTCGATGGAACGGAAGTACTCAGGGCCTTCGTAACCAGAGTGGAGACCGTCCAGCGCAGAGAGGTCTGCAAACGTCTCGTTCATGATTACAACTACGTCAGGCTGAATCTCTTCAAACTGAGCTGCTGCCTCATGATCTTCTGGGGTAAGAGACTGCTGGAACTCATCAACATAGCCATCACGAATGTCGTCAGAGTTAGCTGTGCTGTAACCCTCTGGCTTGTTAGGGATAAGGGTCTGAACCTCAGAGAGGAAGGTAGGCCAGAAGCCCTGGCTCTGATAGCTCTCGAGTGGCTTCCAAACTGCTACAGAGATGTTAAGGTCATACATGAGATTAACGTTCATGAAGGTGTATGCTGCGCCACCAATGAGGCCAGCCGCTACAAGAAGGTTAATGCAAACGCATGCAACACGGTTTGCCATAAGCTTTTGGAGCTTAGCTGCAAAAGCAGAAGGCTTGGAAGTTTCGTCTTCGTCCTTCTCGGCAGGCTCTTCTACAGAAGCTTCAGGCTCGATAGTCTTTGGACGAGCAATAAAGGATGCAACCATCAAAGCGATAGTGGTAACTGCCAAGCTCAACATGATGGATGCTGGAAGTGCAAACTCAAAGCTGCCTGCAACTGCTGCTGCGGTGCGCAGAGCCAAGCAGTCGGAAGGAAGCAGAGGCATGGACTTAAAGAGGTGCATGTAGAACTCTGCAATGCCTACGCCAGCACAAATGAGAATGCCGAGCATAGGGCCAGCTACGCTAAATTGGAAGATAAGCGTGAGCACCATGATGATAAATGCGACGATGATAAACGAGAAGCCCAGGTAGTAAGGCTCGGTCGTCAAGAAGGTCAAGTTATCTGGAAGCTCAGTTGCTGCGATGCTCAAAAGAACGATAACAAGCAAGAGGACAGCCTTTTTGAGTGCGCTGTGTCCACGGAAAAGCTTGTTCTCGATGAGGCTCTCAAATTTGGTGCGGTTGATCTGAATGTAAGCGCAACCAAGAGCGACAAGACAGCAAAGAGGATTGAATACATTGATGAGCATCTCGGAAGAATTGAGATTGACCTCAAATGCATTGTTGATTGCAAAAACCAAAATGGTGATAGGACCAATAAGGGTAAGTGCAATGTAGAATGCCTGGCTCAGTGAAATCTTTGACTCCTCATTGTTTTTGATATGCTTGTAGAGCAAGATACCAACAATAAGAAGTGTGAGTACTGGCCAAACAATACCTAAGGTATTCAGCAAGTAAACCACCTACGCTACGAAGTAATATTTGTACATACAGCTCTTCATCTTACCGCGTTATGGGAGGTCAAAGGCATAATCAGGTGTTTTACATAATAAAGCTAGAGTATGTATTGCGCGAGCGTAAACAGCTACGAGATAAAAGTTTGGGAAAACCACTAAATATAGTATAGTGTATGCAGTTAAACACCATTATTGTTTCGATGCCCTAAAGACTTCTTTGAGCATGAATTTCAAGGGGGAATTCATATGAAGGCGAGCTCGACGCTCGCTGCGCTTTGTCAGCGAAGCTCTACACGTAAGTTTACTGCAGACGTTGTTTCTGACGCACAGCGAGAGGCAGTATTGCATGCTGCTCTTCGTGCACCATCTGCTGGCGCCATGATGATGTATTCAATTATCGATATCCAGAACAAAGAAACTATCGAGAAGCTCTCTGTACTTGCAGACAATCAATCATTTATTGCAAAAGCACCTTGGGCGCTCGTTTTTGTTGCAGATTACTGCAAGTGGATTGACTTATTTGAGCATAATCATTGCTTTGATATTGAGGATGTTGCTCACGAGCGCAAAAAACCTGGCTTTGCAGAGCTTATGCTCGCAGTTCAAGATACTATGCTTGCTGCTGGCAATGCTATGACTGCGGCTGAGGCTGTTGGTTTGGGAAGCTGCTTTATTGGTGATGTACTTGAGAACGCAGAAGAGATTCGCGAACTTCTCGATCTTCCAGAGTACACGCTCCCGTTGTCAATGTTGGTAATTGGCGAGCCAGTAAAGAAGCGTCCTCAGACGCCTCACCCTATAAGTAATTTGGTTATGCACGAGAAGTACAGTCGAGCAACGCCAGAGATGCTTGTTGCTCAGACATCAGAGATGGGCGCTATGTTCTGCCCTCACTCTCCAGATTCTGGTGCTCGCATTCGCGATATTTATACCCGCAAACATACCTCTGACTTCGTACATGAGATGGAGCGAAGCGTTCGCGTATGGTTTGATAACTGGTGTGGTAACTCACAGCCAACCAATACTAAATAGTATATATAACAAGAAAGGCGGCCCCTTGCATGTGCAAGGGGCCGCCTTTGTAATAAGACTTACTCGTCTACAATCTCGGTGATTGCGCCAGCAGGACAGCTGTCCATGCACATGCCGCAAGCGATGCAAGAATCCTCGTCTACAACCTTTGCAACATCGTCAATCTCGAGAACGCCCTGTGGGCAAGTGTCTGCGCAAACGCCACAGCCGATGCACTCATCAGCATCAATAATTGGGTGTGCCATAATATCCTCCTTAAAGAAAAGCCAATCTCTCATTTGGCTTTATGGATATAAAATACCACGTCTGTGCTATCTGACAAGATATGAGCGCGTATTTATAGAACCTTTTGCACAAATATATATAAAGAGCGTGGTGTGCGGTAAAAAGCCCTCAACTTAGGGCAAATACACCCAAATATGCCTGATTTAGTTTTCCTAAAATGTGTAGATTAAGAAATCTTATATAGATTGACTTAGATTATGTATATATCTTCCAATAAAAGGTATAGTACGTACTGTAAGAAGTTTAAGACACCCGTCAAAGTTGATCGTGGTGCACATAATTTGAAAGAAGGATTATCGTGGGTAACAAGATTTTGGGTATCGACCTTGGTACTACAAACTCTGCAATGGCAGTTCTTGAGGGCGGCGAGCCAACCATCATCGTTAACGCTGAGGGCGATCGTACTACCCCTTCCGTTGTAGGCTTCCGTGCAGACGGCGACCGCGTTGTAGGTAAGGCTGCAAAGAACCAGGCTGTAACCAACCCAACCAACACCGTTTTCTCCATTAAGCGCTTTATGGGTCGTAACTTTGGCGAGATCGCTGAAGAGAAGAAGACCGTTCCTTACGAGGTTAAGGAAGGCAAGGGCGGCCGTGCTGTAGCTGGTATCGAGGGCGAGGACTTCACCCCAGAGCAGATTTCTGCAATGACGCTTCAGAAGATGAAGGCAGATGCCGAGAAGTACCTTGGTGAGACTGTTACTGATGCAGTTATTACCGTTCCTGCATACTTCAACGACGCACAGCGTCAGGCAACCAAGGACGCAGGTAAGATTGCTGGCTTGAACGTAAAGCGTATCGTAAACGAGCCTACCGCAGCAGCTTTGGCTTATGGTCTTGATAAGCAGAACACCGAGCAGCGCGTACTCGTATTCGACCTCGGTGGCGGTACGTTCGACGTTTCTATTCTCGACCTCGCTGATGGCGTATTCGAGGTTCTCTCTACCGCAGGCGACAACCACCTTGGTGGCGACGACTGGGATCAGCGTGTTATCGACTGGATGGCAGACAAGTTCAAGGCAGACAACGGCATTGACCTTCGTCAGGATCCTATGGCTTTGCAGCGTCTTAAGGATGCAGCTGAGAATGCAAAGAAGGAGCTCTCTGCAGCACAGCAGGCAAGCATCAACCTTCCATTCATTACTGCAGACGCAACCGGTCCTAAGCACCTTGATTACACCCTTACCCGCGCAGAGTTTGAGCGCATCACTCGTGACCTTCTCGAGCGCTGCAAGGCTCCTGTAACTCGCGCACTTCGCGATGCAAACCTCCAGCTCTCTGAGCTTACTGAGGTTATCCTCGTTGGTGGCTCTACCCGTATGCCAGCTGTTCAGGACCTCGTAAAGGCTATGACCGGCAAGCAGCCTAACATGTCTGTTAACCCAGACGAGGTTGTAGCTTCTGGCGCAGCTGTTCAGGGTGGCGTTCTTACTGGTGACGTTGAGGGCATCTTGTTGCTCGACGTAACTCCACTTTCCTTGGGCGTTGAGACCATGGGTGGCGTTATGACCAAGATGATCGACCGCAACACCACTATTCCTACCTCCAAGACCGAGATTTACTCTACTGCTGCAGACAACCAGACCTCTGTAGAGATTAACGTTCTTCAGGGCGAGCGCGAGATGGCAGCAGACAACAAGTCTTTGGGCAAGTTCCAGCTCACCGGCATTCCTGCAGCTCGTCGTGGCATGCCTCAGATCGAGGTTACCTTCGATATCGATGCTAACGGCATTGTTAAGGTAACTGCTAAGGATAAGGGCACCGGCAAGGAGCAGCAGATCACCATTTCTGGTTCTACCGCACTTTCTGACGACGAAGTCGATCGTATGGTTAAGGACGCAGAGGCTCACGCTGAGGAAGATAAGAAGAACAAGGAAGAGGTCGAGGTTCGTAACCAGGCTGACTCCCTTACTTACTCCACCGAGCAGACCTTGAACGATCTTGGTGACAAGGTAGACGCTGAGCTTAAGGCAGAGGCAGAGGCTGCAATTGAGGAGTCCAAGAAGGCTCTCGAGGGTAGCGACATTGAGGCAATCAAGGCAGCTTCCGAGAAGCTCCAGGGCGTAGCTTACAAGCTCGCAGAGATTGTTTATGCTGACGCACAGGCAGAGGCAGCAGCAGCTGAGGCTTCTGACAATGCTGACGATGACGTAGTCGACGCTGACTACGAGGTAGTAGACGAGGACAAGTAACATGAGCAAGGAGCCCGAGGTGAAGATTCCCGTCGAGGTTGACGAGACCTGTGACCCCGAGTGTGCACAGTGTGCTTGCGCATGCGAGTCTGAAGATGCACAAGTATGTGCTGCTGAGGTTATAGATATTGATGAGGCCAGCGACGATACCGTCGCTGAGCCTTGTGATTTGGATGAGGACGCTCTGGTAGAGGCTGCTATTCGCGCAGGCGAGATGGCAGCTGAGGATGACTTTAAGGCTGCAAATGATGCAGCTCAGGCAGAATTGACTGAGTTGCGTACACAGCTTGAGAAGGCTAACGAAGAGCTTGAGGCAGCTTCTGCTAAGGCTGCAGAGGCTATCGATCGTAGTGCTCGCTTGCAGGCAGATTGGGAGAATTTCCGTCGTCGCACTGCTCAGGAGCGCATCGATGAGCGCGAGCGTGCTTGCGAGAAGCTCGTATCTAATTTGCTTCCTGTATTGGACGATATGGAGCGTGCTTGCGCTCATGCTCGTTCAACAGAGATGGGCGAAGAGCTTACTCAGTTTATTGATGGTGTTGAAGCAGTTCACACTAAGATGACCGATATTCTTGGCAAGGAAGGCGTCGAGGTAATCGACCCAGCAGGTGAGGCATTCGATCCTAATTGTCATCAGGCTGTTGGTCGTGTAGAGAACGCCGATTGCTACGATGAAACCGTTGCAGACGTTTACATGAAGGGTTACCGCATGGGTAGCCGCGTTATTCGTGAGGCTATGGTTACGGTTACGTATGGTGGCGCTAAGCGCCCTGCACCTGAGGCTGATGAAGCTTAAGGTAATTCATATACGTTAGTAAGGCGTCGGTACAAGTTATCGGCGCCTTATTTTGAAAGGAGGCGCAAAGCATATGGCGCAACAGAAAAACTTCTACGACATCTTGGGCGTATCACGCGATGCCTCCGACAAAGATATCAAAGTGGCGTTTCGTAAGCTTTCCCAGAAGTATCACCCAGATGCTCCTGGTGGCGATGAGACAAAGTTCAAAGAGATATCTGAAGCATATACCACACTTTCAAATCCCGAGAAGCGCCGTGAGTACGATCAAATGCTCATGTATGGCATGCCAGGATCTGGTGGAAACTGGCAGGGTGCAAGCTCAGCTGGTTGGTCTGATATCTTAGACTCTATGTTCAGTGGTGGCGGCTTTAACGTTGACTTTGGCGGCGGAGCAGACCCTATGGGAGGAAACCCCTTTGGTGGCAGTCCCTTTGGCGGACGCGCACAGCGTGTTGCACGCAAAGGCAAAGACCTTACCATTACGGTTAACGTATCTGCTCAAGAAGCATTAACGGGAACTGAGCGTAAGCTTACATATCGCATCCCTTCAACATCTGAGCAGGTATCAATTACGGTACGTGTTCCAGAAGGCGCTGTAGATGGTGGCAAACTGCGTTATAAGCGACGTGGCGATTACGGCCAAAACGGCGGCGAGCGTGGCGACCTTATTGTTGTTACTCGCGTTGGAGAAGACCCACTGTACAAGCGACAGGGTGCCGACATCTATATGCAGGTCCCTGTTTCTATGACCGAAGCAGCGCTGGGATGTTCCATTGATGTTCCAACCCCTTTGGGTAAGGTTGTTCGCCTTAAGGTACCAGCTGGTACTCAAACCGGTAAAAAGTTTAGGTTTAAAGATCTTGGAACCAAAGATGTTCGCCACAAAGACCGTATGGGCGCTTTGCTGGTAGAAATTAAGGTAGTTGTTCCTACTAATTTGTCTTCTGCCGAGAAGGACTTGCTAACTAAGCTCTCAGAAGAGGATAATCGTTCGTATCGTAGCGAGATAGACGCGTTGCTCAAGGAGAAGATGTAGTATGGCACCTCAGGGTAGAGATAAGCCGCTGTACATGATTAGTGTTGCGGCAGAGCTTACAGGTATGCATCCTCAGACGCTTCGTGTGTATGAGTCAAAGGGCTTGGTAAATCCCCAGCGTTCTGGTGGCAATACACGCTTGTATTCTCAAAGCGATATCGACCGCTTGGAACTTATCGGCCGCTTGACTGACGAAGGCATTAACCTGGCAGGCGTCATTCGTATCTTGGACATGCGTGAGCGTGCTGACGAGATGGAGCGTGAGCTCGATCAAATGCGCGAGAAGATGCGCAAGCTTGAGGATGAAGTTCGTGAGCTGCGCGTACGCAATCGCATTACTGCATTAGCTCCGTATGATTCAACGAATTCTGAGCAAATTCTTCGCGGCCTTTTGGACAATTAGGCTTTTAATTGCATAAAAATATGTGAGATCCTCTGTTTTGGAATGAACCAAAGCAGAGGATTTTTCTATACCTTTACAATGTGCAGTATATAAAACCTTATATGGAGAGACTTAGATTTATGTATAGATTTGTAAAACAAGGAGATAATAGACTCAAGCAATATCGATCCCATCCCGTAGGATGGACTAAGAGGTGATGTACATGCGTATTGATAAATTGGCTGTGACATCCAAAGAGGCTCTGCAGCGTGCGATCACGCTTGCAGCAGATGCACATGCAGCTCAGGTAGCTCCAATACATTTGTTGGTAGCTATGCTTGATGGCTCTGAGCGTAATCTGTCTGTTGTAATTGAGCGAATTGGAGCAGACCCCGCTCAGCTTCTTCGTGAAGCTCAGCAAAATTTAGAGCAGCAGCCACAGGTTTCGGACTCTTCTCAGATGGGAATCTCTCAGGAGCTTTCTCATGTTATAGATGAGGCACAGCAGCTGGCTCTCAAGATGGAGGATAGCTTTGCTGTAAATGAGCATTTGCTTATGGCTTTAGCTAAAGATTCTTCAGATGCCGGTAAGATTTTGCGCGATGCTGGTGTTACCCGTGAGCGCGTGGAGCAGGTCTATCAAGACTTGCGCGGCGATGATCGCGTAACGAGTGAAGATGACAATATGGAGTTTGAAGCACTTAAGACCTATGGTCGAAACGTTTGTGACTTGGCACGTGCAGGCAAGCTCGATCCTGTAATTGGCCGATCGGATGAAATCCGTCATACCATTCAGGTTCTTTCTCGTCGTACGAAGAACAATCCATGTCTCATTGGTGAGCCGGGCGTAGGTAAGACGGCGATTGTAGAGGGAATCGCTCAGCGCATTGTTGCAGGCGATGTTCCTTCTACCTTGCGTGACCGTGATCTGGTTGAGCTTGATATGAGTGCGTTGGTTGCGGGCGCTAAATATCGCGGTGAGTTTGAGGACCGTCTTAAGGCTGTTCTTAAAGAGGTCGAAAAAGCAGATGGCCGCGTAATTCTGTTTATCGACGAGCTTCATACCATTGTTGGCGCCGGAGCTTCAGAGGGTTCGATGGATGCAGGCAATATCTTAAAGCCAGCACTCGCACGAGGCACTCTGCATGCTATTGGTGCAACTACGCTTGATGAATATCGAAAGTATATCGAGAAGGACGCTGCTCTGGCACGTCGTTTCCAGACCGTCATGGTTTCTGAGCCAACGGTAGAAGATACTGTTTCTATTTTGCGTGGCTTGAAAGAGAAGTATGAAATCTTCCATGGTGTTCATATTACCGACTCTGCCTTGGTAGCTGCAGCAGATTTGTCTGACCGCTACATCTCAGATCGTTTCTTGCCAGATAAGGCCATTGACCTGGTGGATGAGGCAGCATCTCGTTTGCGCATGGAACTCGATTCTATGCCAGCTCAAATTGACGAACTTTCTCGCCAGCTCACTCAGATGCAAATTGAAGAGCAAGCTCTTATGAAAGAGAATGACGCCGCAACGGTTGAGCGTCTTGAGAGCCTTCGCAATGACATCGCCGAGCTTGAAGAAGAGCTCAACATTAGCAAGGCCGGCTGGCTTAATCAGAAGAATGCAATTGATGAGGTTCAGCGCCTTAAAAGTGAGCTTGAGCAGGCACGCAGTGAGGAAGAACGTGCAACCCGCAATGGCGATTTTGCACGCGCATCAGAGTTGCGCTTCTCGGTAATTCCGGGCTTGGAAGAGCAGAAGGCTGCGGCAGAGCAGACTGTGGAAGAGCAGAAGAACTCTGAGGGTGCTCTCAAGGAAGAAGTTACGACTGACGAAATTGCTGAGGTTGTCTCTGCTTGGACGGGCGTTCCTGTAGCCAAGATGATGCAGGGCGAGCTCGACAAGCTTCGTGGTCTCGAAGATCAGCTTCATGAGCGTGTTATTGGTCAGGACGAAGCCGTACGTGCCGTTGCGAGTGCCGTACGCAGGAGCCGTGCTGGTTTGTCTGATCCTAATAAGCCTATTGGCAGCTTCTTCTTCCTTGGCCCTACGGGCGTAGGTAAAACGGAGCTTGCAAAGGCTTTGGCAGAATGCCTGTTTGATGACGAGCGCGCGTTGCTTCGTATTGATATGTCCGAGTATATGGAGAAGTTCTCAGTCCAGCGCTTGATTGGTGCTCCTCCAGGATACGTAGGCTATGACGAGGGTGGTCAGCTTACTGAGGCTGTTCGCCGCCGTCCTTACTCCGTTATCTTGCTTGACGAGATGGAGAAGGCACATCCTGACGTATTTAACATTTTGCTTCAGGTGCTCGACGATGGTCGCCTGACAGATGGACAGGGACGTCAGGTTAGCTTTAAGAATACGATCATCATCATGACGAGTAATGTTGGGTCTCAAGCAATTGCCGAGCTTTCTGGCAAGGATGATGCTGAACTTCGTGCTCAGGTTGATGAGGCAATGCATGCAACATTCCGTCCAGAGTTCCTTAACCGTATTGACGACATTGTTGTCTTCCATCCACTTGGATTGGCAGAAATTGAAGCAATCGTTGATATTCAGCTGCGTGATGTTCGTGCTCGTATGGCCGATAAGCGCCTGACTCTTGAGATGACTGATGCTGCAAAGGCATACCTTGCAAGCAAGGGCTTAGACCCAGTCTTTGGTGCTCGTCCACTCAAGCGTTTGATTCAGCGTGAAGTTGTTGATGCTATTGCAAGCGCAATTATTGATGGCGTTGTAGGCGAAGATGCTACCGTTCGCATAGATTATCGTAATGAACAATTTGTTGTTGAGTGCGACTAGCGGGACAATACGTTATGCAGTATTAGACCCATGGTAGAAGCTCTACCATGGGTCTTTATGTTCTAGATAGAAAAGACGTAGAAATTAGTTGAGTAAATCCCACTTCTACAAATGACATACTTGTCATATGGTATCATTTGTGAAGTTTAAGCCTCCGTAGCTCAGGGGATAGAGCACCGCTCTCCTAAAGCGGGTGTCGCGCGTTCGAATCGCACCGGGGGCACCATTTAAATTATTGAAGCCAGGGCATGTGCCCTGGCTTTTT
>SAMEA104404103__coassemble_1172_pt1 | contig 16603 bp, 9 predicted proteins | sample SAMEA104404103__metabat2_low_PE_024 | metagenome-assembled genome bin SAMEA104404103 (sample SAMEA104404103) | Balaenoptera acutorostrata | reverse complement strand
ACTGGGGAGAAGAGTTTAGCCAAAAGGTGATAGGCGATGCGGCTGCTCGCTGGCAAGAACTTTGCGCAGAAAACTCCTCTGCTTGCAAAGCTAAAAAGGCGCACTTTATAGATAACATCTTCCCGTGTATCAGCTACTATGAGGCACTTCAGAAGCATGGAATACCTCAGCAAGAAGCGCTTGAGTTTATGGATGAGTGCTGGAGTAGACGTGCTCAAAAAGATGCTGAAAGCATGAGAAGGGTGCTGCGGTTTTGCGGGCTCTACAAACTTTATCCTATGATGTTTCGCTTTGTTGCTAAACAACAGTTTGGAAGCAAGGCTGGGTTTGCAGCTAACTATTATGACTGTGGGAAAGATCGCTGTAAATTTGATATGACACAATGTCTCTTTTTAGATACCTGTACAAAGTACGGTTGTCCAGAACTTACTCAGTGTTTCTGCCATACGGATGACATTAATAATGAAAACTTACATCCGCGTTTATGTTGGAATAGAACTCAATTCATGGGTAATGGCGGAGACCTCTGCGATTTTGATATTTATGTTACCAAGAAGTAATTAAAAGCGGTATCCGAGAAACTCGGGTACCGCTTTTCTTGTTGAAGGCGATTTGGATTGAGTAGTTACTCTGCGTTTTTGAGGGCAGCTACCATGTCGATCTTCTTATTCTTGCGAGAAGTCATAACGTTGACCAGATACGAAACTCCCAATGTAATTGCCACGCTTATGACGTAGGTGGTAGGAGCAATGTAGGGCATCATCTCATATTCTGCAGCAAGCTCGTTCATGAGAACAGTTAGGAGTGCAGTTCCTACGGGGATGCCAAGTGCTATACCTACGAGTGTGAATGACAGCGACTGGCCGTGGAGCAAGCGCGACAGTTGCTTATCGCGAAAACCAATAACCTTGAGCGTGGCCAGCTCGCGATAGCGCTCGGTATAGGTCATAATGCCCAAGTTATAGAGAACAACAATACCCAAAAGAACGCCAACTGAGATAAATGCTGCAATCATCATGTCCATAATCTCAATAAAGCTGTCAAATGATGACGTGAGGGTATCGCGCGACTGAACGGTGGAGATGGCGGGATTCTCGGCAATATCATCTGCCGATACATCCGTATAAATAGAATCCGGAGTATAGCTGAGGCCGATCTTCTCGGCATATGTATCAGATATGACAACGCTTTCTTCCATAGTGCTGCGCGCAATACCTGCAACCTTGAGCGTGTATTCATCGTCAGTGCCGTATGGGGAGATTAAAATCTCATCGCCTGCTTCCAAGCCATATTCGTCGGCAATACGAACGCAAACATACGCTCCATCGTCAACCAACTCAATAGGCTCAGAGTCTTCGCCAATAAATCCCACGCTGTCACCCTCGAGATGATAGATATGCAAGGCTACAGATTTGTCGTCTTCAATTTGTACACTCAAGGTCGAGGATGTGTCGCTGCCATATGTGCCGATAAGCTCTGTACGGTCCTTCTCGGCTGCTTCTTGTGCCAGATAAATACGACTCTCATAGTTCATGGAAGGGTAGTAGCTGTTGTTGAGATAGCTAACCACGGTATCTTGCATGCCTAAGCAGGCCAAGATAATTACAATGCAGCTCATGACACCAAAAATGCTCATGGCAGTGCGTGCCTTGTGGCGGAAGGTGTCGCGCAGGTTCCATCGTGTTCCAAAGGAGAGCTTGCTAAACCACGAAGTCTTTTCGAAGGCAAGAGGCTTGACGCTTTGTGGAACGTAGGGGCGCAGCGCGTCGGCGGCAGTTCCGCGCAACATCTTGTAGCAGGAAAGATAGCCAATAATACCGAGTCCCACAACAATGGCGACGGTGGTTGGAAAGACAAAGGTGGGGATGGCAAGTTGCCAGTTGGGCATGTCCATGTATGAACCCATAGGACCTTGAGGATCCATAAAGAAGCCGCACAGCCAGTATCCAAAGATAGTTCCAACAATTGAGCCAATGACACCAATGATGATGGCATATGACGTGTAATGACGCAGGATTTGTCGGTCTTTAAAGCCGAGAGCCTTAAGCGTTCCAATTTGCGTTTTCTCCTGCGACGCAATACGGTGCATGGTGGTGACCATAGACAGAATGGCAATAGTTAAGAAGATGGAAGGCAGCAGGGTCGCCATGGTTTTGCCTTCTTCAATTTCTCCTTGGGGTCCGGCATACGATACGTTGTAGTCCTTGTTAAAGATGTGAGGCTGGTAGCCCAAGATGTCTTCAACCTGCGTTTCGAGTCTTGATTCATCCATGGAGGAAAGAAGGTGAATGCAAGGGTAGACAGCCAGAGGCATCACGTCTTCGTACATAGCAGGGGAGATGTAGGCGTAGCCGTGTGTGTTGTAGTCGGGCATAAGCTGGCTGGCATCGCGCACGCAGACGGTGTACTCGCTGGACTTAATAAGTCCTCGTACTACGCCTTCTACCTTGATATTTTCAAGCGAGATAGTAAGCGTGTCGCCTAAGTGGATGTCATTTGCTTGAGCGTAGAGATCAGAAAGCCAAATGCCGTCAGTGCTTTGGGGGTCGTACGCATCTCCCGCGGTAACTATAAAGCCCGAGACTGCTTCGTTTTCTGTGACGGTGAGTGCGAGTGTGTCTTCTCGTGTGCCCTCAACATTGCCAATAACGCTTACAAAGCGCGCGTAGTCATCGACACCATCAATGTCGCCAATTGATTGAGCTTCTTCTTGAGTGAAGTGCGTGTTGGCATAGATGCTATAGTCTGCCAGGCCGGTTTGAGCGTTGTATTCTTGCGTGCGCACATCAAGGGTGTACCACTCCATATGAAAGCCGACAAAAACGCCGAGGCCCAAAATGGTCATGATAATCATCGAAATAAATTGCACCTTGTAGAGCACCATGGTGCGCAAAAGTTTTTTCTTCAACATGTGCAAGCTCCAACCTACCAGTCAATTTGGTCTGCACAGATAGGACTCAGCTGATCTTCACACGAGATAACCTGGCCATTTTTGACGCGAATAACGGTATCTGCCATGCGCGCAATGTTTTGGTTGTGGGTGACCACAATGATGGTCTTGTCATATTCTCGTGCCATTTTGAGCAAGAGCTTTAACACCAGCACGCCAGTTTCAGAATCAAGGGCGCCGGTAGGTTCGTCGCAGAGAAGGACCTGAGGGTTTTTAGCCAGGGCGCGTGCAATTGAGACACGCTGTTGTTCTCCGCCGGAAAGCTGGGAAGGGAAGCTCTTGAGATGATCTGCCAGTCCAACTTCTTCGAGCATTTTGGTAGCAGACAGGGCATGAGGTGCAATGTCATCTACTAACTTGACGTTTTCATGCACGGTAAGTGTTGGAATAAGGTTATAAAACTGAAAGACAAAGCCAACTTTTGAAGCGCGATAATCGGCGAGTTCATCGTTGCTTAAGGTTGAAATATCTTTGCCATCAACCACAATCGTGCCCGAGGTGGGACTATCAAGTCCACCAAGCATATTAAGCAGCGTGCTTTTACCTGCACCAGAAGGTCCTAAGACAACAACGAACTTACCAGAATCTAGAGACAAACTAACATTATCGAGCGCTCGTTGCTCATGTTCTCCGTTTGAATAGATGCGACTAACATTTTGGAGCTCTACAATAGCCATGTTTTCTCGCTTCCTAATAGGGCTACAACAGCCAGCAGACGCGTACCCTGTTGGTTGTTAGTGATAACTAACTTATCTACTTATAGTCCTTTTTAAACTCTCTGTCGAGGGCTAGAAGAAACTTTTGCAGCTAGAAATAAAATAAGGACCTGCCGATAAGTTCGACAGGTCCTTCTTGCTATCTATGATTAGTTTTGAGCTTCTGCAAGCATCTGGCTGCGAATTTCGCGAGCATACTTGTTGAGCATCTGCATGGTTGTTTGAATGTCTGCTTGAGTGGTCTCTGGGTGAATAGCGCAAAGCCTCAAGACGGTTTGACCGTTGATGACCGTGGTAAACATTGCAGCATAGCCGCTCTCGTTCAAGCGAGCTGCAATGCGCTCGTTAATCTCGCCGCATTGCTCGTCGCTAAACTCTGCTGGAGCATAGCGGAAGTTGAGCATTGCCATCTGTGCAGGAGCGACAATCTCCCAGTCTGGTAACGCCTCAATAGCCTCTTGTGCCCATAATGCGAGCTGGAAGCCCTGATTGACGGCGGACTCCATAAGCTCGGTTCCTAATACCTGTAAGGTAAGCCAAAGCTTCAATCCACGAGCAGGACGCGTGAGCTCAATACCTAAGTCGTACATGTTGACCAAGCCGTTATCACAATCAAGGTCACGCAAATACTCTGGCGTGACCGAGAAGCTACGCTCGAGGTCTGCAACATCCTTAACCAAAACAGCTGCGCAGCCGTAGGTTTGGAAAAGCCACTTGTGAGCATCCCAGCTCAAGCTGTCTGCAAGTTCTACACCATCAAGCATATGCTTGTGCTCGTTGCTCAAAAGTACAGAGCCACCAAAAGCGCCGTCTACATGGAACCACATGTCGTAGGTATTGCAAATAGCTGCAATCTCCTTGAATGGATCGACGCTACCAGTATTAGTGGTGCCTGCAGTGCCAATGACTACAAAAGGAGTAAGGCCGCGCTCGATATCTTCCTTGATTGCCTGCTCAAGAAGATCGGTTTTCATACGGAACTTATCGTCAGTAGGAATAACACGAATACGCTGCTGGGTGATACCAATTACGCGCAGGCCCTTAGCTACAGAGCTGTGGGTTTGGTCGGAGACATAGGCAATGCCGTACTGGAGAGTGTTTTCGTTGAGCTTGTAGTCACGAGCTGCGGTAAGGGCAGTGATGTTTGCCATAGAGCCGCCGCTTACAAAGATGCCGCCTGCGCGCTCACCAAAACCAGCAAGGTCGCAAAGCCAACGCAAGACATTTTGCTCAATGCGATTGACGGTAGGAGCGAGCTTGCTGCCGCCGGCGTGGATGTTGTAGGCGGTAGTCATGATGTCGCCCAGCCAGCTTACGCAAGAAGCAGGACCCGGGACAAAGCCAAAGAAGCGTGGGTGGTTAGGGTTGCCACAATAGCGAAATACTTCTTGTTCCATCTCGCGGACAACCTCATCTACAGGACGACCCTTTGCAGGAATGTCGATATTTGCGAGCTTGCGCAATTGAGCGTCATCTGCTTCTTGAATTACTGGCTGCGTGTGGATGGTGTGCTTATCGGCACAAAAATCATGGACGAAATCCTGTACAGCTTCTTCCAACTGCTGAGTATTTAAGACGAACTCTTGTCCCTTCACGCTGACGCTCCTTTTTTGGTCGTGCAAATTGTTACAGTCTGAATATGTACCCATTAAACAATGAGCGTTTGTTGTTGTTGGGGCTAATAGACAAATACAACAATAACTACTCACGTTTTGCTTTATGATAAGACGTCGCTTAGATAGGAGAAGATATACATGGATCAGACAATTCCTGCGACTCTCACTCCAGAGAATGAAGTTGAAAATAAAATATTCGATGCGCTGGTATGCGAGCTATCGTTAAAGAAAGACCAGGTAAAAGCTACTGTTTCTTTGATTGACGAGGGCAATACCATCCCATTTATCGCTCGTTATCGAAAAGATGTTACGGGCGGTATGGATGATGTTACGCTGCGCAACTTTGCTGAGCGTCTTGCATATCTGCGCAATCTTGAGCAGCGCAAGTCTGACGTTGTCGTGCTCATTGATGCTCAGGGCAAACTGACCGACGAGCTTCGTGCAGAGATTGAAAATGCATCCACTCTCCAGCGCGTAGACGATCTTTACAAGCCTTATCGCAAGAAGCGTGCAACGCGTGCGTCCAAGGCGCGTGATGCGGGTCTTGAGCCACTGGCAAATCTCATTTTGATGCAGCCAAAAGAAGGCAAGGAGCCTCTTGTTCAAGCTGCCGACTACATCAACGAAGAAGCAGGCTTTGATACTGCCCAAAAGGTCTTGGCGGGAGCATGCGATATTGTTGCCGAGCTTATTGCCGAAGATCCAGAGAATGTTGCTGCGATGCGTGACTTTGCGCACAAGACCGCAATGCTTACGTCTGAGGCAACTAACAGCGATGATGAGGCAGCATATGAGTCGTACCATGAGTTTGCAGAGGCTGTACGTACGGTTCCAAATCATCGCATCTTGGCAATTAATCGTGGCGAGAAGGAAGAGAAGCTCAGCGTTCATGTACGCATTGATGCTGAGGCTGCAACCGAGCAATTGTTAAGCCGTTATCCTCGCCGTCGCGGTATGTATAAGCAGGCACTTGAGGATGCAATTGCAGATGGCTATAAGCGCTTGATGGCACCATCGTTGGAGCGCGAGCTTCGTGCAGAACTGACGGTACGTGCTCAGACAGATGCTATTAAGATTTTTGCTAAGAATACCGAGAACTTGCTGTTGGCACGCCCTGTTCATGGTGCACGCATTATTGCGTTGGACCCAGGATATCGTGCGGGCTGTAAGGTTGCTGTATTGGATGAGTATGGCAAGCTGCTCGATCACACCATTTTGTATCCAACACCACCACGCCGTGATATTGCTGGTACAAAGCGCGCACTTGATCGTATGACCAAGAAGCATCACATCAACACCATTGTTGTAGGCAATGGTACGGCAAGCCGTGAGACCGAAGAAGTTGTAGCTCAGTTTATTGCAGAGTCTGCACCATCTCTTCGCTACACCATTGTTAACGAGGCAGGAGCATCGGTCTACTCTGCATCTAAGCTTGCAAGCGAGGAGTATCCAGATCTTGACGTTACAACGCGTGGTGCTATGTCGTTGGGTCGTCGCTTGCAGGATCCTTTGGCAGAGTTGGTAAAGATTCCGCCACAGTCTATTGGCGTTGGTCAGTATCAGCACGACCTCGATCAAAAGGAACTCTCCCAGGCTTTGGGTAGCGTTGTCGAGGATGTAGTAAATCGCGTAGGCGTAGATCTTAATACCGCAAGCGCAAGTTTGTTGTCGTATGTATCGGGCATTAGCTCTGCGATTGCAAAGAATATTGTTTCCTACCGAGAAGAACATGGTGCCTTTACTGACCGCAAGCAGCTCAAGAAGGTTCCAAAGCTCGGTCCTAAGGCTTACCTTAACTGTGCGGGTTTCTTGCGTATTACCGGCGGTAAGAATCCATTGGATGCAACGAGTGTTCATCCAGAGAGTTACGAGATTGCAACTGGTTTGCTTGAGCGTGCTGGGGTAGATGTTGCTGCTTTAGCTCATGGTGGCATTGCAGATATTGCTAAGCGTATTGGTAGCCTGGACGCGGCTTCGAAAGATTTGTGCTGTGGTCTATTTACCTTGCGTGATATCGTCTCAGAGCTTCAAAAGCCTGGTCGTGACCCTCGCGATGATGCTCCAGAAGTCGTCTTTAGCCAGGCTGCTCGCAGCATTGAAGACCTTGAGGAAGGTATGGAGCTGGTAGGAACGGTTCGCAATGTTGTCGACTTTGGCGCCTTTGTAGATGTGGGTGTTCACCAGGATGGCTTGGTTCACATTTCCAAGTTGGCTGATCGCTATGTTAAGCACCCAAGCGATGTAGTAGCTGTTGGCGATAATGTAACTGTTTGGGTCGAAAGTGTTGACGTTAAGCGCAAGAAAATTGCACTGACAATGCTCAAGAAGAAATAATTAGTTACCTATAAAAAACGAGCGTAGGGACTCTAAAAGGGTCGCTGCGCTCGTTTTTTGCTAATTGGTATAATTTAGGTAATATTTGTGTCAAGTACATGTCAAGTCTGAGTTCTGCGCTCAAGACTAACAATCCTCAAAACCTAACATTGCCAGTATCTAACAAGCTGGTTCTTCTCGGCAGATTGCAAGAGAGAAGTGCCGCTGTTGTGAGTACAAGCAAGAGCAATTTTTCATTTAATGAGGTTGATATGTACAAGAAAATTGCAAAGGGTCTAAGCTTGCTTGCTGCTGCTGTAATTGCTGCGGGTGTATTTCCTACGCTTGCCACTGCAGCTCCTGCAAACAATGTAGACTGGGGTGTTTCCAGGTCTAAGACCGCAACTAATTTGGATAGCGATTTCGTATCACAGGTAACCCTATCGCTTCCTTCTGCAGAGCAGAATTTAAAGACCGACATCGTATTTGTCTTCGACGAGTCAAGCTGCAGCGCTCCTGTTAAGGCTGAGGTTAATAATATGCTGGCTCAGCTCTATGAGCACCAGCAGAAGACCGGCGCTTCAATTCAGATTGGTGCTGTTCAGTTCCGTGGTGAGACGACTGAGTTCCCTCTTACTGCACTGAATGAGAATACTAAGGCAGACCTTAGCGACTTTATGAGCAAGCGTCCAAAGGTCGGCGGCTCCAATATGTCCATGGGTCTTCTTGCTGGCGAGGCAATGCTTGATGCAGATACTACGGTTGATGCAAGCCGCAAGTATATGATTCTCGTATCCGATGGCATTACTTACATCTGGGATGATCCTGCAACACCTGAGCAGGAGAATTTTGGTGTTAACTTCTCCAACGCAGATACTCCAGATAAGCCAATGCTCGCAGGTCCTGATGGTTGGGACGTATGGTATGGCCAGCAGTTTGTTCCAGATAGCTGGACTGATCACTTGCAGCTTGTAGGCAAGCTTCTTGATACGACGGTATCAACTAAGGCAAGCCCTTATGAGCGCGGCGCAGATATTTCTGGCAATCCATTTGTAAAGCCATCTGAGACGCAAGACTATGCTTCTACCGTAGATATCGCACTGTATCAGTCTTACGTAGTCTACCAGCGTGTTGCATCCAAGTATCACGCATTTGCCGTAGATATGGGTGTTGAGAACGAGATGGCAGTCTATCCTTATGGCCCATCCTTTATGAAGTTCCTCGCTGATGGCAAAGAGGTTACCTTCGATAACATCTTGAACGAAGTTCTCTATCTTGTAGATGCAGGTTCTCGTGTTGAGGATTACATGGGATATGTTGAGGGCGACTATGACTTCAACTTTGTAAACGATGCTGCTGCACTTTCACTTACTGTTGGCACTGAGACCTTTGATGCAGTAAAGATTGCCGATAATACCTATGGCTTTAAGCCAATGGATAACGGCAAGTACGCATACGTTGTAACGTATGTCCCTGCTGATGGTGCAGATGAGCACTTTGTTTGGGACATTAATGAGGCTATTACCAACTTTGCTTGTGTTCAGCTTCACTACGATGTAAAGCTCATGAATCCAAAGACAGCAGAGGGTGTCTATGGTGAGTATGACGCTAATGGCTCTTTGGGCAAGGCAGGTTTGTGCACTAACAATTCTGCAACCTTGTATCCTGTAGCTACTAATGGTGTAGCTGGTGAGCCTCAGCAGTTTGCACAGCCAACCGTTTCTTACACGGTTGAGAAGCCTGCAACTCCAGATACGCCTGACACGCCAGATAAGCCTGAGAAGCCTGAGAAGCCTGAGACTCCAGACACTCCTGGCGGTTCTTCAAAGCCAGGCAAGAAGCCTTCTGGCTCTAAGCTCCCAGAGACCGCAGACAGCAATTTTGTTGCTTTGGCAGCAGCTTGTGGTATGACGGTTGCAGCTGCTGGCGCATTTGTAGCAGCTAAGAAGCTTCAGAAGTAAATCTTTATAGCTGATCGCACATAATAACGACTACCGGTACTCGTGCTGGTAGTCGTTTTTTTTATTGGTCCTTCTCGGCCTAAGTGTGTTGCTGAGCGCATAGAAGATGCTCAAAGTCGGTAAAATGGTAGTACGAATTTATGCACGGTCTTTGATTTGATACAGGTAAGAGGTTGTAATGAATAAGCGCCAGCACGATCTTCTCGAAGAGCTTATGATGCATCATCATTATGTTCTCTTAAGCGTCTATGCTCAGAAGTTCTCGTGTTCAACCAAGACAATATCGAACGACATTAAGTATCTCAATTCGGTGCTCAAGCAGCATGAGTTAGAAAGCTATATTGAAACGAAAAAGGGTAGCGGAGTTTGCATACGCCTTGTTGCTGCTGAGGTATCTAAAATTAATGGCTTGGTACTTATTGAGACCGGCGCTGCGATGACGTCGTACGAGCGGTTTTACCAAGGATTGCTTACTATCGCGATGTATCCGCAATATTCAGATGAAGTGAGTTTGGCGGGTAGGCTGTTTACGAATCGTCGTCAGCTACTCGATGATATTCGTCGTTGGAAAGCAATGTTGCGCCCATTTGGTTTGAGTATCGTGCGTAGGCAGGGTGTGTTTACGCTTGTGGGAGACGAGTGGGCAATACGTGCAGCAATTATCTACTATTTTTATTTGCTGGCACCGTACTACCAGCGCAAATTTGTAGAGGCAGAACTGAGCGAACAGGCGCATGTGCTTACCGACCAAATTATCGATTTAGTTGCAAGCGTACATACCTCAAAGTTTTCGGTTAATGCACGAGGAGCTCTGCTCTTCTATTTGTCATTCGTTCTCAAGCGTGTGTCCCTTGGGCATCAGTTGCCTGCTGATTTTGATACGACGCTTGCCGTTGAGGTCTCGCAAGCAAATCTTAATGCATTGCTTGAGAATTTGGAGCGCGTCGTAGGCGCGCACGTGGAGCCTGCAGAAGCGCGTGCGCTCCTTGCGTTTTATCCTATGGGTGCTATGCAGGAGTACGATGCGCTTATTGATCTTGTGGATACTCCATCCAAGATGTTTGCACGAGCTCTGCGCGATAAGCTTGAGTCTACTTTTTGTATTCCAATGCAACTTGATATGGTGCGTAACTTGGAGTATCTGTGCTATCAGTCACTCCAGCGAGCACAAAATAAGTTTCCTGTAGCCTTGCTCAATGCTTCTCCTATGAAGCGCAACCATCTTGACTGGTTTTTATTTTTAGAGCAGCTCGTTGCGCAAGACGACTACTTATCGCATATCGTTATATTTCCTGACGATTTTACGCGTATAGCAATGTTGCTCTATCCATACTATAAACAGGTAACAGAGCATAAGAAGGTTGTTTATTTAGTTTCAGATTCAAGCTTTGAGGTGGGATTATATGCCCAGTCTTGTCTTGAGCAAGAAATTCCTGCTATCTCAATTGCACGACGTCTGTCACGCACGGATCTTTCTGCGCTAACCAAAGACGAGATTGAACAGGCGGGTATTGACTTTCTTATTGCCTTTGAGCCGGTAAAAACCACGCTGCCCGTATGTCAAATATCTCATTCGATTGACGAAGAAGACATTGCGCGGGTGGCATATTTTGCTTTAGGCTTTGACGAAGGAGTTCAAAAGGCCGAAAAGCTCATAGATTGTGATTGCTCTGATCGTACCTTATATAGCGAGCGCCTTATTGAGCTGTCTGAGGCTATCTATTGGGATTTGTTTGGTTCCCATGATGTAAAGCTCTCGCATGATGAGTATGAAAAACAGCTTTATGCACATTCCGTTGTATCGACTGAGTTTGCCTCATCTGCTGTAATTTCTTCTCATGTTGGTAAGACAGGCATTCATGTGTATCACACGCCTAAGCTTACTGCCATTCAACCTATTATGACGGTAGCTATTCTTACGGTTGCAAGCAGTGATTTGCCACGCTTGCCTCAAATTACGCAGTACTTTAATGCGCAAATTAAACAATACTGTACGGGGGATAGATCCTATACGCTATCTCCTGCCATTATTTCTCATCTCTTTGGAAATAAGTCTTAAACAAAATGAGCCCCTTTCCATGGTTGACAAGGGGCTCATTTGCGCTTTAGAAGCGCAACAGGGGGTAGTGGTTACTGCTCGTCACGACTTGCGATCTTAATCCAAGGGCAAGAAACAAGGCTCAAAAGAAGCCATGCAGCGCCTACGCCAAGAGAAAGGCGAACGGAGCTCGTACGAGCAGCGGAGTTAATTGAAGTGAGTTCATCAATCTCTGCTGGATCAGAAGTGATTTCAGAAGCAATGACCTTAAAGTCGTCATCAGACATCATGTCAATGTTGGTTGCGGTAATTGCAGTCTTAGTTGCATCGCTGATGGTGGAAGACGTAGATACTGCAGAAGCAATGCCAGAGTTGATGCCAAAAAGAAGAATGGTGCCCAAAGCAGCAATAGCTACTGCGTAACCAACATTACGAGAAGTTGCCTGAACGCCACCGGACTGAGAAGCATCGCGGTCATTTACTGCCAAAGCAATAACGTTTGCGCAATGTGCAGAAAGCAAACCTGCGCCTACACCAATAAGAACGGCGCCAACCCACAAAAGGTTGTTAATGCCTGCAGCAGAAATTGCAAACATGATGGCGAAAGAACCTACACCCATAAAGATGTAGCCCAAAGCAAGAATAGTGCGAGGGTGAACCTTTGCTGCAAACTTAGGAATAAGCAATGCAAACAAGAACATAGGGATACCCATGCTTACAGCAATTGCAGCAGCCTGAATAGCATTCCAGCCTACAACGCGCTGTACGTAAGGAACAACAATCAAGCCAACCAAAGCAGATGCAAAGAAGATCTGGAAGCATGCAACAAGACCTGCAACAACCTGAGGGGTCTTGTAGAAAGACTGAGGAAGCAGGCAGCAGCCGTTCTTCTCCTCAACGCGCTTCTCGATAACAACCATGATGCCCAAGACAACAATGCCAGCGATGGTAAGTACCAAAGCAGGGGAGAGACCAAGGACAGAGAATGGAGCTGCAGGAAGTGGGGTGATGATGCCCCATGCAGAGAAACGAGAAATGCCAATCAAGAACATGAACAAGCCCAAAGCAGCAAGGCCTGTGCCAATAAAGTCGAACTTAGGCTTGTTCTCTACTTCCTCAATCTTTGGCAATGCAAATGATGCGAGGAATACCAAGCCAAAGTAGCCTGCGAGAATACCAAAGGTAACGCGGAAGCCAAAAGACTCCATAAGGAAGCCAAAGAGGACTGGCAGGATAGTTGCAATACCAGAAGCTGCACCAATAGCACCAAATGCAATTGCGCGGTTAGCGCCGCTCTTGTAAATGCAAGGAACAAGACCCAAAACAGATGGAATCATAAAAGAAGCACCCAAACCAACAAGGGCTCGACCAACCCAGGTAAGGATGAACATGCTTGGAGAGAGTGCGCAGACAAGCTCACCTAAGCCGCACAAAATAACACCAATGCGGAAGTTGTTGAGCCAGCCTAAGATAACGCCTGTCATGCCTCCGGCAATCATAAGCGCACCTGCTACAAGAGAGTAGATCATGTTTGCGAGCTGATAATCTGCAGTTGTGGCAGTAAACATGGTTGCCAAAGCATTTGCAGAAAGAGACATCGCAGAGTTCTCGCCCGTGGTGCCCATCTGAGCCATAATCATTACGAGAACCGGGATAACAAGAAACTTTTCTGCGGATGCAGAAGAAGTCGCTTCTTTCTTCATTATTAACCCCTTCATTGAATGTGAAATAACGCTGACAAAGCGTATTATTCAATATGTTTTCTGCCGATAATAACTACAACAACTTCTCTTGAAACGGAAACATGTGAGAATAAATAGCCTGATACGTGTAAGCTAAAACCCAGCTATCTGCAGCAATGTAGTGTGATGAAGTCTAGTTTGCAAGAAAACTTCTGTTGCAACAGAAAAGGATTTGATGTTGCAACAGCGTTTCTTTGCGTATTGTTGAGTCAGACAGCCATTGCATCTATTGACGCTGACGTGCAATGGAAACGTAGAAATCAAACGTACATGTTGAGTTCTTTAGAAATGAGGGATTGTCATTATGGAGAAGATTTTCTTTGGTGGCACCATCCGCACTATGGATACGTCCAATCCTGTAGTAGAGGCAGTATTGGTAGAGGACGATAAGATTGTTGCTGTAGGCTCTTATGAGGACATGGTTGCACAGGCTGGCTCAGACGTAGAGCTAGTCGACCTCGAGGGCAACGCAATGCTCCCAGGTCTTTTTGAGCCACACGCTCACTTTGACTTGGCATCCTTTATGCATAAGGGCAACTTCATTGGTGGACTTGTCTATGACAACGCTGATGAGGTTGTAGCAAAGATGAAAGAGGCTGCCGAGAAGACCCCTAAGGGTAAGTGGTTGTTCCTCTTTGGTCTTGATTATCTTATTAATCGTGACCTTCCAGAGCTCGATCGTCATTGGCTTGATGAGAATGTATCTACAGAGCATCCAATCATGGTATGCGTTCAGTCTATGCACACCTCAATCGTAAATACCTTGGCATTGGAGACCATGGGTATTGATCGTAACACCCCAGATGCTCGTGATGGACGCATCTATCACGATGAGGATGGCGAGCCTAACGGTATTTTGACTGAGCAGACCTTGACCTACCCATTCCTCTTGGCTTGGATTAACGACTGGAAGCTCAATCCAGCAGAGCTCATGAAAGAGCAGTTTATCGAGTGGAAAAAGAAGGGCATTACTTCTACCTGGACCGCTGGTATGCAGTCTATGTTCCCAAATCAGCTTGCATTGATGAACCAGTGGGAGCAGGCTGCGCCACTTCGTCAGGATTATGCAATTGCATTTGCTCCACTCGAGAGCGGTGCTGCAAGCCTCGATGATTGTCCTGAGGACAATCCAATGTTCAAGTTTACGGGCATTAAGTTTTGGTATGACGGTTCCCCATACACGGGCAACATGTTCATGTATGACAACTACCTCGAGAATGAGATTATGCAGGACCGCTTGAAGATTCCTGCACATCAGGCTGGTGAGCGCCTCTTTGACCAGGAGTACTTCTACAACATGTTCAAGAAGTACCACGACATGGGCTTCCAGATCTCTGTACACTCTCAGGGCGACCGTTCTTCTCACGAGCTTCTCGACATTATGGAGCGCGTAATTACCGAGTCTCCACGCACTGATCATCGTCACCGCATTGAGCACTGCGCATTCATGACGCAAGAGGATATTCAGCGCTGTGCAGATCTTGGCATTACGTTGAGCTATCACGTTGGTCACCTGTTCTATTATGGTGAGGCTTTGAATGAGCTTGTAATTGGTGAGGATCGTATGAACTCCATGTTCATGCGCTGTCGCGATGCATTGGATAAGGGAATTAAGATTTCCCTCCATTCTGATGACCCAATGTATTTTGCAGATCCTTTGATGCTTGTTGCTACTGCTTGCTCTCGTACGAGCCGCAAGGGTAATGCTATGACGACCGATCAGGCTATTACGGTAGATGAGGCAATGCGCGCCGTTACCATCGATGCAGCTTGGCAGCAGAAGCGTGAGAATGAGGTTGGCTCCATTGAGGTTGGAAAGTATGCAGACTTTACCATTCTTTCTGAGGACCCATATGAGGTAGAGGATCCTTACAATATCAAGGATATTGATGTTGTAACTACCTATCTTGCAGGTATCGATACTGATACTATGTACTAATACAGCATGTTGCATTAAGCCTAGATAGCCCCGTGCTGTCTAGGCTTTGCCTTTAATCTGGAGTGCTTTTGGACTTTCAGATATTGTGTGAAGCTGAATACTGCTAGGCGTTGAGGGGGATAAGCCCTAAACGTTAGGTCGAGTTTTTCGCAGGAGTAGAATATGTTTAGTTCTGTCGCTCATATTGGTTTTACGGTTTCAGATTTGGATCAATCAGTTGCTTTCTATAAAGACATCTTGGGTCTTACGTACGTAGGCGAGATGGTTATGGAGGGTCCTTCTACAGAAGCGCTGTTCCAGCGTGAGGGAGCAACAGCACGTGTTGCATACCTCAAGACTGCCGATGAACACGCTCCACTTGTTGAGCTAATTCAGTTCTGTGACGTTGCATCCCAGCAGGACACGCCAAGTTTGTTTAAGACTTCAATTTCTGAGTTCTGCTTTATGGTTGATGACATTGATGCAGAGTATGAGCGCCTGCTTGGTTTGGGCGTCAAGTTCTTATCGGCACCTCAGACATTTGACAGCACAGAGTATGGCTTTGGTAAGAGCCGCGCTGTCTATCTGTTTGATCCAGATGGCAATATCTTGGAGCTCATTCAGTCACTTTAATTGTGCATAGAAGCTTTATTATGTAGCTAGCGGTTTTCGTTAGCTACATTTTTATTGGAGCTGTGCTGTGGTTTATTTAATGCTTGCAATTATGAGCAGCGCTAGCGTGTCACTTGTTATGAGAGTGTCACAGCGTGTTGCTAAAAACTCTATGAGTCTGTTGGCGGTAAGCTATGCTACATGCATGATTGTCTCGCTACTGTATATGGGTGCAAACAACAGCTATCTAGATGAGGGTATCTCGCTTGTTTCTTTGTCGCTCGGTTGTTGTACGGGCCTTTTGTTCTTACTTGGATTCATTTTGTTGCAGCAAAGCATTGCAGCAAATGGCATGGTGCTTTCTGGCACATTTGCTAAGTTGGGCGTGTTGGTACCTACGGTTTTATCGCTTGCGCTATTTGGAGAGCATCTTAAGCTCTATCAAGCAATAGGTGTGGGTTTTGCTCTGTTTGCCATTTGGTATATGAATGGCGCAACACTACATCAAGAACAACGTGCTTCATGGTTGCTCATAGTTTTGCTCTTGGCAAATGGACTGGCCGACTTTATGTCTAAGGTCTTTAGCGTCTGTGGTCAGCCCTCTCAAGAAGATGTGTACTTGCTTGTGGCCTTTGGTGTTGCTTGTATCATTTCTTGTATTCTCGCATGGCATAAGACGGAACGCCTATCTTGGAAGACAGTTGTCTATGGTGTACTTTTGGGTGTGCCAAATTTCT
>SAMEA104404103__coassemble_947_pt1 | contig 19116 bp, 10 predicted proteins | sample SAMEA104404103__metabat2_low_PE_024 | metagenome-assembled genome bin SAMEA104404103 (sample SAMEA104404103) | Balaenoptera acutorostrata | reverse complement strand
CACTCAATAAAAAATGCCGAGAAGCTCGTTTAAGAACTTCTCGGCATTGTACTTTTGACTATACGTAGAACAAAATCTTGTTATAGCTTGGAACTGGCCAGTAGTCGTGGCCGCAAATCTTTTCCATCTCGTCAACTGAATAACGAAGCTCTGCCATGGCTGGAACAATGTCGCGCGCATAGGTTTGTGCACGCTCGAGGACATCGCCAATCTGGGAAGCCTGCGTGTGAAGCTCCTCGAGCTTCTTGGTGTTGTAGGTGATCTCGCTAATGCCATTGTTGATGGTCTTAACAAGGTCGATCTCTGCTGGCGTTGGCTGACCAAGCAGGTCGCGCGTTGCCAGTGCTGCCTTAGAGATGTCAGCCGTGTAGTTGAACAGAGCAGGCAAGTAGAGGTGTCGTGCCATGTAAATCATGGTGTTGACCTCGACATTTAAGATCTTGGAGTACTGCTCAAGCTTTACATCATAGCGGCTGTTCCACTCAACGCGGGTCAAAACACCGTACTTCTCGAAGACAGAAATGTTTGCCTCGTTAGTGTAGGCGCGCTCAAGAGCGTCTGGCGTGCTTGGGCAATTGCACAAGCCGCGGCGCTTAGCTTCTGCCTGCCACTCATCAGAGTAGCCGTCGCCATTAAAGATAATGCGCTGGTGGCGGGTAAGGCTTTCTTTAACCCAAGCCATAGCGGTCTTCTCAAAAGACTCAGCGTCTGCATCTTTGAGGGCCTCGTAGGCGTCGTCGAAGGCCTCTGCAGCAATGGTGTCAAGCACCTTATTGACGTCAGAGATATTCTGGCCCGAGCCACACATGCGGAACTCAAACTTGTTGCCGGTAAAGGCAAAGGGGCTCGTACGATTGCGGTCGGTGGTGTCCTTCATAAAGTCTGGAAGCTCTGGAACGCCTAAGTGCATAGTCTCGCGCAAGTGGGAAGCAAAAGGACGGTCGTTGACAATAGCATCAACAATGTCGCCTAAATCATCACCCAAAAAGACCGAAATAATTGCAGGTGGAGCCTCGTGACCACCCAAGCGATGGTCGTTAGCAGCGCTTGCACAAACAGCGCGCAAGATGTCCTGGTGGTCATCGACAGCTGCAATCAAGCAGGTAAGAATGACCAAGAAGCGCAGGTTCTCCTCTGGAGTGTCACCAGGATCGAGCAAGTTGTCGCCATCTGCCGATAAGGACCAGTTGTCGTGCTTACCAGAGCCGTTGATGTACTCAAAAGGTTTTTCGTGCTGCAGGCATACCAAGCCGTGGTGACTTGCAAGCAACTTCATAAGCTCCATAGTGAGCAGGTTGTGGTCTACTGCAACGTTGACCTTCTCGAATACAGGAGCAAGCTCATGCTGGCAAGGGGCTACCTCGTTGTGCTTGGTCTTGGCAGGAATGCCAAGCTTCCAAAGTTCGTCATCAAGCTCTTTCATAAACTCGTTGACGGTAGGGCGGATAGCACCAAAGTAGTGCTCTTCCATCTCCTGTCCTTTGACTGGAGGGCAGCCAAAGAGCGTGCGGCCACAGTGCAAAAGGTCTGGACGGTGAGCGTAGTCGTCCTCACGAATGAGGAAGTATTCCTGCTCGGGGCCTACGGTAGGCGTTACAATTTCTGGCTCATCACCAAAGAGGGAAAGCAGACGCTTGGTTGCACCAGAGATAGCAACCATAGAGCGCAGCAAAGGAGTTTTCTTATCAAGCGCTTCTCCGGTAAAGGAGCAAAAAGCGGTAGGGATGCACAAGACTTCGTCCTTAATAAATGCAGGAGAAGTTGGGTCCCAAGCGGTATAGCCGCGAGCCTCAAAGGTTGCACGAAGGCCACCGTTAGAGAAGCTTGATGCATCTGTTTCTGACTGTACCAGCTCTTTGCCCGAGAACATCATTAGGGCAGAGCCGTCGCCGGTAGGGGTAAGGAAGCTATCGTGCTTCTCGGAAGTAATGCCATTGAGTGGCTGGAACCAGTGGGAGAAGTGGGTAGCGCCATGCTCGAGCGCCCATTCTTTCATGGCATGGGCAACCTCGTTTGCAACATCAATATCCAAAGGTTCGCCCTTGTGGACCGTGCGCATAAGTTCTTTGTAGGTTGGCTGAGACAAGCGCTCACGCATCTCTTTGTCGCCAAAGACAAGACAACCATAAGAAGCTGCTGTTACCCTCGTCATGTAAAATCCCCCAAACAGATGATTTATATTAAACGTTTATCCAGTGGGTATCGTATAAGGTTTTGCAGCAAATTGCAGCCTACAGAGGCCATTTGTTGCTTATTGGAAATATTACACCCTGGCTTCGGCTACATAATGTTCATATTCTGTGAGTGGGGATAGGTGTGTGAGACGCGCCAAAAAGAAAGGCTTCCTAGCTCAAGCTAGGAAGCCTTAATGCGTGTAAGTTATGCGCGAGAAATAAATGCCTTGTAGCCACGGTATGCCTCAAAGATATCTGCCTTAGAAGCAACCTCCCACAAGGAGTGCATGGACAATACTGCAACGCCTGAGTCAATAACATCCATGTTGTAGCGAGCCATGATGTAGGCGATAGTGCCGCCGCCACCAGCGTTTACGCGACCAAGCTCGCAGGTCTGGAAGGAGACGCCAGCCTCATCCATAACGTCGCGAACATATGCCATGTACTCTGCGTCTGCATCGTTGGAACCAGACTTACCACGGGAGCCGGTGTACTTGTTGAAGCAAAGGCCGTGACCCATGAATGCAGAGTTCTTCTCTTCGAACTTAGCTGCGTATGCAGGATCAAAGCCTGCAGATACGTCAGAAGAAAGCATCTTGGAGTTTGCAAGAGCGCGGCGAAGCTTAAGCTGGCCACCCTCACCTGCGAGCTCCATAATCTCTGCGAGTGCATTCTCAAAGAAGAGGGAAGTCATGCCGGTAGCGCCTACAGAACCAATCTCCTCCTTGTCAACGAGCAAGCAGCAGCTGGTGCGCTCTACGTCTGCTACGTCGAGCTGAGCTACGAGAGAGGTGTATGCGCAAACACGGTCGTCGTGGCCGTGGCCCAAGATCATGGAGCGGTCAAGGCCAAGGTCGCGTGCAGGACCTGCAGGTACAACCTCGATCTCTGCAGAGAGGAAGTCCTCCTCTTCGATACCGTACTTCTCGGTCATGAGATTCATGAAGTAGAGCTTTACAGGATCCTTCTGTGCGTCCTTATCGGCATCGTTCTCGTCAAAGAGAACAGGGCGGCCACCAACGATAACGTCGAGAACCTCTGCGTCTACTACCTGAGAAGCTGGCTTTTCCATCTGCTCGTGGGAGAGGTGGATAAGAAGGTCAGAGATGCAAAATACTGGATCGGTTGGATCTTCGCCAATTGCGATGTTGACGTTCTCGCCGTTCTTCTTGCAGATAACACCGTGAAGTGCCAAAGGAGTTGCTACCCAAAGGTAAGGCTTGAGGCCACCGTAGTAGTGGGTATCAAGGTAAGCCATGTCGGACTGCTCAAAGACAGGATTCTGCTTGATGTCAAGACGTGGGGAATCGATGTGAGCGCCGAGGATGTTCATACCCTCAGAGATTGGCTTCTTGCCTAAGTTAACAAGCATCAAAGACTTGTTGCGGTTTGCAAAATAGACCTTATCGCCAGTGTGAAGCTCACGACCCTGTGCAATGCAGTCGTTAAGATCCATGTAGCCAGCAGCACGAGCAAGCTCTACGCCAGTAGCGCAGCACTCACGCTCGGTCTTGTTGGTAGAAAGAAACTCGCGGTATGCATCGCAAAGCTCGTTGAGCTCTGCTAAGGTTGCATCATCATACTTTTTCCAAGCGCTTGGACGTTGCATGAGAAACTCCTTTCGGTAGCGTATCTATCGCATATTTAAGCGATTTGTATTACTAAAACGGTATTGTACGGCAATAAAGGTAGAATAAGAGCCATACGAAAAAATATTCCTGACATTTCAGTTCACATTTCTATTTGATTGCATCCATATGAAGAAGAGGAGATATACATGGGCGATATTAATGAGCAGCTCGCCGCAGGTACGGGCGAGCGTCGCAGCATTGCTGTTATCGATGGTAACTCGTTGATGCATCGTGCATATCATGCTGTTGCAGCTACTATGACTGCTCCTGACGGCAATCCAACCAATGCGGTTTTTGGCTTCTTGAGTATGTTCTCCAAGATGATCGAGCTGTTTGAGCCCGATGGCGTTGTGTGCGCATTCGATAAAGGCAAGCCACGCGTACGCATGGAGATGCTTGAGCAGTACAAGGCTCAGCGCAAGCCTATGGATAACGAGCTGCGCGTTCAGTTTCCTATCATTCACGAGTTGCTCGACGCCATGGACGTTCCAATTTTGGAGTCCGAAGGCTGGGAGGGCGACGATATCTTAGGCACCATGGCAGTCACGGGAGAGGCTGCTGGCGTCGATATTTTGCTCTTTACGGGCGACCGCGATATCTATCAGCTTGCAACCGACCACGTTCGTATTGTAAGCATGAAAAAGGGCATGAGTGACGTTCGCATTGTGACGCCAGAGGAGGTCTTGAAGGCCTATGAGGGTGTCTCGGCCAAGCTCATTCCAGACTTCTACGGACTTAAAGGTGACTCTTCTGACAATATCCCGGGCGTCCCCGGTATTGGCCCTAAAAAGGCTGCGGCGCTTATCACCCAGTATGGAAGCCTTGAGGGCGTGTTAGAGCATGCCGATGAGGTCAAGGGCAAGATGGGCGAGAACTTGCGTGCTCACATGGATGACGCGCGTGTATCTAAGCAGGTTGCAACCATTCGCTGCGATGCTCCGGTATCCGTTGACTTTGACACGGTTGTATTCCCCTCATTTGATGCCGAGAAGGTCCATGAGGTATTTGCAAAGTATGCCTTATTTGGTGCCTATGCACGCTTGATGGGCGTTGCGGGTGCTGTTGCAGAAAGTGATGCGCAGGGTTCTTCTAGTACGCGTTTGGAGCTGCCCGAGATGCTCGAGGGTGATGCGGCGCACAAGCGCTTTGAGCAGGCACTTGATGCACAAGAGACGCTGTATTGTGCAATTGATGATACGCGCGAGAAAGATGCACTCTTTGGTGGAAGCCACTACCTGTGGGTGTTGGCCTCAGACGCAATGCTCAAGTTTGATACCGAAGCAGCAATGCAAGATGTCCTCATGCGTGCCTTTGCACACACGCAGGTCGTCTCTGTAGACATCAAGCAGCTCATTCACGAGCTCGTTCCTACCGACTCATCTATGCCACAGCTTATTCATCCGCTCGACGTGGATCCTGCGCGCATTTTTGATACTAAGGTTGCTGTCTATTTGCTCGAGGCGGGCGTAGAAGACTTTACTAACGCTCATATTCTTGAGACATATGCAGGCAAGAATATCCCACAAGACGACGAGTTGTCGCAGGCTTATTTGTCCTGTTTGGTAGCGCGCGAAACACACGATGCCCTTATCGAGAAGCTTCATGCCGATAAGTCCTGGGATTGTTACACCAACATTGAGCTTCCGCTCATTCCTGTATTGGTACAGATGGAGCGCGCAGGCATGTTTGTAGAGCCCGATCGCCTCTCTGAGCTTTCGGCTGAGTTGGGTGGCGAGATGGCTCAGCTTGAACAGCGTATTCAAGAAATTGCTGGTGAGCCCTTTAACGTTAACAGCCCTATGCAGCTTTCTCACATCTTGTTTGATGTGCTCAAGCTTCCTACAGCAGGTCTTAAGAAGACGGCACGCGGTTACTACTCTACCAATGCCAAGAAGCTCGAAGAGCTTTCGCATGATCACGAGATTGTTCGTCTTATTTTGGACTATCGCGAGAAGGCAAAGATTAAGTCGACCTATCTCGATACGTTGGGTGGCTTGCGTATGGCAGATGGTCGCGTTCATACCACATATAACCAAACGGTTACTGCAACGGGTCGTCTGTCTTCATCCAACCCTAACTTGCAAAACATCCCAACGCGCTCAAAGCTGGGTCACACGGTACGTACGGCCTTCTCGGCAGCTCAAGGTTCAGTCATTTTGGCTGTCGACTATTCCCAGGTAGAGTTGCGTCTGTTGGCTCATTTGTCCGGCGACGAGCATTTGGTTGATGCGTTCAATTCGGGCAACGACTTTCATGCTCAGACCGCCGCGCGTGTCTTTGGCGTAGATCCTGATAGCGTTACCCCACAGCTTCGTAGCCGCGCTAAGGCCGTCAACTTTGGCATTGTCTATGGTCAGCAGGCTTATGGCTTGGCACAGACGCTGGACATCTCAATGGGTGAGGCACGCGATATGATCGATGCGTACTTTACGGCATATCCGCAGGTACGCACCTATTTGGATACGACAATCTCTCAGGCTCGCACAAGTGGTTATGCCATTACGATGTTTGGTCGCAAGCGTCATATTCCAGAACTTGCCGAGAAGAACGCGATGAGGCGTTCGTTTGGTGAGCGTACGGCTATGAATCACCCAATGCAGGGTAGTGCGGCAGATATTATTAAGTTGGCTATGATTCGTGTTGCTCAAAAGCTTCGCGAGGACGGTTTTGCTGCCCGTATGATCTTGCAAGTTCACGACGAACTCGACTTTGAGTGCCCACTTGATGAAGTAGAAGAGCTTACCGCGATGGTCCAGCAGGTTATGGAATCGGTAGTTGAGCTTAAGGTTCCACTCATTGCCGATGCGTCTACGGGTGAGACCTGGGCGGACGCGAAGTAGTAACATCCTACAGATGAGAGTTTGTACTATACTGTAAATATTGCATTAATTGCATGTTTGCACATAAAGGGGAATTTTTCGGAGGTCCAACGATGGATGCAACGACATACAAGAACTTCTGCGACATCTTAAATCAGGAGCTTATGGGTGCTCTTGGTTGCACTGAGCCTATTGCACTTGCGTATGCCGCAGCTTTAGCACGCAGGGTTCTTGGACAGGAAGCAAGCCATTTGGAAATTGGCTGTTCGGGCAACATGATTAAGAACGTAAAGTCTGTTACCGTTCCAAATTCTGATGGTATGCACGGTATTGAGGCTGCTGCAGTATTGGGTATGGTTGGCGGAAATTCCGACAACGCACTCGAGGTTTTGCAGTCGGTAACTCCAGACGATATCGCTCATGCAAAAGAGGTCTTGGGTTACGAGAACATCTGCAATGTTTCCTTGGTAGAAGACGTTCCTAACCTCTACATTCGTGTTGTTGCATGTGAAGGCGACCACAGCGCAGAGGTTGTTGTGGCAGAGCATCACACCAACGTTATTCTTGTTAAGCGCGACGGCGAAGTACTCCACGAGGGTAACGTCTATGACTCTAACGAGACGGGCGAGCAAATTGATCGTTCTGGCTTGAGCGTAGAGAACATTGTTGAGTTTGCACGCGAGCTTAACGTTGATGATATTCGTGATATTCTCCAGCGTCAGTGTGACAATAACGATGCAATCTCTAAGGAAGGTCTTTGCAATCCTTGGGGTGCTCAGGTTGGTCGTACGTTGCTTGATTCTCGTCCAGAGTGCCCAGCAGCTCGTGCTTGTGCACGTGCAGCAGCAGGTTCTGATGCTCGTATGAGCGGCTGCTCTATGCCTGTTACCATTGTTTGTGGTTCTGGTAACCAGGGCATTACTGCTTGTATGCCAGTTATGGAATACGCTGAGGTATTGGGTAAGTCTCATGACGAGATGCTTGCTGCTTTGGCTATGGCAGATTTGATTGCAGTTCACTTGAAGTCCTACATTGGTAGCTTGTCTGCATTCTGCGGTGCTGTTTGTGCTGCAGCTGGTGCGGGTGCGGCTATTACCTTTATGCGTGGTGGCGACGTTGATCAGGTTGGCCTTACCATTACTAATACGCTTGGTAATGTTGGCGGTATTGTTTGCGACGGCGCTAAGGCATCATGTGCATCTAAGATTGCAGCTGCAGTAGACTCTGCAATTTTGGCTTCTGATATGGCAATGGTTGGCCGTGGCTTCGAGTCTGGCGATGGTCTTGTACAGGAGAACATTGAGAAGTCTATTGCTGCTATGGGCTATGTTGGCCGTGTTGGCATGAAGGCAACTGATGTTGAGATCTTAAATATTATGATTGGCAAGACTGACGTATATGCAGGTTGCTAACTAATCGTATATAACGTACTAAGAAAAGGGGAGCTCACTTAAGTGAGTTCCCCTTTTGTCATACTTGCGTAAAGTTCTAATCATGCGTGAGTAAAGCTCGCTACACCTTCTTATTGCAGGTAAATGCCCTTGCTAGACTTGGTCCAGGTATTTCTCTGATATTGAGGAGGTTAAGCAATGAAGAAGCGCTTCTTTGTCGCTCTTCTCGCCCTCATGATGCTTGCTCCTGGCACTGCCTTTGCAGACGGTCGCTATGAGACAGTAAGCACGGGCGAGAACATTATTGGTGACGCAAACTTATCGGTGTTTGCCACCACAGGTGCTCTTGAAGACGGTGCAACCGTAGAGTTGACCGCACGCAATGGCATCGCATTTGCACAGGGTACGGGTTATCGTGAGTATACCGCTCAGGGTAATTCCGACTGGGTATTCAAGGGCTTTGATTACTCCCAGGTTTATAAGGGAGAAGAGCTCGGCAACCGCAAGGGTACCTACACTCCACACATCAAGCCAACTGGTTATTCCTTTACTCAGTCTGGTACGTGGGAGACCCCTTACGTAGCTGGTTCATCTACCATTCGTGTAAATCGTCTTTACACTATTGGTGAGACCGCTTGGAGGCCAATCAATTATTCTGTCTACGCTAACTTCAATCCTGTAGTTACGACTGTTGCAGGTGAGCACGGTTATGTAGACACCCCAGTTCTCGAGGTTGAGTATGGTAGCGATGCTGCAATTACTGCAACTGCAGATGCAGGCTACAAGATCGCTTCTGTTACGGTCGATGGTGTTGAGCAGGCAGTCGAGGAGAACGCAACCGTATACGTTCAGAACCTCACTGGTGTTGTAGAGCCTCACAAAATTGAGGTTTCCTTTGCTCCACTGCCAACCTACACCGTAACCTACACCGATGGTGTTGATGGCGTAGAGCTCTTTGCAGATCAGGTCTACACCGACCTTGTTGTTGGTTCTTCCACCCCTGCATTTGAGGGCACTCCTGTTCGTGAGGGCTACAAGTTTGCTGGCTGGTCCCCTGAGGTAGACGATGCAGTTACTGGCGACGTAACTTACGTTGCAATGTGGGATATGGCTTTGGTTCCACTCGTTCCAGCTACCCCTATTGATCCTCAGGATGATGAAAAGCCATCTGAGGACGTAAAGCCTTCTGAGGATAAGAAGGACGATAAGGACAGTAAGAAGAAGGACAACAAGCTTCCTGAGACCTTCGATGCAGCTATCGTAATCCCTGGTATGGTTGCTATGGGCGCTGCATGTGTTGCAGGTGCTAAGGCTCGCAAGAACAATTAATTGAGCTAATAAGTAAGGCGCTGAGGAATTTTTTCCTCGGCGCCTATTTTTATGATTCGAATAATTGTTGATTGCGGTGATGCTCCGCTTTAATTTCAAATGCTTCGACAATGCGTTCAAAGTTGGGAGCAAATTGCTTCATGTCTCCGCACCAGGTAGCACGTGAGTCGTCTCCACCGCCCACGTAGGCTGTTTGCAAATAGTAGCCTGGCTCAATAAAGTCACGCTTGGGGTCATTGCCAACCATCAATACTTCTTCAGGGGAAAGTCCTAAAGCAGCAATATTTTCGTAGTAGTAACGACCTGATGGCTTGCAGCGCGTTGAGTTTTCCATAAAGGTAATTCGCTCAAAAGGAATCTCTTCAATGCCGGCCCACTTCATGCGTGCGCGGCAAACTTGCTCACTAAAGCCTGGGTCAGTAAAGAGAGCTACTTTGTAGCCATGGGCGAGGGCGGTAGTAAGAGCCTCGTAGCCACCATGCTTGGGGTGTGCATCAATGGAGCGGTCATTAAGCAGTGGCAGTACTTCTTGTTCGTAATAAGTAATTGCCTCTGCAATTACTGGATCATCCAACGGGATGCCGCTGCGCTCCTTAAAGTCTTGTACAAAGAAGTCAAAGTTAATCATGTCATCGGTACGCTCGGAATCGATCATCGCCCACAGGGAACTGCCAAACGACTTTAGGATGCTCATTTGATTCTTGCGAGAGATTTCTGACAGAATCTGTGCCTCCTGGCGGCAGACCTTGAGGATAAATGCGTTGAGGTTGATGTTGAGCAGCGTCTCGTCCATGTCAAACAATATTGCTTTTAGCATAATGACCTCCCTTCAGCTGTTGTTTTAATAATAGTACTCTAACCAAATTAAGGCTTAGTAATCTGCAGATAATGTAAATCATTTATTAAGTATTTGAGCAGATGATTGCCCTAAAAGTTAAAAGAAAAGCCGATACCACCCTAAGGTGATATCGGCTCATAGATTACTGAGACTCTTTCTTAAGCTTGCGCTTCTCTTGTGCGGAAGCCACAACATGATAGATTGCCATCCATGGATGATGGAATATCATACGCGGACCAGAGTACTTCATAACGGTGCGGATTTTCTCGCGCATTGCAGGCGCATAACAGTGAACGCGGCAATTAGAGCAAAACGTCTTGTTTTCCATGAAAGGGCAGCGATCGCTACGCTTGCAAGCATAGTCAATAAGCTCTTGACACTCAGGACAAAGCTCGTCGCCTGCGGTGTCATGATTGCCGTGACAATACAGGGCAATCATTTCTGCAACAACACGCTTTTCGCGTTCGCGTTTTTTCTGAATCTTATCCATTAGCTTACCCTGCCATGTTCTACGCTATAGACCTTATCGGTAATTGCCATAGTAGACGCGCGATGAGAAACGAGTACAACCGTTTTGTTTGCGCGCTCGGCATCGATCGACTTGAGAATGACGGCCTCATTGAGGCTGTCGAGATTGCTGGTAGGCTCGTCGAGAAGGACCATAGGAGCGTCATGCAAGAACGCACGAGCCAGGCCCAGGCGCTGCTTTTCGCCACCAGAAAGCGTGCCGCCAAGTTCGCCAACGTTAGTGTCATAGCCTTGTGGCAACGTCATAATAAAGTCGTGAACTGCAGCTTTCTTGCAAGCTTCGACAAGCTCTTCTTGGGTTGCATCGGGCTTTGCTATGCGCAGGTTGTTTGCAATGCTGTCGTGGAACAGATGCGTCTCTTGTGTGACGTAGCTTTGCATGTTGCGCAAATCGCGCGTGTTAACCTCGTTAATATTGCGCTCAGATACCTCAATGCTGCCCTCGGTGGTTTCCCAAAAACGCATGAGAAGCTTGAGCAGGGTTGACTTGCCACTGCCACTTTTGCCATTAAGTCCAACAATGGTGTTAGGAGGGAAGGCGGCAGAGACATCCTTCAAAATGGTCTCATCACCATAGGAGAACGTGACGTTGTTGACTGCAGCACCTTCAAAGTCACAATGAGGCTTGTCGCAAATCTCTGCAGTTTGAGGAGTCTCATCCAAGATATCCAAAACACGGTTGCCTGCAGCGAAGGTGTTTTGAAGGCCACTGCCCAAGTTGGCAAGGGCAATAACGGGGCCAAAGGAACTCATGAGCGCTACAACAGGTAGTACCAAGGCATCAAAATTAACCTGGCCATTTACGAATAGCACGCAACCGCAAAAGAGTGCACACAGGTCTAAAGACAAGATGACGGTGTTGGTGTAGGAGGCAGAGCGAGCCATGCAATTGTTAAGTGCTTCGCTGTGCTTGCTTAACGAACTTGTGCGCTCATCAAGCTCGCGCAGGCGAGCGTCGCCCTGGTTGTATTGCATGATCTCTGGCAAGCCGCGCAGGCTGTCGAGTACAAAGCTGCTCAAAGCTCCAGACTCTTGTCTAAAGCTGCCACCCAAGCCAGCACTTTGCTTGCTAATGTACATAGGCAACGCAATACCTACGATTGCATAGGCAACCGCACCAATGATTGCATAAGCAATGTGGAAGCTTCCCAGGTAGGTGCACATGACCACACTCATAAGAATTGCAATTGCAATAGGAGAGATGGTGTGTGCGTAGAATACCTCTAGCAGCTCAATATCAGAGGTAATGATTGAGATAAGATCACCGCGGTCTTTGCCCTCAAGCTTTGCTGGGCACAGTTGGCGCAGGGCACCAAAGACCTTATCGCGAATGAGCGCAAGCAACTTAAAGGCAATAAAGTGATTGCATGCTTGCTCGGCATAGTGCAAAGCTCCACGCATAACAGCAAAGATAGCTGCGGCAACAAAGATGGCCGTAAGCGAAAAGCTTGAAATGCCAAGGACGCTCAAGAAAGCAGTGATGCCCAAAACAGGGATAAAAGTTGCGCACAAGTGGCCTAAAAGTCCCATAACAATAGCGAGGATCATAAAGCCACACAAAGGCTTTACGAGGCCAATAAGACGCAGGCAGATGGTGGTATTGCTACGTTTACTCATGATCATCTGCCTTTCTAAAGTGCTCAAGGTCTGACTGTGCAGACCACAGTTGTGTGTAGAGACCGTCTTGGCCAAGAAGTTCGGTGTGGGTGCCACTCTCGCGCATTGCGCCCTTATCCATAACAAGGATGTTGTCGGCATGCTCTGCGTTTGCAAGACGGTGGGTAATTAAGATGACGGTCTTGCGACGAGCAAGTTCGTGAATCTCGCGCATGATGTCGTTTTCACTCTCGACATCGACGTTGGAGGTAGCCTCATCAAAAATGTAGAGTGGGCTGTCGTGCAAGATTGCGCGCGCAAGACTTAAACGCTGGCGCTGACCGCCCGAAAGATTGCTGCCGTTTTCGAGAAGCTGCGTATCAAGGCCCTTCTCGGCAGAAAGAAATGCTGCAAGATTTACCTGCTCGAGTGCGTGCATAAGGTGCTCGTCGGTAGCATCTGGGCAAGCCATGAGGAGGTTTTGCCTGACGCTTCCCTTAAACAGGTGGCTGTCAAATCCTACGTAGGTGATGTTTTGCAACAAGCTTTGCTCGTTGATGGAAGCAAGCTTCGTGTCGCCAATGGTGATAGTGCCTGAGGTAGCGCTGTTGCGTCCCATAAGCAGGGAGGCGATGGTGGATTTGCCGCTGCCGCTTTCGCCGACAATAGCTACAAAACCCTTGGTAGGAACGGTGAAGCTAATGTTGTGGAGTACCTCGCGCTCGCCATCGTAGCTAAAGCATACGTTGTCGCAGCTGATAGTGTGGTCTGCAGGGAAGTCTGTGCGATCGCTTTGGTCTGCAACTTCAAGATCAAGCAGACGGAAGATTTTATCGCTTGCAGCCATGCCATTCATAGCAATGTGGAAGAAGCTGCCCAGCTGGCGCATTGGAATAAAGAACTCTGCTGCAAGCAGAACAATGGCAATGCCGCCACCTAAGGTAACTGCTCCGTTTTTAAACTGCAGTGCTGCAACAATAATGCCTGCTGCAGCGCCTCCATATGCAACGACGTCCATGATGGTGATGGAGTTGAGCTGCATGGTAAGAACGCGCATGGTGATCTTACGGAACTTCTCGGACTCTTCGTTCATCTGCTGGTGCTTCATTGCATCGGTCTGATAAATCTTGAGGGTTGTTAAGCCCTGCAGATTCTCTAAGAACGTGTCACCTAAAGCGGTGTACTGGCCCCAGTATTTGTTGAGAAGCTTCTTTGCAAACGTCTGAACTGCGGCGATCGTAATTGGAATCAAAGGCACGCACAGCAGCAAAACAAGCGCTGAGGGAAGATTGACAAAGGAGAGCACAACAAAGAGCGTGATAGGTGCCAACATAGAATAGAAGAACTGTGGCAGATATGAGCCAAAATACGTCTCGAGCTGGTCAACGCCTTCAACAGCTACCTGAACAACCTCTGAGGTTGCAAGATCTTGCTGGTATGCATTGCCCAGATCAAGAAGCTTTTGATAGATCATCTGGCGCAGGCGACCCTTTACAGCCTTAGAAGCCATAAAGCTTTCGTGCGTGGATACGCGTGTGCATACAAAGCGAACGCAAATGACACAGACGCTTATGCCGAGCGTGAACCATATAAGGTCGTAAACTGCCTTGACTTCGTGATCTAGAAACGAAGCCAAAAGGTGGGAAACCGCTGCAATCATGCAAATGTTTGCAAGCAAGGAAACCCATTGAGCAAGTACGGTCTTTTTAATGTGCTCTAGACTGTCTGGCACAATGCCAATGAGTCGTTTATTGATCATCATAACGCGTACTACCCCTCCTTAACTTATCTGTGAGTTAGCTGTTAGCTACTACTAATACCCGGGGAATAATATACACGTTTACCAGTGAAAATTAACGTACACTTACCGATTTTCAACGTGAAAAAAGAAATCCCAGCCCCTCTTTTGCCGAGAAGGACCGGGATGTAATTAACATGCAGAATTGAAAGCTTCGACAATGGAATAAAACTCACGTGCAAAGTCTTGCATCGATCCACTCCAGAAGGCACGAGGATCTTCTCCCTTGCCAACGTAGGCGGTTTTGATGCCGCAGTCTGGGGTACAGAAGTCGCGCTTGGGGTCGTCTCCTACCATAAGGACTTCGCAAGGTTTGAGACCCATAGCTTCGAGGTGGTACTTGAAGAAGTCGGGGCTTGGTTTTGCAGCATAGGAGTTTTCCATAAAGGTGACTTTATCGAAAGGGAAGGTGTCGATCTGTGCCCACTTCATACGCGTACGAATGGTGTTTTCGTTAAACGTTGGATTAGTAAAGAGAGCGCACTTAAGACCTGCAGCAGTGACCTTAAAGAGCGCTTCGTGAGCACCAGGCATAGGAGCTGCACCAATAAAGCGATTGTTGCGGGATGGCAAAATCTCACGCTCATAAAACGAGAGTGCATCGGCAATGATTGGGTCTTGCAGTGGAATGCCAGTACGCAGCTCAAAGTCACGGGCGAAAAACTCTGCATTGGAAAGTCCATCACAGCGCGATTTGTCGTAGGTTGCGTCATATGTTTTGACATATTCAATGAGCGTAACGTGTTCGTTGGCACGTGCAATAGAAGCGAGAATGCGTGTAATCTCTTTTACGTAGACGCAAATAAATGCATTCAGATTGATTTTTAGAAGCGTTGAATCCATATCAAATAAAACAGCTTTAAGCACAGTGCCGCTCCTTTTGTCTTGCGGTATAAGTCTGAGCTAAATGATAGCAGTTGTAGGAATTTGATTAGAGATGAGTTAGAGCCAAGAATACGGTGGAGTCGTTGAGAGAAAGCCCAGTTCCGTTTGTAGATTAAATTGCGACTGCTGAGCCAATCGGCTTTTATATTGGATACAAATGTATGTACCAGAAATAGTCAAAATTTTGTCCGCACGGAATTTTAAAATCTGTATAAGACAAATGTGATTTGTCGGAGCAATGCTCAGCCAAAATGAGCCTTTTTTTAGGCCCTCTCGTCTTGCTATTGATTTGTGAGGATGGATTGGTAAAAGAAAAGCTCCCAAAAGGGAGCTTTTAAAAATCCGCCTACGCGGGCCTCCGAAGAGGCATTTAAGGCAAGCCTTTATTTTGACTCGCAGCGTTACTTAGACTGATCATCTAAGTAGTTCAAAGTATAGCACTCAGATTTAAAGGAGCGCAAGTATGAATTTGAGAAATGCTAAAAGTTACCACATTGGTCTCGATTTGGGAACAGGTTCTGTAGGCTGGGCTGTTGTTGATGATGATGGATGGCCATTTCACTTCAATGGGAAGCCAACTATGGGATCAAGGTTATTCCCTAGTGCAGAAACCGCTGCAGACCGACGCGGTAAGCGTGGCCAGCGTCGACGCTACAACCGCCGTCGCCAGCGCATTGATTATTTGCAGCAAATTTTTATGCCTGCAATGGATGAGGCTGATCCAACCTTCTTTGTAAGGATGAAGCAGAGCTCGCTTTGGGCAGAAGACAAGGGCGTTGAGTTTGCAGAGGATAAGCTGCATGCCTTGTTTAATGGTACCGACTTTACCGAGAAGGAGTATTACGCGAAGTATCCAACTATTTGGCATTTGCGTTCTGCTCTTATGAATTCATCTGAGAAGATGGATATACGTCTCATCTATCTCGCACTCCACAACATAGTTAAATATCGTGGCAACTTCCTTCACGAGGGTGAAGAGGGTCTCTCTGCTGCAAATTCGAATGCTTCCCAAGCTGTACAAGGACTGTGCGAAGCGCTTAAAGAATATCTTGAGGGCGATGTTATTGACGCATTGAGCTGTGATCCAGATTTTGATGCAATGCTTTCAGTATTTGAGGATGCACACGGCTCACGTGGTGCCAAAGCTGAGTCTCTTCAGGATGCTCTTGGTTGCAGTGATGCTAAATTTGCAAAAGCTCTTTCTCGTGCGTGCTTTGGCTATAAAACAGAATACTCAAATCTCTTCTTCAATTTAGAGAAGCAAGAAGGAACTAATTTTGAAATTAATGATGATGAGAAAGTTGATTCCTTCTTAGAGATTTGCCCTGATGAGGCTATGCCTCTATTTGATGCAATTAGAAGTTGCTATTCTGCCTATGTACTCGGTCATATCTTAAGAGGCCAGAATTCAATTTCTGGAGCAATGATTGCTTCATATGAGCAGCATCAGCATGATTTGAAAATTGTTAAGCGTCTTGTAAAGGAATATTGCGGTATGGAAACATACCGTTCCATGTTCCGTGGTCCAAGGCTTGCAGATGGTCGATATGACATCAGCAAGCTCCCTAAGAATAGCTATACAGCATATATTGCAGGCGACAGTCTTGCTAACAAGAAGGGATGCAGTCAGGAAAACTTTGTAAAGAAGCTACGTTCAATACTTGATCCATCCGTTGTTACTGGCCTTGAATCTGACGAAGAGTATCAAGAAATTAAGGATCGACTCTGGTCAGAAGACTTTGACTTTTTGACTAAACAAAAGACTCGAGCAAATGGAGCTATTCCTTATCAGCTTCATCTTGAAGAGATGTCTGCCATTATTGACGCACAGGGAGAATTCTATCCTTTCTTGCTTGAGCAGAAAGATCAACTTGAGAAAATTGTAAAGTGTCGTATTCCTTACTATGTAGGTCCTCTTAATACCTCCGAACCTGAGGAAGACCGAAAGTTTGGTTGGTCAACCCGTAAAGAGGGGATGGATGGTGTCAAGGTCTACCCATGGAATGTCGATGAAGTAATTGATACAGATAAAACTGCCGAGAAGTTTATTACGCGCATGACAGGCACTTGCACATATCTTTATGATGAGCCTGTTTTGCCACGATGCTCGCTGCTGTATGAAGAATTCTGCGTTTTGAATGAGCTCAATGGCGCTCGTTGGGGTGAAGAGTTTAGGAATACTCATCGTTTTGATTCACAAGATCGATACGACATTGTAGAAGACTTATTTCAGAAACATAAGACTGTTACTTTTGCTCGAGTTCAAAAGTGGTTACTGGAGACCCATAAAGTCCTTAATGCAAAAGTTGAAGGTGCCCAGGGTGAGGATAGGTTTGTTTCAAAGCTTAATTCCTACAACGATTTCTGTGACATCTTGAAGGTTGATGACCTTGAGGATGCAATTCTTACAATTGATGAGATTGAAGAAATTATTCTTTGGAATACCGTCTTCGAAGATCGTCAGATTCTCAAACGAAAGATTGAGCAGAAATATGGCGATCGACTCGATGCATCTCAGATAAAGAAGATTGTTAAGAAACGCTATACCGGCTGGGGACGTTTGTCTCGTAAGTTATTGGAAGAAATGAAGATTGATACCGCCGATGGTCCTAGAACAATTATGGACTTCATGCGTGACGGCAATGTTTTGCAGGGCCACAATGGGGCATCAATGCTTTTCCAGGAGATTATTCACGAGAAGCGCTTTGGTTTTGAAGAAGAAATCAAGAGGATTAATGACGAACATCTTGCCGGTCGTAAGTATGGTTTGAATGTTGATGACCTACAGGGTTCTCCAGCAAATAGGCGTACTGTTAATCAGGCAATGAGAATCGTTGAAGAAATCGTTTCTATTGTTGGCCATCAGCCAACAAGTATTTGTATTGAGACTACGAGAAGCGATGGCGAAAAAGGAAAGAGAACTACTACTCGTTTTGACAACCTGAAGCAGCAGCTTAAGGTGTTTAAGGCGGAGGCTTCGCTTGATCCTGAGATTTTGAAGCAACTCGATAGTAAGAAGAGCTTCTTGGACGACGAGCGACTGTATCTGTATTTCGCACAAGGAGGTAAGTCTCTCTACTCTGGTAAAACTCTTGATATTAATCGACTCTCCGAATACCAAGTTGACCATATTATTCCACAGGCTTATATCAAGGACGATAGTTTGGATAATAAAGCCTTGGTATTGCAGCAGGAAAACCAGCGAAAGCTCGATGACCTTTTATTGGATGACCAGATTATCAAGAAGCAGCGTGCATACTGGAAGAGCTTATTAAGTGCAGGCTTAATCTCTAAGAAGAAGTTCAATAATTTGACTTGTACGGATCTTTCCGATCGCAAGATAACCACGTTTATCAATCGCCAGATTGTTGAAACGAGCCAGGTTGTTAAATTCACTCGTCAGCTTTGTGAGCAGGAGTACCCAGGAACAGACATTGTTTCTGTAAAGGCTGAGTTGGGAAGCAATTTGAGGAAGGTCTGCGGCTTTGCAAAATGTCGTGAGCTTAATAACTTCCATCATGCACACGACGCATATCTTGCTTGCGCGATTACTCGATTCCTTAATACCAATTATCCAGGATATCGAGATGAAATTCAGATTGCCTATGTTAAGAAATTTATCAAGCAAAAGAGTATGGAACGAAATGGTCGTCAATTTACTCCTGGAAAAGCGGGCTTTATTATTGATAGCTTTATGTCGATGGGATTAGATAAGGCGACTGGCGAGGTTTATTGGGACCCTGATGCCGAGATCGATAAGGTACGTAGGGTTCTCTCCTATAAGGACATCTTCATTTCAAGAATGCTAATAGAGCAGACTGGTGCTTTTTGGGATGAGACTGTCTACTCGCCTCGCGATTCAAAACACAAGCCCGCAGCATTGATCCCTCTTAAAGGTTATGGCAGTGAGGCGCAGCTAGACACCTTTAAATACGGCGGATATAACAAACCTTCTTGTGCTTATTACTTTGCATTTACTGCAAAGGATTCCAAGGGTCGAAGCAAAGACTTCTTTGAGGGCGTTCCTCTACATATTGCAAGCAAGGCAGCTGAATCTGATGAAGCATTGCAGGAATATGCTGAAAGCATTGCTAATGAGAAGAAGTGCCATGATGCAAAGATCTTGA
>SAMEA104404103__coassemble_836_pt1 | contig 20971 bp, 20 predicted proteins | sample SAMEA104404103__metabat2_low_PE_024 | metagenome-assembled genome bin SAMEA104404103 (sample SAMEA104404103) | Balaenoptera acutorostrata | reverse complement strand
ATTTCTGCTCATAACATTCAGCTTGATGATGCAAGCTATCCTTCATTCTCAGTTGCGCTTCAAGACGGTTCTACCTTTGAAACTACCTTGAGCCTTACGGGCATCCACTCTGTATCCAACGCATTGCTTGCAATTGGCGTGGCCCACGAGCTCGGAGTTGCAAATGATGTTATTGCAACTACGCTTGCTCACATGAAGCCTGCTCATATGCGTCAGGAACAGCGCACCTCAAAGCATGGTGCATGCATTATTGACGACTCATATAATGCAGCCCCAGATTCTATTGCAGCTGCATTGGACGTTTTGATGAAGCTTAACTGCGATGGTATGCATGCTGCCGTATTGGGCCAGGTAGGAGAGTTGGGCGACGAAGCCCAGCTGCTTCATGGTTTGATTGGCGCCTACGCTGCAGCAAAGAAGCTTGATTTGTTGGTATGTGTAGGTGGTGTTGATGCTCAGCAAATGGCAACTTCTGCCAAACTGATGGGTATGCCAGATGACACCGTTATGGTTGTAGAGACCGCACAAGACGCGCTTGTCGCACTTGCCGAGGTCTTTGGTGAGAACGATATTGTCTTAGTTAAGGGTTCTCGCTCCGTTGGCCTTGATAAGTTCGTTGAAGGGATGTGCGCATAATGTTTGGCAATCCTTCTTATCCAACATTTCAGGTATTTTTGGCATTGGGTATTGCCGCATTGATCGTGCTGGTAATCATGCCTTTTTGGATTCGTGCATTGAAGCATGAAGGAATTGGACAGCAGGTTCGCGCAGACGGTCCTCAGCGTCACTTGGTCAAGCAGGGTACACCTACCATGGGTGGCACAATCATCTTGATCTCGATTGTTATCACAAGCTTTTTGATGGGCAAGCCTACCGCAAGCTTGTTGTTGGCATTGTTTGTAACGGTTGCCACCGGTCTTCTCGGCTTTGTTGATGATGCAACAAGTGTTTCTCAGGGTCGCTCCTTGGGTCTCACTCCTTCTCAGAAGATGATTGGCTTGACTGCCATTTGTGTCATCTTCTGCATTTGTGCCGTAAGCTTTGCTGGCGTTGCTCCAGAGGTTCGTTTCCCTGGTGGCTTTGCTATTAACTTGGGCTCATTTGCATGCTTCAACTTCACGCTTGCAGGACACACCTTCATTGTTCCTGTCTTGTATTTGATCTTTGTTTTCTTGTTGCTCGTAGGTATGTCAAACGCAGTTAACTTAACTGACGGTCTTGATGGCCTTGCAGGTGGCACATCTATGATGTCAATGCTTGTTATGGCTGCAATTTGCTTTATGAGCAACGACGTTAACTTGGCGATCTTCTCGGCAGCATGCACGGGAGCTTGCCTTGGCTTCTTGTGGTACAACGCATACCCTGCTTCCATCTTCATGGGAGACACGGGCTCTTTGGCTTTGGGTGCAGCATTTGCAGGCGTTGCGGTTTTGACTAACACCGAGGTCATCTCTTTGATTGTTGGTGGCTTGTTCATTGCCGAGACTTTGTCAGTCATTATTCAGGTTGCAAGCTTTAAGGCAACCGGCAAGCGCGTCTTTTTGATGGCCCCAATTCACCATCACTTTGAGAAAAAGGGCTGGGCAGAGACCAAGGTCGTTATCCGTTTTTGGATTATTGCAGCTGCGTTCGGCTCCCTTGGTTTGGCTTTGTTCTTCCAGCTTGGCATGTAAGCGCTTTATTAGTTTTTAAGGATGAGAACTCATGGTACTTCCCGATACATTCTCTTTGCTTGTTTTGGGCTTGGGCTCCACGGGCACTACAGTGGCTTCGTGGGGAGCTCAGCATTTGGGCGATGCTGTATCATCGGTAACGGTATATGCAGGAGCTTCGAGTGAGCCTTCTGCTACCACCCAAAAGCTCGAGGCAATGGGTGTTCGTGTGGTTGTTGGTACCGAGAAGGTCGAGGGCAACTTTGATATTTGCGTAGCTTCTCCGGGCATTTCTGAGTTCTCAGACTTCTATACCTCTGCTCGTGAGGCATCGAAAGAGATTATGAGTGAGCCTGAGTTTGCTTATCGTCTGAGCCCTCGTGAGTGGGTGGCAATTACTGGCACTAATGGTAAAACTACCACTACCTCGCTTGTTAATTACATGTTCTCACTTGCTGGTCGCGCGAGCGTTGCGGTTGGCAATATTGGTACGGTTCCACTGTCTTGTGTAGATGGACGCAAGGATGATGAGATATTTGTAGCAGAGCTGTCTTCTTTCCAGCTTGCTTGCACGTCTCAGTTCCATCCACGTGCAGCTGCCTTGCTCAATATCACCCCAGATCATGTTGCGTGGCACAAGACGCACGAGAACTATATTGCAGCTAAGCTTAAAGCCTTTGATAATATGACGGCAGACGATTTGGCTGTTGTTTGTATTGCAGACGAAGGTTCTGCTTCTCAGCTTGACTACATTGCTAAGACGGGCGTTCGTGTCTGCGAGGTTGACTTCGAAGATAGCGGCTCTTCCAATGCTGCATTTGTATCTATGGGCAAACTTATGGTTCGTCGCGATGGTGTGCTCATCGAGCTGTGTGACGTTGATGACATGCTTATTGCAGGTCAGCACAATGTCTTAAATGCACTCACTGCTTCTGCGCTGGCATTAGAGCTTGGCTTGAGTGCCGCTCAAGTAGTAGAAGCCTTAAAGAGCTTCTCGGCACTTGAACATCGCATTGAGCCTGTATGCAGTGTAGATGACGTAGAATATTTCAACGACTCTAAGGCAACAAATACCGATGCTACGCTTAAGGCATTAACCGCGTTTCCTAACAAGGATATTGTCTTGATGCTTGGCGGTCACGATAAGGGCACTGAGCTCGAGCAGTTCTGTGAGGAAGTGTGCAAGCGCGTCAAGGCAGTCGTTTGCTTTGGCGATGCGCGCGACAGATTTATAACTAATATGGTTGCGGCACGCGAATCTTACAATGTCGAGATTGCAGAGGCAGAGCACTTGCTTGATGCAGTGGATGTTGCTTATTCAATTGCTGAGCCTGGTGACGTTGTTTTGTTCTCACCTGCATGCTCATCGTTTGATGAGTTTAGCGGTTTTGAGGAGCGCGGTAGGCGCTTTAAAGAACTCGTTCATTCTTTGAAAGATAGGCACTAGGGTGTCTCTTTCATAAGAATCCACACGTAAACGTACTAAAAAGGAAAAACACGTGGCTTCTTCTGAACCAGTAAAACATACTTCTCATAATTCTATTATTGATAAGTTCTTGTCAGGCGTGCCGGCGCGCATTATGCGTCCGCGCCTGATTTTTGTTGTTCTTGCAGTAGCAATTTGTATGTTCGGTTGCCTTATGGTGTACTCGGCATCATCTGTTTCATCGCTTTCAGAATATGGTACTGCAACCCATTATGTGCAGCGTCAGGCAATTATGATGACCATTGGCTGGTTTATTATTGCATTCATTTATTTTGCTCCAATTAACTTCTTTAACATGCATTTTGAAAATGTTATCTGGCTTCTGTCAGTGGTTTTGCTTATTGGAGTTATGATTGCCGGAGAAAGTGCGGGCGGTGCTACGCGCTGGATTCGTATTGCCGGCTTTATTTTTCAGCCTTCAGAGTTTGTAAAAATCGTCATCATCATGATGGGCTCGCGCATTCTTGCTGCTTACATGAAAGATGAAATGAGCATCATCGAAGCGTTTTTATCCGCGGCACTGCTCGTTGGAGCCCCGCTCGGCTTGATTCTTGCAGAGCCAGACTTTGGTACCACCTTGATTATCTTCCTTGCGCTGGCAGCAATGATTTTTGTGTCTGGTATTGACTTGAAACAATTCGCTCCTTTTCTTCCTTGGGTCCTCATTCTCTTTGTGCTCCTGTTCTTTTCCCAGTCGTATCGTTTGGACCGATTGGACGTTGCGCTCGATCCTTGGGCAGACCCCTATGGTGATGGTTATCAGGCAACACTGGCTATTATGGCATTTGCTTCTGGCGGGTTGTTTGGCCGTGGCATTGGTAATTCAACCATGAAATATAATTACTTGCCCGAGGCTCACAACGACTTTATTCTTGCAATTATTGGTGAAGAATGCGGCTTTTTTGGAACGCTGTTATTCATTGTTGCATTCTTGACTATGTGTTGGACGGCAGTTCGCATTGCTCGTCAGTGCAAAGATTTGCACCTGCGCTACTTTGTCATGGGATGCGCCGCCCTGTTGGTTATTCAGTTCTTTATTAATGCAATGGGCATTTTGTCTGTTGCTCCTATGACCGGAAAGACGCTGCCACTTATTTCTTATGGTGGTTCGTCTGTTTTGGCAACGCTGTGTATGATTGGTCTTATCTTGCGTGCTTCTCGCGATAGTAACGAAAAGACCGAGGCAGATGCTCGTCGTGATAATCTTGGCTTTGTTGGTGCCAATGTTGTCGAGATGCCTGTTGCGCGAGAAGATTTTGGCGTGAGTGAACCTATGTCTCGTTCTGAGCGAAGCTCTTCTCAGCCAACCTATGCACCACGACCTTCTGCGCCTATGAGGCCACGTCGTACGAATTCACCTGCGCAGACGAGGCCACGCTCATCATACGAGCAGTCGCGTCAAGGCATTTCTAATTCTGGATACGGTAGAATCAATTTGGGTGGGGGAGCACAAGATCGACTCAGGCCTACGTCAGGTCCTGTTCGTCGTAGCGACCATCATCGTAATGACTCTAAGTAATATAACGAGGGGATTGTATCTATGACAAAACTAGAGGTTGCAATTGCTGCTGGCGGAACGGCCGGTCATGTCAATCCCGCGCTCGCATTGGCAGAAGAGCTGCGCGATCGTGGTCACAACGTTCGCTTTTATGGTCAGACGCGCAGGCTTGAGGGCAAGCTTGTCCCCGAGGCTGGCTTTGAGCTTGTACCAATTGACGTTACGGGCTTTGACCGCTCTCGTCCTTGGACACTTATTACTGCCTTGCATCATATTGCTGCCGAGAAGCGCCGTTTGTTAAAGCTTATGGATACTAAGCCAGAGTACAAGCCAGATGTAGCTATTGGCTTTGGTGCCTATATTGAACTTCCTTTAATGCAGGCAGCTCACAGCAAGCATATTCCTATTGTGTTGCACGAGCAGAATTCTGTTCCTGGCTTGGCCAATAAGCAGTCTGCAAAAAATGCACAGGTTATCGCTATTGCTCAGCCTGCTGTACAGCAGATCTTTGATGCAAAGAAGGGTCCTCAAACCCAGATTGAAGTTATTGGAAATCCTGTTCGCCGTTCTGTTTTGTGTGGCGATGCCCGTGCAGGTCGCGAGCGCTTAGGCATTCCTGAGGACGCATTTGTCTTGCTCGTATTTGGTGGCAGCCTCGGCGCTGCTCACCTCAATGCTGCAATCACCGATCGTGCTCATGAATTGCTTGCAAATAGCAACGTTCATATTATTCACTCTACGGGCGAGGCAGATTTTGATAAGACGGTAGAGGCTGTCAAGTCCTTCTCGGCAGAAGAACAAGCACGCTATCACGTTCGTCCTTATATTGATGACATGGGAGATATGTTGGCTGGTGCCGATGCATGTGTATCGCGCTCGGGTGCATCATCTGTTGCAGAGATTTCCGCTTTGGCAGTTCCCGCTATTTTAGTTCCTTATCCTCATGCAACGGCAGACCACCAAACCACTAATGCACGTTTCTTGGTAGAGAGCGGCGCAGCTGTTCTTGTGAAGGATGACCAGCTTGATGGCGATGAATTCACCCAGCAGCTCAATCGCTTGATTGAGGATGATGAGTATCGTTTGTCTATGCGCGCATCTGCTCAAGGACTTGCTCAAGACCAGGCTGCACTGCGTTTAGCCGACGTAATTGAGCGTGTTGCTTGCTCCTAGGTTAAGAGCGCGGCAACGGTTAGATTGTTGTGGTTATAGCATTCATACTCTACAAATGAGTCACTTTGCGTTAAAGTAAAGATAGATATGTACATTACTTAAAGGGGTTTATATGAGCGCACAGAATACACCAGAGCCAAATTTTAAGCGTGTTCACTTTATTGGCATTGGTGGAGCGGGCATGAGCGGTATTGCTTTGGTGCTCCATGAGCGTGGCTACGAGGTCAGCGGTTCTGATCTTAAGACTTCTCGTTATATTCGTCAGCTTACGCGCGCTGGTATTGATATTCGTATTGGCCATGTTGCTTCTAATATTGATGAAGTTGCGCCAGATGTTGTTGTTATCTCTACCGCAATTCCAGAGACGAACCCAGAGTTGGTTCGCGCTCGTGAGCTCAATATTCCTGTTTGGCGTCGTGCTCAGATGCTCTCTGCATTGTCTCATGGCTACACCACGATCGCAGTTGCAGGTACGCATGGCAAGACCACAACGTCTTCTATGTGTGCAACCATGATCGATCGCATGGGGCTCGATCCAAGCTTCTTGATTGGCGGCATTGTTGATGGTTATGACACAAACGGTCGCAATGGCGCAGGCGAGCACTTTGTTGCAGAGGCAGACGAGTCTGATGGCTCCTTCTTGTATCTCGATCCAGATATCGTAGTTGTAACCAACATTGAGGCAGATCACCTCGATCACTACTCTGGCCTTCAAGAAATCGAAGATACCTTCGCTCAGTTTATGACCTCGGTAGGCGAGGAGGGCACGGTTATTGCTTGTGGCGAGAATCCTCGCGTAAGCGAAATTGCGCGCTCTACTGGTCGTACGGTCATCACCTACGGCTTTGATAAGAGCTGCGATGTATATGTTACTCCACTCAAGCATGAGGGTATCGCATCTACGTTTGATGTCACGATGCCAGATGGCGAGACATATCGTGTTTCTTTGGCAGGAAACCCTGGCAACCACAATATGCTTAACGCTTCTGCATGCCTTGCAGTAGCTTATGCTTGCGGTCTTGATTTATCTGCAGCAGCAACAGCACTTTCATCATTCGAGGGTGTTCAGCGCCGCTTTACGCAGCGCGGTGTTGTCAATGGCATTACTATCGTAGATGACTACGGTCACCACCCAACCGAGATTAAGGCTACCTTGGCAGCAGCTAAGCAGCTTAATTTCAAGCGCACGGTAGTTGTTCACCAGCCACACCGCTACTCTCGTCTTCAGTCTTTTATGGATGATTTTGCTTCTGCATTTGTAGATGCCGATAAGCTCTTTTTGATTGATGTCTTCTCGGCAGGAGAGATGCCAATTCCTGGTGTCAACTCTTCTACGTTAGCAGATGATATTTTGCGTCTTCACCCAGAGAAAGACGTTGTCTATGTAGATGATCGTACGCGCATTAATGAGATTTTGGCTCAGGAGTGTGTTGAGGGCGATTTGTTGATTACTTTGGGTGCTGGCGACGTAACTCAGATTGGTCCAGATTTTATTGAAGCGATGAATGCTTAAGCGACATTGCAAATATCTAGTATAATTTTATGCTTAGGTCGATATACCTCATGATTTGCGATTGAGGGGTAGCGACCTAAGCTCTTTTGTTTATGTACCTGTCTATAGTATGGAGTAAGACACGTGGGACAGTTTAACGCTTACATGGCTTTGTCGGGCATGATTGATACCGATGTCATTGAAAATGAGCGTCTTTCTCGTCATACAAGTTATCGAATTGGTGGTCCTTGCCAGATATTTGTTACGTGCCACAGCTATCACTCGCTGCGCCGTACGATTGATGTACTCAACAAACAGCAGGTAGAGTGGGTAATCTTAGGTAAAGGCTCAAATCTTTTAGTCGCAGATGAAGGCTTTGGAGGGGCAGTTATCACGCTGGGTCGTGAGTTCCAGCGCTATGTTGTAGCAGAAGATGGTGTCACCATTACCGTTGGTGCTGCAGTAATGCTTGCCCGCTTGGTGAATGAAGCCTTTTCTCGTGCTCTGTCCGGTCTTGAGTTTGCTGTGGGTATTCCAGGCTCTGTTGGCGGCGCCATTTCTATGAATGCTGGTAGTCGTCATGACTGGATTGGTTCTTTAGTAGAGACCATTACGACGTATTGTCCTGGCGAGGGTCTTAAACATTACTCCTATGACGAAATCTATTGGGGTTATCGCGAGACGAGCATCCCTAAAAATGAAATTATTCTCGAGGCAACACTTAAACTTACGCCTTCCGATAAGAGCTCGGTGCGTGTGCGCATGGAGCAAAATTTGCAGCGTCGTAAGAAAAGCCAGCCTATTGGTAAGCCTTCTTGTGGCTCGGTATTCCGCAATCCTGTCGACAAACATGTAGGACAGATGATTGAAGAGTGCGGGTTGAAAGGATTTTCCATTGGCGGGGCACAAGTGTCTCCAGTACACGCTAACTTTATTGTTAATAATGGTAATGCCACTGCAGCCGAGGTTTCTCAGGTAATGCAGACGGTATTTGGAAAAGTAAGGGAAACCTATGGCATCGAACTCCAAACGGAAGTTAAATTCCTCGGGTTCTAGAACTCCGCAGCCAACGCCTCGTAGGTCTTCTGCTGGCAAATCACCTACAAGCGGTGTAGGTCGCTCTTCTTCACGCACTTCAGCGTCGGTTGCACGACCTGCGCGCAGCAAGGGTGCATCTTTAGGTTCTTCTCGGCCCCAGAAGAGTACGTCTCGCCCAAGTGCTGGCTTCAAAAAGCCTACTTCTTCTAAAAACTCTGCAATTGGCAAAAAGCTTTCTCCTTCTTCTACGAGCTCAGTAGATAAGCGCAGCATTGCAAGTCGCATGGGAAATCCTATTGGCGACTCGCTTAAAAAGACGTCAGCGCAAGGCAAGGCAGTGAGCTCTAAGCTTTCTTCTGTTGCCCAGAAGGTTTCTGCAATTTCTTTTGATGGTGTTGCGGGCACAATTGGCAAAATTGCTGCAGGTGTTGTGGGTCTTATGGTTGTAGGCCTTATTGCATTTGCGTTGATTGTTGGATCGGGCGTATTTGCGGCAACCGATGTTACCTTTGTATCTACCAAGCATGTTGATGCTGCGTCAATGCAGCGTATGGTAAAGCTTGATGAGAAAAAGAGCCTGCTTTCTGTTTCTAAGTCAGAAATTCTTGAACAGCTTCAATCCAATCCTTGGATTCGTGACGTATCGATTGAGCGCCACTTTCCTCACTCGCTGGTGGTAACACCTGTTGAGCGTGAGGTTTTTGCTATTGCCTATGTCAATACTACAAACGTTGCGTGGGCTATTGGCGATGATGATTGCTGGATTGCTCCGGTGAGCTTATCGACAGTGGTCGAGGAAGATTTAGCTTCATCAGACCAAGATGCTGCAGCTGAGCCTGAACCAGATGCATCTTCAGATGATGCTCCTGCAAATGATGGCAGCGATGAGGCTCCCAAGAATCTGGTCAATACTTCGTTGGATGCTCAGCAGCGCGGGGGAGAGTCTGGGTCTGCTGATGAGGCCGACGGACAAGATCAGCCTCTTAATCTGGATGGGCTTGAAGGGTATGAGGCTGCGTTAGCTGTTGCGCGTGATATGGGAGCAGTGTTGCTTACGGATTGCGGAACAGATATTGATCCGCAGCCCGGAAAGCCTGTCGCGGGCGGCGGCGTTTTGAACGCACTTACCTTCGCTCACGAGTTCTCTGCTTCATTTATGGAAAACGTCAGGTCCTTCTCGGCAACGAATGTTGAATCGACGTCACTCTATCTTGAGTCTGGTGTCGAAGTTGCTTTGGGTAAGGCCGATAAGATCTCATACAAGGAGCGAGCAACGCTGGCAGTGCTTGAGCAGGATTCTTCGGTTGTCTACATTAACGTACGAACACCTGAGTCTCCAACTTGGCGTAGCGTGACGATTTAGTAATCCTAATTTCGCATGATTTGCGTGTTTACCCTGTGATAATTCAGTTTAAATAGTACGTTTGGCCTGAGGTTTTCACCGCTGAGAGCTTTATAGATACTGATGTAGGGTAGAATGTTAAGTACAAATTGCACCTATAGGACCATTTTTTGTCCCCGCCGACCGTATTCTCTACATATTTATGAGGTAGTGGTTTGACGTGATGGGCAATTCATGCAAATATAATGCGATTTGTTTTTGGCTATAGCTTCAACTTGAGCTTTAATCTTTTGACAGCTTTTTTGTCGCATATAAGCTAATTTATTATCTGTCTATTAATTTGTGTATGACACAGCAAGGTTTTTCGGAGGATACGTATGCACGATCAGGAGATCAGCAATTACCTCGCAGTTATTAAGGTAGTAGGCGTAGGTGGCGGCGGTACTAACGCTGTTAATCGTATGATCGAAGAGGGCATTCGTGGCGTTGAGTTTGTAGCTATCAACACCGATGCTCAGGCTCTCGCAGTTTCTGATGCAGACATCAAGGTACACATTGGTACCGACATCACTCGTGGTTTGGGCGCAGGCGCTCAGCCAGAGATTGGTCGTAAGGCAGCAGACGAGTCTCGCGAAGAGATTAAGGAAGCTCTTGCTGGTGCAGACATGGTATTCATTACTGCAGGCGAGGGCGGTGGCACGGGTACTGGTGCTGCTCCTATCGTTGCAGACATTGCAATGAACGACTGTGGTGCTCTTACCGTAGCTGTTGTTACTAAGCCATTTACCTTTGAGGGTCGTCGTCGTAAGCAGTCTGCAGAAGACGGTATTAAGACTCTTTCTGATAGCGTAGATACGCTCATCGTTATTCCTAACGATCGTCTCTTGGATATTGCCGAGAAGAAGACTTCTATGCTTGAGGCATTTGCTATTGCCGATGGCGTTCTTTCTCAGGGCACCCAGGGTATTACCGACCTTATTACCGTTCCAGGTGTTATTAACCTCGACTTCGCAGACGTCAAGACCATTATGGCTCAGGCTGGTACTGCAATGATGGGTATTGGTACTGCATCTGGTGACACCCGTGCTACCGACGCTGCACAGGAAGCTATTTCTTCTCGTCTTCTCGAGAGCTCCATCGATGGTGCTACCCGCGTTCTTCTCTCCATTGCTGGTAACAAGGATCTTGGTATCCAGGAGATTAACGACGCTGCAGACCTCGTTGCTTCCGCAGTTGACCCAGAGGCTAACATCATCTTCGGTACTGTTGTAGATGAGTCCTTGGGCGATCAGGTTCGCGTAACTGTTATCGCAACCGGTTTTTCTGACTCTAATGTAAACCGTCAGGATTCTTTGAGCTTCGCTGCTCCTATTCCTTCTGCAGAGCCTGCTCGTAGCGAGTCTGCTGCTCCTGCACACGCTACCGGTTCTGTTTCCGGTTCCGATTGGGGTAATCGCGATTTCGAGATTCCTTCTTTCCTTCGTGAGCGCCGCTACTAATATCGAGCGTTTACTCGTAGTTTTCTAGTTGAGGAGTCCTACCATGGCCAATGAACTTGAGCGCCTCGTGCGCAATGAATTGGCGCTGGTAGGCTCCTTTTCTATGCCTGTAAAGTTTGCTTTTACTGAGCGCACCGGTGGTGTTTCTTGTCCACCTTATACGTCACTAAATTTGGGTTCTCATGTTGGTGACGATCTTGATTGTGTGCTTGAGAACAGGCGTCGCGTGCTTGACATGTTAGGTTGTGCTCAATTTGCAGACCGTCTGCTTGTTCCTAATCAGGTCCATGGAGACACAGTTGCCACAATTTCAGACAACACCGCAGCAACTCTTAAAGAGGTTAAAGAGCAAATTGCGGTAGGTGCAGATGCGATTGTTTGTACAGCAAAAGACGTTCCTATTATGCTGTGTTATGCAGATTGTGTGCCCGTTGTAATTACTTGCGCAAAAGGTTTTGCCGTCATACATTCTGGCTGGCGTGGCACTTATGCAGAAATTGCAGCTAAAGCGGCACATATTCTCATGGATATGACAAATATGCAGCCTTGTGACTTGCAGGCTTGGATTGGCCCTCATATTCTTGGCGATGAATATGAGGTTTCATCTGACCTTATGCAGAAGTTTTCTGCACGTTTTGGTATCATAGACAATGCTGACTCGTGTTTATTGGACATGTCAGCTTGCATTAGTAAATCTCTTGAAGAAGTTGGAGTTCCGCCGTGCTCAATTCACGACGCGCATCTATCGACGATGCGTCTGAACAGCCGATTCTTTTCGTACCGGCTCGAGGAAGGCAAGACAGGACGTCATGCGGCAGTCGCCGTCATGCAGTAAGTCGTTGCTTTTCTGCTTTTGTAGCTCTTGCATGTGCATTTAGCCTTACCGCTTGTGTATCAGATACTGCCTCAGAGGAAATTACGGTAGCAGGTTCTACTACCTGCCTTCCTATTGCAGAGATTGGTGCCGAGCAATTTGGTGAAACAAATGATGTTGACGTTTTGATTTCCGGCCTGGGTTCCTCGGCTGGAATTGAAGCTGTATCTAACGGCACTGCAGATATTGCTACCTCTTCTCGTGGCTTGACCGCCGATGAGCAGCAGCTTGGCTTGTATCCATCTGTTATGGCTCACGATGGTATTGCAATTATTCTTTCTGAAGAAAACCCAATAGACAGTTTGACACTCGATCAGCTCCGCGATATCTATGCTGGCAAGATTACTAACTGGTCTGAAGTAGGCGGCAATGACGTCGAGATTCAGTTGGTAAATCGTGATGAGGCATCCGGTACCCGCGAGGCATTCAACTCTATTGTTATGCAGGGCACGTCATTTGATCGTTCTGCAGCTGTTCTTCCTGGCACCGGTCAGGTTCGTGACGTTGTTTCTCGATCTGAGGGTGCTATTGGCTACATCTCCATGGGTTTTGTTGACTCAAAGTTTGCCTCTACATCGGTAAAGGCAATTTCTATTAATGGCGTAATTCCTACTGAGGAATCTGTTGCACGTGGCGAGTATCCAATCTCTCGTGATTTGTACTTCTTCACCAAGGGTGAGCCTAAAGACTCATCTGCAGCCTATATTGCCTACATTACCAGTGACGTAATGGATGATTTGATTCGTGAAGCAGGTTTTGTACCTGTAGAGAATGTTGCTGAATAGCGTGTTTGTTTAGATACAAGCGCAGGAGAAATAATGACTGACGATACTAAGAAATCACCTTTAGAATCATTTGTTCCAGGTGCCGATAAGAGCTCAGGCGATGCTGCAGCTTTTGCGGCAGCACGCATGCCTGGTCAAGAAGCTTCTATGACATCTAATCCTTCCACTATGGCGTCATTGCGTCAGCCTAATTTGGCTGTAGATGACCTGCCATCTGTTTTGCCTGAAGATCCAAAGGTGCCTATTATTCCTCAGCAGCCAAAACGTGAGCTCGCGTTGGTTTCACGTTCAACCTACTTAAAAGAGAAGGGCTTGCAGTACCTGTTCTTTGGTTGCGCATTCTTGGCTGTTATTGTCGTAATGCTCATTTTTGCATTTACGATTAAGGAAGCTCTTCCTGTATTTACCGAGATTGGTCTTTCCAACTTCTTTGGTTTTGTTTGGGCTCCTTCTGAGGGCCAGTACGGCATTATGTCTTTGGCTGCTGGCTCTGCAATGGTTACCGCAGGTGCACTCTTGATGGGTGTTCCTTTGGGTGTTGGCACTGCAGTTTATTTGACTGAGATTGCTTCTGACCGCATTCGCAAGATTGTAAGCCCTGCAGTTGACTTGCTTGCAGGCGTTCCTTCCGTAATTTATGGCTTCTTTGGCATGGTAATCATTCGTCCTTTGGTTGCAGATTTGACCGGCGGTTTGGGCTTTGGTGCACTTACTGCATGGTTTGTTTTGGCAATCATGATTGTTCCTACCATTACCACCTTGACCATGGACGCACTCAATTCCATTCCTATGGGCATTCGTGAGGCATCTTTTGCAATGGGTGCTACCAAGTGGCAGACCATTTATAAGGTTGTACTTCCAGCAGCAAAGCTGGGTATTGTTGATGCTGTTGTTTTGGGTATGGGTCGAGCAATTGGCGAGACCATGGCTGTCTTGATGGTTGTAGGTAACGCTCCTGTTATCCCATCTTCAATTGCCGCTCCAATCTCTACGCTTACAAGCCAGATTGCTCTTGATATGGGCTATTCCTCTGGTTTGCACCGTACCGCTTTGTTCGGCATGGGCGTTGTTCTATTTATCATTTCTGGTTGCTTGGTTGGCGTTGTTCGTCTTCTCTCCAAGCTCAAGCGTAAGTAAGAAAGGAGATTGGTCATGACCGAAGAGACTACTCAAGAGTATTCTTCTCGTGAGCGTATTTTGAACGCTTACAAAAACAAGCGTCCTGAGCGAATCTCCAAGAATGTTTCTAACAAGCTTATGATCGGCGTATTTACCGCCGCTGCAGCTTTAACTACGCTTGTTCTTATTGCAATCATTGCATACGTTTTGATCAATGGTTTGCCTGCCATGTCTATTGACTTCATCTTGGGCTGGCCTGAGGGAGTAAACGCTGAGGGCGGTATTTTCCCAACCATTGTCTCCACCTTGTATGTAACTGCATTGGCAATGCTTATTTGTACTCCAATTGCTGTTTTGGCAGCAGTTTATTTGGCAGAGTATGCAAAGCAGGGTAGGGTTGTAAATATTATTCGTTATGCAGCCGACACACTTGCTTCTGTTCCATCCATTGTTATGGGCTTGTTTGGCTTCTCATTATTTGTTGAGTCAATGGGTTTCGGCCTTTCAATGGTTTCTGCAGCACTCGCACTTGCTTTGCTTATGCTTCCAATTGTTATGCGTACTACTGAGGAAGCAATTCGTGCAGTTCCTCGTTATATTCGTTGGGGCGCTTATGGTCTTGGTGCAACCAAGTGGCAGGTAGTATCTAAGATTGTTCTTCCTTCTGCTTTTGGTCGAATTGCAACGGGTATTGTTTTGGCAATTGGTCGTGCAATTGGTGAGACTGCAGTTGTTTTGTACACCATGGGTCAGGCAATCAATATGCCTATTCTTCCACTCGACTCTGGTCGTCCAATGACGGTTCACTTGTATTTGCTTGCAAACGACGGCATTAATATGACTGCAGCATATGGCACTGCTTTGTTGCTTATGCTCATCATTCTTGCCTTCAATCTATTTGCTCGTTACCTCTCCAACAAGAGCAATAAGAATAAGTAAGGAGACTTATCGTGACTGAATATCAGTTTGCTCCAAAGCCTGAGGATTCTGCTATTACTGTTAATGACTTTGGTTTTTGGTATGGCAATTTTCATGCTTTGACCGACGTTAATATGAACGTTGCTCGCAACAAAATTACTGCATTCATTGGTCCTTCCGGATGCGGTAAGTCTACTTTCTTGCGTTGTATGAACCGTATGAATGACCTTATTGAGGGCACTCACAATACCGGTTTGATGGCTTTGGATGGTAATGACATTTATGCTGAGGGCGTAGACCCAGTAGATCTTCGTCGTCGTGTTGGCATGATTTTCCAGCAGCCAAATCCATTCCCTAAGTCTATTTATGAGAATGTTGCCTTTGGCCCTCGTCTTCAGGGTGTTTCTTCTAAGAGCGACCTTGATGACATCGTAGAGGAGTCTTTGAAGCGCGCAAACCTTTGGAAAGAGGTTTCTCACCAGCTCAACAAGGATGGTCTTTCCTTGTCTGGTGGTCAGCAGCAGCGTCTTTGCATCGCTCGTGTTTTGGCAGTTCAGCCAGACGTCCTTCTTATGGATGAGCCTTGCTCTGCAATTGACCCAACTTCTGTTCAGAAGGTAGAGGACTTGATGGTTGAGCTCGCACCAGAGATGACCATCATCATTGTTACTCACAACATGCAGCAGGCTGCACGTGTATCAGACTACACTGCATTCTTCTTGCAGGAGGTTGCAGGCGAGCCAGCTCGTCTTATTGAGTATGGTGACACCAATGCACTCTTCACTTCTCCTCAAGATCAGCGCACTGAGGATTACATCACTGGTCGTTTTGGCTAGGATTTATCAATCCTTTTATTGTTGTACTTACGCTTTTATATTTTTCGTATTGTCACTTTTTATTGGTTTAAGGAGCACTTATGCGCCAGATGTTCTCTCGACAGTTGGTCGAAGCTCGTCATGAGATGCTTTCTATTTTTGAGTCTGTAGACTTAAGCCTGCATGATGCGATCACTGCATTTGTACAGGAAGACAAGGCCCTTGCAAATAAGGTAAAGAAGAACACGTTGAGCATTGATGCTCGTTGTGCAAATCTTGAGGCTATTTGCTACAACCTTATTGCAACTCAGTCGCCAATGGCTTCCGACTTGCGTTTGTTGCAGTTCATTATTTTCACCAACTTCAATCTCGAGCGCCTTTCTAATCACGTTCGTGGTATTGCTCGTGGTGCTAAGCGCGCAGCTAACACCCAGGCAGTTCCAGAGGAGCTCATGCAGATTCTCTCAACCGAGGCTGACGCTGTGTATCAGGTAATGGGTGCAACCATTTCTGCAATCGTTAACAACGACCTCGACCTTGTATCTAAGCTTGAGGGCCTCGACGATCCAGTTGATGCTGCTTACAAGAATTTCTATCGTACCTACAATCACCTTTTGGGCGACGTAGATATCGATGAGGCAGGTTTCGATTATGCTCGTCGTTCTATCATGTCTGCTCGTTACCTCGAGCGTATGGGCGACATTTGTGTTGAGGTTGGCGCACGCGTAGCATTTATGCTTACCGGCCAGCGCTGGACCCCATCCGAGCTTTCCGATCTTGACGATGTCGATGAGGTACGTATTCCATCCGGTGAGGGTCGTCTTCTTAATTCCGAGAAGGACGCTGCATTTGTTGCTGCTGTTCCATCTCAGGAGCTCGATGATAAGCTTGCAGAAATTGTCGATAATATTGACACTGATAACGAGCGCGATACTCTTTACTAATTGATTTTTGAGTTAGGGCAACATTCATGAGCCAATATCAAGATATACTTGCGCGTCGTCGTGAGTATTTGTTAGGGCGCATGGATGTTGCCCTTTCTCGTAGCGGTCGCACCTTAGACGATGCAAAATTGCTTGCGGTTTCTAAGACGGTTGACGTCGATGCTGTGGTAGATGCTATAGCCGTAGGCTATAAGCTTTTTGGCGAGAATCGCCCCCAAGAGCTAAATCGTAAGCTTGAAGGATTGCAACGGCTTTCAGGCGCTCATGGAATAGACTTAGATGCTATTCAGATGCATATGATTGGTAATTTGCAAACCAACAAGATTAATTCGCTGGTTGGTAAAACACCACTCATTCATTCAATTTCTTCATCAAAACTTGCTCGTGAGGTATCTGTGCGCACTATGCGTGCTCAGCATTCAATTGATGCGAATGCAACCATTGTTCCTCAGTCTGTTCTACTTGAGGTCAATGTATCGGGCGAGCAAACAAAGCAGGGCTTTGCCGTAGAAGAAGTTGAGCGCGAATATGCACAATTGTGCAAATTAGAAGGTATTACTATTTGCGGTTTAATGTGCATGGCTCCTGCGGGTAAACCAAAAGAAGCGCATAGGGCATTTGCTGGCTTGCGTGAATTGAAAGATCGACTCAACGCCGCTGCTCACAATAATGCATTGTCTGAGCTCTCAATGGGTATGAGCGGAGACTTCGAGATTGCATTAGAAGAGGGTTCTACGTGCATTCGTCTTGGTCGAATAGTATTCGATCCAGATTTTGCGGTAGAATAAGCTCATCTTTGAGTGCCAAATACACTTTGTTCGCAGTTCGGCTTTAGAGAGGCTACATCATGGGCATTTTTGATGATTTGAAAAATAAGATTAGCGATTACAGCAATGCTAAAAATCAGCAGGATGATCAGTTCTTCGACGAGGGTTATGACGAGGGAATTGATCCTGGTTACAACGATTCTTACGACGATAATCAGGGCAGCTATGCTTCCGAGCCTAGCTATCGTGACTTCAATGCTGTTCCAAATGCAGATTCATATGGTGATTCTGGTTTAGGTATGCTTCGCCAGACCCCTCGCGGTGAGGCTCAGTCTGTGTCTGTCTATAGCCGCTCTGGTGTTCGTTTGGACAATACTAATCCAGATCAGTATGTAGATCGCTACAGCGCATCTCCATCTGCTATTGGTTACGCTGCTCCTCATGGTGAGCCTGTTTCTTCTTATCGTCCTGGTGCATATGACACGCCAAGCTCTTATGAGGCAAAGCGTTCTGCAGAGGTCACCTCTGTTACTCCAGCTGCAATGGTTACCGATTTTTCCTCTGCAACCTCTGCACAGCTTCCAGCTTATATTTTGAAGACTGAGAGCTATGACGATGTTGAGACTGTTGTTCGTCGTGTAAAGACGCGCCAGCCTGTCGCATTGGTTTTTGCAAATGTCAGAACTGATGTTGCTATGCGTGTGCTTGACTTCTCTTATGGTTTTGCCTGTGGTTCTGGTGCTTCTGTAGAGGAGCTTGGCGATCGCCTCTTTATGGTCTTGCCAAAGGGCTGCGAGGTTAAGGAATCTGACCTCAATAAGCTTCGTGAAGAGGGTTATTTAAAACGTTAATTTACGCTTTAGGAATGAGTATCTAAGTTATGGTGTCGTTACTATTTATGATTAGTCGTTTAGTAGATTTCTATATTCTGCTTATTTTGTTCTACTGCCTTATGTCATGGTTTCCTATGCGCCAAGGCGGCTTTATGAGCGATCTTTCGGCTGCAATTGCAAGCATTGTTGAGCCTTATCTCAACTTCTTCCGTAAGATTTTGCCTCCAATGGGCGGTATAGATTTCTCGCCAATCTTAGCTATTCTCGTGTTGCAAATGCTTGAACGCTTCTTGTTGTTCTAAATCGTTTAGTATTTGTTAAAATATTTGTAAGTACGTTCGAATTTGTATATGTACGATTAGATTATCAAGAACGCTCGTGTAAGCATCTTGAATATCGAAAGGATTATTTAGTATGGCTATTACTCCTGCAGACATCCAGGCACAGTGCTTCTCTGAAGACAAGCATGGCTACAACACTAACGAAGTTGACGCATTCCTCGAGCAGATTTGTGTAGAGGTTGACTCTATGCTCGCAAAGATTGTTGACCTTAAGAATCGCCTTTCTGCAACCGAGCAGCAGCTCGCAGCTTCCCAGCAGCAGTTGGCAGCTTCTCAGCAGCAGGCACCTGCAGCAGCTCCAGTTGCAGCTGTTCCAGATTTCTCTGCAACCGAGCGTCAGATTTCTGCTGCACTCATTAGCGCACAGCAGACCGCTGAGACTATCGTTGCTGATGCTCGTGAGAATGCAGATCGCATTCGTACCGATGCAGACGAGAAGGCACGCGAGGTTATTCGCCAGGCTCTCGCAGAGAAGCAGAATGAGATTGAAGAGATTGATCGCTTGAAGGCTTCCCGTGAGGAGTTCCGTGCAGAGTATGTAAAGCTTATCCAGCACTTCATGGATGACGCTCAGGCAACCTTCCCACCAAACCTTCTTTCTTCTACTCCTTCCGGCATGGTAGCAGAGCCAGCAGTTGCTCCATCTATGCCAGCACCTGCAGCTCAGGCAGTTGTAGAGAATGTTGCAGCACAGGAGCCAGTCGCAGTAGCTGACCCATTTGCTCCTCTTGCAGACTTCGATTTGGACGATCTTGACTAATCGATAACAAATACCCTCTATTACCACATGGTAATAGAGGGTATTTTCGTATCTGAGCGTTATTAAAAGACGTGAAAGATAACAAAGGTAGCAATACCAAATATGAGCATAAGGATTGCATTTACTTGAGCGCGCGCAAGGTCGTGATGATACAGGCGCTCGACAGTATCGCAAAGATAGAGACAAGTAAAAATCCAGCCACACTCTTCCATAAACGAGAGGCCTTCTACGCCGCTAAAAATGACTGAGACAATAAGGACACTCGCAAGCATGCTAAACAGGCTTGGAGGGCGAATACCGCCGTCCTTATCGGCATGAGTAGTTGGGGTAGGGCGTTTGTTTTGGCCAGTAGGGGCGTTGAAGGGATTTTGAGGTAGGTCTCCCATACGTGATGCGTCTCCTTAAAAGAAAAACTCGCACGTGCAGTTGAACTAAAAAGTCTGCCTCGTACGAGTTTGTGTATAAAAGAATGAAGCGGGCCGATGAGCCGGGTTCTGTCGTGGACGATCATTTATCTTGGCACATACATTACTGCATGGCTCTTCGCACGTTACCCGAACACGGTGCGGGTCACACCATAGTGTTCCTATTTACGCTTGCTCCGGATGGGGTTTACCAAGCCGCCGTATTGCTACGACGCTGGTGGTCTCTTACACCACCGTTTCAGCTTTTCCCTTTACGCATATGCGCAGGTGGGAGTCTTCTTTTCTGCGGCACTAATCCGTCGGATCACTCCGCCTGGCCGTTAGCCAGCATCCTACCCTGGGGAGCCCGGACTTTCCTCACATAAGAACTACGCCCTATGCGCGATCGTCTGGCCCACTTCGAGGGGACATTGTAGCATGATTGGGCTGTCTTGTATAAACACAGATCATGAGCATTTACGAAAACCGCAGACTATGCACGTATGGACTGAGCAAGCCGCGTGGTATTCTAGATATCTAAAAGGTAGGTATGGTACTCGAGGTGTATGTTGAATAGCTATTATACGTTGCGAGAAGGCGTTCAGGCTGAAGGCACATTTGTCGATCGTAAATCTAAATTCATAGCGCAGCTTGTTCATGTAGATACGCAAGAAGAAGCTCAGGCTCACATTGCAGCTGTGCGCGCAAAGCACTACGATGCGCGCCACAACGTACCTGCTTGGATTTTAAGCAGCGGAGAAGAACGCCAAAGTGATGATGGTGAACCTCAGCGCACCAGTGGTATCCCCACGCTGACTGTATTGCGCGCGGAGAACTTAGCTGATGTTTGCGTTGTTGTTACCCGCTACTTTGGTGGAACACTTTTGGGTCCTGGAGGCCTTGTAAGGGCATATACGGCTGCAACTCAAGCTGCTGTTGAGGATGCTCGCCAAAAGGGCTATATCGTCGAAATGACAAGCGTTGTGCATGTATCGTTGACGGTGAGCTATCCTTTGTATGACAAAGTATTGCGCTTAGCTACAGATTCAGGGGCCAAGGTGCTCGATACTCAATATAGCGATACGGTAACGCTCAGACTCGTTTTTAAAGAAGGCGAGCAGCAACCGTTTGTTGATGCACTTCGTGAGATCATGAATGGTCAAGATATTGCACACGTATCTCAGCCTCAGTTTGCTGAGTTTTAAAGAATTTGCCACAGTAAGTAGGACGC
>SAMEA104404103__coassemble_803_pt1 | contig 21512 bp, 18 predicted proteins | sample SAMEA104404103__metabat2_low_PE_024 | metagenome-assembled genome bin SAMEA104404103 (sample SAMEA104404103) | Balaenoptera acutorostrata | reverse complement strand
GTAGAGACAATGGTCTCTCCCGTGGCGCCATGGTAACCAAAAATAAAATCTCCAACGGCGTAATACCACGGTACGGGAGCGTACTTTTTTGCTACCTGGTCTTTTTCTTTCCCCTCAAGGTCTTGATCGAGATCACCCAACACAGGATGAACGTCAGACTCAAGCGGATTGAGCGGCTTGCCAGTCGCCTGCTCTTCTGCCTGATGCTGCTCTTCATCAGTTGCATTAGGACCAAAAGGCAGTGTTAAATCAAAGTTAGGATCGCTTGTGCCATCAGACTGAGTACCGCCACTTGCGCCTTCATTCTCAGGAAGTGGATTACCCTCTTCATCGACACCAACAACCACGCCCACAGTCTCGCCAGGCATTACCAATCCCAGCTCCTCACGCGCAATATCCTCGATGCCTTCTTGCGACATTAAGCTGTCGACCTTGGACTGAGCCTCATTGTTCTCATCAACCTGCGTCTGCATAAGAACGAGCAAATCCTGCTGTGTCCTCATAGCAATGTACATATCGCGAACTGGAAAATACATCGCAAATAAGCAGATTGCAATAAAACATGAGTAGAATGCAATCTTATATGGACCCGTAACGAGTGCGTAGAACTTTTGCACAAACGGGCTATCCTGCGCATAACGCATCAAGTCTTGGCCGCGGGCTTGCCCACGACGTCGATCACGCGTGTCCTTCTCGGCAGGTTTATTAGACCGAGAAGCCCCCGAGCGGGTATTTTGTTGTGAGCGAGAAGCTGCAGACGTACGGCTATCCGTTGCCTTTCGAGGCGTGGTACCAGCCACATTTGCTCGACGTGGCTGAGTCCTTATTTGAGTTGCAGACGAGCGCCTTGCCTGAGGCTGAGGCTGAGAAGCCCCGTTGCTCGTATGTTTATCATTAAAATTCATAGGGCGCCTTTTTCGTTTAGGTTTCAATTGCGCGTGTATATGTTATAGCATGTATGACCAACAAAAATGTGAAGGCCAAACGGATACGCAAAACTTATGCCACGCATCCATTTGACCTTCTTGTATCTGCATCATTTATTGAGCAAGCGCCTGCTTGGCTGCTTGCCACAGAGCTTCGAGCTGCTGCGCACTAAGCGATGCAATATCTACCTGCTGCTCACAAGCAGCACGCTCCATATACTCCCAACGAGCACGGAACTTTGCGGTCGTTGCACGCAAAGCATTCTCTGCATCAATGTGCTCCTTGCGCGCCACGTTAACGAGGGCAAAAAGCAGGTCGCCAAACTCAAGCTCACGCTCACGGCTTCCCTCATCTTCTGCCAAAAATTCCTCGTATTCCTCGCCAACCTTTTGCCAAACCTGAGCAGTATCAGGCCAGTCAAAACCGATAGAAGCAACTTTACGAGAGACCTTTTGCGCCTGCAAAAGCGCAGGAAAATTGCTTGGTACGGAGTCTAAGAAGCTTTCGTCGTGCTTGTTAGCCTGCTCGTCAAGCTTTACCGAGTCCCAAATCTGCAATACCTCATTTGCATCTTGAGCCGACTGCTCGCCAAACACATGAGGATGACGACGAATCAACTTGTCATTCAAATCGCCAATAACCTCGGCAATTGAATATTCACCTTCATCAGCAGAAATCTGCGCATGCAGCATAATCTGCATCAAACAGTCGCCAAGCTCCTCACGCAAGTGAAGCGTGTCTTCCTTCTCAATGCAATCGACAGCCTCATAAGCCTCTTCGATCATATTCTTAGCAATCGAAGCGTGCGTCTGGACCCTATCCCAAGGACAACCGTCGTCTTGACGAAGGCGCCATATTATATTGGTGAGTCGCTGGAATTGGTGTGCGGCCTCAACAGGAGCTGCCGATAAGTTCTGTTGGTCTTTGTCACTTTTGATGCATGTAATGCTATCGATATCTGCACGGATAGACGATTCAATCTCTACATGCCTAAACTTTCCCTGTTCATAGATACCGTAGCTGTGGCTTCCATCTTTAGGAATAGAAACAGATCCAGGATTGAAAAGTGTGATGTGAGACTGAGCCAGCTTTCCCGCTACAACCTCATTGCGCTTGATATGTGTATGTCCATATACAAACGCAGCGCCATCAGGCAGGTAAGGAAGATCATCAGGATTGCTGAGGTGTCCATGAGTTGCAAATAGAGTACGGCCACTCTCATCTACAAGCTGTGCGTAATCTGCCATCACAGGAAAGTGAAGCAGCATCTGATCTACTTCTGCCTCACAGTTACCGCGTACGCATACTACATTACCTTGTGCGGCAAGCATATTAAGTTTATCTGCAACGGCGCGTGGATTGTAATCAAGTGGCAACGCGTTGCGTGGACCATGGTAGAGAAGATCTCCCAGCAGCAAAATCTGCGAGGGCTTCTCGGCAGCGATAGCTTCAAGCAAGCGGTCACACCAGTAGGCAGAACCGTGAATATCAGAGGCAATAAGCAACTTCATTAGTGAATGTCCTCTTTAATGACAGCCTTAGCAAATACAACAAAAGCAACAACAACTAACGCGTTGATGATTGCCAAAACAAAGCTGTAGTCATAGTAAAAGACTTCCATAAGATACGCTGCGTTAACCAGCAATGCGATGACCATGAGGCCTGGAAGGCGACGTGCGCGCGTTGGCATATTAGCAGCGCCAATGCCCAAAACGCCCAGCAAGATATTAAAGAAGGTAGCAACGAGCATCATAATATTGAGCAAATGGATGCCGCCGAGCATGCTCGATACCACCGATACAACCCATGGCACAACCAAAACGAGAAGTGCAAGACTTGCAAGCTTAAGCTTCTTTTGATTCTCTGACATAGTTCTATACTCTTTCTCTTGATTTATCAGGTTATACAGCCCTATAATACCCCACCGCCTGCTCCATTAGCACGCGTGAGATATATCATTTCATCGTGATGTATAAACACAGCAGATTTAGGTATACTTTTATAGTTGCATGAATTATTTTCTGTATGAAATTTAAGGATAGTATATGAGCAAAAAGAAGAAAAAGCAGGCCAAGCCTACGCCTAAACGCGAACGTAATCTTTTCTATCATCCAGTAGGCGAAGCAGGCAAAGTAGCCGAGATTGAAGGCGAGCGCAAGAACTCTCCTTTCGCATTTATTGCTGCATTTATAACGGTTATTGCAGTATTTATCGACCTTAATCTTCCTCCTGTACCAGGAGCTGTTTTATCTATCGTCGCAATTGTGCTTGCTGTTTTCTCAATGCGCCGCAAGGAGCCTCTTGCACGCTTAGGCCGCGCAATATTGGTTATCAATATCATTTTGCTGTGCGTCCATGCAGCAATTTTAGGCTGGACTGTCTACAACCTTTCCAAGGCAGGTCTTCCCCTCTTTTAATTTCTCATAGCAAAAATGTTAGCCCTTGCCGAACTTCTCGGCAGGGGCTTTTTACTTAAAATTATATTGCGTGCTTTACTCGATGAAAGTATTTTCACACTTTAGGGTAAAATCGAGAAAGGCAGGGATGGTTTTTGCGCACGATGCGCTTGCCATACAAGAAAGGATTTGCTCTATGTATACCATCAAAAACTTTGTTGATAACGATGATGTACGTGTTGTAAGCGAAATGGGCGCTTTTAAGATCATCGAGTGGAAACGCGATCTTTCGGTAACCTCGGCAAGCGCTATGGAAGCATACTTTGCAGCAGAGATGAACGTACGCCGTCGTCAAGTCATTTGCGACCTGTCTCAGTCTCCTGTTACGGTTCAGGCGGGTGCTATGCAGTGGATGCTTGGCGATGTCTCAATGAATACTGGTGTTAAGGGCGCTGGTGATTTTCTTGGCAAGGCATTTCGTGCTAAGGCATCCGGCGAATCTATCATCAAGCCAGAATATGCTGGCACCGGCATGCTCGTGCTCGAGCCAACCTATAAGCACCTGCTCGTCATTGATGTAAATGACTGGAACAACAACATTGTGCTCGACGATGGTCTGTTCTTGGCTAGCTACTCAAGCCTGCAACACAACACTGTTGCTCGTAGCAATATTTCTTCTGCCGTTATGGGCGGAGAAGGACTCTTTAATTTGGGTCTTTCTGGCTACGGCGCTGTTGTTATTGAGTCTCCTGTTCCACGTGAGGAATTAATTGAGATTGAGCTCAATAACGACGTCGTAAAGATTGATGGCAACATGGCTATCGCATGGTCTGGTTCATTGCAATTTACCACCGAGCGTTCTGGAAAATCTCTCATTGGCTCTGCTGCCTCTGGCGAAGGATTGGTAAATGTTTATCGAGGCACTGGTAGGATCTGGATGGCACCAACCTGCTAGAAATTTCATTTAGTAGACGTATTTCATATGCGTCGGAGTTGACACTTTTTGCTTCTATTTAGAAGCGCACCCTTTCTGTGCTTTATCACCGCTCCTGTTGACTCCGACGCACCCCTCTCATAGCCCAGGTACTTACTGGCATTGAGGTGTTAGCATGTACCCGGTCACAAGGAGTGAACCATGGCTACAATTAAGAACTTTCTAGAAAATGATGATACGCAGGTGTTAGATGAGCTTGGAGCTCTGCAGGTTGTCGAATGGGAACGAGACCTATCGGTTAACTCTGTAACCGCACTTACCGAGTACTTCTCGTCAAAAATGCATGTACGCTCGCGCCAGCTTCTTTGCGATTTATCTCAGTCGCCCATCACGGTACAAGCAGGAGCGATGCAGTACACCGTCGGCGATGTTTCGATGACAACAGGCGTTAAGAGTACCGGCGACTTTTTGACTAAAGCATTTCGTGGCGCAGCATCAGGCGAGTCTATCATCAAGCCAGAATATACTGGAACAGGCACCCTTGTTCTTGAACCTACTCGCAAGCATATTTTGCTCATTGATGTAAATGATTTTGACAATAACATTGTGCTCGACGATGGCTTATTCCTCGCATGCTACTCAAGCCTAAAGCAAACGACCGTTGCACGTAGCAATGTCTCTTCTGCTGTTTTTGGCCGAGAAGGACTCTTTAATTTGGGTCTTTCTGGCTACGGCGCTGTAGCAATTGAATCACCTGTTCCACGCGAAGAGCTTATTACCATTGAACTTAACAACGATTGTTTAAAGGTTGATGGCAACAATGCCATTGCTTGGTCTGGTTCATTGCAATTTAGCACTGAACGCTCTGGCAGATCCTTAATTGGCTCTGCTGCCTCGGGCGAAGGCCTCGTCAACGTCTACCGTGGCACCGGTAAAGTTCTTATGGCACCGGTAACTGGGTATAATGTTGTTGAGGCAAACAGCGCAGAAGTCAGCGATGACAGTACTTTAGACAACGTAGCTGACGTAGCAGATGCCATTAGTGACATTGTTGATTTATTTAATTAGGACATACAGCTTTAGTACGGGATTGTGGAGGACACTATGTTTTTCGCTCTTGTGCTCAATTATGGTAAGCTTTCCCAAATTAATACCGAGGTTAAGCACACCATAATGCTTGTATGGCTGTTCTTCAAGGTGATTAAATTCGTATGTATGATCTACCTACTTGGAGGTCTTACCCTTCTTGTATAACGGTAGAAATTAGCAGAGGCCTCGCACCCAAGCGGTGCGAGGCCTCTTTTGTTTAAAAGACTCCATCATCAGAATTACCCAACAAAATAAGTACGCGCAGAGCAACAGCAACAAGACTGTCCTCTCCTGCCTTAAAGGGGAATCCAAACTTGTGACTCTGAGGATATGCAAGAGCGCCATAGCGTTTGCGTAGTTCAAATGCCACATTTTTAGGAACATCAATATTAGTGTAGAGAATACGACCAGATACCAAAGAAATAGATTCGATACCCAAGCGCTCGGCACGAATACGCATACGCGCACGATCAAACAGGTTTTGAGCAGCCAAAGGCAACTCGCCAAACGTATCTGCAACCTGTGTCTCCAACTCGTCAATTGCTTCCAAATCAGTTACACCGGCGAGCTTACGATAAACCATGACGCGCTTATCGACAGCAGGAATAAACTCTTCGTCAAGATAGAAGTCTGCAGACAGATTAATGATGGCAGATGCTTGCTCAACCGCATCGTTGTCGCCGCGAGCCTCTTCGACTGCTTGACCCAACATCTGAGTAAAGAGATCGAAACCAACACTCGAGAGGTTGCCATGCTGATCGGCACCAACAAGTGAGCCGGCTCCTCGAATCTCTAAGTCGCGCATTGCAATTTGCATGCCGCTTCCCAGCTCCTGCAATTCTGCCAACGCAGTAAGACGCTGCGTAGCTTCTTCGGTAAGAGGCAATTCTGCAGGGAACATAAAGTAGGCGTATGCCTGAGTCGATGAACGACCAACGCGGCCCTTAAGCTGATACAGCTGAGCCAAGCCCAAGCGCTGAGAATCCTCAATAATCAGCGTGTTCGTGTGAGGATTATCAATTCCCGACTCAATAATAGTCGTAGCAACCAACACATCAATGCGGCCAGCGTCAAACTCAACCATCACGTCTTCAACTTCGCGCGCGCTCATTTTGCCATGTGCAATGCCCACACGAGCCTCAGGAACTGCTTCGTGAACGCGCTCAACCGCATCTTCTATCGTCTTAACGCGATTCGATACGTAATAGACCTGTCCCCCTCGCTCCAACTCCAATCTAATTGCAGCGCTTACAATGTCTGGATCATATTCAGATACCGTAACCGCCACAGGACGACGTCCCGTTGGAGGAGTAGTGATGAGCGACATGTCACGTACGCCAGAAAGTGCCATTTGCATGGTTCGAGGTATAGGCGTTGCCGATAAGGTCAAAACGTCAATTTGTTCGCGCAAATTCTTAAGCTGCTCTTTGTGCTGAACACCAAAGCGCTGCTCCTCGTCGATAATTACCAAGCCAAGGTCGCGTGGGTTTACATCGGCAGAAAGCAGGCGGTGCGTACCAACCAAAACACGCACACTTCCCTCAGCAAAGCCTTCCAATGCCATACGCTGCTGACGAGGAGTTCTAAAACGACTCAAGACGTCAACCTCTACATCAAAAGGAGCAAAGCGCTCAAAGAAGGTTTCAAAATGCTGCTGTGCCAAAATAGTTGTTGGGCACAAAATCATAACCTGTCGGCCTTCGCTTACACACTTAAAAGCTGCGCGTAGTGCAACCTCGGTCTTGCCAAAGCCAACGTCACCACAGAGCAAGCGGTCCATAGGCTTAGGTGCTTCCATGTCAGACTTGATATCTGCAATGGCTGCAAGCTGATCGTGTGTAGGCTCATAGGGGAAGCTTTCTTCCATCTCGAGCTGAGCTGGTGTATCAGGACCACAAGCATAACCAACAACCGAAGCACGACGGGTATACAAATCGACCAAGTCAAACGCAAGCTTTTTAGCAGACTTTCTTGCCTTGTTGGTAGCACGTGACCAATCTGCCGTGTTCAAGCGAGTAAGGCGAGGATTAGATCCATCTGGACCAACGTAGCGCGTAAGAAGATCTACCTGTTCAAACGGAACGTAGAGCTTATCGGCACCTGCATACTCAAGCAAGAAGTAATCGCGCTCTTTACCTGCAACTTCTCGGCGCGTAATACACTTAAAGTATGCAATACCATGCGTTGCATGGACCACGTAGTCGCCCGGCTTGAAAGGAAAGGTAATTTCGGTCACATCGACGCGACGATGAACACGCTTTTTACGTGCATCAAGCTGGGCATTCAAATCGTTTACGGTAAAGATAGCAAGGCCAACTTCGGGGATGACAACGCCGCCAGGAATTGGATTGTCAACAAATGTAACGCGACCGCGCATGATGCGATTATGTCGCGCATTAGCCCCCTCAATAGTAAGCGGATGCGCATTGGCTGGATCTGCCATAAAGGAAGCGTCAAATGCAATGCTTTCGTCACTTAAGGTAAGCTCCATTGACTCGCGTCCACCGCGGTCGGGCATGGAAAAGACTACGGAATATTGAGCACTTGTTACTTCGCGAATGCGTGACAAAAAACGATTATGGGAGCCAGCAAGCGACGGCTGCTCAATTTTCATCTCGGCTGTTACCACACCGCCAGCACGGATAATCGACACGTAGTTAAGACGTTGTTGCTTACCAAAATCGAGATTGCGCGGTGATACGAAGAGGCCATCGAGTGTCGAGACTCCTGCCTGACGTGCACGCGTTGTCAGATCTTCATAGGAGCGCATGCAATCATCAAATAACGAACGTGGCTCGGTCAAAATTACCAAGGCATTACTAGACAGATGCGCCAGAGGGCTTTGCGTTTCTCCATAAAGCAGTGGCAAAAAACGATCAAGTTCTGGAGTGACAACGCCTGCATTGACCATCTCTAAAATAGATGCAAGCTCACTGTCGTCCTGCGCAGGCTTATACAGTGCACGCTTTAAATTAACAACCGTCTCATCTGTAAGAGAGAGCTCGCGAACAGGAAAGATTTCGATAGACATCAGATCACCGATAGTCTGACCTGTTGAAGTCACAACACGACGGATGCGATCAATCTCATCACCAAAGAATTCTATTCGTATAGAGTTGTTTTCCTGAGCTGGGAAAATATCAATCGTGTCACCATGTACGGCAAATAGACCCGGCTGGTCTGCGGCGTCTGAAGACGTATAACCCATGGCTACAAAACGGCGTGGTACCTCATCAAAGTCAATCTCGTCTGCAATAGAGAATGTCTGTGATTGCCAGAACTTCTCTCCTGCAGGAGGAACACAACGCAAAAGAGATCGTGCAGAGCAAACCATGACAACATCTTCGCCGGCGTTAAGACGAGAAAGTGCCTGACAACGCTGTGCTACAACATTTGCATCTGCCTCATTGTCTTTCCAAGGCAAATCTTTGCGCTCGGGAAAACGCACAACACGATCGACACCGAGATATCCCACAAACGAACGAGCGGCGCGGTCGGCCGCCTCTTCGCCAGACACTATATATACCGTAGGTCTAGGATTGCGCGCAAACTGAGCAGCAGCCAACAACGTACGAGCAGATTGCGCAACGGCAAATGTTGCATCCTCACCACGATTAAGCGTGGCCTCAACTGTCTGAGCAGCCTTTGAGCGATAAATGATGTCTGCAATGCGATGAATAAGCATAGGAAACTTTCTTGGTCCAACTACAAATCTAAACACCAAAACCCGCTTAAATAAATTTAAGCGGGTACATTTTTATAAACAAAAAGACGCACATGCGCGGTTGCATGTGCGTCTTATATTTTACCCTATCTCAGGATACTAGATCATGAAATTAGTAAGCGGAAGGCTCGCCGAAGGAACCAGCGACGATAACCTTACCCTCCTTCATGATAACGTCCATGTTCTCAGGCTTGAGGTCGTGGATGTTAGCAACTGGATCGCCATCGATTACGAGGAGGTCAGCGAACTTGCCAGCCTCGAGGGAACCGGTGATGTCCTCTGCGTGGCACATCTTAGCACCGTTAAGGGTAGCTGCCTTGATGGTCTCGAGAGTAGAGATGCCAGCCTTGTCAACGAAGTCATACATCTCGTCGATGGTTACGTAACCATATGGGGTTACGAAGGAGAAGGAGTCAGAGCCGATGGTCAAGGTTACGCCGCGCTTGTGAGCCTCACGGAGGTTAGCGTAGGTGCGCTGAAGCTCCTTCTCAACAACGGTGTCGCCCTCGAACTGATCGTGGATCTCTGGAACATACTCTGGTGGATAAGTTGCATACCAGGTTGGGAGGAAGCCGATGGTTGGGGTGAAGTAAGTACCCTTCTCAGCCATGAGGTCCATGGTCTTCTCGTCAATCTCGAAGCCGTGGATGAGCTGCTCGCAACCAAAGCGTACGGAGTCATAAGCTGCGTGGCAGTTGTTGTAGGTGTGGGACCATACAGGAATACCTACGAGTGCTGCCTCTTCGCATACTGCCTGGATCTCCTCGGTGCTGTAAAGCTGTGCACGACCGGAGTCCCAGCGCCAAATGCCGCCACCAGTAGCCCAAATCTTAATTGCATCTGGGTTCTCACGAAGGCGACGACGTACTGCCTTGCGGAGATCCCAAGGGCCGTCTACCTGGTCGCCCCATGGGTGAGAAGCCTTGTTGTGCTCCTGAGTAAGCAAGTGGGAGTCACCGTGACCAGCTACGCGGCAGAAGCCGAGGCCAGTTGCATAAACGCGTGGGCCCTCAATGATGCCCTTGTTGATGCAGTCACGTACAGCAATACCGTTACGACCGATCTCGCATACGGTGGTCAAACCGTGGGTAAGGCAGTCATATGCCTGCTTGGTTGCAACAACCTGCTTCTGAGCTACAGACTCGATAACCCAGTCATTGTCGTCGTCAGTCAAGTTACCGGAGAAGTGCAAGTGAGTATCGATAAGGCCAGGCATTACAGTCTTGCCAGTTGCATCGATTACCTCATAACCAAGATCCTCTGCTACAGGCTCGTTCTTGCCTGCATAAGAAATCTTGCCGTCCTCCTCGACCAATACGAGAGAGTTCTCTACTGGATCTACGCCAGTACCGTCTACGAGCTTTCCGCCAACGATTGCGTACTTCTTGCCCATAATAATCTCCTTTAAAAGAAGTTATAAACACAAACTGTAAGACGAACTAATTTAGGCAACGTTCTTCTTTGCCTTAGAGCGAGTAAGAGCCATCAAGAGGAGGCCAACTACGAGCCAACCAAGAACGATGCTCCACTCAACAGCGTTCAAAGCTGCTGGAGAGAATGGAAGAACCATCAAACCAATAACGATTGCACCTGCAAGAATTGCGAGGCAGATACCGAACTTGCCACCTGGTACCTTGTAAGGACGAGGAAGATCTGGCTCGGTGTAGCGCATACGCAAGCATGCGAGAGAAACCATGGTGCAAGAGAAGATGAATGCGAGTGCAGAGACGTTGGTCAAAGGAACAAGCATGTTCTTGCCCAAGAGAGGACCAACCAAAGTAATAACAGCCAAAACTACACAAGCAAGCTTAGGAGCGCCAGAATTTGGATCTACCTCAGCGAACTTCTCAGGAAGCTGACCCTTACGACCCATAGCGAGCATAATGCGGCTCGTTGCACCGTAGAAGGAGTTCATTGGGCCCAGAGGTCCCAAGGTTGCGATGCACAGCATTGCGATGTAGAGGAACATGTTGATGTTCTTCAAGCATGCAAGTGCTGGAACGGAAGCCTGTACGAACTCGCCCCAAGGAAGAATGGTACCGAAGGAATAAATGCATACGATGTAGAAGCCACCAGATGCAAGCAAAGCCAAAGAAATGATCTTGCCGAACTTGTTCCAGTTAAGGCCTTCTGCTGCCTCTTCTGCCTGCTGAGGAATCGTATCGAAACCAGCATAGAAGAATGGAGTCATAACCAAAACGGAAACGATACCAGCAAACAGGCTCGTTGCCTCAGTAGCAGGCTGGCCACCGCCAGCATTGGTTACCTGAGAGAATACTGGCATAGCGTTCTCTGGAGAACCTGTAACAATGGAAATACCCATTGCCAGCAACATACCGCCGAGAAGTGCCTTGGTAAGGAATGCCTGAAGCTTTGCAGCAGATGAAGCGCCTCGGAAGTTGAGGAATACAACATAACCTGCGAAAGCAAGTGCGATGAGCGTTGGGATGAGGTAAACGTCTGCACCCAAGATGGTGTAGAGCTTGAACTCACGCAAGAAGCTCAATGCTGGGAATCCACCAAACATGTCAGATACGAGCGTGGAAATAGCAATTGCCTCCCAAGGGCAAAGGATGCCATTACCGAGTGCCAAGAACCAACCGGTGATATAGGAAGGAACTGCACCGAAGCTTCGATCGACATACTCGACGATACCGCCGGAAATTGGAATAGCTGCTGTAAGCTCTCCAAAAACCGCTCCGATAGGAACTAAGAAGATTGCACCGAGCAAGAATGCAATCATTGCAGGAATAGGACCGCCGCCGACGACCATCCAATCGCCTACGAGAAGTACCCAACCAGTGCCAATAATTGCACCAAAGCCAATAGTAAAGAAGTTCCAAAGCGATAAGGTCTTTTTCATACCGCCTTCGGTTCCGGCTTCATTTACTGCTTCTGCCTGACTTGCCATGTGCTCCCCCTTTCTCTTCTCTGTGCTTTAAAAAGCACGTTCCGTTGTTTAGATGCATCTACTGCATCTCCCTTGGCTAAGACTTTACGACACGTCTTCACAATTTCTTTATAAAAACGCTTATCGGATATGCGCTCTCGACTAGCGGAACGCATATATCGTTTAACGGTTGACAAGTGCCTTCAATCCTGTTTTTGTTTATTATTCTTAACTAGTTAGATAAAAATAGCGATGGTTTTACTACCTAAAGGATATCAATTTATGACTCCCAACCACTTTCAGGGCAACCAAACCCGGCGCGCCCATATCCAAAAGCACATTGCAACAACGCTATTGATTGGATCAGTACCTTTTCTTTTTGTATTTCTTGGAGCCACACTTGTATTTGATCCAAATCCTGTACCGGTTGTTGTAGCTATTGCCAGCTTGGTTCTTACCTGCTTTGTATTTGCCTATGTCTTTGTTGCCCCAGATGACCTCACGTCTACAGCAACTGACCGCACGCTCTCCATTGCTTCACGCACATTTACTTATATGCGTCAGGGACTTAGCCCTGAGGCAACAGCTGCAGTATGCGATATTATTCTTCCTGAAACACTCGCCTCTGCAATTGCCATCACTGACGGCAAAACTGTTCTCGCATACAAAGGTGATAAAAGCTACTTATATAAGCCAGGCTCTTCTGTCTTTTTGCAAGCAACACACGATGTTATGCATACGGGTATTACCCGCATCTACTCATATGAAGAAGCAACTGCGAACAATGAATCCTGGGGCCAACTTTCTCGCGAAGAGAAAGCTCGTCACAAACAGTTTTCTTCTTTCTTTCAGGCAGGCATTGTTGCGCCGCTCCGCGTTAACGATCGCTGCGTAGGCACCTTTGAGCTTTTCTTTCGCCGCCATGGCCGCATTGATCAACGACAGCTCGCACTCGCTACTGGTTTTGCAGAGCTTCTTTCTACACAGCTTGCTTCCTTCGAGCTTGACCGTCAAAAAGAGATTGCAACGCACATTGAATTGAAGGCTCTACAGTCCCAAGTTGACCCACACTTCTTATTCAATACCATCTCTACCATTGTTTCGCTCGTACGAACGCAGCCAGAAAAAGCACGCTCTTTGCTTATCGACTTCTCTGGTTATTATCGCCAGACACTTACAGATTCCGATAAGCTCATTACTGTTAATGAAGAGCTTCGCCAGGCCATCCGTTATACTAACTTGATGCAAGCACGCTTTGGCTCGGATAACCTCATGGTCACAAGCTCCATTGACCCTGAAGTCTGTGATCTTCTTGTACCACCATTTATTCTTCAGCCTATTATTGAGAATTCCATCAAGCACGCACGTAATCCAAAACGAGCACTTCATATCCACCTTCACATCCATCAGATTGAAAATGGCTTGGAGCTCAGTGTTTCTGACGATGGTCTTGGAATGGACGAAGTGACACTTGAACGCTTACGTGACTTCAACCACCACGTGAATCAACAGATTCCTGCTCGAGCCGCAGACTCAGAGAGTGCTGACCAAACGGATGATCCTGCAGCTTCTAAGGGCTGTGGCATTGCTCTTTGGAGCGTTAATTCCCGTATTCACTTTTTCTTTGGACCAGATTCGACTCTTGAGGTCAACTCAAAAGAGCATGAAGGTACCTCTGTTACTATTCGTCTTATTGGCGATCCTACTGGCTATTAAGGAGATTTATCATGTGGAAAATCTTAATCGTTGATGATGAGCCACCTATTCGCTCAGAGCTCAACTATCTTCTCAGCCAAGATAGTCGCTGCGGAGAAATACGTGAGGCAGGCAACGTACTTGAAGCTATCAACGCTGTTGTAGACTTCAAACCAGATGTTATCTTCCTTGATATTTCTATGCCAGGAACTTCCGGCATGAAGCTTGCGGAGTCCCTCACTAATTACAAGAATCCTCCTGCAATTGTTTTTGTAACCGCCTATGCAGAGTTTGCCGCAAAGGCATTTAATCTTGATGCAGTTGATTATGTTCTCAAGCCTGTCGAGCTCGATCGCTTAGGCCATGCATTACAAAAGATTGAAACATTCTTAAGCGCACGACCAGATGCAGAGCAACAAAACCAGGTTCGTCTTCCAATTGAGCATGATGGTGTTAAAACCTTCATTCCTGCAAGCGATATCCTCTACATCGAAGCTCACGGTGATTACGCCAATATTGTTACGCATGAGTCTTCTGCGCTTCTTGCAAGCTCCATGGATGATCTTGAGCGCCTGTTAGAGCCTGAAGGTTTCTTGCGTACCCACCGTAGCTATTTAGTAAATCTCGATGCCGTTCATACCATTGAGTCCTCTGGTTCAGGCCTTTTCCAACTTACCCTAGATGGTGTAGATGAAAAAATACCTGTAGCACGTCGTCGTGCTTCACTTGTTAAAGACAAATTAGGTTTGTAATCTATCTCCCCAAGGAATTTACGTATGCCGCGCGAAAGCTATGCCTCAAAAACTCAACGTGCAATTGAAGTTTGTCATCGTCTTGAAGATAAGTATGGCAAGGTTGAATGTTTTCTCGATCATGCCAATCCTTTTAGACTTACTATCTCTGTTCTTCTTTCTGCACAAACCACTGATGCACAGGTAAACAAAGTCACACCTGAACTATTTCGTCGTTGGCCCACGCCAGACACAATGGCACAGGCTCATCCTTCTCAAATTGCCGAGGTAATCCATTCCTTAGGCTTTTACAAAACAAAAGCCGTTCACTGTGTCGAATGCGCACAAATGATCATGAGTGACTTTGGCGGAGAAGTTCCTCACACCATGAAGGAGCTCACGCGTCTCCCAGGTGTTGGACGCAAGACGGCAAATATTGTTCTTAATGTTGGATTTGGCATCGTAGAAGGCATTGCAGTAGATACGCATGTACATCGTCTAGCTCATCGACTCCAACTGTCTCCTAAATCTCATGAGCATGATGCGTCCAAGACAGAACAAGACCTTTTAAGAATCCTCCCCCAGCAATACTGGGAGGATGTTAATCATCAATGGATTTTGCACTGCCGCGAAATCTGTGGTGCCAAGAAAGCTCAATGCGACATTTGTCCGCTTCAAGACATTTGCCCAAGCGCTTTTCGCGTCTAAGCTCATTTAGACAAGTGCCATCAATTCCATAACAAAGCTTATTCCGCTATCCCACATAACACTTAGCAACCCTGGCAATTCTGCTGGGGTTGCTCCATTTAGAATGCATGTCATCAAATAGGCAGCCGTGAAAATTGCAATGACCATCAACGGCGTCAAAATCACAATTGATAACACCTTACCAATAAGCCCTAAGATATGCAGGAGCCTTCGATGCTTATCAAAAGCACGCTCTCGTTTGTACTCTGCATCATGTATATCGCTTTTTCTATCTGATTGAGCCTGAGCTATGCGTGATAACCACCCATGCTTGCGCTTCTTGTAGACAGGTTGCTGTGACTGCTGTTCATATTCAGTTGCGTCTATGGGTGATTGTTTGCTTTGTGCTGCAGCAATTTGAGCAGCACGCTGTATTGCAGCAATATCTTCTGGCGATAGTGCGCCTATTGTCGCTGTATCATCTGAGCTTACAAACGGGTCGAGTACCACATCTGAAGTTCGTACAATACCTTGCGTATTCATATTTTTAATAGTGTTCAAATAAGCTTTTTGAGACGCATTGAAAGCCGATGTTGCCCGATTAAGAGCATCAATTTGTTGTTGTTGCTCGCGAAGCTGACGCTCTGCGACTTGTTTTGGGGTCTCAATAAATAAGTCCATAGCTATACCTCACATGCAGAAAAGGTAAGCTTTAGGGGTGTCTCTATCATCATCAACCACACAATGAGCTGCAAGCTATAAGTTGCTAATTGTCGGCCAAAGGAAGCATAACTTTTCCCTTTTGTCCCGCGCAAGACAACTACATATATGCCAAACCTATTCCCAACACGAAACGAGCACTTCTCAGACCCACAGCAAGCATATGTGGACGCAAATCAAACAGACATCTGTGTATAAAAAAAGAAAACCCCGGAAGATCAAATGACCTTCCAGGGATATCAGACTAGATTGCTCTGAAACTCACGCGCAGATTTAACTCAATACAACTACACCTTACAAGAATTACTCTTCTAACCAGATGGTTGGATGAGCTAAGGTCTGGAGCGAAAGCCAGTGACAAATCATGCAACTTGGTTTTGATAAGCACTTATGACTTATCTCACCTATCGCTGAACAGATTAGTAGTTAACTACCTGCTCCTCGAAGTAGCTCTGTGGGTGTGCGCAAACTGGGCAAACCTGTGGAGCTGCAGCGCCTACGTGGAGGTGACCGCAATTAAGGCACTTCCATACCTTTACGCCCTCGCGTGCGAAGACCTCGCCAGCCTCAATACGCTCAGCGAGCTTGTTGTAGCGCTCCTCGTGAGCCTTCTCTACAGCAGCTACGCCACGCATCTGAGCAGCGATCTTCTTGAAGCCCTCTTCATCAGCAGTCTTAGCGAACTCGTCGTACATAGAAGTCCACTCGTAGTTCTCGCCTGCTGCTGCGTCACGAAGGTTGGTCAAGGTATCAGGTACATCGCCGTCGTGAAGAGCCTTGAACCAAAGCTTTGCATGCTCAGCCTCGTTGAGAGCGGTCTCCATAAAGATGTTAGAAATCTGTACGTAGCCCTCCTTCTTAGCCTTAGATGCGAAATAACGGTACTTAGTGTGTGCCTGAGATTCACCTGCGAATGCAGCCTCGAGGTTCTTCTTAGTCTGAGAATTCTCAAAATCCATTGGTCACAGCCCCTTTCAAAAAGCGTCTCTTCTGTACCAAACGTCACTGTATTTATACCCCAACTTTTACATTTTTAGGGTGAGAAAATGCGACTTTTTTTGATTTTAAATTGCTTATTTTTTCGCAAATTTGCTACCTGCAGAAATATGTTTCTGTCTAACTAACAATTATCCAACCGGCATCGGTTTTCTCACAAAAACCCTCCTGGACAAGCTCTTCCAAGATCTTTTGAACGCTTGAAGAACTCACCTCAGGACGTCCCTTTGATGCTTCAAAGTCATTTAAGATCTTACAAACTGCCGAGAAGGACAGTGCGCTTTCTTCTACAAAAGCACTATCTTCTTGCGCAGAAAGCAAAGCTCGAACCACCACTGAACGCTTTTGTCTATGAGAACCCTCAAATGTTGATTGTTTAGCATAAGCTCCACTGCGTCTGCTTGGGTTAGGAATCGAAGCTTTGAGATATGAGCCATAATCGAGCATCGCATAATACCAAGCACGTGGAGTGTCTTGTGAGTCCTGAGGTTGCGCAAACTGTCCAAGATATCCTTTATGGGAGGCTACGCATTTACCCGCTTCGCGGATTATATTGTCGGGGTCTGTCTTCGCATCATCTGCAGCCGTATATGACGGACACGTATCGAAGATGATTGGAATAAGTTGCTTATCGGGGACTTTAAGCGCATCGGGAAAGAAGTGATGCAAAATTACCGAGCGCACGTTTGTCTCAAGGTAGACTCCGGGCAGCCCATAAGCAAACGAACGAATGCCTTGGGCGGTTGCGGGGCCTATTCCAGGCAAGGCTACAAGTTCTTGAGTGCCGCGGGGCATAATGCCATCGTAATCGCGCACAATCGTTTCTGCGGCCGCTTTAAGAGCAAGTGCGCGGCGATTATAGCCCATGCCTTGCCACTGGCTTAATACGTCAGCTGTACTGCTTGCTGCCAAAATTTCTATTGTAGGAAAACGATCGAGCCAAGCTGGGAGACGCTTTTCTACACGTGATGTCTGAGTTTGTTGAAGCATAACCTCAGAAAGCCAAATAACATACGGATCGCATGTATCACGCCACATAAAATCGCGATACAGGCGCACACCCTCACCGCGCAAAAACGTTCGGAACCTATCAAGTGTCGCTGCTTGCTGCTTGTAATCCGTATTGTTCATCTATCCTTCTCTTCCAAAAACAATGGTAAAAAGAAAACGACGCTCCAAAGAAGGAGACGTCGTTTTCTATCTTAAATCATATTGTATGGTTAGTTGGCCATATGTGGACAACTAAGATCAAATGCTTCTGACTGCTCTGCAACGTAAGAAGAAAATGCTTCTGGTTGCGTATAGCGCTCTGAAACATGCGGAGCCACTTGCTCATTTATAACATCTGCCAACGTTACCGAAGACAAATAGTCATTGATTACCGACTGGGTACCTAACCACAACCTGTGGAACTGACACCCTCCACGCCTGTCACATCCAAAAGCTGGATCACAACATGCGTTAAAGAAAATTGGACCTTGTACTGCATCAATAATCCGCGAAAGAGGAAGCTCCTCTGGAGCAACCGCCAAACGCATGCCACCATGGACGCCACGAAGACTATCAATAATACCTGCCTGAACGAGGCCATGCTGAATAGAGCGTGCAAACGAGTATGGGATATCATTAGCCTCTGCCGCGGTTCTTACAGACAGAAGGCCCTCAGTTTGTGCCAACATAGCCAACATACGGAATGCATAGTCAGTCTTACGGGTGATACTCATGGAGACCCCCCCCCCTGTTTTTGACTACTAAGTAGTATAAACACTTGTTCACATATTCGTCTACAAGTATATCCGTTTTATAGCATTTCTAACAGGTAGATACGCAAAAACATGGCTTTTAACTGCAGATTTATGTAAAAAGTTTATGTACAAACAAAAGAAAAGTCTAATAAAAAAGGCCTACCGAAGGTAGGCCTTTTAAAAAGTTCAATGGCGGGATGTATGGGACTTGAACCCACGACCTCCGACGTGACAGGCCGGCGCTCTAACCAGCTGAGCTAACACCCCACAGCGTTTTGCTGCGGGAGTAGTATATATGGAATTAACCACTCTGCGCAAGGATTATTAGAAAGAAAATTCTCGTTGAATATTTCTCCATAATTCCTTGAAGACTTTTACCCAAAGAGCTTCTCGGCATAAAAAAAGACCCGCCATAAGGCAGGTCTTTAAAAATTCAATGGCGGGATGTATGGGACTTGAACCCACGACCTCCGACGTGACAGGCCGGCGCTCTAACCAGCTGAGCTAACACCCCACAGCGTTTTGCTGCAAGGAGAAGTATATATGCAAACTAGTTCTCAATGCAAGGATTATTTTTAAGAAATTTGAAAAGAGACAAGTTGTGTAGATACCTTCACAACTTACATCAATGAAATGACTTCGTGAGTGTAGATGTAGCCATCCTTAACCCACAAGCGCGCCATGGTAGGTCCGCTCATACTGCGAGGATATGAAGCAGATCCGGGATTGAGCACAAGACACTTTCCTACCTGCTTCATTTGAGGAACGTGCGTATGGCCGCAGATTGCAACGTCAGACGCATCGACAGGTAAGTCTTCCTTGTAGTGAGCTACCGAGAAGTTCAAACCTTCAAACTCAAACGTATTAACACGACCGACAGCAGAGCCGTAGTCGTAGTGCCAATCATTATTACCCAGCACTGCCTTTACCGGTGCAATTGCCTCAAGACAGTCAAAGTCAATCTCTGACGTAATATCGCCAGCATGAATGATTAAATCTGCACCCTGCAATTGCTCTACGAGCTCTGCAGACAGTGTGCCATGCGTATCTGAACAGATGTCAACACGTTTGGCATCTATTGGAATATGCTCAGGAGTGTGTTGGGAGGACATCTGAGCCCCTCCTTTGTAGCTAAATTAATTACAAACCAAGAGCTTTTTTCAAAGGAACAACGCGACGACGAGAAACAGGGATGCGCTCTTCGACACCGGTAATACCAAGTTGCATAGCACCAGAAGAAATAGTTTCGATATCCTCAATGCATGCCAAGTTAACAATATAGCGGCGATGTACGCGGAAGAAGCCAAACTCTGCGAGCTTTACCTCAAACTGTGCCAATGGAGTTGGAGACAAATAGCGCTCATCCTCAGTATGCAAGCATGAGTAATCGTCCTTAGCCATAATGAAGCGAACCTGATCTACAGGAACCAAAACCTTACGGCCGCCCTTCTCGACAAGAATACGCTCAACAGAAGCTGTACTCTCAGTTGCTGGGTGAACGCGCGCTACAACCTTCTCAATAGCCTGATCCAAGCGTGCTGGCTCAACTGGCTTCATAAGGTAATCAACTGCGTCAACTTCAAACGCCTCAACCGCATGATCAGAAAAAGCCGTTACGAAAACAACTGCAGGTGGATTCTTAAGCTTATGCAGAGCCTCTGCAAGCTGCATACCAGAAGCACCAGGCATTGAAATATCGAGAAAAACGACGTCGATTCGATTTTCCATGAGCTGCTCGATTGCAGATCGAACACTTGGAGCCTCAGAGATAGAAGTGATTTTATTGGTATCCTCAAGTAAATAGCGGAGCTCAGAGCGTGCTGGTGCTTCGTCATCTACAATCATTGCACGTAACATAGACAAAATGAACCTTTTCTAGTTAGTTATGGAATGAGTTCTGTACTGATTTTTACTATTCTACCCAAAAGAAAAGAAAATACAAAAGCGTAGACAAGTTCTTGAATTTTAAATTGCGCAATCTTGCGTCTCAGACTGATCTAGGCGCATCAAAATCGTGGTACCCACCCCTATGTTAGAAATGACATGGATGTAAGACTTTGGTCCATAGAACAGTTTGACGCGCTTTGCAATATTGTGAAGGGCAACGCCCGTTCCCTCACCGTGATGAGGAGCATTCTCATCAAACAGGGACTGAGCGACATCTTCTGGCATGCCAACACCATCGTCGGATACCTCAATTATGACGCCAGTTTTTCCATCACGAGCAATCGTGACATCAATGTGCAGGCGTCCCTCATCACGCATTGCATGGCGAACAGCGTTTTCTGCCAAAGGTTGAATAATAAAGGCAGGAACCTCTACATCTTCCAAACCAGGCTGAATAAAGCAAGTCTCAGCAATTCTGTCATCACCAAATCGTGCCTTCTCAAACATTAAATAACGTCTTGTCTGCTGAACTTCTCGGTCAAGAGAAATTAAGCTACCCGAGTTTTCAAGCGTTGCTCTAAAGAAGCTCGAGAACTCGCCCAAAAGATCATGAGCTCGCTTGGGGTCTGTGCGCGTAAAAGCCTTAATGGTATTGAGGGTGTTAAACAAGAAGTGAGGATTAATTTGTGCTTGAAGCGCTTTAATTTCTGCGCGCGTAGCAAGCTTTGTTTGTTCCTCCAGCTCATGCAAGGCGAGCTGAGTGGAAAGAAGATCGGCAAAGCCTGTTGCAAGTGCATACTGCGTTTGATTGAGTTGACGAGCAGAGCGGAAGTAGAACTTGAGCGTTCCTACAGACTTATCGCGCACCTTCAGAGGAACTACGATTCCTGCAGGAATTGATACGGCGCCCTGAGCGCCTTGCGTATTCATCGTTGTCGTAAACGTACGAACCCGTCCGTGCTCCAAAACATAATGAGTTGCAGGAGTATGTATTGCAGAGCCCGACGGAAAATCGTTTGCATATACTCCAAGACAGGCAAGTACATCTTCTTCATTTGTAATAGCAATACAAGTTGCCTTAGTCATAGGAA
>SAMEA104404103__coassemble_676_pt1 | contig 24008 bp, 21 predicted proteins | sample SAMEA104404103__metabat2_low_PE_024 | metagenome-assembled genome bin SAMEA104404103 (sample SAMEA104404103) | Balaenoptera acutorostrata | reverse complement strand
ATTACACCCTTACCAGCTGCAAGGCCATCTGCCTTAACAACCAAAGGCGCACCCTGCTCGCGAACGTATGCCAACGCGTCCTCTTCGCACGTAAAGCTGCCATAAGCAGCAGTTGGAATACCTGCGCGATCCATCAATTCCTTGGAGAAGCGCTTGGAGCCTTCCATTTGTGCTGCCTGCTCACCAGGACCAAAGCATGCAATGTCTGCTGCGCGAACAGCATCTGCAACGCCAGATACCAAAGGAGCCTCAGGGCCAATTACAACAAGAGAAACGTTGTGCTCACGAGCGAACTCAACAACTGCTTCGCCGCAATTCATATCTACAGAAACATTCTCGCCAACCTGAGCGGTACCACCGTTACCTGGAGCGATAAACAATTTAGAGCAATTAGAAGACTCTGCCAACTTTACGGCAAGAGCGTGCTCGCGGCCACCAGAACCCAACAAAAGAATGTTGATAGCAGACATTATTCCTCCTCAAGGAATGGCTTGAACTATGTCAGAAAAGTATCAAAACACTTCTATTTTACTCGTGAAGTAAGCAATTTACAGCTTCAGTAGATAATGACTCAGGATAGCAATAAACACCAACGGTGCCAGGGCCAATATAGAGTGATACAACCGACGAAGAAGTACCAATACCTAAACACTGAGCATTAATTTCGTTACTACGAAGTGGTTTTTCGAGAAGCTTAAGCTCGCGAGCGCCAAAGACCTGCAACTTAAAATACTTCAGCGGGGTTTCTCGGGAATAATCAGCCAACATACGTGCAAGAGCAGCGCACGTATCGCGCAAATCAATACCCTTGAAAGCAAAGTCTAAGTGTCCGTCTTTATCAAACGTTAAAATCATACGCTTATTCATAAGGCGTGAGAGCATGCCTGTGAAGCGATTAATCCAACCAGAACGACCCAGTCGCGTAAGCTCACGGGGAATGAGATAAACGCGAGCTGTCTCACGGATTGCAAGGACACGCTCAAGCACCTCATCGATAGCAGAACCCTTATTGAATTCAGCTTCTGCCTCAAGGCATAAAACGCCCTGACCAATAGATGCAGTACGTGCATCCACAATGCGGATGTCAAGCTTATGTGCTGGGGCTTCCCCACGCCCACAAGACTCTTCTGATGGAACTACAAACTCCGCTACACCGTGATCAACATCACAACTTGATGCAAAGTTATTCGACATGCGCTCACAGATATTAGCTGCGGCTTCTTGTGCATGAACAAAAGAATGAGAGAGCGCTGCAGACATATGGAGCGAAAGAATCTGAGTCACTCCCTGGTCAACCAGGCTCTGATAGAAGGTCTCAAATTCTTCAACCGATGGAGAGTGAACTTCTGGAAGACGTCCACCATTCAAATGAAAGAACTCGAGCTTCTCGTCAAGCTGTTTAGGAGTGAGTACATTGCCTTCATAGACAACACGGAGGGGCACAACGACAATGTTGTGCTCCTCCGCGACTGCATCCGTAATATTCGCAGCGCTATCGGTTACGATAGCGAACTGTTTCATTTACTCTACTTCCAATTGCGCATGATGGTCTGATCGCGATCTGGACCAACAGCGATGATAGATACCTGAACACCTGCGAGCTTCTCGATGTACTTTACGTACTCCTGAGCCTCAACAGGGAGCTCCTCAAACGTACGGCAACCAGAAATATCAGTCTTCCAACCAGGGAGCTCCTCATATACAGGAACTGCGTGGTAGAAAACGCTCTGGTGCTCTGGAACGGTAGTATAACGCTTGCCCTCGCACTCATAAGCGACGCAAACCTTAATGGTGTCAAGACCAGAAAGAACGTCAAGCTTAGTCAATGCAAGGTCGGTCAAACCATTTACACGTGCAGAGTAGTTTGCGATAACTGCGTCAAACCAACCGCAACGACGACGGCGGCCAGTAGTAACACCAAACTCTGCACCAACGCGAGAAAGCATCTCGCCAACTGGATCATCAAAAGAAAGCTCGGTTGGGAATGGACCAGAACCTACGCGAGTAAGGTATGCCTTTGCAATACCCAAAACGCGATCAACGTGCTTCATACCAACGCCAGAACCGGTGATAGCGCCACCAGCGGTGCAGTTAGAAGAAGTAACGAATGGATAAGTACCGTGGTCGATATCGAGCAAGGTTGCCTGTGCACCCTCAAACAAGATCTTCTTGTCGTCAGCAATCATCTCATTGAGCATCAAAGAAGACTCAACAATGTAAGGGCGAATGCGCTCTGCATATGGCAAATACTCATCGCAGATCTGCTCAACGGTGTACGTTGGCATCTCATAAACCTTCTCGAGGATTGCATTGGTCTTATCAAGAGCAGTCTCGAGCTTCTCACGGAAGATCTTCTCGTCGAGCATATCCTGGATACGAAGGCCAATACGTGCTGCCTTATCCTGATAGCAAGGACCAATACCACGGTGAGTAGTACCAATGAGATTCTTGCCCAAGCGCTTCTCGGCAGCGCCATCAAGATCGCGGTGGTAAGGCATGATGATGTGTGCATTACCGGAAACCTTGAGGTTGCTGGTAGAAATACCCTCTGCCTCAAGCATATCAATCTCTTCAAGAAGAACCTTAGGATCAACAACGCAGCCGTTGCCGATTACAGGAACAATGTCGTCATACATAACGCCAGATGGAATCAAGTGAAGACCGAACTTCTTATCGCCAGTGACGATAGTGTGGCCTGCATTATTGCCACCCTGATAACGAACTACGCAGTCAAACTCTTTAGCGATAAGGTCGCAAATCTTACCTTTACCCTCATCGCCCCACTGAGTACCAACCAAGACTGTAGCTGCCATAAATATCTTTCCTTCATTCGTAGACACATGAGTGTCCAGGATAATTACGTATAAATTATACTCAAGTTTTGCCTATTCAACATGCTGAGAATCAAGCTCATAAAACTTTGTAGAAGCAGGCAAGAACATCAAGTCGACGTCATCTACTGGACCCGAACGGTTCTTAGCGACAATAATACGCGTAATATTCTCGCCCGGACGGTCAGCACGCTGAGCTTCTTGCTCGTCGGCAGAACGATCCAAGAACATAACAATATCGGCGTCTTGCTCGATAGAGCCAGATTCTCGCAGGTCAGAGAGCTGTGGACGTTTATTTGTACGCTGCTCTACCGTACGAGAGAGCTGTGACAAAGAGATGACAGGAACTTCGAGCTCTTTAGCCATAATTTTGAGAGCACGACTCATCTCGGAAACCTCAACCGCACGATTCTCTGCACGGCGACCAGCAGGAGGACTTACCAGCTGCAAATAATCCAAAATAATTACAGCTTTTTCCTTATTATGAAGCATGCGTCGAGCCTTTGCACGCATCTCGGTGATGGTCGTACCAGGCGTATCATCAATCAAAATATCGTACTGAGACAACAAAGACATCGCTTCGTTAATATTTGCCCAATCCTGAGAGCTAATCTTACCGGTACGGAAATTAGAGATTGAGACCTGTGCAGCTGCACAAATAAGACGCTGGGCAATTTCTTTACCACTCATCTCGAGCGAGAAGAAACCAACGGTATAACCCTCTTTTGCAGCGTTGACAGCAAGATTGAGTGCAAAGGAAGTTTTACCAACAGCAGGACGTGCACCAATGATAATGAGCTGACCTGCGCGCAAACCCATAAGAATCTTATCGAGCGATTTAAAACCAGTTGGAACACCAGCAGCAACACCGCCCGCCGCACATACCGCCTCTGCCTCATCAAAGGCTTCAACCATATACTCTGTCAGGGTGCTGTACGTGTTTTTAACTTCACGGTCTGTAACCGTCAACAACATCGACTCAGCGCGCTCAACAACCTCTTTGGTATCTTCAGGGGCATCATAGGCAAGGGTACAAATGCGATCAGATGCATCAATAATCTGGCGCAACATAGCATCACGACGAACAAGATGCGCATGGTGTTGCCAATTAACAAGCGACATCGTGCGACTCATCAAGCCAACAAGATTAGCTTCGCCGCCTACTGCATCAAGTTTCTTATTTGCACGAAGATAATCAACGCACGAAACAAGATCTACAGGGATCGACTTGTCTGACATCTCGCCGAGAATTTCAAAAAGCACCTTATTGGAAGGCGTGTAGAAATCATCAGGGTTAAGCTCAACGCGTGCTTCCTCAATGACAGACTCCGGCGCCAGTAACATAGCAGCCAAGACATTGCATTCAGCATCTGCATTATTTGGTTTTCCCTGTGCCCTAACATTTGGGGTCATATAGGAATCCATACTTATCCTTACTCAAATGTGAATAACAGCAGGTCAGAGGTATTACTCAAAAAGTAAGTTTTCAACTCTTTCCACATCACAATATGATACAGAAAGAAGTTATCCACATACACATAGCCTCTGACCTGCGATTATTCAGAAAAGTAGATATAACCGCAGTAATATTGCTCATTTTACTCAACGATTGGAACAAAACCGCAGGTAAAAGCGTTAAACCTATGCATAAAGAACAAAAAACGAGGAGTAACAAACGTCACTCCTCGTTCATCTATTGAGTCTCTTTTTACTAGTTTATAAGAAGAGAAAAGCTCAATTTAAAATTACTAGGCGTGGAAAACTATGTCCTACCTGCAATTATGTGGGAAAACCTACTCGGTAACCTCGTCGGTCTCCTCAACAGTCTCCTCTGGCTTAACGCCAACGAGAACAGTTACCTCACCGTGGATCTCACGGTAAAGGGAAACAGATACCTGGTGAATACCAGCTACCTTGATTGGGTTCTTGAGCTCAACGCGCTTGCGGTCGATATCAAGATCAAGCTGTGCCTTAACAGCGTCAGCAATCATGCTGGAGGTAACGGAACCAAAGAGCTGGCCCTCGTCGCCGACCTTAGCGTCGATTACTACAGACTTGCCCTCGAGAGCAGCCTTAAGTGCCTCAGCATTAGCAATACGATCTGCCTCACGCTTAGCAATCTTGTGAGCACGCTCCTCGAGCTGCTTAATATTGCCTGCGGTTGCAGGAAGAGCGAGGTGATTAGGGAAAAGGAAGTTCTCGGCGTAACCCTGAGCTACATCAACGATGTCGCCCTCGCCGCCCTTACCCTTGATCTCACCCTGAAGGATGACTTTCATGGGATCTCCTTTAAACGTGCAGGGAATTCCTGCACACAAAGATTATCTGGATAACCTGCAGATACTAATTAGAGCGTTTTAACTTGCGGAAGTTAGCCCAAATATCTACAAGTCCAATGATGCTCACTATCATGAACATCATTTCGAGCCAGAAAGCAAAAGAAATGATGAAGAAGCGCATAAGACAACCAGTGCGAGGGAGTAACTTAGCAGATACAACACCTAAGCCTTGCATCAAAAAGATAACTCTTACACTCATTGCTGCCGTAAGACCAACAGTCAACAAAACTTGACTTACAGGACTAGGCATAGTGCCGAATGCCATCAACAAAATCGAAGTTGCCAAAACTCCAACAGTCCACAAAGGAGCATCGTAGCTTGGCAAACCGCGAACTGGCGCACACTTTCCTGCAGAAAATGCAGAGAAGTACGAGCCTAAAGCGGCATACGTAACACTCATTGCAGCAGATAACATATATGTTAAGGGCCACAAAAGTACATACACGTCGATGAGCAATTGATTCATGATTTGAGTATCTAGATTTACAACTCCTGCTTGCGCAGAAAGCATTTGCTCTAAATACGAAGTCATTACCTCAGGAATTGTGGTACCCGAAGCTGCAGCATAAGCCGAATCAATAAGCATTGAAATACAAGCTATTACTACAATCAAAGCAGCTACATGTGTTGTATCTGCCTTTTTTGCCCACATCAATCTTACGATTCCAATAGCAGCAGCGGTTGTTGTTAAAACAGCAAACCCTGCTGGTAGCGCTATAAAGCCTCGAACAAAAATGCAAAGTACGCTAATACCAATTGCATGTGTAAAAGCTTTAGAACCTTGGCTCTCTGCCAATGTTCTTAGAATCGTACCAAAGAGAATTCCACTTAAAAATGGAGCTTCCACGGCGAATAATGTACTGAGTGTTAAACCTAAATACATAAGCCAAACAGGTGTTTGTCGACGTGGTTCATGCGTACCATCGTAAACTACAGGAGTTTGTTGAGTCGTATTACCCTCTTCGGTCATCATCGTCCTACTTTACTGGAACGATTAGTCGCGATTGCGGCCACCGCGAGAAGATACAACGGTAACCGTGTAAGGCAAAAGTGCCATCTCGCGAGCGCGCTTAATAGCGACTGCAATATCGTGCTGGTGCTGCGTGCAAGCGCCAGTGACGCGACGAGGCTTAATCTTGCCGCGATCGGTCATATACTTGCGAAGGAGCTGAGTATCCTTGTAGTCGATGAACTCAGTGTTCTCCTTGCAGAACTGGCAGTACTTGCGACGAGGCTGACGTGCGAAATCATTAGCCATGTCAAAAATACCTTTCGAAAGACGAATCTACATGAGATGCGTCAAATGATTAAAATGGAATATCCTCATCATAAACATCCGCTACTGGAGGTACCGGTGCTGATGATACTGGAGCTGCTGAGTGAGCCTCATAAGAAGGTGCACCTGCAGGTCCACCGTAGTTACTATTACCACGGCTCAGGAATTCAATCTCGTCTACAATGACTTCAAGCTTGCTGCGACGTTGTCCGTCACGCTCCCAAGAGCTATAGCGAAGCTTGCCCTCAATTGCGACCTTTGCTCCTTTTGAAAGAAAGCGACTGACAGCCTCTGCGCGCGTACCAAACATCGTGCAGTCAATGAAGTTAGGATAATCTTCCCACTCACCAGACTGTGGATTACGACGACGGTCGTTTACTGCAACGCCAAAAGACAATACCTGAGTACCAGATGCAGTTGCACGAAGCTCAGGATCACGAGTCAAGTTGCCAGAAATATTTACTCTGTTAATGCTCATTACAATCACTACTTTCTAGCCAGGATGTGGCTATTTCAACTTACGCGTTCCAATTAGTCGCGATCGTTACGTGCAACGATCATGTGGCGTACGCATGCATCAGAAATGCGAAGTACACGATCGAGCTCAGCGATCTGAGTTGGATCAGCCTGGAAGTTGATAAGGGTGTAGTCGCCCTCAGTAAGGTGGTTGATCTCGTAAGCAAGCTTGCGCTTACCCCAGTTGTCAACATCCTCTACCTTACCATTGCCCTCGGTGATTGCTACATCGATGCGCTTCATAAGTGCTGCACGGGACTCTGCGTCCAAAGCTGGATCAACGAAGAACAAAAGTTCATAAGCCTTCATATTGTCACCTCCTCTGGTCTTTTAAGGTCTTAGGTCGTGAAAGCTTTTAGCGCCTAAGACAGGAAAGCCTAGCTATCATAAACGTTTACTAGCTTCTAATCAACATTTATGCAGGTAAGACCACAACTCCCACAAATCCAACTATATTTTTGATGGTAAAGATGACGCTTACATATCACCTACAAATATTTGCCATCTCACCTTTTTATTTCCTAGTATTTCTTATCGCGGCCTAACAAAAAAGGGACCGGCATCGCCGATCCCTTTTGTGACATCTTATAAAACTTAAGAGCTTAGTTTTCTGACGCTTCATTCTTGGAAGCTTCCTCAGACTCTACCTCACCCTCGACAGGAGTATCAGTATCTACACCAACCAAAGCTTCGCACGTGGTAGGCTCTGAAGTCTCACAAGCCACTTGACAATCACAAGTGACTGTTTCCTCAGCAGCTGGAGCTGGAGCTGGAGCTGGAGCTGGAGCTGGAGCTGGAGCTGGAGCTGGAGCCTCAGACGATGGCTGTGGTGCTGGCTGATATGAAACCGTTGATGGATTCGATACCACAGGCTGCTGATCTACTGGCTCTGCAAATGGAGTACCAGCAGGTAATGGATCAGAAGTTAATCCCCAATGAGCAACATCGTAGTGAGTAAACCACTGACCAACTGCATTCATGCTTACGAGCGTTGCTATAACGCTCAAGACACTCAATACAAAGGCAAACAAAAGAGCTAGTGGAATAAGTGACAACAAAATTACTATGGAGAATATCTCTGAATCAAGAACGACAAGTCCGCCCATAATAACTATAAAAATTACTCCGGCAATGCCAGCAATAATGCCCACAATCAGCGAAGGAAGCAATGTTATAAGCAGATAAACGCCGCACAAATGAGCAAAACCAGGAATGTCTCGAGAGATCATAGTAAAAATACGACCAAGACTAAAGCCTGCGCCAAACCTATCATAAATAGTCATATGAAGCATGCATGCAAGAATTACAACAGTACTTACTGCAGAAAGAAACATGGTCAAGAAGATCAAGAACGGAAGGATAATATTTACCGTAGCATTAATAATAACTACAGGAATATATAGAATAATTGCCACTACCGAAGCCATAAAGCCTGTAGTTAAAACCTTACCGTAATCAATTCCCTGCTGTTTAGGCGCAGAATCAATGCCCCATGCCGTCAAACGAGCCCATTCTAGTGCATAGCCAGTGACGATAATTTGACCAATAAGCGGAATCCAATTTATAAGAGCCAATAATAAAACTGGCTTCATCCATCCTTTATCACGGGTCAACATATGCCATGAAGACATTAAGCCTAGATTTTTCGCAGACATATCTTTTCCTCTTTCTCAGAATCTAATGTCTATCAGAACAGAAAGAAAACCCGACGGAATTGGATTAAAGAGAAAACAGATTCTCTGCGTTTCCGACTTCACCAATACCATCGGAAAATACAAACTCATCATTTTCAAACGTATATGGAAGTGCAAATACCTGAGATACTGCATCCTGTTTAGCAGCATACTCACAAGTGATTGCGTCAACGACGCCGTCATCCGTGTCAATCTGACCATCATAAACAGCAATATATGAGCAATACTCCATGTCTGTAAGTGCCTGCGCCATTGACTGATACATCTGCTGTGCATCTTCGTAATCGTGATCACTCACATACATACCCGATGCATCACACATAACCAAGAATGGACAAAGCTCATGCATAGAAGATAGTTTCTGCATTGCCTCATCGAGTGCATAATCTAGCGCAAGTAAAGTTTGGTCATCAAAACGCTCATTCATGTTGGCCATCTTTCTTTCTATCTTTATTGTAATGACAACACCAAAATATATATTGCCATCCAACCATCTTATGTTGTTATTAAGTTTACCCACTCAATAATTAAATTACGATTCATATTCAATTGTGTTTCTAAATAAAAAAAGCCGAGAAGCTCGGCGAAAAAAGACAATATAAAACTGGCGGAGGAGGAGGGATTCGAACCCTCGTATCCGAAAATAACGGATAAACGGTTTTCGAGACCGCCGCATTCAACCACTCTGCCACTCCTCCGTATGGAGTGAAAAATAAAACGGCGTACCATCTTTGATGATACGCCGTTTGAAATTTAAACTGGCGGAGAGTCGGGGATTTGAACCCCGGAGACGCTTTTGGCGCCTACACGATTTCCAATCGTGCTCCTTCGGCCACTCGGACAACTCTCCGTATCAAGCAAAAAGTATATTACCGTATTTTTCGCAATTTGCAAAGGAAAAAATAGATATTTCTAGATATGAAAATCATCTCCACAACTCACATATAATAACGGTATCATATTGCCAGTTTCATCTTGATCGTTATTCTGCGGAGGTACTGCGTTGGAAATTACAACCGGCTTATCGCGCTTTTATAGCTACATTTCAACAGGCTTAAGCCCCACTGCTGCAGGAGTTTCCCTGCCTGCGTGGATCGAAATGCTTGCCATTCTTATTTGCGCTGCATCAGGTGTTTTTTCCGCTCGAGAAAAGCATCTTGATTATATTGGAACGATTGCCTCTGGCATGATGTGTGGCCTCGGAGGAGGACTTCTTCGTGACGTCATCATGCAAGTAGGTGACGTTTACATGATGAGAGACCCTCTTGCAATTCCAATCGTTACAATAGCCTGCCTCATCACCTTTGGTCTTCCAGGTTTCATTTATAAAAGTCGAAGACTTATTATCATTCTTGACATCTTCTCGGTAGGACTTTTCTCGGCTATTGGTGCCGATAAGGCCATGATGTACGGACTAGGCTTTAGTGCAAGCGTCTTTCTCGGAGCAGTCACTGCTGTAGGTGGTGGCATGCTTCGCGATATCTGCATGGCCGAGATTCCTAATATTTTTAAGAGTTCAAACTATTATGCTGTTGCTTCTTTAGCTGGATCTGCGGTTTACTACATCTTGGCAGTAAACCTTCATATTCAAAAGTTTTATGCGCTGCTTGCTTGTGTCTTTATTACTCTCTTACTTAGATATATATCTGTTCGTTTTGATATTCTTTCTCAAACAGACGTCGATTTCGTTCCGATGATATCTACTCCGCTTAAAAAAGCAGCACGCAATGTTATTGATGCAGCTAATGCACCCACAGCAATCAATCCTCCTTCATCCTCTACTCCTAATAAAAATGCCGAGAAGGACCATTAGTTAATAAGATCCATGGTAGATGTTCTACCATGGATCTTATTTTTCTCACCACACACTTATATATCTATACTTTATAGTTCAAAGCGAGAAACCCCTTCCTTCGAAATGAAGGAAGGGGTTTCTCATGACTCATTTGTCGTAAGTGAAATCATGTTGTCGTAAGTAAGATTTCAAAGATGCACTATATAAACCAATATCTATAACGTCTTAGATAATTGGCATAATGCCAGTAAAGTGAAGTACTAAAGAAAGTACTGCAAGAATTACTACAACTGCTGCAATGAGCTTATCGGCCTTATTAGGAAGAAGTGGCTTATTGCGCTCCTTCTCACCATACAGATAAACAACCAAACCAGGAGCAAACAGAACGGTAGTAACCATAACGCCTTGGAAACCACAGGACCATACGAGGAAGAGCGTGTAAATAAAGCTTACAGTTCCCCAGAAACGAGAGCTTGCAAGATTTGGAGCGTACTTTGCCGTATCAAAGCCCTCTGCCCTCCAGCTTACAACCATAAAATAAGCTGCAGAGCATACATATGGAATCAAGATGGTAGATACTGCACACGTATAGAAGAACTGATACGTAGAGGAAGCATAAACAGCAAGCAACAGGAATACCTGCATAATTGAAGAGCTAACCAAAATGGTGACAATAGGAGCACCAAACTTGTTGGTCTTAGCAAATGCCTGTGGGAATACACCTTGACGAGCAGCCTCAAATGGAGTCTCTGATGCAATAATGACATATCCGAGCAATGCGCCAACAAGAGACAAAATAACACCCAGGTTAACAATTACTGCACCAGGTTTGCCAATTGCATACTCCAAGATGCCTGCCATTGAAGGGGTTGCAAGCTCAGCCATCTCAGCTCGAGGCATTACACCCAAAGAAAGCAAAGAAATAAAGAGATAAAGTACGAAGACAACTGCAAAACCGATAGCAGAAGAACGACCAACATCCTTAACGTACTTTGCACGGCCAGAAATAACTACTGAACCCTCAATACCAGTGAAGACCCATACGAGAGCAACCATGGTAGAAACAACCTGAGTACCAAAAGATGGGCCACCTGGCTCACCCCAGAAGTTGTCACAGAAAACGTCAAAGTTAAATTTGCCGAGAAGAAGAATTGACAATACAAACAATGCTAATGGAACAAGCTTTGCGATAGTAACAATAGTATTGATACCTGCTGCTTCTTTAACGCCACGGGATACCAAGAAAGTTAGCAACCAAAGGAATATAGAAGCACAAACAACAGAAGCCAAGTTATTTCCAGCACCAAAAAGATCTGGGAAGAAATAACCCAAAGCACTGAAGAGCATTAATGCAAAGCTTACGTTAGACAAGCATGCAGAAATCCAGTAACCCCAAGCAGAGTTGAAGCCAATATAATCACCAAAACCTGCTGCAGCATATGCATAAATGCCGCCAGTCAGGTCAGGACGAAGCTGGGACAAGCCCTTAAAAGCAAGCATCAGCGAGAAGACGCCAATGAAGCAGATTAACCAGCTCAAAATTACTGCTGCAGTATTTGCGCCACCAGCTGCCATATCTCCAGCCAATGAGAAGATGCCACCGCAGATAGAAGCAGTAATTACCATCATTGTGAGCTTAAATAAGTCAAGGCCTTCAGGATCAATGATGTCGTCGTCAAACTCAGCAGAAACTGCCATTTCATCAGATTTAGACATGAGATTTCCTTCAAAAAAAGAGGCGCACCCTATTCCTTGCTATTTAAGGGTGCGCCGCAACGTCTAGATTAATCGAATATAAAGCGACTTCTAACGAATACTAAATTAGAAGCGGAGGGAGAGGCAAGAAAGACCGCCGTCAACCTTACGATACTCAGAGGTATCAACTACGAGAGTCTTGTAACCTGCGTCCTGAACTGCCTTAAGAATGGTTGGATAGCCCTCAGGAACGATAACGGTGTCATTAACCCAAATGCAGTTTGCACCGTATGCTTCCTCCTCAGGAACGATAATCTTGGTGAAGTCCTTGAAGTCAGGCTTGTCGATGAACTCACCGGAAACAAGCATGATGTTGTTCTCGATGTAGTTAACGCCGGTCTTAAGGTGGAGAACTTCCTCAAGGGTTACCTCAGAGCACTCGAGACCCCAGTCAGCGAGGATAGCTGCGAACTGACGGATACCCTCTTCATTAGTACGTGCAGAACGGCCTACATAGAAGTGATCGCCGACCATCATAACGTCGCCACCATCAAGGGTGCCAGGTGCCTGGATGCGCTTAATGTGATCCTCGTCGAAGAAGCGCTGAATGGTTGGGAGAATCTCTTCCTTCTCACCGTTACGGGAAAGAGCGCCTGGGTTGGTGATGATTGCGCCCTTGCGGGTGATAACTGCTGGATCCTCAACGAAGCAGGAATCTGGATACTGCTCGAGAGCAGGAAGAACGGTTACGTCTACGCCACACTGGATAAGAGCTGCGATGTAGTCGTTGTGCTCCTCAATAGCGCGCTCATACTCAGGAATACCGTCGTAGGTACCACCAGAGATACCATTGGAGAGAGACTTACCAGGACGACGGCAGATAATGTGAGAGAACTTAGTCATTTTAGATGACCCCTTTCATATCCCCTTCCGGGGAATCATTTGCACCTGTTCGGTGCGTTTCCTTGGTTCAAAATATACTGTATACAGTTTTAGACTTCAAGGGAAATATTTCTTACTGATTAACAACGTTTTGCATAAATATCCACCTAATATTTATTATTTGTTAACTGCTATGCATAATTGCTCAATTTTTGCCTATATTATTCATCCTATCTTTTGGTTAGGATATTGTATACCTTATTATTTATTCCTTTGAACGGTCGTATTTTGTAGACAAACGGTATATTAAATGTTGTATTTTTCTATGTTGTTGTATTGTTTGCAAACCATGTATCAACGTATACTTTGTAGCGTCTATTTTTTTGTTATATAAATTTCGTTTTTCAAAGAGTTTATTATGGGTGAGCAATTTCTATCTTTAAAAGACCATGTATACGACCATATCGCTTCACGTATTGAATCCGGAGAATTGTCTGTAGGTGACCACATTAGCGAACAATCTATCTGTGCTGCTATGGGTGTATCAAGAACTCCAGTACGAGAAGCACTTATCCTACTTGCAGCTGATGGCTATTTGGACAATGAACCTCGCAGGGGATTTAAAGTCCATGGCTTCGATAAAGAACGTGCGCAAGAAGTATTTGAAATACTTGGAGCCTTAGATGGCGAAGCAGCATTTCTTGCATGCGATAAGCTTAGTGATGAGGATTTTGCACAAATGCACTTCCTTATCGACTCAATGGATTTAGCTATTAAAAACACGCTGTTTAGAAACTATGACGATCTGCAGAAAACGTTTCATGAAACATATTTCAATCAATGTAACAACCAACGTCTCATAAAGGAAATTTCAACCCTTCTGCGTCATTTTTCAAAACGAGAGTATTCAAATCTTGACAAAGAGCTTCAAAAAGAACTCTTATCTAAGGCTAATTCTGAGCATAAAGAGATTCTCCGCCTCCTTGAAGCTGGAGATAAGTTAGCGGTTCGCAATTACATTTGTGATGTCCACTGGGATATCTCAAACGCAGAGTTTACCGTTTGGTAGCACCAACTAATTAGTGCCTCATATTTTATATATTCATTTAGAAAAACACCCCTCTACTAGATATCTAGTAGAGGGGTGAATCATACCTATATGTATTTCAGTATTAAGCGTTAGCGTTCATCTTGCGAACGTTAGCCTTCTTACGAGCAATTGCATCCAAAATGCGCTTGCGCAAGCGGATGGACTTAGGAGTTACCTCTACAAGCTCATCCTCAGCAATGTACTCAAGAGCCTCTTCAAGCGTGAACTTACGAGGTGGAACAAGCTGTACAGCAATATCTGCAGTAGCAGAACGCTGGTTGCCCAAGTTCTTAGTACGAGCAATGTTTACAACCATATCGCCTGGCTTATTACGCTCGCCAACCAACATACCCTCGTAGCAAGCATCGCCAGGACCTACGAACAAGCCACCGCGCTCCTGCAAGGTACCCAATGCATAAGCTACGGCCTTCTCGGTAGTCATGGAAATCATAGCGCCGTTATTACGTGCGTTAAGCTCACCTACGAATGGACCATACTCAAGGAAGGTGTGGTAGAAGACAGCCTCACCGTGAGAAACATTGAGAATACGGGTCTTCAAACCCATGATGCCACGGGTAGGAATCTTAAACTCAACGTGAGTTACCTGCTCGCCAGCCTCCATAGAGGTCATGGTGCCACCAGCATTACCAAAGAGCTCAATGACCTTACCAGCATACTCGCCTGGGCACTCAACAACAGCCTGCTCGATTGGCTCAAGCTTATTGCCATTCTCGTCAGTCTGGAACAAAACACGAGGACGGCCAACCTGGAACTCGAAGCCCTCACGGCGCAAGGTCTCCATCAAAACAGAAAGGTGGAGAATACCGCGACCTGCAACCTCAACACCGGTCTTATCAGGAAGCTCCTCGATATTCATAGTTACGTTGTTCTCACGCTCGGTGAACAAACGCTCCTTGAGCTGACGAGCACCAACAACGTCACCCTCGCGGCCAACCAAAGGAGAGGTAGAAGCCTCAAAAACAATAGCCATGGTAGGTGGCTCAATCTCGATTGGATCGAGCTCTACTGGGTTCTCAGGATCAGTGTAAACATCACCAATATCAGTAGAATCTACGCCAACAACAGCTGCAATATCGCCAGCCTGAACCTCAGTGCACTCCTTACGACCAAGGTAGTCAAAGGTAAAGAGCTGCTTTACGGTAGAAACCTTACGCTCGCCAGAGTTCTTAACAACCAAGATCTTATCGCCAGCGTGAATGGTGCCAGAATAAACACGACCGATACCAATACGACCAACAAAGTTAGAGTGGTCTACGGTTACACACTGCATAGACAATGGAGCGTCAAGCTCTACCTCTGGTGCAGGCATATCATCAAGAATCATGTCGAGCAATGGATACATATCCATGTTGTCGTCGTTTGGATCAAGGCGTGCATAGCCGTTTACGCCAGAAGCATAAACAACGTGCTCCATAGCAAACTCAAGCTGCTCGTCAGTTGCGCCAAGGTCAGCCATAAGATCGAGGCATGCATTGTATGCCTTGTCTGGATCAGCACCAGGACGGTCAATCTTATTAACAACAATCATGACAGACAAACCAGCGTCGATTGCATGACGAAGAACAAAGCGAGTCTGAGGCATTGGACCCTCGAATGCATCAACCAAAAGAAGTGCACCGTCAGCCATACGAAGAACACGCTCTACCTCGCCACCAAAATCAGCGTGGCCAGGGGTATCCAAAACGTTAATCTTTACATCGCGATACTCGATAGAAATATTCTTTGCAAGAATGGTAATGCCGCGCTCGCGCTCCTGATCATTAGAGTCGAGAACACGATCTTCTACCTGCTCATTAGCACGAAATGCGCCAGCTGCACGCAACAACTTATCAACCATGGTGGTCTTACCGTGGTCAACGTGAGCAATGATTGCAATATTTCTTAAATTATCTGCTCGCATGAGACTCCCTAATCTCTCTGACAGTTAATTGAATAACTTACTAAATTATGACGTGAATTAAAAAAGAATTGGTTCTTCACCTGCAGGTTGTGGCTCATTCCACACAAAATTCTCGCCAGCGCCAATATTGCCTACGAGCGTGTAGGTTGAATAAGCTACCTGCATGTTCTTCTCGGCAAAGACAGTAAGAAGAGCATCCATATAGCTGCCATCTTCATCTGCAACAACACCGAGATAAGAAATTGCATAACGACGAACCTTGCCCAGGCCGTCCTCTGCAATACCGCGGCTAATAGCTCTTTTAACAAGAACGTTTGCTTCTTCAAGGCTTACTTCTTCACTATCTTCCTCGATATTGAAGAAACTCCTATTTCCCTCACGATCCTCGCAGCAAACGAGAACACCAAAAGAAACGCCCTCAGCTAGCGCATCAAGACATTCACCAATGCAGTCACATGCCACAGCATCAAGCTCGGCGGAAACCTCGCTATTATGCATCTCATCACACATACATTTCTCCTTTAAAATGTCTTTTGGATTACCACTAACTTCAAACAGTATTGATTTAATCAAATCTGCAGCTAAAAGGCTATATTTCTGCCGAGAAACCCATACGATTTCACAATCGTTTATTATGAACGATGTATATGAGTTGGATATGTAGATACAAGATTTTCACGACAAATTGCAAATAAAAAAGGGCTTGAGACTTACATCTCAAACCCTTGAAAAGTTCTGGTGGAGGTTAGGGGGATCGAACCCCTGACCTCAGGCTTGCAAAGCCCGCGCTCTCCCAGCTGAGCTAAACCCCCAGTTTGGATACTTGAAAGCGTTTTATCGCCTCAAGACTTTGTTATTATATGCTACCAATTTTTATGCATGACTCACAATCGTAAATATTTTAAAGATACGTATTTACTACACATTTAAAATATTGGTAAAGAAAAAGGGTTGTAACCGCTTGGTTACAACCCTTGAAAAGTTCTGGTGGAGGTTAGGGGGATCGAACCCCTGACCTCAGGCTTGCAAAGCCCGCGCTCTCCCAGCTGAGCTAAACCCCCAAAATAATCTCACTAACGGCTTCAAGCATCATCAGTGTGATTATTGTTAACGAAGTGATGGTGGGCCCAACTGGATTCGAACCAGTGACCTCACGGTTATCAGCCGTGCGCTCTAGCCAACTGAGCTATGGGCCCATCGTACGAAGGAGCTGATTTGTTTTGCGTCCTTAGCACGGGGAGAATAATAACCCGATTTGATATCGCGCGTCAACCGACAATTTCAAATTATTTTTTATTTTGTTCAAAAACGTCCAAAACGGGTAAAATTGTTAATTGCCAACCCTATTTTTAGCCGATTTTTACTACGTTTTGAGGTTTAAAATCCAATGATTCGCGTTGATTTAGAGACAATTATGCTGGCAGCAGGCCCTGTTCCCTCTGTTATCGTTTTAAGAGAGCGCAATTGTAGCGAAAATGTGGAGACACCTTCACGCGCGCTCACAATTCAGACTGGTTCTTTTGAAGCTGCATCACTTTCTGCCGCCATGAATGAGAAACCATCCAAGCGTCCTCTCACTCACGACACATACTCTTCACTTCTACATACACTCAATTGCACAATTGATCGTATTGAAATTGTTAGGTATGCCGCTCCCGTCTTTTATTGCAACATCATCTTTACGGATTCCAACAATACAGAGCACATACTTGACGCTCGTCCATCCGATGCGCTCAATCTTGCAGTACATTTCAATGCTCCTATATATGTTGACGAAGACATTATGAATCGCATGAGTTCTACTAAGGTCGATACAAATGATGAAGTCAGCGAGCTTAATGATTCTGAGCTCAATGATTTTCTTAATAGCCTTTCTCCAGAAGACTTCTAATCACCTTGCATACAGCACATAGAAATAAAACGATACCCCTCTAGAATCCCGTTAAATGGACGAGAAATCTAGAGGGGTATCTTTTATAGCAAATTATATTTGCGGCTCAAATAAGCCATTTGAAGACTTTTTAGTCGTCGAGAAGATCCTCAACCGCTACGTCGTCTCCCAAGTCAACGTATTCAGCGTCCTCTGCCGCTTCGGTAGCAAAGAGAGCATCCTGACCGTCTGCAACATTTTCAGCCTTCTTATGCTTCTTTGTTGCAGTCATACGAGCTACAGCACATACGCGATCATTGTCGTCAACGCTCATCATCTTGACGCCCTGAGTGTTGCGGCCAGTCTGAGAAATCTCGGACGTGCGAACGCGAATAACCGTTGCCTCTTCAGTAATAATAAAGAGCTCATGCTGAGGACCAACAGTCTTTATAGCAGCAAGCTTACCCTTACGGTCAGTAGTCTGGATAGTATAAACACCCTGGCCACCACGGTTTTGTGTTGGGTAATCCTCAACAGGAGTGCGCTTACCATAGCCACGCTCGGTAATTACAAACAGCTCACCCTTACCGTTGGTAATCTCCATACCCAAAACCTCGGAGTCACCCTTGATGGTAATGCCACGTACACCAGACGTATCGCGTCCTGTTGCACGAACCTGCTCTTCCTCAAACATAATGGCCTTACCCTCAGTGGTAGCCATAATGATCTTCATGCCCTCGGAAACACGACGAACATTCAGAAGAGCGTCGCCCTTCTTGAGGTTGATAGCGATAATACCATCACGACGAGAACGGTCATAAGCACTCATAACCGTCTTCTTAATCATGCCCTGCTTAGTTGCAAACAACAAATACTCATCGTCTGGGAAGTCACGCGTCGAGATAACTGCTGCAATCTTCTCACCCTCCTCGAATGGAAGAAGGTTAACAATTGCAGTACCACGAGCATGACGGCTACCTACAGGCAACTCATGAACCTTCAAGCGATAGACGCGACCAAGGTTGGAGAAGACAAGAACATAATCGTGGGTAGATGCAATAAACATCTCGTCAATTACGTCGTCTTCCTTCAAGTTTGCACCCTGTACACCCTTGCCACCGCGCTTTTGTGCACGATACGTAGCAACAGGAATACGCTTGACATAACCGGTGTGAGTAATGGTTACAACCATATCCTCTTCGGCGATAAGGTCCTCAACATCCAAGTCCTTCTCGGCAGAAGAAATCTCGGTACGGCGTGGATCTGCAAACTTTTCCTTAATTTCAAGAAGCTCGTCTTTGATAACTGCAAGAATCTTGCTCTCGTGAGACAGCAAATCCTCGTAGTACTCAATACGCTCAAGAAGCTCATTCAACTCAGACTCGAGCTTTGCGCGCTGCAAGCCCGTAAGACGACGAAGACGCATCTCAAGAATTGCATCACACTGAATAGCATCCAAGCCAAAACGCTCTGACAGGCGAGTCTTTGCCTCAGTATCGTCCTGAGAAGAACGAATAATATGAACAACTTCGTCGATGTTGTCGACAGCGATGATCAAACCCTTGAGGATATGAGCGCGGTCCTGAGCCTTCTTAAGATCAAACTCAGTACGACGACGAACAACTTCCTGCTGGTGCTTGATATAGAAGTGGAGCATCTCTTTTAGCGTAAGCGTACGAGGTACACCATCGACCAAAGCAAGGTTGTTAATACCAAAGGTGGTCTGAAGCATAGTGTGCTTATACAGGTTGTTAAGAACAACCTGAGGAATAGCATTCTGCTTCAAGTCAAGAACAAGACGCATACCCTTACGGTTAGTCTCGTCACGCATGTCCGAAATTCCCTCAATGCGCTTCTCGTTAACCAACTGTGCAATCTTTTCTTGCAAGTTACCCTTGTTTACCTGATAAGGAATCTCGGTAACAACAATGCGCTGGCGGCCATTCTTCATCTGCTCTACGTGTGCTTTTGCACGAACAGTAATTGGAGCACGACCGGTAGCATATGCCTCACGAATCTGATCCTTACCCAAAATATAAGCACCAGTTGGGAAGTCTGGACCAGGAAGGACCGTCATAAGCTCGTCGACGGTTGAATCTGGGTTGTCGATGAGCATAACAGTTGCATCGATTACCTCACCCAAGTTGTGAGGAGGAATGTTGGTAGCCATACCAACTGCAATACCAGAAGAACCATTGACGAGAAGATTTGGGAAGCGTGCAGGAAGAACCTGTGGCTCCTGCAATGACTCGTCATAGTTTGGTGCCCAGTCAACGGTCTCTTTGTCCAGGTCGCGAAGCATCTCGGTTGCAGCCTTGGTCATACGAGCCTCGGTGTAACGCTGAGCTGCAGCTGGGTCACCATCGATAGAACCAAAGTTACCGTGACCATCAACCAAAGGTACGCGCATAGAGAAGTCCTGAGCCAAGCGAACCATAGTCTCGTAAACAGCAGCATCGCCATGTGGGTGATACTTACCAATTACTTCACCAACAGTCCAAGCGGACTTCTTATGTGGACGATTAGGCGTAATGCCAGCCTCGTTCATTGCGTAAAGAATACGACGGTGAACTGGCTTCAAACCATCTCGAACATCAGGCAAAGCACGAGCAACAATAACTGACATTGCATACTCAATAAAGCTTGAGCGCATCTCAGATGCCATATCTGCAGGCTCAAGTTTGCCGCCATTAATATCATTTAAAAACATTGTTTGAGTGCCTTCGGTTTCTGCACCATCGGCATTATCAAGGTCACCCTCAAACAAGCTGTTAGTATCTTCAGCCACGAAAGAATCCTTTCATTAAATATCAAGGAAACGAGCGTCTTTTGCGTGCTTCTGAATAAAGTCCTTACGGCATTCAACAGAAGTACCCATAAGCTCAGAAACTGCAGCTTCTGCCGCTGCCGCATCCTCAATAGTTACGCGCAACATAGTACGAGTATCTGGCTTCATAGTTGTTTCTTCCAGCTGCTCTGGGTCCATCTCACCCAAGCCCTTATAGCGCTGAATGGTGTACTTGGTACCCTCTGGAATCTTGGCGGTCTCACGTGCGAGGTCTTCATCCTTATAGATGTACTCCATCTTGCGGCCAACCTTCAAACGATACAAAGGAGGCTGGGCAATATAGATATAACCTGCATCAATCAAAGGACGCATAAAACGATAGAAGAACGTCAACAACAAAATACGAATGTGAGCACCATCAACATCAGCATCGGTCATGATAATGATCTTGTGATAGCGTGCCTTCTCAATATTGAAATCTGGACCGACACCCGTACCAATAGCAGTAATCAAAGACTGAATGGTCTCTGAGGAAATTGCTCGAACCTGCTGTACACGCTCAACATTCAAAATCTTACCGCGCAAAGGCAAAATTGCCTGAATAGAACGGTCACGACCCATCTTCGCAGAACCACCTGCAGAGTCACCCTCTACAATAAACAATTCGGTCAAAGCAGGATCTTTTACAGAGCAGTCAGCAAGCTTACCTGGCAAGGAAGCAGACTCCAACAAACCCTTACGGCGGGTAGCCTCGCGTGCCTTACGTGCGGCGTTACGTGCCTTAGCTGCAGAAGAAGCCTTCTTTACGATGGTCTTAGCCTGATTTGGGTGCTCCTCAAAATATTCGGTAATGCCCTGATAAACAATGGACTGTACCAAGCTACGCATGAAGGAAGAACCGAGTTTGGTCTTGGTCTGACCCTCAAACTGTGGGTCACCAAGCTTTACAGAAACAATTGCCGATAAGCCCTCACGAACATCATCACCCGTGAGATTAGGGTCCTTCTCCTTCAAAATATTCTGCTTGCGAGCATACTCGTTAACAGCCTTAGTCAAAGCAGACCTAAAGCCCTCAAGGTGCATACCACCTTCAGTGGTGTAGATGTTATTCGCAAAGGACATAACGTTTTCTGAATAGCTTGAGTTCCACTGAAGTGCAACCTCAACCTCTCCAGCTCGATTAGGATCGTCTGTCTCAGACTCACCAGCAATATAAATTGGATGTGCAAGACCAGGAAGAACTTCCTTGGTACGATTGAGATACTTTACAAAGTCAGAAATACCGCCTGCATAGCAATACTCAACCGTCTCTGGCTCGCTACCACGCTCATCAGTAAAGACAATCTTGAGATTCTTGGTCAAAAATGCTGTCTCTTGGAAACGATTACGCAGAGTTTCTGCGTTCATGATGCAAGTCTCAAAAATAGAATCATCTGGCCAGAAGTGAATCTCGGTACCAGTCTTTTTAGACTTACCAACGACTTCCATCTTCTTGGTAGTCTTACCCTTAGCAAATTCCATCTCATAGATGTTGCCATCACGATAAACACGGGCAATCAAGCGATTAGACAATGCGTTTACAACTGCAGAGCCTACGCCATGAAGACCACCAGATACCTTATAAGCAGAGTTATCAAACTTACCACCCGCATGAAGGATAGTAAGAACAACTTCCAAGGTAGGAATCTTCTTTTGTGGATGCTTATCTACAGGAATTCCTCGACCGTTATCGGTGACGGTCACAGAATTATCTGGGTGAAGCGTAATGTTAATCTTGCTACAAAAACCAGCAAGAGCCTCATCAACGGAGTTATCAACGATCTCATATACCAAGTGGTGGAGACCGGAAATGGATGTGGATCCAATATACATACCAGGACGCTTGCGAACTGCTTCAAGACCCTCAAGAATCTTAATTTCGCTTCCGCCGTATTCCTTATTATTTGCCACTCATTTTCCTCTCAACGAAAGAGACAGAACTATCAATACTATACCTCATTTAAGGTCTAGACTGCGTTCTACTCGCATATATCTATAAGCTCACCAAATGAGATTTAAGACTTCTTATCAATCTCTTTACACTTTTCTAACGCAAAACTTGAAATCATGGCTTTCTCTATAGAATTACGCAGTTTTTCGTCTTTAATTTTCTGCGTTTTTACATGAATTGCCTCAAGCTCTTGTGGCGTGAGATCATTCTCGATGTTTCGCTCGCCAAATTTAGGTTCATGAGCCTCTTTTGCATTACGCATTGCAGCAGCCGTAGCCGAACCATCATGGAATCCGGGATTTTGAGTTCTGGTCTTTGAAACCTTAAACAAGATATCTTCGACCGAAGCGCCCTTCTCGGCCATACGTGTCATAAAAATATGCTTTTGCATTAACAATTCCTGACACCAAGCAGGCGTGTCGATATAAACCGTCAAGACGCGAGTTGGTGCATGGTAATACAAACCCGTAACATGCTTCACAACACCGCGCCTATCAAGCGCAATAGCCTCATTCCAGGCCTTAAAAATTTCCTTACGGCGCTCAGCGGCATACATCTCTTGGCGCTTCTCGGCAGACGCACGCGAAAATACACGCTTTGTCTCACTCGCAAAATACGAAGACACGTTCTTCATTTCGTCAGCCATTAACCTGCACCACCTTCGCAAGATCTAATATCTCTGCCGAGAAGTACCCTAAATTCGTTGTTGTAACAATGGTCTGAATGTCAGTTCCAACAAAGTTCATCATTGCATTACGACGAATTTCATCCAACTCACTCATAACGTCATCAAGCAGCAAGAGTGGGTAGCAACCCAAAATGTCCTGTGTCACTTTTACTTCGGCAATTTTCCATGCCAAGACAATTGAGCGCTGCTGTCCTTGGGAAGCAAATGCTCGAGCGTTAAATCCGTTGATACTAAAAACAAGCTCATCTCGATGAGGACCTACGCTTGTAGTACCACGACGCATATCATCAGACAAAGACGCTTGAAGCATTGACTGCATGCGAGTAGCAATCTCTTCTTTATTACATCCTTCAAGCTCACCCAAGGTTGATTCATAAACCACATCGACATATTCCAATGGGGCCAAGTAGGAATAAACCTCTTTAAGATGGTGAGAAATTCGCTTGAGAAGTGCCAAACGATGCATCACAAGTGCCGCACCTACGCTACACAACGACACATCCCATGCCGCCAATACGTCTTGAGACAATGAAGGATCTTTAAGAAGCGCGTTTCGCTGCACAATCGCCTTTTCATACGTTGAAATCAAGCTCGCATACTGACGATTGAGTTGAACACCAAAACCGTCCAGCG
>SAMEA104404103__coassemble_645_pt1 | contig 24638 bp, 20 predicted proteins | sample SAMEA104404103__metabat2_low_PE_024 | metagenome-assembled genome bin SAMEA104404103 (sample SAMEA104404103) | Balaenoptera acutorostrata | reverse complement strand
TTAGAGAATACCTTCAAGCATCAAGTTAACCTGGAGAACGTTAACGTGAGCCTGACCAAACAAGCCAAACAAAGGCTTGGTAGTGCATGCATCAATAATATCCTGGACGTCTGCTTCGTCCATGTTATTCTCGGCAGCAATGCGAGGAATCTGATACTCAGCAGCTGCGAGCGAAATGTGAGGATCCAAGCCAGAGCCAGAAGCAGTTACGAGCTCAACAGGAATTGCCTGTGTGTCCATGTCTGGATTTGCTTCGCGCATCATCTCGACGCGGCCCGCGATAACCTGATCGTATGCATCAGTTGCAGGAGACATATTAGAAGGGCTTGCATAAGCAACTGGGTTGCCCTCTGCGTCAGTGTAGTTTGCTACATCAACGTTGGTAACACGGCCCCACATGTGGCCTGCATCGCTAAACTGCTGGCCCAACAACTCACTACCATAGACCACGCCATCAACTTCAATAATGGAGCCTGATGCCTGATTTGGGAACAAGATGCCGCCAAGCAGTGTTACAGCAAACGTATAGACAACGCCACAAACAAGAGAAGACGCAATAAAGAGCTTTAAAGCAGGCATAAACGAGTCTTTAAACATTATTACTACCTACCTTAGACCAATCCAATAAATGCCAACAGAATATCGATGAGCTTAATGAAGATAAATGGAGCTACCAAACCGCCCAAACCGTAAACAAGCAAGTTGTGCTTAAGCAACTTACCTGCAGGTACTTCTCGGTAGGCAACGCCCTTCAAAGACAAAGGAATCAAAGCAACGATAATCAGTGCATTGTAGATAACAGCGGACAAAACTGCAGAGTTAGGGCTGGTAAGTCCCATGATGTTCAAGACATCCAATGCAGGGTACAAGCCAACGAACAATGCAGGAATAATTGCAAAGTACTTAGCAAGGTCGTTTGCAATAGAGAAGGTGGTCAAAGAACCACGGGTCATGAGCAACTGCTTACCAATGCGAACAATATCAATAAGCTTGGTTGGGCTTGAATCGAGGTCAACCATGTTGCCTGCCTCTTTTGCAGCCTGAGTGCCCGTATTCATAGCAACAGCTACGTCTGCCTGAGCAAGTGCTGGAGCATCGTTAGTACCGTCACCGGTCATAGCAACGAGGTGGCCCTGTGACTGGAAGTTGCGGATCATCTCAAGCTTGCCCTCTGGCGTTGCCTCTGCCAAGAAGTCATCGACGCCTGCCTCTGCAGCAATTGCAGCAGCGGTCAAAGGATTGTCGCCGGTGATCATGATGGTCTTGATGCCCATGCGGCGCATGTCGGCAAACTTCTCCTGAACACCCTGCTTGATAATATCCTTCAAGTGGATGATGCCCATAACCTTGTGGTCACGTGCAACTACCAATGGAGTACCGCCCTGCTGAGCAATAAGCTCTACCATGTGTGCGCACTCCTCGCTGTAGGTATTACCTGCAGCTTCAACATACTGGCGAATGGTATCTGCAGCACCCTTGCGGATCTCAATACCATCCATGTCTACACCAGACATACGCGTCTTAGCAGAAAACTCAATAAAGGTAACGTCCTTATCCTCCAAAGAGCAACCGCGCAAGCCAAACTGCTCTTTTGCCAAAACGACAATGGAGCGACCCTCAGGAGTCTCATCTGCCAAAGAAGAAAGCTGAGCTACACGTGCAAGCTCTGCCTCGTCAACACCATCAACAGGAACAAAACGAGATGCCTGACGATTGCCAAGCGTAATAGTTCCGGTCTTATCGAGCATCAAGATATCTACGTCGCCTGCAGCCTCAATTGCACGACCAGACATTGCCAAAACATTTGCCTGATTCAAGCGAGACATACCAGCAATACCAATGGAGGAAAGCAATGCACCAATGGTGGTAGGTGCCAAGCAAACAAGCAATGCAATCAAGGTAGTAATGGAGGTTGGATTAGGCTCGCCAAGCTCACGAGAAGAAAAGAGTGAGAAGCAATACAGCGATACGGTGACCAAAATAAAGATGATGGTCAATGCAATCAAGAAGATCTGCAATGCAATCTCGTTAGGAGTCTTCTTACGTGCAGCACCCTCAACCATAGCAATCATCTTATCGAGGAAGGACTCGCCTGCCTCAGAAGTAATGGAGATTACCAACCAGTCGGAAAGTACCGTGGTGCCACCCGTAACAGCAGAGCGGTCGCCACCTGCCTCACGAATAACAGGTGCAGACTCACCCGTAATTGCAGACTCATCAACAGATGCAGCACCGTCAATAACATCGCCGTCGCCAGGAATCTGCTCGCCTGCACGAACCAAGACAATGTCACCGCGCTTGAGCGTAGAAGAAGATACCAACTCTACGTTGTCCTTTTGGTCTGCAGAAGGAATCTTATTAGCAGTAACGTCCTTCTTGGCAGCACGCAAAGAATCTGCCTGAGCCTTACCGCGGCCCTCTGCAATTGCCTCTGCAAAGTTACCAAAGAGTACCGTAAACCAAAGGAATACCGTGATCAAAAAGATGTAGATGCTTGGAGCATCTGCCATTCCAAATAAAGAGGCAACCCACAAGATTGTCGTAAGAATAGACGAAACGTAAACCAAGAACATGACAGGATTTTTAACCTGTGTCCTTGGGTCAAGCTTAATAAAAGCGTCCTTAATGGCACGCATAACCATAGTCGAATCCACGATTACCCCCTTTACGCAAACATACCAAGGAACTCAGCGATTGGACCCAGTGCAAGTGCTGGGAAGAATGACAGAGCGCCAATGAGCAGAACAATAAAGATCAACAGGAATACAAACATTGCGTTTGTAGTAGAAAGCGTACCGGCAGTTTGTGCAATGAACTTCTTAGAAGACAAAGAACCTGCAATAGCCAATACAGCTACGATCTGAACAAAGCGTGCAACAAGCATCATGATGCCGGTCGTAACGTTAATAAATACCGTGTTTGCTGCAAAACCAGCAAATGCAGAGCCATTATTTGCACCAGTAGAGGTGAAGGTATACAAAAGCTCAGAGAATGCATGAGCGCCACCTGCATTACCAGCAGAAACAAGCTCATTGGTAGAAGGGAAGATTGCTGCAAGCGCACAGCCCATCAAAATAACGATTGGCGTGGTCAAGCAAGCTACAGCAGCCCACTTCATCTCGTTTGGCTCAATCTTCTTGCCCAAAAACTCTGGAGTACGGCCAACCATCAAGCCTGCAATAAATACGGTGAAGATCGCAAATGCGAGCATGCCGTACAAACCGCTGCCTACGCCACCAAAGACAACCTCACCAAGCTGCATCTGAAGCATCAAGATCATGCCAGCAAGTGGAGTGTAGGAATCATGCATGGAGTTTACCGAGCCAGAAGAAGCTGCGGTGGTATATGCGCCCCAAGTAGTGGATGCTGCAAGACCCAAACGGGACTCCTTGCCTTCCATGTTGCCGCCATCTTGATTGACGGTCTGCTCGGTAGAAACTGCACCATCCTGGTTAAGTGCAGGAGTAGCGTTCTGCTCCTGAACAGTAATGAAAGCAGTTGAGAAGACAAGCATGATAAACATTGCTGCAAACAAAGCAACACCCTGACGAGGATGACCTACTGCCTGACCAAAGGTGAAGCACAAAGCAACAGGAATCAACAAAATTGAAGTCATCTCAATGACGTTAGAGATGAGGTTTGGATTCTCAAATGGGTGTGCGGAGTTAACGCCAAAGAAGCCACCACCGTTAGTACCAGACTGCTTCATTGCAATCTGAGAAGCTGCAGGGCCGCCAGGAATAAACTGCTTGTCTACAATCTGTGCACCCTCTACAACTGCACCGTCAACGGATACGGTGCCGTCCTCAGCAATTAAAGCACCCTCGATAATCTCGCCTTCTGCATCGATAGCAATTGGCTCAAGGAGCTCGCCATACTGTGGAGCTGCAACGTTTTGTACAACGCCGCAAGCAACCAAAGCGATTGCGATAACAAAGTTTACTGGGATGAGAATCTGCATAACAATGCGAACCATGTCGGTCCAGAAGCTACCAAGGTTATCGGTATGAGAGCTACGGAAGCCGCGGATAAGAGCAAACAAAACAGCAATGCCGGTTGCAGCAGAGACAAAGTTCTGAACAGTCAGACCCAAAAGCTGAGTCAAGTAGCTCATATCAAGCTCGCCTGCATATGCCTGCCAGTTAGTATTGCTTACAAAGCTGGCTGCAGTATTAAATGCCAAGTCCCAAGAAACGTTGTCAACGCCTGCTGGATTGTAAGGCAAATAAGCCTGAAGCATCTGCAGTGCCATAACTGCAATAAGACCAAAAGCAGAGAACATAAGAACACTCACAGAGTATTTCTTCCAATCCATCTGCTCTTCAGGGTCCAAGCGCAACAAGCGCATCAAACCGTTGACACAAGGATCAGTAATCTTGGACAGGAAGGTTTTCTTTCCGTCCATAACGTGTGCCATGTATTTACCAAGAGGAATAGCAAGACCAACGAGAAGTGCCAAATACAAAGCACACTGAAGTGCGTTAATCATTGTTCCTCCTTCCAAGAATTGCGTACATTTTGTACAAATCGAAACCAATAAAGCCTAATGCGAACAACATAAGACAAAAACAAATGGTGTCCATTACCAGTCTTTCTCCGTTGCCTATATGACGCATACAAGTAAACCGCGGTAAGCATTAATGTGGTGTTAGGAATATATAAGCCAACATTAAGATGATATTAAGGTCTCTTAACACCCCTATCTACCTGCGGTAATATTCATTTGTTGTACTCATAAGACCTGTTACAAACTCATTAATTGGCGTTAAAATATTACCAACGTAAGAGCACGTAGTTCGCACTATACATATGCTAAGGATGGCTTATTTACCATGTCACTCATGCATGCTTCTTCATCTGATATCGATGAAGCAAGACCTAATCCAGATAAATTACTTGAGGCAATTCAGCGAGAAGACGCAGCGCGACACCGCGGTCACCTCAAGATTTTCTTTGGCTACGCTGCGGGCGTTGGCAAAACATTTGCAATGTTGCAAGCTGCACAAAAGGCAAGGAAGCGTGGCGTAGACGTTGTCATAGGCTATGTAGAACCTCATGCCCGTCCAGCAACAGCACGCCTCACCCGTGGTTTGGAACAAGTTCCACTGCGCAATATCACCTACAACAACATTACCTTGCACGAGATGGATCTTGATGCTGTTATCGCGCGCAACCCTCAGCTCGTTTTGGTCGATGAGCTCGCTCACACCAATGCCCAGGGTTCTCGCCACGACAAGCGTTATCGCGATGTTCTCGAGCTTCTCGAGGCAGGCATTGACGTCTACACAACAGTCAATGTTCAGCACATCGAGAGCTTAAATGACATCGTTGCATCTATTACGAATGTTGTTGTTCATGAGCGAATTCCCGATAAGGTCTTTGATGCAGCCGATCAAGTTGAGCTGGTAGACATTGAGCCTCAAGACTTGCTTGAGCGCCTCAATGCGGGCGAGGTATACCAAGAAGAACAGGCAAAACGCGCTCAGCAAAACTTCTTTACAACAGAAAACCTCACTGCTTTGCGCGAGATCGCCCTGCGTCGCTGTGCAGACCGCATGAATCTACTCTCTATTGATGCGCGTGCAAAAACAGGACGTTCATATTACACCGGCGAGCACGTTTTGGTATGTATCTCTGCCGCACCTTCTACCGCAAAAAATATTCGCGCAGCAGCTCGTATGGCCAATGCCTTTAGTGCGGACTTCTCGGCATTATATGTCGAAACTCCCAAGGCAAAAGAAATGTCAGAGCAAGACCGCGAACAGCTCAAGGCCAACATGGACTTAGCCGAGCGCCTCGGTGCCCATATTGAGACCTCATTTGGCGATGACATTGCCTTCCAAATTAGCGAGTTTGCCCGCTTGTGCGGAGTTTCCAAGATCGTCTTGGGCCGCAGCAGCGCTGTTCACAATCCATTTGGCCAAACTCCTTTGACCGAGCAGCTCTTGTCGCTCATGCCTAATTATGAGATTCATATCATCCCAGATTCTCAGCGCACTATGCGTCCTAAGAACTCTAAGCGCCTGCCGGTCAACTATCACGATCGACCTAAGCAGATTCTCATTAGTATTTCTATACTCGCTCTGGCCACGCTTATTGGTTTGAGCTTTGATCTGGTGGGTTTGGGCGACGCAAATGTTATCACCATCTATTTGTTTGCTGTTCTGCTCATCGCTATTGCAACCGCAAGCCGTCTTTTCTCTTTGACGTCTTCTGTGCTTTCGGTTTTGCTCTTTAATTACTTTTTTGTTGCTCCGCGCTATACGCTGTTCTACATTGACTCTTCGTATGTCTTTACCTTTGGCATCATGTTCTTGGCATCGCTGCTTACCTCTACGCTTGCAGCACGCATTGTTAAGTACGCTCGTGAGTCTGCCCGAACAGCTTACCGCACGCGCATTTTGCTTGACACGAGCTCTCAGCTTCAAAAAGCACAGGGTGTAGAGGAAGTTGTTACCATCTGTGCCACCCAAATTGCCAAGCTTGTTAATCGCGACTGCGTCTTTTATACCGAGAAGAACGGTGTGCTCGACGAGCCCATCTACGCAAGCTGGAACGACGAGGCTCCTCACGAGGAAGTCTTGACCGACAATGAACGCGCTGTTGCTACTTGGACTTTCAAGAACAACAAGCACGCCGGTGCCACTACCTCTACCCTGCCTCGTTCTCGTTGCTTCTATTTGGCCGTCCACAACACCGATACCGTCTATGGCGTCGTCGGCATCGAGATTACCAATGCAGAGGCCTTAAGCCCTATCGACAATTCGCTTGTCATGTCAATCTTGAGCGAATGTGCACTCGCGCTTGAAAGTGAGAAGGCCGATAAGGAACGCGAAGAAGCTGCAGTCTTGATGAAAAGCGAGCAACTCCGCGCCAATCTCTTACGCTCTATTAGCCACGATTTGCGCACCCCACTCACCTCTATCTCTGGTGCAGCAGGAGTTTTGCTTTCTAACTACGACTCTCTTGACGATAATAAGCGCATTGAGCTTCTCACTAATATTTACGATGATTCCTACTGGCTCATTAATCTTGTTGAGAATCTGCTCTCTGTCACCCGTCTTGAAGATGGTGTTATGCGCCTCACCACAAACGCTGAGGTAATCGATGACATCATCAATGATGCCCTGCGTCACTTGGCTCGTGACTCGCACCTTCACACCATCACAACGCACCTATCTGACGATATTTTGCTTGCTAAGATGGACGCTCATTTGATTGAGCAGGTCATCATTAATTTGGTTGATAATGCCATTAAATACACCGAGCCCGGCTCTCATATTGATATTTCGACCTACAAGCAAAAGGACAACATTGTTGTAGAGATCTCTGATGATGGTGAAGGTATTCCTGATCGAGTAAAGCCTTACATCTTCGACATGTTCTTTATCGCCCATGGCGACAAACCTATTGATAGTCGTCGCAGCCTGGGCTTGGGTCTGTCACTGTGTCGCTCAATTATCACGGCTCACAATGGTACTATTAGCATTCATGATAACCACCCCCATGGCGCTCTTTTCCGCTTTACGCTTCCAGCAGAGGAGATAGATTTACATGAATAAGCCTCTTGTTCTTGTTGTAGAAGATGACCGCGCTGTTCGCAGCCTCATTAGCACTACGCTAGAGACCCATGGCTATCGCTTCTTAGTTGCTCTCAACGGCGAAACAGCTCTTGCTGAGGCCACGTCTTCTAACCCTGACCTCATTATGTTGGATTTGGGTTTGCCTGACATCGACGGCGTCGATGTTATCAAGCGTATTCGCGAGTGGTCTACCGTGCCTATCGTCGTTATTTCTGCTCGTACCGAAGATGCCGATAAGATCGAGGCACTTGATGCAGGAGCAGACGACTACCTCACCAAGCCCTTCTCGGTAGAAGAGCTTTTAGCTCGTCTTCGTGCGATGTTGCGTCGTGTAACCATGACAACACCTGAGGTTGAGTCTTCGGTCTTAGTCAATGGTAATCTGCGCGTGGATATTTCTGCTCAATGCGCCTACCGTGGCGAAGAGGAGCTCCATCTCACTCCTACCGAGTACAAGCTGTTAGTCTTGCTTATGAAAAACGTTGGCAAAGTCCTAACCCACAACTACATCACCAAAGAGATTTGGGGATCTAGCTGGTACAACGAGGTTGCTTCTTTGCGCGTCTTCATGACCACCTTGCGCAAAAAGATTGAAGAAAATCCCAGTGACCCCATCTACATTCAGACCCATATTGGAATTGGCTACCGCATGCAAAAGGTAGACTAAAAAATAATGCCCGGACGCATCTGATACATCAGAGCATCCGGGCATTTTCATGTCAATTAACCTTGATACCGGCACGCATCTAAATCAACGCGTCCGTCATCTAAAAAGATAACACCTTCGTCTTCAAGTAATTGGCGTTGCGTATCTGCACCGCCAAACGCAAAGGCGTCTGCCAACCTGCCATCTGCAAATACCACACGATGACACGGCGTATAAATAGGCTCAGGATTTACATGGAGCGCAAAGCCAACAAAGCGAGCGTTGCGCGGGTTTCCTGCCTTGCGAGCAATATCGCCATAGGTAGAAACACAGCCTCGAGGGATATGACGCACAGCGCTATAGACACGCGTATAGAAACTGCCCTTATCGCCCGACTGATCGTATTCAAAGGCATCATTCTTGCCAAAGTCCATATCTGCGTCGCTCATATATCCTCCTTCACCTACCAACTAGGCTTCGAGCTCTTCGCTCTTTTCTAACCACTGCATCTCAAGCTCATCAATTGCATCTTGATGCGTGTTAATTTGCTCTTGAATTTGCTGCAAGCCAACAAAATCCGTAGGATCATGTTCCTGCAACAATGTCTGCTGCTCTTGCATGCGCTCACGCTGTGTCTCCATCTTGCGCTCAAGCGATGCGAGCTCTTTCTTAATAATGCGTACCTGCGCTGCAGAAAGCGTAGAGGTATCGCTCGCTTGCTTTGAGCTTGCAGTATCTGGAGTGCTAATCATAGCTGCAAAAGGTGTTCCACACGACGTCTGAGGTTGCGTGCCTACCAATTGCAAAAACTCATCGACACCACCAGGACAATGACGAATATGACCATCAATCAAAGCATACTGATTGTCTGTTACGCGCTCCATCAAGTAGCGGTCATGGCTTACCAAAATAAGCGTACCCGGCCATGAGTCAAGCAAATCCTCTACAATAGCGAGCATATCGGTATCAAGATCGTTGCCAGGCTCATCGAGAATGAGTACATTTGGCTCTTCAAGCAAGGTAAGCAGCAACATCAAACGACGGCGCTGACCGCCCGACAAATCACCAACACGGCTCAGCAACTGACGAGCCTCAAAACCAAGACGCTCCAGGAGCTTCTCGGGGCTTACGTCTTTACCATCGATAACATAGTGGCGCTTATAGCGACCAAGCAACTCACGAAGCTGGTCGGTCTCATATTGATCGAGCTCATCGAGCTGCTGAGTCAATATACCAAACTTTACCGACTTGCCAATTTTGAGCGTACCGGACGTAGGAGCCATCTGGCCGGTAAGCAGCGACAACAACGTCGACTTGCCCGCGCCATTCTCTCCCAAAATACCAATACGGTCACCCGGACCAATATTCCACGTAAGGTCCTGCAAGACCTGCTTGTTTTCGTAGCCAGCACTCACACCTTTAAGCTCTAAAACCTGCTTGCCCAAGCGAGCTACCGATAAGCGCTTGAGCTCAAGCTCATTGCGTACCGGTGGATCTTGTGCGATAAGCGCACGGGCAATATCCAGGTGAAACTTTGGCTTAGAGGTACGCGCACGCGCACCACGAGACAGCCATGCAAGCTCTTTGCGCATCATATTTTGGCGCTTTTGCTCGGCCACAGCCGCTGCCTGCTCACGCTCTACACGCTGCAAAACATAGGCAGAATAGCCACCCTCAAAAGGCTCCACCACACCATCGTGAACCTCCCACATAGAGGTTGCAACTTCGTCGAGGAACCAACGATCATGCGTGACTACCAGCAGCGCACCTTGGCCTTGTTGCCAACGCTGCTTTAAGTGCTGAGCCAACCATGCAATTGCACGAACGTCCAAGTGGTTAGTAGGCTCGTCGAGCATCAAAATGTCCCAGTCGCCAATGAGCAAGCGCGCCAAGTCAACACGACGACGCTGGCCGCCCGAGAGCTTTCCTACAAGACTATTCCAGTCAATATCGCCGATAAGCCCCGTGATAATTGAGCGAACCTGTGGGTCTGCCGCCCACTCATACTCCGGACGATCTCCTACAACGTTCCAGCCAACGCTCTTATCGTCAGACAAAGAATCAGACTGACCAAGCAGGCCAATGCGCACACCGTTGCGAGCAATAACACGGCCATCATCAGGCTGCGTGAGGCCGGCCAAAACCGACAACAAGGTTGATTTTCCGTCGCCATTTCTACCAACAATGCCAACACGGTCACCCTCGTTGATACCTAAGGTCACCGAGTCAAATACATGTTTAGTTGCGTAGTCAAGCGACACCGAGTCGCAGCCTAATAAAATTGCCATGGGTAATAAAACTCCTGTGGGGTCTAAAATACGCGCAAATTAGTCGACATCACATACATATGCAATAGCCAACTTAGTCGTCTCAACCAACGCATCTGCATGAGTACGCTCACGACCGTGCGTGCTTGAGGTAACAGGGCCAAATGCTGCAGAAGCAACGTTTGCACCCTTAGAATATGCCGACATAGCGTCGGTAGAGAAATGGAATGCAACCTGAATATTATAGTTGCAATCTGTGCTCTTTGCACAATCAATCAATGTGTTCGAGAGGTTCCAGTCATAAGGACCAACAGCGTCGGCAACAATGATGCCTACCTCGTGCTCATCGCCCGAATAGTCTGGACCAAACAGCGCAATATCGACGGCTACCAGCTCATCTACCTCTTCTGGTACATAAGCGTTACCATGGCCAATCTCCTCATAAATTGGGAACGACAACCAGGTATTGTAGCGAGGCTTTTTGCCAGAAGCGCGCAAGTACTCAAGCACACCAAACAGCGTTGCCACACAGGCCTTATCGTCAATATAGCGCGATACGATGTAGCCGTTATCGTATGCTACAAAGCCTGGATCAATGTCTACAATCGCACCTTCGGTAATGCCCAGCGCACGAGCATCTGCCTCACAGCTAACATCTGCGGTAAGCATAACGGACATGTTGTTCTCGTCACGCTCAACGCTGCGTGCATCTTCAAAGACGTGTACCGAGTGCTTATTGCAAATGACCATACCGTCTACGCATGAACCATCACGACAAATAACCTTACAGGTTGTACCCTCCAAAGAGTGATAGTTGACGCCACCGAGCTTGCGAATGCGCAGGGTACCGTCTGCATTAAAGCCGCGGACGATAAGACCCAACGTATCCAAGTGAGCCGTAAGCATAACGGTCTTGGAGGTATCTTCGCCCTCAAGCTTAATGTAGCCGGTATGCTTCTTATCCCACTCAACCTCGTAGCCATACTCAGCAGCCTTGCGCTCTAACAGCTCCTGAGTCTTTGGATAGTAACCTACAGGAGAAGGAACCTCAATAAATTCTTTAGTGAGCTTAGTTAAAAACTGAGCATCTACGCCATGCATATTCATAGTACATACTCCTTGTATTGTTAGCTTTTAGCAAGAAGCCACCCTCACAAGGAGAGTGGCTTGAAAATCTAGTCGATATGTTCTTGGGAAGCAGCCTGTGCAACAGAAGATGCAGCAGCGTTCATATCTGCCTCCAGATTCTTATCAAACAAATGACAAGCGCACAGATGACCTGGCTCTACCTCGTGGTACTCAGGTACTTCCTTCTTGCAGATGTCCATGCAGTAAGGACAACGGGTATGGAAGCAGCAACCTGCAGGAGGATTAGTAGGAGAAGGAACATCGCCAGACAAGATTACCTTGTCTTGAATGCGGCCTACACCCATGCGAGGAATTGCCTCAAGCAAGCCCTTGGTATATGGGTGGCAAGGATTTGCATAGAGCTGCTCTTTGGACGCAAGCTCCATCTGATGTCCCAAATACATTACCAAAACGCGATCTGCAATGTGCTTAACAACAGCCAAGTCGTGGCTAATAAAGATATAGGAAAGACCCAGATCTTTTTGCAAGTCACGAAGCAAGTTGATGATCTTAGCCTGAATAGATACATCCAATGCAGAAACAGGCTCGTCGCAAATAACAACCTCTGGCTCAAGAACAATAGCGCGTGCAATACCAATACGCTGGCGCTGACCACCAGAAAACTCGTGTGGATAGCGGTTCTTATACGACAGGTCGAGGCCAACTGCCTGCATAACCTGCTCTACGCGAGCATTGCGCTCCTCGCGCGTTGCATACGTCTTTGCAATATCAATAGGCTCTGCAATGATATCCTGAACGGTCATACGTGGGTTCAAGGAAGAATAAGGATCCTGGAAGATAAGCTTAATCTTCTGACGTGCAGAAGTGAGCTCTTCTCCGCTCATAGAAGTGAAGTCTTCACCGTCGACAAATACCTTGCCTTCGGTAGGCTCTACAAGACGCAAAATGCACTTGCCGGTTGTAGACTTACCGCAACCAGACTCACCTACAATTGCAAAGGTCTCACCACGAGCAACGTCAAAGGAAATGTCATTGACAGCATGAACATACTCGCTCGTACGACCAAACAAGCCTCCCTTTACTGGAAAGCGCTTGGTAAGGTGCTCAACATGAAGAACAACATCTTCTGAGTGCTTGGTTTGCTCTGACATGTTACTCACCCCACTCATTGGTATACATCCAGCAAGCTACCTCATGGGTCTCGCCAGAGTCATTGGACTGGTTTTTCATGCAAGGGCACTGCGAGCGGCAGATATCTTTTGCATGAGGACAACGAGGATTGAACAAACAACCCTGTGGAAGCTCATTGAGCATAGGAACAGAGCCCTTAATAACATTGAGCTCGTCTACCTGGTCTTCCAGTGATGGAATAGAAGCGATAAGACCTGCGGTATAGGGATGCTTAGGATTGGTAAAGATCTCGCGTACAGGAGCGTACTCAACAACCTTACCTGCATACATAACCATAACGTAGTCTGCCATCTCAGAAACAACACCCATGTCATGAGTAATGAGCATGATTGCCGTGTTCATCTCACGACGCATGTTGTCGATAAGCTTGAGAATCTGAGCTTGGATCGTAACGTCAAGCGCGGTGGTTGGCTCATCACAAATAAGCATCTGAGGCTTACAAGCCAGCGCCATAGCAATCATAATGCGCTGACGCATACCACCAGAAAGCTCATGAGGATAGCTGTTAAAGACCTTCTCGGGAGCTGGAATACCAACAAGCTTAATCATCTCGAGTGCACGAGCGTCTGCCTCTTTGGTAGAGATCTTCTCGTGGACGAGAATACCCTCGGCAATTTGCTTGCCTGCCTTCATAACAGGGTTCAAGGAGGTCATAGGCTCCTGGAAGATCATAGAGATCTTGTTGCCACGGTATGCCTGCAAGTCCTTCTCGGAAAGCTGAACAAGGTCGGTACCATCAAACTCGATCTTGCCGCCCGTGATTTTTGCAGGTGGCTGTGGGTGCAAACCCATAATTGAAAGTGCCGTCATGGACTTACCGCAGCCAGACTCGCCTACTACAGCAAGCGTCTCGCCTGGGCGCATAACCAATGACAGGTTTTGAACTGCACGAAGCTCACCAGAATCGGTGAACAGTGTAATGTCGAGTCCTTCTACGTTTAAGAGGACATCAGATTGAGAAGTAGCCATGTGTCCTCCTTTATGAACGCATCTTAGGATCGAGAGCATCACGCAATGCGTCACCCAACAAGTTGAATGCCATTACGGTAATGATGATTGCGATACCAGGTGCAATTGAATAGTACGTGTTGGACTGAATAAAAGGCTGAGCTGCAGAAATCATAGCGCCCCAAGAAGCGATTGGAGGCTGAACGCCCAGACCCAAGAAGGACAAGGAAGCCTCAGAGAGGATTGCGCTTGGAATGCCGAGCGTAGCGGTAACAATCAAGGTAGATACGCAATTTGGAAGCAAGTGCTTCAAGATAATGCGCAATGGCTTACCGCCAGAGATAATGCAGGACTGGATGTACTCAGAGTTTTTGAGCTTCATAACGTCGCCGCGAATCAAGCGAGCAGTAGATGCCCAGCTCAAAAGACCCAAAGCAATGTAGAGGTTCAACAAACCAGGACCAAGAACAAACATGATCATGATTGAGAAGAGCAAGAAAGGAAATGATGAGAAAACCTGAATGACAAAGGAAATTACTGCATCAACCTTGCCGCCAAAGTAGCCTGCTGCAACGCCCATAAAGTAACCAATGGTAGAAGCAATAAGCTGAGAGATAACACCTACAGAAAGCGAGATGCGGCAGCCATAGATAACGCGTGACAAAATGTCGCGGCCGAACTCATCGGCACCTAAAATATATTCTCCACCAGGACGTGCAAGGCGCATAGACAAGTTCTGCGCATTTGGATCCATAGGAGCAATAACGTCAGCAAAAATAGCTACAAAACACAGGGCGATAACAATAAACAAGCATGCAACGCCAACCTTGTTCTTACGAAAGATTGACCAAGAAACTGCCCAGTAGCTCTCTGGTTTCTTTGCTGCAGACTTTTGGGATACAGAAGTAGTAGCCATACCTATTCTGCCTCCTTCCCCAGGCGAATGCGTGGGTCAACAAATGCGTATGCAACATCAACCAACAAATAAACAACAACACAAACGATAGCAATATACATAACGCCACCTTGTACCAAAGGAAGGTCACGCATATTAATTGCATCGAGCAACAACTTGCCCATACCAGGCATAGAGAAGATTGACTCAATCAAGATGGAGCCGGTAAAGATGTTACCGAGCTCGGTACCAGCGATGGTAATAATAGGAATCAAAGCATTGCGCAGGCCATGCTTTACATTTACAACGAAACGAGAAAGACCCTTAGCCTTACTGGTGCGCATGTAGTCTTGACCCAAAACATCAAGCATTGCGGTACGAGTTACACGAGAAATAGCTGCTGCGTAACGAACACCCAATGCAAGCGTTGGCAATACAAAGTGCATAGGAGTTGCAATGCCGGAGAGTGGGAACAAATTAAACTTAAGCGAGAAAACAATCTGCAAGATAATTGCAACCCAAAATACTGGCGCAGAAATACCCAAGATCATGACCGACATGATGGTACGGTCAATCCAAGTACCGTGGAAAATAGCTGCAACGCAACCAGAAACAACGCCCAATACAAGAGCGAAAACATAGGCTGCAATAGCAAGCTTGGCAGTTACAGCAAATGCGCTTACCATCAAGCTGATAACTGGCTGACGCTGGGTGTAAGAAATACCAAAGTCACCCTGGAAGATGCCGCCAATCCACGTTACATACTGTTCGATCAATGGTCGGTCAAGGCCCATAGTGTGACGTACCTGCTCAATTACAGCATCATCTACAAGCTCACCCATCATCAAGCGAACAGGGTCTCCTGGAACAACATTAAGTACGAAAAACGTAATAGCAGAAATTGCAAAGACTACCCCGATAGCCTGCAAGATACGCTTGAGCATGTAATTTCTCACGTATGGCCCCCTTTTGATTCTTTATGTTTGTACACAAGATGAAATAATACAATAAATTAGGTCGTCTACCTGCCTATTTACTGCATCTAATGACAACTACATGAGTTATTTGGCTGTCAGAAAAATAGCGGCCCTGCCCATCTAAATAGGATGAGAAGAACCGCTAGAACTATCTATGTACGTTTATGTGCAACTTTACAGTGCCTTAACATCGTTGAAGTGGTAAATGAGGTTACCAACCTTCATATCAAAGTTAGGATTAAGTACAAAGTTTGACTTCTGATAGAACAGAGGAATACAAGCAACATCCTGGCGGGTAAGAATATTATCTGCCTGCTTGTACATCTCTGCGCGCTTAGCCTCATCGAGCTCTACACGAGCGTCCTCAACAAGCTTATTGAACTCATCAGACTCATAGAAGGAAGACTTCTTAGTAGCTGCTTCCTTAGAGAAGAAGTTGTAGATAAGCATGTCTGCATCTGGGAACAGCGTGTTCCAAGACAGAGGATAGAGCTGCAAGTTACCAGATACGTGCTCCTGAGACCAAACGCCGTTATCAAGAAGCTGTACTTCGCAATTGATACCAACCTGGTCAAAGTAGCCCTGGCAAGCAACAGCAACCGTGTTATACAAACCAGAACGCGTGTGCATGGTAATGCTCAAACCCTCAGCTCCTGCTTCCTTAAGAAGCTCACGAGCCTTCTCTGGGTCGTACTCATAAGGCTGAGCAGCCTCATCAAAGCCTGGAATGTTAGGGTTAATGAAGCAAGAAGCAGCCTGTGCGGAACCATTCAAAACAGTGTCTACGAGTTCCTGACGGTTAATTGCCAAAGACATTGCCTGGCGAACACGAAGATCTGCAAATGCAGATTCCTTCATATTGAAGGTCAAGAACATGGTACCTAATGGCATGTAGCTCTGAATGGTATCCTTAACTGCTGGATCATCCTTGTACTGTGCAAGAAGGTCAATCGACAAATCGCATGCGTCAATGTCGCCCTTAACGTAGCTCATCATCTTAGTGTTAGAGTCATCAATAAAGGAGACCTCTACACCCTCCAGGTATGGAGTATCTACGTGCCAGTCTGCATGAGCAGTAAGCGTTACGTGAGTAGAATCGTCATTCTCGACAAGCTTATAAGGGCCGGTACCAATAAGGTTATTACCCTTACCCCAATCCTCGCCTGCAGTCTCGCATGCCTCGTGTGGGAAAATCTCGCCGTAAGAAGTTGCAAGGTTAGAAATAAAGACTACGTAAGGCTGCTCCAAATGGAAAGCAAAGTTGTAGTCATCTACAATCTCAAGACCCTCAAGCTCATCTGCCTCGCCGGCAAGCATCTGAGATGCGCCCTTGATGGAATCAAACAAGTAGGTAGAAAGTGCACCGGTTGCTGGCTTCATCATGCGCTCAAAGGTGTACTTAACATCTGCAGTAGTAAGGTCTGAGCCGTCGTGGAACTTTACGCCTTCCTTAAGCTTGCACTGAAGAACTGTACCGTCCTCGTTCCACTCTGGAATCTTCTCAAGCAAAACTGGCTCAAGCTCAAGATCCTCTGTATAGCGAAGAAGTGGCTCACAAACAGCATCTGCAATGGATGCAGCACCCGCGCTGGTGCATCGCTGCATATCCAAGCCTACCTTGGCATTGCTCTGAGCCCAACGAAAGATTTTGCTGTCGCCCTCGCCAGAACCTGCATCTGCAGAACCGCAACCAGACATAACCATGGCTGCCATACCCATAGTTCCAAAACTAGAAAGCAATGCGCGACGTGAAATAGGTTTATCCATGGTTATCCCCCATTCGATTTGTTTACAATACTAAAGTACTATAGCAGCATGTCAGAAAAACGCATTCATCAAGCGACCTAAAATGCTAATCTACTAATAGATTTAACATTGGCGAAATGTATCTATGCTGCACGTACTCTTAATGACTAAAGTATGACCTGTGTCCTTATAAAAAAATCCCCCACTACCGCATGCGATAGCGAGGGATTAAAACTCTTAGTGAGATTTGTGCTGACGGTTAGTCTTTTTACGCGCATTGCGCTCAAGCTTTGTTTGATGCGCGTTCTTTTCGCGCTCTTCTTTACGCTCTGACTGACGACGACGAGCTAAAAAATTGCCATATCCCATGGACAAGAAAATGATTGCAAAGCCCAAAAGCATTTCCCAAAAATTAGGCTCATTCATCGTTTATCCTCCATCAATACAAAATTAATACCTACCGGTTTAGTATATCCGTTTGAGGAGCGACTATACACGGCAATTGAATCTAATTAAAACTCAAGCTGCATTAAGCGATTAATTGCAATGATATACATCTTCAAAGCATCACGCAGCAACTGCTCGTTTGCACCCTCATTAGGGCCATGCATAGGACCTACCCAGCTAGGTACATCCTCAAGCTCCTCCTCTGGGCCAAAGGATACCGCACGCTTAAAGTTACGTGCATAGGTGCCACCACCCATAGAGAAGAGCTCTGCAGGCTTGCCCGTAACATCACGATAGGTCTGCAACAAAGCCTGAACCTCAGCAGAATCACCTGCAACAGAGAATGGCTCCTTGTCGCGGGTTACGCATACACGTGCGCCAAACTTCTGAGCAAATGCCGATAAGACCTCGCCCATGTGAGCGCCAGTCGTAGAGTCTGGATAGCGAATGTCGATCGTCTGCTCCAAGTGACCATCAACAACAGCGATGGTACCACCAACGCAGGTCAAAGGACCAAATGCTGGGCTGCAAGAATCTACGCCCAAAGCTACGCCTGCAGTATCTGCGTGTACGCAAGAGAGAAGCTCTACAAATGGCTTCTCGGCATCTGAGACAAGGTTGTGCTCTACCAGGTAGTCAACGAGCATTGCAATGGCATTAGTGGTGCCCTCAGGCATAGATGCGTGTCCGCCTACGCCATGAGCGGTAAGCTTTGCCTGAGCAACAACAGAACAACCACAGCCGCAACCGCAAGAGCCAGCCTCGACAGGCTCAATATCAATGCCCTCTGCAGCAGGGAGCTTTGAAGCGTCTGCACGGATAACCATCGTAGCGATACCAGGAATAGCATTGGTGCACTCGCCACCGTTGAAGTCTACGATAACGGAATTCTCAGGCAACTGTGGACCTACAAATGTTGCACCATAGCAGCCCTTCTCGGCATTGCAAACAGGGAACTCTGCGTCTGGAGTAAAGAGGAAGTCTGGATCTTTGTGGGTGGAGAGGTAGTGGTGAACGTCGGTCATTCCTACTTCTTCGTCACAGCCGATAAGGGCGCGGAAGGAGTAAGGAAGCTCGATGTTGTGACGCTTGAAGAAAGCGCCTGCGTAGAAGGAAAGGATGAGCGGACCCTTGTCGTCGATTACGCCACGGCCGAGCAACCAGCCGTCACGACGACGCATGGTAAATGGATCTGCATCCCAACCAGCACCTGCAGGAACAACGTCGCAGTGAGCGATAGTTGCAATCTGGACGTCTGGGTTCTTGCCAGCAATGTCTGCCCAGCCCAAGTAACCGTCGTCCTCGCCGCACTCATAACCCAAGCGCTCAGCGATCTGCTTTGCAGCGTCAAGTGCGCTTCGTACATCCTTGCCATAAGGAGCGTTTGGCTCTGCCTTAGTTGAATCTGCCAAGGAAGGATAAGAAACCATAGTTGCAATGTCTGCAACAACGTCCTCCCATACCTCGTCTACATAGGCGTCTACCTGCTCTACAAGCTTTGCCTCTTCGCCGGTAAATGCGGAGTTATTAGCCATAAGGGACCTCCAAAAAACGATACAAGAAGAGCACCCGTATGGTGGGTGCTCTTACGGTTACTTACGTATATTAGCTTAAGAAGTCCTGCAGAATTTGCTCTTCTGCCTCTTCTTCGGTCAAACCCAACGTCATGAGCTTAGTAATTGCCTCGCCAGCAATTTTACCAATTGCAGCCTCGTGTACAAGCTCTGCACCCGTAGACTGTGCATCAATTGCAGGAACCGAGGTGATGTGAGCGTTATCCATAATAATGGAGTCGCACTGTACGTGACCGCGGCATGCAGCCATACCAGTAACAATTGGGCGGAACAGCTGCGTGGAATTGCCACGACCAACAGAGCGGCTAATAATGCGTACCGTAGCGCCGTCTTCAATCATCTTGAAGTCAACGTCTGAGGTTACGTTTTGATCGCCCTCGGTAAAGAGCTTCTCGGTAATGACAATACGAGAGTCTTTCTTAAGCTCGCCGCTCGTCTTGCGAACTGCAGAAGAAACGCCGCCAATCTGCGTCATTTCCATCTCGATAAACGCGCCTTCTTCGAGGTAGACCTCGGTCTGAGGATTAAGCACGCGGCTGCCGCTGCCCTCGCCCTCGCCGTAGTGGCGCTCAACATACTTGACGTGAGAGCCCTTCTCGCAGAAGAAGCGATGGATGCCATCGTGCTCTGCGTCGTGGGAGCCACCATTGTGAATGCCGCAGCCAGCAACAATGGTAACGTCTGCATTCTCGCCAATGAAAAAGTCGTTATAGACCGTGTCGATAAGACCTTCTTCGGTAACAACAACAGGAATGAATACACGCTCATTCTTGCTGTCTGCATCAACACGAATGTCGATACCGGGCTTATCGGTCTTAGTAGAAATGGTTACATGCTCAGTATTATTGCGGCATGCCAAGCAACCATTTGAACGAATATTTACAGCGCCTGGAGTGTCCTCGTTCATATCTGCAATGATTGAGAGCATCTCGCGCGAAATGTCGTCTAGATCAGACTGCGAAAGCTTTGTTGGTGCAGCCTGAGTAGCGGCATTTTTAATGTCTGCCATAGTGCACCCCTTAGTAACTTACGGAATCTGCAGAGCGCGTGTAAGGGCACTCTGGATTAAGATTCTCGTGGAACATCAACGTAGGATAGATCTCGTCGCGCGTACCCTGACGCACAACCTCGCCATCCTTCAAGACAATAATCTCGTCAGCAAGCTGCATAATGCGCTCCTGATGAGAAACGATCAAAATGGTGTGATCTGGATGGGCGTCGTGCAAAGCCTTAAACGTGGTAGTAAGGCGATCAAAGCTCCACAGGTCAATGCCTGCCTCTGGCTCGTCAAAGATAGCAAGCTTAGGATTGCGTGCCAAAACACTTGCAATCTCAATGCGCTTAAGCTCGCCGCCAGACAAAGACTTGTCTACCTCGCGATTCATATAGGTAGCAGAGCACAAGCCAACTGCAGACAAGCAAGAAGCGCACGACTCAGAGCTAATCTTATTGTCGCCAGAAGCAATACGAATAAGCTTAGATACCTTCATGCCCGTAAAACGTGCAGGCTGCTGAAAACCGTAGCCAATACCCAAGCGCGCACGCTCGTCTACTGCCATGTTAGTAATGTCATGGCCATCAAATACAATTGAGCCACCCGTTGGCTGCTCAATACCCATAATAAGCTTGGATAAGGTAGACTTACCCGAACCATTAGGACCGGTAATTACAATGAGCTTACCAGGCTCAATATCAAGAGAGAGATCGCGAATAATCTCATGATCTTGATCATCATAGCTGTCAACGCCACCGCGTACGGTGTATGACACATGAGAAAGATGAAGCACAATAACTCCTATTCCACCCGGATTGGCAAAACACATGCAATCCGAGAAAATCATGCACAAGCATAAGTCTTGTCCACTATACTCAAGAGGTGTAAAAACCCTCCCGTTTATACACCCTAAATTACATTACCCAAAATATAGCGTTATGTATCAAGAAAGACTACATATGTTAAATATATCTAACTCATCTAAATATCAGCCACAAAAGCCATCGTTGATGCCGCCTTCTTTTAAAGGTGCCATCTTTGACTTTGACGGCACGCTCGTAGACAGCCATGACATATGGGCAGAGGTAGATAGAAGATTTCTAGAGCAGCGAGGCCTTCCCTACACAGACGAAATAGCCAGAGAAATACCTGCTCTGGGCTTTAAGCATGGCGCTGCATATGTAATCGATAAGTTTGGGTTGCACGAAAGCGTCGAGCAAATTTGCGATGAGTGGAATGCCATGGGACAAGAACTCTATGCAACACAGGTAACCTTTAGGCGCGGAGCCCTCGAGTATGTATCAAGCCTTGCCAGCCAAGGTATCCCCTGCGCGCTCGCTACTACCAACGACCCTCATGTCATTGGCGCTCTCAAACATCGCATGCCCATCGATGAGCTGTTTGATGTTCAAGTATATGGTTGTCAGGTAGAGCGCTCAAAGCACTTCCCTGATATCTATGAAGCAGCTGCCGAGAAGCTCTGTGTAGATACTCGCAACTGCATGGTATTTGAAGATCTTCCAGCAGGACTTAAGGCATGCAAGACAGTAGGTTTTCAAACCTGCGGACTGCATGCCCACAACGACTTACAAGATTTAGACCAATTAAAGTCCTTCTCGGACGTCTTTATCCATCACTGGACAGACATTCCTCAAATCAATTCCTAGTAAATTCCCTCTTCGTGGAACTTAGCAGAAACGTTATCAAGCAGCTCCTTGTCGAGGCCGCACAGGTCAATAAACTCCTGTGGAGTGTAATCACCATGGCCTTGGCAAGCTGCACTATAAGCCTGAGCAGCAGACTGAATCTCGGTAATAGTCTCAAAGACAGCCTCGAGCACAAAGCTCTCTGCATCCATACCAGCATAAGAGGCATACTCGTCAATAAGCTCTTTTTGCTCTGCAATAAGATTAAGGTTGAGTACAACATCCTCAGATGCGGAATCAAAATCAATAGCCATATGAAACTCCTTTATATATAAGACAGCCACGAAGGCTGTAATTAACAAATACCCACTTAGTATTCTATATTTTTTCAGACAGCAGTGGCGTAATAACAAAGATATTTCTGCGTCAAACAATCCATGTGATGCATTATCAAACTCGAACTATATCCAACAAATATCCCTCGAATTTGACGACGCAACAAAAAACTCCCGCCTACATATCTTTGCAGATACATAGACGGGAGTGAAAAGTCAAAGCTATGTAAGGCTAGCGACTAAGAGGGATTTACTCCTCTACGGTCTCAACCTCTGCCTCTACCTCAGCCTCTGGCTTGTCGAGAGGAGTTACCTCAATCTCAACGCCAAGGGTCTCAGCAGCAGACTTCATGGAGAGGGAAATACGACGACGGTCGAGGTCGATCTCCATAACCTTAACCTGTACCTTGGAGCCAACGGTGGTTACCTGTGCAGGCTGCTCAACGTGCTTGTTTGCCATCTCGGAGATGTGAACAAGACCCTCGATGCCGTCACCGAGGTCAACGAAGGAACCAAATGGAACGAGCTTGGTTACGGTACCCTCAACGATAGCGCCTACTGGGTACTTCTTAACGAGTGCACGCCATGGATCCTCGGTGGTCTGCTTGAGACCAAGGGAGATGCGCTCACGGGAAAGGTCAACGTCGAGAACCTCAACCTCTACCTCCTGGCCAACCTTAACAACCTCGGATGGGTGGTTAACGTGGTTCCAAGAGAGCTCAGAGATGTGGATGAGGCCGTCAATGCCGCCGAGGTCAACGAATGCGCCGAAGTCAACGATAGAGGAAACGGTGCCCTTGAGACGCATACCAGACTGAAGCTTGGTAAGGATCTCAGAACGCTCAGCCTTGCGGGACTCCTCGAGTACAACGCGACGGGAAAGAACAACGTTGTTGCGGTTGCGATCCATCTCGATAACACGAGCCTCGATAGAGGTGCCCATGTATGCTGCGAGGTCCTTTACGCGGCGAAGGTCAACGAGGGATGCAGGAAGGAAGCCACGGAGGCCGATGTCAAGGATAAGACCGCCCTTAACAACCTCAATAACCTCACCGGAAACATTCTCGCCGGAGTTGAACTTCTCCTCGATCTTGTTCCATGCACGCTCGTACTCAGCACGCTTCTTGGAAAGGATAAGACGACCGTCCTTGTCCTCCTTCTGGAGAACGAGAGCCTCGATAGGATCACCAAGGGATACGATGTCTGCAGGGTTAGCATCCTTACGGATAGAAAGCTCGCGAGCTGGGATAACACCCTCGGACTTGAAGCCGATGTCAACGAGAACCTCGTCGTGCTCGAGCTTTACAACAGTACCGTTAACAAGGTCGCCCTCATCAAACTCGGTGATGGTACCGTCGATAAGGCTGTTCATTTCCTCAACAGAGAAATCCTCTAAAGAGAAAATAGAAGAGTTTTGAATCTCACTCAAAAGTGGACCCCTTTCAAATATGGGGCCCCGAATCTTGTAGAACCTGCAAACACAGCATCACAGAATGCAATGTTGTATCAAAGGAACATCTCGGGGGCCGACAGATACAGTGCGCAACACTTAATTACGCACGTGATAGAATACGTTGTTCAACAGCATTTTTCAAGGTAAAAGCCACTTTTTGCGCCGATTCCCATAAAACTTCACGACTAGTTCATTAATTGCTACTTCATAAAATTTCCTGCCGAGAAAAACCGAGAAATACTGTAGGGAGATGGAGCGGAGAATATCCCACTCCCCTGCTGCAAATGATCAGTCTAAATAACGCTGCGCCAAAACTCTACACTCTGGGAGCTTGCTCATAGTGAGGTTTAATGATCAGTTTAAATAACGCTGCGCCAAAACCAAGGGCAATGGCAATGCTGTAGGCACCCGTTTAATGATCAGTCTAAATAACGCTGCGCCAAAACGAGAGCGCCCTCGGGTTTGTCCTCGAGTGATGTTTAATGATCAGTCTAAATAACGCTGCGCCAAAACAATAATAGATACTGATTCTGACTCATCACCGTTTAATGATCAGTCTAAATAACGCTGCGCCAAAACCACCAATAGATAAAGAAATAGCAGCCAAAAGTTTAATGATCAGTCTAAATAACGCTGCGCCAAAACTGAAGTCAACAGATGGTGCTGGATTTCCTAGCTTAATGATCAGTCTAAATAACGCTGCGCCAAAACAACGGCGATCTGATCGACCCCTACAACGAGGTTTAATGATCAGTCTAAATACCGCTGCGCCAAAACCTAAGTGGTATCGACAGTAGGAGGGAACAGGGTTAATGATCAGTCTAAATAACGCTGCGCCAAAACGCCA
>SAMEA104404103__coassemble_525_pt1 | contig 27665 bp, 20 predicted proteins | sample SAMEA104404103__metabat2_low_PE_024 | metagenome-assembled genome bin SAMEA104404103 (sample SAMEA104404103) | Balaenoptera acutorostrata | reverse complement strand
TTTCTCGCACCACTTCCCGTTAATGCCATCAGTGGTATTGGAGCTAAAGCCACCGCAGCACTCAATGCACGCGGAATACGCACCATCAAGGCACTGGCGCACATGTCTATAAGCAGCCTTGAGCCAATATTTGGGGTCAACGCTCAAATGATTTTAGAGCGTGCACAAGGACTCGAGGTGTCTCACGTAGGCAGCTACTGTGAACACGAGCCTGCAAAATCTATTAGCAAGGAACGGACCTTTGCAAAAGATCTTATTGCACAAGATGACATTGAAGCAGCTATAAAGAATCTCGCTCAAAACGTAGCTGCGCAGTTGCGCTCAAAGAAACTTTTAGGCTCAACTGTTCATCTAAAACTGCACTACAGCTATAAGAGTCACCGCAGCACCCAACGCAAGCTCAATCACCCCACAGATGATGAGTATGTGCTTATTCCAACGCTTCTCGATCTTCTTACAGAGATCTGGACACCAGGGATGTCGCTTCGCCTTATAGGTGTTGGAGTATCTGGATTTAATGACACGCAAGCCTACCAAACTGACCTGTTTTGCCAGCTAGATGAACGCGGTGCCCAAGTAACAAAGCAACGTGACCTCTCAGTTGCTATGGACACAATTAAAGAGCGCTTTGGCTCAGACTCAGTTACCTTTGGCAGAGAAAATCGCATATAACAAAAAACGTGACCTGGAATCTCCAAGTCACGTTTTATTTTGAATTAGATAAGATCGAGCTCGACCTCGGTACCATTCTCCCAAAGCTTCTCTAAGCGATAGAACTCACGGGTGTCTGGCTGGAATACGTGAACGACAATGTTTCCAAAGTCGAGAAGAACCCAAGAACCAGAAGCACGACCCTCGCAAGACAAAGGCTTCTGAGAGCACTGCTCGTAAACGCGATCCTCTACCTCTTTTACAATAGTATCTGCCTGGATCTTATTATCTGCAGTTGCAATAACAAGGCAGTCACACATGTCAGAAATCTCAGAGATATCGATAATGCGAATGTCAGATGCTTTCTTGTCATATGCTGCCTGAGCAGCGGAACGAGCTACATCAACAGAATTCACTGTTCATATCCTTTCTCAAAGCGCTCAAATCTAGTTTCGACGAGCTGCATAATGATTATAAATTGAAGCTGCACCACCATACAAATGGCGGCCATTTTGAAGAACAAAAATCAAACCAGTAGTAAACGTTTGGAAGAACAGCTCTTCCAACTCTACCTCGCCAACAAGTGAGCGCAGTGACTCTATTACTTCCCCATTACGATTTGGCTCAATCGCGTCAGCAATAAAAATTACCATATCTAACGGATTCATTGCATCGCAAGCAATGGTATGAACAGCAATTGCATGCAAAACATCTTCGCTCAGCTCAGGGAAGATGTGAGGAAGTTCACAGGCTGCAAGTGGACCATGAAAGAAAGGCAAGCAGTCAATAGGAGCATCTTCAAGCTTAATGCCATAGTTGGTGGCGCGAAGCAAGGTCTCCTCATTATCAAGGACCTTATCCCAATCGTGCAAAAGGCCAGCTACTGTTGCCTCAAACGCATCAACGCCATAAACCTGCGCGAGCTTACATGCAGTTTTTGCTACCAGTGTCGAATGAACATAGCGCTTTTTCTTATCTTTCATGCGAGCTGCCAACAAATCATTAGCATGCTCTAAGAACTGGCGTTGTTCAGGAGAAAATGACATGAAGTATCCTTCTATTTTGAACCATCAACACGCTCAAACGCAGCATCTTGGTACAGGCCATTCTTTCGAATATAGCCAATAACACTCTCACTCGTAAGATAACGAATGGACTTACCAACAGACACGCGACTACGAATATTAGACGAACTAACCGCAAGCATAGGGATTTGAATATAGCGCACATCAAAATCAAGATTGGATTCATCGAGTTTTTGACGAGCTTGCTCTATATCATACCCAGGTCTTGTTGCTGCAATAAAGGTAGCAAGCCGAGAAAGACGTTCAGCATTTTTCCAGGTAAGAATGTCCAGCATTGCATCTGCACCGGTAATAAAATAGAGCTTTACGTTACTCGGATAATACTCACGCAATGCAGCAAGCGTATCTGCTGTATAGGTAATACCCTCGCGGTCTATCTCAAAACGAGATGCATCAAAAGCAGCATTAGCAGCTGTAGCCAACAATGTCATGGCATAACGATGCTCAGAGGATGTAACGTTGCGATCTTGTTTAAAAGCAGGTGAACCTGCCGGCATGAACAAAACCAAATCAAGATTCATCGACTCTCGAGCTTGTTCTGCGGTAACAAGGTGACCATAGTGAATGGGGTCGAACGTACCACCCATAATACCCAAGCGATACGTTCTATTTGGATCTACACCCAACTCTGGTAAGTGAATTTGATTGTAATCCATCGCTCCCCCAACAACTTATCTAAGCGAATTGATTAGCTAGAGCTTAGTCTTCGTCGTCAATAAATACCGGCTTGCGAGCGCAGCCGCACTGATCATCGACACATCCACAAGAAGGCTCGTCGTCCTTCTCGTCAAACTCAGGCAAAACATCGAGTTCATTTTCTTCACTAAGATCGATGCAAACAAAATCTGAAGGATCAAAGTGACCAGAAATCTCACCTAAATCGCCTGGAATCTCTTCGTCATCGTCGCCGAAGCCTTCATACTCGAAGCTATAGCCCAAGATACGAACCTCGTCGCCCTGATGTACGCCAGCCTCTGCAAGTGCATCATCGAGACCCATACGATCAAAGCGCGTCTGAAGATAAATGAGTGCCTCTTCATTTTCGAAGTCGGTCTGAATAACCATACGCTCAATTGCGCGGCCAGAAACACGCCAAACGTCAGAGGAAAGACGAGAAATAGTGAACTGCTTCTCGCGGCGCTGACGCCTAACTTCCCAGACCTGATCAAAGTCTTCGGTGGACTCAGTTGACTCAAGCTCACGACGAAGCTGAGAGACCTTCTCGCCACATGCAAGCATCAAAGAATTGAGACCCTGGCCCGTAGCAGCAGAAACTGCAAAGAACTGGTGTCCGTCCTCCTCTGCTGCAGCCTTAAGTGCACGAATACGATCCTCACAATCTGGAGCATCGCACTTATTTGCAACAACAATCTGTGGGCGATGAGCAAGGTCATTTGCATACTGCTCAAGCTCAGCGTTAATTACGTGATAATCCTCAACAGGGTCGCGACCCTCGTAAGAGCCCGTGATATCAACGACGTGCAACAACATTGCAGTACGCTCAATGTGGCGCAAGAACTGGTGACCCAATCCCTTACCCTCAGATGCACCCTCAATCAAACCAGGAACATCTGCAACAACATAAGAATACTCACCAGCACGAACCATACCCAAGTTAGGAACAATGGTTGTGAAAGGATAGTCTGCAATTTTTGGACGAGCAGCACTCATGCGCGCAATCAAAGAAGACTTACCAACGGAAGGCATGCCAACGAGTGCAGCATCTGCCATAAGCTTCATCTCAAGCTCAATCCAGTGGTCGAATGCAGGCTCACCGAGCTCTGCAAATGCAGGAGCACGACGAACAGAGGTAACGAAGTGGATGTTTCCACGACCACCATGACCACCTGGAGCTACAACTACGCGCTCGCCTGGGTGAGTCAAGTCTGCAATGTCATACAGAGGCTCTTGAGTCTCTGGGTCAAGCTCACGAACAACCGTGCCCAGAGGAACGCGCAGCTCAAGATCTGCACCATTCTTACCATGGCGACGAGAACCCTGACCGTGAGTACCGCGCTCTGCCTTGAAGTGATGCTTAAAACGATAATCAATTAAAGAAGAAAGCTGAGGGTCTGCAACAAGAACAACGTTGCCGCCGTGACCACCGTCACCGCCATCTGGACCACCCTTAGGAACATGTGCCTCACGACGGAAGGACATACATCCTGCTCCGCCATCGCCGCCCTTAACATTAATGCGGCTCATATCTGTAAACTGTGGCATAATTCACCATTCTCTTAGGTTTACAACCACCTATACGTCAAAAATACTAAACAGAAGTATCGCACAATTACAACGTTTAGTGTCTATTTAAACAAAAAGACCCCCGGATTTTAAGCCGAGGGTCCAAAGATAAGCATATCCGTAATGAAGGGTAAGGTTATGCGTTAACAACAGGGCGAACGTGAACCTTGCGCTTCTGGCCACGGGTGTAATCAACAACACCGTCGCAAAGTGCGAACAAGGTGTCGTCCTTACCGCGACCTACATTCTCGCCTGGGTGGAAATGAGTACCACGCTGACGAACGAGGATGGTGCCAGTAGTTACTTCCTGACCAGCAAAACGCTTGCAACCAAGACGCTGTGCGTGGGAATCGCGGCCGTTACGGCTAGAGCCGAGACCTTTTTTGTGTGCCATAGTATTTAAACCTACTCTCTAAACTCTAAACCGAATTTACTCGGAAACAACCTCAGCCTCTACAGCCTTAGGCTTGCGAGTACGGGTGGTTGCCTGGATCTTGGTGATCTGAAGCTTAGTGAGGTTCTGACGGTGACCCTGAAGCTTCTTGTAACCCTTGCGCTTCTTGAACTTGAAGACAAGCTGCTTGTCGCCCTTGAACTGCTCAACGATCTTAGCAGTTACCTTAGCCTTAGCGAGCTTAGCTGGATCGGTAATAACCTTCTTGCCGTCATTAAGGAAAACGACCTCGAGCTCTACCTTATCGCCAACATTGCCCTCGATCTTCTCAACAGCGAGGATCTCATCAGTGGTGACCTTATACTGCTTGCCACCAGTGCGAACGATTGCGTACATGTTTTTTACCCTTCATGCATCAGTTAATGTGCAACAGCCGAAAATAATACCAGTACAACTAGGAAAACGTCAAGGGAAAAAGGCGTTATTTCCGCAGCTTATTCACAAGAATCGCAGATTTATAAGCTATGTTCTACTGGCAAGAAGTTGCCTTGAATTTTACCTCTGACTCGCGTGGATGAGTCAAGGGCTTAGATAGTGTACCATCTTCATGCTCAATAAATTGTGAGATTTTATCAATTTCACAATGCACAAATAACTCTTTCTGAATTTGTGCGCCCAATGAGTTTTCTACCTCATTAATGAGCACTTCTGGACGAAGAGCTCCGGCATTAGAAGAACGCGTATTGAGAATTACCTCAAATACACCCTCATCAAGCTGAGAGAGCTGATAGTCAACCAGTGTATTTGCTACATTCATGCGTTTGGTTTTAGCACCACGTGCATATTCAATAAACTCATTTGCAGCACATGCGTCAAATGCTGCGGTAAATGTATCAAACGACATAGGAGCTGAGGTATCACAAGCCTGCGCACGTGCAGTAATTGTTACGCGATATTGAGCACGGGTAAGCTCTGCGGTAAGAGCTGGATTGTGCATATCGACATACCCTGCACACGTAGGCATAAGATCATGCGGAGAAGATGCCACAAGACGGTCCAAGATTTCATTGGCAGGAATATATTCTTCCAGCCACAAATCGAACCATTCATCTTCAGATGCGGTTCCACAAGGAACTGCGGCAGAATATGCAATGCGCATACGTGGCGAGAAGCCCTGCGTAATTGCATAAGGAAGATTTGCACGACGTACTACACGCTCAAGCGTATGTGCAACCTCAAGATGGCCCAAATAACGAAGACGGCCAAGCTTTGAGTAGCCTACGCGAACGCGAAAAGAACCAATAGCGCTAATTTCGCTCACCTACAATCACGTTATCGACGTGCAAGGTTGGGCAAACACCACAGCCTGCACAACTTGAACGCGTGCAGTCAGGAGTAGTTTCTGCATTCAAAGCCTTGCGATATTCACGCAACAAAAAGCCAGTAGATACGCCACAAGAAATGTGCTCCCAAGGAAGATGAGCATCGGTAGCATATGGAGTGTAAGCAACAGCCTGCATATCCAAACCTACAGCCTCGCCTGCCTCAAGCCAAGCCTCAAAATTGAACTGATCAGTCCAAGCGTCAAAGCGACAACCACGACGCCAAGCTTCGACAATTAATGGAGTAATGTCACGACCACCGCGAGACAAAACAGCCTCGAGGAATGACGTATCAGAGTCATGATAGTGAACACGTACAGCACGATTCTTTACAGAGTGCAACAAGAGCTGCTGACGACGCTTAACTTCACTCTGCTCAAGCTGACCACACCACTGGAAAGGTGTAGAAGCCTTAGGAATAAAGACGGAGCATGCAACGCCAACAGAAATGCCACCGCGCTGACCCTTAGGAACTAACTGCTGAGCCATCTCATATACATGGTCTGCCAAGCGTGCAATGCCGATAATATCCTCATCGGTCTCAGAAGGAAGACCTAACATGAAGTACAGCTTGACTCGACGCCAGCCTGCTTCAAAGGCAGCCTTAGTAGCACGATCCAAGTCCTCCTCGGTAACGTTTTTATTGATAACGTCACGAAGGCGCTGAGAACCAGCCTCTGGAGCAAAGGTCAAACCACCCTTTTTAGCACCAGCAACCTGTTCTGCCATGTCAATACCAAACGAGTCAAGACGCTGAGAAGGAATTGAAACGCGGATTCCTGAATCTGCAAGGCGCTCATTCAAGCGAGAAAGAATGCAAGCACACTCGGAGTGGTCAGTCGTTGACAAGGATGTCAACGAAACCTCTTCGTAGCCGGTCTTTTCAAGGCCACGAGAAACAGCGCTCACAATCATGTCAGGCGTACGCTCGCGAACAGGGCGATAGGTCATGCCTGCCTGGCAAAAACGACAGCCGCGTGCACAACCGCGCAATACCTCAATGTTGAGACGATCATGGACGAGCTCAGCATAAGGAACTACAGACTGTGGAAGCGGATTCGACTCAGAGAAGTTCTTACAAACACGCTTATAAATCTTTGCAGGAACGTTCTCGCCTGGCTTAGGAACGGTATAGCCATGAGGAGCATCCTCACTTTGTACAACTTCATACAAAGAAGGAACATAGACATTTTGAATAGTGGCGAGGCGACGAAGCATCTCTTCACGAGTTACACCAGCATCGCGAAGCTCACGATGCATCTGGCAAATCTCACAAATTGCCTCTTCTCCCTCACCAATTAAGATAAGGTCAAATAAATCTGCAAAAGGCTCTGGGTTATAAATAGATGGACCGCCGGCAATGATCAAAGGATCATCGAGTGTGCGCTCGGAACTAAAGAAAGGAATACCAGCCAAATCCATAGTCTCCAAGAAGTTCGTAGCAGCCATCTCATGAGGAACATGGAATGCAACACAATCAAATGAAGCAAGTGGAGCTGCGCCCTCAAGTGACAGCAAAGGAACATTTGCTTCACGCATGCGATCTGCCATATCTACCCAGGGCACATAGGCACGCTCTGCAGCAATATTATCTACCTGATTAAGATTGTGATACAAAATGGCCAGACCCTGATTAGGCAAACCAACCTCGTAGGTGTCTGGATAAACCAAGCAGCAGTGGTAATCTGCATCTGGCTTTAGTGCAGCTCCCCACTCATGGTTAATATATCGACTTGGCTTCTCTACATAAGGAAGCAATGGCTCGATTAACTCGAACTTATTCTCGTACTTAGTGCGCATAAAATACCTTCCGTATACGCGCTTTACGTTACAACAAACCTCTCAAGTGCGTACCTGAGAGGTTGCTAAATCATACTATATTTAATCTATACCGTGGATATCCAATTGCTAAACAGCAGCAATTGGAGCGGCTGCCTCAGAAGAATACACACGTAATGCGCAATCTTGATCTGCACGTTTATCCTTATAGAGGGCAACAAGACTCTGAAGGCGTTGTGTCACACCAGACCAGTCAAAGTCAGTTTGATAGAAAGCAAGAGCAGCCCTGCCCATCACATACGTACCAACGCCTGCAATTAAAGGACGAACAAGCCACTTGATATGTGGAGTATGAGGCAGAATCATACGAGCGCAGCCACGCAGTGCTAATGCAGAAGCAGCTACAGCTCCCATCTCATACAAACGCTCAAGGCCCATATCACGACCAAAAATCTGAGAGAGTTGCAACGTCATGCCAAGCTGCTTGATGGTCATTAAAGGAAAATCTGCTCCTGGAATAAAGAAGACAGCGCCCGTGACCATATTAGCAACAGTAGCATTTGCAACAATCTCATGCGCAGCAGCAATTCTCATAAAAGGAAAGCTTGCAGCAAAAGCCATCTGCTTTGATGTACGAGACAAAATCCAATGAGCAAGCTTTGACAACAACAAGGTCTTCTCGGAAGCAACAACACCACCCAAAATTGGCGTATCGCGCTCAATAAAAGGAAGATCCAAGCTTGACTCTGCAACGCAAACCGTAGGTACGCCAGAAATAGCAAGTGCATTGACCTTCTCGGCAAGGCCATCAGAGCCACCCGTTAAAACGATTGCAACATCTGTTCCTGGTTTTACAGACGGAATCTCATCACTAAGGCGCTCTACGCGAAGCAGCGCGTTGGTCTGCTGTGGAACGAACGCATCACGAATGGTCGTAATCAAAAAATCTGTTGCGGTATCATCAAGGTATACCGACAGACGAATAGACTCTTTGGAGCTCGCAGCTGTAGAATTGAACATTTTAGCTGCATCAATAAGCTGATCTGGAGAAAAACCCATCATGACCTCCCCTGCTATGCCGCCTTTGAACGATGGCGCCATACGGATTGAACGGTACCAATGATACAAAGCTGCATCATCATGGATGAAGAACCGAAGCTAATAAATGGAAGTGGAATACCAGTAATAGGCATCATGCCAATGCACATGCCAATATTTTCGAGAATCTGGAAGAGCCACATACCTACGATACCCGAAATCAGCAGTTTGCCATACACCGTCTCACACTTCATACCAATACGAATCGTAAAGATGAGCATCAAGAAGAAGAGAAGGACCAAAACAACGCTGCCGACAAAACCGAATTCCTCAGACAAGAGAGCAAATACAAAGTCGGTATGTGCCTCAGGCAAAAAGCCTTGGCCAGACTGAGTCGCATTGCCAATGCCCTTACCAAAGAAACCACCAGAGCCTACCGCAATCATAGACTGCATAAGATTGTAGCCAGCGCCAGATGTGTCAGCCTCTGGATCAATAAAGACAAGCAGGCGGTTCATCTGATAATCGCGCAAAAGCGAATTAGCATCGCCAACCAGCTGATCAACAATTGAGTCAGATGCCAAAACAATTGCAACAAAACCAATAAGCATTGCAATGGTTGAAAGCACCCATTCTTTGCGAGCGCCGCCCATCATAATGACAACGGCACCGCCGCATAAGACAACCAGCGACGAACCTAAGTCGCCCTGAAGAATAATTGCAACAAAAGGAATAGCGAGCATACCGCACAGCTTGGCATAGTCGCGAACAGTATCAATGCGACCGTTATACTGAGCGGTAATGGAAGCCATATAGAGCATAGTAATGAGCTTTGCAGCCTCTACCGGCTGAAACGTCAAGCCAATACCTGGAATCTTAATCCAGCCCGTCATGCCCTTAGCCGAATATGACAAAAATGGAACATAGGGCAAAAAGATGACGATAAGGTCTATAACAAGAAGAACCGTCGAAAGATTAGCGAACGTTCGATAATCAAATGACCACATAACAAAGGCAAAAACAAGACCGATAGCAATGCCCAACAAATGACGAGAAAGACTCGCATGGACAATTGAAAGTGATGCCGACCAAATGACAATAGCGCCATAGAGCAGCAACATGAGCGTAACGACAAGCAGAGGAATATTAATAATATCTGCAAAGCCCTTACGAACGCGGCTATTTTGAGCGTTTACCTTCTTAAGGCTCTTAGCTTTACTTCCCGCGGCAGTTGGATTCTGCGTATTTTTGCCCGAGGAAAATGCAGCAGATATATTTGATAGTTTCGATAATTGAGAAATCATATAATCGTGCACACTCCCCTCTTAGTCACCAACTGAATCAGAAATAGCAGCTTCATCAGCTACACCATAAATCTGACCAAGAACTTCTCGGACAGCATGAAGTGCAGTTGCTGCACCGCCACCTGCGCGCTCAAGCATAGCAACACATACATACTGAGGATCTTCAGCAGGACAATATGCAGCAAACCATGCGTATGCATCTCCGCCGTCTTTCTCGCCCGTACCCGACTTACCACATACGGTAACAGGCAAAGAATCGAAGTGAGATTTAACCGTGGCTGACGCATTGTAAATTACGTCGTGCAAGCCAGCTTGAACGAGCTCAAGATTTGCTTGATTGTTTACCTTGGCTTCAAGGCGCACTTTAGGCTCATAGCTTACAGCATCGCCCGATCCATCACGCGAAATGATTGACTTCAAAACATGTGGCGTCATCTCTACGCCACCATTAGCAATACCGGCATACACCATTGCCATTTGCATAGGTGTTACCAAAATATCGCCCTGACCGATGACCAAGTTACACATGTCACCAGCATTCCAAGCACGATCAGACTCGCTGTAATCCTTAAACCACTCATTTTTCCAAGCAGCATCAGGGACACGACCTTCAAGCTCACCATTAAGGTCAATGCCTGTGGTAGATCCCAATCCCCACTGACGATACGTATCTTGCAAACCGTTAGGCGTATCACAGTAGAAGAACGACTTACCAATCTCATAAAAGACCGGGTCGCAAGAAACTGCAATACCCTGCTGCAAAGTCAAGGTGCCGTGACCATCATGGTCCCAGCAATACTTACCATTTGCTTCGCCAAGGCCTGTCCAAAAACCCGTGCAAGTAACGGTATCAGAAGGAGACACCAAGCCGTACTCTAAGCCAGCAATTGCCGATAAGGGCTTGATCGTGGACGCAGCAACATATTGACCAGAAATAGAACGGTTATATAAAGGCAATCCGTTCTTCTCGTCCTGCATAAACTCCCAAACATCTGCAGTAATACCGCCCGTAAAGACAGTAGGATCGTAGGAAGGAGCGTTTGCAAGACCGAGGATTTCACCGTTTTTGCAATCGAGGCAAATGCAGGTACCGCAACCGGCTTCCATAGAATTCATTTGCTTTGCAATTTCTACGCCCTTAACAATGCCGCGCTCGCAAGCCTTTTGAATCTCAATGTCGATTGTCAGCTTAATATCAGAGCCAGATTGAGGAGGTGTAGATCCAGAAACATCGGTAACGCCACCACTTGCATCGACCATAACAGTTTGCGTGCCGCGAATACCTTGAAGCGCATGCTCATAACGAGCCTCAACGCCCGCTTGTCCTACAACATCGCCCGGTTGATATTCAATTGCAGATTTATCTTTTTCAGCTGCAGCATCAAGTTCTTCCTGCTGCTCGCGCGTAATATTGCCCGTATAACCCAATACGTGAGCCGCACTTGAACCAAAAGGATACTCACGCATTGAACGCTCAGCGATAACCACGCCATCAAATTGAGCTGAGTGCTCCTTAATATAGGCAACCGCCACACGAGAAACGTCCGTGACAATCGTATGAGGAGACTGAGCACCCTCGGTATTGTCTTGAATCTTTCGACGAACAGCAACGTAAGGCATGCCCAAAACATTTGCCAGGTGGCGAACCTCAAGCTCATTGTTTGCGACATCTGCATAAGCACAAACAGCAAGAGATGGTCGATTACGAACAAGCTCCACGCCATTACGGTCGAGAATACGACCGCGCATTGCAGGCGTGGTAACCGTACGCGTTCTATTAATTTGTGCCATTTCGTCATAATGATCTGAAGAGACCATTTGCATGGTCCACAGCTTGGCAATTAATGCCGAAAATACTACACCTACAGCTGCCGATAAGCCCATAAAGCGATGCTTAAAGGCTACCTGTGGTGTATTGCCCTCACCCTCAGATGCGCGTGGCGCAGCAGTCTTTGTCGAAACAGAATACGGGCCAGAGTAACCACGCATAAAAAAGAGTGAGGCGATAATTACGGCAACAAAAACGATGCCGGCTATGACAACAATAAGCTGGGCATCCATAAGCAACTACCTAATCGACCTAAATCGCGTACCGCCAGCTCGGCCAGCAAAACCCTGACCCATATCGGTACGAGAAAGAATAAACATAAAAGGAATTGCAAAAAGCGCAGTGATAACACCAGTCATAAGACCGTGAATAAATACAGCCTGCACAAAAGAATGCTCAACATGAAGCATCAGAAGTGCAACTCCATATAACATATTTGAAGCAATGGAGACCGCAAATGTCATTTTGATTGCATCTACGATCTGCTCAACAACACGATTACGCTCAGAAGAGCCGAGTACAAAACCAATAACGGTGAGCAACAGCATCATAAGACCCATAGGTGACGATGTTGTCAGATCATAAAACAAGCCAGCAAAAAAGCCGGTACAACAACCGTAGCGAGAACCGCCAATCAAAGCGACTGACACGGTCAGAATCATCATGAAATTAAGTGCGCCGCCCAAAATATGAATGTGAGGAGCAAACATCAACTGCAATAAAGCACAAATAATTGCAAGCATCGCAATTACACGATGGTACTTATACTTATCGCGAATTTCCATGTTCTAACCTCCTACTCACTTGAGGAATCATCGGTGCTCGTGTCTTCATCAGATGGCTCTGCGTCATCCTTTGGTTTTACTGGCTCACCGCCAGATGGATTACTATTAGCGCTCGCTACATCTTCTTCAGTTGCACGCTGTTCTTGAGTCAACGAAGTAATAATGAGAACCTCTTCAAAACTCTCTGCATGAGCAAATGGTTCAACGATAATTGAGTAGTACAGAGCATTATCTGCCTTATCGACAGCGATAACGCGACCCAAAGGCAAGCCTTTAGGATATACTCCACCCAAACCAGAGGTAATAACCAAATCATCAATTTGTACTAACGCGTCAGCTGGAACATAATCCAAGCGCAAGGTGCCGTCAGGCTGACCATTGAGCATGCCCTGAGCGCGCGTAGATTGAATCATTGCAGAGACGCCAGAGTTCTCATCGGTAAGCAAACGAACAGTAGCGCTATTAGGAGAAACCTCAACAATTTGACCAATAACACCAGCAGAATTCGTAACAGGCATATTTACGGTCAAACCATCAAGCGTTCCCTTATCAATGGTTACCGTCTTTGACCAAGCGTCTGCCGAAGCACCATTAATACGTGCAGCGGTAGACTGGAGCTGATAGGTAGATTGAAGGCCGAGAAGCTCCTCAAGGCGACGTGCGTCAGAGCCTGCTTCTTGCAATTCGATTACCTGTGCCTGAAGTTCTGCATTTTCTCGCTTAAGCTCACTCAATGTTTTGTCATCTGCAGTAAGGTTTGAAGCAACATTGCTTATGCTGGTAAAGGGAGAAACAACTACAGCGCCCACCATGCGAACAGGTGACGTAACCGTAGTTACACCAGCTCGTATGGAGTGCAAAATGCCGGTATCGCCCTCACGCAAAAACATAGTGAGCGTAAGAAACGATATCATGCAAAAAACAATCAACGGGCGTAAGCCCGATGATTGTTTACGTTTAATTTGTGCGCTATAGGTGTGTTTACCTTGCAAGAAAAACTCCTAAAGGTAAGAAAAAGGTACTAGTTACCCTGTACAAAGCCACCATCGAATGCATTGGCCTCAAGTACACGAGCACAGCCATTAACAACATTTTCAAGAGATGTTGGGCTTACGTTAACGGGAACTCCCGTTTCATCACGAAGTCGAACATCAAGACCACGCAAGAATGCGCCGCCACCCGTAAGCAAAATACCGTAGTACATAAGGTCTGAAGCCAAATCTGGTGGAGTTGCATCTAATGCATCCTTAACAGCCTTACCCATTTCATCGAGTGGCTTGTTTAATGCACGACGAATCTCCTCAGATTCAATACGTACGGTCTTTGGCAAACCAGTAATAACGTCGCGACCATTAACCTCAACGTCAAGCTCATCCTTCAAAGGAACTGCAGAGCCAACCTTGATCTTAATGTCCTCAGCGGTGCGCTCACCGATTGCCAGGTTATAAGCATCGCGAACGTGAGCCAAAATAGCCTGATCAAACTCATCGCCAGCAATACGAATAGACTGAGATACAACAATGCCACCCATTGCAATAACTGCAACCTCGGTAGTGCCGCCACCTACGTCTACAACCATGGAACCAGTAGGCTCTTCTACCGGCAAATCTGCACCAATAGCTGCAGCCATAGGCTCTTCGATCAAATAAGCCTGGCGTGCACCAGCAGAAATAGTTGCCTCAAAAACAGCGCGCTTCTCTACAGAAGTAACACCAGAAGGAACGCAAACAACAACACGAGGACGTGGGGTCCATGGATAGCGCTTCTCGGAAGCTTTATCGATGAAGTAACGAAGCATAGCCTCAGTTACGTCAAAGTCTGCAATTACGCCATCCTTCAGCGGACGAACAGCCACAATGTTGCCTGGGGTACGGCCAAGCATGCGCTTAGCATCGACACCGACAGCCAAAATACGCTCATCATTTTTATCAATTGCAACAACGGAAGGCTCACGAATAACGATGCCCTTGCCTCGTACTGCAACAAGTGTATTAGCAGTACCCAGGTCAATAGCTAAATCGCCGCCATATTGTCCAAAAAACGTTTCAAACAGAGAAGAAAACAATGCGACTCCAAAAATTAAAAAACATGCATTTAGTGATAAAAGTTTAGACTATCTTAATAGCTAATTCTCATAGAGAAGTCTCTGGTTGAGTAATCTACATAAGTCAAAACTTAAATAGCATACTATGCAACAGGTTCTTCTCCGGAAACCTCAGACTCATCCGGTGTTGCAACATCAGAATCATCCACAGAAGGTGCAGCGTCTGGCTGAGCAACAGTTGCACCCTCACCATCGGAAGCAAAGTCAAGGCGCAATGAGGTAACAACCCAACCAATACCATCACGAATAAAGGTAGCCTCATAAGACTGGGTGCCACCACGCTCAAGGGTAACCTTTACATGAGCGGTAGCCTCAGTCATACCTGCATCCATTGCATCAATTACAGGAGTTGCACCAGATGGAATGGAAGACACAATCAAGGTACGTGTCTCATCGTTGAGCTCTGCAGCCAAGAAATCATCGGTATTTGCTTCTTGAGTTACTGCCTCAAACAAGCCATCCAATACTTCTTGCTGTGATGGATAGCCATAGCCCTTAGTAAAGGCGTAACCTGCACCGCCACACAAAATAATTAAGAGAATAACGATGACCAAAAAGATCTTAAGGCCAACATGGCGGTGGCGGCGACGAATCTTAACATCGGACTTCTCGTTTTGAATCATCTCAGACTCAGACAACGTAAAGAAGCCGGTGTCAGATGGATCTGGCATAAAGTTACCAGTCTGTCCCATAGGATCCAAAGGATCAACCATAGCTGCAGTACCAGAAACCAAACCAGCGCTACCCATTGCCTGCTGAGCCTGCTCGTAATCAAGCTGAGCCTGACCAGAAAGTACATAGGTGCCATCTGCAAGTGCTGCATTAAAGTTATCAAGTGCGTCGGAAGGGCGCTGAGCTGCCATGTATGCGCTGCCCAATGATGCCTGCAATGCGTGAACATCATCCTTAGGACCAGCAAAATCCAAAGCAGTACGGAACGACTCAACTGCATCCAATGGACGACCAAGCTCTATAAAGCAAGAACCCAAAGAAGCCAATGCTGCTGCAGGAGCAGGATTGTGCTGATCGATAGCAGCCTGACGATAAGCCGCACCTGCCTCAGCATAATTACCAAGCTTAAACTGTGCAGCACCCAAAGCAGAATATGCCTTAAATGGAGTTGGATAGCTCGTGTCGCCAACAGCATGCTGGAATGCCTCAACAGCAGACTGCAAATCGCCACAAGCAACTAATGCACGACCCTGATTTGTAAACAATGCACCAACATGACCATACGTAGTGTCAGACAATGCATTAGCATATGAAGCCGCAGCCTGCTGATACATGCCCATCTTCATGAGACAGTTGCCCATAAGATGGTCAATCTCTCCAACAAATTGGTCATTTTCTTTAGCAGCTGCAAAAAGCTGAACAGCAGTAGCAAAATCACGTGCCTTATAAGCTTCTTTAGCTTGATTAAGCAATTGAACGTTCACATCTGCTCCTATACATCAAAATAAAAAGAATTATGCCTCGTGGGTAATCTCTACATGCTCAATAACGTCGCCTGCACGAAGCTGGGCGATAACATCCATACCCTCTTGCGTAGTACCAAATACCGTGTAGCCAGAATCCAGTGAGTGCTGTGCGCCAAGGCAGAAATAGAACTGAGAACCAGCAGAGTTTGGATCCATAGAACGAGCCATAGCCAAAGCACCATCAACGTGAGAGTTGCGAGGATTGGTAGCAAACTCAGCACGAATGCGATAGCCAGGACCACCAGTACCAGGCATACCATCGTAGCCAGGACGACCAGATGCAACCTGCTCTGGAGTCATATCACGAGTATTAGGGCAACCACCCTGAATAACAAAACCAGGAACATAACGGTGGAACTTCAAGTCATCATAGAAGCCTGCAGATGCAAGCTCGCAGAAATTAGCAACGTGAATTGGAGCACCCTCGCAGTCAAACTTAACCTTAATCGTACCCTTAGAGGTAGTAAAAACTGCACCCTCGTCGCCAGCAAGCTGATACTCAGGGGTATACATTGGATCTGCAAACATAAAGCTCTCCTTATAAATGAAACTATCTTTATTAGTTTACCAGCAAATAGGTACTCTATAAAACTAATAAAGAGACACTACACAATTACAAAGCACTACAGGGGCTTCTCGGTAGGAGCCCACTGAAGCAGATATTGATTGTATTGAAGGCGATTTTGATCCTCACCATGCTCGTCTAAACAATCACGAAGTGGCTGAGTAATCTCGCTCGTATGCTCTGATAGCGAAACACCTTCATCAAATGAAAGCGAAATATCCCAGGACTGACACATGGTATCGGCCATACCGCGCATCCAAGATGCAAGTGAAATCAAGTGCTCGATATCATCGCCATAGACACAATCCTGAGGAAGATTGAGTGTTGAAAGCTCCTCAACTGTTGTATCGCACAAGTCACGCAATGCATATGCCGGAGCCGCAGACTCCATTCGCTTATCTTTATCGTAGGCAATGTAGTAGCCATTATAAAGCGTAATTACCTCGCCATAGCTCTCTTTGAATCCAACAATGCGCTGGTAGATAGCATCAAGCTTTACAAATACCTCATCGTTAGTGAGTATACGATCTTCGTCAACCGGAGTGCCGAGCGCGGCTCCTGCCTGAGAGCTCGGATTATCATCACGCTGTGGGAATACCTCTTGCGCCTGCTGTTGCAGCTGATCCCAAAAACCAGGCATGACACCAAGCGGATCTTGCGTTACAAAATAGATGCCACAGCCTACAAGAAAACCTACAACAAACAGTGCAATAAGCCGAGAAGTACGTTTCTTTTTCTTCTTGTGACAAAGCTCGTCTTGCTCTTGCATGCTCCGCGTAAAGCGAACATTATCTGCAGCCTCTGTCTTAGGAGATACGCTATCGCCTAAAGGAGTCAATATATTAGTAGCATTTGGATCAAGCGTCGGTGAAGGCAAATTGCAGAGATGCTGACGCTTTGCTGCAAGCTCCAAATCTTCATTAGTAATCGCACGAAAGTTCGAAGTATTACCAGAAGCCAAGTCCTTAGCTGCAGACTGAGTCGACAAAATTGTAGGAGCTGGGCGACCGCACTTTGGACACAGACGATCTCCAGGTTTAATGCGCGCGCCACAGCCCTCACAAAATACTATGTTGTTTTCGACAGTTGTATATCCCGTATACGTCTTGCATACAGGACATACAACTTCATCATCATTAAGTTCAGCGTTACAGTTAGAACAAATTTTTGACATCTATTAACCTTCAGAAGTCATTAAACCGCGTAAAACAAAAGGAAGAATGCCGCCAGCAGAAAGATATGCACCTTCGGTAGGTGTATCAACGCGAATCTGAGCCATAAACTCAATCTCGCTGCCATCTGCACGCTGCGCATGAACAGCCACCGTTGCAGGTGCAGGCATACCATCAGAAAAATCTACAGCGTCGATTGAGAAGACTTCACTACCATCAAGACCCAAGGTCTGAGCATTTTCTCCCTCAAGATACTGTAATGGAAGGATACCCATACCAATAAGGTTTGAACGATGAATGCGCTCAAAACTCTCTGCAATCACAGCCTTTACACCTAACAAAGCTGGAGCTTTTGCAGCCCAATCGCGAGAAGAACCAGAGCCATAGAGCTTACCTGCAAGAATTACCAAGCCATCACCATGCTCGGAAGCTGCACAAGCTGCATCAAAAATGCTCTCAATTTCGCCAGTGTAAGGATTGCGCGTCCAACCGCCAACCTTACCTTGAGCCAAGGCATTTTCAAGCTTAACGTTAGCAAAGCAACCGCGCATCATAATTTCGTGGTTACCGCGACGTGAACCATACGTATTAAAGTTCTCACGCGCAACGCCGCGCTCAAGCAAATAACGAGCTGCAGGAGAATCGTCTGCAATAGCACCGGCAGGTGAAATATGATCGGTAGTTACAAAGTCACCAAGCTTTGCCAGACAGCGCAAACCAGAAAGCTCATATACGGCAGAAGCATCATCCATATGATCGAAGTAAGGAGGATTGCGAACATAGGTAGAATCCTCATCCCAAGTAAAGGTGGATGCAGCATCTACCTGCAATGCCTGCCAATGAGCATCGCCTGTAAACAAACCGCGAGCAGTCTCATCAAAAATATCGGTATCAACACAAGTTGCAAGCAGCTGCGATACTTCCTGTGCAGATGGTAACAAATCTGCAAGATATACCGGACCGGACGCACCTTCACATACTGGCTCTTCGTCAAGATTAATATCCATAGTGCCAGCCAAAGAATATGCAACAACGAGTGCAGGCTGCGTCAAATAGTTCTGAGATACATCTGGAGAAATGCGACCATCAAAGTTGCGATTGCCACTCAAAACACTCGTAAGTTCGCACGTATCACTCAGCTCATGCATCTCAGGGAAAATCTCACCAGAGTTACCAATGCAGCTCATGCAACCGTAACCACAGGTATCAAAACCAACCTCTGACAATGCATCCAACAAACCAGCACGCTGCAAAATAAGCGTTGTAGCATGAGAACCTGGAGCCAATACCTTCTTGACATATGGCAAAGGCTTGCAGCCAAGACGTGCTGCATTGCGAGCTACAAGACCTGCAGCAATCATCATGGCAGGGTCAGTCGCAGTCGTGCAGCTTGTAATTGCAGCAATTGCGAGTGCACCATGAGAAAGCTCAAAGTCCTTCTCGGCAGAGGTGATTGAAAATGCTTCATCAAGATTCCTGCCACGCTCAGAAGCAACCGTCTCAAAACGCTGAGGAAGCGCATTGATGTCGACGCGATTATGTGGACGAGAAGGACCTGCAAGCGTTGGCTTAATCTCGGACAAATTGATATCGATTACGCGAGAAAATACCGCGTTGTCGCGTCCTCCAAATACACCCTGTGCAGTCAGATATGCCTTTATACGTGCGGTTTCTTCCTGAGAATGACCCGTGAGATTAAGCTGAGCCAAAACCGTATCATCTGCAGGGAACAGCGTTGCCGTAGCACCATATTCTGGCGTCATATTAGAAATGGTTGCGCGCTGGGTAGCAGAAAGCTGAGATAGGCCCTCACCAAAGCACTCAACAAGGCAGCCAACAACGCCAGCTGCGCGCAGGCGCTCTGCAAACGTCAAAGCAACATCCATTGCAGAAGCTGCACCATTGAGTGAGCCGGTCAAGTGAACACCAACAACGCTTGGAACCTTCATGGTAATTGGCTGATTGAGTGCTGCAGCTTCAGCCTCAATACCGCCTACTCCCCAACCCAAAACGCCCATACCATTTGCGGTGGTCGTATGAGAGTCGGTGCCAACAAGCGTATCAAAGCACAAGACTGCAGGAGTATCGTCTGCCGTTGCACGCTGAGCTACAACATCGCAGAAACGCTCAATATTCAACTGGTGGCAAATGCCTACTCCAGGAGGAACAATGCGCACATTATCAAAGCTCTTTGCGCTCCACTTAAGGAACGAAAAACGCTCTGCGTTACGCTGTGCCTCAATTGAATGATTGGTCTGAGCTGCATCCTTTGTACCAACAACATCGGCAGTAACCGAGTGATCAACAATCAACGTGCAAGGAATCTGAGGGTTGATCGCCATAGGATCGCCCCCGCGCAAAGCTGCTGCATCACGCATTGCAGCAAAGTCAACAAATACTGGCACGCCAGTAAAGTCCTGAAAAAGCACGCGTGCAGGCATAAACTCAATCTCGTCACCAGCACGGCCCTCAAGGCCTGCCTCAACAATTGAACGTGCCATTTGCTGCGCGAGCTTCTCGTCAGAAACACAACGCAAAACGTTTTCAACTAAAACAACAAGGCTGACAGGGAGCTTTTCGATACCCTCGATACCATTAACATCACAATAAGAAAAAGTATCCTGCGAAATCTGCAGCTGCGCATAACGAGAGTGCGTCATAGTCGAGCCTTTCTGAGTAAAACGAATGCAAAACATGATAGAAAATGAGCTGATTGATTCACAAAAGAATGCAACCAGCTCAAATATTATAAATTATTACGGCCAAAACTCCGATAAGGTTTACAGAGTCTTAAGCTTTATCAGAAGGCCGAGAAGGACGCTTAGAGCGCGCATGACTCATATCAATATGAATACCTGCATCCGTCTTGCTCATACGACGACGAGCAGTTGTTGTAGCAGGCTTCTCAACCTTTGTTGCGGGCTTCATAACTGCTGGTACAGCCTCTGGCTTTGATACAACAGTATCTGAGCGATTGTCCTCAACCTGAGTTGGCGTTCCTGACGTTTTTCCAACAGAGCCAGAAATACTATGAGCCTTGATCGACTTAGCTACATCATGATGGTGAGTCTTTTCTGGGGCAGCAAGCATTGCTCGAGGGTCATGTTTGATTGTCAGACCCAAATCTTTAGCAGCACGGCGCGCAGTCTTTTTCACAGCCATCGACTGCTGAGTATCGGTAATACGCCTAAAGAGCTTATCGATCGTCTTTGCAGACCAAGACTTCTCACTAGAAACACGGCGCTGCTGCGTACGTGACATATGAACCTGAACGCCACGAGAGAAACGCGACTCAACACGACGCGCCAATACAGACGTGTGATTGTCAGGATGATCGAGAATGTCAGCAAATTCGACATAGAGCATCAAGCCCAAGAAGCAGCACGAAACCATAGGTGCTACAACAATAAAGGTCATATCTGCCAGGCTAAACAAATTAGGGAAGAAAACAACACCTAACGTAAAGCCCATCGAACAAAAACCAAACAGAGCGCGGCGGAGAATATTCCATGGATGACACAGGCGCCAAATGAGAGCCAGGCCAATAGTTGAAGTGGTCATTAAACACAAGGTTGAAAATTGCGTATCGGTGTAATGGAACAGATGCGCAATTAACATAACAACAACCGTAGTTAAGACAACCGTCAGCGAGGCAGGAATAGTCTTTTGCAAGACATTGGCCATAAAGTTGCCCTTAACGCGTTGGCGATTAATCTCGAGCGCCAAAACAAAAGAAGGAGCGCCAATGCAGAAGAACTCAAACAACGTCATCTGAATTGGCTGGAATGGGTATGGCGGTACAAAAATGCAAATAGCGGCCAACGCCATCGAGAACAGTGTCTTAGTTAAGAACAGTGATGCAGAACGCTGAAGGTTATTAATAGAGCGTCGTCCCTCAACAACCACAGCAGGCATTGAAGCAAAGTCGTTGTTAATCAAAACAATCTCAGAGACGTTACGTGCAGCGTCAGAACCTGCTGCCATAGCAACAGAGCAGTCAGCCTCTTTGAGTGCCAAGACATCGTTAACACCGTCGCCCGTCATCGCAACCGTGTGACCATGGGCCTTTAATGCCTGCACCAATTCACGCTTCTGCTGAGGTGTTACGCGACCAAAGACGTGATACATCTCTGCTGCACGATTAATCTTTTCTGGTGTGTCAAGCGTTGTAGCATCAACGAACTTCTCGGCACCAGGAATGCCAACCGAGGCAGCAATTTTAGATACCGTACGAGGATCATCGCCAGAAATTACATTGAGCGTAACGTCTTGCTCGCAGAAGTACTTGATGGTCTCTGCGGCAGACGCACGCACTTCATCGGCAATGGCAATAAAGCCCAAAGGACGAGCCTCGCCTATCATCTCGCCATCGTCAGTAAAGCCATCAACTTGAGCTACAACCAAAGCGCGGGCAGACGAAGCAAGCTCATTAATGAGCTCTTCGTGACGAGCAAATTCGTCCTCAGAGAGCACAAACTGAGACGCTCCCAAGACATACGAGCCCTCATCAAAGGACGCTCCACTCCATTTTTTAGCTGACGAGAAGGGCACGCTCCGGCGCGTCTTATATGTTTTAACTGACTGTTTGTCATAGTGAGACAACAGTGCCTTGCAAGTTTCGTTTGCATCCTCACTTGTGGCGATTGCAATACTTGATAAAACCCTGTCAAACTGATCTGCGTCAATTCCTTCAAGAGGATACGTTCCAGACAAGCTCATAGCACCCGTTGTAATGGTGCCCGTTTTATCAAGACACAGCACGTCAACACGAGCAAGCGTCTCGATGCAATAGAGTTGCTGAGCCAAAACCTTACGACGCGCAAGACGCATCGTCGAAATAGCCAAAACCGTAGAAGTAAGCAGTACCAGGCCCTGTGGAATCATGCCGAGAAGGGCCGCAACCGTAGTAAGAATTGCATGACTAATATTGCCACTATCTTGATAGGTAGCATAGAAAAGCATGAAGCCCAATGGAATCATAACGACCGTTGCAAAGCGCACAATAGCATTGAGGGAGTTAAGAATTTCAGAGTTGACCTTCTTAACATACTTGGCTTCATTATTGATCTTGGAAACATAATTGTCTGCGCCAACATGAATGACACGCGCATAGATGCGACCCGAGTCTACAAATGAGCCAGACATCAGCTCACTGCCCTCAGTCTTGCGAATCAAATTAGATTCACCAGTAAGTAACGACTCATTGATGTTTGCATCACCAGCAACAACAATTGCGTCAGATGGAATCTGATCACCACGGCCAAGTTGAATGATGTCATCCAGCACAATTTGATCTACATCAATCTGCTGAATCTCACCGTCACGCAATACGTGAGCATGGACACTCGTAAGCAGTGTGAGCTTATCGACCATATGCTTTGAGCGAAGCTCCTGCACAATACCAATGAGCATATTACAAATGACAACGCCCATAAACATAACGTTGCGCCACTCACCAGTAAATATAACCATGAGTGCAAGGCAGGCATTAATAGCATTAAAGAGCGTGCAAATATGCTCAAAGATAACTTGCTTTATTGATTTAGTTTCGAGATTAACGTTAACATTAATTTGTCCCTCAGCAACGCGCTGAGCAACCTCAGCCGAAGTAAGGCCAACCAGGCCCTGGGGCAAATTCGTAGCTTCATTCGTACTAGCAGTCATTGATGACCTTCCATAAGCAAGATCATCCACGAATTTGAACTAGGTATGATCTTGAAGAAATACCATTGCATCACGGGTGCCCCATGTTGGATTCGAACCAACGGCCTTCTGCTCCGGAGGCAGACGCTCTAATCCCCTGAGCTAATGGGGCTCAAGTATTGTTCAAGTATACCCAAGTACTCAGACACTCAAATATAAGGGTATTAAAAACTGTTGATTATTCAAAAGTTAGTCTTATTAAATAAAATTATTAGCGTACTTTACGCAGATAAAGTACTATCTCACTTTTCAAAAACAAAATCAAGGTAAATGGTTTTTTCACAGTAGTATTCTTTACCTGTCTTTTGTATACCTATATTTCTAACGTCTATCGTGCACAATCGACCGCTCATCACAACTAAACTACCGCCTACCAAATGGGATACTCTAAGAGCTAGTTTACATTTTTGTAACAATTCCTTAATAGTTTATTCATCATTGTGTTGATTAAGCCTTAAACCATCAGAAATTATGCAAATTTGTATCTCAAAATGTATACAACCATACACAACGTTGATTGAAAGCCTTCTATACATTCCTTAAGCTTTAATCATCCAATTTATTCATGCCTTAAGTGAAAAGAGGAACGCATGAATTCAAACGTAAGCCGTCGCGACTTTATTAAGGGTTCAGCACTTGGTGCAGCAGCACTTGGTGTTGGCGGTGTTTCCATGGGCCTTACCGGCTGCGGTGGAAACGGCAATCTTGCAGAAATCACCTTTGAGAACGTAACTGAGTCTCTTGAGGGCCTTCGTTTTGAGGGCAACATGATTTCTATGACCGAGGAGCGCAGCTTTAAGGTAACTGTACCTTTCGAGGGCAAGAGCGTAGAAGACATCCAGGGCCTCATTGATGGCGACAAGATTTCTTGGACTCTTGCACGTGAAGCAGGCTCTCAGGATCCTGAGCTTTGGCCACACCAGTACCTCGGTGGTGCTCTTGACGAGTGGATGACCGTTCCTTCTGTAGTAGCAGAATCTCAAAATATGTTTGAGATTACCAATCTTGCTGCTGAGGACATTGATGGTGTTGCAAGCCTTGTTATGACCATGGACTGCAAGATGCTCTACGGCATCGATGGTATCGACAATCGTGACCGTCGTCTCGTCCGTAACTCCATGCTCGACTATCACGGTGAGTACACTCTTACCTGTGTTGCAAACGGCAAAGATGTAGCTGCATGCCCAGTACAGATGCGTGCATATGACTACTATCGCACACAGGATGACATCATCGCTGAGATTGATGATATTGCAGCAGAGTGCAACGAGAATGGCATCTTTGCTAAGGTTGAGCAGATTGGTCACTCTTGCGAGGATCGCCCAGTCAAGGCAGTCTTTGTATGCAAGCAGGAGTCCGATCTTGACGACTACCTCGCACTTGTAGAGCGCGCAGAGTCTGATCCTGCTGCTGTTCAGGCAGAAATTGCCGAGGGCAAACTCTCTTACAAGATTCCTATGGTTTACTCCAACATTCACCCAGATGAGATTGTTGGCTGCGACGGTGTTATGGAATTCTTCCGCCGCATCGCTAAGAACGAGCCAATTTCTTACAAGGCTATCGCTTCCTTAACTGAGGCTGGTACTACTAAGCTTCACGAAGAAATGAAGGAAGATAAGAAGGCATGGTCTTCTCTTATCGGCGATAAGGTAACCGGCGTAGGCTACATCCAGGGTGACGGTATCCGCAATCCTTACTACGAGGATATCGAGGATCGCAATCCAGATATCGCAGTTGACCTTTCTCCAGAGGAGTTCGCTCAGTATTACAACCTCGAGGATCGCACCTTTGATATTTCTGCAATTCTCGACGATGTCTTCTTTATTCTCGTTCCTTCCGAGAACCCAGATGGCCGTTATCACAACACCCGTACCTGCGGTCACGGCTTCGACCTCAACCGCGATAACACCTATCAGCTCATGCCAGAGGTTCAGGCAATGACTGGTCTTATCGCTAAGTGGAACCCAATCTCCCTCCACGAGATTCACGGTTACTACTCTCAGTTCCAGGTTGAGCCATGCTCCCCTACTCACGATCCAAACAATGAGTATGACCTCTTCATTGACGATGCACTTCGCGAGGGCGAGGCATTCATTTCTACTGCTATCGCTAACAACGCTGGTATCAACTCTGTTCAGATGCCAATGCGTGACTACCTCTGCGTTCAGGAAGACGGTTCCGTATTCTGGGAGGAGCCATTCGACGACCTCACCTCTGCATACACCCCACAGTATGCAATGCTTCAGGGTGTAAACGCATACACCGTTGAGCTTCCATTTGGTAACCAGGATGCTGTTGAGGCTATCACCTACGGCTTCATTGGCAATGCCGCATTTATCGCTGAGAACAAGGATGTCATGTACACCAACCAGCTCGAGCGTTATCGCCGCGGTATTGAGAACATCGACACCAACAATGTTCGTAAGTGGTATGTAAGCCAGGACGACATTGAGGGCGCATGTGCAGACGAGTTCCGTCCACGTCACGCCGAGAATGGCAACTTCTTTGCTGAGGCATATGTCATTCCTATGGGCGCAGACCAGAAGAACCGCCACGCAGCTTCCGATATGATCGACTACCTCATCCACAACGATGTTAAGGTTCAAAAGCTCAACGCTGACGTTACCCTTCCTGCAAACAGCTTCCGTGGTGAGCTCAACTTCCACGCTGGCGACATGCTTGTTGACTTCCACCAGGCAAAGCGCAATATGGCTAATACCGTACTTGACACCTTGCTTGTAGTAGACGACTGGAGCGGCTTGTATTCCGAGCCTGTTACCAACTTCCCTTACTTCCGTGGCTTCGATGCTGTTCAGGTTCTCACCCCAGGTGCATTCGAGAATGCAGACACTGAGGCTGTAACCGAGGCTCCAGCAGTAGAGTCTGTAGTTGAGGGCGACGGCGACGCAGCAATTCTTCTTAACAACGGTCTCGACGCAATCCAGGCTGTAAATGCTCTTCTCGCTGACAAGAAGAATGTTGGTATCATCACCGAGGGTGAACTTGCTGGTAACTATGTAATGTCTGCATCTGATCTTGATGCTGTTGCTTCTGAGTATGTACTCAACGCAACCAAGACTTCCGAGCTTCCAGCTGCAAAGAAGATTACCCCAGGTATCAAGGCATATGTTCCAGGCTTTGCTCCTGCATTTGAGCAGCTTGAGGATGGCACTGAGTACGGCGTTAAGAACTATGTCAACATCCCTGACTACACCCACAACTGGGATAAGTACGCTCTTACGCTCCAGATGGGCTTTGAGGTAACCGACTCCTTCGATGAGGCTAACATCGCTGTAGGCCAGTGCGCACTTACCGAGGACGAGGCAGCAGCTGTTATCGCTGGCGAGAAGCCATATGTTGGCTTTGGTCTTGACTCTCTCTATGGCCTTATCGATGGCGGTATGAACATCGACTTCAACGACGAGGCATATGGCGACTACGACGCTCTCACCACGATGGAGTTCGTAAATGAGAGCCCTGTTACCGACGTTTATCGTACGACCGAGGACAATGTAATTTACGGTCACGGTGGCGAGTTCTTCAACGCTGTTCCAGAGGGTGCAAAGCCAATCATGCAGGCATCTCAGGACGAGTTCCTCGAGGGCTTCATGGATGCAGAGCATGTTAAGGGCTTCAAGGGTTCCGTACAGGCAGTTGAGTTTGACGACAAGCCAATTACCTTGTTTGCTAACTCCTTGACCAACAAGGCTCACCAGCAGCACGAGTATCGTTTGCTCACCGCAGCAATCTACTCCAAGTTCTTTGACGGCGACTTTGCCCTCTAAGCTGCAGTAAGCATCACATCTTGCTTAAATATCAGAACCAGTCTCCTATGTGGAGGCTGGTTCTTTTTTTATTGAACGTTATTTAGCTGTGCAATTTATAACAAAGCAGTAAGCCGATTGCATTTGTTATAAACTATCTAGTGGTTATTAACTATGTACATTAACGGAGATTCGTAATGATTGCCTTGCTCAAAAAAGATGCAACTCAAGCAGACATCAGTCGACTTGTTTCCTCACTTGAAGGAAAACATGCTCACTGTGATGTTTCGGCATCTAACGAGGGAACCGTTGTCACTATCTCGGGTAATTCAAAATCAATTAGCCCTTTAGAACTTGAAGCAAGCCCTATTGTTTCAAAAGTTATTTGT